>Ga0268247_10000002_pt1 | contig 475890 bp, 476 predicted proteins | sample AgamicOrMae_FD_200245 | JGI IMG/M metagenome (GOLD analysis project Ga0268247, IMG submission 200245) | Agave microbial communities from Guanajuato, Mexico - Or.Ma.e (v2) (version 2) | ecosystem: Host-associated > Plants > Phyllosphere > Phylloplane/Leaf | place: Guanajuato, Mexico...
CGCCTCTGCCGGCTTCCGTGCCGGCCCGGATGTCTGCTTCATCTTCGCTCCTTGGGGGCTACGATGAACCAGTCATCCTCCGTTCGTGAAGGGCCTCACTCTGTCTCACGGCCGCTGACGGCGGACACACAGGAGAATTCATCCAGTCTATGATTGTCTGGCAACATTTCTCCGGTGTCATTCAAAAAGCACTATTTGATGTATGTTAAGGCCGCTTGAGGCTTCGAGACACGCCCAACTTGATTCCGGCCTATGAACGGCTGCGAATGCCGACACGCGCAAGGCCACTATGACGACCTGCGGGGCTACGACCTCGTCCAGTCGAGGGCCGTGTGCACGCTTCGAGCTGATGCGCTCGGTCTCGACCACGGTGCAGCTGCCGGAAGCGTCGAACGACGCCCTGACCCTCATCAAGGCGGCGCGCCATGGCCTCGCCAGGACCTGGCTCGACCAGCGCGATCCGCCCTGGCGCTACTCGAAGGCCGGCGTCATCACCGTCGACCTCGTGCCGCTGGCGCTGAGCCAGCGGGCGCTGATCGGCGGGCTCGACCGCGAGCGCTCCGGTCCGCTGATGGCGGCGACGGACGCCTGCAGCGCGCGCTGGGGTCGCGGGGCGGTGGTGCCGGCCCGCGCCGGTCTCGTCGGCCGTCGGGACTGGTCGACGAAGTTCGAGATGCGCTCGCCGCGCTACACCACGCAGGTCGGCGAACTCCCGGTCGCGGTGGCGTGAGGGAAGCCCCAGCCTGCACCGCTTAGTAACCATCGCTGCCCGCAAGCGGAACCATTAGCGTGGCCGTATGTTGGCCAAGCATGGAACACTATAAGTCCACCCTTGCCGTTACCAGCACCGCAGTCGTCGGGCTCCTCCTCGCCGCCCGGATACTGCACCCGGGCAACTATGAGCGTGAGCCGCGGGGCCCTAAGGCTGGCGGTGACACGGTGACGGTGTCGACGGACTGGGCCGATCCGCCGCGCCGCGCTCCGATCACGGTCGCGGCGAAGGGACCGAGCCCGGGCGTGCGGGCGATCCTGGCGCCGCAGGCGATGACGCCGGACCCGACAGCCGGCTTCGTCCCGATCGCCGAGACCGTTTCCGCCAAGTCGCTCATGAAGCCAGCCCGAAAGGCGTCGACGGGCGATGATCCAATCGGCCGCCTGATCCGAGACCTCGACAAGGGCCGCGACGGCCAGGGCTGACGCCGCTTGCCGCCGGCGGCCCGATCGCCCCCGCTCGTGGCCACGTACAACCTCTACAGCGTCAGCCGGAGCCAGGACGAGATCCGGCGGCTCTTCGAGATCGACGACGATCGCGCCGGCAACCTGCCGCTTCCGAGCATCTTCCCCGACCAGATGGGCCCGGTGACCTGCCCGGCGAACGGCGTGGACGGCCCGGTCCATCCGAAGGCCATGCCGGTGCTGCTCACCGATCCGGAGGAGTAGCGCACGTGGCTCGTGGCGCCGAAGGAGGTCGCGCTGGAGCTCCGGCGGCCCTTGCCGGACAAGATGATGCGCGAGGTCTCGCAGGGAGGGCAGAAGGACAAGGCGCCCCGGTGATGCGTCCACCATCGTGGATGAATTATCTACTCATGAGAAGTGCACAGGTATATTATGCATAAGTTGTACTGAGGCTGAACAATTTCAGATAATGCAGAAAAGTCCGCGCTTCTATTAAGTTGCAAGCCGATCGATGGGTCATGGAGAGAAGAGCATTCTCTTTGAATGTCTGCCGGCGGCGGGCGTTATCGGCGGATGGGTGCACGATACTGCCACCGACCGCGTCATGGCGGATCACTCGATCCAAGCCGCCTTCGGCATTGCCGATCCGGACACGATCAATGGGGATCCGATGTCGCACTACGTCGACGCGGTTCACGAGGAGGATCGGCAGAGCTTCGCCGCGGACGTGCGGACGGCGAGCTTGGCGGGCGGCACGTTTCACGCGACCTACCGGATCATCACCCAGGCCGGCGTACGATGGGTCCACGACTATGGGCAATTCGAACTCGACGCATTCGGGCGGCCGGCGCTGGGCCGCGGCATCATCATCGATGTGACTGCCACGCGCCGGCGAACCAACCGTCCTCAGAAGGAGCTTCAAATCGGCGCTCCCATCCCGGCTTCCGAACAGGTGAGGGCGAACCTGATCGCCGGCCACATGATCGCGGCAAGCACGCTGGTCAGAACCTTCCCGGCTGGCCGTCTCCATCGCCGCGCGGACGAGATGCTGCTGGAGGTCGGACGCCTGCTTGCCGGGCTTATGTCTCGAAAGGGCGTCCCACGCGACTGATGGCGGCGCGGGCGAGATGCCCGGAAGAGAGCTTGCCGGCCCTGTCGACCTGCCCGGCATGACGCGCCTGGAAGAAGGCTTCGGCGTCAGCGGCGGAGAGGCTCATCCGGTGAAGTTCGGGGCGCGTGCATACAATCGACGGTGAGGAGAGTTCATCCCAGCATTGTTCCCACGAGCGTGAGCGACGGATGGCTGCCCCCGACACACATCAACCGGCGCGGCCGTCTCGAGAGGCGAGCGCAAGGCTTTGGACCTTGGCGCTGGCGACGGCGCTGATTGGCATCGTTGCGCTGCCCCAGCGGCGGGGGCGTGCATCCGCCTCTTCAAGTGATTCGCCAGACGACGCGCGCCAGCCCTCGCCATCGCACGAGGGCGGCTCGGCGCGAGCCGTGGCTCGGTCCGAGCCGGAACGCGGCCGGCAGGCCGAGCGTCCGACGGAGATCCCGGCGAAGGGTTGGAAGGACATCGCTAAGCGCATCTACCGGGACGTCGGCGAGAACCGCATCATGCTCATCTCGGCGGGCGTGACCTTCTTCGCGCTCCTGGCGATCTTTCCGGCGGTCGCAGCGATCGTGTCGGTCTACGGCCTCGTCGCCGATGCCTCGACCATCAACGAGAACCTCGCCGCGCTCCAGGGCGTGCTGCCCTCCGGGGCTCTCGACATCGTCGGCGAGCAGGTCAAGCGGTTGAACGAGAAAGGGGATGCCACCCTCGGCTTCTCGCTGGCGCTCGGCATCGCGCTCTCGGTCTGGAGTGCCAACGGCGGTATGAAGCACGTCTTCGACGCCCTGAACCTCGTCTACAACGAGCGAGAGAGGCGCAACTTCTTCGTGCTCAACCTCGTCTCGCTGAGCTTTACCGCCGGCGCCCTGCTGTTCGTGCTCTGCGCGCTCGGCGGCATCGTCGTGGTCCCGGTCATCATCCAATCGGTCGGGCTCAGCGAGAATGCCTGGTGGCTTGCCCTGCTGCGGTGGCCCGCACTCTTCATCGTCGTGCTGTTCGGCCTCGCCATGCTCTACCGTTACGGGCCGAGCCGCGACGCGCCGCGCTGGCGCTGGGTGACGCCGGGCGGCATCCTCGCCGCCTTCCTATGGCTTGCCGGATCGCTGCTATTCTCGTGGTACGTGGCCAACTTCGGCAGCTACAACAAGACCTACGGATCGCTCGGTGCCGCGATCGGCTTCATGACCTGGATCTGGATCTCGACGACCATCGTGCTGCTCGGCGCCCAGATGAACGCCGAGATGGAGCATCAGACGGCCAAGGACACCACGGTCGGCCGGCCCGAACCGATGGGCAGCCGGGACGCAAAGATGGCCGATTCCGTGGGCGCCTGACACCGAACGCGCGAAGGACGCAAGGGCCGCCTTTGGCGGAGCAGTCGGTCTCCTTCAGATCCTCGCACTCCGCTCGGCTGCCTTCCGCAGATGTTCGAGCAGGCGTGTCGCGAGCGCAAGGCGCGCCGTCTCGTCCTCGGCGGGGCGGCGCAGGACCACGCGGCCGTCGCGTTGAACGAGACCGTCGGCCGCAGGCATCGGCCCGGGCCTGACGCCGGGCCGAAGATCGGCGGCGACGCCCTCCGGTCCGCCGGTGAGGCGCGCGACGCCGAGCCGCACGCAGTCCACCCTCAGCCGGGCCATGGCAAACAACGCCTCGACCGCCTCCGGCAGCGCGCCGAAGCGGTCCTCGACCTCGTCGCGCAGAGCTTCGATGGCCTCGGGCCCCCGCAGGCGCAGGAGTCGGGTATAGAGGCTCAGGCGAATCTCCGGCTCCGGCACATAGTCCTCGGGGATGCCGTCGCCCAAGCCGATAGCGATCTCCGGGCACCAGTCCTCGGCGGGCTCGCCCTTGGCGGCGCGCAGCGCCAGTTCGAGGAGGTGTCGGTAGAGGCCGAGGCCGACGAGCTTGGCGTGGCCCGCCTGATCCTCGCCGACGAGGTCGCCGGCGCCCCGCAGGTCAAGGTCGCGGGCGCTGATCGCAAAGCCCGCACCGAGGCGGTCCATGGCCGCCAGCGCCCGCATCCGCTGCTCGGCCGCAGGGCTCGGGGGCCGCTCGGGATCGGAGAGGAGGTGGACCACTCCGCGCCGCTGCCCGCGGCCGACCCGGCCTCGGAGCTGATGAAGCTGGGCGAGGCCGAAGCGGTCCGCCTCCCAGACCAGCATGGTATTGGCCCGCGGCACGTCGAGCCCGCTCTCGATGATGGCAGTGGCAAGCAGCACGTCGCCGCCGCCGTCGGCGAAGCGTACCATCGCCTCGTCCATCTCGGCGGCCTTCAACCCGCCATGCGCCACGACGACCTCGAGCCCCGGCACCAGGGTATGCAGGCGCTCGGCCATCGGCGCGATGTCCTCGATCCGCGGGCAAACCACAAAGCTCTGGCCGCCGCGCCGGTGCTCCCGCTCCAGGGCGTCGCGGACTCTCACGCCGTCGAAGGGTGCGACGAGCGTGCGGACGGGCTGTCGAAGCGCCGGGGGCGTGGCGAGAACGCTGAGGCTCTGCAAACCGGCGAGCGCCGCCTGGAGGGTGCGGGGGATCGGCGTCGCGGTGAGGGTCAGCACGTGGCCGCCGCCGGCCAGCCGCCGCAGGTCCGCCTTGGTCCTGGCGCCGAAGCGCTGCTCCTCGTCGATCACGGTCAGGCCCAGATCGGCGTAAGCGACCCCGCGGCCCGCGAGCGCATGGGTGCCGACCGCGAGTCGCACGGAGCCGTCGGCGAGGCCCTGCTTCACGCGCCTGGCCTCCTTCGGGGGAACGAGGCGGGAGAGCTGCGCCACCTCGATCCCGAATCGGGCGAAGCGCCGCCGCAGGGTCTCGGCGTGCTGGCGGGCGAGCACGGTGGTCGGAGCGATCAGCACCGCCTGGCGCCCGGCGAACACCGCCGCGGCCAGCGCGCGCAGCGCCACCTCGGTCTTGCCGAAGCCGACATCGCCGCAGACGAGGCGGTCCATCGGCTCGCCGGATGCGAGGTCCGCGAGCATCGCCTCGACGGCGGCCGCCTGGTCGTGGGTCGGTGGGAAGCCGAAGCCCGCCGCGAAGCGCTCCATCTCCCGGGCCGGGGGCCGGATCGGCCGGGCGCCGGCCGCCTGGCGCTCGCGGGCGAGGCCGAGCATGTGCTGCGCGGTGCGCGCGAGCGTCGCCTCGGCCTCCAGGCGGCGGCGGGCCCAGGTGCCGCCGTCGAGCTTGTCCAGGGTAACGGCCTCGGGCTCCGAGCCGTAGCGCCAGATCCGGTCGGCCTGGGCGACGGGGACCATCAGCGTGTCCTCGCCCGCGAAGCGCAGGCGCAGCGCCTCGGTCGCAGGTTCTCCGGCGGTCTCGACCCGTTCCAAGCCCTCGAAGACGCACAGGCCCCGGTCCCGGTCCACGGCCACGTCGCCGGGGCGAAGATCGACCTCGCCGAAGACCAGGGTGCGGTGAGCCATGCCGACGGGCGCCGCGTCCGGCCCGTAGAGGTCGGCCGCGGCGAACACCGTCGCGCCACGGGCGCGAAAGCCCTCGTCGAGGGGCGCCTGGATCGCCAGAACCTCGCCGGGGGACGCCTCGGCGACCTCCGCCCAGGCGTCGATCAGGCGCACGGGGCGGTCGGCGATGCCAGCGGTCTCCCGTACCAGGCGGCGCAGGGGGTAGCGAGGCCCGGCGAGCACCACCCGGTCGCCGGCCTTGAGCCGGGCCTTGAGCCGGGCCTTGAGCGCCTCGGCGAAGGCAGCGCCGGGGCGCTTCTCGGCCGCGAAGTCAGGAAGTGCCACCTCTTCGGCAGCCTGCCGCGTCGCCGCCGTCAGGGTCTGAGCGGCGACCGCCTCCCGCCATGCCTCCTGCGTGAGATAGAGGCGGCTCTCGGCGGCCGGAGTGCGCTTGCCGGCCCGCCCCTCGGCGACCTGCTCGAAGAAGGCCGAGACCCGGGCCTCGGTGCCTTCCTCGACGACGAGATCAGCTTGGCCGAGATACTCGAGCGGGTCCGCGAGGCGGCTGTAGAAGCGAGCGAGCTCGTGCTCCTGGCCGGAGAAGGCCCGCACCTCCTCCTCGGAACCCGGCGGCAGGACGATCTCGGAGGCCGGACCGACGAGGAGAGCGGAGACCTCGCGCACGGAGCGCTGCGAGATCGGGTCGTAGGTCCGGATCGCGGTGACATGGCCCTCCGCGTGCTCGACGCGGCAGGGAAGCGGGGCGTCCGCCAGAAAGACCTCGAGGGTTCGCCCCCGTACCGCGGCCTCACCCGGCTCGTCGACCCGCTCATCGAAGACGTAGCCGAGGCGGATCAGGGCGGCGGAGACTCTCTCGACATCGATCGGATCGCCGACGTGGAGCGAGACCTCCGCGTCTGTCCAGGCCTCCGGCGGGGGAACGCGCTGGGCGAGCGCCGGTCCGGTCGTCAGCACGAAATCCGGCGGCTCGTCAGTGCTTAGGCGGCGCAGGACCGCCGCCCGCTGGCCCATGACCGCCCGCGAGGGCGAAGCGTGGTCGAAGGGCAGGCAATCCCACTCGGGGAAGACCGCGACCTCGGCGGCGGGTGCCAGCACCCGCAGAACGGCGGCGAGCGCGTCGAGACGTCCGCCGTCGCGGGCGACATGCACGATCGGCCGGCCTGGCGCTCGATCGTCCGGCGCCGCGAGATCGAGAAGGGTCACCGCCAGGGCACCGACCGGAACGAGGGGCGCGTCCTCCGCCGCTAGGTTGCGTACCGCCGCCTTCCGCCGCCGTTCGGCCATCGCCCGATTATCCTCCCCCTTGGGACTCGCCAACGCGGCGAAGCGGGCGGGGGTCCGGGGGAAGACGGGTTCTTCACACCGAATGCGTGCCGCTTTCCGCCGCAGCCGCGGGGACGCGCCTCCCGTCAGCTTGTCGAAGGTGATCGGCAGATCGCGCACGCGATTGCGAGCAGCCTCGAGATCTGCAGGCGATCCCGCGATCAGGAGTGGAGCGGCAGTAACGCGAGAGACCTGCAGTGCCGCTGTGTGAGTTGCATCTGTAAGAAGATCGGCCAAGCCGATGCTAAGCTATTGACCTCGCTGGCGCGCCCTACGGGATTCGATGGGCGCAAGCTCAGAATGGAGCACAAGAATCTTGGAGCGCATCATCGCACGGCGGCGGCATCCGTGAAGCTCGGGTCGAGGATCGCCTCCGCCCGGGGCGCGCGGGCCTTCGGGATCAGGCCGGCGCGGACGTAGAGGTCGATGATGCGCTGCTCGTCGGCGATCACCTCGGCATCGATCGGCACGGTCCGGTAGGCGGCGCGCCCGAACCAGCGCAGGGGCACCGCCTCCGGCAGGCCGATCAGCTTGGACCAGACGGCAGCGTAGGGCTTCGGGTCCGCGAGCGCCCAGGCTCGCGCCCGAGCGAGGCGCGCGGCGAAATCGGCCAGCAGCGGGCGCTTGGCCTTCAGCGCTGATTCGCTCGCCACCGCGTAGCTGAGCCCCGGCGTGATGCCGTTGCCGTCCCGCAGGACCCGCACCAGCCCGGCGAGCTCGGCCGCCGAGGTGTAGGGCTCCCAGGTCGACCAGGCGTCGACGGCGCCGGAGGCGAGCGCCAGCTTGGCGTCGGCGGGCGGCAGGAAGTGGAAGCGCACGCTGTCGGCGGGCAGGCCCGCCTCCTCCAGGGCCGCGAGCACGACCTGATGGCCGATCGAGCCGCGGTTGGTGGCGATGCGCTTGCCCTTCAAGTCCGCGACGGTGCGGATCGGCGAGTCGGGCGCCACCAGGATCGCGAGCCCGTCCTGCCGGTTGCGGAAGGCGAGGAAGGCCCTGACCGGCACGCCTGCGGCCGCCGCGAAGGTGAAGGGTGCGTCGCCGCAGCCGCCCACGTCGATCGCTCCGGCGTTGAGGGCTTCGAGGAGCGGGGCCGCGGCGGGGAACTCGCTCCATTCGAGGCGGTAGGACAGTCCCTCGAGGACGCCCGCCGCCTCCATCAGGGCGCGGGCGTTGCCGCGCTGGTCGCCGACGCGCAGCACCTCCTCGGCGCGCGCCGGACCGAGGCCGAGGCAGATCAGGGCGAGCGCGGCGAGGAGGCGGGCCCTCACGCGGCCCGTGCCTTCCCGTCCCGCCGGGCGAGGAGGTCGCGGAAGGCCGGCAGCAGTTCGCGCCCGTACTGGATCGCGTCCTCCAGAGGGTCGAAGCCGCGGATCAGGAAGGTGCGCACCCCGAGGTCGTGGTAGTCGAGGAGCGCCTCGGCGACCTGCTCCGGCGTGCCGACGAGGGCGGTGGAACTGCCGGACGCGCCTGTCTCGGCGGCGATCGCCGTGTAGAGGCGCTTGTCGAGCCGCGCTCCCGCCGCCGCCGCGGCCAGCAGGCGCCGCGAGCCCTCGTTCTGCGGGGCCGCGGCGGGACCGAGGCCGGCCGCAGCCCGCACCTGCCGGGTGCGCGCCAGGATCGCCTCCGCCCGCGCCCAGGCCCGCTCCTCGGTCTCGGCGAGGATCGGCCGAACGGACAGGCTGAAGCGCGGGGCCCGTCCGTGCGCGGTGGCGGCGGCCCGCACCCGGCCGATCAGCTCGCGGACCTGAGCCTGCGTCTCGCCCCAGAGCGCGTAGGTGTCCGCGTGGCGCCCGGCGACAGCGAGCGCCGCCGGCGAGGCGCCCCCGAAATAGACGGGGATCGCGTCGACGGGTTTCACCTCGGAGAAGCCACCCTCGATCCGGTAGTGGTCGCCGGCGTAGTCGAAGGGCCGGTCGGAGGTCCAGGACAGGCGCAGCACGTCGAGGAACTCGCCGGTGCGGGCGTAGCGCACGTCCTTCGTGAGATGGTCGCCGTCGCGAGCGAGCTCGCGGTCGTCGCCGCCGCTGATCGCGTGGATCGCCACGCGGCCCCCCGTGAGCCGGTCCAGGGTCGCGAACTGGCGCGCGGCCACCGTCGGGGCGGTGAAGCCGGTGCGGTGGGCGATCATCAGCCCGATCCGTTCGGTCACGGAGGCGACCTGCGCCGCGAGCAGAAGAGCATCGGGCGCCGTCGCGTAGAAGGCGACGAGCACCCGGTCGAAGCCGCCCCACTCGTGAGCCTGGGCGAGGAGGCGCAGGTAGTCGGGCTCGATGGCCTCGCCCGGCGCCGGATGGATCTCCGAGACGCGGTGCGGGGCGACGAAGCCGATGAACTCGACGGCGTCCGGCGGCAGCAGGCTCATGGAAAGATTCCTTCGGATGAGGCTTCGAGTGCCGCGCGCCCGGCCTGCGTGCGCACGGCGTCGCCCTGCGGCCAGTGGATGCGCGCGCAGAGCACGTCGCGCAGGTGCCGCTCCAGCGGGTTGCGCCGGGCGAGCGCCGCGTTGCCGGTGAGCTCGACCGCCCGCTGCACGAGCGCGATGGCGTTCTCGGTGACGGTGAGCTTCACGAAGCCCGCTTCCGAGGGCGGCGGCACGGGGCCGGCATCGGTCTGCGCGGCAAGGCTCGCGATGAGGCGGGTGTTCACCGAAAGCAGGCGCTCGGTCTCGCCCACCGCCTCCTGGAAGCGCGGCAGGCCCGCGAGCGGCGCCCCGAGGCTGCCGGGCGTGCGCTCGCGCAGGAAGCCGACGAGCCAGGCCTGCGCGCCCCGCGCCACCCCGTCGTAGAGCGCGGCGAGCAGGGCGCAGCTCCAGGCCTGCTGCAGGGGATCGCCCCCCTGCCAATCCTGCGGCGGGCGCAGGTCGACGGCGTGGTCGAGGGGCACGAACACGTTCTCCAGCACCACGTCGTGGCTGCCCGAGGCGCGCAGCCCGAGATGGTCCCAGGTCTCCTCGATCCGCAGGCCCGGGGCGCCGAACGGAACGAGGAGGTTGCCGATCCGCGGAGCGGGCTCGTCGGTGCGGGCGAAGACGAGGCCGTAGGCCAGCGCCGGGGCGCCGGTGGAGTAGATCTTGCGCCCCGAGATGCGCCACCCGTCGCGCTCCCGCCGGGCGAGCGTCTCCGGCAGGCCGCCCCGGGCGGGGGTGCCGAGCCCGGGCTCGACCCGCAGGGCGTTGACGAGCGCGCCGCGGGCGACGGCCTCCTGCCCGAGCCGGTCCGCGACGGCGCGCGGCCAGCGGGACGCCGGTCCGTGGACGAGACCGTGCTGGAGAAGCGTCATCGCCAGCACCAAAGCGGTCGCCGGATCACCGGAGCCGATGGCGCCCACGACCTCCGCCGCCCGCGCGAGCCCGGCGCCGCCCCCGCCGAGCCGGCCCGGCACAGTGAGCGCCGTGAGGCCGGCCTCGTGGAGCGCCGCGAAGTTCCCGTGCGGGAAGGCGCCGCTGCGGTCGTGCTCCGCCGCAGTCTCGGCGAAGCGCAGGGCCAGGGTCCGGGCGATGTCGGGAGGCGGGACGGCGACGGTCATCGAAGGGGAGCAGCGTGGGCGGGTGCGAGGGAGCGCCGGCGGCCGGAGCGAGGGCCGGCGCCACGCGATAACGGGCATGGTCGGCCGCAGCGGCGAGCGCGTCAACGAGAGCGCGTTCCAAATATCGTCCGCCCGGAAGGATCGATCTCTGCCGGCGGCGGGAACTCGGCGAAAGATCTTCTCGTGGATCGCCTGCGCCTCTGGCGATCCCTGTGCTCAGCGAATCAAGAGTGTGACCGCCAGACGTCTCTGCCGAAACCCTAGGCCGGCAGGAAATGCTCTGGAGTCTAGCCTGAGAAGCACGATCTTCTAGACATTCGGTCAAGTTGAGGATGCGACCTCATTGACAGCGTGGCGCGCGGTGCGAAACACTCGCGCGCCGTTCCAGGCGTCTGCGGCGCTCGGGTCCCGCCCTTCCCCGCCGCCCCGGCCGGACGCCGCCTCCCCTTCCCCCGCCCCGCCCCGCCTCCCATGCGGGCTTCCCAGGGACCCGACCCATGCCCCTCTCCCGCCGATCGCTTCTCGCAGGCCTCGCCGCACCGGCGCTCGCCGGCGCCCTCGGGGCGCGTCCCGTGCGGGCCGCCTCGATCCTGCGCATCGGCTACCAGCGCTCCTCGACGCTCATCGCTCTGCTGCGCCAGGACGGGTCGCTGGAGAAGGCGCTGGCGCCTCTCGGCACCGGGCTCTCCTGGCACGAGTTCACGAGCGGCCTGCCGATCATGGAGGCGCTGAACGCCGGGCAGATCGACGTCTCCGCCGACGTCGCCGACACGGTGCCGGTCTTCGCGCAGGCGGCCGGCGCCCGCATCACCTACATCGCGCAGGAGGCCGCCTCGCCGGAGGCGCAGGCGATCCTGGTGCCGAAGGACTCGCCGGCCAAGTCCGTCGCCGACCTGAAGGGCCGCCGGGTCGCGGTGACGAAGGGCGCGGGCAGCCACTTCCTGCTGCTCGCGGCGCTCGCCGAGGCGGGCCTCTCCTTCAAGGACATCGCGCCGGCCTACCTGACCCCGGCGGACGGTCGCGCCGCGCTGACGAGCGGCGGCGTCGAGGCCTGGGTCGCCTGGGACCCGTTCCTGTCCGCCGCCCGGCAGCAGACCGGCGCCCGCGTGCTCCGGGACGGCAGCGGCCTCTCGCTCTACAAGCGCTACTACCTCGCCTCCGATGCCTACGTCGCCGCCAACGGCCCGGTGCTCGGCGTGCTCTTCGCCCGGCTCGCCGAGACCGGCGCCTGGGTGAAGGCGAACCCGGCCGAGGCCGCGGCCCGTCTCGCACCGCTCTGGAAGATCGAGGCCGACGTGGTGGAGACGGCGAACGCGCGGCGCAGCTACCGTGTCGAACCCGTCACCCGCGACGGCCTCGCCGAGCAGCAGAAGATCGCCGACGCCTTCCGCGCCGAGGGCCTGCTGCCGCGCCCCGTCGACACCGCCGCCCTCGGCATCTGGGCGCCGACAGCGCGCCGAGCCGCACAGTGAGCGACGCCTGAAGAGGCCTCGCGCAGACGGTGCGGCCTCGAAGGAACGGAGGGGTCGGAACCGGGCTCGGGCCGTCGGCGTGGGGCCCGGCCGTACCTTCTGCCATCGGGCGCGGATCGGGACACGGCCGTCGAGGCCGTCGCGATCGATAATGGAATGCGCGCGCCCCGCTTTCCGGACGGGTCGCCCATGATCGTCGTACAGCGGAAGTATCGCTGAGACTTTCGAGACGAAACATGCGGTGTGGACGTATTTGAATAGTCGAATATCGCCGCATGTCGCGTGCATTGGGAAGGACGTTTCGTTGACAGCGAGCGACTGTCCTCCGAGACTGCCAGTTCATCTTTGACAGGCGTCTCGCGTCGCAGGACGGCGGGCCGCCTTGTCTGCCGCGCGCATCGTGCGCGTCGCCCACGGGTTCCCGGAGACCTTCATGACCGACGAGCTTCGGCAGCCCGGCTCCCCGCCGTCGCGCCGGTTGCTGCTGCGCGCGGGCGCCGCGGCCCTGCCCTTCATGCTCGCCGCGGGGCCTGGGCGGGCCTGGGGGCCCGGACCGGCCGTCCCGTTCGATCCGGGGCCGCTCTGCCGCCCCGCCGCGGCGGAAGGGCCGGCGGGGCCCCTAAAGCCGGTCAAGCTCGCCTGGAACGCCACCGCGATCTGCACGGCCGCGGCGCCCTTGGCCAAGGAGACCGGTATCTTCACCCGCCACGGCCTCGACGTGGAGTTCGTCAACTTCGGCGGCTCGACCGAGGCGCTGCTGGAGGCGATCGCGACCGGCAAGGCGGATGCCGGCATCGGCATGGCGCTGCGCTGGCTCAAGCCCCTGGAGCAGGGCTTCGACGTCAAGGTCACCGCCGGCCTCCACGGGGGCTGCCTGCGTCTCCTCGGCTCGAGGGCGGCCGGCATCACCGAGGTCGCGGCCCTGAAGGGCAAGACCATCGCCATCAGCGACCACGCGAGCCCGGCCAAGAACTTCTTCGGCCTGCTGCTCGCCAAGGCGGGCATCGACCCGGAGACCGGCGTCGACTGGCGCCAGTACCCGGTCGACCTCCTCAACCTCGCCGTCGAGAAGGGCGAGGCGCAGGCGCTCGCCGATTCCGATCCCCGCACCTGGATCTGGCGCAAGGACCCGAACCTCGTCGAGGTCGCCACGAACCTCTCGGGCGACTACGCGGACCGCACCTGCTGCATCGTCGCCGCCCGCGGCAGCCTGATCCGCAACGACCGCGCCACCGCGTCCGCCCTCACCCGGGCGATCCTGGAGGGCGGCCACCGCGTCCACGAGAACCCGGAGGAGGCCGCGCGGGCCTTCGCGGGCTACGGCGGCAAGGGCTCCGTGGAGGACCTCGCCGCGATGCTGCGCAGCCAGCACCACGGCGACCGTCCGGTCGGCGCCGACCTCAAGCGCCAGCTCGTCCTCTACGGCGACGAGCTCAAGAGCGTAAACGTCCTCAAGCGCACCACCGACACCGCGAAGTTCGCCGAGCGCATCTACGCCGACGTGCTGAGCTGAGGGCGACCATGGCGAGCCTCAGCGAGGGCGCGGGCCTGGCCCCGCGCGAGGGGCGGGCGGCGGGCCGCCTGCCGCTGGCGGCCCTCGGTGCGGGCGCAGCCTGGATCGCGCTGGCGGCGGCGACGCAGCTTCTCCCGGAGGCGGGCGACTTCCCCTACACGGGCGCCTTCGCGACAACCTCGCTCGCCGCCGGCCTCGCCCTGCTGGCGCTCGCCCCCCTCGCCCACCGCCTCGGGCACGCGGGGGCCTGGCTGCGCCACCGCACGCCCTGGCTTGCGGTCCTGGCGCTGGCGTTCCTCGCCTGGGAGCTCGTGACCGCCAAGCTCGAATGGCTGCCGATGCCGTTCTTCCCGCCGCCCCAGGCGATCCTCGAGGTGTTCGCCGAGGATTGGCGCAAGCTCGGGGGCAGCACCCTCAACTCCCTGAAGCTGCTCGCGGGCGGCTACCTCATCGGCGCGGCGGCGGGCGTCGCGCTCGGCGTCGCCATCGGCTGGTCGCGGACGGTCGGCTACTGGGCGCACCCGGTGCTGCGCTTCGTCGGGCCCCTGCCGGCCACCGCCTGGCTGCCGCTCGCCTTCTTCGTGTTCCCCTCCTCCTGGTCGGCGAGCACCTTCCTCGTGGCGCTGGCGACGGGATTTCCCGTCACGGTGCTGACCTGGTCGGGGGTGGCCGGCGTCAACAAGGCTTATTTCGACGTGGCCCGGACGCTCGGGGCCTCGCAGCGCTTCCTCGTGCTGCGGGTCGCGGTGCCGGCGGCGCTGCCCCACGTCTTCGTCGGCCTGTTCATGGGGCTCGGCGGCTCCTTCGCGGTGCTCGTCGTCGCCGAGATGCTCGGCGTGAAGTCGGGTCTCGGCTGGTACCTGCAATGGGCTCAAGGGTGGGCGGCCTACGCCAACCTCTATGCCGCGCTCATCGTGATGGCGCTGATGTGCTCGGGGCTGATCACGCTGCTGTTTCGCCTGCGCGACCGGCTGCTCTCCTGGCAGAAGGGGCTGGTGCAATGGTAGCCGCGGCGCTGGAGCGGACCTTCGATCGCCTCCTGCCGCAATGGCGGGCGGCCGCGCGCCGGGATGGGCCCGGGCCGACGCGGGAGGCCCCGCCCCGGCCGGCCGTCGGGGGCGCGCGCCTCGGCGTGCGCGCCGTCAGCCACGCCTTCGACATCCGCGGAACGCCGCTGCCGGTGCTCGACCGGGTGGACCTCGACGTCGAGCCCGGCGGCTTCGTGGCGCTGCTCGGCCCCTCCGGCTGCGGCAAGTCCACCCTGCTGCGGCTGCTGGCCGGTCTCGAGCCGCCGGATTCCGGCCGCATCACCCTCGACGGACAGCCCGTGGAGGGGCCCGACCCGTCCCGGCTCCTCGTCTTCCAGGACCCGACCCTCTATCCCTGGCGCACCGTGCGGGGGAACGTCACCCTCGGCCTGGAGGCGCGGGGCGTCGCCGGGGACCGGCGGGAGCGGGCCGGGGCGGCGCTCCGGCTCGTCGGGCTCGAAGGCTTCGAGGACGCCTACCCGCACCAGCTCTCCGGCGGCATGGCGCAGCGGGCGGCGCTCGCCCGAGCCCTCGTCAACGAGCCGCGCCTGCTCCTTCTCGACGAGCCGCTGGGCAAGCTCGACGCGCTGACGCGCCTTGCCATGCAGGCGGAGCTGCTCCGGCTCTGGCGCGAGAAGCGCTTCACCGCCGTCCTCGTCACGCACGACGTGGAGGAGGCGCTCGTGCTGGCCGAGCGCGTGATCGTGCTCCCCGACCGCCCGGCCTCGGTGCGGGCGGACATCGCCGTCGGCCGGCCCTACCCGCGCCACCGGGACGACCCCGAGCTCGTGCGCCTGCGCCGTGAGATCCTGGCGATCCTCGGCCAGCCGACCTGAGCGCGCCGGGCACCTCGACAATCAGTTGCTTTGCCGGCCCGTGTCCTCCGCCCAGGATCGCGGGGGCTGGAGAGGGTCGGCGCTCGCCACGGGCAGCATCGACGCCATCAACACCTGGGAGCCGCACGTCGCCAACGGACGCCGCGCGCTGGGCGACCGGGTCGCGCCGCTCGACACGAAGCCCGATGTCAGGACGTGCAGGATGCCCCAGATGATCTGCCGGTTGTCCTTTCGCTCGGATCCCGCCGCTCGCGCCCGTCGCACGCGCTGGGAGGCAAGCACCTGAGAAACAACATATTCTGAGATCACAACGCCTTGGCGTTGAGTGGCGCGCCCTACGGGAATCGAACCCGTGTTTTCGCCGTGAAAGGGCGACGTCCTGGACCGCTAGACGAAGGGCGCTCGCGCGGGGCCGGGCCTCTATAGGCGGCTGCGGGGGCGAGGGCAACGCGGCTTCGTGCGTCGGGCGAGGGCTGCCGCCCGGCCCCGCGGCGCCGTGGTCGCGGCGAAGGTGGAGGCTCGCTCCGTTCCGCGTGCGGCGGCCGGACGCGCGGGCGCTTCGCAGTCACGCCGTCGAAGGCTTCTGCGGCGCCGGGCGTCTCGCTCGGGTTCGTCGGGCCCGGGCGCTTGCCGCGGCACCGGGACGGAGCCGGGTTTCGCTGCGGCCGGAGGTCCGCCGTGTCCGGGAACGGGCATCGTCGCCAGGAGGCGACCGTCGCTGAAGCCCCGCAGCCATGCGTTTCGCCGGAAGCGCTCAGGCCGCGCGGCCCTCGCCCTGCGCCCAGCCCTCGCGGGTCTCTTCCGCGAAGGCGGCCAGCCGGCCTTCGCGGATCGCGGCGCGTAAGGACGCCATCAGGCCCTGGTAGTAGGCGAGGTTGTTCCAAGTCAGCAGCATCATCCCGAGGATCTCGTCGGAGCGCACGAGATGGTGGAGGTAGGCGCGGGAATAGTCGCGCGCCGCCGGGCAGTCCGATGTCTCGTCGAGGGGGCGGATGTCCTCGGCATGGCGGGCGTTGCGCAGGTTCACGCGGCCGTGGCTTGTGTAGGCGAGGCCGTGGCGGCCGGCGCGCGTCGGCATCACGCAGTCGAACATGTCGATGCCGCGGGTCACCGCCTGCACGATGTCGTCGGGCGTGCCGACGCCCATCAGGTAGCGCGGTTTCTCCGCCGGCAGGTGCGGCTCCACGGTCTCGATCATCGCGAGCATCACCGCCTGCGGCTCGCCGACCGCGAGGCCTCCGATGGCGTAGCCCTTGAGGTCGAGCCCGACGAGGGCGCGGGCGCTCTCGACGCGCAGCGCCGGGATGTCGCCCCCCTGCACGATCCCGAACAGCGCCCGCCCCGGCTGCTCGCCGAAGGCCGCGCGGCAGCGCTCGGCCCAGCGCAGCGACAGGCGCATCGCGGACTCGATCGCCGCGGGCTCGGCCGGCAGGCGCACGCACTCGTCGAGCTGCATCTGGATGTCGGAGCCGATCAGCCCCTGGATCTCGATGGAGCGCTCCGGGCTCATGCGATGCGTCGAGCCGTCGATATGGGAGCGGAAGGTGACGCCCTCCTCGTCGATCTTCCGAAGCGCGGAGAGCGACATCACCTGGAAGCCGCCGGAATCGGTGAGGATCGGCCCGTCCCAGCGCATCAGCCTGTGCAGGCCGCCGAGCCTCGCGAGGCGCTCGGCGCCGGGGCGCAGCATGAGATGGTAGGTGTTGCCGAGCACGATGTCGGCGCCGAGGTCGCGGACCTGGCTCGGGTACATCGCCTTGACGGTGCCCGCCGTGCCGACCGGCATGAAGGCCGGCGTCCGGATTTGTCCGCGCGGCGTGGTGATCTCGCCGGTGCGGGCGGCGCCGTCGACGGCGTGGAGGGCGAAGGAGAGGGCCGGCGTCTCTTCGGTCATCGCGTGTCCCGGAACAGCAGGCTCGAGTCGCCGTAGGAGTAGAAGCCGTAGCCCTGCGCGATGGCGTGGGCGTAGGCCGCGCGCATGGTCTCGAGGCCGGAGAAGGCGCAGACCAGCATGAACAGGGTCGAGCGCGGCAGGTGGAAGTTCGTCATCAGCGCGTCGACGGCCCTGAACCGGTAGCCCGGCGTGATGAAGATCTCCGTCGCGCCGGAGAACGGGTGCAGCCGGCCCTCCCCGTCGGCGGCGCTCTCGAGGAGCCGCAGCGCCGTGGTGCCCACCGCCACGATCCGCCCGCCCCTCGCGCGGGTCTCGTTGAGGGCCTCGGCGGTCTCCTCCGTGAGGATGCCGTTCTCGGCGTGCATCCGGTGGGCGTCGGTGTCCTCGGCCTTCACCGGCAGGAAGGTGCCCGCCCCGACATGCAGGGTGAGGCGGTGGCGCGCGATGCCCGCCGCGTCGAGCGCGGCGATCAGAGGCTCCGAGAGGTGCAGGCCGGCGGTGGGGGCGGCCACCGCTCCGGGCTCGTTCGCGTAGACGGTCTGGTAGTCGACCGCGTCCCGCGCGTCCGCCGGGCGCCTGCCGGCGATATAGGGGGGCAGCGGCAGGACGCCGATCGCCGCGATCGCCGCGTCGAGGGCGGGCCCGGAGAGGTCGAAGCGCAGGGCGATCTCGCCGCCCTCCCCCTTCTCCGTCACCGTCGCCGAGAGGTTGTCAGGGGCGCCCTCGGTCGCCGCGCCGAAGCGCAGCACGTCGCCCGGCGCGATGCGCTTGCCCGGCCGGGCGAAGGCGCGCCACAGGTCCGGCGCCTCCCGCCGGTGCAGCATCGCTTCGACGCGCACGCCCTCCCCGCCTGGCCGCGTGCGCAGGCCCGCGAGGCGGGCCGGGATCACGCGGGTGTCGTTGAGGACGAGGGCGTCGCCGGGGCGCAGCAGGCCCGGCAGATCGCGCACGCGGCGGTCCTCCAGGGGTTCGCCCGGCCGCACCACGAGGAGCCGGCCCGCGTCGCGCGGGCTCGGGGGGCGCAGCGCGATGCGCGCCTCCGGCAGCTCGAAATCGAACAGGTCCACCCGCATCAGACCGTCTCCCCGACCATGGCGCGGCGCTGCCGGTCGAGCTCCTCGCTGTAGCGCTTCAAGGTGTGGCTCTCCGTGAGAAGCCCAACGACGCGCCGCTGCCGGGCGTCATCCACCACGGCCAGCGCCTCGCTCTCGGTGCGGTCGAAGGCCTCGGCCGCCTGCTTGGCGTTGAGCTCCGGGGTCAGGAACGTGTCGCGCTGGCGCAGGATGTCGGCGAGGCGGGGCGCCTCGCCCTCCGTCTCGCGGGCGGCGGCATGCGCCTCGGGCACCGTGACGATGCCGGCGTAGCGCCCTTCCGCGTCCGCCACCACCACCCGCGAGGGCGAGCCCAGCGGATGCGCCCGCAGGAAGGCTTGGAGCGGCGTGTCGAGGGGCACGGGTTTGAGGTCCCGGCGCATCAGGCTGCCCACGGTGAGGCTGCGGATCCAGCCGATGTCGTGGGCGCCGCGGATGCTCTCGCCGCGCAGGTGGAAGCGCCAGGTGGCGAAGGAGTAGCCGAAGGTCTTGCGCACGGTGAGCGAGGCGACGATCACCGCCGCGAGCACCAAGCCGGTGACGGGCAGGCTTCCCGTGGCCTCCAGCGCCAGGAAGGTCATGGTGAGGGGCCCGCCGACCACCGCCACCGCGAGCGCGCTCATGCCGATCACGGCGCAATCCGTGGGGGAGAGGCCGAGGGTCCCCGGCAAGACAAGCGCTGCGAGCGCGAAGAAGATCTTGCCCGCCAGCGCGCCGAGGAACAGCGAGGCGAAGAACAGGCCGCCGCGGAACCCCGAGCCGATCGAGATCGCCGAGGCGGCGGCCTTGGCTGCGAACAGCACCGCCAGGGCGGCGAGGCCGAGGCCGGCGCCCTCCCCCGAGACGTGGAGGTGCAGCGCCCCGTGGCCGCCCGAGAGCACCTGCGGGCCGGCGAGCAGTGCGAGCCCGCCGACGCCGAGCCCGCCGAGGGCCGGCGCCGCCGTGGCCGGGATGCGCGCCGCCCGCACCAGAGCCTCGACCAGGGTGACGCCGCGCATCACAAGGATGCCGAGCCCCGCGCAGGCGAGGCCGATGGCGAGCGCCGGCAGCGTCTCGGTTCCCGTGAAGCCGCGCCCCAGGGCCTCGGCGGTGCCGGGGAGGTCGACGAGCGGCGGTCCGGAGGCGAAGGCGCGGGCGACGAGGCTGCCGCAGAGCGCGGCCGCGACGACCGGCGTCAGGGTGGCGATGGCGTAGGTGCCGATGATGAGCTCGAAGGCGTAGAAGGCGCCCGTCAGCGGCGCGCCGAAGGCCGCCGCGATCGCCGCGGCCGCCCCGCAGCCGACGAGGGTGCGCAGGTCGCCCCGGCGCATCTCGAAGGCGAGGCCGAGGCGCGAGGCGAGGCCCGAGGCGATCTGCGTGTAGCCGGCCTCGAGCCCGACCGAGGCGCCGCAGCCGTTCGAGAGCACGTTCTGCACCGCGACGTAGAGCGAGCCCCGCAGCGACATCCGTCCCCCGTGGAGGGCGTTGGCCTCGATCGGGTCGATCACCGGCCGGCGCCGGGCGCCGCGCAGGCGCGCCGCCGCGAGGACGAGGAGGCCGAGCGCCAGCCCGCCCAGCGCCGGCACCAGGGCGAGAAGAGGCGAGGCGAGCGCCGGGGCGGCGCTGAGCCGGGCCCCGTGGGCGAGCCCATAGAGCCCTTCCCGCAGCGCCTGCGCGGCGAGCCCCATGGCCGAGACGGCGACGCCGGCGAGGCACCCCGTCGCCATGGCGAGGACCACGAGGCCGAGCTCGCTGCCGCGCACCAGCCCGCGCAGCCGCCGGGGCGCGAACGGCACGCGCGTCGGCCTCTGCGGTTCTGTCGGCGCGGTCGCCTCGGAGGCCGGATGCTGCGGCATGCGCACGGCGTTAGAGCGCTGTCCGCCCGAGGGAAAGCCGGATGTGCCGGTCCCCGGCGAATCCGTCGGGCCCGGCTCGGAGGCCCTTGCCCATCCCGGCGCGGTGCGCCGGCCCTAGCGCCCGAGGCGCTTGTAAAACCGCCGACCCCGCGATACATCGCGCCTCGGGCCGCCGTAGCTCAGTTGGTTAGAGCACCAGATTGTGGATCTGGGGGTCCCCCGTTCGAGCCGGGGCGGTGGTACCATTTAAGTCAAGCACTTAGCTCTGGTTTGCTCCCCAGGCTCGAGGGAGCAGCGCTCCCAGGGGAGCACTGGGGGAGCAGCTAAGTGATGGTCACCTGAATGACCGAGATGCCGAGCGCCTCGGCATTCTCACGCCAGATCCTATCGAGGATCTCCATCGATACCGAGTCGTCGCCCGGTCTGATGTTGCCGAAATCGCGAGCCCAGGCTCGCTCGGCTTCGCTCCGCGAGAGTCTGATTGTCCCATGAAAAATGTCGTGACCGTTGGTCGCAGCATAGGCGGTCAACGGATCAGGTCTGCTCATTCACGACCTCCTTCACGAGCGCCTCTTCCGGGACATCGGCTTCATGATAATGACCAGCTGCATCGTGCCAGACGCAGCACCACCGAACGACACCGTCCATCCGAAAAGAAACGTACCCTGGAACGGTGGTCATCAGCGGACCACCGGACACCAGGCGAACGGTGTCGCCAGGCTTCAGGGATACGGTCTCGGGCTCAGGCATCGTCGTCGTCTCCTACCACTCGTAGATCGGTAGACCATCTACGACATCGGCGTCGCGGTCGAGCATGATCCACGTGCAGCCGTTGGCCTCGGCCAGGGCGCGGATGGCACGGAGATCCTCCGGGCAGGTATGCGGGAACGGCTCGTTGCCGACGATAGGGATCAGCCAGCCCAGCCCCTCACTCGGCGAACCCCAAGGGTGCTTGGGGAAGAACTGAGGCACGTCGTCGGTGTTGAAGTCGAACATATCGTTGGTCGACTCCGAGATGTGCGCCGTGCTCAGCACGAGCATCCGGGGCGTCTCGATGGCCGGGGTCTTACCGGCCAGGATCGCATCGGCCGCCGTGATGGCGTCGTGATCCTCTTGACGGTCGTCCTCGTCGTCCGCGATCTCCACCCAGGCAGCGAGCTGATGGCGAAGGTTCTCGATGACCTCCAGCATCCGGGGCCTCTCCAACTCCAGACCGGCGCGGAGGAAGGCCGCTGCCTTGGTGCAGCCGTCCGCGAGCGCGGGGAAGCCGCTCTTGTCGAGTCGTTGGGCGGCCAGTTCGATGGCGCCGGCGTGGTGGGCGATCTTGCTGGCGATGCTCACGACAGCTCCTCCAGATGCTTCGTCACGAGGTCGAGGGCGGCGCACTGGCGGTCGTGTTCCTCCCGCCCGTCGTCGCGGGCATCGGCGACGTTGCCCTCGGCCAGCTCGCACACGAGGCGCAGCGCCTCGACGAGCGGGTCGGGCGGCGCCGGCTCGAATGCGTCGGACGTGCGGGTGATCGGGTTCGTGTCATGAACCTGGATCGTGATGTACCCCCGGCCATGCTCTGAGACACGGCCAACGAGACTGTGGTCGTGCTTGACGCGCATCCGCTGCCCGACAAGGTCGGGGACCTCTCCAGTCTCCGGGTCCCGGCCGTTCCAGCGCCGGTAGTCCCGCTGCGCAGCGCAGGCCTCGGTCTCGGTGGCGAAGAAGTGCTGCTCGACGCCGGCCTCGTGGCACCAGGGCAAGCCCAGCGGGTAGCGCTCGTCGTGATCGGCTCGATTGTAGACGTGGCTGTGAAAGGCCATGGCGGCGCTCCCATATCGGATATGGCTGGCGGTGACGGACCTCGGGCAGGTCAGGCGGCAAGCAGTGCTTCTAACTCTGCGAGAAATACGCGGGCCTCGACGAGTTCAGGCTCGCACTCGGCGATGACGTCATCTACCGAGCCGGGCACGGCGCGCTTGAGCGACTGCACGAACTCTTCCGTCAACGTGATGTCCGTGCGTACCTCTCGAGCCATGTGGCTGATGGTCTGCTTGTCGAGGTGCTGCGCCCCGTAGTGCTTGAGGTGCTCGCGCTGACGCTGCGTGTGGATCATCCACGGAGAGTGGGACATGGTGTGGTCTCCGATCCTGGCATCCGGGCTAGCCGATGGTCTCGCGGATCCGACGCTTGGAGAGAAGCTCCTCCGCCGTGATCTCGGGGCCGGTGAGAAGGCGGTCGCAGAGGTCGTGGATTTCGTCGCTGGTCAGGCCCGTGTGCTGGCCTCCGCAGGTCAGCATGTCCCCGATGTCGCCGTCGTTCGGCTCGACGATCTTGTCCTCGAGGCCGCAGGCAAGCAGCCGCAGGCCAGCGATCACGGCGTCGTACTCGGGCTGGCTCAGGTCCTTGCCGAGGTGTGCGAGCCAGCTGATGCCGATCTGCTCGCGGACGCTCGAGACCCGCAGGTTGGGCGAGTGGTCCAGGAGGCCGTTGAGCTGGGTGTAGATGGCGTCCTCGCCCAGATCGAGGCTGGGCACGTTCCGGTGGTAGAGCGGATCGACCGGCTGCTCGGTGTCGAGTTCGACGGTGCAGATGAACGTGCGCTTGGTCATGGGGTGTTCTCCGATCCTGTCAGTCGTCGTGCAGGCACGAGGCGTTGGACTCGGTGAGGGGCTCGCCGCCGATCAGGAGCGGCGGGACTGGCCGGACGAGCGGCTCGAAGCCCCGCGCGAACTCCCGGAAGTCGGTGCCAGCGTTGGCCACCTTGACCAGATCCTCGATCAGGATCGCGGGGCGGCCGTCCTGCGTGCCGAACGCTTCCATCTCGGCCGCCATGCCAGGGAACCAGCAGAAGAACTCCCCGTCGTACTCGTACTTGGCGTCGGCCTGAGCCTCGTAGGCGAGGCCGCACTCGCGACAGAGCGCGCGCAGGTCGCTGGTGTCTCCGTAGCTGCAGCTGCCGCAGTCGGTGAGACGGTTGGTGCCGGGATCACGGTCGAGGTTGGGGTAGTCGTAGTCCCCGTTGCGGAACTTGACGTAGAAGCGCTTCCACTGCGCCTTCGTGATGCTGCCGCCGATCGTGATGCTGTAGCCGATTTCCTCGGACATCTTCGCCTCCAAGTAGAACTTCTGGCATCCGGGCCTGCCCAGGTCCCGCACCTGGGCAGAACGAGAGGTCAGAGGTCCGGGTTGACCCCGAGCGTGCGCAGCTCGGCCGAGACGCGCCCGATCCTGTCGGTGAGGATGCGCGAGGCCTCGCTGCGGAAGCCCTCGACCTCATCGGGCGTGAAGTCGGTGTGGCAGACGACCTTCTCCGGCCTTTCCGGCTTCGTGATCCCCTCCACGGGCACTTCGTAGCGGAAGGCGAGATGGACGCCGTTGGTGGCGAGCGGTACCTGGCTGAGCCCTTGCAAGCTCCGTCGATGACGGGCGAGCTGATCGAGCAGGTCGGCCACGCGGGTGATGTCGCTGGCTTTCATATCAAGATCTCCAAGTTGAACTTCTGGCATCCGGGCCTGCACCGCGGTCTGGGTGCGGTGCAGAACGAGAGGTCAGACCTCCTCGGCGCTCTCGAGTTCGACCGTGAACTCGATCGAGACGCCGTCGTCGTTGCAGGCGGCGGGATCTCGGGAGAGCTTGCCCTTGAGGATCACGTTGATCTCCTCGCCGGCCTGGAGCCGTGTCCGAAGCTCCTGGCGGCCCTCCTTCACGTCGAGGAAGGTGTAGTGGGCGTCGATAGGCTTGCTCATCTTGGTCTCCTGGTACGAAATGAACCACGGATCTCGCGCAGCCGGCGGCTGCGTGGGGCGAGGCGTCACTCGATGGGCATGACCCGGAACAGCTGCGTGTCGACGATGCCGTCCGGGTCGAGGGTGGCGATGTAGTCCCAGGCCGCACGCTCGGTGTTGAAGCGAGGGTCGCGGGTGAACCGCTTCCAGCGCTTGGTGTGATCTCGGTGCTCGATGCGGAACATCAGAAGGTTTCCTCTTCAAGATCTTCGCTATGGGTCGGTGTGTAGTCCCGGCCGCAAGACGGGCATTCGTCATCGCAGCAGCAGGACCAGTCGTCGGACCACTCGACGTCGCAGTCGTCGCAGCGGTAGTAGTTGCGGAAGCGGATGGGCTCGTCATCCATCATTGCGAATACTCCGCAGATCGGCCCAATAGGCCTTGAGGGCCTTGGTGAATGCTTCTGTGCGCGGGCTCAGGCCGCCTGCGGCTCGCAGGTAGCGCCAGCGTGCGGCGTCGAGCGCCTTCTCTTTCGGGGTGGGCACGACGTGGCCTCCACCTGCTATCGGTGTGGAATTCAGGTGATGCGACGGCGGATCGCGCCCCAGCGCGGGTCGCCGTCACGGAGGAAGTTGTCGATCGCCTCGACGGCGTAGGCCGGAGTGATGAAGTCCCACCACTCTTCGTCCTCGCGAGCCCCTGGCGGGTAGAAGAGGACCTTCAGGGAGGGGCTGGAAGGCAGGAGTTCGCCGTCGCCGTAGTCGGTGACGAAGTCGAAGACCTGGGTCTGGTTCTCGTAGGAGACAGGCTTCTCCCTCGCCAGACCCAGCATCGTGATGGCCATCCAGCCACCGATGCAGGCGATCGTGCCACAGTCACCGCTGAGGCAGGTGCTGCGCATGTTGAATGTCGGCCCGTCCGGCCCCTCGGTGATGCGGCTGTGCCGGAACTCGCCGGCGGCCAAGGCATCGCGGACGGTGACGAGCGCTTCATGCTCTCTGGGCGTGATCATGGGGTGATCTCCTTGGTGCAGGCGCCGACCAGCTCTCGGTGCGCGGGGCTAAGCTGGTCCAGGCGATCGAACAGGACGCCGCGCGCGGCCTCGTCGGCGGTGCGCGACTTGGTGAGGAGGATGGCCTCGACCCGCGGGCTCGGTGCGTCCCAGGATGCCTGCAGGTTCACCCACGCGATCTCGGTGAGCGCGCGGACGAGGGGCAGGCGGTCGCCGGCCTCGTGCTCAGTGATGGATCTGGCCATCGTCGCCCCGGTAGAGATCGAACTCGCCGAACCTCTTGGAGAGGTTGTCGAGACGGTTGGCATGAGGCTCGATCCAGTCGCCGTCCCAGAAGCCGACACCGTGCCCGTTGCGGGTCATCCAGAAGTCGTGACCGGCTTGCTCGTGGATGCCCGTGCGCCCGGCATGGGCATGCTCGGGAACGGCATCGAGGTTGGCCCAACGCTGGAACTGCGCGCAGTCGTCCACTATGGCCGCGAACGTGTGGTCCGACAGCAGCTCGGCGGTGGGCTGGTCGATGCCGAGCTGCTCCTCGTCGGTGAAGATCGCGGCCTCGATGTAGGCCTGCGTGAAGCTGTCGAGCGCCTGGAAGCGCGGGTCGTCGCGACCCTGGAGAACGAACTCAGGCATCGACGTTCTCCAGGATCTCAGCGACCTCGAGGGCTCGCAGCTCGGACCTGGTGAGCGGCTCGCAGCACTCGAAGTGCTCGTTCCCGATCCAGGCGAAGGCCTGGTAGGCGGCGCAGACGAAGTCGAAGTCGAGCCGCCGGCACCTGCGATGGCTCATCGGCTCGGAGACGAGGAACCGGCCGGAACCGGCGATGTCGATCGGCGGGAGGATGTCCCGCATCTCCTGATAGCGCTCGGCCGAGATGCGCTTCCAGCGCGGGAGCTTGGTGGGCGTGACCATCAGGGACGCTCCCGCTTCACATAGGGGTGGCTGGTCTCGCTTCCGTCGAGGAAGCGGTAGTGGACGCGCCCGCCGCGGATCGCGATTGCCTCGGCAGGCACGCTGAAGGCAGCGGCGCCAGCCACACGCTCGTTGTGGATCGTCGCCATGGTGCGGCCGACCTGATTTGCATCGCGCTGGAGCATCTCAGCGTGCCAGCCGCGGGCGAGACCGGCGCCGTTGATGCGCTGGATCTCGGTGAGGGACGATGACTTCGTCATGCCAGCCCCTCGACCGTGTGGCCCAGCAGCGCGAAGTGGCGCCGGAGCTGGATCTTGGTGTCGAAGTCGGCGGCGACGCCGCGCCAGTTCAGGCGCCAGCGGTTCTTCGTCTTCTTGAGCGTGCCTGCGTGAGACCGCTCGGCAGTGGCCTCGGTGATCGTGTAGGTCAGCGGCTCGTTGCTGTTCTTCCTACGTGGCTGCTGCGTAAAAACGAAGGTCGCCATGATCTGTCCTCCATATTCGATATGGTTAGGTGAGTGGTACGGAACGTACCTCGGGCTTTAGGCGTGCGAAAAAGCTTGGTCGATCGCTGTGCTCGACAAGTTATAGTCGTCGGCTACCTCACGAAGCAGGCTCGGCCAGTCGGGTATGTCGTAACTGTCGTGAACCTCCTGAAGCTTATGCAGCAGATCCCGGTGCGGGTTCAGGCGTTCGGGTAAGAGGCCCTCTCTGTAGAGTTCACGGACGCTGAGAGGATCGTAGGGCCGGTCGCAGCCGGCCGCCTCGCGATCGGTGAGCAGGCACCCGACGAAGCAGGCGTTCCCGTCCGGTGCCCTGTAGGCGCAGGCAGAGCTGCGGCTCTTAGGATCGAAGAGCGATTTGCTGGTCATGCCGGCCGCATGCGCGACGACGGCGTCGAAGACCTGCTGAGGTGCGATGGGAAGCGGGGCATCGATGAGAGGGGTCATGGTACGATCCGTACTAGGCGTTGCGGACACGACGAAAGGGGCGGGCCTCGCGGCGGCGCTCCTCACGGGCGGCTTGGTGCTCAGCAAGCAGCTGATTGGCGATTTCCTGCGCGGTCATAGGTATTTTGTCCTATAAAAGCTGTGGACAGAATGTCGCGGTCCGAACCGGACCGATGACGCGAAGTCGGGTGGCTGCGCTCGTTGAGGCCGCCATACACGAATATGTGGGCCAGTTTGCCTTCGATGCGCGCTTTCTTAGGGCCGAGGTTCTTGACATTCGTCGAGGGGTCGGTTGGACCTTCTTGGTACGAAATGAACATCGCGGTTCGCCGGTGCGATAGGACTTAAAACCTAAATGATCACGTCTCTGCCACCACGTTCCTGAACGCGTCACACCGGATACTGCCGCAGTTCTGGCTGTTGCAGTCGCGATCGGAACAACACCTGTGGGAATGATGTGTCATGGTCAAGCAACGTGAAACTCTCAAGGTCGGCGGCAAGTCGAACACTATCGTCGACCTACTGATGAAGCAGACCGTCCAGTGGGGTGACTTCTTCGAGCGTGCGTCCCTCAAGGCTGGTCAGGAGCTGTTCTCGGCTGGTCGGCGGACACAGTTCGTCTACGCTCCGATCGAAGCCGTCGTCTCGATCACCGCGAGCACGGGTGGGGTGCAATCGAACGGGAAGCCCCAGCCCAATGTCACCCTGAACATGCTCGGATCGGGAGATCTCGTCGGGGTGTCCCAGTTGCTCGGTGATGCCACCCTGCCCTACGGGGCCATATGCGATATGGGCGGGGCCGCCTTGCGGTGCTCCACCCAGGCGGCGCGCAGGTTCCTCGACGAGCACGAGTCCAGCCGACACGTCGTGCAGGCCTACGCGAACCTTCAGGCGGCCGAGAGCTGGCAGTGGCTGGTGGCCTCGGTGCAGCTCCCGGTTCCCAGCCGGATCGCGGCCTACCTGCTGCTCAGCGCCACGGCCGCGGGGACGGACGCGCTGCCGGTCACGCACCGAATGATGGCGAGCCGCACGGCGATCCGGCGGCCGTCGATCACGGAGATCCTGCAGACGTTCGTCAACGACGGCCTCATCAAGCAGCTGGACGGGCGCATTGACATCCTCGACGAACAGCGCCTGAAAGACATGGTTCACGAGGTGTGGCCGCTCTTCGGGACGCATCGTCAAGCCTTCCTCGCGGCTTGGTGAGCCCGCTGGACCAAGGCCACGATGTCGGTGTGCGTCGTGGCCGGGTCGTCGTTGATCGCCGAGGGTGAGGCGCCGCCTGAGGCTTGGTGCAGCAGCTCGTCGGTCTCTTCGTCCAGGCGCTCGAGCAGCGCGAGGTCCTCGATCTTGCTCAGCTCTCGCTGGCGGGCGCCCAACAGGCACCAGCAGACGGCGTGGTGTGAGGACGAAGGCACGGGCTGGCCCTCGGTGTCGCGGGCGCCTGCACGCTTCGTCCACCGCGTTGGCTCGGCGAGCGTCTCGAGCATCCCGGCGAAGATGTCCTCGGTACTCTGAGGCGCGGCCATATGAACCCCTCCACCATATCCGATATGTCTGCCGCCGACCCTGACACACTCCCGGCATCGGCGATAACGGCTCTGTTCCTGTTCTGTTCACGGTAGCGTGTTCCGCCTCGTCGGTCGAATAGTGAACTTCGACCCTGTGGAGAGAGCGTGGAGCGGTCCGTGATCTTGGTACGGTTCGTACCACATGATCGTTGAAGTTGTCCACCGAAATCCCGGGTGCGTGGTACGCTATGGTCGCGGATAGGCGTTTCCCGGGCCTGGGAGGGGCCTAGAACGGCCGCGGGCGTCTCAGCCGCTCTCGGCTGCGCACTCGATGCAGTAAGCCTGCCAGACCTGGTCCGTGAGTTGGTGCTCGGGGATCCCGGCCTCGAGCGCCGCGTCGGGCTTGCTGACGGACGGGCTCACGTCGTGGGCGCGAAGCAGCGCGAGACAACGTGCGGCCGGCGATCCCGGCCGCCAGGTATGGCCCATCGGCATGCAATGCCACGGGCTCACGCAGCGGTCGTTCTCGCAGCGCTTCAGCTTGGGGACGTCACGGATCGAGATGTTGAACGTCTCGCCGTAGATCACTCGGTGCGCCGCGGTCGGGTAGCCGAGGTCCGTGCTGTGGAGGTTCGGCACGCGCTTCTGGGTCACCACCGAGCCCTCCTTCAGGGTACGGCTCACGAAGTGCCGCTCCCGCGGGGCGACGAACGAGCCCGTCCAGACCCAGCAGGCCCGGCGTTCGTCGACGCTCTCCGGCTCCATACGGATTTTCTTCCTGATGCGGGGCGGTAGCTCGGTGAAGGTCTTCGGGGTCCAGGGCATGGTTCGGATCGTACCTCGCGGTCTTTTTTCGCGTGTCGCGGTCGTTTCCGCGCCTCGTCTCGAGGGGTGGTTCTAGACCCGGAAAAGAACTTGGTGTGGGCCTAGTGGTATAAAAGTCCCAACTGACCCCCTAGGGAGACATATACATTGCTGCAATGTAGACCTGAACATTGCAGCAATGTTCGAGACCGTGATGCTTTCAATAGCTCTTTTTCTCCCACTAGATTTCATTTCAGGGAAAAAGAAAAGAGAAAAGAAAGACTTAATAGAGGTCCACCAAGTCAGTTAGCACTAGCCGACCTAGTGCTAAGCACCCCACTTAGCACTAGATTTGGTCCGTAGCCGAAAAAGCGGCCCTCCGCACCGAAATATGGTGATAAATCGGGCCATTACTAGTGGTACGTTCCGCACCAAAACCGGGTCTCGACCGCGTGCGCTCAGCACCTATCCGGCCGAAATACGCGCGTCAGCCGACCCCCGGCAGGCCCGGCGCGATCCACTCGATCAGCGCGCACCAAGTCGCGAGGCAGGCGTCAAAAAACAGGAAGATTTTCATATCGGACCCTCATCGGTTCGAGATCTCGGTGGGCCTGTTGCGTCGTATGGGCGATCCTCCATCAGGACGCGGCCCATCGCTTGACGCGGCCGGTGCCGCGCACCGAGGGCGGGACGAAGACCTCGCCGCGGCGCGTGCCGGCGTGCATGCCGCCTACGGGCTCCGCGAGAGCATCTGCGAGCTGACGGGCACGGGCGGCGCAGGCGCGTTGCTGACGGACCGTGGCGCGCCATAGCCGATATGCCTCGCGCTCTTCGGGATCGACGGGATAGTCGATCGCGATCAGCTGGCCGATCTCGCGCATGCGTGCGCGCAGCGCGGCGAGCGACTCGGGGCCAGGAAGTCGGTGCGCGGTCGGGCCGTCGAGGTGAGCGCGGCGCGCAAGCGCGAACTCGGGATTGGCGTGAGCCATGGTGCCGTGCTCCTGGACATGGATGAGAAGAGGATCGCCATATTCGATATGGCTTGGTGCGCAGCGCCGAGCGCGCACGCACGAGCGCGCACCTAGCCGGTGGCCAGATGCGGGCACGCGGGCACGGAGAGGGGGCGCCAGCGGCCACGGAGGCCGCCGGCGGGGTTGGGGCCTAGGCGGCGCGCTTGACGCGCCCCAGGGCCGACAGGGCGGCGACGGTGGCGTCGTCGGCCAGCACCGGGGCCGTGGTTGGCGCCGGGGCATCGGCGACAAGCTTGTCGAGGGCGGCGATGTGGGCGTTGAGCGCGGCCATGGCTTCCAGCGCATCGGCATGGCCGAGGGCGCCGATGGCCGCGAGGATGCCGGAGAGGGCGCTTACCGGGGCCGCGGCGTCGGGCAGGGTCGCGCTGTCTGCCGCGTTGCTGGCGAAGAACAGGGTTGCCGCGGCGGCGCCCTTGGCCAGCGCCTTGGCCTTGCTAGCCTCGACCTTGGCCGCCTTGGCCGCCGCCTTATCGAGGGGCAGGAACTCGCCGGCCGTTGCCCACGCCCGGATGTCGGAGCCGGACAGAATGTTCAGCCCTTCGTAAAGCTGCCTCACGGCGTCGACCGCTTCGTCGGCGCCCATATCCGATATGGTCGCCACCTCGTCGGGCGCATGGGTGCGGAACATGCCGGCCGCCGTCTCCACGCCCTTGACGTAGCTTTCCCATGTGTTCTTGGCGATGACGCCAGTCTCGGCGGCCCGCACCGACAGGTGGCGCCGGATCAACTTCGTATCCGTGCCGGGGTTGATGATGAAGAGGAGAGTGAATGCACTATAGGCGTGCAGCTTCATGCTCTCCGCACCGACGAGGGACGCGAAACCAATGTCCGCGACAGCGGCGTTATTGAGTGCCATCTTGTGTTCTCCGCTTCGGGTTGGCGCCATATCCGATATGGCGGTTAGGGCCTGGGCCCTGCTCCCTCTATATGAGGGCACATTCAGGTTTTACCCTGTCCAAGCTCAGGGTGCAAGATGTTTTTATAGAATAATCTTCCAAAGATTGAGGTGTTGCAAAGTAATCACTGTCAAGTGTTACTTGCAATGGGTGGGTGCTTTTCTGTGAATTGGTGTGCCGCACCTATATCTCTATGTGCCCAACGCGTTTTCTAAACTTTCCAATATTTGAGTGCTAGCACTACTAGACTTGGAGCGCAACCGCACCAAGTCACCCCCTGGAGCCTGCATCGAGCCTGCGCACCAAGCCTCTGGATGGGCTCCCAAGAAGTCCCCTGCCCTGCTATGTGATCGACATGCGCAGCCTGATCGTCCTCCTCGCCCTCACCACGACCGTCGCGGCCGAGCCGGTGACGAAGGCCGAGAGGGCCTGGATCGTCGACTACATGACGCAGACGCTGCGGGACCCCTACTCGATCCGGTCCACCGGCATCAGCGAGGTGCGCCCGCTGACAGGCGACGCCGGCCGGACGATCCCCGCCGGCATCTGCGTGCGCTACAACGCCAAGAACGGCTACGGGGCCTACGGCGGCATCGACACGCTGGTCTTCGTCCGCACGCCCACCGGGCTCGTCTACGGGGACTGGCGCCACGCTGTATCGACCAAGACCTGCTGGGTCGACAATGTCGTCTACGGCCCGTTCCCGGAGCTGGCCAACCTCAAGTGACCTTCTTCCGCTCGAGACCCTCGCGGATGAAGCGATTGATGACGGTCGCCCTCGCTTCCCCGCACCGCTCGGCCTCGGCATCGACCTGATCAAGCAGTACCGGCGTGATCATGTGCGTGATCTGTCGCTTGTGGCCCATCGCGTAGCCCTTGCCGCGCTCGCGCTTCTTCGTGGTGCCGTCGATCGCACCACCCGCGATCCGCTCGAAGGCCTCGTCCGACATCTCCCGCTTGGGCTTGCGCGTGATGGCCATCTCAAGCCTCCTCGAAGACGCGGGCGACGAGACGATCCAGCTCGGCGATCGCCTTCGGGTCGACCGGCGATTGCTCGGCGACGCCCATGCCGGCGCCCGAGGACGACGAGAAGGCCTTCCGCTTCACCAGAGGCAGGTCGAGGTAGGTGAAGGTCGGGATCTCCTGCACGGCCTCTGCAGCATCCGCGTTGTCGACGCTGGCCGACCGGGCCTCGGCCTTGTTCAGGACCGCGTAGGTGACCAGGCCGTCGCGTTCTGCGCCGATCTCGTCCACGACGTCGGCCATGTTCTGCATCGCCCAGAGATCGAAGCTCTCCGGTGCGAACGGCACGAGCGCCACGTCGGCCAGCGACAGCCCTGCGCGGAGCGCCAGTGTGTCCCGGCCACCCACATCCAGAATGACGTCGTCGTAGTTGTCCTTCTGAAGGCGGACCTGTTGTCGGAGGATCTTCCCGTCCGGGTAGAGCGAGCACACGATCTCGGGCTCAAGCCCGGCCTCTGCGCGGATCTGGATCGCGGCCTGCGCCGTCGCCTGGCTGTCGCCGTCGACCAGCCAGACGCGTCGACCCGCACGAGCCCGAGCGATGGCCATCTGGACAGCAAGCGTGGTCTTCCCGACCCCACCCTTCGTGTTTCCCACGAGCACGATCATCTCAAGTCCTTTCCACCGGCTTTCCACGTGGAAAGCACATGAGACCGCGCCCAGCTTCACTCGATTTCCAAGTGAAGATCAAGGGGATTTTCCTCGAAATTTTCGACATGGAGCCTCTTGCGCTTGGTACATATCGTACCATCTTCACGGAGCCAATTGAGACGTCATCGAACGTCATGAGAGCCCAGGAGACACGATCATGGCCAATCCCAAGAAGACCCTCGCCGACTTCGAGAAGGAGTTCCCGGTGGGCAAGAAGGTGCGCTTCTCTCCCGGCCGGGGTGCCGCCGACGTCACCGCCGAGATCACGGGCGTTCGCCAGGCCGGCACGCCCGGAACGCGCGGCTACAGCGTCTTCATCGACACCGTCGAGCATCGCGAGGGCGGCCTGAAGCCCCTCAACCGCAGCGCCCGCCCCGGCACTTGCACCCTCGTCGACTGACGCCCATCTGAGGGTTACTGCGCACCCCTCGCAGTTCAGGCCCCAGAAGCCCCGCATGAGGTTAAGACCTTGTGCGGGGTTTTTGCTTGAAAAAGCTGATTTATCACCAAAACAGGCTCATTTTACATGAAAAAGGCCCCTTTCGGGGCCAATTTCACTCGATTTCGACCGGAAATCAGGCCGCAGAGGCCTTCACCGTGGCCGGCTTCTCACCCTCTGCGGCCAGCGGAGTCTTGTCGATGACCTTCTTGAAGGCCTCAAAACCGGGATCGCTTGCCTGCAGTGTACGCAGGCCGTTGTCGCCGGGCAGCGAGAAGCGGATCGTGTTGCCCTCGACGGTGTAGGCGGTTGCCTGGAACTCCTCGTCCGACGCGAGATCGGTTACGAGCAGCAGGTTGTCCTTGATGCGAGCCCGCCAGCGCGGCTCACCGGCGGCCTCGAGTTCGTGTGCGTGCTTGGCCATGGTCTTGTTCCTGTTCCGGGATTTGTGGTCCGTTTCGTACCATGCGCGTCAGCCGCGCAAAGCCGCCTCCAACATGGCGCGCACCACGCGCCTGTCCAAGAGCTGACCGCAGTCGGCACCCTCACGCTGAGCCCGCTCGACCATGGCGTCCGACACCGAGAGCTGACCGGCGGGTAAGATCCCGGCCTGGAGCCGGCTGACGTCGCCCACAGAGCCCGTGCTGAGGACCGCTCGTCCGACCGTGATCCTGCTGGGGTCGATCTTGCCTCCGTGCCCTTCGGCCCAGTCCTCGTGACAGAGCGCATGCTCACCGCGGGAGCGGCACTCGTCGGTGTACCGAAGGTAGGCGTCGCCACCCAGATCCCGGGCCTTGGCGGCGGCCAGCGCAGGATTGTCCGGCCCCGCCATCGTCACTCCGACTTCGTCTTTGATCTCGGTCTTCATCGTTCACTCCTCTGGTGGGGATCGTAGACGGCGACCACGGCGCCGTTCACTGTCAGGACAACGCGTTGCCCTGCTTCAAGAGCCATCCGGCACTTCGCCAGCAGGGCATCCTGCTTGGCCCGCCACTCGGCGCCGAGGACGTCGAGCAGCTCACCGGCTTTCGGCACTTGAATGGCGGCTGCGGCCTTCGCTCCGACCGCGTAGGCCTGTGCCTCGTCGAAAAGCTTGGTCTCCTTGTAGGGCGAGAGCGGTACCGCAGCTCCGTCTGGGAATACCGGCAGGGACGCGACGAACCGCGTCATCTCTGGGCTCAGCGCCGGGGGCTTCGGCTTCTTCGCCGCCATGCGCTTCTCGAACCCGGGCTCTTCCGCGAGGTGCGGTGTAATCGGTGTGGTGTCCATGTGGAAACCCCCTTCGATCTCAGGTGGCAGATCGCTTGTCGAGTGCTTGCCGCATTCGAGCGTTGCGGGAGAGCTGCTTCAGGACCAGCTCGATCAGTTCGTCCTTGGTCCGGCCCGCCACGCGGACCTCGTGAAGGCGTCGGAGGAGGTCCTCCTCCTCCCACCGCAACTGGTCGCACAGCTCCTGAAGACGGCGCCGGGAGCGGTTTCGCAGCGACCGACGGCTGATGCGGCTCGTGATCTCGAATACCGCCATCAGAGCACCCGACCATCAGGACCTCGGGTGCGCCCCTGGTTGTCCGTCCAGTAGATCTCGATCCCCAGCTCCGAGAGCTTCGGAGTCGGCGGCACCAGAAACAGGGTGTGGTCCGGGTCCTCCCACGGGAACGGCAGCGGCAGTGGGCCTATCTCGTCGAGAAGGCGTTCGAGGCTCTCGAGCGTCAGTTTCGGTTGGTCGAAGAGCAGCACGTTGCTCGTTTCCGCCAACACATCGAAGGGATCCCGTCGTCGATCCGGGAAGCAGAACGGCTCCTGCCGGCCTAGCTCCATGTGGTTGACAGGCGGAAGGTCGCCACCATGGTACGTATCGTACCTACTTCGTTGGTCGTGCATAAGTCAATCTTTCCTGTTCCGAAGCAACCTTGCAGCTTTGCTGGCAGCGTGGATCCGGCGCCAAACGTCCCGCCTGATTGTTACGCAACTGCCTTCTTTTGATGAACAAGTGTGAGGAAGCGATATACTGGGATCGGCAGGCCCGCAGCTCCAATAACCGTGTCCTTCCTGAAACCGAATTGACCCTGCAGGTGCGCCATACGCTTCTCGAGCGTTTTCGATCCAGCAGGGGAGACACTCTGACCGAGGCAATAGGTCTTGTATTCGGTCAAAAGGGTGCTCAATGGCGTGTAGTTGTGCAGGTCGGAAACGTTCTGATGAGCCTCGGCCCCCAGGATCATCCGACCCTGTTCCCGGAGACCGACTAGAAAATCCCGGACGTTGTTCAGCTCGTTTTCAAGCGCCTCCCGCTGTTCCATAGATGATGGTGGGTCCGTGATCTTAAAGTTTTCGTGTCGAAGTCGAACCATGTGCTGAACGGCCCAGGCGGCGATAGCCTCGCGTTCCTCCGAGATGACAACCTTGTGGTACTCGAGGATCTTTCGGGGGCCTTCGGGGAACGCCTTTGTGAAGCAGAGGAACAGCCACCGCCGGGTGAAGCCATCCGAGCTGTCCTTGGACTTGGGGGTGTGGTTGCTCGCGAACCAGTGCGCCGCCCGGGGGCGGAAATTGAACATCGGCCGGTTCTTCTCCTGGGCCTCGATGACCGCACCCTCGACGATCTGCTTGAACTTGGCGCTGTCGATGAGCTGGGTCTCCGACAGCTCGCCCGCGAAGTTGAGCAGCTTGCCGACGAGCTGCGCCGGCCCGAACTTGTCGCCCCACAGCGTCGGCGGGAGCGAGGTCTGGGCCTCGGCCGGCATCAATGCCTGGACGATTTCCATGATGCGGCTTTTGCCGCTGTGCCCGACGCCGTAGAGGCAGACGGCCAGCTGCACCTCGGTCATCTTGGCGAAGAGCGTCAGCGCCATCACCTCGCCGAGGGCCGTCACCTTCTCGGAGAAGTCTGGGTCGCTGCCCCAGTAGTCGACGAGCATCTGCTGCCAGCGGGTGGCCTTGCCGGCGGACTCGGGCAGATAGGGGTAGGGAAGCGTGTAGGTCATCCCGTAGGCGGGATCGTGTGGCTTCAGCTCCAGATCCTCGGTCAGGAAGCCGTTGACGAAGTTGATGCCGGAGACGGCCACCTCTTGCAGCTCGCCGACCGCCAGGCCCCGGATCGTACGGAGGATGCCCTGGTGGTCCGTTGCGCGGCCAGCCGCCTTGTGGGTCTTGCCGTAGTCCCGGATGATTGTCTGGAGGACCTTCGCCTCGTCCATCTTCTTCCAGGATGAGCCCTCGTACTGCCAGAGCGTGTCGTTGTGGAAGCGGATGGGACCGCCCAGCTCTTCGAGATCCTTGATGACCGCCTCGGCGATCTCGGCGTGGTTCGCGCCCGTGATCGGGCCGGCGCGTAGACTGGCGAGCTGCCGGCGCACCGAGGCAGCGCTGAACCTCTTGCCCGAGACCTGGGCGACGTAGTTGACGATATGGTCCTCTTCGATCGGATCGAGAGAGGTGCTGGCGGCGACGCGGTTGAGGACGAGCTTGACCACGCTGGTGAACTGTTCGGTGTTGTCCTTGACGCCGGCTTTCTCGATGTGAGCGTTGAAGTAGTCGAGGATCTGGCCGCAGTCCCAGGTCTCATTGTCCTTCGTGAAGGCGTCGAGACCCCAAGCCACACGCTCCGCGTCGGTCACACCCTCATCCCAACCCTTCGGCAGGACGTGGGCCTTCGGACCCGTCACGTCGCGGATCAGGAACTCGATCAGTTTCGTCGGCCCCTTCTTGGGGTCGATGTTGTCGCCGTAGGTGCGCTCGATGAAGGTCGCCGCGGCGACCTCGATTTCCGTCAGCGCCTCCTTCAGGGTCTTCTCGCCCTTCACGACGTTGCGCGCGAACAGGCCGGCGAGCCCGACGAGGTGGTTGTCGCGGTTGCCGGTCGACACGTAGTCGGTGACGGAGCCGAACGTCGACGTCCCGAGGCTCATCCCGGCTTGGCTGAGAGCGTCCCGCAGGATCTGCTCGATGTTGTGCGGGAGGGAGCGGACGTCGTCGAGGCAATCGACGAGGTCCTTGTTCGCCCAGTAGGGCCGCCCTGTCTTGGGGTGAACGGAGGGCGGTAGCACGATCTGGGAGCCGGCGCCGAGCATCTCGACGAGGGATTGCAGCTTGCCTGCCTCGTCCCGGTACTTGATGCGGATGATCGGCTGGCCGTCGTAGCGGTAGATCCGCACCATCCCCTTCTGACCGACGCGCTCCCACGGCGATGGTGGCAGCACCTTGTTCAGGATGCCGATGATCTTCGGGTCGTCGGTATCGATGTCGATCGCCACGAGACCGGACTGTGGCCCGAGCGGCAGGCCGATGTTGCCGTTGCGATGGAAGACGCGCCAGCTCGTCCGCTCGGCCTCGTTCGGCATTCGGGCCTGGAGCGACTGCCAGTTCAGGACGACGGGCTCTTTACCGGTCGGCTTCCCCTCAGGCCCGCCGTTTGAGGTGTAACGCTTGAGCGGCATGACTGGGAGACCGCGGTCCCAGTATCGATCACAGTTATCGGCGAAAATATTACTCGCCGGCCCAGTGCCTTCGGCTGACATAGACGCGGTACCCCTTAGATTTTGATAAAGAGCTTAAGTACATCCCAAATTATGGACGCACTCAGCATAGCCATCGAGCGCCAAATGAACTGACGGATCTGATGTCGCATGGTACGAAACGTACCTAAGTGAGAGGGCAAATCAAGATAGCGAAAGATTGGCCTCTTTTAATCGTTTCTTGAAGTCTAGGCGCCCGTCTTTGTCCAGTACCTGCTCCATTGTCTGGATGACTACGCGCTGGAACTCGAACATTTGCTTGATGCCCTGCGCCTTTTCTTTCAGAGACAAGAAGCGATCCATCAAGGATCCGAAGTTTTTCAGGAAGTTAAGGCGGTCTCCCACATCGTCGCTGTTGTCGACGTCTTGCTGCAGTCGCTTCATGGAGTTGATGGCGTTCTGGATCTCGCGGATCAGGCTATCCGCCTGCTCGTTGTCGTCCTGCCCCGGCGTGAACACGTCACCCGCGCTGTCCTCGCGCCCCGTGCGCGCCGGCGTGAAGAGGCGCCGGAGGTAGCCTTGCAGGTCGGTCGAGTAGGGGCATTCGTCGGACGTCAGGTAGTTCGGATCGAACTCCATCAGCTGTTCGATCGCCCGCAGCTTGAGGGCCAGGCCTTCTGGCAGGGCCGGATAGGTCCTATCTGTCATGATCGAAGTCCGCTCCGAGGGCTCGCTGACATAGTGGGTCGGTAGTCTTAATCCAAGGCGAGCGGAAGACGGACATTGCAGCAATGTACCTAAGAAGGTCGAATATCTAGTTCGATGATCTTGGGTGCCACCGGCGCTGCGGATGATCTGCTTGGGGGCGTAAATGGCTGATCGTTATGGAGAAATCGGCAGGTACGAAACGGACCGTGCGGGGTCAGCTTCGCTCTGGCGTATCCGGCACCCGGATCACGCCTACTACGTGGCCTTCATCGGGGATGGGGATGGGGACCGCGTCCAGCGTGAGCACCTGCGCCTCGTCTTTCGTCTCGACGGGTCGCCGCCGCCCGAGGCCCTTCAGTTCGGGCGTCGGCGTGACGCGGGGCAGTTCGCCCAGGCCTTCCTGATCCCTGAGATCCCCTGGATCTTCGAGCCCTCTGTGGCCCCCGCTCCGGCCTTGTGGAGCGAAAGCGCGCCGCCCGACCATCTGCTCGAGGCCTTCCAGCGAGAGCTGGCCGAGGAGAGCCTTCGGCCGTGAACCCGCACCTGACGACCTTCATCGCGGGGCTCGACGAGCGCTTTCCCGACGACAGCACGACCATGTCGATGTCGGAGTGGATCGGATCGAACACCAAGCTCCGGCAGCGGCCGTTCAGCTTCAAGGGGTTCGAGTTCCAGCGTCAGATCGTGGACGACATGCATCCCGACCTGACGTGCATGAAGCTCTCGCAGATCGGCCTCACCGAGGTCCAGATGCGGAAGTTCTTCGGCTTCCTGAAGCGCAACGTCGGAACGTCCGGCATCTTCTCGATGCCCACGCTTCCAATGCGCGACCGCCTATCGCAGACCCGGATCAAGACCCTGATCGATGGCGAGTCCATCTTCAACGGGCCGATGGTCGCCAAGCCCGTGCGTCACAAGGGGCTTTATCAGGTCGACGAGAGCTTCGGGTACATCACCGGCACCACCGAGGGCGAGGCGACCTCAATCTCGGCCGACATCCTCATGGAGGACGAGGTCGATCTGGCCGACCAGTCCATGCGCTCGCTCTTCCAGTCGCGCCTCCAGGGCTCGCTCTGGAAGATCACGCAGCGCTTCTCGACGCCCACCTACCTCGGCTACGGGATCGACGCCGCCTACCAGGCGTCCGACAAGCACGAGTGGTTCATCCGCTGTGCCTGCGGGCACCATCAGGTGCCGATCTTCCATCCTCGGTTCCTCTGCCTGCCGGGGCTGCGAGGAGACCATGAGGATCTCTCGAAGCTCTCTCAGGAGCAGGTCGATGCCATCGACATGGACGGCACCTACGTCCGCTGCGAGAAGTGCTCCCGGCCGCTCGATCTCGGCGCGCCCGGGCGCGAGTGGATCCCGGAGTTCCCTTCGCGGCGAGCCCGGGGCTATCGCGTCCGGCCCTTCTCGATCACCACGATCACGATCCCCTACATCTTCCGCATGCTGCTGGAGTACCAGCGCAAGGACAATCTGAAGGGCTGGCACAACACCGTCATCGGCGAGGCCTTCAACGACAGCAACGCCCGGATCAGCGAGGAAGACCTCATCGCCATCATGACGCCTCGGCAGGTCGAGGCCGGCGAGCTGGGATCGGGCGACCTCTTCCTGGGCTGCGACGTCGGGCAGACCTGTCACGTCGTCATCGGGAAGCCGAACGCTCTCCTCGAGTTCCACCAGGTTCCACAGCACGACATCGTCGAGTTCGTGAAGGGCCGCGTGGAGACGCTGGGCATCATCCAGGGGGGCATCGACATGTACCCCTATACCCCGACCGCCGAGGCGATCCGCGACGTCACGAACGGCGTGATCATGCCTATGGCCTACTCGACGTCCAAGGTCGCGCCGGCGGTGAAGGAGCAGGTCGACGAGTTCGAGGTGATCACCCACTACACCATCAACCGGACGCAGGCTCTCGATCTGGTCGCGAAGCAGTGCCGGCTCCGCACCTGGCAGCTGGCCGGATACGGTCCTTTCGCCTCGCTCGTGAAGACCCACTTCCGTGACATGATCCGCATCGAGGCTCCCGACGAGCCTCCGGTCTGGAACAAGATCAATGGAGATGATCACTTTCTGCATGCCGCTGCTTTGCAGCAGACGGCAGTTCGTCTGCGTGCGGGCATCGAGTTTTCGACCGATCAAAGATCTTCTGTTTTCTTAGGAGGCGGCTCACGGTTGTTCCAGCCTGTCGGTCGACCCATATTTCGTGGCGCTGATCATGCCGGGGTTCTACGCTAGTGGCCGACAATCTTGCATCGAAGCTGCTGGCGATCGTACCCTTCAAGAAGAAGGCGCGTGCCGGCGGTACTGCGAACACGCCGACCTACAATCCGCAGAACGCGGATCAGGTCCTGACGCTGCCGCAGTACCGTGACCACCAGGACGATCTCTTTCAGGACCGTCTGGCGGACAACAGCCAGAGCCTCATCAAGAAGATGATGCAGAACGACCCGGACATGTCCGGGACCGTGAACGGCTACCTGACGCTCGCCGACACCCAGATGATCGTCTACGCCGAGGATCTGGACGGCAATGTCGACGAGGAGAAGAGCCGCGAGCTGCAGCAGCTCGTGACGAAGCTCTCTCACCAGACGGACTATACCCTCGGCTTTCAGCTTCGGCAGGGCATCTACCGTCAGGCTGAAGAGCTTCGCTACATGCTCCTGATGCGGGGCGCGATCGGGGGCGAGCTGGTCTTCGATAAGGCCGGGACACCCGACCATATTCGCAATGTCGACATGGCCGGCATCCGCTGGGTCGAGAAGAAGCCCGGCGACTACAAGCCGGGCCAGGTCGTGCCCGGCGTCTCGGATCCTGTCCCGATCGACACGCCCGCCTTCATGGTGGCGTTCTATCGGCGCGATCCCACCGCGATCTACACCGTCTCCCCGTTCGTCTCGGCGATCAACACCATCGCCGCGCGACAGCAGGTCATCAACGACCTCTACCGCATCATGCGCGCGACCGGGTATCCGCGCATCGAGATCAAGGTGCTCGAGGAGATCCTGACCAAGAACATGCCGGCGACCTATCGCCAGCCTGGCAGGGAGCAGGAGAAGCAGGACTGGCTGAATGCGCGCTACGGCGAGATCCAGTCCGCCTTCGACAACATCGCGGTAGACCAGAGCCTCGTCCACTCGGATGCCGTCGAGCTGAAGATGCTCAATGACAAGGCGCCGGGGACGGCGCTCAACATCACGCCGATCATCGAGGTGCTGAACGCCCAGAACCAGGCCGCACTCAAGACCATGAGCACGATCCTAGGTCGAGGCAGCTCGGGCGTGAACACGGGCTCCGTCGAGGCGCGCCTGGCCGCTCTCTACGCCGACCAGCTGAACGAGCCCCTGGCCGACTTCTACGGTCGGATGTTCTCCTTCGTCCTGCACCAGGACGGCTACCAGGGCTTCGCTCGCGTCGAGTTCGATCCTGCCGAGCTGCGCCCATGGACCGAACTCGAGCCGCAGCTCACGCTTCGCTCGCAGCGCCTGCGCCAGGACCTCTCGGACGGCCTCATCACGGACGTCGAGTACCATCTCTGGGTCTACAAGCGACTGCCGCCGCCGGGCGCTCCGCAGCTCTCAGGGACCGGTTTCTTGTCGGCCATCGAGAGCGCGCCGGCCGGCGATACCTCGGGCACGACCAAGGCGAAGCCCGAGGACGTCAGCCCGAAGACGGACAGTGTCGGTCGTGCCTCGAGTCCGCCGCGCACGCGCGCCACGGCCGCCAACCGCCGGCAGACGCGACGCCTGGCGATGGCAAGTCTCACCGGGCAAGCCTACAAGATGATCGAGGAGCAACGTACTGACCCCTAATTGTTAGGGGCACGTACGTTGCTGTCGTGTTGAAGCATAAGGCGGTTATTCCTATCTCGCTGCAAGCTCAACACGGACCCCTTGTTGTGAAGCAGCTCACCCTCAACGACGAACTGAAGGCCCGCGTCAAGTCCGCGGCGCCGGACGTCGACCCGGAGAAGGTGGCGATTTTCGAGGCCGCGGCGCTTTCCACGGCGCCCGTCCGCAAGAAGCACCCGGTCTACATGGGTGCGGTCCACACGACGAATTTCCTCGCCCAGATGCTGGGCGAGCTGACCAAGGAGAGCCGGCCGCTGCAGATCATGCACGGCAGCTCGGACGGAGATCAGCTCCCTATCGGGCGGGTCTTCGCCGGCAACATCTCCGAGGGAACGGGGATCGACGGCGCGACCGAGTTGCTGACCCTGTTCTGGATCGACAACACCCACTCGGATCTGATCGCGAAGGTCAATTCGGGCACCATCGACCAGGTGAGCGTCGCGATCCTGGGCAAGTCGGCGAAGTCCAACAAGACCGGCTTCGACTTCATGGGGCCGAAGGCTGACATTGAGAACATCTGGGGCGGTGTCGACGACAAGGGCAACCGCATGGGCCACGACGGGGCGCATGTGATTGTCGACGAACTGGACAGCTGGTTTGAGATGAGTCTGGTCGGCCAGGGCGGCGCGCAGGGTGCCCGCATCAAGGGCAACCGGCTTCAGCTCTCGGCCTCAGGGCAGGAGGTCCCCCAGCTGACCCTCGAGCTTTCCACCGGGTCGGCGGCGCCGACGCCGATCAAGACCGACCCGCAGAAGGACCTATTCGACATGGACGCCAAGGATTTCGCCGGCATCATCGCCGAGAACGCGACCAAGCTGGCCAACGCCGAGGCCGCGGCGAAGACCGAGAAGGAGCGCGCCGACGCGCTGCAGACGCAGCTCACCGCGGCGCAGTCGGAGCTGACCGAGCTGAAGGGCTCGGACCAGGCCGCGAAGCTCACCGCCGCCGAGGCCAAGGCGACCGACCTCCAGACCAAGCTCGACGCCGCGCTCGCCCTCCCCGGCAAGCTCGTCGCCCCGCTCTTCACCATGCTCGGCCAGACGAGCGCGACGCTCGATGCCGACCCGGACAAGGCCGTGACGCAGGTTCGCGAGGCGCTCGACGGCGTCAAGGCGATCGGCGCCCGGCTGTCCGGCGGCCTCGCTCAGCTCGGCTCGGCGCCCGCCCGCTCCAACAGCAACGCCGGCTTCAAGCGGCGCGCCTCGTAAGCGCCGGCTCCCGCCGCCCCGCAACACGATCTGACAGGAGCCAACGGCCATGTCCGCCCCCTTCCACAAGACCGTTCACGTCCACTCGATCAAGAACGAGCCCTTCAACCGCACGATGGTCTTCACGCTGCCCAACGGCATCAGCAAGACCGACGTTCTGGGCCGCCTCGTGGAGCCGGACCCGGCGGTCCCCTGCGGGATGAAGCTCCTGACGGACGGTGCCCAGATCCACGGCAGCGTGGCTCGCATCGACGTCTACGAGGATCGCGGCATGATCACCGCCCAGTTCCGGTTCTCCGAGCTGGTCCCGATCCTCGCCAACGACACCCTCGCTCAGGGCGATCCCGTGGTCGGCGCCGGTAACGGCTTCGTGAAGAAGGGTGTCGCGGGCAACAGCCCCGGCGTCTTCGTCGCCGAGGTTCTGACGATCAAGGGCGTGAAGTACGCGTCCATCGTCAAGCTCTGATCAATACCGACCGGGTCGTTACTCGGTCGGCCCAACGCAACAACTGTGTTCAACCCTAGTGGTACGTTCCGTACCAAGAACAGCCCGAGGAGTACGGGACAATGACCATCCGCCCCCTGCATGAGCTTGCCGCGGCTCGCCAGTCCCCTGAGGGCCTTCTGGCCGGTCTGGCGCTGCGCAACGACGAGGACGGCTCGATCCGGGCCGGCAAGCAGCTGATCTCCAGCGCCCGCTCCTACGGCCTGGAGATGCGCGACTACCTGCGGCTCGCCATCGACCCGACGAAGTCGGAGAACCGCGACAACTACGAGGAGCTGAACGGCTACGAGGCCGCGCTCAAGTTCCTCAACCTGCCGATCGGCGACGACTTCGACAGCGGCGTCACCCTCGACCTCGCCTCGGACACCTTCCAGTACAGCCCCGGCACCCGGGCGCTGTTCCCGGAGGTCGTGGACGACCTCATCCGTTCGACCTCGCGCCAGGTCGACTACGAGACCCTGCCCTCGCTCGTCGGCTCCAGCCGGACCATCAACGGCGTGGAGATGATCTCGACGGTCATCAACGACGAGAACGCCGACGACTTCAAGGTCATCGGGCCGGTCACCGAGTTCGGCCGGTTCCGCATCGGGTCCATCTCGACGAGCGAGAAGCGCGTCAAGATGTACAAGATCGGCGGCGGCTACCGGACCTCCTACGAGTTCCAGCGGCGCTCCCGCCTCGACCTGCTCACGCCCTATGCGGCGCGCATGATGCGTGAGCTGGAGCTGTCGAAGGTCGGCCTCGCCACGGAGCTGCTCGTCAACGGCGACACCGTCAACCCGGCCGCCGTCGTCAAGACCCAGTCGTCCTTCAACGGCACGCCCGGTGTCCCGAACGCGACCGCCGGACGGATCTCCTACCTGCACCTCCTGCAGTGGCTCGTGTCGCGGGCCAAGGCCGGTGTCCCGATCGACACGGTCGTCGGCAACTGGGACAGCTACATCCAGTGGCTGTTCATGTTCGCCCTGCCGACCGCGGGCGCGGCGACCACGACCGACGCCGAGAACCTCGCGGCGACCGGCTTCCGCATCGGTGGTGTGCCGCTGCTCAACGGCCAGATCAACTTCGTGCTCTCCACCACGGCGCCGGCCGGACAGCTCATCGGCATCCGCCGGTCCGAGACCCTGGAGCAGCTGACGGAGGCGGGCTCGCTCATCAACGAGAGCGAGCGCGCGATCCAGGAGCAGTCGATCACCTACGTCAAGTCGGAGGTCTCCGGCTTCCGCCTGGTCTTCGGCGACACCCGCGAGATCTACAACTACAACGCGTAAGTTGTAGGCGCTGTCTCGAGCACCCGCCGCGCAGTTGTGTGCGGCGGGACTATTTCGCGGAGGGTCGCACCTATGAAGATCCTAGTCAGTACCAACGGCCCGTTCCAGCTCATGAACTCGGCCCGCGAGGAGCTGGTCCGTGCTGACGGCATCACCGTGGTCGAGAAGTCCCTGCACTGGTCCGAGTTCATCTCGCTCGGGAAGGTCGAGGTTCACGCTCAGGTCAACGACGAGGCGACGGATGCGGAATGGCTGGAGACGCTCGCTGCCAGCGATGGTGACGAGGAGCTGGCTCTCGCGAGCTTCCTGGATCGCTACCCCGTGGACGCCGAGAGCGCCCGGCGGCCCGAGAGCAAGCCCGTCCCGCCCTCGACCAAGCAGGTCGAGCACAACGCGCCGAAGAAGGGCCGTCAGGCCAGCCCCGCAGCGTCGAAGCAGGAGTGACCTGTGGACGTCCTACCTTCAACCCCCGTGACGCTCTGGGTCGATTTCGAGGCGCCACAGGGGCTGGTGGTCCCGGACGTCGGCTCGGTCAAGTACAGCCTGTATGATGGCGCGGGTGCCCCACTGACCATCGCTCAGGCTCTGGCCCCGGAGGCGGACGCCACCGGGGTCTCTATCCCCATCCTCGCCATTCACCAGACCATCGCGTTGGATCGTAGCTTCGAGCGCCGGCAGGTCGTGGTGACCTTCACGGCCGAAGGCTGTGGCTACCAGAAGCGCCTCGCCTACCGCGTCGTCGAGCTGCCCCTGCACAGCGTCGTGCCGGACGATGTCCGAGCCTACCTCGGCATCAACGAGGACGAGCTGCGCGACGACGAGGTTGATCTTTTCGCGGCCGGCTTGGTCCTCGAGGGCCTCGTAGGGAAGGATCGCCTGGAGGCGGCGCTGACGTCTGGCACGTTGGCCGAGGTGCGCGCCACACGCGCCGTCGTGCTGTCGGCCGCTCAGCTGCTCTTCCCGGGCCTGCGATACCGGATCGCGCAGTCGAAGACGGACGGGACCCTCAAGTTCGAGCGGTTAAAAGAGGCTGGCACCTTCGATGCGCTGGTGGCGGCGACTGCCGACGAGCTGACCGGGATCGCCGTCGAGATGGGCTACGTCGGACCCGATGTGGGAGCCATCCCGGCCCTGCAGCTCGGCATCGTCACGACCGATCCGGTCACCGGCGTCGCGCCCGCCACCAGCATCGGGGGCTGAGCCCGTGCCGAAGCTGCTGTCGCGTCTTCAGGCGCAGAATGAGATCTGGCTCAAGAAGCTCGGCAAGGCGACCCGCTTTCGCGGCGTCATTTTTCCGGTCAACCCGACCGCCCTGCCGACCAGCGTCTTCGTTCTACCGCGGCTCGGTCTGCGCACGCGCCCGCGCGAGCCCGTCAAGGCGCGTGATCTTTTCCAGGACCCAGCGAACCGGATCATGCTCGTCGGTAATTGGGAGCTGCCTCTCGCCCACGACGATGTCGTGTCGCGCTGCTTCGTGCTGTTCCAGATGACCGCAGAGGTCTCCTGGCAGCGGCGGGCTAGCGCCACGATGAACCCTGTCACCGGACTCCCCCAGGCGGCGGGAGCTTTCGTGGAGCTGGGACCGATCTGGGTGTCGATCGAGAATTACACGCATGGCAACGAGGACCCGGGCCTGCGGGTGCCCACCGACCGGCTGCGGCTGATCACGGGCGCCCGCGTGCAGCTTGGCGACGTCGTGAACGGCAAGACCGTGAAGCGGCTGAACCCGGCGCTGGGGGTCTCGATCGCCGAGATCGAGTGATGCCGTGCCTGACTTCACCCTCCTGTTCAGGGTCGGCGGTAGGCGCGCCAACACAGTCGACCAAGACCCCAGCTTCGTAGCCGCGAAGAGCGTAGAGCTGCTGCGTGCTCAGGCGGAGAAGAAAGGCGTCGAGCGGACCGCCGAAGGCATCTTCGCCGCTCGAGATGACATCGTCCGGGACATTGCTCAAGACGCCGATCGCTTCGGTTCGCAGGCCGCCCGCGTCTTCACCAAGATCCGGTCACCGGCGAGCGGCACCATCACGACGGCGCTCGACGGCATCAGCCGGGCATCGGCGGTCTCCTCGACCGATAGCGCCTCCTCACGCCTTAAGGGGAAGACGACCGTCGAGTGGGTAGCTCTCACCAAGCGAACGCTGGAAAACAAGCGCCGCCGGATGGTGTCGAGCCGGCGGCGCCGGGGCGCGGTCTCTGCCGGCCAGCCGGACACCTTCTTCGTGGACACCGGCAACCTGCGCAAGGTCCTCCTCGACTACTTCGGCCCTGCCCTGGCTTCGCTCGTCGACCCGAAGATCATCGTGCGACGAGGTCCTCGGAAGGTCACCGTGTCACTCTCCATCCTTGCCCAGGCGTCCGGCAAGGAGAAGGCCGGCGTGAGCCCTCAATCGCTTCCGGGGGCCTATGGTGACGGGGGCGCTCGAAGCGAGAGCCTGTTCGTCCGATACCTCAAGAAGGTCGGCGCACCGGACCGCGATCCCAAGCATCCCCTGCTCTACAAGCTCGAGAACCCGCATGGCACCCATCGTCCCTTCTTCCAGAACACCCTGATCTTCTGGATCAGCAATCGACTCCCCATAGTCCTGGACAAGTCCCTGCGGAAGGCCTTGAGCCGGCGTGTCAAGAAGGTGACCTAAGATGTTCAAGATCGCTCGCCTATCGACGGTCCGAATGATCATCGACACGGCAGCTCAGTTCGGCTCCGACGTTCAGTACACGGAGTGGGATGGTCATGCCGAAGACTTCAAGCTTCCGAATAAGGATCTCGTCGGTCTTGTTGGCTTCTCTTGTACGGAGAACGACAAGTTCCACGACCTGAACTTCGGGATCGGCATCATGGTCATCGACGACCCCAGCCTTGTCCGAGCGACCAACTACGCGGACCTCTTCTATCAGCGTCTTCAGGCGCAGAAGCGGTTCCCGATGTTCAACGACGATGGATCACGGACCGGTTTCGAGGCCGTGATCTTCGACGGAACCTCCGTCTCGCCGATGACGCGCGTGGACTATCGTCCGACGTTCGACATCCAGGTCAGCGCGCGCGTCACGCGAGCGGGGACGCTACCGGCTCAGACGTGACCTCGGCATTCATCTTGTAGAGCAGATGCACGGTCTCCCGGACGCTCTCTGAGGTACAACCGAGAGCCGTCTCGATCAGAAACACGATCTCCTTCGTGACGCTCCGATGGTTCGCGACGGCGCGTGCCCGAAGAACAGCATCAAGATCGGGTTTGACCATGACAGTCAGAGGACGTTCGACGTTCGATTGGCTCTGCCTGGGCATAGATCTTGATCTTCCCATAGATTTTAGGGGCTCTGCTTTGGAAAAATGGGGCTCAGAGCCAATATTGCAAGCGACAGTTTTCAGACCCTGAGACGGAGATTTCTCCATGGTACCCGGCACCGCCCTCACGGGTCGCTTCCACTTTTCGACCGCCTCGCTGCTCATCGCGCCCATGGCGCAGCAGAAGGCGATGAACCCGCTCACGCACTCGGTCGGCCTGGTCAAGAACGTCCGCGTCGAGGCTACGCCCTCGAAAGTGGACCTGACTCAGGGCATCATGAACGATGTTGTCGCGAGCGTGAACAACGGCATGCCGATCACGGGCTCCGGTGAGGTGTACGAGTACACCTCCCGGAACCTCGCCTACGGCCTGTCGCAGGATCCGACCGGCCTCGTCGACATGGCTCCGCCCCAGGCGATCACCGCTGCGGTGGCCGCTGGTGCCACGTCCTTCACGACCGCCGCCGCGAACACCTTCGCTGTCGGCGACTGGGGCTATATCCAGGAGGCCCTGGACGACCAGATCCACATCTTCAAGGTGTCGGCGATCTCGACCAACACCGTGACCTTCACCGGCTATCCGGTCCCCACCGGTCTGTCCTTTACCACCAACGCCCGGGTCGGCGAGTTCAATAAGATCGACGCCGACCCGGCCAAGGCGAACAACTACTTCGCCGTTCGTGTCGTCGGCATCGCCGTCGATCTCTCGACGCCCGTCGTGCTGCACTTCCCCAAGTGCCGGATCACGAAGGGCTTCGCGATGGGCTTCAGCTCCGACAACTTCTCGAACCTCCCGTTCGAGTGGACGCCGCTGGTCCCCGTCGCGACCGACCCCGGTTACGATGCGGACTTCCGGCAGCGGATGCAGATCTTCAACCGGTAAGAACAAAATCGATCATGTCGAGAAAAGGCCCCGTGAAAACGGGGCCTTTTCTTTTGACCACTCGCACCCACATTGGAGAAAGCCAGCAGATGAGGCCTTGATCGTGTCAGTATCAACTTCCGCGCCACCGCCTCGTCTGAAGATCAAGCTCGACCCAGACAAGGATGAGAGCCGCGAGCTGTTCATGAGCTTCGGGCTTCTGAACGAGATCAGTGCGCTCGTCGGAGGGGTGGAGGGCGTCCCGAACCTCTCGTTCGACCCACAGACGGCGCTCACGGCGCTGGAGATCGTGCTCGCGCCGCGGGATGAGCGGGGCGCTGTACTGTCGGCCTCGGAGGCCGGATCGGACGCGATCTCGGTTCATCACATCCAGCCCGAGGTCGCCGAGCAGATCCTGGACTGGATCGGGGCGCATGCGCTGGATTTTTTCGTCCGCCGGTTCGACAAGAGCGCGACTCTCCTGGCGAGCAACGCGGCGAAGCTACAGGCTGTCGCATCATCTCTGACTTCTTCGGGGAACTCAGCTGGGAAGACAGCCTGATCCTCGCTTTCAGATGTCACCCGAGCGACCTGACCAAACTGTACTGGTCAAAGACACTCGATGATCTTCGTCGTGTGTCCGGTTTGTTCATCCGGTTCGAGATGGTCAAGGCCATGTCCACGACTGAGAGCTTGCTCTTCGTCGTGGGCCGCATGTTCAGCGGCTCCAAGTCCGAGCCCAAGCAGCTGGAGAGCGTGGACGACATGATGGCGTTCGCGCGCATGGTCAATGGCGGGTGAAGACCATCTGAATGTCGACCTCGACGTCGGCTCGAACGAGCTGGAGGCCTCTCTCCGGCGCACCTTCGAGGCGATGACGGCTGGTCTGCGCGCCGCGGAGGCGATGCGGACCACGATGGAGAAGGCCGTCAAGGCCTCGGCCGACTACAAGGACAACCTCGTCGCAGCGCAGAAGGCCGCCGAGAAGGCGGCGCCCGGGTCGGCCGCGGAGACCCGCGCCTTCGGCCGGATCGAGAAGCTCAACGCCGAGCAGGCCAAGTACAACGACAGCCTCGCGAAGGAGGTTCAGCTTCAGCGGGAGCTGAGCGTAGCCCGCGGCGCCGTGGATCGGGTCCGTTCCGAGGGCCGGGTCGCCGATGGCCGCACGGTCGGGCAGGCTCGTGCTGCCGAGAACGCTCTGAAGGATGCCCTCACCGGCATCAATACCACCACCGATCAGCTCACCGCGCGGCTCGCCCTGGCGACAGGCAAGGCGATGGAGCGCCTGCTGACGTCGACCAGCCAGGCCGTCGAGGGTGCCCTGGTCGCGGCCCAGCAGCGGGTCCAGATCCGAGCTGTCCGGCAGGCCGTGCCTGGTTCGGCCGACGCGGCTATCGCTGATGCGCGCATCTCTACGGAGCGCGCCGTCCGGCGGCTGGGCGAAGGCAGCACGCTCGCAGAGCGCGACGCCTTCGCTGATCGGCAGGCCATCGCTCGTGTCCAGGCCCTGCGGGAGCGGGCGACGGCCGAGGCCGAGAACAAGGACCGTGACGCCACCGATCGGCTGCGCGCGCGCCGGGAGCGTGAGACCGCGGAAGCCGAGAACAAAGAGGTGGATCGGATCCGCCGGCTGCAGGCTGTGCGCGAGCGCGCCAACGCCGAGACCGAGAACAAGGATCGTGACCGCCGGCTGACAGGGGAGACCGCTCTTCGGCAGGTCTCGCGCGATACCGCTTTCGTGAACCGCTACGGGGTCGAGCGGGGCGAGTTCCAGCGCATGATCGCGCAGGAGAACCTGTCGATCAATGACCAGAAGGCGTTGCTGCGCACCTGGGCGTCCGAGCGTCGCGCGGCGGTAGGCGCCGCGACACCGAAGACGGACGAGCAGCTTCAGTTCGGCGCCCGGGAGGGCTTCCGGGCGCGTCGAGCTGCCTTCGATCTGGACGGTGGGGCTCAGCAGTTCGCGTTCCAGGCGCAGCTCGCCGCGAACTACGCGACCTTCGGCCTGCTGACGAGCGCGATCACTGGGGCGATGGCAGCGCTCGTCGCCTTCGACGAGAACCTGGTCAAGTTCCAAGCGATCACCGGCGCGGCCAACTCGGAGATGGCTGGCTTCCGCGCCAACCTCCTCGAGGTGGCCGCGACCAGCAAGTTCTCGGTCAACGATCTCACGCAGGTCGCCATCTCCCTCGGCCAGACCGGTCTTGCCGCCAGCGAGGTCACGAAGGCGCTCAAACCCGTCGTGGATCTCGCGGCTGCGTCGGGCTCGACCCTGCAGGAGAGCGTGTCCGCCATCACTGGCGTGCTCGGTGCCTACAACATGGAGGCCGGGCGCGCGGCCGAGGTCGCCGACGTCTTCGTCGCTGCGCTGAACCGCACCAAGCTGACGATGGACCAGCTCCAGCTGGGCATCCAGTACGCCGCGAACATCGCGCGCGACAGCGACGTGAGCTTCACGGAGCTGACCGCCTCGATCGGCGCCATTGCCCAGGCCGGCGTGAAGTCGGGGTCGACGATCGGCACCGGCATGCGCCAGCTCATCACGGAACTAGCCGCACCGTCCGACAAGCTGCGGAGCGTCCTGAAGGAGGTCGGGATCGACCTCGCGGATGTCGACCTACGGACCCAGGGCTTCTCCGGCGTCCTCCAGAACCTGCAGAAGGCCGGTTTCGGCACCGCCGAGGCGCTTCGCTCCATGGATCTGCGCGCCGCGGCGGCCTTCTCGGCTCTCGTCGGGCAGGCCGACAAGCTCAGCACCCTCCAGAAGGAGTTTCTGCTCACCTCCGCAGCGACGGAAGGGGCGGCCAAGGCCAACGAGAGCCTGTCGTCCGCCGGCCAGCGTCTCACGAACATCGTGTTCGGTCTCGTGGACACCGCCTTTGCCCCGCTGGTGAAGGTCCTGACCGCGGCGGCCGGCGGCACCGGCACGATGCTGGAGAAGCTGAACCAGCTCGGCCCGATCCTGCCTGTGATCGCCGCTGGCTTCGGCTCCATCGCCACAGCCATCGCCGCCGTGAAGATCGGCCAGCTCGTGGCCGGCTTTACCTCTATGCTCGGGGCGGGCGGTGCTCTGGCGCTGCTCTCTGGGCCGGTCGGCCTGGCGGCCGGTGCGGTGGCGGGCGCCGGTGGGCTGATCTACTACCTCACCACGCTCCAGTCGGAGGCCGAGAAGGCGCAGGTCGCCCTCGACATCCTGAAGCGGTCCGAGAACGAGCTGACGTCCCGGCAGTCGACGCTCCAGCAGCGCTCGACCGACCTGGACCGCACGATCCAGACCCTGATCGACCGCCGGGAGAAGCTCAACAGCGATCCGCTGATGCGTGAGACGGCGGTGATCGAGGCCCAGAAGGCGTTCGGGGACATCGGTCTTGCCGCCGACCCGGCCCGTACCTCGGTCGACGAGCTGATCAAGAGCCTGCAGGGGTTGCGCGTCGAGCTGAACACGCAGCTCCCCACTCTGCTGTCCGAGCAGATCTCGGTCCTGAGCAAGAAGATCGAGGAGCTGAACCGACTTCAGGCCGCTCGCGCCCGGGGATCGCAGGTCACGGTCGGGACAGCCTCCGGCGACGTGGCTGGGATGGGCGCCCTCATCGACGTCGATCCGCTGGCCGACATCCAGCGGCTCGACCGGAACGGCCCGGGTATCTACTCGACCATGGCTCAGGTCATCCGTGACCCGCGCCTCCTCGGCGAGAACCCGCTCGGCGGCGCGGCCCCCTACCGAACGGCCGCGCTCCGTGAGGTCGATGAGCTGCGGACCCAGGCCACGCGTGCGCTCATCGCCGGATACAAGTCAGGGGCCGACCGTCTGGATGCCCGGGTCAAGGCGGTCGAGGCGGCGCTCGCTCGTTTCAACGAGGTCGTGGCGACGGCGACCGACATCCAGGCTACCGAGCAGCAGCGCCGGACGGCGCAAGCCGCCGAACGCGCGGCCAGCCTGCAGGATACCTCAGAGTTCGCCGCGGTCCGCTCGGCCCGCGACCGCCTCTCGGGCCAGCAGCTCGCTGGCGTCACCGAGGCCAGCCGTCGCGCCGGCTTCGGTGGCCTCCAGGACATGCGCGCCGCCGCCCGCGTCGTCTCGGGAGAGGCGCAGGGCGTCTTGGACCAGATCAAGGTCCTGAAGGACGCCATCGTCGCTCGTGGAGGCAGCGACGAGGAGCGCGAGCAACTCCGCAAGGCGGCCGACGATGCCTATCGCGAGGTCACCACGGGGCTCGAGGCCATCGTCCGTGGGCAGAGCAAGGAGGTGCGGGATCGCTTCTCGGCGAGCGCGCCGGAGCAGAAGGCCGTCCTGAACGCGCGCATCCGCTCGGACGAGGCGCAGCTCGCGCTCATCCAGCGTCAGACTGCAGCGTCCGGCGACCCCACCCGGGTGGCCGGCTTTCGCGCGATGGCCGAGCAGATCCAGCGCGAGATCAATGCGGCCCGCGAGCAGATCTTCCAGATCGAGCAGGGCAACACGCCCGAGGAGATCGTCAACAAGAACCCCGAGCTACGCGCCCGGCGTGACGAGATCCAGCGTGAGGGCAAGGCGAAGCTCGACCAGCTGACGGTCACCTACGGCGAGATCCACAAGCGGCTCCAGGACCAGATCCTCAACTACAAGATCGAGGGCGAGCAGGACCGGAAGAGCCTGATCGAGAACCAGATCAAGGGCTTGGAGAAGGTTCGGGACGACGTTCGCTCGACCCCAGAGCAGATGCGCGCGGCCGTGCAGGAGATCAACCGTCTCCTCGGCGAGGTCGCTGCGATCGGCAAAAGCATCAACGCTCTCCAGGTTCAGAAGGGCGACATCCGCATCCCGGACGTCGTCCCCGGCACGACCTATCGGGGCGGCTCGACCCAGCAGCGGATCGTCGACACCCTCCGGGGGCAGGGCGTCAGCGAGGAGCGCATCCGCTATGCCCTAGCGAATGGGCAGATCGAGACCGGCGGCTATGATCCTCGGGTGATCTCGGGCGAGCGCCGCTCATCGGCCGGCGCCACCGGGCTCTTCCAGTTCCTGCCCTCGACCTGGGAGCGTATGTACGGCACCCGCAATGTGGATGTCGGCTTCGAGGCGCAGATGCGCGCCTTCCAGGAGTTCACTCAGCGCAACGCCGGGACCTTCCGCTCGAACATGGGCAGGGAGGCGACGAACGAGGAGCTCTACCTCATGCATCAGCAGGGCGCCGGCGGCGCCCTGAGCCTGCTGCGCGGCGGCGATCGGTTGGCCACGGACATCCGTGGGCTCGATGCCGTCCGGGGGAACATGGGCAAGGACTTCCGCTCCGACATCACCGCGGAAGAGTTCGTCCAGTACATCCTGCGCAAGTACCGAAACGCCGAGACCACTGTCGGGAACCCCTCCCCCACGAGCCGGGCGACGGAGACTGCCCGCCGGCAGCAGACGGCCGATGACCGGACCGCGGAGGACTTCGAGAACCGCCGGCAGGCCAACGCGCGCGCCGAGGAGAAGGCGAACCGCGAGCGCATGCTGGCGGACCTGCGCAAGCAGGATCGGGCGCTGAGCGAGCAGTACGACACCCAGCTGACCCTGGCGAAGCGGGTCCAGGATCCCGCCCGTGTCATCGACGCGAACCGCGACGCCTTCACGACCCTGGGCCAGCTCTTTCAGAATGCCCGCCAGCGCGACGAGAACCAGCCGGATCGCGGCAGCGACGAGGACCGCGAGACGGCTCGTGCCGCGACGCGCCGACGCTTCGCCGACCTCTACTCCCAGCAGGGCCTGAACCAGGCCGAGACCGCCGGCAAGGCGAGCTTGAAGGAGATCACGGACCGGCTCGAGCAGCTCATCGCTGCTCGCAAGGAGTTCGAGCGCCCCGAGAACATCGCTCGTGCCGGTAACACGGAGCGCATCAACCAGCTCAACGACGAGATCAACACCCTCCAGAAGCGCAAGGAGCTGGAGGGCGAGTACGCCGCCAACCAGGCCAAGATCATCGCGCTTGAGGAGACCCTCAAGCAAATGAAGGCGGTCGGCCTTGACACCGATCGCGACACCCTCGCGATCCGGGAGCGCCTGCGCGACGTCACCGAGCAGCAGAAGCGGCTCGAGCCCACCAACAACCTCGCTCGTCAGCAGGCGCGCACCGAGCGCACGCTCGGCGAGGCGGGCACCGGCGCCGTCGACTCCTTCATGAAGAGCCGTGGGATCGTCGATTTTCAGGGTCGGCTCGTCGACCCTATGGTCGAGGCTCAGAAGCGCATCGAAGAGAGCCTGACGGTCATCGGCAACTCCTTCGACAACCTCTGGACGAACCTGTTCAACGGATCGATGAAGGCCGGCGATGCGCTGAAGAAGTTTGCGACCGACATTCTCGGCGGCCTGATGTCGTCGATCTCGAAGAGCCTGACGAACAGCATCTTCCGCTCGATTTTCGGCGGCGAGGGGTTGAGCGGAGGCAGCGGCGGCAGCATCACGAGCTTCTTCTCGTCGCTCTTCGGAGGCACCCAGGCCGCCGCCCTCGGTGGCGTGATCCGGCGCGCCGGCGGCGGCACGGTGCCGGTCTCCGACGCCGCGCTGGCGAACCGAGACAGCAAGATGGTCTACGCCATGCCCGGCGAGTTCATGCTGCGGAAGTCGGCGGTCGACGCGATCGGCCGCGACAAACTCGAGCAGATGAATGCCCTGGGCAACACCATGGTGAGCCGGGCGCCGCCGATCGACACCTCAAGGCGCCTGGGCGGCGCCTCGGCGAGCGCCAATGTCTACGTCGTTCCCCCCGAGCAGGTCCCGCCGCCGAGCGAGAAGGACATCGTCCACATGGTCGGCAACAACATCCGCAAGGGCGGGGCTCTGAAGGAGCTGGTCAAGAGCGTGGCCACGCGAGGCTGAAATGGCTGTCTCCGACATTTTCGACTTCCCCTACCACACCCCCAACGACGAGTACCCGGGTAGCTCGTCGTTGAAGCTCGGGCGCGGCTACCGCTTCGCGGCGAAGCCCCCTGGACCGGACGAGGTCCTCGTTCACCTGAACTTTCCCAGCATGTTCGTGTGGCAGCTCAATGCCGGCGATGGTCCCAACAAGACCGTCTTCCCACAGCTCAACATCTATGCCCTGGAGACCTTCTACAAGAAGGTGAGGATGTACGAGCCGTTCACCTATCCCCACGCCACGAAGGGGAACGTCATCGTTCGGTTCACGAAGCCACTGATCATGCCGAAGACCATCAAGACGTCGCCGGGAGAGATTGGCGGCATGACCGTCGCCGGCACCTCTTACCGCCTGCACCAAGTCGAACCCTTCGATCTCGAGCTGATGTACTTGGACGCCTGACATGCCCGTTCCCAGCTCCCATGTCGACGAGGGCCTCAAGCTCACAGCGGACGGCGAGGTCGTCTTCTTCGAGATCGCCCTCAAGAACGTGCCGAACGGCGCGACGGCGGTGATCCGCTTTCGCGATGGACCGCAGGGACAGACGACGACCTGGAACGGGAAGGTGTGGGACCACCTGCCCTGCCAGATGTCGGGCTTCACCCGCTCGTCCGAGGAAGAGCGTAATCGACCGACCCTTCAGCTCGTCAACCCGCTGGGCATCTTCAACGACGCTGCCTTCGCCGGCCGCTTCGATAGCGCGATCCTGCAGAAGTTTACGGTCCTGCGCGATCACGTCGAGCGAGGGCTTCCGATCGCCAACAACGAGATCTGGTTCATCGGCCGCGTCATGGACCTCATCTCCGGGCAGTCGATCAGCTTCGAGCTGCGTGCCCTCTCGGATGTCCCTGACCAGCTCATCCCGGCCCGCATGTTCACGCCCGGCGACGGCTTCCCGTTCGTGACCCTGTGAAGCGGTACGTTTCGTACCTACATCCCTGCCATGATCAAGACGGATGGTCTTCTCGGGCTCGAGTTCGAGCACGGCGTCAACGACTGCTACTCGCTGATGCGCCGCTTCTACGCAATGAACTTCGGCATCGACGTGCCTGACCTCGCCCGGCCGGACAGCTGGTGGGACAAGGACGCGCACGGCAAGAGCCTCAATCTCTATCTCGACCACTACGCCTGGGCCGGCTTCGGCCTTGTCCATGGCCGCCCGCAGGACTGGCTCCCCGGCGACGTGATCCTGATGGCCATCCGGTCCGAGGTGGCGAACCATGGCGCCATCCTACTGCCGCGCGGCCAGATCCTCCATCACTTCCTGGGTGCGCTCTCGCAGATCGAGCCGTACAGCCGGCCGCTGTGGCGAGACACGACGGTTGCTGTCCTGCGGCACCCGCAGGTCGACGGCACCAAGTTCCTGCAGGAGACCGAGATCGACGCCATGGAACTGGTCCCTCAGCGGATCCGGGACATGATCGAGGACGCGAGACAGGGGACTCTCGATGTCTGACCTGATCGCGGACCTTCTCGTGCTCTACGAGGACGATCTACTGGCCCCGGAGCGCTGCGGCTTCGTCGTGGACGACAAGATCGTCGAGGTGAAGAACATGTGCCACGAGCCGGCCGATGGTTTCGACATCTCCGGCGAAGATCTTATGAAGTACGAAGATGTTGTGACTGCATCCTGGCACACCCATACCGGGACAGACTGTAATCTCACCCGGGATGATCTTGTCTCATTCTTGAATTACCCCCACCTGCAGCACTATATCGTCGGCTCGGACGGCGTTGCTTGCTACGTCGTAGAGCAAGGGCGAGTGCTTCGTGCTGCGACGTATCCACCTTCACGGCGCGCTGAAGAGCATTCATCCGGGGATCCTTGAGATCCATGCTGCCACCCCCGCCGAAGCCCTGAAGGCGATCTCTCGTCAGATCCCGGGCTTCGGCGGGAACGCGATCACCGGCCCCCTTCGGGTCAAGGTCGCGGGGCTCGAGACCGTCGAGGAGCTGATCTCGCCCGGCGGTCCGCAGGACCTCCACATCTTCCCGCAGCTCAACGGCGGCAAGAACGGTGGCTTCTTTCAGATCATCATCGGGGCTGTGCTCGTGGCGGCGAGCTTCGTGACCGGCCCCGTGCTCGGTCCGATCCTCTTGAAGCTCGGTATCTTGATGGTGCTGGGGGGCATCCTGCAGATGTTCAACACGCCGAAGCGCGACAACAAGGACGCCCCCGAGAAGAAGAACCACTATCTCGGCGCTCCCAAGAACACGGTCGAGATCGGCACGCGTATTCCGATCCTCTGTGGCCAGGACCGTGTGGGTGGCCACTACTTGTCCTTCCAGATCGACGCCGTCGACACCGGAGTCGTCTGATGGCTCTCGGCTTGAAGGGGCGCAAGGGCTCGACCACGACGAGCCGAAAGGCGACGCGGCACGACGACACCCTGTTCGCGACCGACACCGTCGAGCTGTTGCTCGCGATCTCGGAGGGGCCGATCGACGGCTTCGTGGATGGGGCGGCGAGCTTCTACGTCGGCGACGTCCCTCTGCTCGACAAGGGCAGCAACACCCCGAACATCTCGAACTTCGAGCTGCGCATGCTGCGCGGCACGAACCCGGCCGACAGCATCCGGCTCAACCTCGGCGGATTGTCGTCGTCGAAGAACGTCGGCTTGGAGCTGCGCACCGCTGGGCAGGCGATCGTCACGCAGGGCGACAAGACCCAGATCGACTACATCGACATTCGCATCGTCGTGCAGCAGCTGCTGTCGCTCTCGGCGGAAGGCGGCGAGTTCCCGACCGGTGTCGAGTTCAAGATCGAGATCAAGCCGCGCTCGGCCTCGACCTGGCAGATCCCCTTCGACAACCAGCCCCCTCCCCCCGTCGAGAACACGTCGGGTGCCTCGAACTATCGTCCGGGTGCGTCGACCCCGGGCACGGTGATCAACGACAGCTACCGGGAGACCTACGTCTCGCCTGGTACCGCCACGCAGCCCGTGCCCAAGGCAACCGGTGCGATGTGGTTCCTGTCGGACCTCACGCCCTGGAGCCCGCGCATCTGGAACGGCACGTCCTGGCAGGTCCCGAACGGTTTGGCCTCCGGGAGCCGCAGCGGGTACGCGATCTGGACCTGGACCGACTACGACGGCGCTTCGCGGACCGCTTGGTATAGCCCCAGCGGCACCGCGCCGCCGCCGGGAACCTTAGGCGTGGGCGACTTCCTGCTCACGCCGCAGTCCGGCGAGCAGGTCTACGCCTTCAACGACACGTCGTGGGTCTCGACCAAGCAGTTCGACACGCCGGCCATCGCGGCCCCGGGCGTGATCCAGATCGCCGGTCTGACTCGGTCGCCCTACCCCAAAGACTATCGGATCCCGGTCGCGCGGATCAACGAGCCCTATGACGTCCGCCTGACCCGCATCAGCCCGGTCTCGGACAAGACCGTCGTCCGCAACATCACCTTCGAGAGCATCCAGGAGGTGAAGCGAGACGTCGTGTCGTTCCCGGATCTCGCCCTTGCCTGGTTGACGATCAAGGCCACCGACACCTTCACGCAGGTCCCCGACTTCACCGGCGTCTATCGGGGTATCCGTGTCCCGGTGCCGTCGAACCACGTCTTCAACGAGACGACGAACCTCTCGGAGTTCCCGGGGATCTGGGACGGCACATTCAAGATCGCCTACACCAACAACCCCTCCTGGCACGCCTACAACTTCATCAAGAACTCTCGGTACGGGAAGAACGCCTACTACCCCGAGGTCCCCGATCAGTGGGACTTCTATGAGTTCGGCAAGCACTGCTCGGCCCACGGCTTTCGGTTCAACGAGTATATCCAGGACCCTCGTTCCACCAACGAGCTGATCAACTACATCGTCGGCATCGCCGGCGGTCGATACGTCGACCGCGGCGACGGATACTCGACTGTGATCTGGGACGCGGATGACCAGGTCGCGCAGGCGATCTTCGCGCCCGAGAACACAGTCGAGGGGTCGTTCTCCTACTCCTTCACCGACGCGGCCGAGCGGAAGAACGATTTCAAGGTCTCGTTCAAAAACCCGGGCCTGAACTACCGAGAGGATCGTGTCCGGGTCTACGACCAGAACACGATCGATGTGAACGGCCGCAACGCCGAGGAGTTCGTCGCGGTCGGCTGTCGCGATCCCGAGGAGGCCGTGAAGCGCGGCCGGCTGCGGCTCGCCACGTCGCTGACCGAAAAGATCATCGTCTCCTTCAAGACGAACCGGATGGGCCGCTACCTGCTGCCCTTCCAAGTCATCCTCATCGCCGACGATCAGTCGACCAACGTCATCTCCGGCCGGGTCAAGAACTCGGCGGCGCTGCCAACCGGGACCTCGGTCCTGCCGCTGCGCGACCAGATCTATCTCGAGGCGGGGGTTTCCTACTCGATCCAGTTCACCCTCTCGAACGGGAATGGGGGTCTGAAGGTCGTCACATACCCGCTCACGGTGGCGACCCCTGGCCTGCAGAGCCAGCTGCAGCTCTCGCAGGCCCTCTCGGAGCCGCTGCCCGAGTACGCCGTCTTCTCGATCGGTGCCCCCAAGCCGTTCCGCATCGTCTCCATCACGCAGGACAAGGACGAGCCCGACCAGATCGAGATCACGGCGATCGAGGTCAATCGCCTGAAGTGGGCCTTCGTGGACGGAACGGTGGAGCTGCGCGATCTCGTAGCGCTCCAGACCGGCCCCCTCTCCCGCTATGTCTACCCGGTCACCGGCGCCCAGATCGTGCCGGAGATCACTGCGGACGGACGCTACAACCTGCTCGCCACCTGGAACCCGACCGAGACCAAGCTCAACCGCGGTTACCGGGTCTACCAGTCCTTCAATCAGGGGCCGATGAGCCTCGTCGCCGAGCCCAGCGACACGCTCTACCGGATCGAGTCTCCGGCCGCCGGCACCTACATCTTGTCCATCGTCGCAGTCGGCCTCGATAACGTGACCGAGAGCCCGCCGGTCACGGTGAGCTACGTCGTCGCCAGCACGACTTCGATCCGATCGGTCGCGCCGCCGAAGAACCTTCGGCTCGTGAACGAGCCGGCTGCACCGCTCTTCTACGCCATCAACCCCCAGTTCACCTGGGAGGCAGCGGAAGACCCGCTCGTCATCAAGTACATCGTCGAGGTGCTGAACGGCGCCGGCGCCGTGCTCTACACCGAGCGCGTCGAGGGGCAGCTCGTCTTCTCCTACACCCTCGCCCAGAACAAGGCCTCGAACGGCGGCGTCGCCCTGCGCGCGTTCACGGTTCGCGTTCGCTCGATCGACATGACGGGCTCGTTCTCCGAGCCGGTCACCCTCGCGGTCAATAAGCCGGCTCCCCCTGCCGTCGTGCCCGACCTCCAGCCGGCTGGGCTCAGTGTCGTGGTCTCCTACGAGCGCCCTGCCCTGACCACCGACATCGCAGGCGCCCTGGTCTGGATGGAGCAGGCCTCCGGCTACGACCCGCTCCAGAAGGTGCCTGCCTATGACGGCGAGCTGAACCCGGTCTTCATCAAGGGCGAGAAGGGCAAGACCTACTACGTCCGGGTGGCCCTTTACGACAGCTACGGCAAGTCAGGGCTCAATATCTCGGCCGAGAAGTCGATCAGCATTGGCACGGACCTGATCGATACCGTCGCGCCCATCATTCCAGACGCACCGAGCCTCAGCACCACGCTCGACAAGAGCGTGGATGGCAAAGTCTCGGCCTCGGTCACGGCGACCTGGGCAGCAAGCCCCTCGACGAACTTCGGACGTTTCGAGGTCCGCTTCCGAGAGACGGCAACCGGCAACTGGGGGCCTGCCGAGAACGTGGGCGCCGGCCTGGCGATCACGAAGCGCAACCTTCTGCCGGGTACGGTCTACCAGGCTCAGCTGCGTGCCGTGAACCAGGACGGCTTCGCTGCCTCCGGGTGGTCGGCAACCGCGGAGATCACCTCGGCCGCCAACACGGCCCCGCCCGGAGCAATCACGGGGCTCGTGGCGGTCGGGGGCTTCGAGCGTGCCTACCTGTCCTGGAGCAATCCCACGGACAACGACCTGAGCTATCTCGAGGTCTACGCCGGCACCTCGAACGTGTTCGCCAACGCGACGCGGATCGCGACGCTCAGCCCGCGCGACACGACCTATCAGGATCCGCTGTCGACGACCGGGACCAAGTTCTACTGGGTCCGTCCGTTCAACAGCTCGAAGGTCGGCTCGACCTCTATCACGGGACCCGTCAGCGCCACCTCGGTGGCCTTGGTCGGCGCTCAGATCGGCGCCGGGATCATCGATCAGACGAAGGTCGCATCGAGCCTGGCGCTCGTCGAGACGGTGTCTGTGCTCCCCACGACAGGCAACTTCGTCGGTCGGCAGGCCTACCTGACCGCGGACAGCAAGCTCTACCGCTTCAGCACCTTAGGTTGGACGAGAGAGGTCGACGGCGCCGACCTCAGGGCAAACTCAATCCTCGCGGGAGCTATCGCCGCCGGAGCCGTCAAGGCCGCTCAGCTCGATGCGGGCGCAGTCACCGCTTCCAAGCTCGCCATCCAGTCGGCCAACCAGTTCTTCAACGGTGACCTCGCGCAGGGCATGCGCGGCTTCGCCGTGGCCTACAAGACAATCACGATCCCGACCGGGGTCCAGGTTGGCCCGTCCGTCTGGGGGCCTGATGGTCTCCCGAAGCAGCTGCAGCTCTATGCGACTGGCACACCGTCCTCCGGTCAGGTGATGGATGCGGACTGCTATCGCATCGACGGGAACGGCAACAACACCTTCTACAGCGTTACGGGAGGCCAGACCTACGAGTTCTCGGCCGCCGTCTCCGCGCATCGGTCCTCTGCGCTCTGCTACATCTCTTGGCTTGACGCCAGCCAGAACTTCATCTCGCAGCCCGCCAGCGCGACGGTCTACAATAATCAGTCGACGGGCGGCCCTATCTCGACGTTCCAGCGCGTCGGCCTGATCGCTGTTGCGCCCTCCAACGCTGTCTACGCGAAGCCGAGCTTCCGCCTGATCGCGGACGGAACAGTCAATCCCATCGTCTTCGTCTCGGCGATCATGTGGGCGGGGGCTCGTACCGGCCAAACCGAGCTGAGCCCCTACGTCGACCCCACCGTCACAGCGATCGACGGCGCCAACCTCTTCACCGGCTCGCTCAACGCCAACCGCATCATCGCGGGCAGCATGACGACCGACCGCTTCACGGCGGGGACCATCGATGCTGCGATTATTGTCGCTGGCTCGATCAAGGTCGGCATGCTCGACGCGAGCGTGCTGACCGCGGCCAACATCACGGTTTCGGGCGCGACGCGGCTTTCCTCCTGGCTTGGTGGCACGGACACGACCAAGATCAACGGTGGCGCTATCGAGGCGAACTCGATCCGGACCAACAGTATCCAGATTGGCGCTCGGGGTATTAGCGTCGTCGGCATCGAGTTCCAGATGGGACGAGATGGCAACGGGAACCTGACCAACACTATCCAGTGGACCGCTGGGTACGTTCTCTACATAAACGATAGTGGTGTGGTCGCCAGCGCGCAGATTAGCGCTGGTAGTGTGCCTACGGGCGGCGGGTTCTACTACATTTTCTGGCAGAAGGGTGCAGGCGTCTTCATTGCCGCCGACACTAACAGCTACCCGAGCTACCTGTCCAACCCCGACCTCGTCCTCATGGCCAGCACCGGGAGTGCGACGGGTCTTGCCGTCTTCTACGGCGGCACGGTGATCGATGGTACCAAGATCACGACTTTGTCGATCACGGCTGCGCAGATTGCCGCGAACCAGATCCAGACGCAGCACATGCAGGCGAACTCGATCCAGGGCGACCGGATCGCAGCCGGCTCCCTGGTTGCCGAGAAGATCGCATCGGGCACCATCACGGCTGCGATCGTCTACATTGGCAACGACCGGATGTACCTTCAGAACTCCAACGGTCCTCGCCTGATGGTCTACGACACCAACGGTGTGAACCGGGTGGCGATGGGCGAGTTGAGCGGCAACGGAAGCAACGTCTACGGCGCAATTTTCCGCAATGCGCAGAACCAGATCGTGATGGACACGACGGGCCTCGGGGGTGCGGGCATCGGCGTTCCCGGCACGGGTCTGCTGGCCTCGGGCGGCAGCGCCAATGTCCTCGACAACGCCACGTTCGACCTCGGCACGGCCGGCTGGCTGAACTACTCGAACACGACCATCGCAGGTTATGGCATCGACCTGAGTGCGTCCTACGCGCTCTCGAACGGGCACACCTACTGGCTCGGGGGCGCCAACGGCGACAACGGCGCCGTCTACATCGTTTATGCCAACCGGGCCGATGGTCGGATTTACTACCCGGCCACGCCGAACCAACGTTGGGAAGCTTCTGCCTGGCTGAACCCTCATCGCTGCAGCGCTCGCGTCGTCATCGCGTTCATGGACGGTAACGGAAACGCTCTCACGACGGTGGCGTCGAGCAACGTCGTCAACAATGACAGTAACGGCAGCGACCTGACAGGCTACAAGCGTGTGGGCTGCTTCGCTCTGGCGCCCGGCGGCACGGTGTTCGTTCGCATCCAGATAGAGGCCTACGCCAATGGACAGGGAAGTCCCTATCTTTTCTTCACCCAGCCCCACCTCGGCGTCGCGCTGCCGAACCAGGCCGAGCTGAGCCCCTGGTCGCCGGGCGGCGGCCAGATGGCGAAGCTCAACTCTGGCAACATCGGCGTCTATATGGCGGCCGCGACCATTGGCGACGCGCAGGTCGGCACGCTCTCGGCGAACAAGATCTCGGTCAATCAGCTCTCGGCCTTCACCGTCGACCTCGGTGAGGTCACGGCGGGTCGGGCGCGCTCGGGTGATAGCAAGTTCGTGATCGACTTCAACGCCCGCTACCTCGCCATCTGGGACTGACGCCATGACGATGCGTCTTCTCTGCGGGCGGCACCCGGCGACGGGTGAGACCGGCTTCTGGATTGCGAAGCCAGGCTACGACTGCGTCAACGACGATCGCACCGATCGCACCAAGTTCCTGTTCTCCTCCAGCTTCGCGGGCCGCCGGCCGTTCCGCACGCTCGCCAGCGGGCAGACCGCGTCGAACACGCCGATCTACCTGCCGGGGTCCCTCGCCAGCCTCGGAGGCACGCCGGCCCTCGTCTATCGACCGATGAACAACGCGACGCAGGAGCGGCAGAACAACCTCTACGGGACGCAAAACGACGGCGCCGGCAACGCCTTCGCCTACACCGAGTTCTTCAACCGCTTCGTCGACGGCAACCCGGCTCAGTTCCTGATCCTGAACAGCCAGACGCCCTCCTCGACGGGCTTCCTGCTCCGCTACATGGTCCTGCTTCTCTGATGGCCAAGCGCGTCATCATACGGCCCGGCTTCATCCGGGTCTCGCGGCCGGGCTATGATGTCGACACAGCCTCGGAACGAGACCTCCTGCTGTCGCTCGGAGCACGCAACAACCAGATCATCCAGCGTGGTCAGGCGACGATGACTCTGGTCAATCAGGCCGGCGCCATCAACACCTACCAGAGTAATGTCTGGTTCCCTACGCAGGCAACAGCCCCGGATTTCTGGTTCGGGATCACGACCAGCGTGGTGACAAACGATGGAACAACATACACCGTCGTCTCCTATACTGACCATCTATTCGTAGAGGTCAAGGTCGTGAGTGCCACACTGACCACAGTACCATACCTGATCTTTCGCAAGAGGCTGTCCGGCTGATGTTCCTCGACATGAACGGCCCCGACTTCTTCCGCGTCCAGAAGGGGGCCAACACGGGCCGCATCAGCGACGTCCTCGACCCGGACGTGATGTTCTCCGGCGTCTATGACGACGGACAGGGGCTGTACTTCGAGCAGGCCGTCAGCGCACCCGGTCTGTCGACGAACAGCTACACCGTATCCTACGGCACGACGTTTGGCGTCACCCCCATCGTGTTCGCGGCGCTCCGGCTCACCCAGAGCGTCGTGCAGGACGGAAAGACCCTCTTCAACACCGGAGAGATCATCGCGGCACCCTGCTTCGGGCAATACAATCGCTTCGGTGCGGGTCGCGTCGTCAACTACGGCTTCTACATTGTGACCGGGACAAGCAACATGACTGTTGTTGTGAACGGCTTCACCGGTACGGCCTACTTGCTCGTGATGGACATCTAAGATGATCGTATCCTATGACAACGTGACCCGAGCCATCGTTGGCACTGCCGAGACCGTCAACGTCGAGGGACTCAAGACTGTTCTCACGCAGCGGGGGGTTCCTCACCTGGAGTGGCAGGGTGCTCTGCCGGACACCATCGAGCGGCTGTGGGTGACGCCCGGCGGCGGGCTCGCCCTGCGCGAGCCGATGCCCTTCCCGGTGCCGGCCGACCTGGCGCTCGCCGCCCCCTACACTGTGGCCCTGCCGGCCGGCGCCCCTGCCGGTGCCGTCTGCGAGCCCGCCGCCGGCACCGTGCTCGGCTCTGGGCTGCACGCGGTGGTGGTTCGGGCACCAGGGTTCCACGACGCGCGCTATGCCGTCGAGGTTCATACGCCCGAGGACGAGCAGGCCCGGCTCATCGCAATCGCCGAGGATCTTCGCTGGCGCCGCGAGACGGGCGGCACGGTTTGGGACGGACACCCGGTCTACACCGACGATCGGGCAAAAACCCTCATCATGGGCTCGGTGATGAGCGCGCAGCTCGACCCGACCTACCGGACCACCTGGCAGTTCCGCGATGGGACCTCGCAAGAGCTGGGAGCGGCTGAGATCGTTGCGCTGGGCCGCGCCCTCGGCGCGCACGTCGCAGCCGCCTTCGCGGTCTTCAAGGATGTCAAGTCCGACATCCTGAACAACACGATCACAACGGAAGAACAGATCGAGGATCGGTTCGTAGCGTCGGACTGATCCAGTGCCAGAACTCTTCCCATAAGAGATAGGGGAAGTCTATCGGCTGCTAGTAGGGGCGCCTATATCTGGGCATGCCCCGCGGGAAAGCCATCATGACCTACGGCACGCAGTCGGATCGACTGCGTGTTGCGGCTATGGCGAAGCTGAAGAAGCTCTCGATCAGCGAGTATCTTCTTCAGTTTATCCGGGACGACTACCGCGCCGTCTACGGCGAGACGCCCCCGGAGAAGCTCGATGCCCGCGTCCAGTGCTGAGCGCCTCGAGCGCTGTCTCCCCTACATCTTCGAGGGCGAAGGCGGCTACACGGCGAACCCGAAGGATCCGGGCAACTGGACCGGGGGCAAGGTCGGCAAGGGGACCCTGAAGGGTACCAAGTTCGGCATCGCGGCCAACTCCTTCCCGGACCTCGACATCAAGAACCTGACCAAGGCCCAGGCCGCGGAGATCTATCGGTCTCGCTACTGGGACCAGGCCGGGTGTCAGCTCCTGCCCGATGGCGTGGACCTGCCGATCTTCGACGTCTCGGTGAACTCCGGCCCCGGGCGGGCGAACACCTTTCGCAAGGCCACCGAGGCCGTGATCGAGGCTGTCGCCCGCATCAAGGCGATCTCGGGCAAGCGCCGCGCCTTCTACCAGGGGCTGTCGACGTTCAAGACGTTCGGCAAGGGCTGGCTCGCTCGCGTCTCGAAGATCGAGGCCGCCGCGATCAAGATGGCGCTCGCTGCCGCCGGCGCGAGTCCGGTGCTCGTCGCCAAGCAGCTGCAGGCCGAGGCCGGGCTGTCCCAGACCAAGGTCAAGCAGGGCACCGTCGCTGCGACCGGTACGACCGCCACGGGTGGCGCCGTCGCCTCGCAGGGCACCGACTGGCTGCAGATCGGGCTCGCCGTGGCCGTCGTCGCCGTGGCGGTGCTGATCGCCCTCCATTTCATCCGCGCCCACGGGGAGCGCGCTCAGGCCTTCCAGGCCGAGGCACTGAAGGTCTGAGCCATGAACCTCGACTTCTCTTCGGTGAATTGGGGGCCGGTCGCCGGCCAGCTCATGAAGATCGGCGCACCGGTCCTCGGTACCGTCATCGGCGGTCTGCCGGGCGCGCTCGCCGGCCAGCTGATCGGATCGCTGGCCGATGCCATCGGTGCGGACCCGACGCCTGAGAGCGTGTCCTCCAAGCTGCAGGAGCCGGGTGCGCAGGAAGCAGCGCGCACCTTCGAGCAGGATAATCGGGAGCGCCTCGAGGAGCTGGCCGAGAAGACCCGTCAGGTTCAGATCGAGCAGGCGAACCTGTCGCTGCGCGCCGAGGTCACGGCGGGCGATCGGTTCCAGCGCTGGGCGCGGCCCTTCAACATGTACTGCGTCGGTGCCGTCACGCTGAGCTACGGGCTTTGCTGCGTGGCCGCCGCGGTCAACACGATCGTCACGAAGGACCCCACCGCCCTCACCCACCTGGTGAGCGTCGGCGGCGCCCTTACGGGCGTGCTGATCCCGGCTGGCGCTGTGGCCGGCGTCACTGCCTGGCAGCAGACCAAGGAGAAGCTCGCTGGGGTCGTTCAGCGCCCGCCGCCGGCCGTCTTGGTCCCCGGAAAGGTCATCAAGAAGTAGGAGCAGGCCGGTGAAGCAGCTGCGCTTTCGGCGCGGCAGCATGCCTGATGTCCCGCTTCATCAGCGTGATCGGGACAGCGAGCTGCTGTCACACGGCGCCTTCGATGCCCGGGGCAATCAACCCCGCATCATCGAGTTCTCGGATCTACACATGGATCTTCAAGAGATCCTGTACCGAATGGATGAGGCTCAAGTCGAGAATTTGAAGACCGGCCTTCATATCCTCGTCCGCCTTGAGCCGGAAGACTTTGCCCGGGTTCGCGCTGCACTCAAAGCTGTCAGCGTCATCGCGGTTCTATGGAGGGTGCTGAAATGGTCGGTGGCGTCCTTCTTCGCGGGGCTCGCAGCAGTCGTTGTTGCCGGCGATCAACTTCAGAAGATCTGGGGTTGGGTCACAAATGCTCTCAAGGTGTTCAAGTCATGAAGCACTGGATCACCAAGTTCGCTGTCGCCACCTTCATCTTGACCGTGGGTGGTTGCGGCGGCTGGCTCGGGTCGAAGATCCAGAACAAGGGCTATCCTCTCTCGATCATCGAGCGCGTGAACCTCACTCCGGTGGTCAAGCCTGGTGAGGCGATCATGCTGGCTCAACACGCCGATCGAAAGGACCAGTGCGACGTCGTCGTCAAGCGCGTCATTCGTACCTCGAGCGGACAACGGATGCCGGTCAAGCAAACGTTCGAGGAGGATTTCGGACCCTTGGGCGGCGACAAGTACCTGCTTCCCATCCCCACCGATCCCGCCGCCACGCTCGGGCCGGCAGTCATGTACTCGAAGGCCTACAGCTGGTGCTCGTGGCTCGACTACATCCAGCCGTCTGAGGCCGAGAGCTGGACGCTCAACTTCAGCTTCGCTGAAGACACGGTGCGAGAAGATCCGCCCGAGACCTTCGCGCGGATCGGCGTCAAATCCGCCAGCGTTGGCAAGAAGTAGTTCGATCTTAATCCGACAGCATTCGTCGCTATATGTGGCGGATCTCTACTCGTGGAGCCAGCGATGAGCCTGACGAAGTACGACAAGGGGCTCTTCTCTGGAAGCGCCGGGATGGGTCTCGATCGTGTTCAGGCCGGTGTTCGCCTGGATGACGGCTCTTGGGCCGACGCCGTCGTCATCCTGCGCGACCCGGTCGCCCTCACCACGGTCTACGCAGACGTCCTCATGCCGAACTGGACCAAGGTCGCCACGGTCACCAAGTCGACGCGCGCCCTGCGGATCGGCATGCCCGGCAGCGCCAGCGTCTTTGACGTCGAGTGGGTCTCCGTCCCGGCCGGCGATCCGGCGCCGAGCAACTCCCTCCCCTACGGAGAGGCCATTCTCGGTGGCGAGGACTTCCCCGCCGGCCTCCCTCTCGGAGACATCTACGCGCGCTCGGCGAGCGGCGCCGCGGTGATCGTCAAGACCGGAGCCTGAGATGGCCAAGCTCGTCCCGATCACCGCTCGGCAGATCCGCAACTTCGCCCCTGCACGCAGCCGCTTCGGCCAGCGCATCCTGAACCGTGGTGGTTCGGGCTTCACCGGCCCCCGCACCGGGCTGACCTGGGTGGCGGCCGAGAGTGATTTCGCCTGGGCGCGCGTCCTCTACGCCAACCAGACCGGTGCCTCGATCACCATCGACAAGACCACGCTCCAGGCCTCGGCCAGCATGGCGACGCTGGCCTGCGTGGACGAGGCCGGCGCCAACCTGCCGATGCTCCCGGCCTACGCCAACGCGGGCGGCGCGGACAGCAAGCCCGGCGAGCTGACGGGCACCGCGCTTCCGCTGGTGATCCCGGCGGGCACGGCCGCCAACGATACCAAGGCCTGGACGGACTGGGTGAAGGTCGCGTCGCGCCCTCGAGCAGACGGCGCCTTTCGACCATTGCTGCAGGTTCGTACCTACATCGCCGGCACGACGACGCTCTACAACGAAGTCGACAAAGATGTCTGGGATGATCCGGCCGTCAACCTCGGTCGCATCATCGATCTCTTTGACGGCGGTAACGACCAGACGGGGGCCGCGAACCCGACCGCTACGATGTCCGAGGTCATCCGCTGCTACATCGCGGGTGTCGAGTTTCTCGGCCCCAAGATGGTTCAGGTCGTGCTCGGGATCGGCGACAGCGAGACAGAAGGCAACCAGTCGACTTCGGGGCGCAAGAACTTCCTGCACATCGCGACGGCGGCGCTGAGCCGGGCCAATCGCCCTGTCGCGCACATCAACTCGGGCTATTCCGCCCAGACGACGCAGCAGTTCGTCGATCGCGGGATCGGGGACATCCGCCGTTTCAATCCCTCGGTGGTCGTGTTCCCGGCCTTCAGCCCGAACGACGCCCCGACCACCATGGATCTGGCCCGCAACGGCTGGGCGAACTGCCTTCGGCTACTGCAGGCCTGCCGTGAAGCCGGCGCGATCCCGATCGTCTGGACCTCGTTCCCCATCAACGGGCGGACAGCTCTCCAGGATGCACCCCGGCAGTGGCTGAACAACCAGCTACGCGGTCTCCGGGACAACGGCGTGCTGATCGCGGACTTCGACCTCCTGATCTCAGACGGCGGGTCGCCGCCCTCGATCAAGTCGATCTTCGACAGCGGCGACGGGCTTCACCTGAAGGACGCTGGGTGGGACGCCTGCGCCGGCGTTCTCAAGCCGGTCCTGAACCAGGCTCTGGGCTAGGCGTGTCGTGGCCGTGTGAGGCGTTGACGCTCCGCACGATCCACTCGGCCATCTCCTTCTGAACCGTCGAGCCGACGACGCGTCGGTTCGCGTCCCAGATGAAGCCGTTGCTGTAGACCCAGGGCAGCGGATGCGCGTCGACTCCGGGGCGGACAGGCAGCGGCTTGCTGCCCCGGAACGGGATGACGTCGGCGGTGCTCATCGCTTGAAGTCGTCCGGCAGCTTGATCGGCAGCATGCCGAGGATGATCAGGCCGTGGACGACGGCGATCGGTTTCGCCGCATGAAGCATCATGTGAGTGACAGCCTCGGGAGCGACCTCTTCCGGGGTCCGACCTTCGCGCTCCGCCCGCTCCTTGATGTCGTCATAAAGCGGTTGGAACCAAGCTCGCCACTCCTCGCGGGTCTGTTCAGGCTGTTCAGATTGTTCGCTCATGGCCGGCAACCTCGCCGACCTCTAGGCGCGGGTCAACCTGTCACGGCGCCGTCCATCAGCGCCGCGAACGCCAGGTTGGGCGCCGCGCAGATCAGGACCTCCCGAAGCGTCCAGGTCGTGTCCCTGCCCCGCAGGAGCACCAAAGCACTGAGCACGCAGCCGGCCGCGTAGAGCCCCAAGATCGAGGGTAGGCCTTGGCGTCCGAGCGTGAAGCCTGCGATCATGAAGACGGGGATCGTCAGCAGCCAGCTCAGGCCGCCGAAGGCCCAGGACTGCCCTTCGGTGTAGAGGCAGACACCCCACCAAGCGCCCAGCACCGCGAAGAAGATGACGAGGTTCATCACGCACGGATAACCGGGGCCTCGCTCACTCGTCCAGGGACGGGAGCCGGGTCTTGTTCGGCTTGTGAACGGGACCGTCATCCGCCTCGACACCAAGCGATTTCAAGCGCTCGGTGTTCTCGCGGAGGTCCTCCTGCCACATCTCGGTGAGGGCAGCGCGAATGCGCTCTCGTAGGACCCCCTGCGCCGGGCGGCCCCGGATCTCGATCTTGATGTCCTCGTCGGAAAGAGCATCCTGGATGCTCTCCCGCAATCGGGTACGCTCGAAGATCAGCTCCTTGACCCTCTGTTGGTTCGAGAGCTTCACGACACCGCCTCCTGCGCCTGCGCCTCGGCCGACTTGTCCCGGTTCACGGCCCCCTCCGTGGTGTAGGAGAGGCCCTTGAAGCGCTCGATCAGCTTCGCGACGTTCCGCTGCACCACTCCGAGCAGCGACCAGCCGGTCGCGTTCAGGTAGAGTTGGCCGTACCAGAGCAGGTCGCCCAGCTCGTCGGCCTGGTCGGCCGGCTTCACGGGCTTGCCACAGAGGATGTCCAGCTCCTGCTGAAGGATCTCGTCGGCCTCGGTCCGCATGCCGAGGGCGGCGTGGATGCGAGCGAGGCCGGTCTCGAGGTCCGCCTGCGAGTAGTCCGAACCGGCATGCAGCTCCCGGGTGCGCTCGACCTCGGCCCGAAAGCCGGCGATGACTGGCCGGTCCTTGCCGTACATCAGGGCCTTCTTGGCGTCATCGATCAGCTTGGCGTCAGCCAGCGCTCGGGTCAGCACCGCCCGCATCACCCTCGCCGGCACCAACGTCGTGTCCGGCTTGTTCGCGGCGAGGCGGCTCACGAAATGCGAGTACCCGGCCGGGCTGCAGTGATCCTTCAGGCTGTCCTTGGTATCGGAAGCGGTCATCGGTGCCAATTCCCTTGTCGTAGAACTCGATTAGAAGCATCACGCCGAAAGCGATCTGGGCTAGGTGAGGAAGACCGCTTTCGTCATCGATGTCTTCGCCTTCTCTCCACGCATCGAGATGCCTTTGAAGGCTCTCGTAGCCGGAGGTCCAACTGCCGCCGCGGCGCCAGTTGTTCGCGGAATACTTGATTGCGCCGTAGCCGAGGGCGGCGGCGGTGTAGCGACCGAGGCTCGCCGGCACGAGCGACATGCGCAGCTTGCCGCTATTGAAGCGGAGCATCCCGCCATCCTGCGCCAGCGTGGTACGTTCCGTACCAGTGGCTTCGGGCACGGCTTTGGGTGGCCGTTCTCGCGTGATCCAGTCTTCAGTCATAGAAGTATCCTTCTATAAGTAGTCGGGCGAAAGCGGACTAATTGGCCGTGGGCGCGGCATCAGTGAAACCCTCCCTGAAGAGTTGGTAGAAGCGGCGCACCCACGACGCCGCGGCCACGTCGTCGGTGACCGGGACGATGTGGATGCCGAGCTTGTTCTCCTCGGCGACCGCGCGGTCGGCCGCATCCAGGTGCTCGAACATGAAGAGCCGCTCGTCGTAGGAGATGCGGCTGTCGAAGTCCTTGATGGCCTCGAAGGCCCAGGACGGGATGCCGAAGACCTCACCGAGCCGGTGCATCGAGCAGGCGTCGGCCGCCTGGATGCCCGGGCAGAGGTTCTTGATGGGGCGAGGGATCTCGCCGGTCCACAGCTCAGGCACGTCGTGCATCAGAGCCGCGCGCTGCCGGTGTCGGCACGAGCCGACGACGTGGGAGAGGAGCAGGCTGTGCTGCGCGACGCTCACCGAGCGCTCGCCGGCGCCCCCGAAGCGGGCCAGGCGTGCGAGGCCGCGCCCGATCAGCGGCGGCGGCAGGTCGCTGGCCTCGAAGTGATAGGCGTCGATGCGCCGGCCGGAGCCGAAATAGACCTGCGGGCCGGGATACGGGCACGCGGCGATCGGGGGAGACCGGTGCATCATCACGCGACCCCCGGGCGATTGAAGTACGCCTGGGGCGCGGCGGGGGTCTGCCGGGGCCAGGAATAGAGCTGCTGCCACCCGTCCTTGGTGACGTGGGTCGCCATGTAGTGGGTGCCGGCGTCGTAGCGCTGGCGCGCGAGGCTGACGGCGGCGCGGTGCTTGGCCTCCCAGGGCTCGCCCACCGGCTTCTGGGCCATCAGGCGGCCTTCCCACCCCACCCGCGCGGCCGGCGGGCGCCCGGTTGGCGTTCGGACATCGTCCGGCAGTTCTGGTGGGCGCTCCGGCGCCCGGAGGCGCAGCCCAAGGCTGCGCAGCTGCTGCTCGACCACGTCAGTTCTCCAGCTTGATGACCCGCGGGCAGACCGGGGTCTTGTGGGTGATGACCAGGATCTGATGGAGCTTGCCGTCGAGCGCAGTGAGCGCGTCGTGGAGGTGCCCTGCCCTGTCGGCGTCCATGGACGCGTCCATCTCGTCGCCCATGAAGACCGGGAAGACGCCGTTGGTCAGAATGCGCCCGAGCCCCAGGCGGACGGCGAGGTTCGCGCAGACCTTCCCGGATCCCGACAGGGTGTTCAGCGGCTGGCCGTCGACTTGGATCTCGAAGTCCTCGTCCACGGCGATCCGGCCGCGGGCACCACCCGTCATCTGCGAGAGCATGTGCGAGGCGACCCGGCTGAGCGCAGGCGCGAGGTAGGTCTTGGTCTCCTGGCGCACCTCGTTGAGAGCCATCTTGCCCTGGCGCCAGCTGTCCTCCTCGCGCCGGAGATCGGTGAGCCGATCACGGCCCTGCGCCCAGTCCGTAAAGGCGCGCTCGTAGGCGGCCTGCTGGGTGTCGTAGACGCTCACGGCGGTAAGGAGCTGCTCTGCCGCCTCGAGGCGGCCGGGAGGCGCTCCACGGCGCGCCAGGGAGAGCGCGGCGCGCGTCGCACGGGCCTGCACCGCCCAGGTCGTCAACCGGGCCTGTGCCTCGGCCTGAGCGGCCAGGAGGGCATCCCGCTGGCGAACCTGCGTGGCGAGTGCCTGGACGTCCTCACGACTCCGGCCAGCGAGCCCCAGCTCTTTCAGCGCAGCAGCGACCTCGGAGACGTGGACGGCGCCCTTCGCCTCGGACAGCTCGCGAGACGGACGGGGGACAGCAGGAACATCCTTCAGACGTTCCCACTCGACCCGCACCGACTCCAGGCTCCAGGTACGGATCGCTTTTTCCTCCCGGTCGAGGTCAGGCTGGGCGTAGCCTTCGAGCTGCGGGATCCCGGCCAGCTCGGCCTCGATCCGAGCGATCTCGGCGTCGGCCGTCGTGAAAGGCTTGCCACAAGGGCAGACGATCTCCGGGCTTTGCCGAAGCCGCTGGCGGTCACGCGCAAGGCCGTTGCGCCGGTTCTGCTGGTCGACCTGATCCTGCGTCACGGTGGGTTGGGGGAAGTAGCGCTCGACGAACCGCTGCCGGCTACACCACTGGTCGTAGGCGACGTAGCCGGCCTCGGCCTCGGCAAGGTCGAAGTCGTAGGTGCGCAGCCCGAGGATCTGGTCGGCCTTCTCCAACGTCGCGAGCGGGACCTCGGTGAGCGCCGGGCCGACTACAGGCACGACCGGCTCATTGGCCAGGAAGGCCTCGCCTTGCACGATGGTCTCGCGCATCGTGCGCAGGTTCGCGATCTCCTTGCGCAGCTCGTCCGCCGGCTGGTAGCCCTCCGGCTTCACAGGGCGCACCGGCTCAGCGCCCAGGCCCGACTCCAGGCCGGCGATCTCGCGCGAGACACCGAGCGCCTGCTCGCCGCACCAACGGGCGATCTCTTCGATCGCGTCGGCGCCGATCAGGCGGTCGACCATCGCCTTGCGTTCGGTCGGCTTCATCTTCGAGAGCCGCTCGGCGTCGCCCTGGTTGGCGACGTTGGCGACGCGAAAGACGTCGAGGCCATAGCCGAGGATCTGGAGGATGCGCGCGTTCACCGGCTTGGTGCCGACCGCGAGCGTCTCGCCATTGTGGTCACTCGCCAGCGCCGCGTTCTTGACCGTGCGGGAGATCGAGTAGCGGTGCCCTCGGATGGTAATCAGACCGGAGGCCTTGAGGTGCTTGTAGTCGGCGGCAGCGCCGCGCAGCGCGGCCGAGCCGAACAGCAGGAACTCGATCATCTCGAGCGTGAGGGTCTTGCCGTTCTCGTTCGGGCCGGTGATCGCCGTCATGCCCTTCGAGAAGTCGAAGGTGCGATCGAACGCGCGGCCGAGCGGGTAGTGGTCGGTCGGCGGGAACCTAACCGTGAAACTGAGCTGCTCGATCATAGTGGGCCTGCAGAATGTGATGCTTTTCGAGACGACGGAAGGTATTCTTCAGTCCTTCCAGGGCATGCCAACGGAGGCTCCCTGGCTCGACAGCGCGGGTCTGATCCCAGAAGACAGCATCGCTCTCGGAGGCTGCTGCACAGAGCCAATGGAGGACAGCGTTCTCTTCGGGCGTGAACTTCACGCCTTGCATGAGAAGTCCGAGCCCGGTGAGGAAGAACTTACCCTTCTGCACCGAAGGTCTCCCTCCAGCGCTGGTCGATCTGATCCCGGACCTCCGGGATGATGTCGTGCTCGTCGAGCGCGGCGCGCGCGGCGGCCGTGGTGTCGAAGCCGTCCAGGGAGACCTCACCGGCGGGCTCTTCCTCGACCGGGCGCACGCGCTGAATGTCGAAAGATAGACAGTCCGGGACTTCGCCCTCGAACTGCTCGCCCGGCTGGAGCTGGAGGCGGACGCAGACATTGCTGAGCGCTTGCGGATCGTCGACCAGCAAGTCCTCGAGGCCGTTGATGCAGAATGTCCGATACTGGACAGAGCCAGCACACTGGCCACCGTCCTCACCCTGCGCGTAGGGCTGCATGCTCCCCACGACCTCCACCTCGACACCATCCCGTTTGAAGGTGGAGGGCAGATGGACGTGCCCGGTGTAGGCCTTGGTGATACCGAGGGCCGCCAGCTCCTTGGTCGGGATCAGGTTGTGGCTGGGCGACCGGGGATCGACGTCCCAGTGACCATAGGCGGTGGTGATCCCGACACTGATCCCCATCCTGTTGAAGGCACCCGCCATGTTGGCGGCAACCTCCAGCTGATCGGATGCGCTCTTGGTCGGGTGCCAGGGAAGCAGCAAGCCAACGCCGGCCACCGCGACCGGCTCGATTACGCACCGCACGTTCTGGACGCCGCGCACCAACTGCCCGAACACGTCCCAGGCCGTCACCTCGGCGAGGTCCCGGCTGTCGTCGTGGTTGCCCTGCAGGAGGTAGAAGATGGTGCGCGGGTTCGCGTAGGCCGCCGCCATGTAGGCCTGGGCGGCGAACAGCAGGGTGTCGTAGTCGACCTGCGGCTTGTCGAAGAGGTCGCCGAGGCAGATGTGCGTGGACGCTCCCTTCGGGTCGAGGCGGCGGACGAAGTCCTCGCGCACTAGCTGCTCGCGTTGGCCCCGGCGCTCGACCGGCACGCCCTTGGTGAAGCGGCGCCCGAGATGAGGGTCACCGAGAATGACGGGTTTGGTGCTCATGACGCGAAGATCGCCCGGATCTGATAGAGGCAGTCGTGCAGCGCGTTGTGCGCGTCACCGACCGGCTCGATGGTCTTCCAGAAGTCGCGACGGTTCTCGTGACCACGGCCCAGCAGATAGCTGTTCAGGTCGATCGCCTCGCGATAGTGAAACGGCTGCATCAGACCGTACTGGCGGAAGTACGACGCGATGAAGTTATAGTCGAAGGTCGTTGGCTTGCCCCAGAATGCTCGAGGGCAGAGGCTCGAACCTTCGGCGACCCAGTCCCAGAAGGCCTTGATCACGATCGCGGACGGCTCGGCCCGCGAAAGGATGCCACGCAGCACGTCCGGCTGGCCCATCCACCAGTCCCGGGTGCTCTCCGACCAGTAGCGCCCCTCCGGCACGGTGAGGGCGCGATCGAAGAACCGATGGTCGATCTCCTTTGTGTGCCGGTTGAAGCGAACCGCGGCGATCTGAATGATCGCGTTCTCCTCCGGGTTCGTCCCGGTGGTCTCGACGTCGATCATGTAGTCGAACATCGGCGCGCCAGGCTGGGGCATGAACGCCGTCCGGTGTTCGGTCTCGACAGGGATCTCGTGCGGACCCACTTGGACGATCTCCGTCACGGCCACTGTGGGCGGCTTCCCGCGGGGGTCAGCTCCGTCGAACACTTGAACTCTCCCATCTCAGTCCAGGCCATGGACTTCCGGTCAGTCTTGCTTTCGTGCAGCCTGATCCACGCCATCGAGACGCAGTACCAGTCGCCGGTGCTCATTCGATGGATGAACACCCAGTATGCGCCCCCGGCCGCTACGATCTGAGCGCCGTGGGCATTCTGCCCCTTCTTCAGGAGCTTGAACTCGAAGAGCGTGTCGTGCTGCGTGCTCTTCACCTCGGCGAAGAACGTCTTGCCGCGCACGGCGCAGATGTAGTCGGCTGGCGTTGCATCGACGCCAGCACCGACCGAACCCGTGAGGCCCTTGATCGCGGCGGCGTCCTTGATGCGGTAGAAGTAACCCTGTTTCCCGAGCGCGTTGATGCTGCTCTCGAACAGGGCCTCCGTTGGCTTGCCGGTGTTCTTTTTCATGGTACGTTTCGTACCTTGAGAAGCCGCCGACAGCAAGAGTCGGCGGCTTCTTTTTCGGGGCTCAGACGATCGTGGGGATCTCGGGCTCGAGCTGGACCTGCACCATCGTGTAGATCTTGGTCACGTCGAGCGGGCCGGAGCCGGCCGCTGCGTCGGTGAGGCCCTGCACGACCGCGAGCGCCGAGTAGGGACGGCCCTGGTTCATGGCGGCCTGGGCGCCGTAGCCGGTGACGAGGTTGATCAGGGCGTCGACCTGAACCATCTGCACCCGGGCCGGGCGCTTGGTGCCGTCGTCGAGAACGACCTCGACGTGCTCGCCGACGCGGACCTTCTCGAAGAGATCGGCGCCCTTCGTGAAGGTCGACATCGGCATGCCGCCCTGGAGGTACTCGACACTGGGCACCGAGAGTTGGGTAAGCTTCTTCTCAGCCATTGGTGGCCTCCTGCTGGATATGGCTCATGTGACGCTGAGCCTCGGGGGAAAGCATGGCGACGCGAGCCGCATCCATCGGCTGGTGCCGCAGGGCGCCGGGCGGGAAGGTGCCCGGGTTGCCGGTGAGCTGGAGGAGGTACATCAGCGCGATCTCCAGCACGTCGGTGGTGGTGATCCCGTTGCGCGGGCGGAAGAGCGCCGGCGGGGCGTTCTCCGCGGTCGGCATCACGACGTCGGCCTCCTCGGCTTCACGGTCGATTTCGGTGGTCATGCTCTCTCTCCGGGTAGGGTCTTGCGGTACTGGATCCAGCCCGGCCCGAGGTTCCCCGCCAGCTCGGGGTGAGCCCAGCTGCCGTCCGGCAGCTTGGTGTCGGGCGTGGCCTGGTGCTCGCACGGGCTGGCATGCATCGGGCGCGCGGCGATCAGCGCGTCGTGCCGGGCGACTTCCTCGGCGATAGTGAGCCGGGCCTCATGGAACGGCACGTAGCTGACCTGGGCGCACCGGGTGACGGAGCAGGCCCTCAACACGGCCCAGTCGAAGCCGGAGGGATCAGGGCCACGCTCGTCGTCCGAAATGTACGGAAGGTGCCACTCGCCTCGTTCCAGCTGCGTAGGCTCGATCAGCGCTTCCTTCATCGCGACCGCGAGGTCGCGGATGTGGGGCTCGGCCGCCGGGTCGTCGCGGAGCGCGTCCCAGTTCGAGAGGTTCGTCGTGGTCAGCACCACGTCGATGTGCAGGAACGGGGCGAGGAGCCGGTTGCAGATCTGCTTGTGGTAGCCGGCGCGCATGTAGCGCTCGGCGTGCCGCACTGCGTCGTCTCGAGCTTCGAGCCAAGCCTCGTCCCGCGTGACGTCCGGCTCGTTGCCGGAGCCCTCGAGGAGCGCGTTGTGCTCCTCACCCGCCTGCATCCCCTTCTGGTTCCGCCCCCAGTACCGGGGGATGAACGGCGCCGTGCGGACCTCCTCCAGCATCCGGGCGGTCGGCACGGCCCGCGAGGACCGCGCGTTCCGGCTGAAGACCCGGTGGGTCATCAGCTCGGCGTGGATCTGGAGCGGGTAGCGCAGCTGGAAGCTGGTGATCGGCGGGGCATCGGGATGCCCCACCGATCTCCGCAACACCTTCGCAAGTATCTGACAGCTCATTCCCTGTACCCCGCGAGCGTCTCCGAGACGCGCCCCTGGCTGACGTTGAAATGCTCAGCGATCTTCGACTGGACCAAGTCGGGAAAGCTGGCGGCGAACTTGCGGATCTGCGCTCGCAGCTCTGGCGTCATCCGCTCCGAGCTGACCGGAGCGCGACGTGTCGGTGGTCGACGACGAAGCTCGTCGGCGAGTTCTGCGAGCCGAGGGAGCCCGTGCGTCGCCGCCAGCTCCCTCAGCTCCTCGGCGATCTCCGGCGTCCTCATCGGATCGGGCACCCGCCGGTCGCGCACTCGCCCTGGTCGAGCAGCTCGGCGGACTTGTCCTCGGAGATGTCGATCGGTGAGAGCCGGCGCCGGTACGCTTCGTACCGCTCGCGCGAGACACACTCCTGCGGGAGGTACTTGAAGCCCAGCTCCTCCGCGGTGGCGAGCGGGTTGTTGCGCTTGAGGAATGACACGCCGACGTACTCGTCCCAATGCTCCATGAACCAGTCGACCATGGCCGGGATCTCGGCCTCGTCGAAGGACACCGTAATCGAGCAGTTGTGGTCGACGTAGTGCTTCATCAGGAGGCGGTAGCGCTCCAGCTGGCTGATGGCACTCTCTCGGTTCACCTCGAGGTGCTCACCCTCGACCAAGTCGATAGCGGTGAACTTCGACGACGCAGGATACTCGACGGGCCAGCAGACGATGACGCCGGTCGGGTCGTTCGGGTTCGGCTTCATGTCGTAGCCGGCGGCCCGGAAGGCGCCGAGCATCGGATCGTTCGATGGGAAGTTGATCCAGTTGAAGATCCAGCGGCTCAGGGCCAGGTGCGCGCCCTCGTGGACCTCGTCGCCCTCCAGGCCCAGGGCCTTGGACGACGTGCCGGCTGGCTGAACCTGCGTGACGCGCCGGGCGCGTGGAGCGCCGAACTCGTCCGCCATGCTGTCGGCGCCCGACACCGCGGCATCGCGCGCGGCCTCGAGCATCTCGGGACTCTCGATCCCGTCCCAGGCCACCGCGCCGGTCGGGGAGACGCCGCAGAGGCGCAGGAGCTTCTGGGCGTCGTTCCACTGGAGCTGGAGCACGCCGTCACGCATCGACACGCAGGTCTGGCGGTAGTTCGCCCGGCCGGCGAGGTACTGAGCCCGCAGGAGCCCGGCGAGATCGCCGTTGAAGCGGTGCCAGACGACCTGCACGAGGTTGCAGAACCCCTTGTTCGGCAGGAGGATCTCCGCGCAGGGGTTGAGGCCCTCCATCTCCGGCGCGCGCCGCCGGGCATGCTCGACGTTGACGAAACCGGGTTCCCCTGTCGGGAGGATCCGCTTGAGGAGATAGCTCACTACGGGGGCGGTAGGCTTGCGAGTGAAGCCGATCGAGTTGTTCGACTGCTCCCGCTGCCCCTCGCCCCGCTGCCACCGATCGGTTTTGAACTCGATGTACCACTCGAGGTCGGTGAGAAGCTCGTCCAGGTTGCTGGCCTCAGTCTCGATGAGACAGATCTGGGCCGACCGGCGGCTCGACAGGACGGTGCCGAGGAAATTGACGACGTCGATGATCTCACCCTTCGTCAGCGGTCGGTGCGCGGCTTCCTGGAGAATGCCGGCGATGCGCTCCAGAGCGGTCGCCAGCGGTTGCCAGCCCGACGAGATCCAGCCGTAGCCGCGGAGCCGCTTGCCGCCAGGGCGCAGCTCGGAGAAGTCGAGGATCAGCTCGCCGACCCGCGGCTTCTCACCGAACAGCATGCCGAGCGCCTTCGCCCAGCCCTTGGCGCTGTCGCCGAAGGTGATGCGCCAGGTGCCGGCGGCCATATCGATGGACTCGGAGCTGTTCTCCTCGCCGCCTCGTCCGGTACGCGTGCTCGGCACCACGGTGATCTTCTTGATCGACGAGGGGAAGCCGGACAGGAGGCCGGTGACCGGCTTGAAGCCGACACCGCACCCGTTCAGCAGCAGCCAGAAGATATCGACGAGGTCGGCGGGGGTGTAGGCGACGGAGAATGAGCAGTTGAACGCGCCGGCCGAGCGCTCCCGGACGAGCGCGGTGCCGCCCATCCACTTCACGCGGCCGGACATCGACACCTTCGCGGAGCGCATCAGCCCTTCGAGTTCGTCCAGCTCGGCGGACTCCTCGGTGTTCAGGTCGCGCCCGAGCTGCCGCTCCCAGAGCCACCGCTGGTGGCCGACGACCCGGCTCATTGCCTCGTCCACGGTCTCGAACCGAGTCCCCTCCTCGTTGAGGGGACGTAGGTAGGTGCGACGATGCGTGAACTGCGCGCGCACCGAGGGGGTGTGGTTCGACAACATTCTGTGGGGGATCCGCTACTGAAGGGTCACACGATATGGGGTCGGTTTGGTACGTTTCGTACTAGTCCGGCCGGTCAAAATCGATGGCGACCGGGAAGCGCGGCATGCCGTCCGGGGTGGGCGTGAAGTAGCGGACCGTCACGATCTTCGGCTGCGGCCGAGCCAGCAGCTCGGCCATCTGCTCGCGCGTCCCACGAATGCCACCACCGCACTCCCGGCCGTCGTCGAGGCGGAAGCGGATCCGCTTCGCGAGCCCGGCCCAGTTGCCGTTCCCGGGCTCGACGGCGATCAGCTCGAACTCGCGGGTCTCGAACTCCTTCCGCTTCAGGAGTTGCTTCGAGCGCTTGTTCTCGTAGGGGCCATCGAGCCGAATGATCTGGCCCTCGTAGCCGGCCTCGAGATAGGTGCCGTAGGCCCGGTCGAGCTGCTCGATGGTCGCGACTGGAGAGGTCGGGACCTTCACGATCTCGTTGCCCGGCAGCTGCGCCACGAACAGATCGAGCATCTGGTCGCGCTGACTGAACGTCTTGTCCGTGAGGACGAGGTCGTAGACGTGGTACTGGACGAGCTTCGACGCCTCGAGGATGTCGTCGTCCTCGGGCTTCGACTTCCTCACCATCGAGACGATCTTGTTGAAGTCGTCCTTCAGCTCGTGGTTGTACAGCTCGCCGTCGAACTCGAGATCCGGCTTGTTGACGAAGGCGGGGGCGAGGATGGCGAAGATGTGCGGGGCGCCCAGGATCGGCTTGCCCGTGCGGCTCCACATGCCGTGCCGGTTCACCTTGCACCGAATGCCGTCGAGCTTCGGCTGCGAAAAGCACTCGCCCGGCCACCCCTCGAACTTGTGGGCGAGCATGACCTTCGGTCCGAAGGACCGAGGCTCGTCGACACCGGCCTCGGTGACGGCGTAGTCCTTGTCGAGCTTCTTCCCCATCTCGGCCTCGGCCTCGAACAGGGCCTGCTCTTCGGCTGTGTCGCGGCTCTTGGGCACGCAGGTCGTCCAGCCGGACGTCACCACGGCCCCGCCGAGCACGCCGCTATGCGACCGCCACCGGTCGCCGTCGACTTCATAGTTCCAGGTACGTATCGTACCATTGGTGTCACGCTTGAAGATCCTCTTCCCCGTCGACATCAGGCTGCTTCCTTCATCCGAACACGTTGCTGTTTCAGGTACTCGACGACGTCCCGGATGCCCTGGTCGTCCAGGCGCTTGCCGGCGCGCTCCTTGCCGACGACCGCGGCCTCCGGCTCGAACAGCTCGATCTGGCCGCCGTAGGCCTTCCGCTCGTTCCAGGGCTCGAAGGTGACGCCGATGGCCGGCGAGCTGTCGAGCTTGCACCGCTTAAAGATATCGTCGTGCGAGACCATGATCCGGTGCGCATCCCGGATGAACGGGACCGCGAGGTCCTGGTGAACCGACCAGACCAGCTCGTCATGGATCGGGATCAGGAACCGGAACTCGCGGTCCCCCCAGCCGAGCGACCGGAAGTGGAGAATGGTGCGGACGATCGAGCGCTTCGCCAGCGTCGCGCAGGTCCCCTGAATGAGAGCGTTGACGGTCTGATTGCCGGCGCGCTTCTGGATCTTGCGCATGATCCAGCGGACGATGGCGTTGTAGTTCTCGGCTCCGACCGTCTGAAGCAAAAACTTGTCGCACCACTCCGAGGCCCAGGAGTTCGTCGCCTCGTAGCGGGTGTAGCGGTGCCCGTCCGGCAGCGTGACGTAGCCCAGCATGTTGACGTCGCTGATCTGCTGGACCCGCCAGGCCTCCGCGACCGGGAACTGCGCCCGGTAGGCGTCGGTGGCGTCGGCGGTCTTCTGCGGCGACCAGCCGGCGCGCTCGCCGATCGTGGCCAGCCAGCCGGAGTAGAAGTAGTTGAAGTTGGCCTCCTTGCCGAACACGGTCCGCCAGTAGCCGTAGGCCTTGGCGCTCTCGAGCAGCTCGCCCTTCAGGTTCGTCATCAGGCGCGGCAGGCGGTCGGCCTCGCCGTGGTGGTCCGAAAGCCACTCGTTCCACGAGGTCATGCCCTTGAGAGATTTGAACAACTCTAGGTTCATCCCTGGGCAATCTAGGGATAGCAAAGCTGTCGCCGTGCCGGCGTGGAGATCCTGGTGCGGGATCTGCCCGAAGGCCTTGTGGAACTCCGGGTCGCCGGAGAACTCGCCGATCTCGACCAGCTCGACGCCCGACCAGTCGAGCGAGACCATGAGGTGATCGTCGTAGTCGGCGACGTAGAAGCCGCGGACGTAGGCGGCCTCGCCCCGCTTGCCGAGCTGCATGGCGTTCGGTGACGACGCCGCGAGGCGGCGCGTCGCCAACAGGCTGGTGACCTGCGGGTACATGCGGCCGGTCTCAGGGTCGACCAGCATGCTGTAGGGCGTCAGGTAGAGCTTCATGCGCTGCTCGACGCCGGCCAGCCGGTTCAGGCAGTCGATGACCTTGAGCGCATACCGATTGTGGTGCAGGGCGAAGGGCTCGAGGTCCTCGCGCGAGGGCTTCTCCTCGGCTTGGATCCTCGTCCAGCGCGCCTGCTGCTCTTCGAGCGCGATGCCGGCGGCGAGCGCGTCCTCCCCGCCAGCCTCGATACGGACAGCCAGCTCGGCCTGCAGCTCGGCCCAGGCCTGCTCGAGCTGCTCCTTCGAGAGGTGCTTGCCGTCTTTCAGTCGGTCGACGATCCGGCCGCGCGCCTCGCCGTCAGAGGCGACCTTGCCCTTCGAGACCACGACCTTGCAGCCGAGGAGATCGTAGAGGATCGTGCGTACCGGCATGTAGTGCGAGAGGTTGACCCCCAGGAGCTTCTTCTCGTTGACGCCGTGCTCGGCCGCCCAGGCGTTCGTGACGGGACCGCGGACCTGTAGGGCCTGCTCGTAGTCGTCATCGCTGTCGGACGCGTCCAGCCAGATCTGCACGCGCTCGCGATAGGTGGCCGCGTTCTTGACGTACCAGCTCTCACGCTTGAGCAGCTCCGGGACCAGCTCGCCCGGCCAGCTGAAGTTGCGGGCCGCCGCCTTCATCTCGCGCAGGATGCCGGCGGCGGTCGCACGCTCAGCCTCGGTGCGTTGGCGAATGGCCGGCGCGTTCACGCGCATGCCGCCGATCGCGATCGAGGAGAAGATCGCCGGCATGACGTTCTCCTGCTCGAAGAACGTCTTCACGAGCGTCGGCCCGCCGTTACGCATCATGTAGGCGAGGAGGTGCCGGAACAGGCGCACGGCCCAGTAGGCGTCGTCGGCGCCGTAGGCGGCTACCTGCTCGCCCGTGACGAGGCCCATGTGGGCCTCCCCGTCGAGCGTGTCCTCGAAGGTCCGCATCTGGACCCCGAAGTGCGACCGCACGGCCTGCTTCAGCCCGTAGCCGTAGGCGATGGCGGCCACGAAGCCGTTCCAGGAGAACGAGGCCTTCGACGACTTGCCGATGATCTTGAACACCAGCTCGGACAGGGCCGGCGACATCTCGCCGGTCTCACGGTCGAAGCCGTGGCAGTTTCGGATCAGACCCTCGACGAGCTGACCGATGTCGCCCTGCCCAGCCGCGAGCCAGGCCTCGAGGCTGTAGGTGTCCGGCCCGTAGGCCGACACGGCCTGCGTCATGGAGCAGATGATGCTGCCCGGCGGGAAATCGTAGTCGAGCACCGCCTTGATCACGGTCTGCTCGAAGGCGCTGTTGTGCGCGATGAAGTGGGCGTTCTCGGCCGGCAGCGCCTTCAGCAGGTCGAGCAGCAGGCCGATCGGCAGACGGTTCTCCGCGTCGCTGTGGCCAAAGTTGATGTAGTAGGCCCTGTCGGGGCGCTCCTCCGAGTAGAACGACGCTCCACAGATCGTGGTCCGGCGCCAGTCGAACACCGTCTTCGAGGTCTTCGACTTGAAACCCTCGTCGTTGTACTTGCAGAAGCGGGTCAGGCCATCGTGCCGGCGGCTGTCCTCGGTCTCGAGGTCGAAGCCGACGAATTGGCTGCTCTGGATGAGCGCTCTGATCTCGTCGATGACCTCGGGGTTGCGAGCGTCGACCAGAACGGTGCGGGGCTCGACCTGCACGGGATTGTGCATGTTCATGGCGCCCTCCCCTCAGTGCATGAATTGTCGGAGCACGGCGTCGCCGGCCGCCTGGTTCGGCTTGCCGACCGTGATCCCCTCCTCCCAGTCGCCGGGCATCGGCAGGAAGGCGGTGACGTCCCAACAGGCTCGAAGGTGATCGGCCTGCTCGACGATACGGTCGGCGGTCGGCTCCTTCACGCCGGCGCGGAGGAACATCTCTCGGTGAACCTGGCCGGCGGCGAGCGCCTTCATGGCCATGTTCAGGAGGGGCCAGTCGCACTTCGCGAAGGTCAACGGGCCGAAGTTCGGCAAGCCAGGGACGCGGTCACTGGGATCGCCAACCAGAGCCTTGTAGAGATGGATGAAGCAGGGCTCGACGATCCGGTCCTGCTTCGAGTCGAGCTTGTCGACCACGATCTTGAGCGCGCTCACGTCGACCTTGACCTTCGCGGTCTCGAGCGCCTTCAGGTCGCGGTCGATCGTATGGACCATGACGGGGCCGGTCTCCCCGTAGGTCTCGCAGAGGTGGGCGATGACGTCGTCGGCCTCACGCTGCGGAACCGCGACCTGGATCGCGCGGGTGTGCTCGAGCGCCTTGCGGGTCAGATCGACCAGCGCGTGCAGCCCGTCCGTCATGGTCGACGGACGATCCTTGTAGCCGGGGAGGATCCGCTGGCGGACGAACTTCGCCCCCCTCCCCTCGAAGCACCAGACCGCCACGTCTGCCTTGGGCAGCGCCAACATTTCGGTGAAGACCGAGCGCGGGCCACGCCCGAACTGTCCCGGCAGCGCCTCGTCGAAGCGGCGCCGGAGCACTGCCATCCCGTCGTAGATGTGAATGGTCACCGCCCGCTCCTCCAGCGGGACTCCACGACGGTGACGACGAACCACCAGACGAGCGCGCAGGTGCCGACGAGCAGGCCGGCGTAGCACAGGAAGATCAGGATCGAGGCGACGACCCAGAAGAGCAGAGGCACCGGCCACGCGAACAGGTAGCCCCAGCTCCAGAGATTGCCCTGCTCGAATTGAGGACCGAGGAACCAGGCGTGGACCAGGGCACCGATGCCGAGGTAGCCGGCGACTCGGACGAGGTGACGGATGAGCGGGCGCTCGTTGACGCGACGCTCCATCAGGCCGCTCGGATCGAGCGTGACGAGTGATGGCGGCTTCTGAGGCATGACCCCTGCTCCAGGCTGACAGAGAGAAAAGGCCCGTGCCTTGGGTAAGACACGGGCCTGTTGTGCATCGGTGTTCAGGACACATCCTGTGTTCGCCGCGGCGGCAGGGTCAGCATCGCCAGGCTCGTGACCTAGACGAGGAGGCTTTTGACCGCGTAACCTGACCCGACCAGGTCGAACCCTCTTGTTCCGCGTACTTCGCCGTCCCGCCCGCAGTGTTTGCGAAGCTCAGGGACCACCGATCTCTTCAGGCCGCGCTTAGGCGACCTTCTTCTTGGCAGCGGCGTCGTCGATGATCTCGTAGCCGAACACGCCGTAGTCCTGGCCGGAGCCCTTCTTCGGAACCGCGGTGATGCGGACCTTGAACGACTGGTCGGGGCCGTACTTCGGATACTGCTCCTTCAGGAAGGCGCCGAAGGCCTTCGAGTTCATGTAGGAGATCGACAGGCCGACGACGGTGCCCTCCTTGAGGTTGCCGCCCTCCTTGCGCTTGCCCTCGGCGAGCAGTCGGACCGGCAGCTCGATCAGGTCGGACGCATAGGAGTTGGCGTCCATCTTCTTGCCGTCCGCGATGACCGCGGCCCAGTTCTGGCGCGAGCGAACCTCGGTCACGCCGTCGTAGGAGGTCTTGTACTGCACGCCAGAGGGGGTGTTCACCCGAAGCGTGTACCCGGCCTTGGCGTCGCCGAACTTCATCTCGACGTCGATGCTGTCGTGGATGAGCTTGTCCTTGCCGAAGCGCAGGCCCAGCTCGGAGACGGTGATGTAGGCCTCCACATTCATGGACGCGCTGTCCATGAAGTCGGTCAGGGAGCGCGGGGCGCCGCCGGTGACAGGAAGGCCCGCGGACGCGGCCGGAGCCTGGGCGACGGCAGTGTTCGGAGCGGGGGTCTCGGCGGCCTCCTTCTCGGCGGCGGCAAGGGCGGCGTTGATGGCGTCGGACATTTGAATTCTCGCTGTGATTTGAACTGGAAATGTTGGTACGGAACGTACCAACAATTATCGAGATAGAGGTTCCCCGCGGGGTTGTCTAGCCCCTCTTGCTCGATCTCGTAGAGCCTCCAGCTGCGCGCGCTGAGCGGGCGAGAAGGTGGCCAGGCTTTCCTGCTGACAGTGCGATAGGTCCCTGTCAGCAATGAATTTCTTGACCGCGACGCAAAGCACGTGCCGGACCAGCCACCGCCCCTTGTGACGCTGGAAGTACCCGGCGCCCGTCTCGACGAGGCCGCCACGGTCAGAGCAGACCCCAGGATAGCTGTTGCGCATGGTCCGTTTCGTACCTCGTCACCAGGGCATGACGACGCGACCGCGCTCGACCTTGGCCGCATCCTGGGACTTCCGCTTGGTCAGCCGCATGATGTGCTGGTCGATGCTGTCGACGTAGGTGGAGATCTTGATCCGCAGAGCAGATCGCCGAGCCTCGCGCATAGCCCGCTTGTAGGCCTGGAAGAACGCCGTGTCCTGGTAGTCCATCGACACGAACAGGACGTCCTGAACCTCCTTGGCGCCGCAGAACTGCCAGTTGAAGCCGCAGTCGGCGACCCGCGGCGAGCCGATGATCGTGTCGAGACGGCCGGCGATGAAGGCCTTGTCGATCTCGCCGGCCTGCTTCGGTGAGGTGTCACCGTTGATGATCTCGGCGCGACGCCCCGCAGCCCGCGCGACGTCGAGCATCTGGCGCTGCTGCGGCTTGAGCGCCGCGTAGGCGAGGAGCGGTCGCGCGAGCGACGTGAGCTTCTCGCAGTCGTCGCCGAACTCCTCGAGCTTGCCCGGCGTCTCGCCGGGGCAGATGTCGACCCACTGCCCGGGGTTCACGAGGTCGGGGAACGCGTTGGGGTGCTCCATGATCTGCCGGGCGCGCGTGAAGGCGACGCCGGGCTTGGTGCCGTCCACGAAGAACTGCTCCAGCTCCAGGAGCGCCGTCTCCCGGAAGGTCTCGTAGGCCTTCCGCTGCCGCTCGTTCATCCGGCAGCGGGCGATCTCGACGACCAGCTCCTCGGGTCCATGGACCTCGCTCCAGAGCCGCTTGATGGAGTGCTTCGAGAGGATCGCCTCGAGACGATCGAGATTGTCGTGCCCGACCACCTTGCGGGACCATGGATCGACGATGTTGTGCATCATGTCGAAGGCCTCGGGCGTCCCGTAGTAGCGGGGCTCGATGACCTGGATCGCGGGGTACACCGTCGAGGGGCGGCCGTTGTAGCTGGTGCCCGTCATCGGCACGAACCAGAGGTCCTTCCCGCGCCGGGCGCACCAGCGGTAGAGCGCCTGGGTCCGCTTGCTCTCGTGGCCACCGAAGGCCTTATGCCACTCGTCGATGTCGACGGCGTAGAAGCCCTGCTCCGGCGAGAACGCCTCGCTGCTCAGCTCGAACCGGGTGTAGCCCATCAGGACCACCTTGGCGGCCAGATGGCGCGGCTCGACGGGACCGTCGAGGATGACGACCTCGTCCTCACCCCACTCGCCCCAGAGCAGCGCCTCGTCGAGGTTCTTCTCCAGGAGCTTCATCGGCATCAGCCAGAGGGTGCGATGGCCGTGCTTGTCCCACCGCGCTCGCTGGAGGACGCAGATGGTCGGCGTCTTGCCGGTGCCCGGCTCGCCGCCGTGGATGCAGCGACGCTCCTTGTAGAACAGGCGGCCGAGGTCCTGGATCTGGTCGGGTCGCAGCTCACGGGGCGCAGCGGTCACGGTCATGGATCAGCCCTCCCTCTGCCGGCGCTGGACCGCAGTCTCGGCGATGCGGGCGACCGCGTGCCGGACCCCGTCCGGGTCGGGCGAGCGGAACGCAGCGCGCGCCGCGTCGAACCGCCGGACGATGAAGGGCATATCGGCTCTGACCCGCTTGAACAGAGAGCGCAGACCGGCCTCGTGCGGCTTCAGGTAGGACTGGCCCAGCTGCTTGTAGAAGACCCGCAGGAAGGCCTCATCACCGTAGCCGACCAGGGCATCGAGCGCCCTGACCTCCTCCTCGGTGACCACGAAGGTCACGGTCCCGACGACGTTCGCGGCGGCGCGTAGCTCTGCCATGGTCAGTCCTCCCTCACCGGCACCAGGTCCACCTCCGACGTACCCGGCAACGGACCACGACCGTGACGGCGCGATCGCTTCCCGCGGATCTTGGCCATGATCTCGGGCGTGCTGACCCGCTCCAGCTCGCGCTCGCCGCACGCGGCCATGTCGAAGCGGAGGAGCGTGGCGAGGCCGGCGAGGCAGGTCAGGGTCCCGCCTATCTCCTGCCCCGGCTCGCCGACCGGGCGAGCAAAGACATAGTCGACGAGCTGCAGGACCTGCTCCCGCGTCATGCCGGCGGCCTGGAGCAGCTCGAGGCTCTCCTCGCCGAAGCGTGCTGCGCGCTCGGGCAGGTCGGTGGGATCGTCCCGGAAGCACTCCTCCATCCAGACCGCGTTCCGGGACTGGAAGCCGGTGTCGAACATGCGCGGGACGATCTCGCCCGAGGCGAGGTTCAGCTCCTTCATGTCCTCCAGGGTCGTGATGCCGTGGAGGACCGCGCCGGCCTGCAGCCAGCCGAGCCACCGGCAGGCCTTCGTCTCGCTGTTCAGCTCTCGGCGAACCAGCGAGACGGCCAGGAACTTCAGGTGCCCCGGGCTCAGCCCGTCATGATCCCCTTCACCACGGAAGGCAGGCTTGTCGGGGAAGTGATGATCGAGCCGCTTCAGGATCTCGGTCGCGCAGTAGGCTGCGCGGTCGATCCAATTCGCCTTCGCGGGCTCTGCCGCAGGGGGCGGGGCGGCGGCGAGGGCTGAGCGCAGGGCTTTGACGTGCTCCCAGATATGATCCAGGCCGACGATCCAGAGCAGGTGTCGGGCCGTGGTCTCGTCGTCGGTTGGCGTCTTGAGGTCACGGAGCTTGCCAAGCGCCACCGTAGCCGCGGTGACCGAAGCGTCGTAGCCCTCGATCGCGCCTCGCCAAACGAGCCATCTATCCGCCGCCCTGCCACCGCCCTCGGTGGATGCGGTCGGGAGGGCACGGATCGCCGCCGCGATCTCATCGCCGTCGTAGGGCTCGGTGCGACCGAACTCGGCGGCGCGGTGATGGCTCTCGACCACCTGTGCAGCACGCTCGCGCATGTCCTCGGCCGTCCCTGCAGTCATGAGATGGCTCTCGACAGCGGCTCGGGCCGCGGCTTCGGTGACCTCGAAGACCTGCGCGGACGAGGGCGCGAACGGCGTCTTGAAGGCGCCCGGCAGGATCGCGCGCAAGCGCAGATAGGCCTTGTGCAGCTCGTGGCCCTGCTCGACACGATCGCGCAGTCTCTCCGCGATCTCGATCGAAGCGGCATTCAGCGTGTAGACGCCGTCAGTGGCGTCCTTCCACCGCTCAAGGATGGCAAGGATCTCACGCGACAGCAGGGTCTCGGTGGCCATGATCAGCTCCTACGGATGAGGTGGTAGAGCTGGCGCCGGCCCTCGGCCGCCCAGTCGTGGTTCATGGGGAGCCCGGCCGGGTCCAGGACCTCGGCGCCGGGCAGCTTCAGGGGACCGCAGACGATCAGGTTGCGCAGGCGCGGCATCGCCGCGAGCGTCTCCAGCTCGACGAGATCGCCAGGCTCGGTGTCGGTGATGGCGACGGGCGCGACGTTGGTGAGCAGGAGCTTTGGCGCGAGGCGCGAGATGCGCGGCCGGCGCAGCACCGTGTAGGGCTCGACGAAGCGATGGAGCGTCGGCGTCATCGCCGACAGCCGCCAGATCCAGTGGACGTCGGCCGCGCGGACGTAGAAAAGCCGAGCCTCCTGGTCCGGCCCCATGGCCCGCGCGAACGGGTGATCGAGGACCGGGCCGATCTCCGGAGGACAGAGTCGGTGCGGGCAGCGCAGCCAGTGCGGCACCCGCACGTCGAACGGGCTGTCGAGCCGGCCGTAGCCGGGCGACAGACACCGGCCGCCGTCCTGCTCGTGCAGGAAGAGGAACTCGTCCTGCCGATGGATGCCGTAGTGGGTGGCTGGGGTCACGATCGTCTCCGCAGGAACAGCGCGAGGCAGCGGCGGGTAAGCGGGTCGGAGTTGATCCGGCCATCGGCGATCAGCTTCAGGCGGCCGGAGAGGTCGTCGCGCCGCGCGGTCGGCGAGAGCCGATGGTGGATGCGCAACAGACCGAAGAAGGACTTGGTGTCGAGGATCATGCGGCTAAGGCTCCGTCAGGAGGACACATGAGATCCTCGATAGAGGTCCCCAGTATCGTCGAGATCTTTCGGATCTCAGTCATGGTGAAGTCGTGGTATCCCTGCTCCATGGCGGACAGGGTTACTCGGTTCGAGAAGTCGAAGTGGGCGGCGAACTCGCTGAGCGTCATGTGCTCGGAGAGGCGAAGCTTCACCAGCTTGCGTCCGATACGGATGTGCTCAGCACTGATGGCCTGCCGCTCGGAGAAGGGCCGGTGGTAGGCGTCGGTCGAAGCGGCGCCGCGCGTCGCACGAGCCTTCTCCATCCGCGCCCGCTGCTCGGGCGTGAACCCCTGCACGATGCGGTTGAAGTAGACCCGGACCGTGGACGGCGAGAGCTTTGGCAGCTCTCGGGCCGCCTCTTGGTGGGAGAGGCCCGCGAGGGCCAGATCCCGGATGCGGGAGTCTGTGGCGTTCATGCGTCGGTGAGCCTCCGATCGATCATGCGACGACGTGAGCCGTGCGCCGGGAAGCCGACGATCACGCCGCGTGGCCGGGGCCGGGAGCAGAGGTTGCAGGTCGAGCATGTCACCCGATCGCTGAAGGTGGCCGGGCACACGGCCACCTCGCGGCCGCTGGGTGTGTGCGTCGGCCGGCGGCCGTGATCGGACGGCAGCACGGTGACGACGCTCATGTCAGGCGCAGCGTCGAGCACGGCGTCGGCCTCCGCGAGGCTGTCGGTCGAGACGTTGATGTGCATGCCGAGCGCCCCGGCCTTGCGGTACGTATCGTACCTACGACCATGGGTAAAGACGATCGCCTCCCGGCCGCCGTTGGCGCGGGCCAGGGCGACCACATCGGCGGGCTCGGGCGGCAGGTCGCCGGCCGTGCCGTAGCGCCAGCGGATCCGCTTGGGCAACGCGCGGATAAGGTGCAGCAGCTGCTCGAACGTGACCTGGTTCGGAGCGTCGCCCGCGGTGAGCTTGCGCCAGAAGATCGAGGCCGGACCGTGCTCGGCGTAGCAGCCGGCGCCGCGGAGCGCACAGGTCGAGGGGCATGTGGCCTGTGAGGCCATGACGGCGGGCATGGGTCCGAGCTTGCGATTGGTGGACACGCGGCGGAAGTGGAACATCATGGCATATCCTCGGCGGGTTGTCGGTACGAAACGTACCGAGTTGTTCAGGCAGCAAGATCCAGCGGCTCCGACGCGGAGAGCGTCCTCTCGGTGGGCAGGTCGACGGTGGCGAGCCGGCGCTCGACCGTGAGCGTGACGGCGGCCAGGGTGAAGATGGCCATGGTGGCGCCGCAGGGGAGCACGGCTTCGCCGAGGCCGTTCAGGAGCTGCGACGGCCCATGGATCAGGTAGCTGTCGCAGTAGATCGGCTTGCCGTGCTTGCCTCGGGTCACCCGGACGGCGGGCTTGCGCAGCTCCCGTGGGAGCTTCCGGTTCTCGGCCACGATATGGCGGTTCATCACGATGTAGATCGGAGGCTGTTTCATGATTGAGCCTCCTTGGCTCCCATGCCTCGCATGAGCGAGAGGACCTCTCGCTCAGCGGCCTGCTTGGCGTAGATGTCGATGTTGCGCTTCGAGATCTCCTCGCGAGCCTCGAGCGACTTGAGCGCCTCCTTCTTCATGTCCTCGAACATGGTCTCCATCTGGGACCGAAGATGTTCGTCGATCGTCTGGCGCGCGATGGATCGCCCGAACTGATCCAGTTGCTCCTTGACGAGGGTGACGATGATCGCGCGCGTGGCGCCGTTCATGTGGCCATACTTGTTGCCAATGTCGTTCAGCTGCCGGTTCACGGCCTGCTGGACGGCGTCGCCCAGCTTACCGGCGCGCTCCTCGACCTTCCGAGCGAGAATGCCGGCGAGCTGCGGCACGGCCTGGTCGAGCAGCTGGATTTCGATCTCGGGCTTGGTGGCGATAAGGCTCTGAAGTTCGGCGAGGCCGATGACGATCTTGGTGGTCATAAGGATCTCCCAGTTGTTGACGGGCTCGGGGAGCGGTCCCCGAGCCCGGGAGCGAGGATCACAACTCGTTCCTGCAGGACGTAGAACCGCCCCGCATTCACCCGTCCCTGGCAGGAACGGATGAAGTGTCCGCCGCCGAGCTTGCCCCGGAACGGCGCTGTCTCGAGCGCTGCTCGATCCAGCCGGTGATCTCGCCTGTCACGCGCTTCACGATGCTGTTATGGACAGATCGTCGATGGACGTTGTTGGCGAGATATTCGGGATGTGCCTTGAAGCATTCGTAGATCGCGCCTTCGGTCAGGCGCCAGATCTGACCATAGAGTGCGTTCGTTCGCTTCTCAAACTTGATGCGTCTGCGCTTAGGCTTATTTGACATATGGCTACACCAAATATTTGACACCTATCAGAAAGCGCACTGACGAAATCATCAAGTGTCCAGACCAAGCACTTGAATGCTAGCTTGTTTGACCATTACGCCACCACCTCGACCTATCCTGTATTTTTTATTCCTTCTCCAAGTCTCGTAGCATGATAGTGCTTTATAAAACAGTTCGAGGTTACGCTTGCTCTGACTGGAAGTTATCGCAAGAGAAGTACACAAGTAATGTAGCGCTTGAACGCCGTCACAATACGTAGGGGTTTTCACGCCGGCATTTTGATTAAGAGAATTGAAGAACTCGAGAGCACTTTGACCTTTTTTATGCAGAAGAATTAAAGCAGCAGCCAGAATAGGCGCTTTGAATATTCTCGCAGATGGGTTGATACTATCGATAGCCGCAATGGCTGACCCAAGAATTTGAACCTTAACGTAAACGTCTTTTCCAAAAACCTGATCCAACATGTTCAATGCACTAGTCCATTGATACTTCGCCATCAGATTACTATTTAGCACAATGCCCGCCTGTCGAATTGCTCCGGCCAAACGATCGCTTGTGCTTTCAGCCGCGTTTTTATTGTCGAAGCAATCGTATAGGTCGAGAAGCGCTTTTTTCGTATTACACTTATAGACGTCGGCGTGGATTAGCTTCGGAGCTGAAAGCTTTCCCTCCGACCAAAGTAGATTTCTGGTGTGACCATCGACCTTGTAAAATGTCCCCTCGAACTCTGCTATAGCTACCCGCATTTGTGTGTCGGACGTATTCGCAAGATGCCGTTTAATTGAATATTCAGCGTGACGCTTTGTATCTCGCTGGCGGGGATGATCCATCATCGCTTGAAAGGAGGACAGCGGCATCGTCTGCATGCCCTGGAAGGATGCGACGTCTGATTGCTGAATGACGGACATAGCTCAGATCTCCTCAAAGCGAGGCGAGGCCATCTCATCCGGGAACCGGACGAAGGTCTGGCCGTGTGCGTTGCGGTATACGGTGACAGGGTCACCATCGATGATGGGGCGCCAGTCGCAGCCCGGGTTAAAGTTGCTGGCCTGGAACAGCGCCTTCCCGGCAATGACCGCGTAGTCGGTGTCGCGCTTGGTGTGGTGGACGCGGCGCTCGCCGGAGGCGAAATTGATGGCGTCCACGATGCGGTCGCGCAGGGCTTCCTGCGCGGCCCGGCCGCCGGCGATGCCCTGGAGCCTGAGCTGGCCAACGCAGGCACCGCGCTCGTCGCAGAGCATGATGCCGGTCCCGACGATCGAGCTATAAGCGACGGCACGCGCCGTGACACGGGGTTCGGGGAGTGCTTCCATCTCGTCCGCCCCGACGCAGACGATGATCGAGCTGTCATCGCCCGGCGGGCCGACCACGACGTGGTAGAAGCCACGCTCGTCGACTTGGTCGATGAAGCCAGCGACCCCCGGCGGGAAGCAGATCTCCCGGTCCTCGGCCGTGGCGCCCTCACATGCGAGGAGCATGCGGACGCGCTGCCCTGCCTTGAAAGCCATTTGATCCTCGCGTGTTTTCGGTGTGGAAGTCCCGGGGCAAGTGCCCCGGGTGGTCGCGGTCAGGCCTTGGGCTCGACAGCCGTCACGAAGTGCACATCGACCCACCACGGGCCGTAGCTGGTACGAACCTGGATCTGCGGCGTGTCCCAAGTCAGACCCATATCGATGACCTCGAGCCAGGCGGCCGGGGCAATATCGTGGCCGGTGATGTAGACCCGGCCGCCGATCTCGGCGCGCATCCAGGGACGCGGCGTCACGGCGCCGTAGCGGGCCCGGGTAATTACCTGGGTGCCGTCATGCTCGGTCTGCACCATCACGCCGATGTCGTTGGAGACGATCACCGGGTAGATGCCGGCCGGCGGCCAGCCGGGGCCAGTCGCCTCGACGAGGTCGCCGGGCTGCGGCTGGTAGGGCTCGGTCTCGACGGCCGGCTCGAGCTGCTCGACGTCATCCTCGACGTCCTGGGCCACGACAGACTCGGGCAGCGGAAACAGCTGCTTGCCGTCCTCGTCCGAGACCACGGTGATATGCTGGTTCTGGACCGGCACCCGGGTCTGCTCGTCGTCATTCAGCTCGATCTCGAAGACAACGTCGGTGGGCACGTCCTGCGCACCGTCGCCATTCTCCTCGAGACCAGCGATGACGTAGCGGCCATCACGCAGCCGGGGGTGATCCGTGATCGTGACGGTGCAGCCCTCGTAGGCGAGCATCGCGGCCGTGACCCGCTCCCGCGGGATGATCTCGACGAAGTCGGTGTCCGAGACCCAGCAGTCGCTGCCATCGGTACCGGTCACACGAACCCGGATCGTGTCCTCCTCGTCGATCCCGACAACTAGGCCGACGAATGCCACGTCATAATCTCGATAGGAGATGACGTCGCCGACCTTGACGCTCTCGTAGGGCGTGAGCGCGATGTTCGCGTCCGCCTGCTCCTCGGCGGCCGGCACCTCGGGCAGGCGGCTGCGCGGGGTCAGCACGGGGCGGCCGAGGATGGTGCCGGCGTAGACGTCGTCCAGCTCGTCGATCACCTCGTAGGCGCAGATCCGCATCTTGGTGCCGTTGTAGCTGTGGGGCACGGAGACGACGTCGTGCGGCCAGACGGCGATGAGCATGACGCGACGGCCGGTGGTGCCGAGGCTGAAGTCGCTGACGTAGCCGGGCGTGCCGACGTGGAGGCCGGTCGAGCAGCAGGCGTTCGGGTCGGCGTTGACCTGGGTCCGCGGCATGAAGGGCGTGTCGCCGATCATGTTGCGGAACGTCTTGCCGGTGTGGATGTCGAAGTAGTCCTCCTTGACCGCCTTGTAGGCGATGAAGCGGCCGTCCTCGAGGAAGCCGAGGCCCGACTTCTCCAGGAACACCGGCAGGCGCTCGATCGCCTCCGGGGTCGGGTTCAGGACGAGCGAGCCGAGCGCGTTGAAGAGCGGCGTGAAGGGCTCGCTGGCCGCGCGGAACTGCTTGATCTTGTCGACCCAGAGCCCGTGCAGGACCTGGCCGCGGTAGACGAGGTCGGCGCCGATGATCTGGAGGGCGCCGTGGCTGTCGCGCAGCAGGGCCTGGCGGGCGTCGACCATCTCGATCAGCCGCTGGACGGGGTGCGCCCCGGGCTGCTGCAGGAGGTCCTTCGCGGCGAGGAAGTGCTCATGGTCCTTCGTGATCGAGTAGGGCTTGCCCTTCACGAAGAAGGTCAGGGACTGGTTCGAGATCGTGTGGGGAAGACGAGACATCGTTGTATCCTCGTGGTCTGGTACGAAACGTACCTCTGATGATGGGCGCAACTGTCCCATGGGACAGTTGCTTCAGCGATTACTTGGCGAGCAGCGCGAAGTAGTGGTCGAGACGGCGCTGCTCTTCCTTGGACGGCTTCGTGTCGTAGTAGCTGCGGCACATCTTATCGATGAGCAGCTCGAGCAGGGGAGCCTGCTCGAGGAGTGCGTCCCAACGATCGTTGATGGGCTGTGTCGGATCTTTGGCGACCGACTTGACGTCGGTGCCCGTAATCTTGAGGTTGAGCGCGGCGAGCTTGTCGTGCTCGTTCTCCGCGCGGTCGAGCCCGTCGCGGGTCTGCAGCATCGCGAGCATCTCGTAGTAGATGTCGCGCATCTCCTGCGGCGCCGTGCCGATGTCGATGTTCTTGTCCCTGATCTTGATCAGCTCGCTGGGGAAGCTGCTCTCGCTCCAGGGGATCGTGGGAGCGACCTGCATCGGATCGAGCGCCGCGTCGATCAGCTCGGCGAAGTAGTCCGCCACGTGGATCCAGTGCGGCCGGACCTCGGTCTTGCTGTCCACGACGACGAGGTTGAAGTCGTCGGGGAGAAGACCGTGCTGACACATCTCCTCGCAGTAGCTGGCGAACCGGGACGCTGCCCACGACCGTGCCTTATCTTCGTAGCGAGAGGAGATGGTCCGGCGGCTCCCGCGGCCGTCGAGCGTGCAGTAGACCAGCTCCTCGTCGGTATCGAGCAGCTCGGTGTGGGTTCGATTGCCGCCACTGTTGCGGCTCAGGACCTTGAGCCGCTTCACGCTCTCGGGGCGCTGCTCGCGCTGGCCCTTCTGACGCGGCGGGAGCTTGATGTCGTCGAGCACGACGTAGTCAGGGCGACCCATCCGGTCGAGCGCGTAGTCGAGGTCGGCCCGCTTGACCCGGACCCAGAGGCAGGGCGTGTCCATGAGCCCGGCCGCCTCGAACCGCTCGAGCGAGCGGCTGGTGGCGTGCTGGATCACGACGACGCGGCCCTCGACCTCGCCGGGGTTCACGCTCCAGTCGGCCTTGAACGTGAGCGGGATCAGATGCGCCCCGGCGTCCCGGCGCCGGACACGGTCCATGTCGGGCCAGCAGCAGGCCTTCACGCGGCCCTGCTCGGGGAACAGGTTGTCGTAGAAGCTGAAGCCGCGCCAGCCGATCTCACGGACCATCAGCCAGCCATTCTGGCCGAGGGATCGGCTGATGTCGTCGGCCTTCCAGCGAGCCCGGAAGTAGGTCGGCTCGACGTCGACCGCCGCGTGGGCCTTCTGCATCCAGTCCTGGTCGTAGTGCTCGAAGAGCGCGCGGAGCCCGGCTTCGGTGCGGTCGTCGTACTGCAGCGCCTCGCGGCTCGCCGAGACGGAGATCGAGCCGATCTTGGCCTTGAAGACGATGCAGGTGTTGCTCTCGAGCAGGCGCGAGGCACGCGGCGCCAGACCCCAGTTGACCGGGTACATGACCGGGCCGAGCTGAACCTGCGGACCGGAGAACGGTACGGTCTCGTTGCGATAGACCGTCCAGCCGTCGCCCTGGTGCAGCACCTTGGGCTGTCCGAAGTCGATCGCCGGGGTGATCACGGGCTTGGGCTCGAAGGACCAGTAGACCGCCTCGGCGTGCTCGTGGAAGCGGTCGATGTCCCCCTCGCGGACGAGGAACGTGATCTCCAGGCCGGTGCCGCGGTCCTCAGGCTCGAGCACCCACTCGCCCATGAACTGGATCTCGATCTTGCCGGTCGCGTTCACGCCGATGACGTAGACCCGGCGGAAGCCGCGGTGCCGGCTGATCACGGTGAAGGAGCCGGCGCCATCCGAGCGCATGAGGTAGGCGAGCGCCGCCTTCGAGCCGAAGCCCCAGCCGCCGACCGCGTCGTCGTCGCCGTCCTTGGTGCTCTCGCCGATCTTGGCGTAGCTCTTCATCGCGAACTTGTGGCTGATGCCGGGGCCGAAGTCGCGGATCGTGAACTGCGGGTTGAAGGTCGTCGGCAGCTCGACCTCGAAGGGCTTGCCGGCGGGCGAGACCTCCCAGGCGTTGGTGGCGTACTCGCGGACGGGGTACACGACCTTGTCCGACACCATGCCGGTGAGCAGGGCGTAGACGATCTTGGCATCACCGCCGACGCCGGTCTGCTGGACCTGCATCGCGCCTTCGGTGGCGTTCTCCTGGATGGCGTGTACCATACGCATCGGTGTTCTCCTCGGAGGGTTGCTGGTACGATACGTACCAGGACATTGCAGCAAACGGCAAGCCTTTTCTAGACCTACCATAGAATTAGTTAGTTGCTATTACTGGAGCAAAGCTTCGCCCGCCGCGACTTCAGCTCACGAAGAGCGAGGTTGCGGTAGTGTAGTGCTTGCTGCTGGGCTCTCGGTGCTTCGGGGGCAGCAGCTCCCGAAGCAGTCAGCTCGCTGATGTCACGAGCGAAGCGGCGGATCAGGGCATCACACTCGCCCAGCTCGACGATATCGGCTGCGGTGCGGGTGCGAGCGCTATCCACCCAGATCGGCTGGCGACGGTTACCCAAGCCCCTCCCCTTCCCTGTACTCGACCGGCACGACAGCCCGGACGCCGCGCAAGTTGGCGCGAGCCTCGGCCTCGGTGTCGAACATATAGAGGAAGAGTCCGCGCTCCGCAGGGTACTCCTTGCCGCCGACGACCTGCTTGCCCTCCTCGTTGAGCTTGCGGTCGTAGATCCGCAGCCAGCGGGTGACGGTGGGGTTCACCTCGACGACATCGCCCGGGTGATCGCCCTTGCTCGCCGGGTGGCGCCCGGCCTTGGTGCGGGCTCCGGTGATGAAGCTGCCGTCTTCCGCATGGATGCGGACATGCAGACAGAACTCGCTCCCGGAGCCGTCGTCGAACTTGAGGATGTCGACCGGACGCCCGCTGCGGGTCTGGTACTTGCTGTCGGGGCGCAACGAGCGCGGGGTGAAGCCGCTGTCGCTGGAGAGGTCGATCTCCTCACCGTTGACGACGAACTTCGGCGCCTCGCGCAGAGCAGCGAGAGCCTGGCCGGCAGCGGCGTAGGCGTTCGCAGCGAAGACATCCGTCTGGTACTGGACATTGAAGGCTGGCAACGTGGTCATACTGATGTTCTCCTCTCAGGGTTCGTGCCGCGCGTGGATCTGGTCGATGATGTCGGCTTGGTGGGCGATGGAGAGGTCGTCGATGCCGTCGACCTCGATCTCAAGCGGTGCGCGCCAGCCGACCTCCGGGTAGTCACGGCCTCGACGGGCGTCGTAGTCGACGTCGATCGAGGCGTCGGGGTCACGGGGATCGGTGACCGTCATGCGGTAGGCCATGTGATGTCCTCGAAGGGTTGGCGGTGGTCCGTTTCGGACCACCGGAGTTGGGCGCAGGTTCAGGCGGTGGCCCGGCGCTCGCGCTTGATGCGCGCGTCACGCTTGGCCTTCGTCTCGCCGAAGATCTTGCGGAGCGGATCGAGAAGGCCTGGCTTCTCGGCGACGGCAATGGCCTCGTCGACCTGGGCACGGGTCGGGTGATTGGCGAAGCGTGCGACCACGGAGGGGTGCTGCACGAGCTTCTGGCGCAGCCGGCGCTGGGCGGGCTTGCTGCCGGCCGGGTCGCAGGCGGCCATCGTGATCCCGTTCCGGGTGATCACGGAGCCGAGGCGGTTCTGGCGGGTGCGGAAGCCGACGTGGGTGGTCGGGTGCCGGCGGGTGCGCCGCTTCTTGGGGGCGGCGCGTTCCGCGGTCGCGTGGCCGAGCTTGCGCATCGCGGCCTGCTCGAACCAGCTGTACACGAGCGTGCCGGCGGTGGTGTAGGGGTTCGGGCCGTGGCCCTCGGCATGCGGGTCGTAGCGCCGACGTGGCTTCTTGCTGAAGGGCATGGGTGCTCTCCGTGTTCGAGGCGGATCAGGCCGGGCAGTTCTCGACTGCACGGCGGGCGACAGCGGCCGAGACCTGCCGGCCCGTCAGGCCGAGCGCGGGGATGCCGCTGAAGACTGCGTCGGTGAGACCGATCCCGACGTGGTCGGGGTACAGCTCGGCGAAGGCGTCGGAGACGCGCTCGAGCATGACCAGCTCCAGCTCCTCGAAGCCCTTCGAGGTCGGACGCTCTTCGCCGACCTCGGCCATGAGCGTCGTGTAGAAGCTGTGATCGGTGCCGGTCATGGCGCGCTCGGCGTCGACCAGGATGTCGTGGTGGCTGCGCATGGTACGATCCGAACCATCAGTTGTGGACAAGTCGAAGCGCAGGCCGTCCCTGTTCGACGTACCGGGGCGGCTTCTCACGCTTCTCGAGGAGGATGACGCAGCCCGCGAGCACGAGGGCGACAGCCATCGGTCCGAAGAGCAGCGTGAGAAAGGCACCGGTGAGCGGGCTCATAGGCGCGCCACCAGTGCCCTGTAGGCGTCGTAGTCGACATCCCGCGGATCCGCGTTGGGATCCCGCTCACGCGGATCCGCGGTCGTTGGTGGTGGCCGCCGGCTCCGCACGTCGCTTGGCTGGAACGGACGGCTGACCCCGTTGCAGATCACCGTCCCGTCTTGCGTCACGATCTGACCCATAGAACTCCCCTGGGCTTCGAGGTACGATGCGTACCAAGCGCTGCAGGCGAACGCCCGCTCAGGCATGTTGTTCATGCCATGCTTTTCGCGGTCCGAAAAGGACCTTCTTCGATAATTTTCGCAGCTACCTTGTTGACCGCATCTGGTACGAAGCGTACCAACATCCAATGAGCCAGGATCACCCAGCCATCGCGAACCCAGTCATCCGGCTGAAGGACGCCGCGGCGGCGGCCGGGATCTGCACCCGGACGCTACGGCGCCTTGTCGCCCGTGGTGAGGGTCCCAAGGTCCTGAAGCTCTCCACCCAGTGCCGCGGGATCCGGCGCAACGACCTCGAGGCGTGGCTTGCCGAGCGCGAGCACGTGTGAGGCCCATAGGTCGAGCGCTGCGCGCTTCTCGGTCGCGTAGGTGGCTCTGTTGTAGACGCCCGCTATGCCGGCTTTCGAGCCCGAGACGTGGTTCAGGACGGCCTCGACGACGTGAGGCGCCACCCCGAGATCCGCGAGCCTGGTGGCCAGGGTGCGTCGTAGGTCGTGACCTCGCCACGCGGGCACATCCTTGGTGCGGGCACCCAGCCGGCGCTTCGCCTGGCCGTGGCCGCTGAACCCCTTCTTGCCCGTGCCGAAGACGAAGTCGCGGCCCTCTGTCTTGGGCACGGCGGTGATCACCTCGAGCGCCGGCTTCGACAGCGGCACGTCGTGCGGACGCTTGTTCTTGGTGCGCTCGCCCGGGATCGTCCAGACGGCACCCTTCAGGTCCAGCTCGGACCAGCGCATGCCGGCGACCTCGTTACGCCGCTGCCCGGTCAAGAGCAAAAGCTTGGTGATCCGACCCGCATCCGCATCGCCGGCCGCCTGCCAGATGGCGAACAGGTCCGCGTCGCTGATGACGTGCTCGCGGGAGCGCTCCTCGACGACCTTGTTGACGCCGATGACCGGGTTCGTCTCGACGCGGCCGGCGCCGATCGCCCAGGCATAGAGCCCGGAGAGCGCGGATCGGGCGCGGTTGCCGGCGTACCCGCCGATGGCGACCAGCTCCTTGTAGATCTCGGAGCGCGTCAGCTCGCTCGCCGGGCGCTCGTGCAGCTTCACGAGCTGCCGTTCCAGGGCACGCTCGACGTTCTCATAGGACCGCGGCTTCAGGCGCGCCTTGGCGACCGGCAGGTAGTCCTTGATCAGCGTGCCCAGAGTGGCACGAGCCGCCGCGCGGGCGGCCTTGCGGACCTCGTGCGGGTCGTCGCCGAGCTGGGCTTGCGCAAGCCGGCTGAGCGCGCCCTGGCGCGCCTGAGCCAGGGACAGCGTGTCGGCAGTGCCGAACGTGAAGAGCTTCGACCGCCCGCCCGAACGCGGCGGACGGATCACCCACGTCTTCGAGCCCGAGGCACGCACGCGCAGGCCGAGCCCGCGGACCTCCGCGTCCCAGACCGTGCGTTCGCCCTGCCCCGGCTCCACGCGAGCGTCGGTGACGGCCTGGCGCGTCAGCTTGACCACGTTCTCGGTGAGCGCACGGCGCGCCATTCAGACCTCGTCCCCGGGGGTGCAGCGGGGGTGCAATCAGACGAAACTCGTGGTCGGGCGTGGGCCGACGTGGTCTCCGGCGTCTGGTTGTACCCCTAGTTTCCGCTGTACGTTCTGGGGAGCAAAGCCCGAGGTTGTCAATCGTGGGCCGCCCCCGCAACCAGATTGTGGATCTGGGGGTCCCCCGTTCGAGCCGGGGCGGTGGTACCATTCCTGTCGATCCTCCTCTCACGGCCGAGCCGCTCGGACGATCCGGGCCGGTAGGCGGCATGCCGTTCGAGACGATCGCCTCCTCCGAACTGGAACGACGCGGACCGTGATCGCCGCCGAGCGGCGTTGCGCCGCGGCCCGCCTCGGCGGTCGGCCTGGCCGCGCCCGCTATCTCCCCATTCTCGGGCGGCTCCTCGTCCCGGAGGGGCTCTCGTGCGCGCAGTGATCTTCGACATCGACGGCACGCTCCTCGACAGCGTCGGCCTGCACGCGCGGGCCTGGGTCGAGGCCTTCGCGCATTTCGGCGTGGAGACGGATTTCGACGTTGTCCGCCGCCAGATCGGCAAGGGCGGCGACGAGCTGATGCCGGTGTTCCTCCCGCCCGAGCGCGTCGAGCGGGAGGGGAAGACCATCGAGGCCTACCGCTCCGGCCTGTTCAAGCGCGAATACCTTCCTCACGTGAAGCCGTTCCCCGGCGTGCGCGCCCTGTTCGAGCACATCCGCGCGGCCGGTCTCACGATCGCGCTGGCCTCCTCCGGCAAGCGCGACGAGGTCGAGCATTATCAGGAGATCCTCGGCATCGGCGACCTCGTGGACGTCGCCACCTCCGCGGACGACGCCGAGCGCTCGAAGCCGCACCCAGACATCTTCGAGGCGGCGCTGAGGAAGCTCGCGCCGATCGGCAAGGACGCCATCGTGGCGATCGGCGACACGCCCTACGACGCGCAGGCCGCGGGCAAGGCGGGGCTCGCCACGATCGGCATGCTCTGCGGCGGCTTCCCCGAGGCCGATCTCAGCGCCGCCGGCTGCATCGCGATCTACCGTGATCCGCAGGACCTGCTCGACGGGCTCGACCGCTCGCCGCTGGGGGAACGATCGTCCCGCTGATCGATTCTCCGCTCACCTCCCGAGACGACGGACGAGCCGAGGCCGAGCCATGGACGATGATCGCGTGTGGTCCTTCGAGAAGAGCCTCTGGACCGGCGGGGCGGACCACTACCGCGCGCTCGTCGACGAGGAATGCCTGATGGTGCTGCCGCAGCCGCCCTTCGTACTGAGCGGGTCGCAGGCGATCGAAGCCGTCGCGGACACCCCGCGCTGGTCCGAGGTCGAGATCGCCAAGGGCCGGATCGCCCGGCCCCAGGAGGGCCTGATCGTCATCGCCTACCACGCCAAGGCGTCGCGCGACGGCGAGACCTACGAGGCGCACTGCACCTCGACCTACCGCCGCCTGGAGCACGACAAGTGGCGTGTCGTGCAGCACCAGCAGACCCCGCCGCTGACCTCCTCGGCCTCGAAGAGCTGATCCGGGCTGTATCCGCCTGCGTCGTGTCCGGCGGTTCCCGCGAGACCGTCGGGACGAGCCTGTCTCGTTAACCTTTCGTCAACCATGCCCCGCCAAGTCTCGCCGCACGGGCAGGTCTCGCCCCGCGGGAGAGGCTCATGAAGCGGCACAGGGATTTCGACCGGCTCTCCGAGGCGCAGATCGCTGCCGGCGCCGTCACCGCGCGGGCGGTGGACGGCCGGGCGCAGGGCCGGCTCGCCGCGCCGCGCTCCGTCGGCGAGCTCCTCGCCTCGATCGAGCACGTGGCCGAGGCTGCGACCGGCGAGCGCAGCTTCCTGCATCTCAAGACCGGCACCGGCACGGGCCGCGGCCGCTGAGAATCGCCTGCCGCCCGGCGGCGCGCGTCGCCGACCGCAGGCGCTCCCGCACTCCTGAGCCGTCCTGCCCGCTCGCCCCGGCCGCGCGGAGCCTGTAAGGCCGCCGCGACGCATCCCGCGTCGTGCCGAGACAGATCGAGTGACGCAGCCGCGCCCCCGGCTTCCCTCTCCCCTCGCCCCCTGGCGGGGGCTCCGGCGCGGCCTGCGCCTCCTCGTCTCCCGGCTGCCGGGCGCGGCGGCGGCCCGCAAGGGACCCTTCGTCGGCGCCCTCGACGGGTTGCAGGGGGGCGTCGCCACGGGCTGGGCCTGGGATCCGCTCCGGCCCGGTCATCCCCCGACCGTCGAGTTCCTCGTCGATGGTCGCGTGCTGCGGCGGGTGCGGGCGGAGCTGCCCCGGGAGGACGTGGCGGCGGCGGGCTACGGGGACGGCCGCGCCGGCTTCTTCGCCGAACTGCCCCCCGACCTCTTCGCGCGGGGCGCCGTCGAGGTCCGCGCCCGGCTCGCCGGATCGAACTGGGAGCTGTCCGGCTCGCCTCGCACCGAGCGTCTCGGCGCCGACTGGCAGCGCCGGCTCGCACGAGGCGACCGGGTTCGGGGCGCCTTCCGCGCGTGGCTCGCCCGGCGCCTCGCTCGCGCCGTCGCGGGGCGGGTCTTGAGCCTCGTCGTGCCCGTCCACGACACGCCGCCGGACTGGCTGCGGGAGTGTCTCGACAGCGTCCTCGCCCAATGGTGCCCGGCCTGGGAGCTGGTCTGCGTCGACGATGCCTCGGCGAACCCGGAGACCCGCGCGGTTCTCGCCGACTACGCCGCCCGCGACCCCCGCATCCGATGCCTGCGCAACGAGACCAATCTCGGCATCGCCAGGAGCGTGAACCGGGGGATCGCGGCGGCCGCCGGCACCCACATCGCCTTCCTCGACCACGACGACGCGCTCGAGCCCGACGCGGTGTTCCACCTGCTGCGCGCGGCGGGGCCGGTGAGGGGGCTCGGCGCCGGGCTCGTCTACGCCGACGAGGTGCTCACCGGCCCCGACCTGTCGCAGCTGATCCGCCCGCAGCTGCGGCCGGCCTGGTCCTGGGACTACTATCTCTGCCACCCCTACTTCGTGCATCCGGTCTGCGTGGAGGCGGGGCTCGCCCGGGCGGTCGGCGGCTGGGACGAGGGCATGGACATCTCCGGCGACGTCGATTTCGTCCTCCGGGTGGCTGAGCGTGCGGAAAGAATCGCCCACGTGCCGGCGATCCTCTACCGCTGGCGCACCCACGAGAGCAGCACCGGACACCGCATGGCCGAGCGCGTCGAGGCGGCGACGGTGGTCGCCCTCGACCGCCACCTCGCGAGGCTCAGCCCCGGCGCGAAGGCGTCGGCGACCGGCCTGTTCAACTATTACCGTGCCGACTTTCCCGATCCGGGCGGCCGGGTGCTCGCGGTGATCCCGACCCGCGACCGCCTCGACCTGCTCCGGCCCTGCATCGAGTCGCTGCGCGCCACGGCGCGCCCGGACGATCTCGACATCCTCGTCGTCGACCATCTCTCGCAGGACCCGGCGACGCGGGCCTGGCTCGCCGCCCCGCCGCCGGGCGTCGCGGTGCTGCGGGTGGAGGGTCCCTTCAACTACGCCGCGATCAACAACGCGGCCGTCGCCCACGCGCGGGCGCGGCCCGGCGAGCTGCCGCCCTTCCTGCTCTTCGCCAACAACGACATCGAGGCGCGGGAGCCCGGCTGGCTGGAGCGGATGCGCGCGCTCGCCGGCCGGCCCGAGGTCGGCGCGGTCGGCGCCACCCTGCTCTACCCCGGCGGCACGGTGCAGCATTCGGGCGTGCTCGCCGGTGTTAACGGCCCGGCCGAGCATGCCCACAAGTTCGTGCCCTTCCGGGACAGGTCGGGCGCGCGACGGCCGGGACCGCTCGGCGGGCTCGTCGCCACCCGCGACTATTCCGCCGTCACCGCCGCCTGCCTGATGCTGCGCTCGGAGGTGTTCGAGCGGGTCGGCGGCTTCGACGCGCGCTTCGCCGTCGGCTTCAACGACACCGACCTCTGCCTGCGCATCCGCGAGGCGGGCCTGTCCGTCCTCAACGACGCCCAGAGCGTTCTCCTGCATCGCGAATCGGCGACGCGCCGGGCGGGCGATCTGAAGCATCCCGCCGACACCGCCCTGTTCCGGGAGCGCTGGGCGGCGCTGCTGGCGGAGGGCGACCCCTTCTACAGCCCGCTCATGGGCCGCGAGGGGCTCGACCACCAGGCCGCCCGCCTCGGGGTGAACTTCCCGCGGGCGCGGCTGCGTCCGGGGCCGTCGGCGGGCCGGATTGTGGCCTGAAAGTCACGCCGCCGCAGTTTCGGCATCCGATGCCACAGGAAGACACGACCGTGGCCGTTTTGCCGCCACAAGCGCCGGGAAAACGGGAATCCTTAAAAGCGTCGTCCAGGACGCCCGCAGGAGACACACACCGCGATGCAGGGCCGCCGTATCGGAACTCTGAGGTCTGCCTCCGCTCCGCGCCGCGCCGGTTCGGACCGCGACGTCATCGCCGCGTCCTCCTCGGTCGCCCGCGACCATGGCAGCCGCCCGGCGCTCGCCCGCTCGTTCCTCTCGGTCGTCCTCATCGCCGGCGGCGTCAGCGCCGTCCTGCTCGGCTCCGGCACCGACCTCGCCCGGATCGGCCTCGAGAAGGCGGTGCCCGCCGCCCATGCCGCGACCGAGGTCGCCATGCCGGCGCCGCGCCTGCGCACCGCCGCGCTGCCCGCCCCCGAGGCGCCCGCGCCCGTGCTGAAGGCGGCCGCCGCCTTCTCCCCGGTCCACGATCTCGACACCGATCTCGGCTCCAACGCCGTCGACCGGGTCTCCTACGACTACCTGCTCTCCGAGAGCGCGCTCGGCGACCCCAACGACATCCTCGAGTTCGGCCCGATGAAGATCCGGCGCCACCTCGTGCAGAAGATCGTGCGCGCCGCTCAGGCCGTGCAGACCGATCCGGTGCTGCTGATGGCGGTGGCCGACAAGGAATCGAGCTTTAAGACCGAGGTCCAGGCCAAGACCTCCTCGGCGACCGGACTGTTCCAGTTCATCGAGCGCACCTGGCTCGGCGTGGTGCGCGACTTCGGCGCCAAGTACGGCCTCGCCCAGGACGCCGCCCTCGTCACCGCCGACGCCAACGACCGGCCGGTCGTGGCCGACCCTGCGGAGCGCGCTCGCATCCTCGAACTGCGCCGCGACCCCTACCTCTCGGCGCTGATGGCCGGCGAGATGCTCAAGCGCGACGCCGCCCGCATCGCGCTGCGCATCGGCCGCGAGCTGAGCCTCGGCGAGGTCTACCTCGCCCACTTCCTCGGCCCCGACGACGCCGAGGGCTTCCTGACCAAGGTCGCCGACAAGCCCAAGGCCGCCGCCGCCCAGCTCCTGCCGGGGCCGGCGCGGGCGAACCGCGCGATCTTCTTCGCTGCCGGCCACGGCCGCCGCAAGAAGCCCGTCAGCCTCTCCGTCGCCGAGGTCCACGGGAAGTTCGAGGCGATGATGAGCACCCGCGGCGAGCGCTACCGCGACGTGCGCACCGTCTCCGGCATGCTCGCCTATGCCGAGGCCGGCGCCGAGTGACGCGGCGGGACCCGGCGTAATCCCGTTCCCGCCTCCTTCCGGCAAGGGGGGCGGGCGCAAATCGGCCCCGCCGCCGCAACTGAGCGCCGCCTCACGACTTTTCACAGGGCATCCATCACGCCCCGGAGCCGCGGCGCGCTTGCGCCCGGCGCCGGTGGCGCAGCGAAGAGGCAGCCCTGTGAACCAGTCGCGTCGGGACGGAGGACCGGATGACGAGCGCGCGCTCCGGCCCGCGCGCTCCGAGACCCTGACGCCCGGCATCCCCCTCGACCAGATCGGCGAGACGCTGGCCTCCTTCTACGATTCGCTCATCTCCGAGGGCCTGCCCGAGCATCTCGCCGGCCTCGTGCACCGGGTCCGCCAGCAGGGTGCATCGCCCGCAGCCGGCGAAGGCTGCGCCCGCGCCGCGCCGACCGGGACCCGCCTCGCCCTCGTGGTCGAGGACGACGCCGACCTGCGCGCGCTTGCCGAGAGCCTCCTCTCCGAGACCGAGCTGGAGCCCGTGACCTGCGACAGCGCCGAGGCGGCCCTCGGCGTGCTCCAGGCGCGGGGTAACGACGTCGTCCTCGTCTTCGCCGACGTGCGGCTCGCCGGCGAGATGGACGGGCTCCAGCTCGCCCACGCCGTCGCGACCCTGTGGCCGCAGGCGCGGCTCGTCGTGACCTCGGGCCGCTACGCCGGCCGTCCGGCGCTGCCGGACAACGCCGTGTTCATCGCCAAGCCCTGGCGGCCGGCGGACGTGCTGGTCGAGGCCGAGCGGGCGGCCACCGAGCCGCCCCCTCTCCTGCCCTGAGGCGACGGACGGCGCGATCCGGTGCGTCCCCGCACCGCGGCCAAGCGTGGCTGTTCTATGTATTCGCCATCGCCAGCGAAATCGTCGGCTTCCACCGGAACCGGGACGCCACGCTCACGCTTGTATGGCAAAGGTTATTGCACAGGTAGGTCAGCCATGAAGACCCTCGCCAGCGCCGTTGCCGGCTTCGCCGGGCTCTGCACTCTCGCCGCCACACCCGCTTTCGCGGTCTCTGCCTACGATCCCTTCGGCTCGGATGCCGAGGACTACTACGCCGAGCAGTCCCAGCCCTACGGCTACCAGGGCACGCCGAGCCCCGGCTACGCCCCCGGTTACGGCCAGGGCGTGCAGGCCGCGCCCCAGGCGCAGGTCCAGCCGATCCCCCGGGAGATCGTCGCCTTCAACGGCAACTACAAGCCGGGCACCATCGTCGTGGTGACGGCCGAGCGCCGGCTCTACTACGTGCTGCCGAACGGCGAGGCGATCCGCTACGGCGTCGGCGTCGGCCGGCCGGGCTTCACCTGGTCGGGCGTCAAGACCGTCACCGCCAAGCGCGAGTGGCCGTCCTGGACGCCCCCGGCCGCGATGCTCGCCCGCCGCCCTGACCTGCCTCGCTACATGGCCGGCGGCATCGAGAACCCGCTCGGCGCCCGCGCCATGTATATTGGCTCGACCGAGTACCGCATCCACGGCTCCAACGAGCCGGACACCATCGGCCAGGCGGTCTCCTCCGGCTGCATCCGCATGACCAACGAGGACGTGACCGACCTCTACGAGCGCGTGAAGGTCGGCGCCAAGGTCGTCGTCCTGAACTGAGGCGACCGCACCGATCGGAACGAAAGAGCCCCGCGACCGAGGTCGCGGGGCTCTTTCGCGTTTGGATGATGCGGTGGGGCCTTACGGCACCACGTGCCCGGCCGCCGTCTGCGGGCTGCTGAACGAGGCGATCGGCATGTCGCAGAAGCAGCGCGCCCCGAGGGGGCGGGCACCCGGCAGGGGACAGGAATAGGGCTGCGCGCCGCTGATGCCGTACTGGACGGCCTCGCAATTGTAGCCGACCGGGCGGCCGCGCGGCGGCGGCGGGCGGCGCACCGGGGCGTCGTAGTAGCCATCCGGCGGCGGGGGGCGGCCATAATCGTAGTACTGGGCGGTCGCCTCACCCGCCCCGGCGATCCCGAGGGCCAGGGTGAGGGCCGTCGCGGCCGTCAGGCCGCGCGTGAGTGAGCGCATCTCGGTCTTCCTCCGCAGGCGGCCCGCGCCCGCGACCGTGCGGGGCCTGATCCCGGCCATCCCCGGCAATGGCGGCGAAAACGAGACGGCCCGCCCCGCTGAGGAAGCGGGACGGGCCGGAACGTGATCCTCCGAGACGGAGGACTTCGAGGATCAGGTGTTCGGCGTGGCCTTGCGGGCCGCGGCCTGGGCGGCGGCCTGCGCGTCCTGGCCGGCCTGGCGGGCAGCGTCGGCACCGGCCTCGGCGGCCTTGCGGGCGTTCTCGGCGCCTTCCTGGAAGGCGCTCTTGGCCCGCTCGGCACCCTCCTGGAAGGCCGACTGCGCGAGGCCGCCGAACTCCTTGGCCTGCGACTGGATCGCCGCGAACTGGCTGCGGACGAACTCGGCCTGATGCTGCAGCGCCTCCTGCACGTCCTTCGAGCGCACCAGCTTCTGGGCGAGATCGAAGGCGGCGTTGACGTTCTGCTCGGCGAACTCGAAGCCGCGGGCCGAGGCGTCGCGGGCGTTGTTGCGGGCGGTCTCGGCCGAGCCCTGGACGGTGTCGGAGGTGCGGCGGGCCGCGCCGATGAAGCTGTCGAACGCCTTGCGGGCCTGCTCGACGCTCTTCTCCGCGAAGTCGCGCATCTCGGTCGGAATCTCGTAGTTCGGGGGATTGATGCTCACGTCGTGTCTCCTTCCGTGTCTGGGCCGAGCCCGCTTGGCGCGGGTCGTGGGGCCGATTCGCTTTGTGCACTGCACAATAGCAGATTCGCGCGGCGAAGCCACCCCGCGCCCGGTGTATTAAGGTTGACGGTGGGTAAACGTGTGACGCCTGCTTGAAGTGTCCAGCCCCTCCGGGCATTCGCCCTATACTCGTCCAGCCCCGTCATCTTGTCCGTCAATCCACGGTTGCCCATGACCAGCGACGCGTCCGGCGCCCCGGCGCCGGAGAGCCAGCAGGCCGAGAGGTCGTCCCTCGCCCCCGCGCTCGCGGCCTGGGCGGCCGATCCGCGCCTGGCCGCCGCGACCGCGCCGGATGCGCCCTTCCTGGTGCTCTCGGGAGACGGTGCGCGCGTGCGCCTCGCCTCGCCCGCCGCGGCCGCCCTCGCCGGGGCCGCGGCCGGCCTCGCCGCCGAGATCGGCCGGCTGCGCCCGCCGGAGGACGGGTTCCTCCTCGCCCGCCTGCGCCTCGATCCCCGCCGCATCGCAGCGCCCGCCGCCTGCCTCGTCGCCCGAGGCCGGGACGCCGCGGAGGCGCCGGTGCTGCTGCTCGCGCCCGCCGCGCCCCTGCCGCGCCGGCGGGTGGCCGGGACGGCACCGCCCGTGCCCGCTCCCGCGCCGCCCGCGCCCGAAGAGGCGCCCGCCCCCGCTGTTGCGTCGGAGTCTCCACCCGCGCCGGAGCCGGTCGCCGAACCCCTGCCCCCGTTGCCGGCTCCCGGCGAGCGCTTCGTCTGGCGCGGCGACGCCGCCGGCCGCCTCTCGGGCGATGGCCCCTTCGCGCGCCTCCTCGGCGGCCGGAGCTGGCAGGCGCTGGCGGCGGAGGGAACCCTGCGCGAGGCCGATGCGCTGCTCGCGGCGCTCGCCGGCACCGCGACCTTCCGCGCCCTGCCCGCCATCCTGGCCCTCGAGGCGGCCGGGCGCCGGCTCACGGTCGCGCTCTCCGGCGTCCCCCTCGCCCGGGCCGGCCGGCCCTTCGCGGGCTTTGCCGGCTTCGGGCTGGTGCGCGCGGTCGCGCCCCTGGCGGAGGAGCCGGCGACGGAGATCGTTCCGGAGAGCGCGGAACCGGGCAACGGGGAGCCCGTCGAACCCGCGCCGGCCCTCGGCCCGGAGGAGGCCGAGTCTCAGCCGCTCTCCCTCAACGAGCACGATGCCTTCCACGAGATCGCCCGCGCCCTGCGGGCGCGCTTTGCCGGCGACGACGCGATCGAGACGGCCCGCGCCGAGGAGACCGACCCGACGGCGGCCCGGATCACGCCCTTTCCCGGCCCCCGCGGGGCCGAGTCCGCCGCGGCCGCGCTCCTCGAGGGCGTGCCGGCGGCGCTCCTCGTCTGCCGGGACGGGCGCATCCTCCACGCCAACCGCCGCTTCCTCGCCCTGTCCGGCCACGACGATCTCGCCGCGCTGCGGGAGGCGGACCCGAATCGCCCCGGCGAGACCCCGCTGGAGCGCCTGTTCGGCCTGTCGCCCCTCGGCCGGCGCGGCGAGCTCGGCCCCGGCCTCCATCCCGTGCCGATGGCGACGCGGCACGCGGGGCTCCTCGACGTCACGGTCGAGAGCGCGCCGCTCCCGTGGCCCGGCGAGCCGGCGGACTGCCTGTTGGTGCGGCCGGCCGGCGAGGCCGGTCCCCGCGAGGCCGCGCGGGGACTCGCCGACACGGTCCGCGCGGCGCGGGCAAGCGACGCGGAGGCCGCCCTCGACGCGGTGGCCGAGGCGGTGGCGACCCTCGACCGCGCCGGCCGCCTGCTCTCGCTGAACCGGGCCGCGGCATTGCTGTTCCGCGGGGAGGCCCGCGAGCTCGTCGGCACCGGCCTGCCCGACCTGTTCGAGCCCGCCGACCGCGGTGCGGTGCGGGCCCTGGTCGAGGCGCCGGGCACCGGAGCCCGCGAGGCGCGGCTCGCGGGCTCGGAGCCGCCGGAGAGCCCGACGGTCAGCCTCGTCCTGACGTCGCCGCGGGCGGATGGCCGCCGCATCCTGCTCCTGCGCCGGGCCGAAGCGGGCGCCTCCTCGGCAGCCCATGATGAGGCCCGCCTCGCCGGAGCCCGCGCCGATTACGTGACGCGCCTGCGCGAGGGCGTGCGTCCGCCGGTGCAGGGCATCCTCGGCTCGGCCGGGATGATCCTCGCCGAGGGCGACGGCCCCCTCGGATCGGACAGCTACCGGGAGGCCCTGCGCGACATCCGGGCCTCGGGCGAGGAGCTTCTCGTGCTGATCGACGAGCTCGAGGAGCTCGCCCGGATCGAGGCCGGACGCCGGGACCTCGCCGCCGGGCCGCTCGCCCTCAACGACCTCGTCGCCGGCTGCGTCGCCGCGCTCCAGCCCTACGCCGCCCGCGGCCGGGTGGTGCTGCGCACGAGCTTCTCCGAGGACCTGCCCCTGCTCATGGCCGACGGCAGCGCCCTGCGCCGGAGCGTCCTCGGCCTCCTCGCCGCGGCGATCCGCGACACCGGGGCCGGGGGGCAGGTGATCGTCTCGACGACCCTCTCCGAGCGCGGCGAGGTCACCCTGCGCATCCGCGACACCGGCGAGGGGCTCGGCGAGGCGGAGATCGCCGCGCTGATGTCGCCCTTCGCCCCCCGCCCGGCCGCGTCCGGCCGCGAGACGCCGGGCGCGGCGATGGGCCTGTCGCTGATGAAGGCCCTCGTCGAGGCGAACCGCGGCCGCTTCCGTCTCACCAGTCGCCGCGGCGAGGGCACGCTCGTCGAGATCCTGTTCCCGCTGCCGAGGGCGATGAGCGCCTGACGCCCATCGCCGCCCGGCGCGAGACAATCCCGAAGGCTTGTCATCCCCGCGTGCGATCGGATCGCGCGCGGGTCGGCGTATAATCCGCGCCCGGCGGCATTTCGGTATCGATTTCCGTGCCTTGCGGCCGGCGGACGTGTACTTTCGCCTCGCTTGACAGCCGCGAAACCGGGCGCCTAGCTGCCGGGGTATGGTGCTCGCCTCCCGGTTCCGGCCGGTGCGGGGAGCGTCGCGGCGGCCGGAGGGCCGGCGCCGAAGGTTCAGGGACGCCGGGCAGGCGCGGGGGCGAGGGGCCTCCCGCGGAACGATCGGGCGCCGTGCAGGGAAGAGATGCGATGGACGAGAAGCGGGTCGAGGTCCAGGACGCGTGGCGCCAGCGGGCGCATATCGACGACGCCGGATATCGGAAGATGTACGCAGCCTCCGTCGCCGACCCGGAGGCGTTCTGGGCCGAGCAGGGCAAGCGCATCGACTGGATGAAGCCCTACACGCGGGTGAAGAACACCAGCTTCGAGCCGGGCAACATCTCGATCAGGTGGTTTGAGGACGGCACCACCAACGTCGCCCACAACTGCATCGACCGCCACCTCGAGACCCGGGGCGACCAGACGGCGATCATCTGGGAGGGTGACGACCCGGGCGAGTCGAAGCACATCAGCTACCGGGAGCTGCACGCCCAGGTCTGCCGGATGGCCAACGTCCTGCGCAACCGCGGCGTCGGCAAGGGCGACCGGGTGACGATCTACCTGCCGATGATCCCCGAGGCCGCCTACGCGATGCTGGCCTGCGCCCGGCTCGGCGCCATCCACTCGATCGTGTTCGGCGGCTTCTCGCCGGACTCGCTTGCCGGCCGCATCAAGGGCTGCGAGTCGAAGCTCGTCATCACCGCCGACGAGGGCCTGCGCGGGGGCCGCAAGGTGCCGCTCAAGGCCAATGTCGACGCCGCCATCGCCCGGCTCGACAAGGACGCCGTCGACCACGTCGTGGTGGTGCGCCGCACCGGCACCGCCGTGCCGATGGAGCCCGGTCGCGACGTCTACTACCACGAGGCCGCCGAGCAGGTGACCGACGACTGCCCCGCCGAGGCGGTCGAGGCCGAGCACCCGCTCTTCATCCTCTACACCTCGGGCTCGACCGGGCAGCCGAAGGGCGTGGTCCACACCACCGGCGGCTACCTCGTCTACGCCGCGATGACGCACGAGTACGTGTTCGACTACCACGAGGGCGACGTGTACTGGTGCACCGCCGATGTCGGCTGGGTCACGGGCCACAGCTACATCGTCTACGGGCCGCTCGCCAACGGCGCCACGACGCTGATGTTCGAGGGCATCCCGACCTACCCGTCGAACGCCCGGTTCTGGGAAGTGGTCGACAAGCATCAGGTCAACATCTTCTACACGGCGCCGACCGCGATCCGCTCGCTGATGGGCGGCGGCGAGGGCCCGGTGAAGAAGACCTCCCGCGCGTCCTTGAGGGTGCTCGGCTCCGTCGGCGAGCCGATCAACCCGGAGGCCTGGGAGTGGTACTACCGGGTCGTCGGCGACGGCCGCTGCCCGATCGTCGACACCTGGTGGCAGACGGAGACCGGCGGCATCCTGATCACGCCGCTCCCCGGCGCCACGGCCCTGAAGCCGGGCTCCGCCACGCGGCCGTTCTTCGGCGTGACGCCGGAGGTGGTGGACGCCGAGGGCAAGGTCCTGGAGGGCGCCTGCGAGGGCAATCTCTGTCTCGCCGATTCCTGGCCGGGGCAGATGCGCACCGTCTACGGCGACCACGAGCGCTTCGAGCAGACCTACTTCTCGACCTACAAGGGCAAGTACTTCACCGGCGACGGCTGCCGGCGGGACGGCGACGGCTACTACTGGATCACGGGCCGCGTCGACGACGTCATCAACGTCTCGGGCCATCGCATGGGCACGGCGGAGGTCGAGTCCTCCCTCGTCGCGCATCCGAAGGTCGCCGAGGCCGCCGTGGTGGGCTACCCCCACGACCTCAAGGGACAGGGCATCTACGCCTATGTCACCCTCAACCAGGGCGAGGAGGGCGACGACGCGCTCCGCAAGGAGCTCGTCGCCTGGGTCCGCCGGGACATCGGACCGATCGCCTCGCCGGACCTGATCCAGTTCGCGCCGGGCCTGCCGAAGACCCGCTCGGGCAAGATCATGCGCCGCATCCTGCGCAAGATCGCCGAGGACGATTTCGGCTCGCTCGGCGACACCTCGACGCTGGCCGAGCCGCTCGTCGTCGACGACCTCATCGAGAACCGCCAGAACCGCCCTCGCTGAGCCGGCGAAGATGCGGCCCGGACCGGACCGGGCCGCGCAAAACTGTTACAAACTCTTACGAATGCGTGAACCTGCACGGCCGCTCTCTTGGGCGGCGCGGCCGTGCAGGCTAGCGTTGCGAAATCCGCTCGGCCGCGAAGAGCCCTGCGGGCGCGGGCCCTGCGGCCCCAAGCCGGAATCCCCGCCAGAGGGACCGGTACGCACGCGTTCTCGAGGAGGAAACCGACAATGGCCGTAGGCACCGCAGTTCCGCGGGCGGGGGACGCGACGAGACCGATGACGAAGGCTGAGAAGCGCGTCATCTTCGCCTCGTCGCTCGGCACCGTGTTCGAGTGGTACGACTTCTATCTCTACGGCTCGCTCGCCGCGATCATCGGCGCGCAGTTCTTCAACGTTCTCGGCCCCGACGGCAAGCCGCTCTACGACGAGGCGACGCGCAACATCTTCGCGCTGCTCGCCTTCGCCGCGGGCTTCATCGTGCGCCCGTTCGGGGCCCTGGTGTTCGGCCGCATCGGCGACCTCGTCGGCCGCAAGTACACCTTCCTCGTCACGATCCTGCTCATGGGCGTGTCGACCTTCATCGTCGGCATCCTGCCCAGCGCCACGAGCATCGGCATCGCCGCCCCGATCATCCTGATCATCCTGCGCCTGCTCCAGGGCCTGGCGCTCGGCGGCGAGTACGGAGGCGCGGCGACCTACGTGGCCGAGCACGCTCCGAACGGGCGGCGCGGCTTCTACACGAGCTGGATCCAGACGACGGCGACCCTCGGGCTGTTCCTCTCCCTGATCGTCATCCTCGCGACCCGCACCATCACGGGCGAGGAGGCCTTCCGCGAGTGGGGCTGGCGCATTCCGTTCCTGGTCTCGGTGGTGCTGCTCGGCATCTCCGTCTGGATCCGTCTGCAGCTCTCCGAGTCCCCCGCCTTCAAGAAGATGAAGGAAGAGGGCCAGACCTCAAAGGCGCCGCTGAAGGAGGCCTTCGGCGAGTGGCGCAACGCCAAGATCGCGCTCGTCGCGCTGCTCGGCCTCACCGCCGGCCAGGGCGTCGTCTGGTACACCGGCCAGTTCTACGCGCTGTTCTTCCTGCAATCGATCCTGAAGGTCGACGGCTACACCTCGAACCTGCTCATCGCCTGGTCGCTCGTGTTCGGCACCGGCTTCTTCGTGTTCTTCGGCTGGCTCTCTGACAAGATCGGCCGCAAGCCGATCATCCTGGCCGGCTGCGCGATCGCGGCAGTGAGCTACTTCACGATCTTCCACCACATCACTGCCATTGCCAACCCGAACCTCGAGAAGGCCATCCAGACCGTGAAGGTCTCGGTGATCGCCGATCCCAAGCAGTGTGGCGACCTGTTCAATCCGGTCGGCACGCGCAAGTTCACCGCGCCCTGCGACCTCGCCCGCGACTTCCTCGCCAAGTCGTCGGTGAAGTACACCACCGAGGCCGCCCCGACGGGCCAACCGGTGCGGATCAAGGTCAACGACACCGAGATCCCGGTGACGGACGGCCTTTCGTCGGCCGATCTCGGCAAGGCGGCGAACCCGGTGCTCCAGGCGGCCGGCTACCCCAAGGCGGGCGATCCGGGCATCGTGAAGATGTCGAACCCCTTCGACATCTTCCGCGCCCAGACCGCCTCCATCATCGGGCTGCTGTTCGTCCTCGTCCTCTTCGTGACGATGGTCTACGGCCCGATCGCCGCCGCGCTGGTGGAGCTGTTCCCGACCCGGATCCGCTACTCCGGCATGTCGCTGCCCTACCATATCGGCAACGGCTGGTTCGGCGGCCTGCTGCCGGCCACCGCCTTCGCGATGGTGGCCGCCACGGGCGACATCTACTACGGCCTCTGGTACCCGATCGCGATCGCCGTCATGACCGTGCTGGTCGGCCTGTTCTTCGTGCCGGAGACCAAGGACCGGGACATCTTCGCCGACATCGACGGCGTCCCGCCGGCGCGTCACTGATCCGACGATGCGCGGCCCGCCGACCCGGCGGGCCGCCCTCGAACTCTCCCATGCCGCCGCCCCACCGGGCGGCGGCACTTCTTTTCGGGACGCGCCCGGGCTTCGTCCCGCGGGCCGCCCTCAGCCGGGATCGTACTCCGTGAGGCTCTCGAGCTCCGCGAGTTCCTGCGGCGAGATCGAGCGGTCGTTTCGGTCGCTGACCCGGCAGTACTGGTGCATCCGGAAGTCGAACCCGGTCTCCTCAAACGAGACCGGCGTGTTGTAGCGCCGCCCGGCCTGGAAGCTGAACGCGCCGAGAAGGTTGAACTCGGAGAAGGCGTCCTTCTGCAGCAGATGCCCCTCGATCGCCCCGTAGTCGAAGCCGTGCGTGGCGACGAACCAGGCGTGGAGGTCCTCGTAGAGCGCCCGCGGGTAGGCGAAGGGGAAGCCGCACATGAACTCGTGGTCGACCTGGCGGAGCATGAAGCGCGAGGTCACCTCCTGCCAGGGGATCGCGACGAACCGGCGGTAGAGCGAGTCGTAGCTGCGATGGAAGAGCAGCGGCACGTCGCCGTCCATGTAGCGGGACAGGTCGGTCGGCTCGAAGAAGATGCAGTCGCTGTCGACGTGGAAGATGACGTCCTCGGCGACGAAGGTGTGGGACATCAGCTTGGTGATCTGCTGGCCGATGTAGTCGTTCGCGTAGGGCTCGCAGAGCACGAGCCGCGCGAAGTCGAAGCAGGCTACCACCGGCGCGATGGCCCATTCCGAGGAGGGCTGGCAGACGACGACGAGGCTGTCGAAGCCGGTGCAGTGCTTCCCGATCGAGCGGAGCGCGAAGTAAAGCCGGAACGCGTCGGCGTGATAGGTGCGGATCAGGATGCCGCGGGTCTGCGTCCTCGGGCGCTCCCGCTCGGCGGCGAGCGCCTGGGGCGAGCGCGCGTAGACCCGGCGGCCGGGGCGCAGGTGGCGCGGCAGAGGGTGGAGACCCTGAGGCTTACCGACCATGAGGTAATGCGCGGTCGGGTCGATCCCGCCGATCGCATCGCCGTAATGCGCCGCGTACCAAGCGGCGTCGAAGTCGGGTCCCGGCGAGCGCTTCTCGAAGCGCCCGAAGTGCAGGAAGTGCGCAAGGGGATCGAGATCCGTACCCGCGACATCGCCGTAACGCCTCAGGTACCAGGCGCCGTCGAACAGTCCAGCCGCCGTCAAAGCACTCAGAAAGGCGCGCATCTCGCGCTTGGTGGCTCGAGGCGTCCGCTTCGGCCGGAGCACGTCGAGCAGATCGGCGAGAGGGCCGGCGCTGCGTCGTTCCGATGTCATTCCGCTCTCTTTTTCTTGTCCGGAACGGCGGATATCCGCCGTCGTCGTGGTACCGGCGCTCGCTGTGAAAGCGCGCTCAGTGCCGGAAGTGGCGGTGGCCGGTGAAGACCATGGCGAGGCCGGCCGCGTCGGCGGCGGCGATTACCTCCGCGTCGCGCATCGAGCCGCCGGGCTGGATCACGGCGGTGGCGCCGGCCTCCGCGGCGGTGAGCAGCCCGTCGGCGAAAGGGAAGAACGCGTCCGAGGCGACGACGGAGCCCTTGGCGAGGCTCTCCGCCAGCCCGAGGCGGGCGGCCCCCTCCCCGGCCTTCCAGGCGGCGATGCGGGCGGAATCGACCCGCGACATCTGCCCAGCGCCGATCCCCACCGTGGCGCCCTCGCGGGCGTAGACGATGGCGTTCGACTTGACGTGCTTGGCGACCCGGTAGGCGAAGCGCAGATCCGCGTATTCCCGCTCGCTCGGCGGCCGCTTCGTCACCACGGTGAGCGGCATGTCGTCGACGCTCATCGCGTCGCGCGCCTGCACGAGGAGCCCGCCGGCGAGGCTCTTCACGGTCTCTCCGGGCGCGCGCGGATCGGGCAGGCCTCCGGCGAGCAGCAGCCGCAGGTTCTTCTTCGCGCGGACGATCGCCGCCGCCTCCTCCGTGGCGTCGGGGGCGATGATCACCTCGGTGAAGATCTCGACGATGCGCCGGGCGGCCTCCGCGTCGAGGGTGCGGTTCAGGGCGACGATGCCGCCGAAGGCCGAGGTCGGGTCGCAGGCGAGCGCCCGCTCGTAGGCCTCCGCGAGGCTTGCGCCCTCCGCCACGCCGCAGGGGTTGGCGTGCTTGACGATGACGACCGCCGCCGCGCGGTCCGGGTCGAACTCGGCCACGCACTCGTAGGCGGCGTCGGTGTCGTTGAGGTTGTTGTAGGAGAGTTCCTTGCCCTGCACCTGCCGGGCGCTGGCGACGCCGGGCCGCACGGCCCCGGCGGAGCGGTAGAAGGCCGCCGCCTGGTGCGGGTTCTCGCCGTAGCGCAGCCCTTGCGCGAGGCGCCCGCCGGCGCTGAAGAAGCTCCGCTCGCCCTCCCCCACCTGCGTGGCGAGCCAGGCGGCGATGGCCCCGTCATAGGCGGCGGTGCGGGCGAAGGCGGCCTGCGCCAGGCGCCGGCGCGTCGCCGCGCCGAGCGAGCCGCCGGTCTCGGTCAGCTCGGCGAGGAGCCCTGCATAGGCGCCGGCCTCGGTGACGACGGCGACGTCCGCGTGGTTCTTGGCCGCCGCGCGGATCATCGCCGGGCCGCCGACGTCGATGTTCTCGACGCAGTCGTCGTAGGCCCCGCCCTTCGCGAGCGTCTCCTCGAACGGGTAGAGGTTGACCACGAGGAGGTCGATGGCGCCGATGCCGTGGGCGGCGAGCGCCGCCTGATGCTCGGGGTTGTCGCGCACGGCGAGAAGGCCCCCGTGCACCGCCGGGTGCAGGGTCTTCACCCGCCCGTCCATCATCTCGGGAAAGCCCGTCAGCTCGGCGACCTCGCGCACGGGCAGCCCCGCCTCGGAGAGCGCCCGGTAGGTGCCGCCCGTCGAGACCAGCTCGACGCCGTGGCCGACGAGCGCCCGCGCGAAATCGACGAGCCCGGTCTTGTCGGAGACGGAGAGCAGCGCGCGGGTGATCCGCACCGAGTCGTGGGACATCGAAGCCTCTGGAAACCCTGTCCGTTCGCGCGCCCGGCCCGTGGTCGGGGCGCGGGGGGCGCGTCTCCGCGCCGGTAACACGAACGGCCCCGGCCCGGCCAGCGGCGGCCTCAGGCGCCCGCCGCCTGGGCGTCGAGGCGGGTGAAGGACCAGCGCAGCTCGGTCGGGCCGTCGACGCGCACGTGGAGCACGATCTGCTCCGTGCGCCTCGGGCCGGTGAGGCCGGCGAAGTAGGCGCTCTCCTCGATGCTCACCGCCGCGCCCTCGGCCCGGAAGCGCCAGACCTCGCCGAGCGGCAGCGCCAGGTCGACGGAGCCGAGATGCTCCTCGCGCAGGCGCACGGTCGGGTGGAGATGGAAGCGCACGGCGACGTCGCGGGGCCGGTTGAGACCGCCGCCCTCGCGCAGGAACACGTCCTCGCCCTCGAGCCGTCCCTCCGCGGTCGCGAGGCGCCAGCGACGCTCGTGGACGATGCCGTAGTCGCGGGCGTAGCCGTCGTGGCTCGCCGCCAGGATCTCGGTGCCGGGGATCTGCGAGCGCACCGCCTTCACCGTCGAGGGACCGCGCAGCACCACGGGCCCGAGGCGCTTGCCCAGCCAGGCGACGGCCCGGCGCTCCCCCCACCAGCCGCCGCCGGAGAGGAAGCGGCAGGAGGAGACGTTGGCGACGGTGGCGGTGGAGTGGGCGGCGGTGGTGCGGGCGAGCCGGCGCAGCTCCTCGCCGCTCTCGGGCAGGCCGCAGTTCACGACGATCCGCTGCGGCCCGCTCGACATCTCGAAGGAGAGGCAGCCGGCCCCGGCCTTCGCCGACTGGAGAAGGGGCGGCGCGTAGCCGACATCGGCGACGAGCACCACGCGGCCGCCCTCGAGCCGCTCGTAGCCCGAATGCGGCGCGTGGGTGAGCGGGCGCGCCATGGTGCCGTCGTAGACGAGCAGCGTCGCGAGATGGTCGGCGGCGGTGGCGCCCATGCCGTTGAAGTGGCTGAGCGAGGCGTCGGCATGGCGCAGGAGCCGCAACAGCGGCAGCATCCGGTCGATCGCCCGCAGCAGGGCCTCCGGCGGATCGACCCGGCGGCTGAGGAAGCTCTGGCGCAGCGGCAGGAGGTCGAGGGCGAGCTCCATGGCGAAGCGCGGGTCGCGGCTGCGGTGGCCGCCATCGGGCATGACCTGCCGGTCGAGCTCCCGCGAGAGGATGCGTGTGGCGCGCCGCAGGATCGGCTGGAGGCCCTCGCAGCACAGCCCCGCGTAGCAGAGCGCCACCGCCGCCTCGAGGCGCGCCTGGGGGAGAACGCCCTGCCGCAGGGCCCGCTCGAGGTCGCGGGCGGTGCGCCGGATCAGGCGCAGGAAGGCCTGGTAGAAGGCGTGGTCGGCCCCCTCCAGCACCAGCGGCGACTGGCTGAGGAAGGAGATCAGGCGCCGGGCCGTCACCGAGGTCGCGCCCGCGAGCACGGGATCGCCGCGTCCGGCCATGAAGTCGGCCACGAAGGCGCGGGCGTTGGCCCGCGCCAGCGGGGTGTCGGCGGCGCGCAGGTGGCGCAGCCAGCCGAAGCCGTAGAGTGCTTCGGCCCATTCCGGCGAGGGCGCCGCGTAGTCGAAGGGCGAGCGGCCCTGCACGGCGAGCGAGCGGCCGGCGAAGACGAAGAGCCCGGCGTAGATGTCGTCGGCGAAGGTGGCGTCGGAGGTGCGCAGGTCGTGGGGAGCGATGGCGAGCCCGGTCACGCGGGCGCGGGCGAGGATGTCCGGCGCCGCGCTGGCCCGGGCCGCGGCACGGCGCACGGCGCGCGCGATCTCGCGGCCGAGGAGCCGATACATCGTCCAGCGATCCGGACCCCAGCGCACGCCCTCTCCCCGCGGGACGGGCCGGTCGCAGGCCGCCTCCCCTCCTCGTGAAGCTAGAGCGAGCCTCTTAACCGGCCGTTAAGCATCGGGAAACGGCCTCGGGGCGGCGGTCAGGCCCGCTTCAGGAGCCGGCTCGCGAAGAATCCGTCCATGGCGGGCTCCCCCGAGGGCAGGGTCCGCAGGTGGCCGGCCGCGTCGATCAGGCCCGAGAGGCCGCCGATCTCGTCGGGCCGCACCGGGTCGAGGGCGAAGTCCGGGTGCCGGTCGAGGAAGCGGGCGACCTGTTCTTCCCCCTCCTCCCGCTCCAGGGAGCAGGTGCAGTAGACGAGCCGCCCGCCCGGCTTGAGCAGATCGGCGGCCTTGTCGAGGAGCCGCTCCTGGAGCGCGACGAGACGGCCGATATCGGCCTCGGACTTCGTCCAGGCCACGTCCGGGTGGCGGCGGATGGTGCCGGTCGCCGAGCAGGGCGCATCGAGGAGCACGGCGTCGAAGGGGGGCTCGTCGAGGTCGAGGGCGTCGGCGACGACGATCTTCGCCTCCAGCGACAGACGGCCGAGATTCTCCGACAGGCGCCGCAGGCGGGGGCCCGAGCGGTCGACGGCCGTCACCGCGGCCCCGGCCGCGGCGAGCTGGGCGGTCTTGCCGCCGGGTGCCGCGCAGAGGTCGGCGACGCGCTCGTTCGGCCTGACGTGCAGCAGGCGGGCCGGGATGGCGGCGGCGGCGTCCTGCACCCACCACGCCCCCTCGACGAAGCCCGGCAGCTCGGCGACCGGGGTGCGGGTGTCGGACAGGCGCAGCGATCCGGTCGGCAGCAGCACCGCCGCGAGCATGTCGGCCCAGCGGTCGGCGCCTGCCGGCACGGTGATGTCGATGGCCGCGCCCGAGAGATGGGCGCGGGCGATTCTCTCCGCGCTCTCCCGGCCGTAGGCCGCGATCCAGCGCTGGCGGAGCCAATCCGGCGTGTTGTCGGCGAGCGGGTTCGTCTCTGCGGCGCGGATCTCCTCCGCCTCGCGGGCGATGCGGCGCAGCACCGCGTTCACGAGGCCGGCGCGGTGGCGCAGGCGCGGCTCCGCCTTGGCGAGGCGCACGGCGAGGTCGACGGCGGCGTGGTCGGGCACCGAGAGGTCGAGGATCTGCGCTGCGCCGGTGGCGAGAAGCGCCAGGAAGCGCGGCTCGTCCTCCGGAAGCCCCTCGGCGAGGCGGGCGGCGAGCGCGGCCTTCAGGAAGCCGAGGCGCCGGAAGGTCGCCGTGGCGATGGCCCGCGCCAGCGCCGCGTCCGGACCGGCGACGCCGGCGCGGGCCCCGGCCCCCGCGAGGGCGTCGTCGAGGGCCAGCGCCCGGCCCTGTCCGAGCAGCTCCGCCACCGCCTCGAGGGCGGCCCGGCGGGGCGCCAGGCCCGCGACCGGCTCGTCCACGATCTCCGGAACCGGCTCCGGAATCCGTGCCCTGGCCTTGCGGCCACCGGGCGACCGCGCGTTGCGGCCTGAGGCCATCGATGCCATGTCCCTGATCCCGAAGGCGCCGAACGCGCCGCTCCCGCCCTCCCACCGGAGGCCCGCCGATGCAAGATCCTGCAACGCATGTCCCGTCGGCGCCTGCCACGGGGCAGGATGACTCCGCTCCCCCGCGCCCGCTCAGCCCGGCGGCGCAGCGGGCGCTCGCCGAGGCCGCCGAGCGGCGGGCCGCCATCGATGCCCGCGCGGCGGCGATCGTGGCCGGCGGCGAGCGGCTCGGCCGGGGCGGCCTGGAGCCGGTGCGCTACGAGGACTGGGAGGTGAAGGGCCTCGCCGTCGACTTCTGAGCCCCGCGCGCCCTCGCCCCGACGGGATCGGGGCAAGGGACCCCGCGCATGGGCGCGGGCGGCCGTTCAGGCCCGGAGAGGCGCGGGACCGTTCCCGTCAGCGCACCATGTAGACCTCGGCGCCGACCGAGACCCGCTGGTAGAGGTCGACCACGTCCTGGTTGTACATGCGCACGCAGCCGTAGGAGGCGTAGGTGCCGACAGAGCTCGGCCGGTTGGTGCCGTGGATGGCGTACTCGCCCCCGGCGAGCGTCATCGCCGCCGCGCCCATGGGGTTGCTCGGCGAGCCGCCGGCGATGAGATCGGGCAGGCGCGGGTTGTCGCGCTTGACCTCGCGGGGCGGGGACCAGGCCGGGGCGACGTACTTGCCGTCGATGCGGGTGGTGCCGACCCACTGCTTGCCCGGCTTGCCCACCGCCACGGGGTAGCGGATCGCGGTGCCGTCCCCGTTGACGAGGTAGAGGCGCCGCTCCGAGATGCGGATGACCACCGAGCCCGGCGAAAGCCCGTCGGAGAACGCCACCACCTCGCGCGCCGCGGCCGGCGCCGTCGAACCCAGGCTCAAGCCCGCCAGCATCGCGCCGGCGAGCGCCGCACCCCGCAACCCCTTCTGCCCGTTCATCGGAGATGTCCCTGAAAGCGTGACCTTACGCGGCACGACAATCGGGATCGAAGCTTGTCGTTCCGGTTGACGGGCGAAACGACTGGGCGGGCGATGCACGGTTACCGGAAAACGCGATCAAGGACGCGGGAACGCAGTCCCGCGAATGGGCGGATCAGTCTTCGCGACCCGCTAACCTTGATGCATGCGCTCAGCGCTCCAGGAGCGCGGCGGCGGCCGGGTCGGCCTCCTGCCAGCCGTGGCGGACGAGCTCGGGGTCGAGGTGCTCCTCCTGCGGATAGCCGACGCAGAGATAGGCGACGAGCCGCCAGGAGGCGGGCACGTCGAGGCTCGCGGTGACGTCGCAGGGGTCGAGGATCGAGACCCAGCCGACCCCGAGCCCCCGCGCGCGGGCGGCGAGCCAGAAGGTCTGCACCGCGCCGACCACCGAGTAGCGCAGCATCTCCGGCATGGTCGCCCGGCCGAGGCCGAGGCCCGCCTCCGTGGTCTCGTCGCAGAACACGGCGAGGTGGACAGGCGCCTCCCTGAGCCCCGCGAGCTTGAGGCTGCGATAGAGCGCGGCCCGCTCGTCCGCGTAGCGCTCCGCGGCCGCGTCGTTGCAGCGCTCGAAGCTGCCGACGATGGCGGCCCTGCGCGCGGGGTCGGAGACCCGCACGAAGCGCCAGGGCTGGCTGTTGCCCACGGAGGGGCTGAGCCGGGCGAGATCGAGGCAGGCCAGGAACGCCTCCTCGGGCACCGGATCGGTGCGGAAGCGGCGCACGTCCCGCCGCCAGGCGAAGAGATCGGCGAGCGTGCGGCGGAAGCCGTCGTCGAAATGGGGCACGGGTCGGCGCGGGGTCTCGGGACACGCGCCGGGAGCCGGCGGCGGCCGAGGAGAATAGCCGGTGCGGCCGCCGGAAAGAACGGCGGCGCCGGGAAAAGCCGCGCGAAAAAAAGGCCACCCGTGAGGGTGGCCTTTGAAGTCCTTGGGTCTCGAAACCTCTGGAGTGCCATCCGTGGAGACCGGTCGCGCGTCCGAGGGCTGGGGAGCTCGGGTTTCGGGCGAACGTCCGGGCACGGGCCGGCGAGGTTCACGAGGTGATGTAGGGAGGCAACGCGGCTCGGAAAAGGCGCGATCGCGGCGATTTCGTGATGTTTTTTCTCTGGCCCGTATCCCCTGCGCCACGGCACGGCGCCTTGCGGCCCGGGGCGGCGGGCCCCATCATCGAGCCAGCGAAGCATTCCGGATGGAGAGCCGATGAGCGAGCGGTCGAGCGCCGAGCCCCGACAGAGCGAGCCCGCCGCCGCGGCGTCGGTGGTCCCCTTCCCCGGCCCCCGCAGCGCCTCCGCCCCGCCCCCGCAGGTCGCGTTCGACCGCAACGAGTTGCGCACGATCTTCAACCTCTACGGCCGAATGGTCGCCGAGGGCGAGTGGCGGGACTATGCCCTCGACTTCCGCCGGGACAAGGCGGTGTTCTCGATCTACCGGCGCAGCTCCGAGGTGCCGCTCTACCGGATCGAGAAGGATCCGAAGCTCGCCCGCCGCCAGGGCGCCTACGCGGTAGTCGCCGCGACCGGGCTGGTGATGAAGCGCGGCAGCGACCTCGCCCGCGTGCTCGGCGTGCTGGAGAAGCCCCTGCGGGCGGTGTGAGGCCGCCCGCCACGGCCCCGCGCCAAGGAAAAAGCCCCGGCGGTCTCCCGCCGGGGCTCTCTCGTTCCGGGTCTGGTGCTGGCTCTAGCGGCGGTCGCCGAGGAGGGTCAGCAGGAACTGGAACATGTTGATGAAGTCGAGGTACAGCGTCAGCGCACCGTTCACGGAGAGCTTGGCCGCACCCTCGGCATCGGCGCCGGAGTAGAGGAACATCTCCTTGAGCTTCTGCGTGTCGTAGGCGGTCAGCCCCGCGAAGATCAGGACGCCGAGCACCGAGATCGCGAACTGCAGCGCGCTCGAGGCCAGGAAGATGTTCACGATCGAGGCGATGATGATGCCGATCAGGCCCATGATCAGGAACGAGCCCATCCCCGAGAGGCTGCGCTTCGTCGTGTAGCCGTAGAGGCTCAACGCGCCGAAGGTGGCCGCGGTGATGAAGAACACCCGCACCACGCTGGCGCCGGTGAACACCAGAAGCAGCGTCGACATCGAGGCGCCCATCACCGCCGCGAAGGCGAAGAAGGTCAGCCGCGCGGCCGAGGCCGACATCCGGTCCATCCGCATCGTGAAGATGAAGATGAAGGCCAGGGGGGCCAGCATCAGCACCCACTTCAGCGGGCTCGTGTAGAGCATCTGCCCGAACGGCGTCAGGGCGAGCTTGCCCGTCGCCGTCTGGGCGGTCGCGGCCATGTTGAGGCCGAGCGCCACCAGGCCCGAGATGCCGAGCCCGACGACCATGTTGTTGTAGACGCCCAGCATGAACGCCCGCAGGCCCTGGTCGACCTCGACCTGGCTGCCGGCGTATCCGGGGGCCTGGGCGCCGTACCGGAAGGGGCTGTTGTCGAATGCCATGAATGGTGTCCCTTGAACGATTCCCTTCGGGTGAGCGCCCGGCCGGAGGGCCGGAGGCTCGCGCGGGGTCTCTGGCACCGTTCACACCCGATGCCTCAGCGCGGAATATGTTGCCTCGCTGCATTCCAAGCAAGACCCGTGACGCTTGCGCAGGGCCGCTTTTCGAGGTCGAACCGCAATGTTTTTCTCGGGGCGAGCGAGGATTAAACGCGGGTAACCTTACGTAAGGCTCGTCTCCAGGTTCGGGATCGCGGCGCCCGCCGCTTTAGACCGGTTAAAGCCTTCGCGACGACTCGGAGCCCGAACGATCAGAACTGGCGCAGGTAGGGAGCCGGCTTCTGCCCGAGGATCCGCCAAGTCCCGGCGAGCCCTGCCGCGACCGCGAGCAGCACCGCGAGCCCGGCCGCGAGAAGCGCGCCCGACAGGTCGAGGGTGAAGGGCAGGCGCATCACCCGCGTGACGATCACCCAGCCGGCGAGCCCGCCGGCCAGGAGCCCGAAGGCCGCGGTGACGAGCCCCAGCGCGAGGTACTCCAGGGCGTAGGCCGAGAGCAGGCGGCGGCGGTCGGCCCCGAGCACCTTCAGCACCACGGCGTCGTAGAGCCGGGCCCGGTGCCCGGCGGCCACCGCACCGGCGAGCACCAGCAGGCTCGCCAGCACCGCGACCGCGCTGGCGCCGCGGATCGCGGTGACGAGGCGCCCGACGAGATCGCTCACCGCCTCCAGTGCCTCGCGCACCCGCACGCCGGTCACGGAGGGGTAGGTCTTGGCGGTCGCGCGCAGGATCGCGGCCTCGGCGGCGGGATCGGTGCCGCCGGGGAGCGTCAGGGTGGCCAGGTCCGAGTGCGGCGCCCCCCGGAAGGTGGCCGGCGAGAATACCATCACGAAGTTGATGCCGAGCGAGCGCCACTCGACCTTGCGCAGGTTGGCGATGCGCGCCGTGATGGGGCGGCCGAGCACGTTGACGGTGACGGCGTCGCCGATCTTGAGCTCGAGCTTGGCGGCGAGCTCCGCGTCGAAGGAGACGAGGGACTCGCGCTCGTCCGCGCCCCACCAGCGTCCCTCGACGAGGGTCGAGCCCTCCGGCATGTCGGCGGCGTAGGTGATGCCCCGGTCGCCGTCGAGCACCCAGGCGGCGTCCTCCGGCGGGCGGATGCGCTCGGCAGGCGTGCCGTTGAGGGCCACGATCCGCCCGCGCATCATCGGCACGCGCTCGATGCGGCCGGTAGGAGCCTGCCCGCCGAGGAAGGCGTGGAAGCCCTCCGCCTCGCTCGCCGGGATGTCGAGGAAGAACAGGTTCGGCGCCGAGGCCGGCAGCGTCCCCGTCAGGGCGCGGCGGACGTTGGCGTCGATGAGGCTCAAGGCGACGAGAAGCGTCACGCCGAGGCCGAGGGAGAGCACCACGGAGGGCGTCAGCGCGCCGGGGCGGTGGAGGTTGGCGAGCGCCATGCGCGGGGCCGCCCGCTTCGGGTGCGGCAGGCGCTTTGCCAGCGCCATCAGCCCGAGGCCGACGAGGCGCAGCGCCCCGAAGGCGAGACCGGCGGCGGCGATGAAGATCAGCGCCACCCGCCGGTCGAAGGCGGTGGCGACGGCGAGCCCTGCGAGCGCGGCGAGCGCCAGCACTAGGACGATGCGGTAGCGCCAGCGCACCCCGCGCCCCGCCGGCTCGACCCGGTCGCGGAAGAGCCCTGAGACCGGGATGTCGTGGGCGCGCCCGAGCGGCGTCACCGCGAAGGCGAGCGCGGTGAGGAGCCCGTAGGCGGCGGCCAGCGCCAGCTCGCCCGCGGCCAGCCGCGGCTCCAGGGGCAGAGGCAGCTGCGCGGCGAACAGCGCGTCGATGGCGAAGGGGATCGCGGCGCCGACCGCCAGACCGATCCCCGTGCCGATGCCGGCGATGAGCATCACCTGGGTCAGGTAGAGGTTCACCACCGCCGAGCCCGGCGCGCCGACGCTCTTGTAGGTGGCGATGGAGCCGCGCTTGCGCTCGACGAAGGCGTGGACGGCATTGGCCACGCCGACGCCGCCGACGATCAGCGCGGTCAGCCCGACGAGGGTGAGGAACTGCGTGAAGCGCTCGATGCTCTTGGCGAAGCGCGGGTCGGCGTCGGAGCGCGCGCGCATCTCCCAACCCGCCTCCGGCACCGCCTTGGCGATGCGTGCGGCGCTCTCGGCGAGCTCTGCGTCGGTGGCGCCGGGCTTCTGGAGGCGGTAGCTCCAGCGGTTGAGGCTGCCCGGCCGCACCAGCCCGGTGGCGTCGAGCGCCTCTTGCGAGACGAGGAGGCGCGGGCCGAAGCCGATGCCGTTGGCGATGCGGTCGGGCTCCGAGACGAGGGTGGCGCGAATCTCGACCGGCGTGCCGGCGAGGCTCACCCGGTCGCCGGCCTTGAGGCCGAGGCGCGCCAGCAGTGCCGGGTCGGCGACGGCGCCGAAGGTTGCGTCGCGCCGGGCGAGGAGATCGGGGAGCGGGGCGGCCGGATCTGTGACGAGGGGGCCTGCGGCGGGATAGGTCCCGTCCACCGCCTTCAGCTCGACCAGCGCCGCCGCGCCGTCGCCGGCCACCGCCATGGCCCGCAGGGACGCGACCACGGAGACGGGGCCTTCCGCCGCGAGCGCCGCGCGCTCGGCCTCGGTCGCCTGCCGGTTGATGAGGCTGTAGCTGAGATCGCCCCCGAGGATGCGCCGGCCCTCGCGGCCGAGCCCGTCGGTGAGCGAGCGCGACACCGAGGCGACCCCGGCGATCGCGGCGACGCCGAGCGCGATGCAGAACAGGAACACGACGAAGCCCGAGAGCCCGCCGCGCAACTCGCGCAGCGCGAGGCGCAAGGTGAGCGGCAGGGGGCTCCGGCGCGGCGGCTGGCGCCGCGCCTCGGGCGTCCCGAGGGTTCCGTGCATCGCCGTGCCTCAGGCCGGGATTCCGGCCTCGATCCGCCCTGCGCGTACCCGCACGGTGCGGTCGCAGAGCCGGGCGAGGCCGGGATCGTGGGTGACGAGGACCAGGGTGGCGCCCCGGTCGCGCTTGAGGGCGAAGAGCAGGTCGACGATGCCGGCCCCCGTCGCCTCGTCGAGGTTGCCGGTGGGCTCGTCCGCCACCAGGATCGCCGGATCGGGCGCGATGGCCCGGGCGATGGCGACCCGCTGCTGCTCGCCGCCGGAGAGCTGGGCGGGGTAGTGGTGCAGCCGCTCCCCGAGGCCGACCGCGCGCAGCTCCTCGGCGGCCCGTTCGTGGGCGTCCGCCCGGTCGGCGAGCTCGAGAGGGAGCGCGACGTTCTCCAGCGCCGTCATGGTCGGAACGAGGTGGAAGGCCTGGAAGACGATGCCGATGCGCCGGCCCCGGAAGCGGGCGAGCGCGTCCTCGTCGAGGCCGCCGAGATCGGTGCCCTCGACCCGGATCGATCCGGAATCCGGCCGCTCCAGCCCGGCCATAACCATGAGCAGCGTCGACTTGCCCGAGCCCGAGGGGCCGACGAGGCCGACCGCCTCCCCGCGCCCGACCTCCAGGGAGACGCCGCGCAGGACGTGGACGCGGGCCGCGCCCCGGCCGAGGCTCAGCTCGATCCCGGAGAGGGCGATGGCGGGGTTGCCGGCGGTCACGCGGGGACCGATCTGTGCGCGGGGACGGGCATGGGGTTCACGAGAGTTGGAGACCGATCTTCGATGCTGCGGCGGATGGATGCGAGGCTCGCGGGGCGCCGCGACGGGAGGGGTGCGGGCGATATGGGCCGCCAAGCCGGCGGCCGCCATCGGGGCGTTCTCGGGCTTCTGGTCGCGCTGATGGCTCTCTTTGCCGCAGCGGCGGCGGGCGCCGCAACCGCCGACGAGAAGGGCCGGCCTCTGAAGCTGGTGGCGCTCGGCGACAGCCTGACGGCGGGCTACCAGCTTCCCGCGGCGGCGGCCTTCCCCGCTGTGCTGGAGCGCACGTTGCGCGCCAAGGGCTACGACGTCTCGATCGCCAACGCGGGCGTCTCCGGCGACACCACCACCGGCGGCCTCGACCGGCTCGACTGGTCGGTGCCCGAGGGCACGGACGGGGTGATCCTGGAGCTCGGCGCCAACGACATGCTGCGTGGCACAGACCCGGAGGTGCCGCGGAAGGCCCTCGACACCATCGTTTCGCGGCTCAAGGCCCGCGGCATCCCGGTGCTGCTCGCCGGGATGCGCGCCTCGGCCAATCTCGGGCCGGACTACGTGGCGAAGTTCGACGCGATCTACCCGACCCTCGCGGAGCGCTACGGGCTCGTGCTCTACCCGTTCTTCCTGGAGGGCGTCGCCGGCGAGGCCTCCCTCGCCCTGCCCGACCGGCTGCACCCGAACGCCAAGGGCGTCGAGGGCATCGTCGCCGGCATCCTGCCGACCGTCGAGATTTTCTTGAGGCGCCTCCAGGGGGCGGAGCGGTAGCTCAAGTGCCCCGGCTGTTCACGGCGCTCGCCGTCCCGGAGGCCATCGGGCAGACGCTCGCGCTGCACCGGGGCGGCCTGCCCGGCGCCCGCTGGATCGAGCCGGGCGACTACCACGTCACCCTGCGCTTCCTCGGCGACGTCTCGCTCGATCTCGCCGAGGATCTCTGCGCGGCGCTGGCCGAGGCCCGCCCCCGTCCGCCCGTCGAGATTACCCTCGACGGGCTCGCGAGCTTCGGCGGCGATCGGCCGCGCGCGGTCTTCGCGGCCGTGGCGGCGAGTCCCGACCTCCTCGACCTCCAGGCCGAGCAGGAGCGCCTCGCCCGCCGGGCCGGCGCAGAGCCGGAGCGGCGCAGGTTCACGCCCCACGTGACGCTCGCCCGGCTGAACCGCTCCGCCCGCCCCGAGGACGTGGCGATGTTTCTCTCGGGGACGGCGCTGGCGCCCGTGCGCTTCACGGCGCGGGAGGTGGTGCTCTTCTCCGCCCGCGCCTCGACGGGCGGCGGGCCCTACGTGGCGGAGGCGGTCTTTCCCTTCGCCTGAGGCCTCACAGCCGCCGCAGCGCCACGCTCTCGATGCGGTGGCTGGCGCCCTTGGCGAGGATCAGGCTGGCGCGCTGGCGGGTCGGCAGGATGTTCTCGCGCAGGTTCGGCAGGTTGATCGTGCTCCAGAGCCGGTCGGCGACCTCAAGCGCCTCCGCCTCGCCGATCTCGGCGTACTTGCGGAAGTAGGAGCGCGGGTCGCGGAAGGCGGTCTGGCGCAGCTTCATGAAGCGCGTCACGTACCAGCGGTGCAGGTCGTCCTCGTGCCCGTCGAGGTAGATCGAGAAGTCGAAGAAGTCCGAGACGAAGGGAATGGCGGTGCCGTCCCGCGGCAGCCGCGCGGGCTGGAGCACGTTGAGGCCCTCGACGATCAGGATGTCGGGGCTCTCCACCACCCGCTCCTCGCCGGGCACCCGGTCGTAGACGAGGTGGGAGTAGACGGGCGCCGCCACCCGCTTGTGGCCCGCCTTGATGTCGTGGAGGAAGCGCAGCAGGGCCGCGGTGTCGTAGCTCTCAGGGAAGCCCTTGCGGTCCATGGCGTCGTGGCGGGCGAGCTCCGCGTTCGGCAGCAGGAAGCCGTCCGTGGTGATGAGGTCGACCTTCGGGGTGTTCGGCCAGCGGGCGAGCAGCGCGGCGAGGACCCGCCCCGTGGTCGACTTGCCGACCGCCACCGAGCCCGCGAGCCCGATGATGTAGGGGACCTTGGCCTCGCGCTCGGCGAGCAGGAAGCGCTGCGTCGCCTTGAACAGCCCCTGCGTCGCCGCGACGTAGAGGGAGAGCAGGCGCGAGAGCGGCAGGTAGATCGCCACCACCTCCTCGACCGAGATCGGGTCGTTGAGGGATTGCAGGCGCTCGATGTCCCCGGCGGTCAGCGTCAGGGGCGTGTCGGCGCGCAGCTGCGCCCATTCCTCCCGGCGGAACAGGCGGTAGGGCGAGAGCCGCTCCGGCCCCTGCCCCGTCACCGGGTCCTGGCCGGGCCCCGGATCGGGCTCCGGCAGCGGGCCGGCGACCGGCGCCGCATCGTCGAGGCCCGTCACGTGTGGCGCCTCGCGGCCTTCTCGGCGAGCCCGCTCTGCGCGGTGCGGCGGGCGAGTTCCGCCATCACCTCGTCGAGGCCGACGCCGCCGGCCTTCAGCACCACGAGGAGGTGGTAGAGCACGTCGGCCGCCTCCGAGACGAGGCCGGCGCGATCCCCCTCGACGGCGGCGATGGCCGCCTCCACCGCCTCCTCGCCGAGTTTCTTGGCGGCCTTCCCCGGCCCGCCCGCGAGGAGCTTCGCCGTGTAGGAGGTCTCGACGGGAGCCGCCGCGCGCTCGGCGACGAGGGCCTCGAGGTCTTGGAGGGTGAAGTCCGTCATCGGGGATGGTTCATCGGTCCGGCGGGGCAGGCACGGGAGACAGTTCTCCGATCCGAGCCTGCGTCAAAGCCGGCTACCCGGCAAGGCGCCGCCCTGACAATCCCGTGCGATCCGCAGCGGCCTTGAAAACCCGCCCCGAGCCCGTGGATTGCGGGGCTTTCAGCACGGATCGAGCCGCATGGAGAGCCCGGCACGGGCCATGTGGGCCTTGGCCTGCCCGACGCTCGCCTCGCCGAAATGGAAGATCGAGGCGGCGAGCACGGCGCTGGCGCCGCCCTCGCGCACGCCCGCGACAAGGTCGTCGAGGCCGCCGACGCCGCCGGAGGCGATCACCGGCACCGGCACCGCGTCGGCGATCGCCCGCGTCAGCGCGAGGTCGTAGCCCGAGCGGGTGCCGTCCTTGTCCATCGAGGTGACGAGAAGCTCGCCCGCGCCCTTGCCCGCCACGAGTCGGGCGAACTCCACGGCATCGATCCCGGTGGGGCTGCGCCCGCCATGGGTGAAGATCTCCCAGCGGGGTTCCTCGCCGGCCACCGAGACGCGCTTGGCGTCGATCGCCACGACGATGCACTGGTCCCCGAACTTCTCCGCCGCCGCCGCCACGAGATCGGGGTTCTTCACGGCGGCCGTGTTGATGCCGACCTTGTCCGCGCCTGCGAGCAGGAGCTGGCGGACGTCCGACACCGTGCGCACGCCGCCGCCGACGGTGAGCGGCATGAAGCAGGCCTCCGCCGTCCGGCTCACCACGTCGAGGAGCGTGCCGCGGGCCTCGTGGCTCGCGGTGATGTCGAGAAAGCAGAGCTCGTCGGCGCCGGCCGCGTCGTAGGCCTTGGCGGATTCGACCGGATCGCCGGCGTCGCGCAGCTCGAGGAACTGCACGCCCTTGACGACGCGCCCGTCCTTGACGTCGAGGCAGGGAATGATGCGGGTCTTGAGCACGGATCAGCTTCCGGCAGTCGGGGCGCCGCCCTTCGCCCGGGCGATGGCGGCGAGCGCCTCGGCGGGGTCGATGCGGCCGTCGTAGAGGGCGCGGCCGGTGATGGCGCCGGCGAGCAGCGCGCAGTCCGGCTGGAGCAGGCGGTGCACGTCCTCGATCGAGGCGAGGCCGCCCGACGCGATGACGGGGATGCCGACGGCTTGCGCCAGCGCCAGCGTCATCTCGATGTTGAGGCCCTTGAGGATGCCGTCGCGGGCGATGTCCGTGTAGATGATCGCGGCGACGCCCGCGTCCTCGAAGCGGCGGCCGAGCTCTTCGGCCGTCATGCTGGAGGTCTGCGCCCAACCCTCCACCGCCACGCGCCCATCCTTGGCGTCGATGCCCACCGCCACCCGGCCGGGATGCAGACGCGCGGCCTCGCGCACGAAGGCGGGGTCGCGCACCGCCGCGGTGCCGATGATGACCCGCGCGACGCCCTTCTCGAGCCAGCCCTCCAGGGTGCGCATGTCGCGCACGCCGCCGCCGAGCTGCACCGGAAGGCGCACCCGGCGGAGGATCGCCTCGACAGCGCCCGCGTTCATCGGCGCCCCGGCGAAGGCGCCGTCGAGGTCGACGACGTGCAGCCAGGGGAAGCCCTGCTCCGCGAAGCTCTGCGCCTGCGCGGCCGGGTCGTCGTTGAAGACCACGGCCTGGGCCATGTCGCCCTGGACGAGACGGACGCAGCGGCCCTCCTTGAGATCGATCGCCGGAAACAGGATCACGCGGGAGACTCTTCGGGTTCGGTGGATCAGGGGCGCCAGCGTAGGAAGTTCGCGATCAGCGCGAGGCCGAGATGCTGGCTCTTCTCCGGGTGGAACTGGGTGCCGGCGAGGTTGTCGCGGGCGACCATGGCGGTGACGGCGCCGCCATAGTCGGCCTCAGCCACCACGTCCTCCGGCCGCTCGGGCGAGAGCGCGTAGCTGTGCACGAAGTAGGCGTGCAGCCCCTCCGGGATGCCCTTGAGCAGCGGGTGCGGGCGGGCGCGGACGAGCGTGTTCCAGCCCATGTGCGGGATCTTGAGGGCCGGATCGTCCGGGCGGATCGGGCCGACGTCGCCGGGGATCCAGCCCAGGCCCGGCGTGACCGCGTATTCGAGGCCGCGGCTCGCCATGAGCTGCATGCCGACGCAGATGCCGAGGAAGGGACGGCGCTTGCCGATCGCCGCCTCGGTCATGGCCTCGACCATGCCGGGCACGGCATCGAGGCCGGCGCGGCAGTCGGCATAGGCGCCGACGCCCGGCAGCACGATCCGGTCGGCGGCGGCGACCTCGGCCGGATCGCCGGTCACGCGGATCGAGGTGCCGTCGAGCCCGGCCTCGCGGGCGGCCCGCTCGAAGGCCTTGGCCGCCGAGTGCAGGTTGCCCGAGCCGTAGTCGATGATCGCGACGCGCTCGCTCACAGTCTCTCCGATCCGTTCCTCGCGGGAGCCCTCACCGGCCGCCCTCGCCGAACGGGTAGAGGCCGACGATCGGTCCCGCCGCCCGCGCCGTGGCGCCGGGGGGCGCGACGGGGACCGGGGGCGTCCGGTCCGGATCGAGCCAGCGGGCGAGCGCCTTCATCTCGGCCTCGGTGGCGTTGGCGGCCAGGAAGGCGTCGCGGGCCGGCCGCCCGGAGCGCTGGAGCGTCCAGCGGCGCAGGCTCGACGCCTCGAGCCCGATGAGCAGGTGCAGCAGCAGCAGCACGACGGTGATCGCCCCCGGCGCGAGGCCGAGCAGCCATCCGGCGACGAGCGCAGCCGCCAGCCCGGCGATGACGACGAGCGCCGCGATCCAGAGCCGGTGATAGAGGAACCAGAGCGCGCCAAAGACGAAGGCCGTCCAGGAGAAGCCGTCCGGCACCAGGACCGCCCGCTCCAGGCCGTGCGGCTCGCCGGGCCGCGCGTCCGCCGGCGGATGGAAGGTGTAGCTGCGCATCGCCGTCTCCCTTCTGGCGCTCGCCCGCGGCGGGCGGAGCGCGTGCTTCAGAGCGACCCCTTCGTGGAGGGCACGCGCCCGTCCTCGCGGGGATCCACCGCCACCGCCTGCCGCAACGCCCGCGCCAGTCCCTTGAAGCAGCTCTCGGCGATGTGGTGGGAGTTGTCGCCGTAGAGGGTCTCGACGTGGAGCGTCAGCCCGGCGTTCATAGCGAAGGCCTGGAACCACTCGCGCACGAGCTCGCTGTCGAAGGCGCCGATCTTCTCGGTGGGGAAGCGGGTGCGGAACACCAGGAACGGCCGGCCCGAGACGTCGACGGCGACCCGCGTCAGCGCCTCGTCCATGGGCAGGTGAATGTCGGCGTAGCGGCCGATGCCCCGCTTCTCGCCGAGCGCCTTCAGGAAGGCCTGGCCGAGCGCGATGCCGGTATCCTCGGTGGTGTGGTGCTGGTCGACATGCAAATCGCCCGTCACCTTCGCCTCAATGTCGAACAGCGCGTGGCGGGCCAGGAGCTCCAGCATGTGGTCGAGAAAGCCGACCCCCGTCGACACGGCGGCGCAGCCGGTGCCGTCGAGGGCGACCGTCACGCTGACGTCGGTCTCCGCCGTGCGGCGGCTGATGCTGGCGGATCGCATGCTCGGGCTCGTCCGGGAAAGGCCGCCTTCTAGTCCGGAAACACCCGCGCGGAAAAGGGTTTGCCCGCGCGAATGATGAATGCCCGCGCGGATCGCTTTCGCTGATCCGGCGATCGCCGAAAGCGAGCCGCGCTTGTGTTGAGCCGCATTGTCTGGCGCCGAACCGGAAGCCACTTCGGCGGACGATGCTCTATCCGTTCAGGACGCGGCCGGCCACCGCGTCGAGCTTGGCGAGCAGCGCTGGGTCGCGCTGGGCGGGGGCGGTCATGATGGCGCCGTCGAGCGCCCGGTGCGAGCCCGCGGGGCAGTCCTCGCGCTCGGCGGGGAAGTCGCGGGCGAGGCGTGCCACGAGCCGGGCGGCCCGGTCGGCGTTGGCGCGGGCCACCGCGATCACCGAGGCGACGTCGACGGCGTCGTGGCCAGGGTGCCAGCAGTCGAAGTCCGTGACCATGGCGATGGTGGCATAGGTGATCTCGGCCTCGCGGGCGAGCTTGGCCTCGGGCATGTTGGTCATGCCGATCACGTCGAAGCCCTGCGCCTTGTGGAAGGCCGACTCGGCGAAGGTCGAGAACTGCGGGCCTTCCATGCAGACATAGGTGCCGCCCCGCTGCACCACGATCCCCTCGGCCTCCGCCGCCGCGGCGATGCGCTTCTGCAGGCCCGGCCCGACCGGATGGGCCAGAGAGACGTGGGCGACGCAACCGTTCCCGAAGAACGAGGAGGCGCGGGCATGGGTCCGGTCGACGAACTGGTCGACGAGTACGAACAGGCCCGGATGCAGCTCCGCCCGGAACGAGCCGCAGGCGGAGAGCGCGACGAGGTCGGTGACGCCCGCCCGCTTCAGAACGTCGATGTTCGCCCGGTAGTTGATGCCGGACGGCGAGAAGCGGTGGCCCCGCCCGTGCCGGGCCAGGAACACCACCGGCGTATCGCCGATCCGGCCGATGCGCAGGGCGTCGGAGGGCTCGCCCCAGGGCGATTCGATCCTCTCCTCGCGAATGTCCTCGAGGCCCGGCAGGTCGTAGACCCCGGACCCGCCCATCACGCCGAGCACCGCTTTCGCCATGCAGTCGTCTCCCTGTGCTGCCGGCCCGGGACCGGAGCCGTCGGCCCCGGCGAGGCCTGCCTCCGCGCCCCTCCGGGCGGATGGTTAGCATGCGCGGGCCCGCGCGCGGCGGCATCGCGGCAACAGTGCCCCGGCGCCGGAACGGAAACGGGCCCGCGAGGGGCCCGTCCGATGCGTCTGCGACCCTCGCGCGGGCCGTCAGTACGCCTTGTGCAGCTCCGGCTGGAGGCCGTGGACCTCGCCGCCGACATCCGCCCAGATGCGCTTCTTCACGTAGTAGAGCAGCGCGCTGAGCACGATCAGGAACAGGATCACCCGGAAGCCGAGCGCCTTGCGGGCGACCATGTGCGGCTCGGCCGCCCAGGCCATGAAGGCCGCCACGTCCTTGGCGTACTGGTCGACCGTCTCCGGCACGACCGGCTCGCCCTTGTCGGTCTTCGGGTAGGTCACCTGCCCGTCGCTGATGGGATTGGGCATCGCGATGAGGTGGCCGGGGTAGTACTTGTTGTAATGGGTCCCTTCCGGCACATCCATGCCCTTGGGCGCCTCCTCGTAGCCGACCAGCAGGGCGTGGATGTAGTCGACCCCCTGCTCCGAGTAGCCGACGAAGGGCATCACGTCGGTGACGAACCAGGGGAAGCCGCGCTCGTAGGTGCGGGCCTTGGCGAGCACCGAGAAGTCCGGCGGCGCCTTGCCGCCGTTGGCGGCGGCCGCCGCCTTGTCGTTGGGGAACGGCGCCGGGAAGGCATCGGCCGGGCGGCCGGGCCGCTCGAACATCTCGCCGGAATCGTTCGGGCCGTCCTTGACCTGGTAGGTCGCTGCCAGCGCCTTGACCTGATTGGCCGAGTAGCCCGGGCCGCCCGGCTCCGCGAGGTTGCGGAAGCGCACCAGCGTCATGCTGTGGCAGGCGGAGCAGACCTCCTTGTAGACCTGGAAGCCCCGCTGGAGCTGGGCCTGGTCGAAGGTGCCGAGGGCGCCCGCGAAGCTCCACTTCTGGCGGGGCGGCTGCGGGGCCTCCGCCGCGCCGGAGGCGGCGGTGCCGAGCGAGAGCGCCAGGAGCGAGGCCGCCAGAAGCGGGCCCGCGCGGCGGGCGAGGATGGACAGGGAGATGGTCATGCTGGTCTTCCCTGCCCTCAGCCCTTGGTCGACGGCGCGGCTGCCGCGCCGGCGGGCACGCCGGACCCGCTCACCTGCTTGCCCGGACCGGTGACGCTCTCGAGGATCGAGCCCGGCAGGGCCTTCGGGGTCTCGAACAGGCCGACGAGCGGCATCACGATCAGGAAGTGGGCGAAGTAGTAGAAGGTGCAGACCCGCGCCGCGATGACGTAGCCGCCCTCGGGGGGCTTGGCGCCGAGCCAGCCGAGGATGATGCACACCGCGAAGAACACCCAGAAGAACTGCCGGTAGATCGGCCGGTAGTTGCAGGATCGGATCCGCGAGGTGTCGAGCCACGGCGCGAGCGCCAGGATCATCACCGCGCCGAACATCAGGATGACGCCGCCGAGCTTGTCAGGAACCGCCCGCAGGATCGCGTAGAACGGCAGGAAGTACCACTCGGGCACGATGTGGGCCGGGGTCACGGCGGGGTTGGCGGGGACGTAGTTGTCGGCGTGGCCGAGATAGTTCGGCTGGAAGAAGATGAACCACGCGAACAGGATCATGAACGCCACGGTGGCGAACACGTCCTTGACCGTCGCGTAGGGGGTGAAGGGCACCGCGTCCTTGCCCGACTTGATCGGGATGCCGGCGGGGTTGTTCTGCCCGGTCACGTGCAGCGCCCAGACGTGCAGCACGACGACGCCGGCGATCATCCATGGCAGCAGGTAGTGCAGCGAGAAGAAGCGGTTCACCGTCGGGTTGCCGACCGAGTAGCCGCCCCAGAGCAGGCTCTGGATGGTGTCGCCGACCACCGGGATCGCCGCCAGGATGTTGGTGATGACGGTGGCGCCCCAGAAGCTCATCTGGCCCCACGGCAGGGTGTAGCCGAGGAAGGCGGTGGCCATCATCAGGAGGTAGATGACGACGCCGAGGATGTAGAGCACCTCGCGGGGGGCCTTGTAGGACCCGTAGTAGAGCGCCCGGAAGATGTGCACGTAAACGGCCACGAAGAACATCGAGGCGCCGTTGGCGTGGGCGTAGCGCAGCAGCCAGCCGTAGTTCACGTCGCGCATGATGTGCTCGACGGAGTTGAAGGCCCCCGCGGCGGAGGGCTCGTAGTGCATGGCGAGCCAGACGCCGGTGATGATCTGGACGCCGAGCATCGCCGAGAGGATGGCGCCGAAGGTCCAGAAATAGTTTAGGTTGCGCGGCACCGGGTAGGCGATGAAGGACGAGTGCACGAGCCCGGCGATCGGCAGCCGGCTCTCGAACCATTTGGCGAGGCGGCTCTTGGGCACGTAGGTGTTGCCGTGTGCGCTCATGGGCGTGATCCGCTTCCTCTCGTTCCTCAGGCCGCGGCCTTGCCTTCCTTGGGTCCTTCCTCGCCGATGCGGATCTTGGTGTCCGACTGGAAGGCGTAGGGAGGCACGGGAAGGTTCGTGGGGGCGGGGCCGCGGCGGACGCGGCCGGACGTGTCGTAGAGCGAGCCGTGGCAGGGGCAGAACCAGCCGTCGTAGGGGCCCGAATGACCGATCGGCACGCAGCCGAGATGGGTGCAGTTGCCGTAGACGACGAGCCACTTCTCGTGGCCCTTCTTGACGCGCGCCGAGTCGGCCTGCGGGTCGATGAGCTCGCTCATCTTGACCGCGTCGGCCTCCTTGACCTCCTTCTCGGAGCGGTTGCGCACGAAGATCAGCTTGCCGCGCCAGAACACGTTGATGATCTGGCCCTCCTGGATCGGGGCGAGATCGACCTCGATCGGGGCGCCGGCGGCGATCACCGCCGCGTCGGGGGCCATCGAGGCGACGAGCGGCCAAGCCACGGCGCCGGCGCCGACGGCGAGGCCGGCCCCGGTGGCGAGGAACAGGAAGTCGCGGCGGGAGCCGTCGTGAAGGGATGCGTCGCCGGCTGTGGAGGGCGTGGCGGAGGGGTTCGCCAAGGTCGAGAACTCCATTCAGGCGGACGTCTCGGGAGGGCGCTGCCTTACCCGGTGGCGTCCGGAGGGCGTCGGTCCGCGCTCAGGACCGAAGCATCATTATTCTAAACTGTGCAATGCGTCGTCGCGCCGCCGGAAGTCAAGCCGAGCCGGAGCCCCGGCGCACCCCTGTATCAAAGATGCATCGGGACGGCGGAAGGCGCCGCGCGGCCGTGGCCGGCCACCCCCGGACGGACGGCTGCGGCCTCTTTACGCGGCGGCTCCGCTCGGGCGCGCGGAGGTTCCGGAGGAACCCTGCTGCCGGATGATCGAGGCCTCCCGGCACGGGGCGCGCGGCCCTGACAGACGGCCGCCGCCCTCGCGCGACCGCCGCCGGATGTCCCGCGCGGTCCGACGAAGGCCTGCCATGTCCGCCGGAAGGCGTCGAAGAGCCCCCTCTCCGCCGGCCCGATCAGCGGCCTGACGGCGGGCTCTCGACGGGATGCGAGACCTGCGGCCGTGCTCGCCGGGCGGCGAGGTGCCGCCAGCGGGCGACGAGCAGCACGGCGACCACGAACAGCCCGGCGCAGAAGCCGATCCAGATCCCGTAGCCCTGGAGGCCGACCCACCAGGCCAGGGCCGCGCCCGCCGGCACGCCGATGCCCCAGTAGCCGCCGACCGCGATCAGCATCGGCACCCGCGCGTCCTGGAGGCCGCGCAGCATCCCGAGCGTCACCGACTGCACGCCGTCGGCCACCGCGAACAGAGCAGCCAACCCCACGAAGCCGACCGCGTAGGGCGCGACCGCCGCGTTGCCCGGCGCCGAGAGGTCGATGAACAGGCCGATCAGGCGCTCCGGGACGCTGAGCTGCACGAGCGCGCACAGGCTCATGAAGCCGAAGGCGAGGCCGAGCGCCACCCGTCCGGCCCGCCGGATCCCCTCCCCGTCCCGCGCGCCGAAGGCGAGGCCGACCCGCACGGTCGCGGCCTGGGCGATGCCGTTCGGCACCATGAAGCAGATCGCCGCGATCTGGATCGCCACCGCATGGGCGGCGAGCTGTCCCGCCCCGAACAGGCCCATGCCGAGCGCCGCCGCCTCGAACAGCCCGGCCTCGGCGAGGCCGGTCGCGGCCATCGGCGCGCCGAGCCGCAGCACCGCCGCGAGGCGCGCCGGATCGAGCCGCCAGAACCCGTGCAGCAGCCGGTAGCGGCGCAGGCGCGGGTCGACGAGCACGATGCCGCAGACCACCGCCAGGCTGAAGGCGGCCGCGCAGGTCGTGGCGATGCCGATCCCCGCCGGGCCGAGGCCGAGACCCAGTCCGAAGGGGCCGGGATCGAAGGCGAGGACGAGGCCCAGCGCGACGTTGACGGGCAGCGCCGCGAGGCTCGCCGCCAGCGCCCAGCCCGGCCGCCCGAGCGCCGAGAGCGCGCCGCGCAGGACCATGAACAGCAGCGCCGGCCACATCGCCCATTGCAGGGTGCGCATGTAGGCGCCGGCGAGCGCGGCGAGCTCGGCCGGCTCCCCGATCGCCGCGAGCAGCGCCCCGGTGTGCCAGAGGCCGAGCATCAGCGGCGCGCAGACGAGGCTCGCCGCGAAGAATCCGGCGCGCACGAGGCGGCGGGGCTCGTCCCGGTCGGCGGCGTTCCGGCCGAGAGCGCCCGCGATCAGCGGAGCGACCGCCGAGGTCAGGCCGATGCCGCCAATGAACAGGATGAAGTAGAGGCTCGACGCCAGCGTCGCCGCCGCGAGCGGAGTCGCGCCCATGCGGCCGAGCATCACCACGTCGGCGGCGACGAGCCCGTGCTGGGCGAGGTTGGTGAGGACGAGAGGCCCCGAGAGCGCGAGCGTCGCCCGCAGCTCCCGCGCCACGGGATGGGGATAGGGGGGCCGTCCCCGCGCGGCGGTGGCCGCGAGCGGATATGCCGTCATGACATCAAACTCGAAAAACAGGGTCCGGGGCCGCGCGGCGGCCTGATCGTGAGGGGTGTCTAGCCGGACAAGGCGTCGGAATTCCGACGCTTTCGCTCCCGCTCGTCGACACCGTCGCCGAGGAAGCCGCCGGACTGCCGCGTCCAGAGCCGCGCGTAGAGCCCGCCCTTCGAAACGAGCGAGGCGTGGGTGCCCTCCTCGACGATCCGCCCCCGGTCGATCACCACCAGCCGGTCGAGGGCGGCGATGGTCGAGAGGCGGTGGGCGATGGCGAGCACGGTCTTGCCCTGCATCAGCGTGTCGAGGCTCTCTTGGATCGCCGCCTCGACCTCCGAATCGAGGGCGGAGGTCGCCTCGTCGAGGATCAGGATCGGCGCGTCCTTGAGGAGCACGCGGGCGATGGCGATGCGCTGGCGCTGGCCGCCGGAGAGCTTGACGCCCCGCTCGCCGACCTGCGCCTCGTAGCCCCGCCGGCCCTTGTGGTCGACGAGGCCGCGGATGAAGGCGTCGGCATGGGCGAGGCGGGCGGCCTCCTCGATCTCCGCCTCGCGGGCCTCGGGCCGCCCGTAGGCGATGTTGTCGCGGATCGAGCGGTGCAGGAGCGAGGTGTCCTGCGAGACCATGGCGATGGCGCCGCGCAGCGAATCCTGGGTGACGCCGGCGATGTCCTGCCCGTCGACGAGGATGCGCCCGCCCTCGAGATCGTGGAGGCGGAGCAGCAGCGAGGTGATCGTGGTCTTGCCCGCGCCGCTGACGCCGACGAGCCCGACCTTCTCCCCGGGCGCGATGCGCAGGTTCAGCCCCTCGATCACGCTGGCGTCGCCGCGCCCGTAGTGGAAGTCGACGCCCTCGAAGCGGATCTCGCCGCGGGTGACCTTCAGCGGCACGGCGCCCGGCGCATCGGTGATGGCGTGGGGCCGGGAGATCGTCTGCATGCTCTCCTGGATGACGCCGACATTCTCGAAGACGCCGCGCACGGTCTGCATCACCCAGCCCGACATGGCGATGAGGCGCAGCACTAGGGCGAGCCCGGCCGCGGCCTCGCCGGTGGAGAGGCTCTCGGCCCGCCAGAGCATCAGGCAGGCGGCGGCGGTCGAGACCAGCAGCAGGCTGTTGAGGATGCCGAGCAGGCTCGTCGTCAGGGTGACGAGGCGGAACTGGTGCAGGTAGGCGCGGGTGTGGACGTCCATCGCCCCGCGCACGGCCGCGCGCTCCTCCTGCGTGCGGGCGAAGAGCTTGACGGTGAGGATGTTGGTGTAGCTGTCCACGATCCGCCCGATCAGCGTCGAGCGGGTGTCGGCGGTGGCGTGGGAGCGCTCGCGGGCGCGGGGCACGAACCAGACGGTGAGCCAGGCGTAGAGCGCCACCCAGACCACCACCGGCAGCGCCAGCCAGGGCGAGATCGACGAGAACAAGCCGATCGCGGTGATCGCGTAGATCGCCACGTAGAGTAGCGTGTCGATGAAGGTGACGGCGAGCTCGCGCACCGCCGGCCCCGCCTGGACGACCCGGTTGGCGAGCCGCCCGGCGAAGTCCGCCTGGAAGTACGAGAGCGAGTGGCCGAGCGTGTAGAGATGCGTGCGCCAGCGGATCTGGCTCGTGGATTGGGGCACCACGAGCTGGTTCGAGAGCGCCTCGTGCAGCCAGATCGAGACCGGGCGCGCCACGAGCACGAGGAAAGCCGCAGCCGCGATCTCGCCGGCGTGGTCGCCGAGGATCGTCGCCCGGTCGGCGCTGCCGAGGAGGTCGATGAACCAGCGCATCACGAGGTAGAGCGAGGCTTCGAGCCCGCCCGCGACGATGGCGATGGCGAGCAGCGCCAGGAGCGGCCCGCGGATCGGGCGCAGGTAGAAGGCCGCGAAGCCGAGCACGGTCTTCGGCGGCATGCGCTCCTCGTCGAAGGGCGCGAACGGGTCGATGCGGCGCTCGAGCCAGTCGAGGAACATGAGGGGTCCGATCGGGGGAGACCCTGATGTAAGTCTCCTTGACCGCAAGCCAAGCGGCGCGCGATGCCGCGCCGGCAACCCAGACCCGCGCCCAGGCCTCCCACTCCGACCGTGCTCCGCCTCGCCCTCTACCAGCCCGACATCCCCCAGAACACGGGCACGATGCTGCGCATGGCGGCCTGCCTGGGGCTCGCCGTCGACCTCATCGAGCCGGCGGGCTTCGACGTGTCCGACCGGCACCTGCGCCGCTCCGGGCTCGACTATCTCGACGCCGTGGAGGTCCGGCGGCACGTCTCCTGGAGCGCCTTCGACGCCTGGCGGCGGGAGGCCGGGCACCGGCTGGTGCTCGCCACCACCGCCGGGGCCCTGCCCTATACGGGGTTCGCGTTCCGCGACGGCGACTGCGTGATGGTCGGCCGGGAATCGGCCGGCGTGCCGGAGGCGGTCCACGCGGCGGCCGAGGCCCGCGTGCGCGTGCCGATGCGGACCGGGATGCGCTCCCTCAACGTCGCGGTGGCGGCGGCGATGATCGTCGGCGAGGCGATTCGCCAGACCGACACCTGAGCGGGCGCCCCGCCCGAACCCGATCCCAAATTGACGGATCGGCGCCGGGGTGGAAAAGCCTTCCCATGAGCGATGCGAAGGCCGACCGCCGATCCGCCCTGAACGCCGCCCCGGCGCCGGACCCCGGCGACCTCGCCGCCCTGAAGGGCGAGGCCGCCGCCTGGTTCCGGACGCTGCGCGACCGCATCACGGGCGCCCTCGAGGCGATCGAGCGGGAGGCCGATGGCCCCTTCGACGCCGACGCGCCACCTGAGCCCGGCACCTTCGTAAGGACGCCCTGGGTGCGAACCGACCATACCGGCGCGCCGGGCGGCGGCGGCGAGATGGGGATGCTCAAGGGCCGCGTCTTCGAGAAGGCCGGCGTCCACATCTCGACGGTGCACGGGGAGTTCGCGCCCGAGTTCCGCGCCCAGATGCCCGGCGCGATGGAGGACCCCCGCTTCTTCGCCACCGGCATCTCGCTCATCGCCCACCCCTGGAACCCGAACGTGCCGACGGTGCACATGAACACCCGCTTCGTCGTCACGACGAAGGCGTGGTTCGGGGGCGGGGCCGACCTCACCCCCGTGCTCGACCGGCGCCGGACGCAGGCCGATCCCGACACGCAGGTCTTCCACGGGGCGCTGCGCCGGGCCTGCGAGGCGCACGCGCCCGCCGCCGACTACGCCCGCTACAAGGAGTGGTGCGACGAGTACTTCCACCTCGCGCACCGGGACGAGCCCCGCGGCATCGGCGGCATCTTCTACGACTACCACTGGACGGGCGCGCCCCAGGCCGACCTCGCCTTCACCCGCGACGTCGGCCTCGCCTTCCTCGAGGCCTATCCGGCCATCGTGCGCGCCAACCTCGCCACCCCCTGGACCGAGGCCGACCGGTGGGAGCAGCAGGTGCGGCGCGGGCGCTACGTGGAGTTCAACCTGCTCTACGACCGCGGCACCATCTTCGGCCTGAAGACCGGCGGCAACGTCGCCTCGATCCTGTCCTCGCTACCGCCCACCGTGCGCTGGCCGTGAGCGAGGCGGTCCCGACACGATTCGCGCCGCAGCAGGACGCGGCGCTCAAAGCCATCGCCGATTGGATCAGGGACGGCGAGCCGCAGGTGTTCCGGCTGTTCGGCTATGCCGGCACCGGCAAGACGACGCTTGCCCGCCGCATCGCCGACGACGTCGACGGCACGGTGGTGTTCGGCGCCTTCACCGGCAAGGCGGCCTCCGTGATGCGCCAGAAGGGCTGCCACGACGCCTCGACCATCCACGCCCTGATCTACCGGACCAAGGAGGGCGACGAGGGCGGCCCGAGCTTCACCCTCAACCGCTCCGGCCCGGCGGCGAAGGCCGACCTCATCGTCATCGACGAGTGCTCGATGGTCGATTCCGACCTCGGCAACGATCTCCTCTCCTTCGGCAAGCCGGTGCTGGTGCTCGGCGACCCCGCCCAGCTCCCGCCCGTGCGGGGCGGTGGCTTCTTCACCGAGGCCGAGCCCGACGTGATGCTCACCGACGTGCACCGCCAGGCCGCCGACGACCCGATCGTGCGCATGGCGATGACCGTGCGCGAGGGCGGCCGCCTGTCGCTCGGGGAGTACGGCGAGAGCCGCGTGGTCTCGCGCCGCACGATCGACCCGAATCTCGTGCTCGACGCCGACCAGGTGCTCGTCGGCCTGAACAAGACCCGCCGGCTCTACAACGGGCGGCTTCGCGCGCTTCGAGGCCAGACCGACCCGATGCCGGCGGTGGGCGAGAAGCTCGTGTGCCTCAGGAACGACCGTACCAAGGGCCTGCTCAACGGCTCGACCTGGACGGTCCATGCGCTTCGCGCGGCCCCGCGTCCGGACACGGTCCGCCTCGACGTGGTCCCTGAGGACGACCCGGCGCTGCGCCGCCGTCCCACCGACATCAAGGTGCTGCGCGCGGTGATCGAGGGCTCGGAGGAGGAGATCCCCGCATATCTACGCCGGGAGACCGACGAGTTCACCTACGGCTACGCGCTCACCGTCCACAAGGCGCAGGGCTCGCAATGGGACCGGGTGGTCCTTTTCGACGAGTCCTACGCCTTCCGCGAGCACCGCGCCCGCTGGCTCTACACCGGCCTGACACGGGCGGCGCAGGCGATCACCGTGGTGGTGTAGCCTGCGCCGGTCCGATCGGTCGCTCAGGCCCCGATGCGCTTCTCGACGGCGGCGAGCAGCGTGCACAGCGCCACGCCCTCGGCGGCCAGCCGAACCTCCTCGAGCTTCGGGAAAGTCGGCGCGATGCGTAGCGTCCGGTCGTGGGGGTCGCGGCCGTAGGGGTGGGTGGCCCCGGCCGGCGTCAGCGCGATGCCGGCCTCCTTGGCGAGACTTACGACTTGCCCCGCGGTGCCGTCGGTGACGTCGAGGGTGACGAAGTAGCCGCCCTCGGGCCGACTCCAGCGGGCGACGTCCCGGCCGTCGAGACGGGCGGAGAAGGCCTGCTCCACCGCGGCGAACTTCGGGCCGATCAGCGCCCGGTGCTGGTCCATGTGCGCATCGATGCCGGCGGCATCGCGCAGGAAGCGCACGTGGCGGAGCTGGTTGAGCTTGTCCGGCCCGATGCTGCGGCGCCCGGCCTGGGCGAGGTACCAGCGCACGTTGGCGGGCGAGGAGGCGAGCAGCGCGAGGCCCGCGCCGGCGATCGTCACCTTCGAGGTCGAGGCGAAGACGATGGCCCGGTCCGGGTGGCCCGCCTCCGCGCAGGCGTCGAGGATATTGGCGAGCTGCGGGCGCGAGTCCGTGAGATGGTGGACGACGTAGGCGTTGTCCCACATCAGCCGGAAGTCCGGGGCGGCGGTCTTCATCGCGGCAAGCCGCTTCACGGTCGCCTCGCTGTAGGTCTCCCCGCTCGGGTTCGAGTACTGGGGCACGCACCATATTCCCTTCACCGCCGGGTCGGCGACGGCGGCCTCGACCGCGTCCATGTCCGGCCCCTCCCCGGTCATCTCGATCGGGATCATGCGGATGCCGAAGCCCTCGCAGAGGGTGAAGTGGCGATCGTAGCCCGGCACCGGGCAAAGGAAGGCGATGTCGGTATCCTTCGACCACGGGCCCTTGCCGCCGGGCACGCCCTTGAGCAGCGCATAGACGAGCGTGTCGTGCATCAGCGCGAGGCTGGAGTTGTTGGCGACGACCACCTGGTCGGCCGGCGCGCCGAGCACCGGCGCGAACAGCGCGCGGGTCTCCGAGAGACCCTGGAGGTTGCCGTAGTTGCGCGCGTCCGTGCCGTCCTCGGCGGTGGTGTCGCGGTTGCCCGGAAGCGCCAGCATCTCGGCGGCGAGGTCGAGCTGCTCGGGGGCGGGCTTGCCGCGGGTCATGTCGAGCTTGAGGCCACGGCCTTTCAGCGCCTCGTACTCCTCGCGGAGCGAACGGCGCAGGTCGGAGAGGGCCTCCTGCGAGAGGTCCGACAGCGGCGACGGGGAGGCGGTCATGGCGTGTGTCCCGGGGCTTCGATGGTTTCGCGGGGGGTTCGCACCCGAAGGGCCCCCCGCGTCAAGGGGGTGGATAAAAAATATGCGCCGGCTCACGCCTTGCGCGCGCTGCCCGGAGGCGTTGGCATTTCCGGCCGGCGACGCTTACCTCCGGGCGATCTTCATCCACGGAGACCGCGTTGACCGAGCCCCACGCCCCCCCGAGCATGCACGCGACGACGATCCTGATGGTGCGCAAGGGCGGCCGCGTCGTCGTCGGCGGCGACGGGCAGGTCAGCCTCGGCCAGACCATCGTGAAGGGCAACGCCCGCAAGGTCCGGCGGCTCGCCATGGGCGCGGTGATCGGCGGCTTCGCGGGCGCGACGGCGGACGCCTTCACCCTGTTCGAGCGCCTGGAGGCGCGGCTGGAGCAGTATCCCGGCCAGCTCACCCGCGCCTGCGTCGAGCTCACCAAGGACTGGCGCACCGACCGCTACCTGCGGCGCCTGGAGGCGATGATGCTGGTGGCCGACCGGGAGGTCGGGCTGCTGCTCTCTGGGTCGGGCGACGTGCTGGAGCCGGAGGGCGGCGTCATGGCGATCGGCTCGGGCGGCAACTACGCCCTCGCCGCCGCCCGCGCGCTCGAGGACACCGACCTCGACGCCGAGGCGATCGTGCGCCGCGCCATGGGCATCGCCGCCGAGATCTGCGTCTACACCAACGGCAACCTCGTCATCGAGAGCCTGGAGACGGCCTGACATGACCACCTTCTCACCCCGCGAGATCGTCTCCGAGCTCGACCGCTTCATCGTCGGCCAGGGCGACGCCAAGCGTGCCGTCGCCATCGCGCTGCGCAACCGCTGGCGGCGCCAGCAGCTGAAAGGGCCGCTGCGCGAGGAGGTGGCGCCGAAGAACATCCTGATGATCGGCCCGACCGGCTGCGGCAAGACCGAGATCGCGCGCCGCCTCGCGCGGCTCGCCGGGGCGCCCTTCCTCAAGGTCGAGGCCACGAAGTTCACCGAGGTCGGCTATGTCGGCCGCGACGTCGAGCAGATCGTGCGCGACCTCGTGGAGGTCGGCATCGGCCTCGTGCGCGAGGAGAAGCGCAAGTCCGTGCAGGCGAAGGCGGAGGCCGCGGCCGAGGCGCGCATCCTCGACGCCCTCGTCGGCCCCACCGCCAGCCAGGCCACCCGGGAGAGCTTCCGCAAGAAGCTCCGCGACAGCCAGCTCGACGACAAGGAGGTCGAGATCGAGCTCTCCGGCGGCCAGCCCCAGGGCCTGCCGATGTTCGAGATCCCCGGCATGCCCGGTGCCTCGATGGGTGCGATCAACCTCGGCGACATGCTCGGCAAGGCGTTTGCCGGGGCTAAGGGCAAGCCCCGCCGCATGACCGTCGCCGACGCCTACGCGCCGCTCCTGGCCGAGGAATCCGACAAGCTCGTCGATTCCGACGCGCTGGTGCAGGAGGCGATCCGCGAGGTCGAGGACAACGGCATCGTCTTCCTCGACGAGATCGACAAGATCTGCGCCCGCGAGAGTCGCTCCGGCGCCGACGTCTCCCGCGAGGGCGTGCAGCGCGACCTCCTGCCCCTCATCGAGGGCACGACGGTGGCGACGAAGCACGGGCCGGTGAAGACCGACCACATCCTGTTCATCGCGTCGGGCGCCTTCCACGTCTCGAAGCCCTCCGACCTGCTGCCGGAGCTGCAGGGCCGCCTGCCGATCCGCGTGGAGCTGCAACCGCTTACGGTGGAGGACTTCAAGCAGATTCTCACCGCCACCGAGGCGAGCCTGCTCAAGCAGACGACCGCGCTGATGGAGACGGAGGGCGTGGAGCTGGTCTTCAGCGAGGACGCCGTCGACGCGCTCGCCCGCGTCGCCGTGGACGTGAACGGCTCGGTGGAGAACATCGGCGCCCGCCGCCTCCAGACGGTGCTGGAGCGGGTCATCGACGAGATCTCCTTCACCGCCACCGACCGCTCCGGCGAGCGCATCGCGATCGACGCGGCCTACGTGCGCGAGCGCGTCGCTAACCTCGCCGCCAACGCCGACCTCAGCCGCTTCGTGCTGTGAAGCCCGGCCCGGCCGGAGCGCCGCCCTCGGCCCTGCTGCCGGTGGCGGCGCTCGTCGCCGGCATGGTCTCGATCCAGGCCGGGGCCTCGCTCGCCAAGTCGCTGTTTCCCCTCGTCGGGGCGACCGGCGTGACGGCGCTGCGCGTCGGCTTCTCGGCGCTCATCCTCGCCGCGATCTGGCGGCCCTGGCGGCGCTCCGCCACCCTGCGGGACATCGGCGCCATCGCCCTCTACGGGGCGGCGCTCGGGGCGATGAACCTGCTGTTCTACCTGTCGCTGCGCACGATCCCCCTCGGGATCGCGGTGGCGGTGGAGTTCGTCGGCCCCCTCGGCCTCGCCATCGCGGCGTCCCGCCGTGCCGCGGACTTCGCCTTCATCGGGCTCGCGGTGCTGGGGCTCGGCCTGCTGCTGCCCCTCGACGGCGGGACGGCGCTCGATCCTGCCGGGATCGCCCTGGCGCTCGCCGCCGGCCTGTGCTGGGCGCTCTACATCCTGTTCGGGCAGCGGGCGGCGCGCATCGATGGCGGGCTCGCCGTCTCTCTCGGGATGAGCGTCGCCGCCCTGGTGACGCTGCCCTTCGGCCTCGTCCAGGCGGGCCAGGCGCTGCTGTCGCCGGCCGTCCTCGCCCTGGGGCTCGCGGTGGCGGTGCTGTCGAGCGCGCTGCCCTACTCGCTGGAGATGTTCGCCCTCGGCCGCCTCGACCGGCAGGTCTTCAGCGTCCTGATGAGCCTGGAGCCGGCGGTGGCCGCGCTCTGCGCGCTCACCCTTCTCGGCGAGCGCCTGACAGCGCTTCAGTGGCTCGCCATCGGCTGCGTCGTGACGGCCTCGGCCGGGATCGCCGGCCGGAGCCGGCGGCACGCGGCCTGATCGGTTTCCGGTTGCTCGGCTCGGCGCTGCGCCTTCTCTCCTCCCCCTTGCGGGGAGGAGAAGCGCCGACCGAGCCAAGCAACCGGAAACGATATGAGACGGTCCTTCAGGCCGGCTCGTCCTTGGGGCGCGGGCCCGGCGGATCGAAAAGATCGTCCGGCGCGTCGACGGTGATGCGGCCGCCGGCCACGTCGAGGCTCGGCACGAAGGCCTTGGTGAAGGGCAGGAGCGCGCTGGCGCCGCCAGCGAGCGGAACGATCTCGAGAAGATCGCCGCCGCCATAGTTCTCGACGCCGCGCAGGCGGCCGATCTCGCGGCCCTGCGGATCGAAGACGGCGAGCCCGACGAGGTCGGTCGCCAGGAACTCGTCCTCGTCCTCGGGCGCGCCGAGCCTTTCGCGATGCACGTGGAGGGCGATGCGGTTGAGCGCCTCGGCGGCCTCGCGGCTCGCCACGCCCTTCACCCGCGCGACGAGGATGTCGGGCGCCCCGCCCGGGGCCTGCCGCAGGGACGCGATCTCGAAGAGCCGCCCGTCGGTCGCGACGAGGGGGCCGTAGCCCGCGATCCCCTTCGGGTCCGCGGTGTAGGACTTGAGGCGGACCTCGCCGGCTAGCCCCTGCGCCCGGCCGAACTCGCCGAGCAGCACGAGGCCGGAGCCTTCCGGGGCCGCTTGCGGCGGCTCGGGGGCGGCGGGTGGCGGGCGGCGGGCCGAGGTCTCGGCCTCGCCGCTCAGGCGGCCGGACGGACGCGGACGGCGAGCGCCGTCCCCGCGGAGGGAAGAGCCGGGGGGACGGCGGGTCATCCTGCGCGCCTCAGGCGGCGGCGTCCTCGGCGGGCGCGGCGGCCTTCTCGGCCCGCTTCTCGGCCCGCTCCTTGGCCTTCTCGCCGGGCTCGGCCTTCTTCGGGTTGTTGCGGGCCGGGCGCTTGGCGAGGCCGGCGGCGTCGAGGAAGCGCAGGACGCGGTCGGTCGGCTGGGCGCCCTTCTGCAGCCAGGAGGCGATCTTCTCGTTGTCGAGCACCACGCGGGCCGGATCGTCCTTGGCCTTCATCGGGTCGTAGGCGCCGACCTTCTCGATGAAGCGGCCGTCGCGGGGGGCGCGGGCGTCGGCGACGACGATGCGGTAGTAGGGGCGCTTCTTGGCGCCGCCGCGGGTGAGGCGGATCTTGAGGGACATCAGTCTTTCCTTTCGGTGCTTTGAATGAGATCGGCGTTCTGATCGACGCTTTCGGCGATCGTCCGGTGGTGCCGAATGACTTCCTTGACCACGAAGGCGAGGAACTTCTCGGCGAAATCGGGGTCGAGCTTGGCCTCGACCGCGAGGTTTCTCAGGCGTTTGACCTGACGCGCCTCCCGGCCCGGATCGGAGGGAGGCAGGCCCTTGCGGGCCTTCAGCTCGCCGACCCGCTGCGTGCAGCGGAAACGCTCGGCGAGCAGATGGATCAGCGCGGCATCGAAGTTGTCGATGCTCTCGCGCAGGCCCGCCAGTTCGGGGTCGACCCCCTGCGCGGACAGGATCGTCACTTCTTCTTGCCCGGCAGGAAGCCGCCGAGGCCCGGCAGTTTGGCGCCGCCCAGGCCCGGCAGGCCCGGCATCTTCGGCATGCCGCCGCCGAGGCCCGGCGGCATCGGCGGAAGCTTGCCGCCGAACTGCTTCTCCAGCGCCGCGATCTGCTCCGGGCTCGGCTCGGGCATCCCCGGCGGCAGGCCCGGCATGCCGCCGCCCATCCCCCCTCCCATGCCCGGCATGCCCCCGCCGCCGAGCCCGAACATCGAGCCCAGTGCCTGTCCGATGCCGCGCTTGCCCGAGCCCATCGCCTTCATCATGTCGGCCATGGTCCGGTGCATCTTGAGGAGCTTGTTGATCTCCTCGACCTTGACGCCGGCGCCTGCCGCGATGCGCTTCTTGCGGGAGTTCTTGAGGAGGTCGGGGTTCCTGCGCTCCCCCGGCGTCATCGAGGAGATGATCGCCCGCTGGCGCTTGAACATCCGCTCGTCGAGGTTGGCGCCCTCGACCTGCTTCTTGATCTGGCCCATGCCCGGCAGCATGCCCATGAGGCCGCCGATGCCGCCCATCTTCTCCATCTGGCCGAGCTGCATGGACAGGTCTTCGAGATCGAACTTGCCCTTCCGCATCTTCTCGGCGGTGCGAAGGGCCTGTTCCTGATCGATCGTCTCCGCCGCCTTCTCGACGAGCGAGACGATGTCGCCCATGCCGAGGATGCGGTTGGCGACGCGGGCGGGATGGAACTCCTCCAGCGCGTCGACCTTCTCGCCGACGCCGACGAGCTTGATCGGCTTGCCCGTGACGGCGCGCATGGAGAGCGCCGCGCCGCCGCGGGAATCGCCGTCCATGCGGGTGAGCACGATGCCGGTGACGCCGAGGCGCTCGTCGAAGGCCCGCGCCGTGTTGACCGCGTCCTGGCCGGTGAGCGCGTCGGCGACCAGCAGCACCTCGTGGGGCTTGGTGGCCGCCTTCACCTCGGCGGCCTCGTTCATGAGGCTCTCGTCGACCGTGGTGCGGCCGGCGGTGTCGAGCATCACCACGTCGAAGCCGCCGAGCCGGGCCGCGTCCATGGCCCGCCTCGCGATCTGCACCGCCGACTGGCCGGCGACGATCGGCAGGCTCTCGACCTCGACCTGCTTGGCGAGGACCGCGAGCTGCTCCATCGCCGCCGGGCGGCGGGTGTCGAGGGAGGCGAGCAGCACCCGGCGCTTCTCGCGGCCCGACAGGCGCCGGGCGATCTTGGCGGTGGTGGTGGTCTTGCCCGAGCCCTGGAGGCCGACCATCAGGATGGCGACGGGGGCGGGCGCGTTGAGGTCGATCACCTCGGCCTCGGCGCCGAGCATCGCCACGAGCTCGTCGTTGACGATCTTGACGACCATCTGCCCCGGCGTGACCGATTTCAGCACGGTCGCGCCGACGGCCTTCTCCCGGACCCGGTCGACGAAGCCGCGCACCACCTCCAGCGCCACGTCGGCTTCCAGCAGCGCGCGGCGCACCTCGCGCATGGCGGCGGTGACGTCGGCCTCGGTCAGCGCGCCGCGGCGCGTCAGCCCGGAAAGGATGCCGGACAGGCGGTCGGACAAGCCCTCGAACATGCTCAGAGCGTCCCGACTGGAGAGGTGCGGCTCACTGGTGGAGCCCGGCGTTCTCGACGCGGCGCGCCCTGAGCGCGTCCTCGAAGGCGTCGACGGCCCGCGCGAACCGGTCCCGGCACGCCGGATCGCAGAAGCCGACCACGGCGCCGTTGTAGAGCGTCAGCGCGTCGGCCGCGATCGGCTTGCCCGACCAGGGGCAATGCGTGTTCACGGCATCCTCGATGCGCAGCGCCGGGGCGTCTCTGGTCCGGGTCTCGGCTGTCACGGCGTCCTTCGGTTTCGCGTCGGCGATCCGGAAAAGCCGTGCCGCCAACGCGAAGCACGCCCGAGGGCGCGCACGCGCTGTCGGGCGTTGGCCTCCAGCCTCTCGGGCCGGTCGGCTTCGTGTCGACGCCGGGCGTCGGATCGGGGAACGGGCCATAAGCGGGCCGGACGGGGAAGTCAAACCCGGCCGATCCGGGACGGCGGGTGGGCGTTAAGATTTACCCTTCGTTAAGCATGATCTGATGGGATGAGGACGACCGAGAGGAAATCTTCACCGATGGCCGAACCTGCCCGCCACGCCACCCATCACGAGGCCGGCGGCCGTCCGGCCACCGCACCCCTGCGGGACTGGCTCGCCGCCATCCGCGCCCAGGCCGTCTCCGCGGCCGAGGAGCCCGTGCAGGAGCGCGGGGAGCCGGATCGGGGGGGCTGGGCGCCCCGCCTCGTCGAGACCGCGCCGGAGACGGTCGCGGCGCCCGCCGCCGAGGCCGCCCGCGACCCCGACATCACCGAGCTGATGGCCGAGAACATGCTGCTCAAGGCGCAGCTGCGCATCGAGGGCGAGCGCTACGCCGAGATCCAGGCGATGCTCGCCGACGAGCTGCGCGACCTGCGCCGCCACGTCGAGTCCGAGATGCAGGCGCTGGCCGAGATCCGCGAGGAGCGCGACCTCTGGCAGGCCCGGGCCGAGGCGCTGGCCCAGCCCCTCTTCCAGAAGCGCTGAGCGCGCTTCCGCAAACGATCCTGGATTCGGAAAAGAGCGCGCCGGCATCGACCGGGCGCCGGGCCGGATCGGGAGACTTGGGTCTCGAAGACCTTGGGAGAAAAGCCGAAGGGCCGCCCCATTGGGCGGCCCTTCCATTGCCGAACCGCGGTCCGGCCGAAGCTGTCTCGTGCCCGAGCGCCCTAGAGGGAGGCGCCGGAGGCGACGGTCCAGGTCCGGTGAGCCGACGACCGCGGCTGATGACAATGAGTTATCCCGAAATCCAATCTTTACAGCGGCTTAGCTCACGGCGCCGTGCGATATGCCGGCGATCTCACGCGATCGTCGCACGGGACAACTGCGCCGAGGGTCGCACGAAAATGGCCCGGCGAGGGACGCCGGGCCAGTAGGAGGAAACAGCCTTAGGGGCCGGGTTCAACCTATCTCTCCGGGCCGGCGGTTAAGCGGGCCGCCTGGCCGGTCGACCATCGGTACGCCGTGCTCGCGGACGAACCGACGCATCAGCTCCATCGTCGCCCGGTCCTCGAGTTCATGCTCGAACTCGACGCGCTCGGCCTGCGCGCGCAGCAGCCGGTTGTTCTCCGCGACCTCGATGCTCAGCGCCGACATGGTGTTGGCCAACAGCTCGAATTCCTTGCTCTGCGTCAGGCAGGGCGCGCCGCTCACCTGCATGGCGACCACGCGACCGTCCGGATCGCCGCGGCGCCCCTTCGCCGCCTCCTGCTTGTAGGCCAGGAAGGCGGTGACGATCGCGACCAGGCCGCCGCTCCCGATAAGCGTCACGATCGCGCTGATCGCCTGCTCGGCCGTGACGCTCATCGTGCGTTCGCCGCTCGCCGTGTGAAGGCCCGAGAGTGGTAGCCGTCCGCGGCCGACCGCCAGATGCACATGACCTCGAAGACCATGAGGACGGGATACCAGCTAAAGCCTGCGAAGGGGGGCGCGCCCGGCGTGGTCAGGAACAGGTAGGCCAGCACCAGCCACCACACGAATCCGAGCATGGCGCAGAGAGCCCGGATCGCCGGCGTGCGCCGGTGCGCCCCGTTCACGTAGAGGGCCGCTGCCCGGATCAGGCCGATGCTGACCGACCAGGCACCCCACACGCTCTCGCCGGCGATCGCCGCGAGGAGCGCGTATTGCGGGGACTTGAACGTGTCCCAGGGCATGAGGAGCCACCCGCCCCAGGCCAGCATCAGCGCCGTGAACAACCACTCGATCGCTCGATCGGGGTAGGCGGCCGAATGGCCGTTGCGGTCGACCATCAGAAGACCGCCGCCCTGATCTTGGCGATGCCGTCCGCGAGGCCGACGATCGCCTTCCAGACGAGGACGGCGCAAAGGGCGCCGACGAGCCACGGCCAGTGCGCCCCGACGAACGCGGCGACGCTCGCGCCCTTCGTGGCCCAGGCGTCGGCCGTGTCGAGGTAGCCGTTCACACGGTCGACCGTGGCGCCGGCCTTGTCGAAGACGCCGGCGCCGCCGGCCAGGCTGGCGAACAGGCCGGCGAGGCCGGTGGCGCCGACCGTGACGTTGGGCGCCATGACCTCCGGCCGGTAGCGGATCGCCTCCGGCAGCTTCATCTCGCCCCGGCTCTTGGATACGGGCCGCTGCCCGAAGCTGTAGAGGCCGGTGAGAAAGGCGGCGTCGAGGCCGCCGTCGCCGAGCCCGTTATCCTTGCGGGCGGCCGCCACCGCGTCGCGGAACTCGATGCTGTCCACGCCGTCGAGCCGGCCCACGCGGTAGTAGTTGATCTGCCGCAGCCGCTCCTGCACGCGGTAGACGGTCGGGTCGCCCTTGGTCGGCGAGGCCACCGGCACCGCCGCGGCCGCCGGCTGCGCGCGCCCGAACAGGGATCTGAGCCGGCCGAGGAAGCCGGCGGCGGGCGGGCCGGCGGGCTGCACGAGCTGCGGCGCCTCGACGGGCGCGACCGGCCCCGCAGGCACCGCCTCGGCCTGGGCGGCCGCGCCGGCCGGCCTGATCTCCTCGAGCAGCGCCTCGACGGCCTCCGGCGTGACGAGGGCGTGGTTCTGCCCGTCGCCGGCGTAGTAGCTCTGCCCGCGCTCGACGCGGCGGTGCTGGCCCTTGCAGGCGCGCAGCACCGGGAAGCTCGCCCACTCCTTCGCGAGGTTGAGGCCGAAGGCGGTGACGCTCAGGCGCCCGGCCATAAACTTGTCGTAGCCGCGCCGCTTGAGCAGGTGGAAGCCCATGGCGTCCTGCAGGGCGGCGTCGAAGCGCTCGCTGCCGGTGAGCCGCATCTCGCCCTTGATGTCCTCGAGGGTGCGCGGGGCGTCGAGGGTGTTGCGCATGAACTGGTAGTGGCCGGCGGCCGAGCTGCCGTAGGCTTTCGTCCATGCCGGACCGGCCGTCACGACCTCGTCGAAGGTCATCGACGTGAGCGGCTTCGGCAGCTTGCTCTGGTTGTTGCCGTAGATCGTCTCATAGCCCTGCGGCGCCTCGGTGAGGCCGATGAAGGCGAGGAGCTTGCGGGCCGGTGCGGGGATGGCGGGATAGGTCATAGTCCGTCCTCGTCTCAAGTATTCACATGCCAATGTTCGACTGCGAGACGTTCCCGCCGCCGGCGTTCTGGTTTTCAAAGAGCAGCCCTCCCATCGCCATGTTCGCGACGATCAGGTTATTGGTCGCAGTGTTTCGCAGGACGACGCTGTGCGTCATGTTTCCTTGCGTATGACCGGGCGTGCTCTTCTTGAAGATGCACGCGGCGACGACGCAATTCTGGCCCGCAATGTCGAGCCCGATCGGGTTGCCCTTGATGCCGGCCGTCGTGACGCTGACGCCGTTGAACCGGCAGTCGCTCGCGCCCGGCCGAACAATGGCACCCTGCCCGGAGTTTTGGTTGAGCCAGCCACCCTCGAGCGAGATGTCGAAGCATTCGCTTCCAATATCGAGACCGGGATAGGCGCCAGCTTCCGGGTTGTTGCCCGGCTGTGCGCCTGAGCCGCAGAACCAGATGTTCGAGAACCGCGACTGCGAGCACTTTTCGAGCTTGCTACCGCGATGGGTGCTGTCGATCATCGTGTTGGTGATCGTCATGTACTGAGGGCGGCGCCCATGAGTATTTGTCGTCGCGTCGGCGATGATCCCCCACTCGCCACCCAGACATGAGATGTGATCGAGGTTCAGTCCCTCGCAGTTGTTGATGAGACGGATGGTCCCGTTCTGCGCGTAGCCTGGTACGTTCGGGCACTCGAGGCGGCCTTGCACCCAGAAATTATCGATCGCGCCTCGGTAGCTGCCATCCTGTTGCTGTGTGTCCGTGCCCTGATTGAGCAACCCGATCAATCCATAGCTCGCCGCATAGAATTGATGGAACAGGTTGTTGTTTCCGCCGATGATCGCGTAAGCAACGCCCGTGTTCCAGGCGCTGATATTGTGGTAGCTGCCCCAGTTGCCCTGGATCAGGAAGCCCCGCGCCTGCTCGAGGCCGGGCAGGCCGCCGTCGTACCGGACGCCGAAGTCGCTGGCGCCGCTGAGAACCGTGTCGCCCACATAGATGATCGGTCGATCCTGTCGGTCGGACGCCATCTGCAGCATGGTGTTCTGCCGGCCCTGCCCCATCAGCCGCACGCCGGAGGGGATGCTCAGGGTGTCCCGCAGGGTGAGAACACCCATCGGCATCGCGACCATGCCGGCGCCGAAGCCGCGCCCGTCGATCATCCCGCCGGCGGTGTCCAGCGCGGCCTGGATAGCGGACCTCATGTCGGACCCGTTCGGCCGCACGTTGTAGGGCGGGCGGCTCACGTCGAGGCAAAGCACCTTGCCGTCGATCCGCTCGACGGGAAGGTTTCCGGCGTCCCATGGCGCAACGCCCCCGAACAGAGGACGTTGGCTGAGCCGCACAACGTCGCTGGTGTCCAAGTAGATCGGCAGCGAATTACGCTCGTAATTGTACCAGTAGAAATCCTTCTGGCCGTTGCTGCCGATGTCCTGGCCGATCTGATACGCGCCGATATTGATCGAGGCGCGGCGCGAGCCTGATGGATGGGCCGACGCGTTCGCATAGAAGGCGACCGGGCCGACGCTCGTCGTGTCGCCGGCGCCGAGCGCGCCGGACATGGTGTCGCCGGTCCGGTTGACCTTGTTGGTGCTCGCAGCCTGCGCCTGGTCGCGCGCGCTCTCGGCCTGACTGCGGGCCGTGTTGGCCGCGCTGGCGCTGTTGCCGGCGCTCGTCGACTGTTGGGTCGCGGTGTCCCGTGCCGCCTCAGTCTGCTCCCGTGCGGCCTGCGCGGCAGCATTGGCGCCCTGTGCGGCAGCGTTGGCGCCCTGTGCGGCAGCGTTGGCGCCTTCGGCCCCCAAGCGGGCCGTGACGGCGCCGGTCGCCGCGGCCGCCGCCGCATCCTGGAACGAGCTGGCGGCGTCACGAGCTGCCTCGGCCGCCGTGCGCGCCGTGCCTGCCGCCGAGGCCGAACCGGCCGCGCCGCCGGCCGACCCGGCCGCATCATCCCGCGAGGACACGGCCGCGTCGCGGGCCGCCTCGGCGCCGGCCTTGGCCGCGGCCGCGGCCGCAACGGCCTGGCCCGCGGCCGACGTGCCGCCCGCGATGAGCTCGACGGCCTCGTCGACGGCGTCGAGCGCGTCGGCGACGTCGGTGAAGTCGCGGCGGACCTCCTGGCCGAACACCGCAACCTTATCGAGCTCGGCCTCGAGGTTGGCGGCGCGGATCACGCCGCCGAAGGTGACGTCGGTCTCGCGCTCCGGCGTGCGCGCGCCCTCGATCCGCACGACGTCGCCGGCGGCCCTCGGTGTCGTGAACGTCACAACCGGGAAGCTCGGCGCCGGTCCGAGCAGAGCGACGATGAAGCCCGTCGTCTGCGTCAGGAAGCGGCCGGAGACGCCCTTGATGCGCACGCGCAGGTCGAGCGGCGAGTAGACCTTGAACGTGTTCGGCTGGAACGCAGTCTGCCCGGCCGCCGCCACGAAGTCCTGCCGGCGCGCCTGGCGCGGGATCGGGTACAGCGTGCTCATGGTCCTGCCGGCCGCGGGTGTCGGGCCTGCAGGATCGGGGCGTGCGACCCCTGTTAAGCGGGGTTAGCGGTGGAGGGAGCAGCCACTCGCCATCTGCCTAGATGCGGGTTCCTGGCGTCCTGAGCCGATAACCCTTTTGGGCCATGCACCCCTCTTTGATCTCCGACAGCTCTCGCTGCCGCTTGGCGTCGAACTCCAAGCAGTAGAGCGCACCGCCTTTGCAGTCCTGCGCGCCGACGCTAGCCTTGGCAGCCTCGGCTCGGCAGATCGTCATATCCGCTTGAAACTGCTGACCATCCGCCGCCCCGATAGGCCCACCGTCGCTCTTGAGAAATAGCGTCTGCGGATCGGCAGCCACGCACGCGGAACACAGCGCGGCCGCCCCGCAAATCACCCACCACCGCCGCGACATCTTGATGCGCTCCGCCATGCGAAGTCGCCTTCATATCGCATCCCGCGTTCGAGCAAGTGGCCGATTGACAACAATAGCGCGATGACTTTTCATCGCACGCGGAGCCGAAAACTCCTGAACCTGAGCGGATGGCCGCCCGACTGCGGCCTTTGTCATGCGCGCTTGCGTGTGCACGATGCCCCTATGGCGGGGGTGCGGCGGAATAAGGCGCGCGAGCGCTCGAAGAAGCCCGCCTGTCTCAGGTCAGGTTTTCGGCCCCCGCCACCAGCGCGCCCGGAAAGCGTGTCGATGGCGGTCACGCCGACCTGAGGACGCGCCATGACCAAGCTGCTTACCGTTCACGATCTGCACCTGCTGGACGAAGCTCCACGCATTCAGGACCTCAAGCTCGCTGCCGCGCTTGGCTTCGAGGTAACGCGGGAAATTCGGCGGCTGATCGAGCGCAACGTGCGCGAGCTGGCGCAGCATGGCGAGGTTTGTGTCACCATCCCACAAACCGGCCCTCGCGGCGGCAGGCCGGGAAAGGAGTACTGGCTCAACGAGGGCCAGGCCGTGCTGATCTGCATGTTCTCCCGCACCGAGAAGGCGGCTGAGGTCCGGCAGACGGTGATCTCGGTGTTCATGGCCTGGCGCCGCGGCCAGGCGCCGGTGGCCGCGCCGAGCGCCACAGGATCGCCCGTGACGGCCGCGGAGGCCGAGCGGCCGCTCGCGGAGCGACGGGAGGCGCGACGGCTCTGTGAGGCCGCCTACGTGATCCACGGCCCCCTCGCCGCGCGTCGGCTGTGGGACACGCTGAACCTGCCCGCCGCGCACGGCGCAGACCGGGCCGGCGAGCGGATGACGGAACTGGCCCACGAGGCGCTGCGCCATATCCTCGACGCCGCGATCGAGGGCGAGCCGCTGCGCGACTGGCTGGATCGGGCCATCCATCTCGACGTCGTGGCCTGCGACGTGCTGCGGGCCCACGGCGTGCTCGTCAGCGATGCCGAGGCCGGGATCGTCATCGGCCGGTCCGTGCCCTTCGTCGCCGAGGCGCTGGCCAAGCACAGGATCGGGGCCGGTTGCCTGCGGGACCTCTCCGGCGCACGCGAGTACAAGGTGACGAAGTTCGCCGGACGGCCGTCGCGCGGCACCTTCGTGCCCTATGCCACGCTCGACACGGAGATGGTGGCCGACGCCTAGCGCGCCGGCTGCGTCGCCATCACCGGCGCCCGGCGCGGCTCCGTCTCGCCGGGCGCCCACCAGTAGCCCTGGCCGCTCTCCCGCTCGAGGCGGCGCTCGCGCTCCCGGAAGGTCCGGTGCGCGTTCGGGTTCGTCAGGTAGTGGAGCTGATCCGTCACCAGCCGCTGCCAGGCGAGCCGCGTGTACCAGGTGTTGGCGCCCGGCATGTAGCGCTCTAGCAAGCGCACGGCGCTGTCGGACCGATTGACCTTCTCGTTGTCGCGAAGCGCCGCGCCGGGCGCCGCCACCTTGAGCGCGTCGTAGAAGGCACCGAACAGCGGCCCCGCGAGCTTCTCGGCCGGTGTCGACGTGATCTTGCTGGTGTCCGCTAAAAGGTAGTCCCCGTAGAGCCCGAGGCCGCCCCCCTTCAGCATGGCCGAAACCCAGGTCTCCGCACTGTTGGCCGGCGCCAGGTCCTTCCCGCCGAGAAGCTGGCCGATCTGCACCGCCGCGAAGCCGCCCAGGGTCAGGCCGATCAGCGTCGTGCCGGCATAGGTCGCGGCGCCCCGCTTCGTGCCGGCGCCGAGCTCCTGCGCCGTGGCCCGCAGCGTCGTGGTCATGAAGGAGTGCGAGAAGGACAGGTACATGATCATGGAGCGGCGCAGCTCGCCCATGACCGTGCCGGCGGCGCTGTCCCCGCGCATCGCCGCTCGGGTCGAGACCGATCCCTGCGGGACAGCATCCTCCATCAGAGCGTGCATCGCCTCCGAGTAGCGCATGGCGATCTCGAAGGCGTCGCCGCTGCGAGCGGTGTCCGCAATGTCGACGGGGCGCAGCAGACCGGCCGAGCCGGCCGCCGGCTCGTGGGCGCGGGCGGTGCGGATCACGTCCCACTCACGCTCGCCGATGCCGTAGCCGGCGAGGTAGCGCCGGAACGCCGGAAGCACCTCGCCGTGGGCCTTGCTCATCTCGTCGGCCGCCACCGACATGAAGTCCGCCGCCAGGGCGCGCCGCCCCATCTGCGTCCACGGCGTGAGGCCGGTCACGGCGAGCACGCGGTCCGGGAGCACCCGTGTCCAGCCGGCACCGTCGAGGAGCCCGGCGCTGCGGGCATCGAGCCGCAGATGATGCATCGCGTCCTCGACGACGATGCCGGCCCGCATGATCTCGCGGCCGTTCGCACCGGAGAGCTGCCTCGCCATGCTCGCCACGACCTTCGCGACGGGCAGACCGGAGAACTGCCGGGCACGAGCCTGAATGAACGGGTCCGTCACCGCCGCCGTCCAGAAGGTCGAGCCGAGCTGGATGCCCGTGAGCAGGTTGCGGGCGCCCGCGAAGAAGTCGGCGACGAACATGTTCTCGGGCTTGGCCCCTCCGCGCAGCTCGCCCCACAGGCTGTCGATGAGCTTCTGCCCCTTGTTCTGGATCGCTTCGGCGCGCTCCATCGTCCGCTGCTCGACGTCGCGGCCGAGGCGGCCGGCGAGCGCCAGGGCCGGCGACGAGGCGTCGAACAGGCTCTCATCGCCGATCGCGCGCTTGGCGGCCTCGGAGCGGACCACCTGCTTCATCCACTCCACCGTCGCGGCGGGGTTCGGGCCGAGCCGTTCCAGGGCCGCCACGTCCTTCGCCATCGACGAGAGATGGTCCATCAGCGTGGCGAAGGTGTCCGCGGTGCCAAAGGTCGCCTGGTACTCTCGCCAGGCCGGGGCATCCTTGAAGATCAGGAAGCGGCTCTCGCCGCGCTGATTTGCCAGGGCGCCGCGGCCTTGGCGCTGGATGCTCGGGTCGCGGTCGCTCCACCCGTCCGTGACGAGGCGACGGTAGGCGACGGACAGGGCCTCGCGCAGGCGCTCGTCGGTGAAGGGCCGGTCCGTGAACGGGTCGAGCATCCGCTCGCGGTCGAGGCGCGGCAGGGTGAACTCCACCCAGCGCGCTTCCTTGGCCTTGGCGAGCTTGCGGGCGTCGTGCTTCTGCGGGAGGAAGTTCTCCATCTCCCGGAGCTGGCCGCCGGCGGCGTTGAAGAGCCCGACCAGCTCGTCGTTGACCTTGCGGTAGGCATCCCAGAAACCGCGGGCCGCCACGTCATCGGTGCCGCCATAGGCTGCATCCACGATCGCATCCATGCGCATCTTGTTCGGACGGCGGCCTGTGAGCCAAGTGCGGCGCTGGTCGTGCAGCAGCTCCTCGAGCCGGGCATGGACGTAGCCGGTGACGGCGTTGGCACGGCCGTTCACGGACGGGAAACCGGCGAGGCGGGCGTTCTCGTTGGCGAGCACCGAGGCCACGGCGCCGAGGATGTCCGCCTGCCCGCCGGGCGTCCGGTAGCCGGAGATGTCCGCCTCGATCCGGGTGACAGCCGCTTCCTGCAACTCGGCGAGGCGGCGCTTGCGCTCGGCTTGCTCGGTGAGGTCGGCGGCGAGGTCGGCCCGCGCGGCGCGATCGTCTCCGGCGCGGGCACGCTTGAACCGCTCGTAGCGGTTCACGAGATCGTCGGCCTCCTCGCGGGAGATGGCGCCCTGGTCGCGCGCGGAAATGATGCAATCCGCAAAGGCCATTAGCGGCAACTCCGCACAACGTCGTTGAGGAACAGATCGCGTTCGCCGGCCAGCTCGGCCTGGCCGCGGCGCACGAAGCCCACCGATCCGTCATCGCGGACGGTCGGCACGAGGCCGCGCACGTCCTCGCGGCTTGACACCCGCGCGGCTTCCTGCGCGGCTGCGCCGTCGACTTCGGAGGCGCCCGTGCGGTTCATCAATTGGGATTGGCGGCCGGCCGTTCTGTCCGCCTCGCTCGACAAGGCATTCGCCGTGCTGACACCGGGCGCGGCTTGGACATCGGTCGACGCCGTGGAGGTTGCCCACTCTGGCGGCCTCATGTCGGAGCCGGTCTGGCGGGCGACTTTCGAGCCCGCGTTCGGTCCGCTGACGCTCCCGCTCGACGGGCTGTCCGCAAGCCCGGCGCCGTCTACCGCGGCCGCGTAGCCCTCCATATAGCGCCGGGCCACGGCATCGCGCTCGGGGCCGGCATCGAGCATCCGGTACGTCTCGTAATCGGCCTCAAGAGCGGCCTGGCGCTCGCGCCACAGCCCTGCCTGCGCAGGGTCGACCTCAGCGGCCCGCCCGAACAGGCCCTCACGGCCGATGCCCGTGGCACCGCCGGGGAACGCCTCCGGCGGCAGCGCTTCGCCCATGAGGCCGGCATTGCGGGCGCGGGCGGTCTGCGCGGCCACGGCGGCGTCGATGATCTCGCGGGCCTCGGCGACCGTCGACGGCCGCAGCTCGGCAAGGTCGGCCATGATCGCCGTCTGTCGCTCCGGCTCGACGGCGGCGCGCACGGCCATGGCGGCGTGGCGCGGGTCCACCAGTTCGTCGCGCACCATGGCGAAGGCGTCGTCGGGCAGGAGCGCCACCACGCCGGCTTCGCGGATCGCCGGTGAGCGCGAGGACAGGGCGCTCTCCACGAGGGAGAGGTCGCCGCGCAGCTCCACGAGCGCATCGATCGGGTGAAGGTCCGTCCGCTCGAGCACTGCGAGCGCCGCGTCGTCGGTGACACCGGGCCGGGTCGGGTAAGGCAGCGCCGGCGGGGGCGCGGACGGGTCCTCGGCGCGGGCCACAGCCTCGGCGAGGGCGTCGGCGTGCGGGCCGCGACCGACGCCGGGGGGCACGTCGCGAAGCGCCGCGATGTCCGCTCGCTCGACGCCGACCGCCTGGCGCAGCACGTCCGCCTCCTCGCGCGGTAGGGCGATGCCCGCCTCGCGCAGGCCCGCGGCCACGTCCCCGGCGCTCGCATCCGGGGCCATGGCCCGTTCCAGGCCGGCGGAACGCTTTGGGCCGACGGCGCGAGCCAGCTCGCGCGCGCCCTGCAGGCCGCCGCCGAAAGCCGCGCCAACGAGCCCGGAGAGGGCGACGTTCTCGGCCGCCTCACCAAATCCGTAGGGCATCCCCAATTCGGCGCGCCCGGCCTGGACGAAGGGCTGCTGCGCGGCGGAGATGCCCGCGTTGACGGCCGCCTCGCGCCAGGCGACGCCGAAGATGCGCGAGGCCACGGTGCGCCCGGCCGCGGCGCCGGCCCCGAACAGGAGCCCGAAATAGGTTAGCGGGTCGCGGAATGCCGCGACGCCGCCGCCCGTGACCTGGCCGAGGAAGGAGCCCGTATAGGTCGCCGCCTCGCGAGCGGCGGTCAGCTCGCCCTCTGCACGCTTGACGATGGCACGGGGCGCGAACTCGGCCTCTGCGGCCGCCACCGCCGCCTCGACGGCCGGCGACGAGGCGCGCAGCTCGGAGACCTTCCCCCGGAAGATCTCTGCCTGGCGGTCGAAGGGATCGTCGCGAAACTCCATCGGATCGGGGTAGCCGCCCGCCTCCGCGAGGTAGCCGCCGCGCCAAGGGTTATCGAGCCGCACACCGGAGGACCGCTGCACGGCCGCGATAATCCCGTCGTACTGCTGCTCTTCGCGGATCACCCGCGAGCGCGACAGGTCGAGGAGCTGGCTCTGCTGCAAGGCGGCATCGTGAACCCGTAAGAAGCCGAGCTTGCCGGAGGCGAGGTCGCCTATCTCACGGTCAAGGCGCTCGGAGAACGGCAGGCCGTCGCCCGGCTTCGCCAGGGGGACCGGGCGGTCCTCGAATGCCTCGTCGAAGCCGAGCCTCATTTCTTCCCGCCTAGGTAGGCGTCCGGCACGCGGCCGCGCAGCACGCTCTCCATGCCTTCCACGTCGATGACGAGGCGCTGCTTGCCGTCCGAGACGTAGCGGGTGGTGTCGTCCTTCGCGTCGCCGAGGGCGAAGGCGTAGCCACCCTTCACGCGCACCGGCACCGCGTAGTGCACCTCCGAGGCCGTGACGCCGGCACCACCGGGCAGGGCCTGTATCTCGTCGGTGCGGATCGCGCGAATGACGGAGCGGAAGCTGTCGGCCTTGACGTTTGGCGGCACCAGCACGGGCTGGCTCGGATGCCCCATGATGCCGCCGCCCGGGTTGTATTTCGTGACGCCGCCATAGTCCTGTCCGTCGACCGTCGATCTGCCGGCCGCCTCGTGGAGGCTCTGCTGATAGAGGAGACGTCCCTCGGTACTCTCGCCGTCGATGTTCTTGCCCGCCGCGCGGGCCTGATAGATCGCTTTCGCAGCGGCGGTAATCTGCTCCTGATAAGCCCCACTATTGAGGTAGGCCGCCCCGAACTCACCTCGTTTCAGGGCCGGCGCATTCTTGGGCAGGTTGGGCACCGCCCTGGCGCCCTGCGCTCCGGCGACGTGGTTGAGGCTGAGCCCGGTCGCGATGTCCGTCGCGGTCCGGGCGGCAGACGGGACGCCCGCGGCGAGGAGCTGGCCCGCCACGGCCATCTCCGGCATGTCGCCGCCGATCTCGCGCAGGATGGCCGGCGCGTCCTGCCCGGCGCCTTCGACGATCCCACGAGCCACCTCGACCATGCGCGAGCCGCCGGCGTCGGCTACGGCTTTCAGCGCGAGCCTATCGTCGTTGGTCAGGTAGCGCACCGGCGTGCCCTGCCCGGCTGCGGCCGCCTTCGCCGCCGCGGTGCGCGGGCCGATCTGAGCGGCGACGGCCGCGCCGGCATCCTTCTCAGGCAGGACGAGCGGCGGCGTCTCGATCTTGAGCGAGCGCCGAGCATAGGCGAGAGGGTCGGCATTGAGGGCCGAGCGTTTCTTGCTCGACATCTCGCGCAGCTCCTGGATGCGGGCCCCCTCCTCCGTCGAGAGGCCACGCCCTGCCTTCTGCGCGCCCGCCGTGATCTCGTCGGCCATGGCGTCGAGCTCGTCGGGTCGGCGGCTGCGCACGACGCTGGCGATCAGCAGGCGCTTGTCGAAGTCCGCCACCAGCGCCTCGCCGCCGGGGATGGCGAGAGCCTTCTGCCGCGCGGCCGCTGCTTCCTCCGGCGACGTGGGAATATTGTCGGCGTACTGGCCTACGATCTTGTCGAAGATGCCCGTCACCACAGCCCGGTCCTGCACGCCGCGAACCCGAAGCTGCCGCTCCCGCTGCTCGAGGTAGGCCTCTGCGCGGGCGACGCCGCCGGCATCGAGCTTGGTCTTTCCGTCCGAGAAGTCCTTGAGCATCTGCGTCCGGTAGGCCGCTACAGCATCCGGGGTGTTCAGGGTATCGCCCGTGGCCTGTACGAACGTAACCTCGGCATCCTGTCGCCGCTTGACCCGGCTCTTGGCCGCCTGCTCGGCGGTGATCGCCTCAGAGCGCACGAGCTGCGCGTCGCGCAGGTCGTCCTCGACGAGCGTCGCCTCGACGGCCTGGCGGGTCTCAGGCGCCCGCGGCAGGGCGCGGATACCCTGCTCTCGCACCGTCTCGCCGGCGCTTGCCGCCACGACGGCCGAGGCGCGCGCCTGGTCGCGCTGCTGACCCTGGAAGTTGTCGAGCGCCTTGATCTGGAACGGCAGGCGCAGGCGCTCGAAGGAAGCGTTGAAGCTCGACGCGATCTCGGGGAAGACGTCGCCCTTGGCCGGGTCCATCATCGACGCCTTGATGGTGTCGAAGGCGGCTTTGAGCGCGGTCGGGTCGTTCTGATGCTGCTGGTAGGCGTCGGTCAGCGACGTGCGCAGCTTTGCGTCGAGGTTGTTGAAGTAGCTCGTCTGCCCGGCCTCGTCGGCGGCCGCGCCGCGGATCGTGGTCGAGCCGGAGGGGCGCCAGGCCGGGTCGAGGCCGGCAATCTCGCCCTCGCGCTTGCCCTCGATCTTGGCGGCCTTGTCGGCCCACTCGCCGGCCTCCCGCGCCAGCGCGCCGTAGCCGGCCGCGACGGCGGCCGCGTCCGAGCCGTCGCCCCGCGGCACCGCCGCGTTGCCGACGTCGACAGTGCCCCGGAACCGGGGGGTGTCGACCTGTACGTTGTTGCCCCGCTTGTTCGCCATGTCAGCCTCGCCGGAGCAGGTTGCCGGCGGCCTGCAGGCCGGTCAGGTCGGCCATGGTGTCGGCCGAGCGGCGCGCGCTCCGGGCCATCAGGCGCAGGTTGCCGGCCCGCTCGTTGAGGCGGGCGACGCGGGACGTCGCCGTGGCGCTCTCCATGGTGAGCGCCTGCTCGGCCTGGGTGACGGACTGCTCGCGGGCGACGGCCGGCGTGCCGAAGGTGAGGTCCACGCCGCTGGCGGCATAGGCGGCGTCGCGCTCGCCGATCGTCTGCAGGAGCGCCTGGCGCAGGCTGGTCGAGCGGTCCTGTTGCTGCAGGTTCTCGCGGGCGATGTCGTTCACGGTGTCGGCCGCCTGCAGGTTGAGCGAGAGCTCCCTCTCGCGCCCGGCCTGCCGGAGCTGCGACATCTGCAGGAGGCTCGCCGAGCCCGACAGGATGCTGCCGACGACGGACCCGGCCGACGCCAGCGGGGCGAGCGCCGAGGAGGCGGAGGTCAGGGCCGAGGCGCCGGCGGTCGCGGCCGACGCCACGCCGCTCGCCCCAACCGATCCGGCCGCCGACGCCATGGCGCTAAACGCGCTCGCCGCGAACTCCATCGCCCTACGTCCTCGCCATCACGTTGACCGCCGCCACCTGCAGGGCGCCGGGGCGCACCTGCGTGATCGTCGCCTGCCCCTCGACGGACCATCCCTCGAGGCCGTCGACGTCGAGCCAGTCCGTCACCGGCACCTGCGGGAGATCGGTCGGCATCCCGCCGCGGTAGAGGGCGACGTCGCTCGCAGCCTCGCCGTTGGCGCCGACCGCGATCGAGGTCGTGTCGATGACGCGCAGGCCGAGGGCGAACACGCGGCAGGGCCGCAGCAGCACCGTCCGCGTGCCGACCTCGCGGGGCAGCGGCAGCGTCTTGACGAGCGGCGGCGTCCACCGGCCGACATGCGCCGTCGTGACGGGGATCGGCAGGGTGATGCTGCCGCCGGCGACGGTGAACGGTCCCATCGCGAACCCGTCGCCGATCGCCCACACCACGGCGCCCTCATGGGCGCCGAGGTTCGACACCACGGTCTGCGGCGTACCGAACACTTGCGACACGGTGCCGTCGAGGAGGAGGCCCGGCTCGAGCCACTCGACGCGCCTCCGGGCGACGCCGGCGACGATGCGCTCGACGATGAGGTACACCCGGTTCAGGCCGTCGACGGCGACCGCGCGGACTTTGCCGTCCGTCCGCCAGCGCACGAACGCCGTCACGTCCTGGCTCCGGATGATGAGGCCCACGATCATCAGGCCGTCGTCGCGCACCGCGAAGTAGCGGGCGGCATCCGAGCGGTCGTTCGCCCGCTGCAGGGCGGCGCCGCGCACGCCCTGGATGAGATGCCGAGCAAGGAGGGACAGCGGGTCGCTCACATAGGCCGAGGCCACGTCGTCATAGGTCGCCGAGTAGATCAGCGAGCGGGCGCGCGACACGTAGAGGAGCCCGGTCTCCGTCGTGCAGATCGGCACGGTCGGGCAGGATCCGTTGCGGGAGCTCTCGACGACGTTGACCGGCTGGTCGCGCCGGATCACCCGGTCCGAGACGTAGTATTCCGCATCGGTCGTGAAGATCACCAAGTGCTTCGAGCGGGCCAGGCGCCGCACCTGCTCGGCACCGTCCGTGTCGAGGTTGAGCAGGATACCACCCGAGGCGGTGTCCACGTCGATGACGCCCGAGTAATAGTCCGCCGCCGGCGAGGCGAGAACCGCGCCGGGCTTCGATCGGAAGCCCGCTGACACCAGGCGATCCTGGTAGAAGATGCCGCTCGTCGCGTAGCCGCGCGTCGCCGAGAACAGCGGCTCGCCGCCGGGATCGCCGACCGTGATCCGGAGGGCGTTGGCGCCGGCGTCCGCGGTGTTGATGAACTTCGCCGAGACGGTGAACCGCGAGCCGGTGTTGCCGCCGTCGAAGAACACGTTGAGGAGCTGCAGGCCGGGCGCCTTGCCGTTCGCCTCGCCGTCGCCGACCGTGACGGTGCAGCCGGGACCGACCGTCGAGAGCGACCGCAGCTTGCCCTGGAGGTCCGGCGCGACCGTGTTCCAGCGCGAGGCGCCGACGTCGGGAATGCCGATGGCGGTCGTGTCCTGGCCGTCGACCGTCACCGTGAACACGAAGCCCTGCGGGCCGGCGCCGTTCACCGTGGGCCAACGCAGGGCCACCTGCCACTGCTCGGCCACCTTCGCGTAGGTGCCGCCGAGGTCGACGGCGGGGATGTCCGCGAAGGGCGCCTGATCCGTGTGCCAGTCGTGATCGCCGCCGTTGCCGTGGAGCAGGCGCACGGTCGGGCTGTCCTGATGGAACAGGAGTGCCGTCTCGAGGCGCTGCACGGCGGTCACGTCGGCGATGCGGTCGGCCGTGAAAGAGTGCCAGGCGCTCGCGACCCATTGCCCGTCGCGGTAGACGTCGGCGACGCCCTGCCCGGCGAGCACGAGCATGTACGGCGTCGACGTGGAGAAGGTGAAGGCGAGGAGCTGCGCCTCGACGAGCGCGCCGGTCTCGCCGAAGGCCGCGAGGTCCGTCACGTTCACCGTCATGGCGGCGCCGGCCGTCGTCACCAGGCGGACCGCCGTCGCGCGCACCATCTGGCCGGGCGGCCTGGCGGCGAGCCGCTGCCGGAAGGCGGTGCGCACCGCGTAGGCCGGGGCGAGCGGCCCCCAGTTGCCCGACGTCGCGTCCTGATACTCGACGAGGAGGCGAGCTTCGGCGTCGATCGAGGCGGTGTAGGCCAGGCGGACAGCCGAGAGGTCGGCGGACGGGAACGTGAGCAGCGCGACGACGCTGCCGCCCGGCAGGTTGTTGCTGTTCCAGTTGAAGGTTCCCACGATCGGCGCCAGGGCCGTGCGCTGCGGGCCGAGGTCGCGCGATCGGTCGAGCAGCCGGAACCCGCCCTGCGGCACCGGCTCGACGTTCTCCATCGTCGCGGCCGAGGCGTAGAACTGTTTCACGTCGCTGCGGCTGTAGAGCTCCGGCGCGACCTCGCCGGAGTTGAACGTCGCTTGCAGGGCTCCGGGGCGCGCGACCATCAGTAGGCCCCGTGCCAAGCGTCCGTGAGCGGATCGCGGGCCAGGACCGTGCTGCCGGGCTGCGCCGAGGCGTCGACCGCCATCGCGCGGCCCATCAGGCCGCCGCGGCCGCCCTCGGACGGCGTACCCCAGGCATCCTGCGCGAGCTGCTGTTTCAGGGTGACGTCGTGCGTCAGCGGCACCGCGAGGTCGGCGGCGAGCGCGACCACGATCGCGGCGCGAAACAGCGCGGGCCACTGCTCGGGCTCGACGGAGCGCACGAAGGTCGCCCACACGGCGAGCTCGTCGGCGTGCAGCTCGTCGCCCTCGAGGGCGAAGGCGCGCAGGGGATAGTCGGGCGCCCGCGGGTTCGACATGACCTTGACGGGCTCGCCGATCCGGTCGCCGGGCAGCGCGTAGGCGTAGCGCCAGCCCGTCTCCGGCGTGACGGCGAGGCGGTCGAGGCGGGCGGTGCGGCGCGCCCAGTTCCAGCGGTGGCAGGCGAAGGCCGCGCCGACCACGGTCGGGTAGATTTGCGCCACCTTGGCGGCCTTGGGCGTCTCCTCGTCGAGCGCGGCGATCGGCGCCGAGCCCAGCCGGGCCAGCGCCTCGTTGACCGTCTTGAGCGTGTCCTGTGTCGACATGGCCCCTCGCGCGTGGAGAGGCCCGGCGCGGGCGCGCCGGGCCGGTGGCGGCGTCAGCCGGCCGCGGTGGACTGCAGCGCGAGGGTCGGGACGCCGAGGGCGGACACGGCGGTGACGACGTAGGTCTTGGTCACGGGCGTGCCGCCGCGGGCCATGCTGGCCTCGATGATGTCGCCCTTCTTGAGGCGCTTGTCGGTGGCGTAGGCGGCCGCCTCGACGACGGCGGCGGCATCGGCCGTGGCATAGATGTACTTCGAGCACATGTCGCCGGCGGCGACCGCCGCCTGCGAGACGCGCACCAGCGCCTTGGGATCGTAGGCCATGGGAACCTCTGGTTTCGGGAGAGCACGAAGGCCCGCGCGCCGGCGGCGCGCGGGGTGACGGTCAGGGGGTCGGGCGGGTGAGCGTGGTCGGCAGCTTCGACCGGATGCGCCGGACGCCGCCGGGCAGCAGCAGGGCGGTGGCGCAGCCCATGGTGTTGGCGGCGAAGTACGCCTTCTTGGTCGGCACGTAGTCGATGCGCGATTTGAGGGCGTAGTTCGGCACGAAGCCAAGGGCCGTCTTCTGCCAGACGTAATAGTCGACGTTGCCGGCGCTCGGGACGGAGAACTGGCTGTCAGGCAGGGGGATGTACGTCACGCCCTTGTAGGTACGGGCGCCGATCAGCTTGAGCATCGGCCGGTCGCCCACGTAGTCGGCCGACGAGAACTCGCGGTACATCTCGAGCTGCAGCATGTTCATCTGCGGCAGGGCACAGTAGAGCTCCGGCGCCGCCGTAAAGCCCTGGCTCAGGATACGCCCCGAGGCCGTGATCGTGTCGACCACGCTCGGCGCGGCGTTGGCCGAGACGTCGATCGTCTCGATGGCGCCGGCGGCGGCGTCGAGGGTGGCGATGTTCAGATTGTCGAACAGGCGGCCGAAGGCGTAGGCGCCGGTCTGCTGCGCCACCTGCTGCTCGTTCTGCGACATCTTCTCGATGTCGGTGGTGAGCACCCACTCGTTGGCCTCGTAGTCGACCATGGTGGCGCTGACGGTCGCGCGGTCGGCGTTCATGACCGGCCGCTCCTCGATGGCGGTCGACATGATGGTCGCCTGACCGGCGCCGGCCAACTTCCACGTGACCTGATTGCCTTTCACCTCGCCGGTCTCGTTGACGCAGCCCTTGAGGCGATATCCCTCGTCCTGAATGACGTGGATCACGCCGGACATGTACTTCTGTTCGAACCACTGCGGTGCGCGACTGGTCATGTTCCTGGCTCTCGATGTGAGGATGGTGTCTCACGTCGGGCCGAGTGCCAGGCTGCAGGCCGGTCCGAGCATGGGCTCGAAGGGCGGCCGCGTCGCCGGGGTCTGTCCCGCGGATACGGCCACACTCTCGCGCGGCCGCGGGCGCGTTAAGCGCGGCGGGTCAACCGCCGTAGGTCGCGAGCGTGGCGAGGCGCTGCAGCTCGGCGTCCGACACGGCGAAGGGCTGGCAGGCCAGGCGCTCGATGTAGCCGTTGACCGGGAAGGCGCCGCCGCCCACCGCCAGGGCCGACATACCGGCGGGCATGGCGGCCGGCGTCGCGGCGACGACGGCCCCGCCGTTGAGGCTGAGGGCAATCCGGCCGGGAGCGTAGGAGACGGCGAAGGCGTACCGGGTGTCGGACGCGAGACTGCCGACCGCAGTTGCGGCGCTGCCTTGCGCCACGCCACCCACAATGGAGTACGCCTGCAGGCGCGTCCGGTCGGTCGAATGGATGCGCAGGATCAGGCAATCGCTCGACGTGCCGAGGCGCACCAGCGTGCCGCCCTCGAGCAGGTCGAGCGGTCGGAACACGCCGCAGAACGTTGCCGACGTGAGAGCGGACGACAGAGTAGCGGTGTCGCTATCTGCGCTGCGAGGTAGACCTCCCGTCGTCGTGCGGATCGGGCTCGAAAGTCGGTCGCGCTCGAGCTGCGGCGTTCCGATGTCGAGTGTCAGTTCGATGGCAACGCCGCTCGGCCAGTTGAGCTGAATGCCCTGCTGCAGACGGTCGGTTACAAGCGCCGCGTCGGCGGGGACAGTGTTATAAATCGACAAACGTTGAATGTTGCCGTTCAGTATTGACTTATAGTCGTTCTGAACGCTGCTCGTCTGTGCGCCCGTTGTCGCCAGACTGCGCGAGCGGAGCCCGACGACGGAGAAGCCGGCGGTAGACCCGCCCGCCACGCGCAGGAAGGCGCTGCCGGTCCAAGATTGGTTCTGCGCCGCGGCCGAGGCTGCGTTCTCGTGCAGGATGAACTGCGAGGCCGCCCCTGTGGTCGTGCCCGCGCCCGTCGTTAGGCGGATGCGGATGAAGTCGAGCCCCCGCTCCTGAAACACCGAAACGACGTTGAAGGTGATGCCCGAGGCCGAGAAGGCCGTCGCGAGCGTGTTCGCGGGGATCCAAGCATTGGGCATCGTGCCCGGCGAGCCGGCCGCGGCGCCCGCCATGCCGCTGTTGGTCAGGACGTTGGTGCTCGCCGGCTCGTACAGCGCGCCCTTGTTCGTCCGGCCGCGGACGTTGACGCCCACCGAGCCGTAGGTGCCCGACAAGTCGTCCATCAGCTTGACGCTGTTGCGGGTGAAGGTCAGCCCGTCGCCGGACGACGCGAGGAGCGCCCCGTTGCTCACGGCCCGGTCGTTGGCGAAGTCGATGTCGAAGGCCGCCTGCTCGAGCGCCCATCCCGCGAGGAGCGACACGGCGATGGCGCCGGCGGCGACGCTCGAGATGAGGTAGTGCTTGACCTTGGGCGTGTTGAGCCGGTCGACCACCGCCTCGATCATGTCGCCGACGCGGAAGCGCGGGTCGTTGAAGTAGTTCGGCGCCTCGACGACGGCGGCCGCGTCGTTGGTCGGGTACAGGTAGGCCGACACCACGCCGCCGCCGGGAACGGGCGCCTGGCCGGTGCGGACGACGGAGCGGTGCCGGTATGCCATGATCCCGCGCCTCAGTTCGGGTAGAGCGTCTGCCACATGCGGTCGGTCTCGGCCGCGAAGGTCGGGTCGTACTTCGCATTGCCGACGATCCCCCGCGGATCGCGGGACCGCGCCTCGACGTCGGCCTTGTTGAAGCTTCCGGCCGGCGCGCCGCCCGGCGAGGGCTGCGGCGTCTTCATCTGCGCGGCGAACCACTCGATCGCGCGGTTGCCGGCAGCGGTGTCGAGGGTCAGGCCAAGCGCCTCGGCGCTGTCCGCCGAGAGGCCGCGCGCCTTCCACGCCTCGAGCATGGCGTGGTTGTCGCGCACCCGCCGGTCGACGGCGGCGTTGCGAGCGTTCTCGTCGAGCGCCTTGGCCTCGTCCGGCACGAGCGCCGCCTTCTCGGCCGCCAGGTCGACGGGCGGCTGCACCATTTCGCCGTCGATCATCGCTTCCATGACGGCCCCGATGAACGGGCCGAATTGCTTCTCGCGGATGCCGCTCTTGAGGGCGGCCTCGCGCGCCAGCTTGAACACCGGATCGGCCTCGAGGTCGCCGAGGTAGGGCTTGAGCTTGTCCGAGGGCTCGAACTTGTAGCCGCCGGCGTCCTTCGGCAGCTCGCCGAGCTCGCCCATCCGCGCGATCGCCTCGCGGGCGGGCTTGTAGGCCCCGAACACCTTGTCGAGCGTCTCGCGATCGCTGGCGCCGTACAGGTGGTCGGGCAGGCCCTCCGGCCGGTAGGGTGAGGGACTACCCTCCCCGCCGGTGGCCTGCCCGCCAGCGCCGCCGGGATCGGGCGATCCGGCCGGTGCAGCGGCGCCCGCGCCGTCCTCGGGCGCGCGCATGGGGTGGAAATCGAGGCGTCGGCCGAAGTTCATGTCAGGTTCCCTCTCTGACGTGGCTTTGCTCCTGCCGGCCCATGGCGATGAGCTTGAGCAGGGTGAAGAACAGGCCGTTCTGGCCTTCGCGGGTTGCCGCGTAGAGCAGCGGATCGGGCATCCCGAGCACGAACAGGGGGCGCCTGACCGTGATGTCCGCCAGGTATTCGACGAGCTCGCGCCCCTCCGGGGTCGCCATCACGGCTGCGGCTGCGGCCGCGGCGCCGGCGGCGCGCTCCTCGAGCCGTTCCTCCCACGATCCGCGCTTGTCCTTCGGATCGGGGCCGTCGAACCAGGCCCAGTCGGCCGCCCCGTGCTGCTCGAGGATGAGGTCGAGGGGCTGCGCCTGGCGGGGGCCGTAGCTCGGGGGGATCGCGGGTTGCGTCACGCTGCTGCCGGCGCCGCCTCGGCGCCCTCCCCTGCCTGGCCGGCCTGCGCGGCCGCGATCGCGGCCGCCGCCTGCTGCATCTTCGCCTCGAGCGCCGCGCGTTCCTCGGCGGTGAGCAGGAATTGCGCGGGCACGCCCATGCCGAGGCCGATTTCCTTCAGCGCCTCGTCGACCTTCACGGTCAGCTCGACGGCCTGCGGGCCGCGGATCGTGCCGACGAGCTGGATGAACTCGACGATGGTCGAGAGGGCCTGCGCGCGGAGCGCCGAGGCGATCGGCGAGAGCACGTCGACCCGCACGAGCAGATCGTCGATGGGCGTTTCCGTCTCGAGCAGGTGGAGGTCGTAGGCGATCTCGATCGCGCGGCGGACGACGACGGGCACGATCTCATGCACCAGGCGCCCGAACGCCCCCATGTAGTTCTCGGAGATGCGTTTCATCCGCGCCATGATCTCGGTAGCGCTCTTGGGCGTGCCGCTCTCAGGGGCGAGCTGCGTGTCGTGCAGCGCGGCTTGCACCTGGGTCCGGAGCTCGCCCGACATCAGGTGCCCGACGTCGATCTTGCCGGCCGAGACGTCCATGCGGGTGACGTCGGCGCCGAGGACGCCGCCGGTGGCGCCCATCGCCCAGAACGCACCCGGAGCGATCCGGGCGGTGTCGGGGTTGAAGGCCCCGCCCGGCCGGTAGCCCCAGATGCCGAGCATCTGGATCGCCGCGCTCTTGAGCGTGAGCTCCATGGCCTTGTTGAGGGTGCGGATCGTCGGGAGCGCCAGCAGGACGGGGCCGCGGCCGTACGCCTCGCCGGGCACGCGGAAGTAGCGCGGCACCGCCATGGGCTGCGAGCGCATGTGCGTGTCGACGATCGGCCGGGCGCTGGTGGCGACATGCGCCACGAAGCGCCAGCGCTTGCCCTCGCGGATGAAATCCTGGTGGATTTCAACCTCCTCGTCGGGCTGGGTGCGCTCGGCCTCGACGAACTGCTCGTCGTACTCGCCCTTGGGGAAGGCGCCCCTGATCTGACGGCGGGAGAGGCGCGTCTTCCATGAGATCAGCGCCAGGTCGTTGTAGGGACCGGCCTCGATCGCGACCTCATCCTGCGGCACGTTGACGAACCGCACCGGGCGATCCTTGTCGCCCTCGACGAGCAGGATGCATCCCGTGCCCGCGGCGAGGTCCACGCAGGTTTCGTGCACCGCGTTGTCCCACTCCGAGGAGAGGAAGAACGCTTGCACCGTGCGGCTCACCGCCTCGAGCTCGCGAGCGAGCTCCACCTTGTCGACGTCCTTGAGCGTGATCTCCGCGAAGGGGCCGGGCGCCAGCTTGAAGAAGGGCTGTCCCGGTGGGAACAGGTCGTTCTGCAACTGGCCGGCGAACCGGAAGGTGCTCACGATCGCCGTGTTGTCGAAGATGCGGTCGACGCGGCCGCTGGCCTGGCCCGTGCGCGTCGCCGGGCGCCGGTAGGGGATCGCGAACTCGTAGGCGTCCTCGTAGAGCCCGGTCCAGATGCTCCGGTTGGTCCACGCGCGGCCGACCCGGGTGCGGTGCGTCTGCAGCGAGAAGCCGGGGGCGGCCGGCTCGGCGGTCGGCTCGCGGCGGCGGGCGCTCGCGCGCTCGGCGCGCTCTTTCTTGGGCTTGCGGGCCATCAGCCGAGCGTCGCCTTGCCGTCGCTGCCGGTGTCCATCAGCAGGCGCCGGCCGCGGTTGGCCTTGCGGGCGCCGGCCAGGCCCTTATCGGCGGCTGCGGCCTGCTGGCCCTGCGCCTGGATTTGCTGCGCCTGAGTGATCTGCTGGATGCGCTGGTTATCCTGCGCCTGCTGGCCCGCGGCCCGTAGCGCGTTCCGCTCCGAGGCCGTCTTGCCGCCGAACAGTTTCTTGACGAACCCACCCATCGCCTCGCCATTCCCACAGGTCGAACCCGGCGCGGCTGTCCCGGAGCTCCAAGCCGCAGAGCACGGCCAGGCGAGCGCCCGGCGCGTGCCCCTGCCGGACGAAGGCCCGCAACCGCACGGTGCCATCCTGCGCGGCCCGCGCGCAGGTTAAGCGGGCGAGCCGCACGAAGGTGCGCAGGTGCCCCGCAAGCTCCGGCCGGCAGAGGAACCAGATTTCGGCCGCCTCCTCGCCCGGCGCCTCCGGCTCTATGGGGAAGAACCCGGCCGCGGCGACGAGGCGGTGCTCGATTCTGAACGCGACGCTGAGCGATCCGAGCACTTGGAGCACCAGGCCGCGGCGCTGCCAGGGTTTCAGCCCCGCGCGCGTCTCGCGCACGAGCTCGAGGGTCTCCATGATCGGCGCCGGCGTCGAGACGCGGAGCATCAGCGGTTCTGCGGGATGAAGATCGTACCGATCTGCTCTATCACGTCGTATCCGCGGATAGACTTATGTACCGCTCCTGGGGGTAGCGAGATATCAGTCCATGAGGCCCACCAAGCGTTTCCGGTTATCAAGCGGATATTCTTTGGATCTCTGCCGTCGCCCCACCAAAAGTCGGTTGGCCACGCACTACCCTTACGGATAGGTCGCGGGACAACGCCCTCGTGCTTTACGAGGATCATAGACGACGACAAATCCCAGTATTCGCCTAATTGCCTCGGCGACGCCAGCAATACGGACTGGCCGATTTTTGGAAGAGCATCTTCCTCCGATCTCCATTCGATCATTGTATGCATTTTTCTATCCACCTTGAAAATCACACGTTCCAGACGTTGAAGTCGGTCGCCTGGCGCCGGCCCGTGTCGATCGGGATGACGTTACCGGGGCGGCCGGCTTGGGCGGCGCTGTTGATGATGCCGGCGCGGCCGCGCACGCCGAGGACGCCGTACTGCGCCGCCTCGCATGGGTGCGACCATTCATTCTTCACGGGGCGGTCGCCGTAGACGTCGCGGGTGTCCTGACGCTGGCGGGGGAATTTGTACTGGGCGGCCAGGCCGGAGCGGAGCATCCGGCACGACGGGTCGAGGAGCAGACCAGGAAGGCGACCGTCTATCGCCGTCGTCATGGGGATACGCAGGCTGTCCATACGGATGCCGGGTTCCTGCGTCGGCGCCGGCATGATGGGGATGCCGATCGCCCGCGAGATCGTTTCCGCCCACGCAAGTTCACCGGCCTGCCGGTCCGCGCCATAAAAGCCTGCCGGGTCGGCGGTGTGGGCGCCGGGCGGGCACCCGCGGAACCGGGGCTCTTGCAGCACTGGCGCCCACTTCTCAGAGAAGCGGGCCGGGCCGATGCCATGCCCAGGCACAACTTCGGCGTAGAACCGGAGCTGTCCGTTGGGCATCTGTTGAAACAGGATGCCCGCCGGCGACAGGCCCTGATCGTAGCCGGCGTGCAGCGGGAGCTGCGGCACCGGGACGAGGGGCGTCGGCGAGCAGTGCACCGCCTCATGGAATTCGGGGTACACCGGCTTGCCGCTCAGGCTGTACCCGAACCGGCCGTTGACGAAGCGCACCACGTCCCGCTCGGGGAGCAGGCGCGCCATCTCCTCGTAATAGGCCCGCGATACGCCCTGGCGGTTCTCCGCGGCGTCGGAGAGGCCGTCCGGCTGCTGGTGGAGCTGGTAGCCGTCGATCGGCTTCTCGACGAAATCCCGGTAAATCCAGTGGTCGACGTCCGGCGGGTTGAGGTCGGCGAACACCTGGCGCGGGACGAGCGCCTGCGGGTCCTGCAGCATCGAGCGCGGCGGGTTTCGGCCGGTGCGGCCGTACAGGAAGGTCGCGACCCGCTCGTGCAAGAGGTCCGCCTCGTTGATCCAGGCCCATGAGGGTTCGTATCCCTTGAGGAGGTCCTCGATCGCGTGATCGCCGACCGCGTAGAAGTCGACCGTCATCTCGACGAGCTGCCCGCGGGGCGTGCGGAAGGTGATGCGGTGCTTCGCCGGCCGGTCCTGCCCGCCCTCGAAGTGAGAACCGGGGAAGTTGCGCGGGAAGATGCGGAACCAAGTCTCAAGTGTCGTTCGGTAGAGCGTCCGATAATTGTCGCGAACGACGCAACCTAGGGCTCGGATCGTACCGTCTTTGCAGACTGGCATCTGCAGCGTGTTGAGCGCACACTTGACGACGCTCGTCGTGGTCTTGCCCGAGCCCGCCGGCCCCATGATGAAATCGAGCGGCGATTTGCTCTGCAGGTAGGCGGTCGCGACGGGGCCGGGCGTGGTCCATTCCCACAGCGAGACGTCGCCAGCGAGCACGGGGACGTCGGTCATACCCCTGCCCTCGGCGTTCCCGGACCCGCGGCCCGGTTCCGGCTCCCCACACCCGGCCTGGGGGCGATCCAGTTTCGGCCCGTGTGTGAGACCAAGCACCCCTGAGGGGGTGGGCCCGCGCGCGTTTTGGAGGGCGCGCCGGGGCCCCGGCGCGCGCGCGAGGCCCCCGGAGGGGGGGCGCGGCGGCCGGAGCGATGACTTCCGGTCATGCGCCCGCCAGCCCGAAAGCCGTTGCCGGCCAACGCGTTAGCCCGGATCGTGCGACCCTCGACCGTGCGACCCTTCACGGCCCGCCCTCGCTAAGCCCTTGATCCGGCTCGCTTTCGTCTCCCGCGACCGGCGTCAGGTCGATCATGTCTTCGATCGAGAGCGCCCCGCCTCGCGCGACCGCCTCGGCCGCCCCAGGCCGCACGGTGCCGAGCGCCAGGATCGGCACGACCGGATCGCCCTTGTCGTCGGTCGGCGCCAGGCGCGCGTGCACGAAGGGCATCACGGCCTCGAGGCACTGCCGCTTGAAGACGAGCAGCCCCATCACGTCGACGGGGCCGATCGGCAGGCCGGTCGCCGCCGCGGCGGCCTTCAACATGCGGTGTGTGTGGGCCAGATCGCCCGTTCCCATGGCGAACAGGCCCTCGAGCGGGTCCCCGTACCGGCCCATGAGGTAGCCGGCGAGCTGTTGCGTCCGCTTGTTCCGCGCCCCAGGCGGCCGGCCCGGCCCGCGCTTCGCCGGCGGCGGCGCCAGGGGCAGCAGCTCGTCGAGCCGGTCGTTCTCCTCGGCGAGGAGCGGCAGTTGCTCGCCCTCGGCGGCGCGCCGGGCCTCCTCGGCCTCGCGCACCGCAGCGGCGCCGCCGGCCGCGTCGAGAGACGCCTTAACGCCCGGCTTCATGGCATAAACACCTGATATTTAATTGCTTTCCGCCGATCCGGGCACGCTGGCAGGGCGCGGACGCGGTTACAGCCCGGCGCGGATCGGCGCCGCCTGTAACCGTCGAGTAACCGCGCTTTGCTTGGCCCTTCAACAACTTAGCTCCATCGGTTACAGGTTACAGAGTTACAAACAACCCCATACGCACGCGTGTACGCCTGCATATGTCACGCGCGCGCGAAGCGGATGTAACCGCATAACCGCACCCCTAACCCTCTCAGGTTGCTGAGAAATCCGGGTTACAGCCGATGTAACCGCGTCTGTAACCTGTAACCGGCCCGGCGCTGCCATCGGCCACGTCGCAGCCTCGCACGCGCTTGGCCCGTATTAAGTGCGAGGGCGTCGCGCGGCTTCTCAGGCCCGCGACCGCACCGCGAGCCCTCGCGCCGAATTATCCTCCCCCCCTCTGAGGGTCGGGGAAAGGCAGACGACGACGCGCCAGGGTCGGGGCGCGTCGAGGATGTGGATCAGGGGCCGAGCACGAGGATCAGGGTGCGGGCGGCCAGGCGGATGCTCTGTCCGCCTACAGCTCGTCATCCTCGTCAGGGTTCTCCAGACGATGCTTGTAGTCCCTGATCTCGGCGCGGCTCATATACCGCCAGTCCTGCGCGATGTTGGACAGGGGCTCGGCGGCTGCACCTAAAGACGCCACGAGCTTAAGGGGATCGCCCGGAGCATTATTGAACGCAGGTACAACGGTCAGGCCCGCGATCCCGACGACGACTTCGATCTCTGTGCTGTCGGATACGAGATAGATGTCTACCCTGCATTCGGAGCCCTCGGGCATCCGTCCGCTCATCTCAATTGCCATGGCCTTCCCTCCTCAGTTGGGCGGATGCCCCCTCCGTCGAATTCAGCGCCCCTTCGTGGCAAGGGTGCAGGGTAGGAACTGATCGAGGCTGTTGCGCAGGTGTCGAAGCCCTTCCGGGCTGAGCGGCTGCGATATATCCTCGCCGCCATCATCCGACGGTACGTAGTCATAGCCCCGGCTCGAGATGAACCGGCCGCCGCCCGTGTCGAGATCAATTTCCAACTTGCAGCCCCCTAGTCCTATGATGACCTTTGTGTGGCGTGTTTCTTCATTCATCCCTCATCCTCCACCTTCGTAACCGTGTCGAAAGCCTGCATGTCGACGAGCACGCAGCGCGTCGCCACGCGGTTGATCTTCACCACCTGCGCATTGCCCCGGTCGCGGATCACCACGTCTGCCGGCCCCTGTTTCAGGGCGTGCATCCACACGCCGGCGCCCCAGATCGTGCCGGCGAACAGCTTGGTCAGGAGCGGCGACGTCGCCGGGATCGCGAGCGCCGGCCCCGCGCAGACCTTGCCGGGCGCCACCAGGCCGAGGCCGGCGAGCGCCAGGCGCGTGCGCGCCGCATCGAGCGGTTCCGTCGACTTGTTGAGCGTGTCGAGCGGCGTGTGGTTCGCCTCGAGCAGCTCGATGCAGCCGCCCACGGTCGGCTTCTCGCCGCCCTTCCACGCCTCGATCGGGCTCGCGAGCAGGTGCTCGAGGCAGGCCCGCCAGTTGGCCGTACGCTCGCCGCGCTCGGCCGCCGTCGCCTCGGCGATCAGCGGGCCGAGGAGGCCGGGCTCGGTGACGGGCAGGCCGGCCGCCTCCATGCCGGCATCGCCGAGCAGCATGGTCGCGCAGGCGAGCAGCGTGCCGTAGGTGTCCTGCGTGCGCCCGTCGAGGCCGGCGTCGCGCATGGCGTCCTTCCAGCCGTTGAGGGTGCGGGGCCAGTGCTTCCAGCCGTCCATGAGCTGCCGGAGGAACTGGCGGCCGAACGTGTCGATCGCGCCGGGGATTTCCGGCCGGGCGCCGCCCTGCTCGAGCTTGCGCAGGTTGAGCAGCGCCATGCGCGAGCGGTCCTGCGGGCCGAGCGGCGGCGGGTTGATCGCCGAGAAGAAGAACGCATTCCTCGCCTGAAACTCGACGCCCTCGTGCTCGGAGCCGCCGCGGTACATCACGCCGCCGGAGGCCGCGAGCCGCGCCAGGCGCACCACGCCGACCGCCCGGCGGTTGTCCGCGTCCGCCTCGAGCTCGTCGACGGCGACGGGCAGGCAGTCCTGTTTCACCCGCTGGTAGATGCCGGCCGGCGTCGTGTCGGCGGTCGCGTGCAGCGCGTCGCCGATGACCTCCTTGATGATGGCCTGCAGGGTCGATTTGCCCTGCCCGTAATCCCCGGTGATAAACAGCGCCGGCCGCCAGTCGAGGGCGGCGCCGAGGAACGCCGCGCCGATCCATCCGAGCAAGAGGATCGGGTCGAGCAGCGGCCGCTCCCACTTCCACGACTGGAACGCCGCGATGAGGTCGTGCGCCGGGCTCTGCTCGGCCGGCACCGCCTCGCGCCACGGCTCGAGCACCGGCGGCCGGCGCGGGTAGAAGGTGCCGTCGACCTCGCCGGGCCGCGACACCTGCAGCTTGCCGTGGGTCGAGACGCGCCAGAGCCCCTGTCCGGAGTGCCAGACGAGCTCGCCGCTCCCCTTCACGATCCAGGCGCCGCGGCCACGCACCCGGTCGACCGGCGCGAACAGCCCGCGGCTGGACGCCGCCTTGAGCAGGCAGGCACAGGCGTCGTCGACCTCGAGCCCGTTGATGCGCGAGGGTTTGCCGTCCTTCGGCGCCGAGAGCCGCGGCCACGCCCAGGTGAGATAGTTCGGCTGGTGCGCGAACAAGTCGAGGAGGATTTTCTTCCCCCACCGGTTCACGTTGACGGCCCGGAGCTGCCCGAGCGTGTCGACGAAGTAGGTCGTGTCGCCGTCCTTGCCGAGCGGGATCACTGGGCACTCGGGCGGAAGGTGCGAGACCGGACCGCCGGGCCAGCCACCAGGCGGAAAGCCGTGGCGGTTCTCCTCGGCCGGCGGGTCGCTCGGCTGCGCATCGGCGGCGTGCTGCGCCAGGGCATCGGAGAACGCGGCGCGGACGCCCTTGAGACCGGAACGGGATGCCATGGGTCCTGTGCGGCCGGGCCGCTGTCACGAGGGAGGGCGGCCGCCGGCGCACCGGCGGCCGCGATCGGGCTCAGCGGCGGCGCTTCTTCGCCGGCTTCGCCTCCGGTTCCGGCGCCGGGTCCGGCGTCGGCTCCCGGTCGGCCGCCGGCTCGCTCACTCCGGCGTCCTGAGCTGCAGCATCCGCCACCGCCGCAGGCCGATCCGCCTCGCCAGGCGCATCCGCGTCCGTGCCGCCCGCGGCATCGCCGTGATCGCCAGGACCCGCCCCGTCCGGAGCGCCCGCGCCAGCGGCAGGCGGATCAGCCGGAGCAGCTCCCGCCGGTCCGCCGGCAGCATCGGGCCGGGCCTCGCCAGCGGGTGCCGCATCCTGCGCATCGCGCGCGTCCTCCTCATCGATGACGGGATCGGCGGCGGGCTCGGCCGGCGGGCGGCCGCCGCTCTCCGGCGCGTTGCGGTCGCCCTGCGGATCGTCGACGCCGCCCGGCCGGGCCGGCTCCGCGGCGACGCTCGAGAGAGCCGCCGCGTCCTTCGCGGCCTGGGCCAGGTCGCCGGCGATCGGCGTGAACCCCGCGTCGCCGTCGAAGCCGTGGCCGAGCGGCACCGCCCCACCCGGTGCCAGGCTCCCGCCGATCGCGGGCGCGCCGGCGATCGGCGCCTGCGGCTCGGCCGGCGGCGCGTCGGCGCCGTGCCCGCTGCGATCGCTCCCGTCCGGCCCGCGCAGGGAGGGCATGAACGGCGCCGGCCGGGTGATGTTGCTCTCGACGGGCGGGGGCGCCTGGCCGGGCACCTGCCAGGAGCCGGCGGCCTTGCCCGACGCCGGGATGATCGTCATCACCCGGTCCTCGCCGAAGCCGGCCACCGGATCGGTGGCGTCGGCGCCGACCCGCAGGATCGTGTCCTCGACGTCGACGAAATCCGCCTGCGGCAGCTCGGCCGGCGCCGCCAGGTGCGCGGCTGCCGCGGCCGACATCCGCTCGCGGTCGACGATCTCGAGCACACGGGCGAAGGCGGTGTAGCTCGAGCGCGGGCCGGTGCCGAGCTCGGCCCAGCCGTCGCCGGCCCCGTCATGCACGCCGGCGGCGCTGGCGTGCCGGTACAGGGCCTCCGGCGCGACGCCGGGGTTGCCGCGCACGAAGGGCGCCAGGACCTCGATGGTAAGGGCGATCTCGCCCTCGACGTTCCGGCCCTCCGCGACGCCGAGGCTCGGCCAGAACACCGGGTTCAGGTCCTCGTCGCTGCCGGAGAGCAGCACCGAGGCGGCCGCGGAGTAGGCCGCGAACGCGGCCGGATCGCGATCGCGGAGGGGGGCGAGGCCCTCGAGAAACTGGCCGCCGTCGTCTTTGGGGTCATCGGTCATTCGTCCGTCCTCACAGCGTCGTTCACATCCTTGCCCCAGTGGCTCCGGAGCACGCTCACAGGCCGGCCCGCCGCCTCCATCCGCTCGATCGCGGCGTTGAAGGCGTCGACCGCCTGAGCTTTCCCCCAGTCGTTGTCCTGCGCGACCACCACGGCCGACACGCAGGGATGCTCGACGGGGACGTTGGCGAGGTTGCCGAGGGAGGTTGCCGCCCACACGCGGGCCTCCGGCGCGGCGAGGGCGATGGTGAGCCCGTCCTCGACGCCCTCGGCGGTGGCGAGGACGCCGGCGACGCCCTGCAGGGCGGCATCCTCCGGCAGCAGGCCGGACGGGCCGCGGGTGAGCCGGATCACGCCACCGGCGACGAGCCCGAGCATGAGCTTCGGGTTGCCGACATGCGCCTTCTTGAGGCCGTCCGCCCGGAGGAAGGTGCAGTGCACGGCGACGATCCGGCCTTCGCGGTCGCGGATCGCCCACACCATCGCGGGAAAGCGCGGCCCCTCCGTCACCACGCCGTCGCCGTCGTGGCTGCGCCCCCGCCACCACTCGAGGTCGGGGAAGAACCGCACGTCTCCCCACTCGAAACCGGGGATCTGTGAAGGCGGCACGCCGCGCGCCTCGAGGTACGTCTCGGCGACGGTGCCCCGGATGTCCGGCCGCGCCTGGCGCCAGAGGTTGCGCCCCCGCGCCACGATCCGGGCGTCACGCTCCCGCGCCTCGGCCTCGGCCGTCATGCGCCTGCGCGCGCTGCTGGCGCGCATTCGCTCGAGGGTGGCGGTGTCGACCAGGCCGAGGCCGAGCCAGTCGAGCGACCAGCGCACCGCCTCGGAGCGGCCGCCGCCCTTGCAGTAGGCCACGAGGTCGAGGACGTCGCCCTTGTCGCCGGTCGCGTAGTCCTTCCACGCGCCGGCGTTCGGGCCCCGCATCCAGATCGTGAAACTGCCGCCGTGCTGGTCGGGCCGCGTCGGGTTGCGCGGCTGCACCCGCGTGCCGTCGAGTTGCCGCGCCTCGGCCGGCGTCAGGCCGGGTACGAGCACGCGCACGAGCTCTTTCAGGCGGCCCTGCAAGGCGCCCTTGATGACGTGCATGGGGACGCGGGCGTTCATGGCATCGCGTCGAGAGCGTCGTTGTATGCCAACCACCGACGTTCCGACCAAGGCAGACCGGACGTTTTATCGAAGCTGCTTTCGTGATGGGCCGCGACAAATGCGCGAAGGCCATGCTTTCCATAGTGCGCTGCATTGCTGCGAGCCGCAGTGATGAAGCCGAGCGCCGACGAAAGCTCGCCGCTCGTCATAAACAGAACGGACCCTCTTGGGTCGCAAGGCAGGCGAATGCTGTCACCTTCCTTGCCCGTGCGCGCAAGGTGCGCTGGGTTGTGCGTCCACCAACACGTATGAGCTGCGTAGTAGATTGTTGGATGATCGAAGTCGCGCAACTCTGCCTCGATCTGCTCGAGCGTCTTGCCGCGACGAATGATAAGCTGGCCCATCAGCCCTCCATCATCTTGAGAAACCGCGTGCGGGTGCGGGAGCCGGGGACGTTGCGGGCGTTCTGCGAGGGCGTGGCCCAGCGCAGGTTGCGGCGCCGGCAGTCCAGCGTGTTCCCGTTGCGGTGGTCGCCGATCCAGCGGCCGCGGCCGGGCGGGCCGTCGCGCCGCGTCAGGATTTCCCGGTGCAGCCACAGGGTCCGGCCGCCGACGCAGCGGCGGGCGTACATCCCGTCCGGCCGGTCGATGACGAACACGCCCTCGAACCGCTCGCAGATCGAGCCCGACCCGTAGGTGTGGCACCAGCGGTGGCGCGAGGCCCAGGCATGGTCCTCGGGGTCGACGAGCGCGTAGACGTCGAACCGGTCGCTCAGGTGCAGGTAGCAGGCCGCCGGCGCCGGCACCGCCCACGTCATCGGGTCGAAGTCGTCGACGGCGATCAAGACGCCGCCTCCCGCGCGGCTTCGATCCGCGCCAGGGTGGCCAGCCGCATGAACACGCTGCTTGTGCGCCGCCCGATCCGGCGCGCGATCTCCGCGACGCTGATGCCCTGCGCCTCGAGGGCGAGCAGCTGCGCGTCTTCCGCCGGTGTGAACCGCCACACCGGGCGGCCGTCGCGGAAGCACACGGTGCGCGAGAGCGCCCGCTCCTGGGTCCGCGTGCGTCCGCTGGCAATGCCGAGACGCAGCATGTGGTAGCGGACGACGCCGTACCCGACGCCGAGTTGCTGCGCGGCTGCCGTGAAGGTGGCGCCTGCCTCGACGAGCGCGCAGGCGGCGTCGATCTGCTCTCGGGTGAGGCCGGGCGCCTTAGCCATGCGCCGCCCTCCGCTTGCTCAGGGACGCCAGCTCGGCCTGCGGCAGCGCCAGGCTGCAGCCGCGCCAGGCGTAGACCTCGCCGTGCAACCGCTCGATCGGGCCGACGACGACGGGCCGCCCTTCGATGAGCAGGGCGCCCATGCCGGGCGGCAGCTTGGGCCAGGGCACGACCCGCTCGACGCCGAGCTGGTCGACGTAGGCGGCCAGGTCGAACCCGGCGGGCAGCTCGTCGCGGGCCGCGGTCATGCCGCCTCCCCGCGCGCCAGCGCGCACACCACGTCGGCGGTCAGCCGCTCGAGCAGGGCGTCGAAGTCGGGATCGTCTCGCCGGTCCTCGACGCTGCGCAGGCCGAGGCAGACGGCCGCCGGGGTCAGGCCGAGCACGTGGGCCAGGCGCGCCTGGCGCACGTCGACCACGGTGTTGGTCAGGTAGATCGCCGCCTGCCGCACCTGCGCGAGGCGCCGCCACTCCGGGTCGGCCGTCGCGCCCAGGCGCGGGTCCTGCGCATGTACGTCGTCAGGGCGCACGCCCATGTGCACGGCGATCGAGGCAACGAACCCGCCGTAGACCGCCCGGATCAGGATGGTGTCGGGCTCGCGCACCGCCCGCCGCTCCGAGCGCAGCGCGGCGAGCGCGGCCTCGAGGCGGCGAAGGGTTGTGGGGCGGATGCCCGTTCGGCCCTTGATCGCGCGGCGGTAGGCGCTTGGAGCGACGCCGGCGCGGACCGCAAGCGCTTCCACCGAGAAGCCGAGCGACAGCCGTTGCCCGTCGACCTCGGCCAGCGTCGCGCTTAACGAAAGCCTAGGCTTTTCACCGGCTGTGCGCGTCGATGTGCACGCCGTTGCGCCGGGCACCATCACTCGGCCGCCTCACGATGCGCAGCGATCGCCAGCGCGTTGCGCAGCTTCTCGAACGTGGCCTCGAACCCAGAGGTACGTCCCTTCTTCAAGCGCACGTAGGTCGACGGAGCAATGCCGGCCGCTCTGCAGAGAGCGTGCTGGGACAAGTTGAGGCGACGCCTTTCCTCGTCGATCGCTTTGATACTCGCCATGCTTGACCGTTCGTCCCATGCGCAGATAGATGCGCACAAGATGCGCACGGGTGCGCATTGTCAAGGGAGCGTTTTGCTCGCGAATTGCGCATCCAACGGCCGTACGGTTCTGCTCATGCCGAGCAGAGACGACACGCGAGAGTGGGTGAAGGCGGTCCTTGCGCATCTGCGCATGAGGCCGACCCAACTAGCCCACGCCATCGGGCGGGCCCCGAGCACGATCAACCGCTTCCTGAACGACCCAGGGGCGACCCATAACCTGCAGCCCGAGACGATCGATCAGATCGCCGCGCTAGCGAAGGTGCGCCCTTACGAGCTGCCCGAGGATCGAACGCCGAAGGTCAACGGGATGGCCGAGGCCGAGGCCGAGGCATACCGCGCCCGGCCGGACGGCGACGTTTTGCTACGCCACGCCGTCGAGCGCCTCGTCGAGATGCGCAATGGCGTCGACCCTTGGGTGCTCCGCTCGAACGCCCTGCTGAGCATTGGCTACCTGCCGGGCGACGTGATGCTCGTCGACCTTAACGAGCGGCCGCGCGCTCACGACGTCGTGTGCGCGCAGGTCTACGACTGGGTGCGCAGCAGAGCGCAGACCGTGTTCCGCTTGTACGAGCCGCCCTACCTGCTCGCCTCGACGACGGACCAGGCCGTGCTCCGCCCCCTGGTGGTCGATGACAACGTGGTGGTGGTGAAGGGTGTCGTCACGGCTTCGATCCGCCCACGCCGAAACCTCGACGTCGCAGCGTGAGCCGCTGGTATCCGCTCGCGCTTCTCTGCGCGGGGCTGCTCGCCTGGATGATGTTCCCGCGGATCGGCAACGGTCTCGCGACGCTGTGCGGTGGTGTGTTCTACACCGCAGCGGCAATCGTGGCGTTCTTTGGCTTGGCCTACCTCATCCCTGAGAGAGGGTCCCCGAGCGCACGCCCTTACGCGGCCGCTGTCGCCCTGGCGGTGCTCGCGGCCCTTGCGTCTCTCGCGCACCCCCATAGCTTCGCGCGCGCCATCGAGCACATCGTCGACGCGGACGACTAACGCGGATGCGCACCATTGCGCGTCGTGCGCATCCATGCGCATAATCTGCGCATCCTCAACAAGGGATGCGCAATGGAACAGTCACCGCTCTACCTCGCTTCGGAAGTGGCCGCCCTGCTCGGCTGCTCGCTCGCCACCCTGCCGGCCAAGTGGCGCCGGCTGAACCGCGACCACGGCTTCCCGCGGCCGCTGCCGGGCAACGGCAACGCCTGGTCCCGCTACCTCGTCAACGAGTGGATCGACACCACCGACGCGGAGCGCGACCTCCCCCGCGAGCGCCGGCCGCGCCGCGCCGTCGCCATCGAGCAGCAGCGCCAGGCACTCGAGGCGCGCTACGCGGGAGGGATGGTCTGATGGGCGAAGCTGACAGGCGCCGCAGGGCGCGGGACGCGTCTAGCGCTGAGAACTCGGTTCCCGGATCACACGCACCGGCGAGTAATAAGTCAGCGCACATCATGCGCGCAACAATGGAAACCCTGAAAAAAGTTTATCCTGATTGCGAATTCGCAATGTTCGTATTCGAAAAAACAGAGCCGGGCGCCAGTAGGAACGCCCGCTACAACTATGCATCGACGGTAGATCGCGCCGATATGAACGCCGTCCTCCGCAGCTTTCTTGATCGACAAGCCGAGATGGAAGCGATCGACGAGGCCATGTCTGCCCCTGCGAAGGGAGGGCTCAACTGATGTCTGACCCCCGCACCAAGACGCTCATGGATCGACTCGAGGGCTACGCGAAGGCGATCGACCGCGACGGGCAGGTCAGGCTGCAGGTGTTCGCGTCGGCCGGGATCGCTCTCATCGGCATCGGGCCGAACGTGACGGCCTGGGAGCTGCGGCTTGTCGCGAAGTTCCTCACCGAGCAGGCCCTCGAGATCGAGAAGGCCCTCGCGCCGCGACCGCTCGCCGTCCCGCTGGACGGCATGGCCGCGCCGAGCGAATAGGAGGGCTCAGTCACCATGCGGAGAGGGACCGCGGCCGTGGCGAAGGTCACTATCACGATCAGCAACGTGTCGTGGCGCGGCGGCCGTCCGCGCTACCAGCCGGGGCCGAAGCATCGCAAGCTCGGCCTCAAGGGGCAGGACCTCAAGCGGTTGGACGGCTCGTGGATGTCGGCCGAGGAGGCCGCCGCCTGGGTCGAGGCGCAGCTCCGGCCGCGCATCGCGGAGGTCAAGGCGGCGAAGGCCGCCGGCAAGAGGGCGCCCCGCCGCAAGGCGCCCGGCGCCTATACCCTCGAGGACCTGTTCGAGGATCTGTGGAAGTCGCCGAAGTTCACGGCCGGCGAGCCGGTGCCGGGTCGGCCCAAGCGCAAGGTGCTGGCCCCCGCCACCATTCGGGACTACCGCGCGAAGGCGGCCGCGCTCGCCGCCTTCGATCCCGAGCTCTACGGCTCCGACGTCGCCGCCCTGTCGAAGCCGATCCTCGTCGGCCTGCACGAACGCCTCTGGCACGACAAGGGGCACCACATGGCGAACGCCATCCTCAAGACGCTCTCCGTCGCGCTCAGCTACGGCGTGCGCAAGGAGCTCGGCGGCCTCAAGCACCATCCCGCGTTGCGCCTCGGCATCGAGCAGCCCGACGCGCGCGTGCGGGTCGGCACGATCGGCGAGATGACCGCGATGATCCGGGCGGCCGACGCGATCGGTCTGACCATGGTCGGGCACGCGATCATGCTCGGCCTCATGACGGGCCAGCGCCAGACCGAGCGCCTGGCCCTGATGGATGCCGGGCATGAGAAGGGATGGCGGCGTTTCCGCCAGTCGAAGACGGCGGCGATCGTCGAGGTCCCGGAGACACCGCAGCTTACCGCCCGCCTCTCCGCGGCCGCCACCGAGCGCCGGGTGCTCGGCGTCAAGGTGGCCAACGTCGTGGTCGACCCCAAGACGGGCGCCCCCTTCACGCAGAGCACCTACAACAAGGTGTACCGCCAGGTTCGCACCGCCGCCGTCGCCGGCGTCAAGGACGCGGCCGGCGCCTGGATCGTCGAGCCCTGCCCGACGCTGGCGGATTTTCAGGACCGGGACCTGCGCGACACCGCCGTGACCTGGCTCGCCCGCGCCGGCTGCACCGTGCCGGAAATCCGGTCCATCACCGGGCACGATCCGCGCACGATCTACAGCATCCTCAAGCACTACCTGGCGATCGACCGCGAGCAGGCATCGGCCGCGATCGGCAAGCTCGTGCTCTACCTCGAAAGCGAAGGGGCCGCCCTCTAGTCATTGCGCAGGTCGCACGACTAGACAGCAGCCCCCGGAACGAAGGTCGCACGTGCGACCTTTGCGACCCCTAAAGTCGGGTCACACGTTCGCGGTTCGTACAGGCGAGGCAGCGCCTAAACCGTTGAAGGAATTGACCACCGCCTCGCCCTTGCTCGGCATTGTCGAGTGACAATGAGACACTGGATCACCTCCTTTCGCTGGTTGCTGGGAGCCCGAAGGTAGGTGCCCCGCGCGGGCTTGTGAAGGCGTGCGGCGCGCCGGCCCGCCGCGCTCCCCTGCCGCACCCCCCGTGCCGCCCGGTCCGGCGGCCGGCTTTGCCCCCTTCCCCGCGGCGCCGTATGAGGACGGCGCGAAAGGCCGGATGGCGTCATGCCGGTCCGCCCCTTGCGGGACCGATCCGATGCTCGACACACCGCGCGTGCCCGCCCCCTCCTCCGATCCGCTCCCGAAGCCGGGCGCGAACGCCGCGGGTCCCGCCGACGAGGGCGCCCTCGATCCGGAGGCCATGCGCCAGCCCCTGCCGAACGCCTGGTACTGCGTCGGCCGTGCGGAGGACCTCCGCGCCGGCAAGCTCCGCTCCGTTCCCCTCAACGGCGAGCTGATCGTGCTCGGGCGCGAGACCTCTGGCGCCCCCTTTGCGCTCCGCGACCGCTGCCCGCATCGGGGCATGGCCCTGTCGCTCGGCCGCTTCGACGGGGACGCCCTCACCTGCCCGTTCCACGGCTGGCGCTTCGGCACGGACGGGCGCTGCCGGGAGGTGCCGACCCTCTCGGCGGCCGACGCGGCGGATTTCTCGAAGATCGTCGTGCAGCGCTTCCCCGTGGTCGAGAGCGCCGGCTTCGTCTGGGTCAACCCCTGGCTCGGGGCGCCCGGCGCCGAGACCCCGGAGGTGCCCGCGCTCGGCTTCGAGCCCCGCGGCAGCCTCGTCGTGGCGCTCGAGGTCGAGGCCTCCTTCGATCTGACGACGCTCAGCCTCGTCGATCCTGGCCACGTCGCCTTCGTGCACGATTCCTGGTGGTTCCGGCCCTCGAAGGAGCTGAAGGAGAAGGTCAAGCGCTTCGCCCCCGTGCCCTACGGCTTCGTCATGACGAGCCACGCCACCACGACGAGCTCGCCGGTCTACCGTCTGCTCGGGGGCGTGCCGGAGGTCGAGATCGAATTCCGCCTGCCCGGCGTGCGGCTGGAGCGGATCACGGCGGGCGAGAAGCGGGTGGCGAACTACACCTTCGCCACGCCGATGACGCCGAACCGGACGCTTCTGACCAACGCCCTCTACTGGAACATCCCCGGCCTCAACCTCCTCAAGCCCGTCGCCCGGCCGCTGATGCGCCAGTTCCTGACCCAGGATCAGCAGGTGCTCCAGCACGCCCAGAAGGGCCTCGACCGCAAGCCCACCATGGTGCTGTTCGGCCAGGGCGATCTGCCCTCGCAATGGTACTTCCGCCTCAAGCGCGAGGCGCTCCAGGCCGCCCGCGATCGCCGCCCCTTCGCCAACCCGCTCGAGGAGCAGGAGCTGCGCTGGCGCTCGTGAGGCGGCGGCCCGCCGGCCGCTCTCTCCGGATTCCCGGCATCGGGCGGCCGATGTTCATCTTTGGATAAGCATAAGGCAAGTCTTTCCTCCAGAAGAAGATTTACGATGACGTCTGCTTTATGGCGAGGGTTTATTCACTATTCGAGTCTATTTCTCGGCACGTCCGTGATTCAGCACGCACGATAGCGTGGCGCGGACCCGAGGGGGTCTCGAAGCGATGCCGTCAACCTTTGCCGTCACCGGCATCACCACGACGACCTCCTCGTCCGGCCCGGCCCTCAGGGCCGGCGACACGCTGACGCTGACGCTGGCCACCGCGCAGTCCATCGACGGCGTGACGCTCGCGGGCGGCGTGAGGCCGATCCTGACGCTCAGCAACGGCGCGACGGCCACCTATGCCGGCTACGACGCGGCGGGCCTGCGTTTCACCTACACCGTGGCCGCGGGCCAGGACACCGCGGGCCTGACCGTGACGGACCTCGACCTCAAGGGCGCCACGGTCGCGCACGCGAGCGTCTTCGGTTTCGGCACGCCGACCGAGTACGCCGCGGGCGCCCAGACCGTCTCGACCTACGCGGTCTTCGCGGCGGACGTGAATGGCGACGGCAAGGCCGACCTCGTGACCGCCAACACGCGCGACAACACCGTGTCTGTCTTTCTGGGCAACGGGAACGGTACGTTTCAGGCAAAGCAAGACTTCGCCACCGGCAACAGTCCCCGCACCGTCGTGGCGGCGGATGTCGACAACGACGGCAAGCTCGATCTCGTCACCGCCGACACCTCCGGCAGCACGGCGAACGGCTACGTCTCCGTCCTGCTCGGCAACGGCGACGGCACCTTCCGGGTGAAGCAGGATTTCGCCACCGGTGCCGGGACCTCCTCCGCGATCGCGGTCGACGTCAACCAGGACGGCAAGCTCGATCTCGTGACCACCGAGAAGGGGCGCTTCAGCGGCGACGGCACCACCGTCTCGGTGCTGCTGGGCAACGGCGACGGCACGTTCCAAGCGCGGCAGACCTACACCGTCGGCAACGGCCCGCAGGACGTGAAGGCCGCCGACGTGAACGGCGACGGCAAGACCGATCTCGTCGTCGCCAACGGTTACAGCGACTCCGTCTCGGTGCTGCTGGGCAACGGCGACGGCACGTTCCAGGCGAAGCAGGACTACGCGGCCGGGCCGAGCCCATTCGGCATCACGCTGAAGGACGTCAACGGCGACGGCATCCTCGACATCGTCACGCCGAATCTCGGTACGCCCAACGGGGTCTCGGTGCTGCTGGGCAACGGCAACGGCACGTTCCAGGCGCGGCAGTTCTACGCCACCAACGGACCGGCCGCCTCCGTCTCGCTGGCCGACGTGAACGGCGACGGCAAGGTCGACATCGTCGCCTCCACGACGACGGGCAACCTCTCCATCCTGCTGGGCAACGGCGACGGCACGTTCCAGACCAAGCGGGACTACGGGGCGGGCGCCAACAGCTATGCGGTGACGACGGCCGATCTGAACGGTGACGGCTTGCCCGACATCGCCTCGGCCTCCCTCTCGACCAGCACGCTCGCGGTGCGTCTGAACACCTCGACGCAGGCGCTCGGCCTGGACGCGGCGAGCCTGACCACCGCCGCCGGAACCAGCACCCACATCGCCGTCGACACGAGCGCTCCGGTCCTGACGCTCGCGCTGACGGCGGGCACGGGAAGCGATCCGGTCCATGGCAGCCGTGCGCTTCCGACCAATGCCGGGGGCAGCCTCGTCCTCAACGCCGCCGCCTTCGCCGACGGCCTTCATCTCGGCGGGACAGTCAGCGACGCCAACCCGGGTCCGGGCGTGCGCATCGCCCTCTATGCCAGCGACGGGCATAGCGTTCCCACCCGGACCGCGACGCTGAGCGGGGGGGCCTACACCCTCCGGGTCGACGCGTCGGGCACGGCGGGCGGCGCCGATCCGGCGCTCGCCTCCGCGCTGACCGACGGGACCTACGTGGTCGTCGCCTCGACCGAGGACGCGCTGGGCAACGCGGGGTTCGGCACGCCGCGGGTCCTGATCGTCGACACGACCGCGGACGCGGGCGCGGCCGCCGCCCTGACGCTCGACGCCACCGCCGACGGGGTGCTCGACGCGGCCGAGGCGCGGGCGGCCCGCTTCACGGTGACGGGCCTCGACAGCGACGCGAGCGCCGTCGCGACCTTCACGGACGGCACCCGTACGGCGACGGCGACCATCGCCGCGAACGGCGCGGGCACGGTCGATCTCACGGGCCTGACCGGCACGGTGACCGCATCGCTCGCCATCGCCGATATCCACGGGAACACCGCCGCCGCAACGGGCAACGCGGTGCAGGTCCTGGCCCCGCCGGCGGGCGATACCACTCCCCCGGCGCTGACCGCGGACGTCGCCGTCGGGCGCGGCGTGGCGACCCCGCTGACAGGCCATCTGCTGGCCAACGACACGGACGCCTCGCCGCTGCATCTGGCCGAGATCCGCTTCGGCGGCGCCACGGTCGCGGTGCCGAGCACCGGCAGCGTGCAGATCGCCGGCGCCCACGGCACGCTCACCGTCTCGGCGGACGGCAGCTACAGCTACCAGGCCGCGGCGCATGGCGGCGACGTGTTCACCCAGACCGTGCTCGACGCGGCCGGCAACGCCGGCCGGACCACCCTGAGTCTCGGCGTGGACGCGCTGACCGAGACCGCCTTCCGCTTCTTCAACACGGTGTCGGGCGACCACATGCTGACCACGAGCGCGGCCGAGGCCGTACAGATCGCGGGAATGGCCAATTACCGGGCGGAAGGCACGTCCTGGGCGAGTCCGGACAAAGCCGCGGATACCACCGACGTGTTCCGCTTCTTCAATGTCCTGAACGGCGACCACTTCTACACGACGGACGCCGCCGAGCGCGACGTGCTGCTGCGGAGCGGCTCGGGCTACGCCTACGAGGGCGTGGCCTTCCAGGCCTATGCCGAGGCGGGCGCGAGCGGCACGCAGATGCTGTCGCGCTTCCTCAACACGCAGACCGGTCAGCACCATCTCGCCCTGGCCGATGAGGCGGCGGGCATCCGCCAGGGCGCGGCGGGCGCCCACTGGATCGACGAGGGCAACGCCTTCGTCGTCCACACCAGCCTCCACGATCTCCTGGCGTGATCCCGGAGCCGATCTCGGCCCCGATCCAGTTCGGAGAACGAGACGGGGCGCCCATTGCGGGTGCCCTTTTTCGTCGGCCGTCCTACCTGCCCGGCTTAAGCTGACGACCGCGGCGACCGATTCCGCCGTGGCAAGCGATCGAGACGCAGAGACCCATGAACGCGTCCTCTCCACCCCCCGCGAAGCGCCCGACGAGACGGCGGGGCCTGCTCGCGGCGGCGAGCGCGGCGACCGTGATGACGCTCGGCGGCGTCGGCTACGCGGCGCACCGGCGCAGCGCCAACCCCTACTATCGCGGGCCGGTGAGCGACCATTTCGACGGGGTGCGCTTCAGCTCGCCCGATCAGGCCGCCGACAAGGACCTCCTCGCCGTCGCCCGCTGGCAGCTCTCGCGGGGGGGCGAGGCCTGGCCCAAGCGCTTCCCGAGCCCGTTTCCCGCCGACACGCCGCCCGAGCGGGTCGAGGGCCTGCGCGTCGTGCTCATCGGCCACGCGAGCTACCTCGTGCAGGTCGCCGGCCGCAACATCCTGATCGACCCGGTGTTCTCGCGCCGCGCGAGCCCCGTCGCCTTCGCGGGCCCGAAGCGCGTGAACCCGCCGGGCATCGCGCTGACCGACCTGCCGCCCATCGACGCGGTGCTGATCACCCACAACCACTACGACCATCTCGACGGGCCGAGCATGGCCCGGATCTGGACCGACCATCAGCCCCTGATCGTGGCGCCGCTCGGCAACGACGCGATCCTCAAGGGCTACGACGACAGCATGCATGTCGAGACCCGCGACTGGGGCGGCTCATGCGACCTCGGCGGCGGCCTCACGGTGCACCTGACGCCCGCCAACCACTGGTCGGCGCGGGGCGTCAACGACCGGCGGATGGCGCTGTGGTGCGCCTTCGTGGTCACCTCGCCCCGCGGCGTGCACTACCATGTCGGCGACACCGGCTTCGGGGACGGGGGCGTGTTCCGGGACATCCGCGCCCGCTTCGGGCCGCCGCGCCTCGCGAGCCTGCCGATCGGCGCCTACGAGCCCCGCTGGTTCATGCAGGCCCAGCACATGAACCCGAGCGACGCCGTCGCCGCCTTCCGGCTGCTCGGCGCCGAGCAGGCGCTCGGGCACCACTGGGGCACCTTCCGCCTCACCGACGAGGGGATCGAGCGGCCGGTGGAGGCGCTCGGCGCGGCGCTGGAGGAGGCCGGCATCGACCCGGCCCGCTTCCCGGCCCTGCGCCCCGGCCAGGTCTGGCAGGCGTCCTGATCCTCAGCGCGGCCTCTTCCCCGCCCGCGTCGCCTCGTCCCGGCAGGAGCGGATCGCGGCGGGCGCCGGCCGCGCCTCCGGGGCGGGCGCCTCGAACACCGCGACGTAGCTGAGGCCGTCCTTCAACCGGGCGAAGCCGGTCTCGCGGTAGCCGACGGCGGACAGCTCGCAGCGCAGGAGCGCCGGGGGCGTGCCGTGCCGGGAGGGGATGTCGTCGGCATCGACGATGCCGATCCGCCCGCCGGGGCGCATCGCCGCCGCGAGGTGCCAGAGCAGGCCGAAGGGCTGCGCGATCTCGTGGTACATGTGGACCAGGACCGCCGCGTCGAGGGAGCCCGGCGCGAGCTTCGGGTCGTGGGGCTCGCCCTCGACCACCTGGACGTTGTCGAGGCTCTCGCCGCGCAGGCGCGTGCGCAGCCCTTCAAGATAGGCCGGCGTCACGTCGTTCGCCACGACCCGGCCGCCGGGGCCGACGCTCCGGGCGAGGCGCACCGTGTAGTAGCCGCTGCCGGCGCCGATATCGGCGACCGTCTCGCCGGGGCGGATGCCGAGCGCGCGCGCCACCTGCCCGTACTCGTCGGCGGCGTCCCGCTCCCGCTCGCTCGACCACAGCGGCGCGACAATCTCGGCGACCGGCCGGTCGGGCTTCGGGAAGGCGTCGGCCGGCGCCGTCTGGGCGGCGGCCTCCGGGACCACGCCCGGAAGCGTCAGGCAGAGGAGGCAGGCCAGGGCGGTCGCGGTGGCCGCGCGTCGGGACAGGGGCACGCTCGGGGGGCCTCTCATGGATCGCTGTCCCCGGCAACGCGCCGGACCCCGCCAGTGTCCCCGCATCCGGTGCGACGAAGAGGCCCCGGATTACGTGCCGGAAAGGAAATGGCCCCGCTTCCGCCGCAAACCGGGCCGTAGTCTCCACGGTGCGGCGCCGACCCGGCGCCTGAGCGATTCGGGAGGGCGAAGGCGATGCGGGACCCGCTCGGAACCCTGGCCGAGGGACCGGTCTCGGGGCGGTCCTCGGGCGTGAACCTGCCCTTCCTGCCGACGCTCGTCACCGCGGTCGCCATCGCCGCGCTCTCCTTCCTCTGCAAGGAGCCGGCCGCGACGCTCGTGTCCGCCCCGGCGCCGGCCGTCCATGCCTCGGCGCATGTCTCGGCGGCCGCCTTCCCCTTCTCCCGCGAGGCCGCCTCCGCCGAGGCGCTCCCGGAGACGGGCGACCGGCTCGTCGCCGGCCTCGCCTTCGCCTCGCTCCAGCCCCTCGATCTGCGGGCGCCCGAGGTCCGGGTCGCGGCGCGGCCGGGGCCGCGCGTCGTCGGGCTCTCCGCTCCCCGCAAGGGCTGCACCGAGCCGCGCTGTAGCGAGGTCCAGAACGCCCGCCGCCCGGATGCCGCCCATCGCTACGCGCCGGAGGAGGCCGATCCCTTCGCCGCTGCCCGCACGGGATCGATCCGCTCCGGCGAGAGCCCGGCGCCCCGCGAGATCGAGGTCGGCGAGGAGGACGGCTCCGGCATGCCCGATCTCGCCCTGCCCTTCGCCCCGGCGGCCCGCGCGGTCGGCCGGGCGGCCTCCGCCGTGGGCAGCGGGGCCGCCAGCCTGAAGAGCTCGGTTTCTCTCCTCGTCGACTGCCTGCGCTGAGGCGGCCGAAAGGTCGCGCCGGCCGCTCCCTGGACCGGGCGGGGCGGGGGACTACCTGCACCCTCGAGGCTTGACGGTGAGCCTGTCGAGGAATCCCAGCGTCCATGCCGGCACGGATCGAGGACTACGCGCTCGTGGGCGACGGGCGCACCGCCGCCCTGATCAGCCGTGACGGCAGCGTCGACTGGCTGTGCTGGCCCCGCTTCGACGCCTCGGCCTGCTTCGCGCATCTCCTCGGCACCGAGGAGCACGGCTTCTGGCGGATCGCGCCGGTGGCCGCCGGGGTCGAGACCGAGCGCCGCTACCGCGAGTCGAGCCTCGTCCTCGAGACCCGCCACCGCACCCGCTCGGGCGAGGTCCTGGTCACGGACTACATGCCCGCCGGGGACGGCTCGCACCTGATCCGCCTCGTGGAGGGGATCGAGGGGCGCGTAGCCATGCGCATGGACCTCGCGATCCGCTTCGACTTCGGCTCGGCGGTGCCCTGGGTGACGCGCAACGAGCTCGGCGACCTGCGCGCCGTATCCGGCCCCCACAAGGTCGTGCTGCGCACCGGCGTGCCCCTGCGCGGCTCCGGCCAGACGACGGTGGCGGAGTTCACCCTCCAGGCGGGAGAGTCGGTGGCCTTCACCCTCAGCTACGGCAAGTCCCACGAGGACGACCCGCCGCCGATCGAGCCGCGCAAGGTGCTCGCGGCCACGGACCGCTTCTGGCACGAATGGTCGGAGGGCTGCGCCCAGGGAACGCCCTGGGACGCGGTGCTGAAGCGCTCGCTGCTGACTCTCAAAGCGCTGATCTACCGGCCGACCGGCGGCATCGTGGCCGCGCCCACCACCTCGCTGCCCGAGGAGATCGGCGGCGTGCGCAACTGGGACTACCGGTTCTGCTGGCTGCGCGACTCGACCTTCACGCTGCTGGCCCTGATGGACGCAGGCTTCCTCGACGAGGCCCGCGCCTGGCGCGACTGGCTGATGCGGGCGGTCGCCGGCAACCCGGAGCAGGCCCACATCCTCTACGGCATCGGCGGCGAGCGCCTGCTGCCGGAGATCGAGCTCGACTGGCTGCCGGGCTACGAGAACTCGCGGCCGGTCCGCGTCGGCAACGCCGCTTCCGCCCAGTTCCAGCTCGACGTCTACGGCGAACTCTTCGACGCCCTCTATCAGGCCCGTCGGCGCGGCATGGAGAGCGATCCCGAGGGCTGGCGCCTCGGCCTCTCCCTTCTCAAGCACGTCGAGACGGTCTGGAGCGAGCCCGACGAGGGCATCTGGGAGGTCCGGGGCGGGCGCCGGCACTTCGTGCATTCGAAGGTGATGGCCTGGGTCGCCTTCGACCGGGCCATCCGCTCCCACGAGGAGCGGCGGGAGCTGCGCGACGCGCCGGTCGGCCGCTGGCGGGAGATCCGCGACCGGATCCACGCCGAGGTCTGCGACAGGGGCTTCGACCCTGAGCTCAACAGCTTCGTGCAGTCCTACGGCTCGCAGCATCTCGACGCGAGCCTGCTGCTGATCCCGCACATGGGCTTCTTGCCCCAGGACGACCCCCGCGTGGTCGGCACCGTCGAGGCGATCGGCCGCCAGCTCATGCGCGACGGCTTCATCCTGCGCTACGACACCGAGAATCAGACCGTCGACGGCCTGCCCGGCGGCGAGGGCGCCTTCCTGCCCTGCTCCTTCTGGTATGCCGACAATCTGATCGGCCTCGGCCGCTGCGAGGAGGCCCGCGCCCTCATCGAGCGCCTGATAGGCGTCTGCAACGACGTGGGGCTGGTTGCGGAGGAGTACGATCCGGTTAGAAAGCGCCTCGTCGGGAACTTCCCCCAGGCCTTCAGCCACGTGGCCCTCGTCAACACCATCCTCAGCTACAGCCGGGCCACCGGACCGGCACGCGGCGCGGGGGCGGAAGCGCCCCGCTAGATCGGGGCGCGCGGGCCGGCGGCAGCACGAGAGAGAGCGACCATGAGCGGAGCGGACACCCCGGCGCGGGGCAAGCTGAGCGAAGCCGACGGGCTCGCGATCAACACCCTGCGCACGCTGGCCATCGACGCGGTGCAGAAGGCGAACTCGGGCCATGCCGGCGCGCCGATGGCGCTGGCGCCCGTCGCCTACACCCTCTGGAACCGGTATCTCCGCTACGACCCGGCCAACCCCCACTGGCCGAACCGCGACCGCTTCGTGCTCTCGGCCGGGCACGCCTCGATGCTGCTCTACGGGCTGCTGCATCTCGCCGGCGTCGCCGACAAGGACGGCGGCAACGCGCCGGCGGTGTCGCTGGAGGACATCAAGAAGTTCCGCCAGGTCGACAGCCGCACCCCGGGCCACCCGGAGAGCCACCTCACGACCGGTGTCGAGACCACCACCGGCCCGCTCGGCCAGGGCGTCGCCAACTCCGTCGGCATGGCGATGGGCGGCCGCTTCCTCGGCGAGCGCCTGAACCGGCCCGACCTGCCGCTGTTCGACTTCAACGTCTACGCGATCTGCTCGGACGGCGACCTCATGGAGGGCGTCGCCTCCGAGGCCGCCTCGATCGCCGGGCACCTGCGCCTGTCGAACCTGTGCTGGATCTACGACAACAACACCATCACCATCGAGGGCCATACCGAGCTGGCCTTCTCGGAGGAGGTCGCCGCCCGCTTCCTCGCCTATGGCTGGCAGGTGCTGCGGGTCGCCGACGCCAACGACGTGCACGCGATCTCCGGCGCCCTCGAGACCTTCCTCCAGTCGAGCGACCGGCCGACCCTGATCGTCGTCAACTCGATCATCGGCTACGGCGCGCCCACCAAGCAGAACACCTCGAAGGCCCACTCGGACGCGCTCGGCCCCGACGAGGTCAAGGGCGCCAAGCGCGCCTACGGCTGGCCGGAGGATGCCGAGTTCCTGGTGCCGGACGGCGTGCTCGACACCTTCCGCGACGGCATCGGCAAGCGCGGTGCCGAGCTTCATGCCCAGTGGCAGGGCTTCTTCCAGGCCGCCCGCGAGGCCGATGCCGGCCACGCCGAGGACCTCGACGCGTTCCTTCAGGGGCGCCTGCCCGACGGCTGGGACCGGGACATCCCGGTCTTCGAGGCCGACGCCAAGGGGCTCGCCACCCGCGAATCCTCCGGCAAGGTGCTCAACGCCATCGCCAAGCACGTGCCGTTCCTGCTCGGCGGCTCCGCGGATCTCGCCCCCTCCAACAAGTCGAACCTGACCTTCGAGGGCGCGGGCACGCTGACCCCCTTCGAGCCGGGCGGGCGCAACATCCATTTCGGCGTGCGCGAGCACGCCATGGGCTCGATCGTGAATGGCCTCGGCCTCGTGGGGCTTCGCGCCTACGGCGCTACCTTCCTGGTCTTCGCCGACTACATGCGCCCGCCGGTGCGGCTCGCCTCGCTGATGGAGCTGCCGGTCTTCCACATCTACACCCACGACTCGATCGGCGTCGGCGAGGACGGGCCGACCCACCAGCCCGTCGAGCAGCTTCTCTCGCTGCGCTGCATCCCCGGCCTCGTGACGCTCCGCCCGGCGGACGCCAACGAGGTCGCCGAGGCCTACCGGGTGATCTTCTCGCTGAAGGACCAGCCGGCGGTGCTGGCCCTCTCCCGCCAGCCGCTGCCGACCTTCGACCGCGCCAAGTACGCCCCCGCCTCCGGCGTGGCGAAGGGCGCCTACGTGCTCGCCGACAGCGAGGGCACGCCCGACGTGATCCTGATCGGCACCGGCTCCGAGGTGCAGCTCTGCGTCGGCGCCTACGAGACCCTCAAGGCCGAAGGCGTGAAGGCCCGCGTCGTCTCAATGCCCTCCTGGGACCTGTTCGAGCGCCAGGACCAAGCCTACCGCGAGAGCGTGCTGCCGCCCGCCGTGAAGGCCCGCGTCGCCGTCGAGCAGGGCTCGGTGATCGGCTGGGACCGCTACGCGGGCAGCGAGGGCGCCATCGTCGGCATGCACACCTTCGGCGCCTCGGCGCCGATCAAGGACCTGCTGACGAAGTTCGGCTTCACCCCCGAGAAGGTGCTGGAGGCCGCCCGCGCCCAGGTCGCCCGCCACAAGAAGTAGCGCACGCGAGAAGCCCTCTCCTCCACGGAACTCGGGGCTGCCCGGGTTCCGCTCCAAGCTCCCCGAGTCGGACAGGCCCGGCTTGGGATGGGAGAGGGTGGCCCGCGAAGCGGACCGAGAGAGGACAGCACCGCCGCTTCCGGAGGATTCGTCACCCCTGCGCGAAAGGCCGCCCTCCCCCGCACGAAGGGGGTGGTTCACGCGCGGGCCCCCGCCCTATCTACCGGGCGCGGGACGATGACACCCACGCGAGGACGGGACGGATGAACGCGCTGAAGGCTCTCTTCACCGAGCAGGACCAGGCCGTCTGGCTCGATTTCGTGGCCCGCGGCTTCATCGCGAAGGGCGAGCTGAAGACCCTCGTCGAGCGCGACGGCCTGCGCGGCGTCACCTCGAACCCGGCGATCTTCGAGAAGGCGATCGGCGCCTCCGACGAGTATGACGGCGCCCTCAAGGCGGTAATTGCCGAGCAGGGCGACGCCCGCGTCATCGACCTCTACGAGGGGCTCGCCGTCGAGGACATCCGCAACGCCGCCGACGTGCTGCGCCCGGTCTACGAGGCGAGCGACGGCGCCGACGGCTATGTCAGCCTCGAGGTCTCCCCCTACCTCGCCCTCGACACGCAGGAGACGCTGGAGGAAGCCCGCCGCCTCCACAAGTGGGTCGACCGCGACAACCTGATGGTGAAGGTTCCGGCCACACCCGCCGGCATCCCCGCGATCCGCCAGCTCACGGCGGAGGGCATCTCGATCAACGTCACGCTGCTGTTCTCGCAGAGCGTCTACGAGGAGGTCGCCCGCGCCTTCATCGCCGGCCTGCAGGAGCGCGCCGACCGGGGCGAGGACGTCTCGCGGATCGCCAGCGTGGCGAGCTTCTTCATCAGCCGCATCGACAGCCTCGTCGACAAGGCGCTCGACGAGAAGATCGCAGGCGGCGGCGTCGACAAGGCGGCGCTGGAGGCCCTCAAGGGCAAGGTCGCCATCGCCAACGCGAAGCTCGCCTACCGGCGCTACGAGGCGATCTACGCCGAGCCCGCCTGGAAGGCGCTGGAGGCCAAGGGCGCCAAGGCGCAGCGCCTGCTCTGGGCCTCCACGGGCACCAAGAACAAGGCCTATTCCGACGTGCTCTACGTCGAGGAGCTGATCGGCCCGAACACCGTCAACACCATGCCGCCGGCCACCATGGACGCCTTCCGCGACCACGGCGAGGTCCGCGCCACCATCGCGCACGACCTGCCCGCCGCCGAGGCCGCGATGGCCGGGCTCGCGGGGGCCGGCATCGACATCGAGGAGGTGGCCCGCAAGCTCGTGGACGAGGGCGTGCAGCTCTTCGTCGACGCCGCCGACAAGCTGCTCGGCGCGGTCGCGGGCAAGCGTACAGCGCTTCTCGGCCCGAAGCTCGACGGCCAGAGCCTCCACTTGAGCGAGGCGCTCGCCAAGGAGACCGACCGCACGGTCGAGGCGTGGCGGGCGTCGGGCGCCATCCGCCGGCTCTGGAAGCACGACGCCTCCGTCTGGACCGGCGGCGACGAGGCGAACTGGCTCGGATGGCTGCGCATCGTCGAGGACGAGTTGGAGCGCGTCGAGACCTACGAGCGCTTCGCCGAGGAGGTGAAGGCCGAGGGCTTCACCGACGCCGTGGTGCTCGGCATGGGCGGCTCCAGCCTCGGACCGGAGGTGCTGGCGCTGACCTACGGCCATCGCGAGGGCTTCCCGCGCCTGCGCATCCTCGATTCCACCTCCCCCGACGAGGTGCGGGCGCTGGAATCGCAGATCGATCTCGCCCGGACCCTATTCATCGTGGCGAGCAAGTCCGGCTCGACGCTCGAACCCAACGTCTTCCGAGACTACTTCCTCGGCCGCATGAAGGAGGTCGTCGGCGAGCGCGCCGGGCGCCACTTCGTCGCCGTCACCGATCCGGGCTCGGCCATGGAGAAGGCGGCGCAGGCCGACGGCTTCCGAAAGGTCTTCCACGGCGTGAAGCAGATCGGCGGGCGCTACTCCGTGCTCTCGGCCTTCGGGCTGGTGCCGGCCGCCGCCGCCGGCATCGAGGTCCGCGAGGCGCTCGACACCGCCCGTACCATGGTGCGTTCCTGCGGCCCCGCCGTTCCGCCGGCCCAGAACCCCGGCGTGCAGTTCGGCGCGGCCCTCGGCACCGCCGCGCTCAAGGAGGGTCGCGACAAGGTCACGCTGATCGCCTCGCCCGGCGTCGCCTCCTTCGGCGCCTGGGCCGAGCAGCTCATCGCGGAATCGACGGGCAAGCAGGGCAAGGGCCTGATCCCGGTCGACGGCGAGCCGGCGGGCGTGCCGGCGGTCTACGGCCGCGACCGCTTCTTCGTCTACCTGCGTCTCGAAGGCCACGCGGATGCCGGCCAGGACGAGGCGGTGCGCAACCTGGAGCGCGAGGGCCATCCCGTCGCCCGCATCGCGCTCGAGACCGTCGAGCACCTGCCCCAGGAGTTCTTCCGCTTCGAGATGGCGACCGCGGTGGCCGGCGCGGTGCTCGGCATCGATCCGTTCGACCAGCCGGACGTCGAGGCCAGCAAGGTCGAGACGAAGAAGCTATTCGAGGCCGCGGAGTCGAGCGGCGCGCTGCCCGCCGAGACGCCGCTCTTCGAGGACGAGACCATCGCCCTCTACGCCGATGCCGGCAACGCAAGCGCCCTGCCCCGGGCCGCCGAAGGTCTCGACGCGGCCCTGAAAGCCCATCTCGGGCGCCTCAAGGACGGCGACTACCTGGCGCTTCTCGCCTACGTCGCCCGCAACGAGGCGCACCACGCCGTGCTCCAGAAGGCGCGGCTGGCCGCGCGCGACGCCCGCCGGGTCGCGACCTGCCTGGAGTTCGGGCCCCGCTTCCTCCACTCGACGGGCCAGGCCTACAAGGGCGGGCCCGACAGCGGCGTCTTCGTGCAGATCACCGCCGACCCGGCCGAAGACCTTCCCATCCCCGGGCGCAAGCTCGGCTTCGGCACGGTCATCGCCGCCCAGGCGCGGGGCGACTTCGCGGTGCTGGCCGAGCGCGGCCGCCGGGCGCTCCGCGTCCACATCAAGGGCGGCGACACCGAGGCCGGCCTGAAGCGGATCGCGGCCGCGATCACCGCGGCGGTCGGCTGAAGCGACTTCGACGGCGCCCGGCGCGTCCCGCGCGCCGGGTCCCCCTGCCCGCCTCGACGGCTGAACCGGAGAACACCCCATGCAGCTCGGCATGATCGGCCTCGGCCGGATGGGCGGCAACATCGTGCGCCGTCTTCTCAAGGGCGGCCATACGGCCGTCGTCTACGACCGGGACCCGAAGGCCGTGGAGGCCCTCGTGAAGGAGGGCGCGGTCGGCGCCGATAGCCTGGAGGAGTTCGTCTCGAAGCTGGAGGTGCCCCGCACCGCCTGGGTGATGCTGCCGGCGGGCGCGATCACCGAGGAGACGGTGGGAACGCTCAAGGGCCTGATGCAGGCGGGCGATACGGTCATCGACGGCGGCAACTCCTTCTACAAGGACGACATCCGCCGCGCCGCGGAGCTGCGCGAGGCCGGCCTGCACTACGTCGACGTCGGCACCTCCGGCGGCGTCTGGGGCCTCGAGCGCGGCTACTGCATGATGGTCGGCGGCGATAGTGAGGCCGTCCAGCGCATCGACCCGATCCTGGCGACGCTCGCCCCCGGCCTCGGCTCGGTGCCGCGCACGCCCGGCCGCGAGGGCCGCGACCCCTGCGCCGAGCAGGGCTACATCCATGCCGGTCCGAGCGGGGCCGGCCACTTCGTGAAGATGGTCCATAACGGCATCGAGTACGGGCTGATGCAGGCCTATGCCGAGGGCTTCGACATCCTGCGCCACGCCAATGCCGAGGAATTGCCGGAGGCGCAGCGCTTCGACCTGAACATCGGCGACATCGCCGAGGTCTGGCGGCGGGGCTCGGTCGTCTCCTCCTGGCTCCTCGACCTCACGGCCCAGGCGCTGGCGAGTGACGAGCGGCTCGACTCCTTCTCCGGCTTCGTCGCCGATTCCGGCGAGGGCCGCTGGACGCTGAACGCGGCGATCGAGGAATCGGTGCCGGCCACCGTGCTCTCGGCGGCGCTCTACGCCCGCTTCCGCTCCCGCGAGCACGCGAGCTTCGCCGACAAGCTGCTCTCGGCCATGCGCAAGGGCTTCGGCGGCCATCAGGAGCCGAAATGAGCGGAGAGGACGCGAGCGTGGTCCTGCCGCCGAACGCCGAGACCCTGGCCGATCCGGCCGCGGTGGCGGCGCGGGCGGCGGAGCACCTCGTCTCGGCCTGCGAGACGGCGCCGGCCGAGCGCGTCGCGGTCTGCCTCTCCGGAGGCTCGACCCCGAAGCTGCTCTACGCCCTTCTCGCCCGCCCGCCCCTGCGCGACCGCCTGCCCTGGGGACGCCTGCACTGGTTCTTCGGCGACGACCGGGTCGTGCCCTGGGACGATCCGTCCAGCAACGTGCGCATGGCGGCCGAGGCCTTCGGCACCGACGCGCCGATCCCGCCGGAGAACCTCCACCGCATCGATCCCGCCGGCGGCGCCGAGGCGGCGGCCGAGCGCTACGGCGCTGCGCTCGCGGGGTTCTTCGGGGTGGCGCGGCCCGATCCGGCGACGCCGCTGTTCGATCTCGTGCTGCTCGGCCTCGGCGAGGATGGGCACACCGCTTCGCTGTTCCCCGGCACCGCTGCGCTCGCCGTCTCCGACGCCTGGACCGCGCCGGTGCCGAAGCCCGGCCTCGCGCCCTTCGTGCCGCGGGTCACGCTGACCTTCCCGGCGCTCGCCGCCTCCCGCGCGGTGCTGTTCCTCGTCACCGGCGCGGGGAAGCGCGCGCCCCTCACCCGTCTCGCCGCGGGCGAGGACCTGCCCGCCGCCCGCGTGACGAGCGCCGGCCGCATCAGTTGGCTGATCGATGCCGCGGCCGCGGGCGCGTGAGGGCTGCCATTCGGAATTTCGCCGCAAACCGGGCCGCTTCGTAGACCCATCTCCGTTCAGCGCGGCAGGGACATGATTCGCGAGGCAGAAGCCGGCGAAGGCTCGATGGAGTCCGAGTCCGAGACGGCGCTTCAGTCCTGCGCGCTCCGGCCTCCGAGGGCGCGGCTGCGGCGTGGCCAGCGTCTCGCGCCGGGGCCTCTGCGCCCGTCGCGGCGGCGGGACCGGGGCGTCGCCGCGGGCGCCCTCGTCGGCGCGCTGGCCGGGCTCGCGGTGCTCGCGGCGCTGGGCCTGCCGCTCCTCCTCGCCATCGTCTCCGAAGGAGCACGACGCCCGGAGGCCGCTCCCGCACGCGCGGCGGACAGGGCCGCTCTCGCGCAGGACAAGGCGCGCTGAGCGGGCGCCGCTCCGCTCAGCGCGCGGGCGGCAGGCTCTCCGGCGCGACGAGGCGGACCGCGCCGCTCCCCCGAAGCCGTTCGACCAGCCCCGCGAGCGCTTCCGGCGCGATGCCCTCGTCTGCGAGCCGCAGCCGGTAGACCCCTCCTGGGCGGGGGCCGTCGACGATGCGCGCGCCGGTCTCCCGGAGCAGCGCCTCGATCCGGCCGGCGGTCGCCTCGGGCGCGAAGGCGACGAGGGCGAAGCGCCCCCGCGCGCTCTCCACTGTGGGGGCCGAGGCCGTCTCGTAGCCCGTCCCCGAGGGCGCGTGGAGATAGGCCTGCGCCAGGAAGCCGGCCTGGAGCGCGATCACCAGGGCCGCGGCGGCGCCCGCCCCCATCAATACCCCCGGCGACAGCCCGGCGAGCGCCCCGCGCAGGCGCTCCAGCAGGCCGGGCCTCCGGTCCGGGCCGGCCTCCGCCGCGATCCGCGCGAACAGCGCCTCGCGCGCCCGTGCTGACGGCAGGCCGAGCCCCTGGTTGAGGGCGACCGTCTCGGCCCGCTCCTCGCGGGCGGCGGCGAGGTTGCGGGCGATCGCAGGATCGCGGGCGATCGCCGCCTCGAGCCGCGTCGCCTCCTCGGGGCTCAGGCGCTCCGTCGCGTGCCAGGGAACCAGCAGGTCGACGTCGTCCGGCGCCTTATCGTGACTCGTGTCCCGGTCCTCGTCCCGGCTCATGGCCACCCCCTGTCGATGCCTCGGGCGGAAAGCTGTTCGGAGAGCCGCTTGCGCGCGTGGAACAGGCGCGTCTTCACCGTGCCCGCCGGGATGCCGACGATCTCGGCCACCTCCTCGACGCTGCGCTCGTGATAGTAGACGAGATCGACCACCTCCCGGTGCTCCGCCGAGAGCGTCGCCAGGCAGCGGCGGATCGCCTCCGCCTTGCCGACCTTCTGAAGCAGGATCTCGGGCGTGTCCGCTTCGTCCTCGATCGCCTCGGCGGCCTCGGGCTCGAGCGAGTCCTGCGGCCGCCGGCGCAGGTGCGAGAGCGCCTTGAACCGGGCGATGGACAGCATCCAGGTCGTCACGCTCGCCCGCCCCTCGTAGCGGGCGGCCTGGCGCCAGACGTCGAGGAAGACCTCGCTCATCAGATCCTCCGCATGGGTCGGGTCGCGCACGAGCCGGACCAGGAATCGGTAGAGACGCGTCGCGTGGCGTCCGTAGAGGGCCTGCATCGCGAGCCCGTCGCCCCCGGCGATCCGCGCGACGAGCGCCTCGTCCGACCCGTCCGTCATCGCCCTGCGTCCCGTTCGATCCTTGGTCGCCCGAGGGGCGCCCGCGGTTCAAACCCGGCGTCGGGTCTTTCTCGCGCCGGGCTCACGGCCGCGGCCCGGGCGGCTCGGTGGCCGGCACGGCGTCCGGCGTCCCGGCCGGGCCTTGCGGGCTCGCCAGGGCCGGCGGAGTGGCCGTTTCCGCCATGCCCTGCGGGGGACTGGCGGAGGTGGGCCGTGCGGCCTCGGCGATCGTCGGCGGGGCGGCGCCCGCCGCCCGCAGCGCCGCGTCGGCCTGCGCGAAGCCCGCCCCGTACTCAGGGTCCGGTCCCGGCGGGCCGAGGTCGCGGGCGCTGCCGGTCAGCGCGGACCGCAGGGCGGCGGGCGTCAGGTCGGGCTTCGCCTGGAGGAGCATCGCCGCGATCCCCGCGACCTGCGGCGCGGCCATGGAGGTGCCGGAGAGGAAGCCGTAGCCGCCGCCGGGGGCCGCCACGAACACCTCGACGCCCGGCGCCGCGAGGGCCACATGCGCCCCCCGGTTCGCGGCCGGGTAGAGCCGGTCCTCGGCGTCGGTGGCGGTGACGGCGACGACGCTCGGGTCGGCGGCCGGATGCAGCGGGGGCGAGGCCGGCCCGGCATTGCCGGCGGCGGCCACGTAGAGCGTGCCCTTGGCGAGCCCCGCCGCCAGGAACTGCGACAGCCAGGCATCGGCGGGCCCGGCGAAGCTCATGGTGACGATCCGCGCTCCGGCGCCGGCCGCCCAGTCGAGGGCCCGCAGCACGTGGATCGTGGTCCCCTGCGCGCCGCTCGGCCGCGCCTCGCCCGTCCCCGAGAAGGCGCGGATCGCGAGAAGGCGTGAGGCCGGCGCCGCGCTGGCGAGCTGTCCCCGCGCCCCGACGAGTCCGGCGACGGCGGTGCCGTGGGCGTGCGGGCTCGGCGGCGCCGTCTCGGAGCGGGCGAGCGCGTCGAAGCTCTTCGCGACCGCGCCGGCGAGCTCCGGGTGGGCGGCGTCGATGCCGGAATCGATCACCGCGACGGCGACGTCCCGGCCGGTGGCGAGCGCGTGCGCCTGCGGAAGGTGCAGCTTCGCCACGGCGTACTGGCTCCCCGCGAAGGCCGGTTCGGGCGCTTGGACCAGGGCGTAGACGTGGTTCGGCCGGGCCGAGGCCACGTGCCGGTCGGTGGAGAGCGCCGCGATCACCGCGGCGAGGCCGCGCCGGTCGCGGATGCGGAAGCGGTGGAGCGTCACCGGCACCAGGCCGAAGCGCTCGGAGGCGATCAGCGTCAGCCGCTCCCGCCGGGCGAGGCGGGCGGGCATGTCGGCGGGGGCGCCGGGCCGAAGCGCGACGAGCACCTCGCCGGGCACCGTGCCGGGGGCCTCCGCGGCCGCTCGGACCGGAGCGGCGGCCGCCGCCGCGGCGCGGGGCGGGACGCGGGGCGGTGGAGTGCCCGCGCTGCGCTCCCGTGCCGCCCGCCCGGCCCGCTTCGGCTCGGCGGGCATCCGCGCGAGGCGTGGAACCTCGCGCGCCGGCCGCGGCCGGGCCTGGGACGGCGGGGCGGCCTGTCTTCCGGACGGGCGCCGGGCGGCCTCCTGGGGCGCGTCGCGCTCCGGGGCGCGCACCCGGCGCGGTGGCGGCGCCTCCTCGACCTCCTCGCGGCGGGTGCCGCGCTCGACGATCGAGCCGAGGACGCCGCCGATGATCCCGGCGCCGAGCCCGATGCCGCCGCCGATGCCGCCGCCGTATCCGCTACGAGCGGGGATGCCGGGGCCGCCTCCGCCCCGCACCTGCGCCAGGGCGGCGGGGGCGGCGAGAAGCAGTGTGGGCAGGACGAGGGCGGCGAGCACCCTTCGGCGAAAGGCTCCGGCGCTTCCGCCCGCACGGGCGCCGCCCCTCTTCGCGCGAACCGTCATGGCGGCAGATCCTCCGTCCCGGCAGCCTAATGCAGCCGTGAGACGAGGTCGATCCGATCGAACACTGGGTTCAAGAGCGCGGATGCACGCGAGACCTGTCTTCGAGACCGGTCGAGGCCGTCTTCCACAGTCTCCGGCCAATGTCAGAGACAATCGAAAAAAGTTGCGGCCGGCCGTGAACCGATGCGCCGCTTTCCGCGACCAAAGCATATCCGGGCCGCGAGGGTCCGGTCCGAGACACCCCGGGCGGCGAGGCCGCCCCGATCCCAGGAGCCAGAGCCATGACCCGCTTCGCCATCGCCGCCGCCGTCGTCGCCAGCCTCGTCGCCTCCCCGGCCTTCGCCTTCCCGCTGGGCAGCCTCGGCGGCCCCGGCTTCAAGATCCCCGCCGGGGGCATGAAGATCCCGGCCGGCGGCCTCAAGGTGCCCCCGGGCGGCTTCGGCAAGCTCGCGCCGGGCGTCATCAAGTTCCCCGTCGGCGGCTACGGCAAGCTCCCCGGCGGCGGCCTGAAGTTTCCGGTCGGCGGCTACAAGCCCTATCCGGGGAGCTACAAGCCGGCGGGCTACGGCGGCTGGGGTCCGGCGGGCATCGGCCTCGGCGTCGGCCTCGCGGCCGGCATGGTCGGCGCCGCCGCGGCGAGCGCCATCGCCGACGACGGCTGCACGGTGATCCGCCGCCGCATCATCGACGAGGACGGCAACATGTTCGTCCGCCGCATCCGGGTCTGCGAGTGAGGATGCATTCAGCGAGAGAGATCGACAGGGCGGTCCCGCCGGGGCCGCCCTGTCCGCGTCGGCCGCTCAGGCCCGCTTCGCCACCGGCGATCCGGCCGTGCCGCCTCCGGCCCGCGCGCCCTGCCGGCTGACGATGCCGAAGCGCAGCACCGCCTGCTCGAGGTAGTCGACGGCGTCGATCACCCCGGCGCGGGCGGCCTCGACCGTGCCGGCCTCCTCCGCCGGCGCCTCGCCGAGCCGGACCGCCAGGACGAGCACCCGGTCGCGCTCGTCCTCGATGCGGGGATCGCGCTCCAGGGCGCCGCGGATCTCTGCGTCGAAGCGGGCGAGCATCGCGAAGGGCAGCCGGTCGGCCACGCCCGGCCCCGGCTCGGCCGCGGCCGCGAGGCGGCGGGCCTCGGCGGCGGCCCGCCGGACCGTCTCCGCGAGCGGCTGCTCCCCCGCCTCCATCGGGGCTACTGCCCGTCGATGCGCTGGCCGAGGATGGCGATGGCCTTCTGGTAGACGGAGGCGCTGTTCCAGCCCTGGATCGCGGCGAAGTTCGGCTCGCCGGGCTGGTAGCCGGCGCCCGCACGCCAGCCGTGCCCCTTCAGGAAATTCGCGGTCGAGGCGAGCGCCACCGGCATGCTGTCGAGGCTGCCGCCGGTGCCGTAGAGGAGCACGTTCTTGGGCAGGAACTGGGTGTGGCCGACCTCGCCATGGGCGGCGCCGCGGGTGCTGGTGGTGATCACGCCCCGGTCCACCAGGGTGAGGGCCGCGTAGAGCTGGTCGGTGAAGTAGGCCGAGCGGCGGCAGTCGTAGGCGAGCGTCGCCACGGCCGAGAGCGTGTTGACGTTACCCTTCACCGCGCCGAAGCCGGTCTCCATGCCCCAGATCGCCAGCAGCGGGCCCGGCGGCACGCCGTAGCGCTGCTCGATGGAGGCGAAGAGCGCCGCGTTGGCCTGCTTCTGCGCGCGGCCCCGGCTGACGATGACGTTGCCGCCGCGCTTGGCCAGGAACTGGTCGAGGGAGAGCCTGAAGCTCTTCTGGCCCCGGTCGGCGGAGATCGTCGCCTGCGAGTAGCTGGTGGTGGCGAGCGCCGCGAGGCTCGCCGGGCTCGCCTTGCCGCGGGCCTCCTCCGCGAACTCGCGCTTCCAGGCCTCGAAGCCGGCGGCGGTGTTGCCGCACTGGGCCGCCTCGGCCGAACCGGCGCAGACCGCGGCCGCGAGACCGAGAAGGGCCGCCATCCTCGGCCCCGTCATTCTGGGCCACGCGCTTGCGAACATCGTCACGTCCTCCGGGCGGCCAACGGCGCCGCTTCCTTCCAAGCGCGGCACTTAAGGCTCGGCCGTGGCAAAACCATGCCCCGTTTCGGGTTTCGTCCGGGGCGGCCGATCACGGGCCGCGGATGTCGCCGCGTGGGCGGCTCGGGCTCGCGTGTTCGCAGATGCGAAAAGGCCCGCCCGGCGATGCCGGACGGGCCTTCGATCGGATGGTGCGCTATCGTCTTGGCTTACGCGCCCTGGGCGGCGAACTCGCCGGCGGCCGGGGTGTTGAAGCTGCCGCTGAGGCGGTCGGCGGCGTAGAACACCGCGAAGACGTTGGCGGCGACGGCGGCGAAGAGGACGTAGTAGGTGACGAGATCGGTCATCGGTGGCTTCCCCGGTGCGTTTGCGATGACGCTGATATCGCACTGCACACGCCGCTCTGGTATGCCAGATGCCACAGCGCTCACATGCGCTGAATGCATGTTAGGAACGATATTTCACGATACCTATGCATATCGCGACGCGTGCATGCCGCATGTGCACGGTCTCGCACGATCCTGCCGCCAAGCCTCGCCGGCCGGCGCCTGACGGGCCGATCGTCCGCCGGGCGCGCGACGAAGCGGGAGCCCGCAGGGGGGGCCGCGCTGTGGACGGTGGTGGAGAAGCGGCGGCCGGGACCGCCGGGCGCCCGCTAGTCGAACAGGCTCGAGACGCTGGCCTCGGTCGCCGTGCGCCCGATGGCCTCGCCGAGCAGCGGCGCGATCGTGGCCACGCGGATGTTGCGGGCGAGCAGCACGGCCTGGGTCGGCTGGATGGAGTCGGTGATGACGAGCTCCTTCATCCGCGAGGCGGCGATGCGCGAGACCGCCCCGCCGGAGAGCACCCCGTGGGTGATGTAGGCCGAGACGTCCTTGGCGCCGGCGTTCAGGAGCGCTTCCGCCGCGTTCACGAGGGTGCCGCCGGAATCGACGATGTCGTCGACGAGGATGCAGGAGCGTCCCTCGACCTCGCCGATGATGTTCATGACCTCGGACTCGCCCGGCCGCTCCCGGCGCTTGTCGACGATGGCGAGCGGCGCGTCGATGCGCTTGGCGATGGCACGGGCGCGCACCACGCCGCCGACGTCCGGCGAGACCACCATGCGGTCGCCCCCGGCGAGCCGCTCCTTGATGTCGCGCACCATCACGGGGGCGGCGAACAGGTTGTCGGTGGGGATGTCGAAGAAGCCCTGGATCTGGCCGGCGTGGAGGTCCAGCGTCAGCACCCGGTCGGCGCCGGCTTCCGTGATGAGGTTCGCCACGAGCTTGGCCGAGATCGGGGTGCGGCCGGAGGTGCGCCGGTCCTGCCGCGCGTAGCCGAAATAGGGGATCACCGCCGTGATGCGCCGCGCCGAGGAGCGGCGGGCGGCGTCGATCATGATGAGCAGCTCCATCAGGTGGTCGTTCGCGGGGAACGACGTGGACTGCACGATGAAGACGTCCTCGCCGCGGACGTTCTCCTGGATCTCGACGAAGATCTCCATGTCGGCGAAGCGCCGGACCATGCACTTGGCCAGCGGCAGTTCGAGGTAGCGGCAGATGGCCTCGGCCAGGGGCCGGCTCGAGTTGCCGGCGATGATCTTGATCGAGGACTTCATGCCCGCTCGCGCTTGGGTCGACGACTTCGGCGTCGGTCGTCACGACTCCGCCCCGACCGGGCGGGCTCTTAACAGGGGCGTCCCGGTGTCACAATGCCTTCACGGGCCCGTGACGGGCGCCGCTCACGGCTCCAGCAGCCGGTGCAGGTGGACGATGAAGTAGCGCGTCTGGGCGCTGTCGACGGTCGCCTGGGCCTTCGCCTTCCAGGCGATCTGGGCGGAGGCGTAGTCGGGGAAGATGCCGACCACGTCGAGCCCCTTCACGTCGCGGAAGCGCACGCCGTCGAGACTCTCGAGCTCGCCGCCGAAGACGAGGTGGAGGCGCTGGTCGCTGGCGATCTCGGTGGTCATGCTCTCTCCTGTCGGCCCGCCGGACGCTCCCCCCGAGTCGGCGATGCGTCCCGAGGCACGGACCGTGCCGGCCTGCGGTCGCAAACCGGACCGGCCCCGTCAACCGGGCCGATCAGAACAGGCGGCCCTGGGCGGCGGCCGGCGTCTCCGGCGGCGCCTCCGCCGCTTCCGGGGCCGGGTCGGGCGCGGCGCTCCGGCGCTTGCGGGTGGCGCGGCGCGGGGGCGCGGCCTCGGCGGTGGTCTCCGATGTCGGGCCGGTGCGCGCCTGCACGAGGCCGTCGGCGAACTCCAGGCTGATCGCCTGAGCTGCGGCGAGCCTCTCCGCCCGGCGCACGGGGACGCCGTCTGCGTCCCGCACCAGGGCGAAGCCGCGGGCGAGCACGGCGCGATAGCTCAGGGAGCCGAGAAGACGGGCGGCCCGCTCGATCCGGTCCCGGCGCCGCTCCAGCAGGCGCGCCTCGGCCGCGGACAGGCGCCCGTCGAGCGCCGCCAGCCGGTCCCGCGCGCGGGCGGCGGTCGCCTCAGCGCGCGACAGCGTCGTGGCGCGGGCCACGACGAGCCGCCGCCCGAGGGCGTCGAGCCCATCCGCCCGCCGGGCCAGCAGCGCCCGCAGCGCCCGCTCCGGCCGTCCGTCGATCGCCTTGAGGTCGCCGCGCGCACCGGCCAGCAGCACGCCGGGCGCGCGTCGGGCCAGCCGGTCGCCGAGCCGCGCCAGCCGCTCCCGGTCCCCGCGGGCGTTGGCGGCGAGCGCCGGCATCAGGCGCGCCTCGGCGAGGTCGAGGCGCTGGCGCTTGCCCGCGAGCAGCGCGTCCGGGCCGGGCATCGCCCGCAGGAGCTTGCGCAGGTCCCCCCGCTCCCGGTCGAGCCGGCGCAGCACCGCGGAGCGCTGGCGCCGGGCGAGGTCGTCGATGGCGGCGAGCAGTTCGGCGCGCACCGGCACCGCCATCTCGGCGGCGCCCGTGGGGGTCGGCGCCCGCCGGTCGGCGGCGAGGTCGATGAGGGTGGTGTCGGTCTCGTGGCCGATCGCCGAGATCAGCGGAATGCGGCTCTCTGCGGCGGCGCGGACCACGATCTCCTCGTTGAAGGCCCAGAGATCCTCGATGGAGCCGCCGCCGCGGGCGACGATGAGCACGTCCGGGCGCGGCAGGGCGCCGCCCGGTTCGATCGCGTTGAAGCCCCGGATCGCCGCCGCGATCTCGGCCGCCGCCCCCTCCCCCTGCACCCGCACCGGCCAGACCAGGACCGGCCTCGGGAAGCGGTCGGCCAGCCGATGCAGGATGTCGCGGATCACGGCGCCGGTCGGCGAGGTCACGACGCCGACGATCCCGGGCAGATAGGGGATCGGGCGCTTGCGCTCGGCGGCGAACAGACCTTCGGCGGCGAGCGCCTGCTTCGTCCGCTCGAGGAGCGCCATCCAGGCGCCGATGCCCGCCGGCTCCAGGCTCTCGACGACGATCTGGTAGGAGGACTTGCCCGCGAAGGTGGTGATCTTGCCCGTGGCGACCACCTCCAGCCCCTCCTCCGGGCGCTGGCGCAGGCGGTTGAAGGTGCCGCGCCAGATCACCGCGTCGATGCGCGCGGCGCCGTCCTTGAGGGAGAAGTAGGCGTGGCCTGAGCTGTGCTGGCCGCGGAACCCCGAGATCTCGCCCCGCAGGCGCACGTGCCCGAAGGAGTCCTCCAGGGTGCGCTTGAGGGCGGCGGCGAGGTCGCCCACCGACCATTCGGGAGCGTTGCCCGCCGCCTCTGCGGAAGGCGGCATGGCGGTGGGCTGGGAGGGCGGCATGTCCACAGGCTAGCGGTCCCCTCCCTTCCGGTCGAGGGCTTCCCTCGGGCGCGCATTTCGGCAAGAACCCGCCACGCATGAAGATTCTGCTGATCGGTTCCGGCGGCCGCGAGCACGCGCTCGCCCGCGCCCTCGCCCAGAGCCCGCTCTGCGCGCGCCTGTTCACGGCGCCGGGCAATCCCGGCACGGCGCGGCACGGCGAGAACCGGCCCGATCTCGACGTCGCCGACCACGCCGCGGTCCGGGCCTTCTGCGAGCGCGAGGGCATCGGCCTCGTCGTCGTCGGCCCGGAGGCGCCCCTCGTCGCGGGCCTCGTGGACGATCTGGCCGCGGCCGGCATCCGCGCCTTCGGCCCGACCCGCGCGGCGGCGCGGCTCGAGGGTTCGAAGGGCTTCACCAAGGAGCTCTGCGCCGAGCGCGGCATCCCCACGGCGGGCTTCGCCCGTTTCGCCGAGATCGAGCCGGCGCTCGCCTACCTGCGCGAGCGCGGCGCGCCGATCGTCGTCAAGGCGGACGGGCTCGCCGCCGGCAAGGGCGTCACGGTCGCCGAGACCCTCGACCAGGCCGAGGCCGCCGCCCGGGCGCTGCTCGCCGAGCCCGGCGCCGAGATCGTCGTGGAGGAGTGCCTGTTCGGCGAAGAGGCAAGCTTCTTCGCCCTCTGCGACGGCACCCGCGCCGTGGCGATCGGCACCGCCCAGGACCACAAGCGGGTCTTCGACGGCGACCGGGGCCCGAACACCGGCGGCATGGGCGCCTACTCGCCCGCCGCCATCCTCACCCCGGCGCTCGAGCGGGAGGTGATGGAGACGATCATCGCGCCGACGCTCGACGGGATGCGTGCCCGGGGCACGCCCTTCACCGGCATCCTCTACGCCGGGCTGATGCTGACGGAGGCGGGCCCGAAGCTCATCGAGTACAACACCCGCTTCGGCGATCCCGAAGCGCAGGTGCTGCTCCCGCGCCTCGCCTCGGACCTGGTGCCGGCGCTGCTCTCCGCCTGCGACGGCGACCTCTCCGGCGTCGCCATCGCCTTCGAGGAGGGCCGCGCAGCGCTCACCGTGGTGATGGCGGCGGCGGGCTATCCCGGCACCGTGGTGCGCGGCTCGGCGATCGAGGGGATCGACCGGGCCGAGGCGGTGGAGGACGTGTTCGTCTACCAGGCCGGCACCCGCGAGGAGGACGGGCGCCTCCTCTCCGACGGGGGGCGCGTGCTCGCGGTGACGGCGCTCGGCGCCACGGTCACGGAGGCGCAAGGGCGCGCCTACGCGGCGGTCGCCCGGATCGACTGGCCGGACGGCTTCTGCCGCCGCGACATCGGGGCCCGCGCGATCGCCCGCGAGGCCCAGGGCGGCGCGATCTGAGCGGCGCTCAGGCGGCGGCGAGGGCCGTCGGCGGCTCGGACAGCATCGCGTAGGTCTCGGTGAGAGGCCGGGGCGGGCTGAACAGGTAGCCCTGGACCTGACGGCAGCCGGCGGCCCGGACCGCTTCGAGCTGCGCGCGCGTCTCGATCCCCTCCACCAGCGTGGCGATGCCGAGATTGGCGCCGAGGCCCAGCAGCGTGCGCATGATCATGCCGGCCTCCGCCGCCCGGTCCAGGTCGCGCACGAAGGAGCGGTCGATCTTGATCTTGTCGAAGGGGAACCGGCGCAGGTAGCCGAGCGACGAGTAGCCGGTGCCGAAATCGTCCATCGAGATGCGGATGCCGGCGCGGCGCAGGCCGTGGAGCGTCTCGAGGTTGGTCTCGGTGTCCTCGAGGAGCACCGTCTCGGTCATCTCGAGCTCCAGGCGCCCCGGCCCGATCCCCGCCGCCTCGAGCGCCGCGAGCACCCCCTCGGCGAAGCCGCGATGGCGCAGCTGCGCCGCCGAGACGTTGACCGCGAGGCTGACATGCGCGGGCCAGGTCGCGGCGTCGCGGCAGGCCTGCTCGAGCACCCAGCGTCCCAGCGGGACGATCAGTCCCGTCTCCTCGGCGAGGGGGATGAAGGTCCCCGGGCTCACCAGCCCGCGCTCCGGGTGGCGCCAGCGCAACAGGGCCTCCATGCCCGTGATCCGGCCGCCCCCGAGGTCGACCAGGGGCTGGTAGTGCAGCTCGAAGGCGCCCTGCGCCAGCGCCTCGCGCAGCTCCCGCTCCAGGGCGTGGCGCGCCTTGGCGGCCTCGTTCATCGCCGCCTGGAACACGCAGGCGGCGCCCCGGCCGGCGCTCTTGACGTGATAGAGGGCAAGGTCGGCGTGCTGGAGAAGCTCCTCGACGCTCTCCGAGGCCCGCGTCGCCATGGCGACGCCGACGCTCGCCCCGATCTCCAGCTGGATGCCGTTCAGGTGATAGGGCACGGACAGCACCCGCGCGAGGCGCTGGGCGAGCGCCAGCGCGCCGGCCTCGTCCGCGGCCCGGTGCAGCACGGCGAACTCGTCGCCGCCGAGCCGGCTCACGAGGTCGCCCTCCCGCACGCTCGCCCGCAGCCGCTCGGCGACCGAGCGCAGCAGAGCGTCGCCGGTGGCATGGCCGTGGGTGTCGTTCACCGCCTTGAAGCGATCGAGGTCGATGCAGAGCATGGCGAGGCCCGGCGCGTCGTCGCAGCGTCCCTCGCCGAGCATCTCGATGCCGTGCTCGCGCAGCGCCGTGCGGTTCGGCAGGTTGGTGAGGGCGTCGTGGCGCGCCATGTGGGCGATGCGGGCCTCGTTGCGCCGCCGCTCGGTGATGTCCTCGAAGGTCGAGACCCAGCCGCCGCCGCTCATCCCCCGGTAGCTCACGGCGATGACGCGCCCGTCGGCGAGCTCCCGCTGCCCGGCGACGCCGGGCGGCCCGGCGAGGGCGAGACGGGTTCCCTCGCAGAGGCCGTCGACGGTGACGTCCGGCGGGTACGTTCCGAGTGCGACGAGGACCTCGCAGATCTCCCCCTGGGTCATCCCGACGGTCAGCGCCTCGGCGCTCAGGCCGAACATCTCCCGGTAGCGGTCGTTGAACACGACGAGCCGCGAGGCGGCGTCGAACATGCACAGGCCCTGGCTCATGTTGGCGAGCGCCGCGTCGAAGCGGCGGTTCTGCTCGGAGAGCCGCTCGTTGGATTGGCGCAGCTCGTCCAGCGCCTCGTCGAGCCGCTCGTGGATGCGCATCTGCTCGCTGACGTCGCTGCCGACCCCGCGAAAGCCGAGGAAGGCGCCGTCCATCGCGAAGCGCGGCTCGCCGCTGATCTTGAACCAGCGCACCGAGCCGTTGGGATGGGCGTAGGGGTAGAGGAAGTCGCGGAACTCCTGCCGGCGGGTCATCGCCTGCCGATAGGCCTGCCAATCCGTCTCGGTCTCGTCGGCGCGGGCGATGGCTTCCCGGCGGCGCCCGATCAGGGCCGTGGCCGGCCGCCCGAGCAGCCGCTCGGAGCCCGGCGACAGGTAGGTGAACTCGGCCTGCTCGTTCGTCTCCCAGAACCAGTCCGAGCTGACCTGTTGGGTATAGTGTTCGGGCAAATGGACGGGCATGGTGGTCTCTGGCGGATGCCCATATCGTCCCGGCGAGGGCTTAATAAAACTCAATCCAGGAACGCTTGAATCCGCGCCTTTCCCTTCCAGGTGCAACCGATCATCAATAGTGGGACGCGTTGGGTTGTGGGCGATCCGCGATGAGCGATGACCTGTTTCCGGGCTTCGAGGCCCTCTGGATCGAGAATTCCTGGGGCAAAGCCTTCGCCAGGGCCGGCGGATCGCCCGATGCGCCGCCTCTCCTGCTGCTGCACGGTTTTCCCGAAAGCCACGCGATGTGGCACCATGTCGCACCCGACCTCGCGCGGTCGCACCGGGTGATCTGCCTCGACCTCAAGGGCTACGGCTGGTCCTCGGCCCCGTCGGGGGAGGACGCCTACGCGAAGCGCCGGATCGGCCGGGAGGTCGTCGCCTTGATGGAAGGGCTCGGCCACGTCCATTTCGCGCTCGCCGGCCACGACCGGGGCGCCCGCGTCGCCTACCGCCTCGCCCTCGACGAGCCCGGCCGCGTCGCCCGCCTCGCGCTTCTCGACATCGTGCCGACCCTCGTCCAGTGGCAGCGCATCGCCGCGGATCCGGGCAGGAACCCGCACTGGAGCTTCCTGTCCCGGCCGGCGCCGGAGCCCGAGACCGGGATCGGCCGCGATCCGGACGCCTATTTCGAGGGCCTGCTGGCGCAGTGGTCGGGTCAAGGCGACCTCTCGGCCTTCGATCCGCGCGCGCTCCATCTCTACCGGCAGGCCTGGACCGTGCCCGAGCGCATCCACGCCTTCTGTGAGGACTACCGGGCCGGGGGCCGAGACGGGCCGGACGCGCGGGCCGATGCCGACGACCTCGCCGCCGGCCGCACCCTGCCGATGCCGGTGCTGGTGCTGTCGAGCCGGCGCTACCTCGACAAGCCCGGCGCCGAGCCGGCGCTGGAGGCTTGGCGGCGGACTTTCGCGCCCCGCGCCGAGGGATGCCAGCTCGACACCGGCCACTTCATGGCGGAGGAGGACCCGGCCGGGACGCTCGCGGCGCTGAAGGGCTTCCTCGGGGGATAGCTCAGAACCGCTCCGTCCAGGGCCGGAGCGCGATCTCGCTCGACCAGGCGCTGCGGTCCTGCCGGAGCAGCGCCAGATAGGCGCCGGCGATGGCTTCGGGATCGAGATGCGAGTCGGGCGCCTCGACGGGCTCGCCGCCGCGGGCCGGGTTGCGGATCGCCCCGTCGATGATCGCGTGCGCCACGTGGATGCCCTGTGGCTGCAGCTCCCGCGCGAGGCTCTCGGCGAGGCCGCGCAGCGCGAACTTGCCCATGGCGAAGGGGCTCGATCCGGCAAACCCCTTCACGCTCGCCGAGGCGCCCGTGAACAGGATCGCCCCGTGGCGGGCGGGCAGCATCCGCCGCGCGGCGGCCTGGGCGACGAGGAAGCCGCCGAAGGCCGTCACCGCCAGCGCGTCCGCCACCGCCCTCGGATCGAGCTCCGTCACCGGCCCGCGCAGGCGGGCGCTCGCGTTGTAGACGACGACGTCGGGCGCGCCCCCGAGCGCGCCCGTCATCGCCGCGAACAGGCTCTCGACGGATTGCGGATCCGCCGCGTCGCAGGGGTGGAGCGCCGCCCCCGTTTCCCGCGCCAGGGGTTCCAGCTTGGCGACGTCGCGGGCGGCGATCCCGACCCGCAGGCCCTCGCGGGCGAGGAGCTGAGCGAGCGAGGCGCTCAGGCCCGGCCCGCCGCCGACGATGAGAGCACGCTCGTAGACCGGGACCATGCCGCCTCCTGCTCTCGAACGATCGAGCCCGGGCCCGATCGGCCGCGCATCCTCAGATCGCGCGGTCCGTCCCTGTGGCAAGCGCCCGGCCGCATCGCACGGATGCATCGTATTTGATCGAATCCGGACAACGGAGCGGAAACGGGACCGGGGTTAGACAGGCTGGCCCCAGAGGCTGTCCCGTTTTTGGCCTGAGGGCCCGGCGCCGGGCTTGCAGGAGGGGCACTGAGCGTCCCGGCCCGCCCCCGAGCGAGCCCGCCCACGGTGAGTGTTGCGCATGTCCGCCTGGATCGCCTTCGTCGGAACGATCTCCGGCCATTTCCGCCGGGGTCGCAGCGACCTCTACCGCCGCCAGATGCCCGACCTCGCCCGCCTGCGGGTCTGCGATCTCGGCGGCTCCCGCCATTTCTGGGAGGCGATGCCGAAGGACCTCGTGCCGAGCGACCTGACGCTCCTCAACGTCGCCGACGACGGCCAGTCGCGCAGCCACACCGGCGCCTTCGACGACCTCAAGGTCGTGCTCTACGACGGCCAGCACATCCCTTACCCGGACGGGCATTTCGACGTCTTGATCTGCAACTCGGTGATCGAGCACGTGCCCCTCGACCAGCGCGAGCAGCTCTGCCGGGAGATCCGCCGCGTGGCGACGTACTACTTCGTCCAGACCCCCGCCTACGCCTTCCCGATCGAGCCGCACTTCGTCTTTCCCGGCCTGCACTGGCTGCCGCGCAGCCTCGGCCGGCGCCTGGTGCCGCTCGGTGTCTGGGCGCTGATGAACCGCCCGACCAAGGCCAAGCGCGACGCCTATTTCGACGAGGTGCACCTGCTCACCGGCCGCGAGGTGGAGCGGCTCCTGCCCGGCGCCACCGTGTTCCGCGAGAAGGCGCTCGGCCTCGTGAAGTCCTACACCGCCCACGGCCGGGGAACGGCCGCGGACCTCGCCGCGGCCTGAGGCGGGCTAAGCCCTCCGATCCCGGAAGAACGCCCGCAGCATCTCGGCGGCCTCCGCCTCCCGCAGGCCGCCATAGACCTCCGGCGCGTGGTGGCAGGTCGGCTGGTTGAAGACCCGCGGCCCCTGCTCGACGCCCCCGCCCTTGGGATCGTGGGCGGCGAAGTAGAGGCGTCGGATGCGGGCGTGCGAGATCGCGCCGGCGCACATCGGGCAGGGCTCGAGCGTCACGTAGAGGTCGCAGCCCTCCAGGCGCTCCTGGCCGAGCGCCGCGCAGGCGGCGCGGATCGCCAGCATCTCCGCATGCGCCGTCGGGTCGCGCAGCGCGCGCGGTCGGTTGCGGCCGAGCCCGAGCACCGCTCCCCCGCGCATCACCACGGCGCCGACCGGCACCTCGCCGGCCTCGGCCGCGGCCCGCGCCTCGGCGAAGGCGAGCCCCATCGGGTCGGGGAGCGCGTCCAGGGGCGGCCGGTCGGACAAGGGGCGCGAATCCTCAGAGCGTAACTGAATGTGAATGGCCGGAACATCCGGCCGGGGAAGCCCGTTCCTGTCCCACACGCGGCGCCGCCGCGAAAGATCAGAGGATACGACGAGCCATGAGCAGCACCACCGACAAGCTGAAGGGCGCCGCCAACGAGGTCGCCGGCAACGTGAAGCAGGGCGTCGGCAAGGCGACCGGCAACGAGAAGCTGCAGGCCGAGGGCAAGGCGCAGGAGCTCAAGGGCGAGGCGCAGCGCACGGTCGGCGAGACCAAGGACGTCATCAAGGACAAGACCGGCCTCTGAGCCGAACCGCCTCTTCGCCGCCGGGCGGAACCCGTTTCCAAGCTCGGCGGTTGAAGGGCACATCGGGGCGGCGAGGCCGCCCTCCAGAATGCGGAGAGTGCCATGATCGGTTGGGCCATTACCTTCCTCGTCGTCGCCCTGGTGGCGGCGCTCCTCGGCTTCGGCGGCATCGCCGGCACGGCGGTCGAGGCGGCCAAGATCGTGTTCTTCGTCGCCATCGCCCTGTTCCTGATCTCGGCGGTGTTCGGCGCGGTGCGCGGCCGTTCGCCGAGGATCTGACGAAACGCTCGGGATCCTTCGGGATCCGAGATCGGAAGGGCGGTCCCTCGGGGCCGCCTTTTTCGTTTGCGCCGGGTTTTCGTTTGCGCCGAGGGCCGGCCGGAGCCGCAACAGGCGCCTCGCGCGCGGGCCGCCGCTCTGATATGGCGGCCGGCATGAGCGACATCGACGAGACGGGGCCGGACGCCCCGACGCCGCCCGGGGCCGACAAGGCCGAGTCCTGGGCGCCGGCCACCGACGCCGCCGGCCCGGAGGCGGCCCCCCCGGCGGAGAAGCCCCGGAAGACCGCCTCCAAGGCGTCCGCGAAGGCGGCGGGCAAGACCGCGGACGCAACCGCCGCCGAGGACCCGGCCGGGGCCAAGCCGCGCAAGACCGGCGCCCGCAAGGCCGCCACTGCGACGGAGGGTGAACCTGCGGCCGGCGAGGCGGAGCCGACCCCCGAGGGCGAGCGGATCGCCAAGACCATCGCCCGCGCCGGCATCGCCTCCCGACGGGACGCCGAGGCGATGATCCTGGAGGGCCGCGTCCGCCTGAACGGGCAGGTGCTCGACTCGCCGGCGATCAACGTCACCGATGCCGACCGCATCGAGGTCGACGGCGCGCCGCTGCCCGAGCGCGAGCGCACCCGCCTGTGGCTGTTCCACAAGCCGCGGGGGGTCGTCACCACCGCCCGTGACCCGGAAGGGCGCCAGACCGTGTTCGAGGTGCTGCCCGACGAGCTGCCCCGCGTCGTCGCGGTCGGCCGGCTCGACATCAACACCGAGGGCCTGCTGCTCCTGACCAACGACGGGGGGCTCGCCAAGGTCATCGCCCATCCGGACACCGGCTGGCTGCGCCGCTACCGGGTGCGCGCCTGGGGCGACACCACCCAGGCCGAGCTCGACCGCCTGCGCAAGGGCGTCACCGTCGACGGCATGGAGTACGGCCCCGTCGAGGCCAGCCTCGACCGGGTGCAGGGCGACAACCTCTGGATCACGCTGGGCCTGCGCGAGGGCAAGAACCGCGAGGTCAAGCGCATCCTCGAGCATCTCGGGCTCTCGGTGAACCGCCTGATCCGTCTCTCCTTCGGCCCCTTCCAGCTCGGCGACCTCGAGGTCGGGCTCGTGGAGGAGGTGCGCACCAAGGTGCTCAAGGAGCAGCTCGGCAACACGCTCTCCGAGCAGGCGGGCGTCGATTTCGCGAGCCCCGTGCGTGAGGCGATCGCGCCCTTCGGCTCGCCCAAGGCGAAGGCTCCGGCCGAGGCGCCGGCGCGGACGCGCGGCGCCCCCAAGGCGGCGCGGGTGCCCACCGGCGGCGACGGCCCCGGCCCTCGCCGCTCGGTCTGGCGCGCCGAGGCGCCCGCCTCCGAGGACGAGGCCCGGCGTTCTGCCCGCCCGCCCCGGCGCGGCGCCGATCCCCGCGCCGAGCGCGAGACGGCGGCGGCGCGGGGCCGCGAGCGGGTCGGCGCGATCCGCACCGGCGAGCGCCGCGTCGTGGTCGAGCGCCTGCGGGCGAGCCCGCCCGAAGAGACGGCGCCCGCCGCGCCCGTCCGCACCGGCTTCCGCGGCCGCAGCGGCGATACGGCCGAGCGGCGCTCGGGCGGAGATCGTGAGGGAGCCGAGCGGCGCCCGTCCCGCGGGGCGCCCTCGGCCGGCGGCCGGGGCGAGCGCGAGGGCGGTGCCAGGCCCTCCCGCGCCGGCACGGGCGGCGACCGGGAGCGCTCGCGCGACCGCGCGGAGGGGCCGCGTGAGCGTCCGCAGGGGCGCTTCCAGGATCGCGGCCGCGAAGGCGGCGGGTCGGCCGGCACGGGTCGCGGCGACCGGCCGGGTTTCGCCGGACGGTCCCGCGGGGCCGACGGAGACGCCGCGCCCCAGCGCGAGGGACGCCCGCCTGCCGGCGGCAAGGGCGGGGCCTTCAAGAGCCGGGCGCCCGCGCGCCAGGGCCGCGACGAGCGTGGCGGTCAGGAGCGTGGGGGCGATCGTCCCCGTGGTGGCCGGCCCTCCGGCTTCAAGCCCTCCGGGGACCGTCCGGGCGGGCGCCCCGGTGGCCGTCCGAGCGGCGGTGGCGGCGGCCGGCCGCCCCGCCGGGGGCCGTGAGGGCGCGGTGCGGATCGTCGGCGGCGCTCTGAAGGGGCGGCGCCTCGCGGGGCCCCGGAGCGACGCCATCCGGCCGACCTCCGACCGGCTGCGCGAGGCCCTGTTCAACATCCTCGCCCATGCCTACGCCGACGCCGTCGCCGAGGCGCGGGTGCTCGATCTCTTCGCCGGCACCGGCGCGCTCAGCTTCGAGGCCCTGTCGCGGGGCGCGGCCTACGCGCTCCTCGTCGACGAGGGCGCGGAGGCCCGCGCCCTGATCCGCGAGAACGTCGAGGCCCTGGGGCTCGAGGGCGCGACGCGCCTGTTCCGCCGCGACGCCACCCGCCTCGGGCTCTCGGGCCCCGCCGGCCGCTTCGATCTCGTGTTCTGCGATCCCCCCTACGGCCGCGACCTCGCCCCGAGGGCGCTCGCCGCCGCCGCCGAGGGCGGCTGGCTCTCCGGCGGCGCCCTGACCGTCGTGGAGGAGACGGCCGAGGCCGCCCTCGCCTGGCCCACGGGCTTCACCCCCCTGGAACGCCGCGTCTACGGCGACACGGCCGTGGCGCTCGCCCGCTACGAGGGCTGATCCGGATCGCTTAGCCCGCCCGACGCTCCGGCGGGGCCGAACCGGGCCGTCCGAAAAGCCGTCACCCGCGCGACGGGACGCGTCCTCCCGATGCCGGACGCGCGCGGGGCCGGTGACTTTATCATTCGTTAACCATACGCGATCAATTTCGCACAATCATGGATTGCATGATGAGGGGGTAATGCAAATGAAGGATACCGTCTTCGACCGCTTCCAGACGCTGCTCGGCGAGCGGTCGGCCGAGGCTGCCCGCCGCTCCGCGGCAAAGCTCGCTCCCGCCGCTCCTGAGCCCGAGGGCCGCGCCGAGGAAGCCGCCGAACGCCCCCTGTCCTCGCAGGACTGGGACGCCCTGATCGATCAGGTTCAGAGCACCGCGGAGCACATTCGCGACGCCGCGCAGCGTCTTCACGCCCGCGAGGCGCGCTTCGAGGCGCTGCTCGCCCGCGCCGAGGAGGAGATGTGCGCCTGCGCCGAGCGCCTGCGCGAGGTCGAGGATCGGGCTCGGGGGGCCGAGATCCGGGCCGAGCGCGCCACGGCGGAGGCGCACGCGCAGGCCCAGGCCGCCGAGGCGCGCTCCCGCACCCTCGAGACAGTCCTCGATCGCATGCGCCAGCTCGTCCTGAGCGGCTGCGACGCGGCGGCGGAGGTCGAGCCCCCCGCGCGGCCCGTGATGTCGCTGCGCCGGGTCGCCTGAAGGGGCGCCGCCTGGCGCCATCCCACTCGCGCGGGCTCGGGTCAGGCTCCCTCGAAATGCACGGCGAGCCACACGCTCGGCGTGTCCGGGTCCGTCGCCTCCACCCGGTGGCGGCGGCGAGCGGGGATGAGGAGATGGTCGCCCGGCGCCATCCTCCGGGGCTCGTCCGCGTCGGCGAAGCGCAGCACCGCGGAGCCCGAGAGCAGCACCACCCACTCGTCGTCGGGCTGGTCGTACCAGAAGCCCGGCGGGCTTGCCTGCCCCGTCGAGACGATGCGCTCGATCCGCACGCCGCGGCCGGAGGCCAGCGTCTCGACGATCTCTTCGGCGGCCTCCGAAGGACGGTCGGCGAAGAGGTTTCCCATTCTATCGCCGCCCGAACAGGCGCTCGATGTCGGAGAGCTTCAGCTCCACGAAGGTCGGGCGGCCGTGGTTGCAGGAGCCGGCGAGCGGGGTCGCCTCCATCTCCCGCAGCAGCGCGTTCATCTCCTCCGGCCGCAGGCGGCGCCCGGCCCGGATCGAGCCGTGGCAGCTCATCCGCGAGAGGATGGCGTCGAGGCGGCGGGCGATCGGCGAGACGCGGGTGCCGAGGCCGCCGGGCTCCTCCGCGCCGTCGAGGCCGCCCTCCTCCAGGCCGCTCTCGTCCAGCGCGTCGAGCACGTCGCGCAGCAGGTCCCGCGCACTGGCGCCGACCAGCGCGGCGGGGATCGCCCGCACCAGCACCGCGCCGGGGCCGAAGGGCTCGATCGTCAGGCCGAGCCGGTCGAGATCGGGCGCGGCGGCCGAGAGCCGGGCGGCCTCGGCGGGGGCCATCTCGACCACGTCGGGGATCAGCAGGCCCTGGCGGGCGATGCCGCCCCCGTCCCGCTCGCGCTTCAGGCGCTCGTAGACGAGCCGCTCGTGGGCGGCGTGCTGGTCGACGATGACGAGTCCGTCGCGGGTCTGGGCCAGGATGTAGGTCTCGTGGATCTGGGCCCGGGCCGCGCCGAGGGGGGCCTCCGACAGCGCCTCCTGAGGCGCCGTCCCGACGCCTTCGGGCGCGCGGATCTCCGCCGCCGGCGGGGCGAGGCCGCCCGAAAACAGCGCCGGCGCCTCCTCCGCGAAGCCGCCGGCCGCCGCGAAAGCCATCGCCGCCTCGGGAGGGGGCGTCGTCCCCGTCGAGGGACCGGGGCGCCAGCCCGAGTGGGGAGCGCCGACGGAGGGCAGGTGCCCGGCGAGAGGCCGGCGGCCGGCGCCGCCGTGCCAGCCGGTGAAGGCGCCGCCCGGCCGCAGGGCGTCGAGTGCCCGGGCGGCGCCGGCCGTGGAGGCGCGGGCGCCAGCCCGGCGCAGGGCGTCGTGGATGGCGCTGACGATCAGTGCCCGCACCAGGGCGGGGTCGCGAAAGCGCACCTCGGTTTTGGCCGGGTGGACGTTGACGTCGACGAGGCCGGGATCGCAGGCGATGGCGAGCCCGAGCACCGGGTGGCGGTCCGAGGCCATGGTGTCGGCGTAGGCGCCGCGCACCGCCGAGAGCAGCAGCCGGTCGCGCACCGGGCGGCCGTTGACGCTGAAATGGATGTGGGTCGCCGCCCCCCGGTGGTAGGTCGGAAGCCCGGTGAATCCGGAGAGCGAAAATCCCTCGCGGGCCATGGCGACGGGCAGCGCGTTCGGCGCGAAGTCCGAGCCCAGCACCGCGGAGAGGCGGCGCAGGGGGCCCGTCTCCGGCTCCGTCTCCGCCGGCAGCACCAGCGGGCTGCCGGACTCGCTGCGCAGGCTGAAGCGGATGCCGGGCCTGGCCATGGCCAGCCGCCGCACCGCGTCGCCGACCGCCAGGCTCTCGGCCCGGTCGGATTTCAGGAACTTGAGCCGGGCCGGGGTCGCGGCGAACAGGTCCGTCACCTCGACCCGCGTGCCCCGCGCCGCAGGGGACGGGCGGACCTCGCCGCGCAGGCCCGCGTCGACGGTGAGGCTCGCGCCGCTCTCGGCCTCGGCGGTGCGGGTGGTGATCGAGAGGCGGGCCACGGCACCGATCGAGGGCAGCGCCTCGCCCCGGAAGCCCAGGGAGGCGATCCGCGAGAGGTCGCCGTCGGGCAGCTTCGAGGTGGCGTGCCGCTCGACGGCGAGCGCGAGGTCGGCCGCGCTCATGCCGGCGCCGTCGTCGACGACCCGGATCAGCCGGCGGCCCCCGGCCTCGATCGTGACCTCGACGGAGCGGGCGCCGGCATCCAGCGCGTTCTCGACGAGCTCCTTCACGGCGGAGGCCGGGCGCTCGACCACCTCGCCCGCGGCGATTCGGTCGACGAGCACGGGGTCGAGGCGGCGGACCTGCGGGCGGATGGGGCTCAAGGGGATCGGCGATCCTGCGAAAGCCCGGATCGTAGCGGGCCCGCGCGGACCGATCCACCGGCATGCGGCACGGATCAGGACGGGCGCCCGGGCCTGCGTGCAAGCCAGGGCTGTGCATCCGTGACAAGAACGCGGCAGTCTGCCGCATTCTTGATACGCACGCTCTTGCTGTCCCGCTTCGGGACCGCCAAGATGGATCGGCCATCTCCACCTCCGTTCGGGGGTGGACATGTGTGCAACCTCAACTCGGCGCGTCGTTCCCCTTGGGCGACGCGCCTTTTTTATGGGCTCCGTTCTCGTCCCGGACGGGCGCGGTGTCGGTGCCTGCGCACACGGCGCTGCACGCCGCGTGCCAGTAGCCTCGGCCGATTCCGAACCGTGGCGTCAGGCGACGCCGGAGCGCAGCAGGTCGTGGTAGTGCACGAGGCCGATCGGGCGTCCGTCCTCGACCACGATCAGCGCCGTGATCTTGAGGCTCTCCTGGATCTCCAGCGCCTTGGCGAGCAGCGTCTCGGGGCCGACCGTGCGGGGCTGCCCGCTCATCACCGCCTCGACGGCGAGGCGCTCGATGTCGCCCCGGAAGATGTTGCGGCGGATGTCGCCGTCGGTGACGATGCCCGCGAGCCGGCCCTCGCCGTCGACCACCATCACCGAGCCGAAGCCCTTGGCGTCGATCTCGGCGATCGCCGCGCGCATCGGCGTGCCGAGCGGGACGATCGGCATCTGCGCGCCCCCGTGCATGACCTCCCGCACCTGCCGCAGCGAGGCGCCGAGCCGGCCGCCGGGGTGGTAGATGCCGAACTCGCGGGCGGAGAAGCCCCGGGCCTCCAGCAGCGCCACGGCGAGCGCGTCGCCGAGCGCCAGCTGCATCGCCGTCGAGGTGGTCGGCGCGAGCCCGTTCGGGCAGGCCTCGCGGGCCTTGGGCAGGGTCAGGCAGATGTCGGCCTCGCGGCCGAGCGTCGAGGCGGCGTTCGCCGTGATCGCCACCAGGCCGACCCGATAGCGGCGGGCGTAGCCGATGATGTCGGCGAGCTCCGTGGTCTCCCCCGACCAGGAGAGGGCGACGACCACGTCCTCCGGCTGGATCATGCCGAGGTCGCCGTGGCTCGCCTCGGCGGGATGGACGTAGAGGGCCGGCGTACCCGTCGAGGCGAGCGTCGCGGCGATCTTGCGGCCGACATGGCCGGACTTGCCCATGCCGGTGAGGATCGCCCGGCCCTTGGCCGTCGCGATCCGCTCGACGGCGGCCGCGAAGGGCGCGCCCAGCCCGTTGCCGATCGCAGCCATCAGGCAGGCGAGCCCGTCGCGCTCGGTCTCGATGGTGCGCAGCGCCGAGGCCACCGCCGGTACGGTCTCCTCCGCCGTCTCCCCCCTCGCCGCCTCGACGCGCCGTGCCGCCGTCATGCCGTGTTCCGTGATGCCGTGTCCGAGACCGGGCTCATCGCCCGCGATTGTGGTGGCGCGATGGCCCCTTCCCCCGCGCCGGCCCCGATCCGTTGACGGCGCATTAACCGTGCCCGTTGTAGCTCCGTTAACCATGGGATGAAGGCCGCCGCTCGCGGACGTCGCCGCCCGTGCGGGAGCCGTGACGCCGGTGACAGGATCGGCCAGCGCGAGGGATCGGAACGGGGGGGCGGGCCGGCTCGGCCGCGCCGTCCTGCGCGCCGCCTCGCCGCTCGCGATCTCCGGCCTGCTCTGGCCCGCGGCGGCGCTCGCCCAGGCTCCGGGCTTCGATGCCGCGGCAGGGCTTCCCGACCGGCCCCGCATCGGCGCGGGACAGACCCTCGGCGGCGACGGCCTGCCCTCGCTGCGCGGGGCGGGCGAGGCTGCGGCGGATGCGAACCCCCTCGCCTCCCCCCTGCCGCGGGGCCTGTCCGACCCCGCCACCACCATGAACACGCGCGTGAGCGGCGCCTCGACGGCCGGCACCAGCACGGCGCTGAAGAGCCGCCCGACGAACCTCCTGCGCCTGCGGGCCGCCCCGCCCCGCCGGGTCGGGATTCCGACGCGGGCGATCACCCAGGCGGTCACGCAGACCCCGAGCGCCGACCTTCGCCTGACCCCGGTGATCCAGAGCCCGGTGAGCGGCGTGCCCCTGCCGGCGGCCGTGACGCCGATCCTCGGGCTCGTCACGCCGGGCGCGCTGCTGGCCAACGGCCTGCGCCGGCCGCTGCCCGTGGACGAGGCCTACGCGCCGCTGGGCCTGCGGATCGGCACCTTCACGGTGCTGCCGGCCTTCACCCAGTCGATCGGCTACGATTCGAACCCGGAGCAGACGACGCCCCGCCTCGCCCGCGGCTCGGTGGCGCTGCGCAGCGAGGGCGAGGTCGCCTTCCGCAGCGACTGGTCCTCCCACGAGCTCGCGGGCGAGTTGCGGGGCGGCTATTTCAGCTTCCCCGAGACGGAGTCGGCGAGCCGCCCGAACGGGGCCGGCAGCGTGCGCGGGCGCTTCGACGTCAGCCGCGACCTGCGCCTCGACGCTGAGGGCCGCTTCCTGGTGGACACCCAGCGGACCGGCTCCCCGGACCTCTCGGCGGCCGTGGTCGGGCGGCCGATCATCGCCACCTACGGCGCCAGCCTCGGGGCGACCCAGAGCTTCAACCGCCTGGAGGTGGGCCTTCGCGGCTCCGTCGACCGCTCCGAGTTCGAGGACGCGCGCCTCTCCAACGGCCAGCGGGTGATCCAGAGCGACCGCAACCTCAACCAGTACGGCCTGCGCCTGCGCACGGCCTACGAGATCTCGCCGACGATCACGCCCTTCGTCGACCTGCTCGCCGACACCCGCGTCTACGACCAGCTGCGCGACCAGACCGGCCTGCGCCGGGACTCGGACGGCATCGCCGTGACGGCGGGCGCCCGCTTCGCGCTCAGCCGGACGCTGACCGGCGAGGTCTCGGCGGGCCTCCAGCACCGCAGCTACGTCGACCCGGCCCTCAAGGCCATCGACGCGCCGCTGGTCAACGCCGCGCTGGTCTGGTCGATGAGCCCGCTGACGACCGTGCGCTTCGGGGCGGTGACCGGCGTCACCGAGACGGCGGTGGCGGGCTCCAGCGGCATCCTCACCCAGGCCACCACGCTGGAGGTGCAGCACGACCTCCTGCGCAACCTCTCGATCACGCTGGGCGGCGCGCTCCTCGACAACCAGTACCAGGGCGTGCGCATCAACGAGACCGGCTTCTCGGCCACCGCCCGGCTCGACTACCGCTTCAACCGCTGGCTGACCTTCCGCGGCTCCTACGTCTACCAGCAGATCGACAGCTCGGCCGCCGGATCGAGCTTCAAGGACAACACCTTTCTGCTCGGGATGCGGGTGAACCCCTGAGCGAGGCGCCCGAAGCCGCCGCCCCGGACGGGGCGACGGCTGCGAGGATCAACGCTTCGATGCGAGGGGCGTCCGGAGCCTCCGGCTCAGCGTGCCAGCGCGAGGGACGCGCCGGATTTCGTCAGCGCGCCGTCGAGGCTGCCGCCGGCCTGGCGCAGGCGCGCGGCGACGGTGCCGCCGGGCTGGTAGAGGTAGACCTCCCCGTCCCGGTAGTCCCAGGCGCTGACCCGGGCGAGGTCCTTGTTGGGGCAGCCGGAGGCGGAGGCCTTGTAGAGGTCGAGGGCCGGGGCGCTCGACAGCGAGACCTTGCAGGTGCCCCCCGTCGCGTCCCGCGCCGTCCAGGCGCCCACGACGCCCGCGCGGCCGGTGGTCGTCACCGGCGGGGCCGGCGGGGGCGGCGTCACGGGCTCGGCGATGATGCCGGTGTTCGGTGCCACCGCGGCGACCTCGCCCCCGACGGGCGGCGCGCCCGGCGGGGGCGCGTCGGGCGCCGCGGCGACGCCGGGCGGGGGCGCCAGCGGCGCGGTCGTGACCGCGCCCGAGGGGATCGCCGGAACCAGCGGCTCGACGAGGGCCGCCTGCGGTCCGGGCCTGCCGCGGCCGGGGCCCTCGAGGCGCTGCGAGGCGCAGGCGCCGAGCCCGGAGGCGAGCGCGAGGACGGCGACGGTCGACAGGAGCGGACGCGGCATCGTTGGCATGTTCCCCCACCGCTGGGCCGGCACCGGGCCGGCCAAGCGCTTTTCGCGAGGGCGCCTGGGTCGGGGGGAATTGCGCTGCCCGCAAGGCGGAGCGGGGCCGGATCGAGGCCGCGCGCCCCTTTCGCCGCGGGTGTTGCGCGCGAGCCGCACCGAGGATGGGGAGCGGTGGCGAAGCCGCAGCGGCGGTGAGGGGCGGTTCCGAACGAGCCTCTTCCGGCGACACCCCCTCACCCTCGGCTGCCGCCTCGCCGCGCCGACGACGGGGCCGTCGCGGCTCTCTCCCCGCGGGGCGGGGAGTGGGGATACTCAGACCTCGCGGGCGACCATCATCTTCTTGATCTCGGCGATGGCTTTCGCCGGGTTCAGGCCCTTCGGGCAGGTGTTGGCGCAGTTCATGATCGTGTGGCAGCGGTAGAGCCGGAACGGGTCGTGGAGCCCGTCGAGGCGCTCGCCGGTGCCCTCGTCGCGGCTGTCGATGAGCCAGCGATAGGCCTGGAGGAGCGCCGCCGGCCCCAGGAAGCGCTCGCCGTTCCACCAGTAGCTCGGGCAGCTCGTGGTGCAGCAGGCGCACAGGATGCACTCGTAGAGCCCGTCGAGGCGGGCGCGGTCCTCCGGGGTCTGCTTCCACTCCTTCTCGGGGGCCGGCGTCTCGGTCTGGAGCCAGGGCTCGATCGCCGCGTGCTGGGCGAAGAAGGTGGTCAGGTCCGGCACGAGGTCCTTGAGGACCGGCATGTGCGGCAGCGGGTAGATGCGGATCGCCCCGTCCTTGTCCTTGCGGGTCAGGATCGGCAGGGCGTTGTCGGGCTTGCGGCACTCGTCGATGCCCATGGTGCAGGCGAGCGCGTTCTGGCCCTCGATGTTCATGGCGCAGGAGCCGCAGATGCCCTCGCGGCAGGAGCGGCGGAAGACCAGCGTCGAGTCGACCTTGTTCTTGATCCACAGCAGCGCGTCGAGGACCATCGGCCCGCAATCGTCCCGGTCGACCTGGTAGGTGTCGATCCGCGGGTTCTGCCCGTCGTCCGGGTTCCAGCGGTAGACCCGGAAGGTCTGAAGGTTCTTCGCCCCGGCCGGCGCCGGCCACGACCTGCCCTCCGTGAGGCGGGAGTTCTTGGGGAGATTGAACTGGGCCATATCCTGTGCCTCTGAAGGGCGGCGACCGGGCGCGCGCTCCGTATGCTGCAAGCCTTACTGCCGGCCGAGCCAGCCGGTGATGAAGCGCTCCGCCTCCTTGCGTGACGCCCGTCGCTCCGTCGGCGCTGACAGGCGGAACTTCACGAAGCTCCCGCGCAGGCCGGTGATGCACAGGATGCTGTCGGTCGGCCCCAACTGCGCGTGGTCGATCGCGACGGTGCGGCAGGCGAGCTGGCGCCCGCTCGTCCCGCCCAGCGCGATCGGCCCGCGATCCCGGCTGCTCCTGTAGAGTCCGCGCTCGACCATCCCGGCGATCTCGCCGTTCGCCTTTCCGATCTCGTCGGTCACGGCCGGCGACGAGCGGCCGTCCGGAATGCCGTCAAGGCCCCGGTCATAGACGTAGACGTCCGCCTTCCAGCGGCCGTTGGTGTAAACCACGGAGTAGCCGTAGCCCGGGCTGCGCGCCTCGTAATCCGTGCGTGGCCCGCGCACGAAGCCCGCGACCTCCGCCGGGAAGGCGAAGACTGCCTCCTTCGCCGCCGCCGGCAGGCTCAGGCCGGCGATAGCGGTCAGGAGGATCCGGGGGAGAAGCCGCGATCCCGCAGGCATCGTCTCAGCGGCCCCGACGCGGCCGGATCGGCGCACCGCCCGGCATCAATACACCCGCGCCTTCGGCTCGATGTACTGAATCTCGTTCGACATCGTGTAGGTGTGGACCGGCCGGTAATCGATGCTGACCGTCTGCGAGCCCTCGTCGAGCCAGGCGAGCGTGTGCTTCATCCACTCCTTGTCGTCCCGGTCGGGGAAGTCCTCGCGGGCGTGCGCCCCGCGCGATTCCTTGCGGTTGGCCGCCGACTCCATGGTGACGACCGCCTGTCCGATGAGGTTGTCGAACTCCAGCGTCTCGAGGAGGTCTGTGTTCCAGACCAGCGACCGGTCGGTGACGCGGATGTCGGCCGCACCGCGCCACACCTTGTGGATCAGGCCCTTGCCCTCCTCCAGCACCTCGCCGGTGCGGAAGACGGCGCAGTTGTTCTGCATGGTCTTCTGCATCTCGAGGCGCAGCTCCGCGGTCGGCGTGGCCCCGTCGGCATAGCGGAAGCGGTCGAGGCGGGAGAGCGCCTTGTCGGCGGAGCCCTTGGGCAGCTCCGGCTGGCGGCCGTTCGCCTCGACGATCTCGGCGCAGCGGTTGCCGGCAGCGCGGCCGAACACCACGAGGTCGATGAGGGAGTTCGAGCCGAGGCGGTTCGCCCCGTGCACCGAGACGCAGGCCGCCTCGCCGATCGCCATCAGGCCCGGCACCACGGTGTCAGGGTTGCCGTCGCGCAGGGTCAGCACCTCGCCGTGATAGTTCGTGGGGATGCCGCCCATGTTGTAGTGCACGGTCGGCAGCACCGGGATCGGCTCGCGCGTCACGTCGACGCCGGCGAAGATCTTGGCGCTCTCGGAGATGCCGGGCAGGCGCTCGTGCAGGATCTTCGGGTCGAGATGGTCGAGGTGGAGGAAGATGTGGTCCCCGCCCTTGCCGACGCCGCGGCCGGCCCGGATCTCCATGGTCATGGACCGGGAGACCACGTCGCGGGAGGCGAGGTCCTTGGCCGACGGCGCGTAGCGCTCCATGAAGCGCTCGCCCTCGGAGTTGGTGAGGTAGCCGCCCTCGCCCCGCGCGCCCTCGGTGATGAGGCAGCCGGCGCCGTAGATGCCGGTAGGGTGGAACTGCACGAACTCCATGTCCTGGAGCGGCAGGCCCGCGCGCAGCACCATGGCGTTGCCGTCGCCGGTGCAGGTGTGGGCGGAGGTCGCCGAGAAGTAGGAGCGCCCGTAGCCGCCGGTCGCGAGGATGACCATCTGCGCCCGGAAGCGGTGGATCTCGCCGGTCGCCTGATCGATGGCGATGACGCCCCGGCAGCGGCCGTCCTCGTCCATGATGAGGTCGAGGGCGAAGTACTCGATGAAAAAGTTCGTGCGGTGCTTGGCCGCCTGCCCGTAGAGGGTGTGGAGCATGGCATGCCCCGTGCGGTCGGCCGCCGCGCAGGTGCGCTGCGCGGTGCCCTTGCCGTAGTCGGTGGTCATCCCGCCGAAGGGGCGCTGGTAGATCTTGCCCTCCTCCGTGCGGGAGAACGGCACGCCCCAATGCTCCAGCTCGTAGACCGCAGCGGGGGCGTTGCGCACGAGATACTCGATGGCGTCCTGGTCGCCAAGCCAGTCCGAGCCCTTCACGGTGTCGTACATGTGCCAGCGCCAGTCGTCCGGGCCCATGTTGCCGAGCGAGGCCGAGATGCCGCCCTGCGCGGCGACCGTGTGCGAGCGGGTCGGGAAGACCTTGGTGATGCAGGCGGTGCGCAGGCCCGCCTGCGAGCAGCCGACCGTGGCGCGAAGCCCGGCGCCGCCGGCGCCCACCACCACCACGTCGAAGGTGTGGTCGGTGACGGCGTAGGCCGGGCGCGTCCCGTTGGTTCCGTTGGCGGCCATGATGCGGCTTCCCTGGATGTCGGTGGTCCGGCGGTTCAGACGAGGCGGCCGAGGCCCACGCGCAGGATCGCGTAGAGGCAGGCCGCGGCGACCGCGACGGCGTAGAAGGTGTTGGCGAGAAGCGCCGCGTACTTCAGCGGCTTGGCGTGGACGTAGTCCTCGATCACCACCTGCATCCCGATCCGCATGTGTACGCAGACCGAGACCACAGCGAGGATCAGGATCACGGCGACGAGCGGGTGCCCGACGAGCGCCACCGCCTCCGGGTAGGGCCGCCCCGCCGCCTTCGCCACGATGACGACGAAGGCGATCATCAGGAGGACGTTGGCGGCGGCCGTGACCCGCTGCACCCACCAGTGCCCGGCCCCGTGGCCGGCGGCGCCGAGGCCGCCGACGCGGGCCCGGGGCGTGCGGATGGAGAGGCGCGGGTTCTGGCGCTCGTCGGCCATGGACATCGTCGGCTCCCTCTCAGCGCAGGATGAGGGCGAGCGCCCAGACGATCACGGTGAGGCCGAGCGATCCGATCAGCGTCAGCCGGGCGAGCCCCATGCGCTGCGCCTTCTCGAAGCCGAGGCCCGCGTCCCAGACGAAGTGGCGCAAGCCCCCGAGCATGTGGTGGAGCAGCACCCAGGTGTAGGCGAAGAGCACCAGCCGCCCGATCCACGACCCGAAGAACCACGCCACCCAGCCATAGGCGGCCGGACCCGAGGCCAGCGCCAGCAGCCAGATCGCGACGAGGGCGGTGCCGCCGTAGAGGGCCGTGCCGGTGATGCGGTGGAGCACCGACATCAGCATCGTCCAGGTCCAGCGGTAGATCTGGAGATGGGGCGAGAGCGGCTGGCTGAGCGTCGGTCTCACGGTCGGAGCCATCATGGGCCTGTTCCCTTCGGTCTTGTCCCCGGCGCCGGGCGGGCCGGCATCGGGGCGGGAGTCGGGACTTTGGAGCGCGTCCAAACTGGTAGAGCTTCGACGCTGCAGTGCAACCCGCCGAAAGGCACGATCCTGCGACGCGGTGGCCCATGCCGGTGACGGAGCAGAGAGTCTGTCATTTCAGCGCGCCGATCGCCTGCCACCACAGATAGTCGAGGGGCGCGGCCACGACGAGGGAGGCGAGCGCCGTGGCCACGGTCAGCCGGGCGGCGTCGCCGATCCGGACCCCGCCGAGGTCGCAGGCGATGACGATCGGCGGTGCCTGGTAGGGCAGGAACAGGGTCGTGTAGCCCACGACCTGCACCATCACGACTGTGGACAGCTCCAGGCCGCTCGCCCGCGACAGCTCGCCGGCGATGGCGGTGTAGAGGGCCGGCGCGCCGTTCGCGGTCACCAGGAAGACGAAGCCGGCGGCAATCAGCGTGAGGACGGCGAAGTTCTGTGCCTCCGCGCCGGGCCGCAGGGGCGCCACCGCCAGCAGCGCCTGCCCGAGCATCGCCCCGAGCCCCGATTCCGAGACGACCGCCACCAGCCCGAGCAGGCCGGCGATGTAGAAGCAGGTCCGCAGGTTGAGGCGCCCGAAGGAGTCGGCCGGCACCACGCCGACGCCGGGCAGCATGCAGATCACCCCCGCGGAGAGCCCGATCCAGGCCGGGGCGATGTGGTGCAGGCCGTCGCTCGCCCAGAGCGCCAGGGTCGCGAGCAGGATCACCGAGAGCCGCATCTCCGCGCCCGACATCGGCGGCAGCGGGGCCGGCGGCGGGGCGTCGGCGGGCGCGCGCGCGATGCGGTCGGGAAAGAGGCGGATGGTGAGGAGGGCCAGCAGCACGCCCTTCACCCCGGCGAGCACCGGCGCGTGCAGCCAGAGATAGGGCAGGTAGCCGATGTGCAGCCCGTAGCGGCCCTCCGCCGTGCCGGCCATGACGAGGTTCGGGACGTTGGCCGGCAGGATCGCCCCCGACAGCATCGGCGTGGCGACCCCGACCGCCAGCACCGCGCCCGTGCGCCCGGCCCGGCCCGGCCCGAGTCCGTAGGCGTCGCAGAGCGCCAGCACCACTGGGACGAGCAGCGCGATGCGGCCGATGTTGGAGGGCATCACGAAGGAGAGCAGGAAGGAGAAGGCCACGAGCCCGGCGATGAAGCCGGGATAGGAGCCGCCGAGATGCCCGCTCAGCGAGCGGGCGAGCCGGGCGCCGAGCCCTGTGGTGGTCATGGCATGCCCCACCACCATGCCGCCGAGCACCAGCCAGAAGGCCTGAGAGGCGAAGCCTGAGAAGATCGTCGCCGGGCTGCCGAGACCGAGCAGCATGGCGAGCGCGAAGAACATCAGCGCGGTCACGACCTCGGGGATCAGCGCCGTCGCCCAAAGCCCCATGCAGAGCACGAGGAGCGCGCCGGTCGCGACGATCCGGCCGTCGGCGCCGAAGAGGGTGAGATGCTCGATCATCCGTTCCGGGCGCGTCCTCTCCGCGCCTCGTCGGAACCGGGCGGGTGTGCGGCGGGACTGTCGGGCAAGCTGGAACGGTTCGCAATTCGCCAGGCCGCGAGCGAGCCTTCGCGAAAAGCGAAGGCTTCGGGCTATCCTGTCCGCGCCCGGCCTGGCCGGGGGAAGGAGGACGCATGCTGCGCTTCGATCTCGTCGATCTCGGCCTCTTCCGCGCGGTGGTCGAGGCCGGCTCGATCACCCATGGCGCGGCGCGGGCGAACCTGGCGCTCGCCGCCGCCTCGACCCGCATCCGGGCGATGGAGGAGAGCCTCGGGGCGCCGCTCCTGAAGCGCCACCGGCAGGGCGTCGAGCCGACGACGGCGGGCCGCGTGCTCCTCGTCCATGCCCGCGCGCTGCTCGCCGGGGTCGACCGGATGCGCGAGGAGCTCTCCGCCTTCTCCGGCGGCGCGGCCGGGCGCATCCGGGTGGTCTCGAACACCAACGCGCTCTCCGAGTTCCTGCCCGAGGCGCTCTCGGCCTTCCTCGCCGACCATCCCGGCGTCGACGTCGACGTCGACGAGCACACCTCGGACGAGATCGTCGGGCTCGTCGCGGAGGGCGCGGCCGATCTCGGCATCCTGTCGGGCCACGTCGATACCGGCGCGCTCCGGGTCTTCCCCCTGCGCCACGACCGCTTCGTGCTGGTCACCGCCCCCGGCCATCCCCTCGCCGGCCGGGCGGAGGTCTCCTTCGCCGAGGCCCTCGACCACGAGCTCGTCGGGCTCGACCGGGCGAGCGCCGTCAGCCGCTTCCTCGGCGAGCGCGCCGCCCGCATCGGCAAGCGGATGCGCCTGCGGGTGCGGCTGCGCAGCTTCGAGGCCGTCTGCCGGCTGGCCGAGTGCGGCCTCGGCCTCGGCATCGTGCCCGAGAGCACCGCGCGGCGGGCGGCCCGCAGCGCCGCGATCGCGGTGGTGCCCCTCTCCGACCCCTGGGCGAGCCGCGACCTCACCCTGTGCCTGCGCGACCTCGCCGCGCTGCCGGGCTTCACCCGCGACTTCGTCGCCCATCTGCGCGACGGCGCCGGCGCGCCGGGCGTCTAGAGCCGTGCCCGACCACGTCGGGTCGGGAACGGCTCCAGCCCCTTGGTTTGCCGCGCTTTCTTGCGACGAACCGGTGTCCGCTTCGTCGGAAAGCGCTCTAGTCCAAGGCGGCCCTCAGCGCGACGGAGCGCGCCCGCAGCCGGTCCGAGAGCGCGCGGGCGAGGTTCCGGAACAGGGCGGCGGCGAGCTCCGGCTCGTGGGCGAGGATGTGGCGGTAGGCGTCGAGATCGAGGACGTAGAGGTCGAGGCTCTCGTCCGCGACGAGGGAGGCCGAGCGCGGCTTGTCCTCGACCACCGCCATCTCGCCGACGGTGGTGCCGGGGCCGAAGGCGGCGATGCGGCGGTTCGTCCGGCCGCTCGGCACGCGCACGCTGATCGAGCCGGAGCGGATCAGCCAGATGCGATCGGCCGGCTCGCCCTCCCGGCACAGGACGGTGCCGGCCGGGTGGCGCTCCTCGCGCAGGAGCGCGCCGAGCCGGGCGAGGCCGTCGGGCGCCACGCCCTCGAACAGCTCGAAGGCGGCGAGCGGCACGCCCTCGCCCGGGACGGTCGGCGCGGCGGCGCCGAGCAGCGCGTGCTCGGCGTGTTCCAGCGCGTCGTCGAGGTGGTGGAAGTCGTGGTCCGGCGGGAACAGCCGCCGCACGGTCGGAGCGATGGCGGCCGGGGTCTCAGCGGCGATCAGGGCGATGCCGGCGGCGGCGAGCGAGCGTCGCGTCTGCTCCAGGATGCGCGCGCCCGTCGCGTCGATGTCGGTGACGCCGCGCAGGTCGAGGATCACGAAGCGGGCGCCGCGCCGCTCCCGGATCGCCCCGGCGAGGTCCTCGGCGTTGGCGAAGAACAGCGTGCCCTCGAGGTCCATCACCACGGTTGCCTCGCCCTGCGCGGCCAACGCCTCGCTCTCCGCGCGGGTGCGCACGCGCATCGAGCTGACGGCGCGGCCGTCGCGCAGGCGCCGCACCACCGGCCGGCTCATCGACAGGATGAAGATCGCGCAGGAGAGCACGACACCGATCGCCACGCCGGTGAGGGCGGAGTTGAGCGCCGTCGGCAGCAGCACCGAGAGATGCACGAGGGCGTCCCGGCGGGCCTGCGCGCGGGCAGGGCCCCCCACCCGCGTCGCCGCGCCCCGCAGGATCGCGGCGGTGTAGGGGTCGATGAGGCGCCAGCCCGCGAAGATGATCAGCGGCGGGAAGACGCAGAGGGGCACCAGGGCGAGCGCGCCCGGCACCGCGAGCAGCAGGACGAGCAGCGCGACCGAGGTGACGAGGGGCGAGATCCGGCTGCGGCCGCCCTCCTGATAGTTGACCATGGTCTGAGAGGCGGAGCCGGAGAAGGCGACCGCCCCGAACGCCGCCGTCGCCCCGGTGCCGATCCCCAGCGCGATCAGGTCCCGGCGGGGCGCCGACGGAAACTCCGCGACGGTCTGGGCGGCCCGCGTCGCGAACACGGTCTCGAGCATGCTGACCAGCGCCACGGTGCCGGCGGCGAGCAGGATCGCGACGAGCGCGTCGGGCTCCCCCGTCAGGGCGGCGAGATCGGCGCCCCAATGGCCGGCGGCGAGCGCGCCTCGCGCGATCGTCCAGACCGCGCCCGCGTCGAGGGTGCCCCCGAGGGTGCCGCCGAGGCCGGCCGCCCGGAGCCCCCAATAGGCCAGGATGCCGACCAGGAAGGTCACCAGCGCGACGGGCAGGCCCCGCGGCAGCCGGTGCCGGGCGGCGAAGGTGAAGGCGAGGAGCCCGGCCGTGAGCGCCGCCGTCACCGGATCGGGCGGGCTGAGAAGACGGTCGCCGTTCCGCAGCGCGGAGAGCGAGAGCGTGCCGAACAGGGCGGATGAGAACTTGAGGGCGAGCAGCAGCCCGACCCCCGAGACGAAGCCGGAGACGACGGGGAAGGGCACGAACTTGACGATGCGGCCCGCCCCCGCGAGCCCGAGCAGGGCCTGGAACAGCCCGGTCGCCAGGGCGATCAGGGGCAGCGCCGCCGGGAGCAGCTCCGGCCGGTCCGCCAGGGCGGCGGTGACGAGCGCGAGGCCGCTCGCCTGCACGGAGGCGGCCGAGTTCGCGGAGGTCATCACGACGCCGGTGTTCGCGCGCAGGGGCGCCACAACGAGGCCGCCGACCGCCGCGCAGAACAGGCCCGCGACGCCGCCGCGGGCGGCGTGCTCGGGCCCGAGCGGCGCGTAGGCGATGATGCCCGCCGCGGTCGCCATCGGCAGGGCGATCGTGAGCAGGCCGAGCCCGGCGACGCACTCCCGCCCGATCCCGCCGGCGAGGCGGGAGGGACCCGCCGCCACGGCGGCGCGCGGCCGCGATGCAAGTCTCGACATGCCGAGGGTATCCGGGACGGAGGAGGCCGGGGCGCCGCCCGCGAGACCGCCGTTCGGGAAGGCTGCGGCGGGATGCCGTGCTGTCAGCTAAGCATCTCGCGGCGGAGCGGGCAACGGCGGCGCGGGGCCGATCCGCGATGACGTTGCCGTGAGGCCCGGCCGCCGGTCCTCAGTCGGCGGCGAGCCCCGGCACCGGCAACCCGAAGGCCTGGGCGAGGAGCACGGCGTTGAGGCCGAGCACGATCGCCGCCCCGGCGAAGGACGCGGCCTGCGTCAGGCGTCCGTTGGCGAACGCGCCCATCAGGTCCCGGCGGCGTGTGAAGGTGACGAGGGCGATCATCGGCACGGGCAGCGCCAGCGACAGCACCACTTGGCTCAGCACCAGCGCGCGGGTCGGGTCGACGCCCGCCGCCACCACCGCGAAGGCCGGCACCATGGTGACGAGCCGGCGCACGAGGAGCGGGATGCGCCAGCCGACGAAGCCCTGCATCACGATCTGCCCGGCCATGGTGCCGACCACCGAGGAGGAGACGCCGGAGGCGAGCAGCGAGACCAGGAACACGCTCGCCGCCGCCGAGCCGAGCAGCGGCGTCAGGGTGTGGTAGGCCTGATCGATCTCGGCGACGTCGCTGTGGCCGGCGTGGAAGGCGGCGGCCGCCATCAGCACCATGGCCATGTTCACGAAGCCGGCGACCGCCAGCGCGATCACCACCTCGCGGTTCGAATAGCGCAGGAGCTTGCGGCGATCGGAATCGTCCCGCGCCACCGCCCGGTGCTGGGTCAGCCCCGAGTGCAGGAACAGCGCGTGGGGCATCACCGTGGCTCCGATGATGCCGACCGCGATGGTCAGCGCCTCGGCGTCGGGGATGCGCGGCGTCACGAGCCCGGCCGCCGCGTCGCGCCAGGCGATCGGCGCGATGAACACCTCGATGAGGTAGCAGAGGGCGATGGTGCCGACCATGGCGCCGATCACGATCTCGAGATGGCGGAAGCCCCGCCGCTCCAGGGTCAGGATCGCGTAGGTGACGACCGCCGTCACCGCCATGCCGGCGAGAAGCGGCATCCCCGTGAGGAGCGCCAGCCCGATGGCGCCGCCGAGGAACTCGGCGAGGTCGGTGGCCATCGCCGCGAGCTCGCTCACCACCCACATCGCCAGCCGCACCGGCCGCGAGTACTCCTGCCGGCACATCTCGGCGAGGTTGCGGTTGGTGACGATGCCGAGCTTGGCCGAGAGCGCCTGGAACAGCATCGCCACGAGGTTGGCGACGAGCACCACCCAGAGGAGCTGGTAGCCGTACTTCGCCCCCGCCTGGATGTTCGTGGCGAAGTTGCCGGGGTCCATGTAGGCGATCGAGGCCATCACGGCGGGTCCCGTGAACAGCAGGAAGCGCCCGCGCCCGCGATGGCGCCCGTCGAGCACCGCGCGGATGTCGCGCTCGGTCGCGCCGGAGAGGCCGGTCTCGGTTCCGGTCGGGGTCTTCAGGCTGGCCTCGGCCATCGCGTCCTCGGCGGGTCTTTATAGCTTGTGCTATAAGTATGCGCCTCGGCTGGCGTCAAGGCGTGGCCGGATCGCGGGCCCTGCGGGGTTTCCGGCGCGCCCGCATTTGGTAGACAGGGTGGCGTGGAAACAGGGGCGCGGAGGCCGTCGGAGATCATGCAGGAGCCTGAGCGGCCGGCCCCCGAGACCGGCCTCCTCGATCCGGAGATCCATGTCGAGAGCTTCCGTCAGGCCCGCGAGGCCCGGCGGCTGGAGCTGGTCGAGGACTATGTCGAGCTGATCGCCGACCTGATCGGCGACGGCGGCGAGGCGCGGCAGGTCGACATCGCGGCCCGGCTCGGGGTTGCCCAGCCCACCGTCGCCAAGATGCTGAAGCGGCTGGCCGAGGAGGGCTTCGTGCAGCAGCGCCCCTACCGGGGCGTGTTCCTGACCCCCGCCGGCCGGGTGCTCGCCGCGCAGGCCCGCGAGCGCCACAGGATCGTGGAGCGCTTCCTGATCGCGCTCGGCGTCAGCGCCGAGACCGCGCGCCGCGACGCCGAGGGCATCGAGCACCATGTCAGCGCCGAGACGCTGGACGCCTTCCGCCGCTTCGCCGACGGGCGCTCGGACGCCTGAAGGCGCTTTCGCCGGATCGTTTGCGGGGCGCGAGCCCGACCGCGCGTCGGCGCTCACGAGAAGACGAGGCCTTTCAGGCCGTAGGCCCGATCCGCACGGCGCGGCCGTCCTCGACCAGCACCTCCGCCGGCAGCGGATGGCCGAGGAAGCCGGTGGGGCTCGCGGTGAGCCCGTAGGCGCCCGATTGCAGCACCGCCACGAGGTCGCCGGCCGCGAGCTCCGGCAGCGGGGCCGCCCGCGCCAGGGTGTCGAGGGGCGTGCAGAGGGGCCCGACGAGGGCCGCCGGGCTGCGCTCCGCCCCCTCCCCTTCCACCACCGCCGCGACGGGAAAGTCGCGCTTCACGATCTGCCCGAGATTGCCCGACGCCGCGAGATGGTGGTGCATGCCCCCGTCGGCGATCACGAAGCGGCTGCCGCGGGAAGGCTTCACCGCCCGCACCCGCACCACGTAGAGCCCCGCCTCGCCGACGAGGTATCGGCCGGGCTCCAGCACGACGCGGGCCTCCGTGAGCAGCGGGTCCGCGCGAAGCCGCTCGCGCAAGGGCGGGAGGCCGTCGCGCAGGGCGTCGAGGTCGAGGGGCTCTTCGCCCGCGAAGTAGGGGATGCCGAGGCCGCCGCCGAGATCGATCGTGGCGAGAGGCCGCCCGCTGCGGGCGGCGATCCGGGCGGCCAGCTCCAGCCCGTGCGCCCACTGCGCCAGCAGCGTCGGGGCGGAGAGCCCCTGCGTGCCCGCGAAGAGGTGGAGGCCGGAGAGCTTGAGGCGTGGCTCGGCGGTCACCGCGTCGACGGCGGCGTCGAGCGCCTCCTCGTCGAAGCCGAAGGGCGAGGCCTTGCCGCCCATGCGCATCGCCCCGCCCTGGGCGGCGGCCGAGGGGTTGACCCGGATCGCCACCGGCGCGACCCGCCCCGCCCTGGCGGCGGCCGCGGCGACGCGGGCCATCTCCTCGCGGTTCTCGAGGTGGATCTCGCCGATCCCTCCGGCGACCGTCGCCTCGATGTCCCCGTCGCTCTTGCCCGGTCCTGCGAACAGGATGCGCTCCGGCGGCACCCCGGCGGCGAGCGCGGCGCGGAACTCGGCGCCGGAGGCGATCTCGGCTCCGGCCCCCTCCTCCCGGAAGACGCGGACGATCTCGGGCCGCGGATTCGCCTTCACCGAGTAGTCGACCGACGCGAAGCCTTCGAGCGCTCGCGACAGCGCCCGGTAGCGGGCGCGCATGATCCCTGCATCGTAGACGAAGAGCGGCGTGCCGTGCGCCTCGGCCAGCGCCGCCAGGTCGAGCCCGCCGACCTGAAGGGCACCATCGCGGCGGGGGAAATGCGCGGCGACGAGGTGGTCGGCGAGGTTCTGCGTCACGAGAGGCGCTCGGCGGCGAGGCGCTTGTAGTCGACCTTGCCGTTAGGGGTCAGGGGCAGGCTCTCCACCCGCTCGACGGCACGAGGCACCATGTGGGGGGCGAGGGCGCGACGCATCTGCGCGAGCACCTCCCCGTCCGAGAGCGCGGCGCCCTCCCCGTCTCCGGCCGGCACGGCAACGGCGTGGATGCGGGCGCCGAGGCTCGGGTCGGGCAGGCCGATCACCGCCGCCTGCCGGAAGGCGCCGGTCGCCATCAGCGCGGCTTCCACCTCGGTGGGGCTGACGCGGAAGCCTTGGCTTTTGATCATCGCGTCCTCGCGGCCGAGGAAGGTGAAGTAGCCCTCCGCGTCCTCGACCACGCGGTCGCCGGAGCGGCAGACGAGGCCCCTGCCCGGGTCCCGCGGGTCCGGCACCAGCACCCGGGCGGTTTCCTCCGGCCGGTTCCAGTAGCCCATCGAGACCGTCGGGCCGGCATGGAACAGGATGCCGGGCTCGCCGGGCTTCGTGCGCTCCCCTCGTTCGTTCACCGCGAAAATCTCGGTCTCGGGGATGGCCCGTCCGATCGAGCCCGGCCGCCGGTCGAGCTCGCCGGGGGGCAGCCAGGTCGAGCGGAAGGCTTCCGTAAGGCCGTACATCAGCACGATGTCGGTGCCGGGCAGCGCCGCGCGCAAGGCCTGGAGCGTCGGCAGCGGCACCGCACCGCCGGAGTTCGTCACGAGGCGCAGGCTCGACAGGTCAGCCGTGCGCAGAGCGGGGGCGGCCCGCGTCAGCAGGGTCCACAGGGTCGGCACCCCGGCGAGCACCGTGATGCGGTGCCGCTCGATGGCCCGGACCACCTCGTCGCCGAAGCGGAACTCCAGTAGGACGCAGACCGCCCCCTGCTCGACCGCGGTGAGGAGCTGGTTCAGGCCGTAGTCGAACGAGAACGGCAGCACCGAGAGGATGCGCTCATCCGGCCCGAGGCCGAGATAGCCCCGCACGATCCGGGTCCCCGCCAGCAGGTTGGCGTGGCTCAGCATCACCCCCTTGGGCAGGCCCGTGGAGCCCGAGGTGTAGAGGATCATGGCGAGGCTTTCGCCCGCGCGCTCGACCTGGGGGGCGGGCTCGGTGCCGTCGCTGGTCCCGTCGACCACGAGAAGGCCGTCGAGCCCGTCCAGCGCCTCGCCGAGGCCCGCCCTCAAGCTTGGTTCCGCGATCAGCACCCGCGCGCCACTGTCGGCGATGATGTGGCGGACCTGGAGGGCCTTGAGGCTCGGGTGGACCGGCACGCCGACGCCGCCGGCCCGCGACACCGCGAACAGCGCCACGCATTCGGGGATCGACTTCGGCATCAGGATCGCGACGCGGTCCCCGGCCGCGAGGCCGAGCGCCGCGAGCCGGCCGGCCAGCGCCTCGACCCGCGCCCGCAGGCCTGCGTAGCTCAAGGTCTCCTCGCCGTGCACGATCGCGGTGCGCGCGCCGGCGCAGGCCGGTCCGTCGAGAAGGTCGTGGAGCAGGACGGGCATGAGCCTTCAGGCGGCGCGCTTGCCGTCGATATGGGCGGCCAGCGCCTCGACGCTCTCGAAATGCCGCAGGTCGAAGCTCTCCTCGTCGATCTCGACGCCGAAGCGCTCGCCGAGATCGAGCACGAGGTCGAGCACCCCGATGGAGTCGAGAGCATCGCTGGTGACGAGGGAGGTCTCTGGCGTCACCGCGCCGGGTGGCAGGCCGGGGTTGCGGGCGGCGACGAAGGCGAGGATCGCCTCGCGCACCGCGGCGCGCGTCTCGATGGACACTTCTGGCTCGCTCCCCCGTTCCGGGCCGGGAGCCGGGGCATAGTCCATGGCGGCGGGGGGTGTCCATCGCGGGGCGCTCAGCCCCACGATGGAGGTCGGTTACCGCGTGGCGAACTTAATGCTCACCGCGGCCTTGGCCACGAGGCCGGGGTTGTACAGAGCGTTGAGGTACTGCCTGTAGCGCTTGTCGAAGGCGTTCTGGAGGATGAAGTCCGCCCGGATGCGGTCGTTGACCTGGTAGGAGGCGAAGAAGTCCACGAGCCCGTAGCCCTTGGTGGCCAGCGTCGTGGTGCCGGTCGGCAGGTTCACGCGAGCCTCCACGAAATTCAGGCGCGTGCCCACCGTCAGGGCTTCGTTCAGGAAGCGCAGGCCGAGCGTCGTGCTGATCCGGTCCGGCGGCACCGAGATCAGGGTCTGGTTGTTCGACCTGTCGCGCCCGTCGGTATGGGTGGCGGCCAGCGAGATGAAGCCGCCGCGCCAGTCGTAGGCGCCTTCGAGCTCGACGCCCGAAAGCTCGGCCTGCGCGACGTTCACGTATTGGAACGACTGCACCGGGATCACGCAGGGGAAGCGGCCCGGGATGCGGGCGCAGACCGAGGCCGGGATGCCGGCGATGGCGGGCACGAAGTAGGTCGGCCCGACGCCCTGGATGTTGATGTAGTTATCGACGTCGTTCTGGAAGACGGCGAGCTTGGCACGGAAGGCATCGCCGGGGCGCAGCACCTCGTCGTACTTCAGATTGACGCCGCCCTCGACGTTGTGGGCTACCTCGGGGCGTAGCCCCGGGTTCGGCAGGATGTTGAAGGCCGGGAACGGGTGGACGCCCTGCACCAGCGTCTCGGTGATCGAGGGCGCGCGGTAACCCTCGGCGTAGGTCCCGTAGAACTCGATGCCCGGCAGCGGCGAGACGCCGACCGTGATCTTCGGCGAGACCCGCTCGCCGCTGGCGCGGTAGACGCCGCCGGACAGCTCGTAATGGTCGTAGCGCAGCGCCCCGATCACCCTGAGCCAGGAGGCGTAGCGGATCTCGTCCTGGATGAAGGCGCCGGCGAGCGTGCGGTCGCCGGATGGAGTGAAGGCCGAGCCGAAGCCGCCGGCGGCGTCGCTCGTCTTCACGTGGTTGAACACCGCGTCGCCGCCGATGGTCAACGCGTGGCGGAAGTCCCAGGTGTCGAAGCGGGCGGTGTTGTGGACGTCGAACCCCTTGGTGTCGATGTCGTAGTTGATCCGGTCTCCCGCCCGCACCCCGAGGCGTCCGTAGAGCAGGCTTGCCGTGTCCGACAGGTAGGTGAGCGTGTTGTGGGTGGTCGTCGCGTAGCCCTTGATGCTGAAATCGACGAGCGGCACGTCCGGCCGGGCGAAGCGGTAGCCGAGCGTGTAGGTGTCGGCGTCGACCGCGTTGGCGAAACGGGCGCCGGCGTTGCTCGAGCCCTGGTTGGCGAAGTCGAAGCGCTGGAGGAGCGCCGTGCCGCTGATCTCGTGGCCGTCCGCCGGGCGGATGTTGAACTTGGCGAGCCCCGACTGAAGCTCGTTGCCGGTGTCGCGCACCAGCGTGCCGAGCCCGTCCCGGTAGGGGCCGTTGTTGCGATAGACGAACTGGCCGAACACGTCCGCCGCGGTGCCGATGCGGGCGCCGAGCGCCGTCGAGTTCAGGAAGCGCTGGCCGTTCGAGCCGAAGCCGAACTTCTGCACGGCACCCGCCGTCTCGTCGGGGGCGAGGATGTCGTCGATGGAGCGGGTCCGGAAGGCGACCACGCCGCCGATGGCGCCGGAGCCGTAGATGGTCGAGGTGGGCCCTCGGGTGATGTCGATGCCGCCGACGAGCTCGGGGTCGAGGTAGAACACGCCGTTGGCGGAGTGGCCGGAGGTCTGGAAGTCCTGGCGGGCGCCGTCGATGAGCACGTTGACCCGGCCGAAATCCTGGAGGCCGCGGATGTTGATGGCCTGGGCCGGGTCGTTCTGGTTCTCCTGCGTCGTCACGCCGGGCACGTCGCGCAGCACGTCCGAGAGCCGGCTCGGCTGGATGCGGTTGATCTGCTCGCGGGTGACGACGCTGGTGCCAGAGAGCGCGTCGATGGCGCGCTCCTCGGTCTTGGTGCCGGTGACGGACAGCGTGTCGAGGCTGACCTCGGACGGGGTGATCAGGCCCGCCGGCTTGCCATCCGGGCCGATGGCGATGGGGCGGCCGGGAGCGCGCGGCGGGGTGGGCTCCGGCGCGAGCGTTTGCCCCTGTGCGGCGGAGACGGCGAGAAGAGAGGCGCCGAGCGCCAGGGCGGCGCGGCGGCGCGCCAGCAGGGAACGGGCAACGGGAGACATCGGCACAACCGCTTGAAGCAAACCGGACGGGGGTTGGCTGGCTGGCGGAGGGCTGGCTGGCTCCAGGCTGCGATGCGCTTCCGAGGCGGGGCGGTCAACGATCCGTGAGCCAGTTCAGTTTCGAGCGATTCCGAGGTCGACCTGACGGATTTTCGAGTCCTTCCAGGCTCGATTTGCGACGCTCAGAGGTGTTGCGTTCCCGCCACGCTCCGGCGGGGCAGCAGGAAGGGCCGGCCGCCCTCCGGCACCCGCCCGACCGGCCAGTCGACCCGGAAGACCTCCTTCACGAGGGCGTCCCGAAGAATCGCCTCCGGGCGCCCGCGGGCGACGATACGGCCCGCGTCCATGACGATCAGGGTGTCGGCGTAGGCGGCGGCGAGGTTGAGGTCGTGGAGGATCGCGACGATGCCGGTGCCCTCCCGGCGCAGCGCGTCGGCGCAGTCGAGGATGGCGCCCTGGTGGCGCAGGTCGAGGCTGGCGGTCGGCTCGTCGAGAAACAGCACCTGCCGCGGCGCGACCGTGCGGCCGGCGGCGAGCTGGCAGAGCACCCGCGCGAACTGCGCCCGCGCCTGCTCGCCCCCCGAGAGGCTCTGGTAGGGGCGGTCGGCGAGGTGCGCCACGTCGGCCTGCGCCAGGGCCTGCCCGAGAAGGCGCTCCCGGTCCCGGCGGCTCAGCCCCCGGCCGAGTCCGTCGAGGCCGATGCGGGCGACGTCGGCCACCGAGAAGGGAAAGGCGAGGCGCGCGCTCTGCGGCAGCACTGCCCTCAGGCAGGCGAGGCGCCAGGGCCGGATGCTTGCGGCCGGCTCTGCCCCGTAGGCGAGGCGGCCGCGGGCGGGCGTCAGCTCGCCGGAGAGGAGCCGCAGCAGGGTCGACTTGCCGGCCCCGTTCGGACCGACGACCGCCTGGAAGGAGCCGGGCTCGACGGTGAGGAAGGCGTCCGTCACGAGGTCGCGCCCGTCGGCCGTGTAGGCGAGGTCCTCGGCGGTCAGCAGCGGCGACTCAGGCATCGGCGAGCCGGTTCCGGCCGAGGAGCAGCCACAGGAAGACCGGCGCGCCGACGAGCGCCGTGACGATGCCGATCGGCAGCTCGGCCGGCGCCGCCACGAGCCGGGCGGCGACGTCGGCGAGAAGCAGCAGCGCGCCGCCGAGGAGCGCGCAGGCCGGCAGCAGGCGGCGGTGCTCGGGCCCCAGCGTCAGGCGCAGCGCATGGGGCACGACGAGGCCGACGAAGCCGATCACCCCGGCGGCGGAGACCCCCGCGCCGACGCAGATCGCGACGAGCAGGATCGCGAGGCGCTTCAGCCGCTCGACGCGGATGCCGAGATGGAAGGCTTCCGCCTCCCCGAGCACCAGGGCGTTGAGGCCCCGGCCGAGGAAGGGCACCGCGACGAGCACCGGCAGGATCGCCGGGGCGGTCGCCGCGACCTTGGCCCAGGTGGCGCCCCCTAAGCTGCCCAGTGACCAGAAGGTGAGGTCGCGCAGCTGCCGGTCGTCGCTGGCGTAGACGAGGAGGCCGGTGAGCGCGCCGGTGAGTGCCCCGAGCGCGATGCCGGCGAGCAGCATGGTCGCCACGGAGGTGCGCCCGGAGCGCGTGGCGACGAGATACAGGCCCAGCGTCGCGGCGAGGCCGCCGAGGAAGGCCGCCGCCGGCAGCAGCGCGAAGGGCAGCGGGCCGGGGATGCCGAGCCCGGCCAGCAGCCGGTCGCCGAGCACGATCACGCAGGCCGCGGCGAGCCCGGCGCCGGAGGAGACGCCGACGAGGGCGGGGTCGGCGAGCGGGTTGCGGAACAGCCCCTGCATCAGCGCCCCGGAGACGGCGAGCCCCGCGCCGACCATCAGCCCGAGGAGCGTGCGCGGCAGGCGGATGTTGAGGATCACGAGGCTGTCGCGGGCGAGCATGGGGTCGGCCCAGCCGCCGGTCAGAACCTCGAGGACGCGGGCCGGTCCGATCGGCACGGCGCCGGTGCCGATCGAGAGCAGGCAGGCGGCGAGCGCGAGGAGCGCCAGCGCCGCGAAGGCGAGGCCCGTCGCGGTCCGTCCCGAGGGCAGGCTGTGCGGGGCCGCGGCCACCGCCTCAGCCACGCGGCAGGTCCGGGTAGAGCGCCCGCATCAGCTCGCTCGCCGCCTGGGGCGTGCGCGGGCCGAAGCCGAGGAGCGTGAGCCCGTCCATGCCGATGAGCGCCCGCTTTCCCGCCGCAGGGGTCTGGCCGAGCGCCGTGCCGGGGGCGAAGACCGTCTCGGCGGAGGGGGCGTCGGGGCCGTTCCTCATCATCACCACGGCCTCGGGGGCGGCGGCGACGATGGCCTCGTCGGTGATCGGCTTGAAGCCCTGGATGTCGGCCGCGGCGTTCTGTGCGCCGGCGAGGCTCAGGATGCCGTCGGCGGTGCTGTCGCGGCCCCCGACCATGACGCGGCCCTGCGCCATCGAGAGCACGAGCAGCACCCGCGCGGGCCGGGTGATCCGGGCGCGCTCGGCGGCGAGCGAGGCGAAGCCCGCCCTCACCTCCTCGGCGAGCGCCTTCGCCGGTGCGTCGAGCCCGGCGAGGCGGCCGACCGTCTCGATCTTGTCGAGGACGCCCTCGGCGGTGGGCGGCTCACGCACGAGGTGGACCGGCACGCCGGCCTCGCGCACGAGCGCCAGCACGTCCGGCGGGCCGGCGCCCTCGGTGGCGATGACGATGTCGGGCCGCGTCGAGAGCAGGCCCTCCGCCGAGAGGGCGCGGAGGTATCCGGCGTTGGGCTTGTCGCGCAGCGCCTCGGCCGGGTGCAGGCTCGTGGTGTCGACGACGACGATCCGCGGAGCGCCGCCGAGCCGGTAGAGGATCTCGGTGACGGCGCCGCCGAGCGAGGCGATGCGGGCGGGCGCCGCCTCCGCCGCGAAAGCGGCGCGGTGGCCGGCACCTGCCGCGAGGGCGGCAGCCAGCAGCGTGCGGCGGGAGAGGACGGCGCTCATTTGGTGAGGATCAGCTTGTCGTTGGCGGTGATGCGCAGGCGGTAGGGCTCGCCGGCGTGGAGGATGACGATCTCCCGGCGGCCCTGCATCAGGTGTGCCGAGGAGACGGGCTCGGCGCCGGGCCCGGACGGGGGCGACGATGGGACTGCGGCACGCGCGCCGTCCGCGCCGGACCCGTCAGGATTGTCCTTTGACATGCTGCCGCTTCGCGTGGAATCCACTTTGGAATTACTCGACTTCCAAAGGGAGATACTTCCGATCCGATCTCGTAAGGGGGGTTTTGCTCGCAGGCAAGATAAGCTAGGCGGCGTCGGGCGCGCACCTGCCCCCAGCGCCGGTGCGGCTCAGCGCAAGGGAGAGACCGCCGATGTTCATCGCCATGAACCGCTTCCAGGTGCTCAAGGACGAGACGCAGGCCTTTGAGCAGGTCTGGCTGACCCGCGAGAGCACGCTCCACGAGCTGCCGGGCTTCGTCGAGTTCCACCTGCTGCGCGGGCCCGACCGGGAGGACCACGTGCTCTACGCCTCGCACACGGTCTGGGAGTCGAAGGCCGATTTCGAGGCCTGGACCCGCTCCGAGCAGTTCCGCCAGGCCCACCAGCGGGCCCCGGGCGCCAAGCCGCTGACGCTCGGCCACCCGCAGTTCGAGGGCTTCGAGGCGATCCAGACCGTCAGGAACGGCCGCGCCGAGGCGCTGGCGTGAGCCTCGCGGCCGAATCGGAGGTCCTGGCGCGGCTGCGTGCCGACATCGCCGAGAAACCGGACGGGGTGCTGGAGGAGCTCGCCGCCCGCCACGGCGTGCCCTTCCGGACGGTGCTCGACGCCCTCCCCGAAGGACAGGCGGTCGCCGTGCCCGGCGCGCGGTTCGAGGATGTCTGGGCCGATCTCACCGACTGGGGGGCGATCATGCTCATCGTCCACACGGGGGACGGCGTGTTCGAGTGCGCCGGCGCGCTGCCGCCGGGCACGAGCGGGCGCGGGTTCTTCAACATCCACGGCGACAGCCCGATCGGCGGGCATCTCAGGGCGGACCGCTGCGCGGCGATCTACTTCGTGGACCGGCCCTTCTTCGGGCGCCGCTCGCTCTCGCTCCAGTTCGTGAGCGTCGACGGGGCGGCGATGTTCAAGGTCTTCGTCCGCCGCGGTCCCGACCGGGCGCTCGACGAGGAGCAGACCGGGCGCTTCGAGCGCCTGCGGGCGGCGGAAGCGGGGCGCGTCGCGTAGCGCCTTCTCGCAGACATCCTCCCGCGAAGCGCAAGCGCGACTGCGCGCCGGCGCCCACGCGCCGAACCGCGCAGGCTCCGTCCGGAGCCTGCGCCATGAACATCATGCCCAGGCGGCGACGGCGGGGACCCCCTCGTCCTCGGGGATCACGTCGACCTCGACCTTGAGGCGCTGCGCCCCGGAGGCGGTGACGATGCCATCGAGCGGGGAGACGTCGCCGTAGTCGCGGCCGCGGGCGACGACGATGTGGTCGTCGCGCACGCCGATGCCGTTGGTCGGATCGAGGCCGATCCAGCGCTCCCCGCACCAGACCGCGACCCAGGCGTGGCTGGCGTCTGCGCCGCGCAGCCGCGGACGGCCCGGCGGCGGGATGGTGCGCAGGTAGCCGCTGACATAGGCGGCCGGCAGGCCGAGGCCGCGCAGGCCCGCGATCATGATGTGGGTGAAGTCCTGGCAGACGCCGGCCCGCAGGGCGAAGGCCTCTGCGAGCGGCGTGGCGACCGTGGTCGCCTTGGAATCGAAGCGAAAATCCGAGCGGATGCGGGCCATCAGCGCGAAGGCGCCGCCATAGGCGCTGCGGCCGGGCCAAAAGCTCTCGCGGGCGTAGTCCGTCACCGCGGAGACGAGGGGCACCCGCTGGCTCGGGAAGACGAAATGCACCGGATCGTTCGGCGTCAGGCCCCGGCCCGCCACCGCCCGGTCGCGGACGCTCTCCCAGGCCGGGCCCGATTCGGGCTCCGGCAGCGGGCCCCGCTCGACGGCGACCCGCGAGACCGCCTCGACCCGGAACTCGCTGTGGGGCGTGGCGACGGTGACGGACGTGACCTCGGCGCCGAAGAAGTCGCGACGGCTCGCGCGGGTGGCGGGCTCGGGGGAGATCGCGAGCGCGCGCGACAGCACCGTCTGCCCCTCGCCCTCGCTAGGCGCGAGGCGGATCGCGCAGCGGGCGAAGCGCGCCGGCCGGCGGTAGCGGTAGGTGGTGAGATGGCGCAGCGTGTAGATCACGCGAGCCCCGCGAGCTTCTCCGGGCGCAGGGCGTCGGGCCCGCCGGCGAAGTAGCGGGCGGCGACCGCCTCCGCAAGCCGCTCCAGCTCCACCTCCAGCCGGGCCATGGCGTCGCTGTCGAGGGCCTCCGCCTCGGCGCTCGCGAGCCCGCCGCAGATGCCCGCGGCGAGGCGCCGGTGCGCCTCCGGGATGCCGTCCGCCGAAAGCGCGGGCAGGGCCTCGAGATGGCGCGTGATGGCCTCGACCTGGAAGGCGACGGAGCGCGGGTTGTGGGGGTCGAGGAGCACCATGTCGCGCACCGGCGCCAGCGCCGCGCCCTGGAGGTAGCGGGCGCCGTAGGCGATCTGCGCGTCGCAGAGGGCCAACATCGTGCCGAGGTCCTCCGCCCCCGCCCCGTCCCCGGCGAAGGCCACCGCGAAGGTGCAGGTGTTGATCCCCCGCTCCAGGCGCCGGCCGAGCTCGACGAAGTGCCAGCCGGGGCCGCGGTTCATGTTCTCGTGGGTGAGGCCGGCGAGCGCCGAGACGTGGCTCAGCGCCCGCTCGGCCCGGCCGAGGAGCTGCGACTCGGCGAAGGCGCGGGTCTCGTCCAGCGAGAGCAGGTCGGTGAGGTCGGCGAGCACCCGCCAGGCTTCCCCCGACAGGCGCGGGCGCAAGGCGGCGGCGTTGCGGCGGGCGGCGGTGACGTGGGCGCGGGCGGAGCCGTGGCGCTCGCGCCCGACAAGCGCCTCCTGCGCCAGCGCAGCGGTAGGCAGGTCCGCGTCGTGGACCGCGCCCCACTCCTCGAGGAGGCCGCGGATGCGCGCGGAGGTCGCCTGGCTCGGCTCTCCGGCGACGTCGGTGGCAAGCGCCGCGCCGGTGTTGCGCAGATGCGCGAGGACGAGGCGGATTACCGCCTCCGTCCGCTCCGTGTAGCGGCCGAACCAGAACAGCTCGTCGGCGGCCCGCGACGGCAGTTGCCCGGCGATGCGGCGGGGCCTCGCGATCCGCTGGGCGAGGAGCGTCGGCGTCGTCACCGGCTGGTCGGACAGCACCCAGACGTCGGCGGAGCGGATGCCGAGGCGCATCTCGGTCGGGTCGAGGCCGGGGCGCTCGGCGATGCGGCAGAAGCCGCCGGGCATCACCTGCCAGCCCGACGCCGTGCGGGCGGCAAAGACCCGGAGCGCGAAGGGCCTGGGCACGAGGCGCAGGCCGTCGGGGCCCCGCTCCCAGGACGGGGTGGTCGAGAGCGGGCTCGGCTCCTGGCCGACATAGTCGAAGGGCCGGTCGTCGAGGGCGCGCACCACGTCCTCCCGCTCCGCGGCGAGCGCGGCCGGGCCGAGGATGGCGTCGCGCCCGGCGCCCCGCTGCGGGGTCGCGGCCGGGCGGAGCGTCAGGGCGTCGAGGTTGGCGCGGACATGCGCGAGCCCCGCCGGGTCGCCGCACCACCAGGCGCGGGGGCTCTCGAGGATCAGGTCCTGGCCCAGCACGGCCCGGGCGAGGCCGGGCAGGTAGGGGCTCAGCGCGCCCGACTCCACCAGTCCCGAGCCCGGCATGTTGGCCATCACCAGGCTGCCGTTGCGCAGCGCCTCCAGCACGCCCGGCACGCCGAGGCGGGAGACCGGGTTCAGCTCCAGCGGATCGAGATAGTCGGCGTCGATCCGCCGCCACAGCGCGTCGGCGCGCTTCAGCCCGGCGATGGTGCGCACGTGCAGGCGCCCGCCCTGCATGACGAGGTCCTCGCCCTGCACGAGCATCAGGCCGAGGTAGCGGGCGAGGGCCGCCTGCTCCACGTAGGTCGAGGAGAACGGCCCGGAGGTGAGCAGGCAGATGCGCGGCTCGCTGCGCTCGGCGCCGAGCGACAGCCCCTCCCGCAGGGCCTGGAAGAAGCCCGGCAGGCGCTCGACGTGGAGCGTCTCGAGAAGGTCCGGGAAGGTCCGCGCCAGGACCATGCGGTTCTCCAGCGCGAAGCCGAGGCCCGAGGGCGCCTGGGTGCGGTCGGCCAGCACCTGCCAGCGCCCGTCCGGCCCCCGGCCGATATCGGCGGCGTAGAGCTTGAGGTAGCGCCCCCCCGGCGGGGCGACGCCGTGCAGGGGTCGCAGGAACTCGGGGCTTCCCGCCACCACCGCCGCCGGCAGCAGCCCTTCCGCCGCCAGCCGTCCCGGCCCGTAGCAGTCGGCGAGGATCGCCTCCATCAGCTCGGCGCGCTGCTCGATGCCCCTGGCGAGCGATCGCCACTCGGCCGCCTCGACGACGAGGGGGAGGGAGCCGAGCGGCCAGGCATGCTCCCGCTGGTCGCCGTAGATCCGGTAGGAGATGCCCGCGTCCCGGATGTGGCGCTCCGCCGAGACGAAGCGGGCCATGATGTCGGATTCGTCCAGCCGCGCCAGCGCGTCGAGGAAGCCCGGCCAGGCGCCGCGGTGGAAGCCGTCCGCGCCGACGAGCTCGTCGGGCAGGCCGGGATCGGGCCGGTAGGCCGCGATCCAGCGGGCGAGGCGCTCCCGCGCGACCGCGCTCACGGCTGCACGCTCATGGCACGGCCGGCGTCATGACGGCCCCGGCACCCGCAGATCGAGGGTCGTCGGGAACTCCGGGTTCGTCTCCGGCGCCGGCATCGCGACGGCGCCCGGCGTATGGCCGTGGGCCTGGAAGCGGGCCAGCCGCCGCCCCTCCGCCTCGTAGCTGTTGACCGGGTGCGTCTCGTAGTTGCGCCCGCCGGGATGCGCCGCGTGGTAGCGGCAGCCGCCGAGGGACCGCCCGCTCCAGGCGTCGAGGATGTCGAAGGTCAGCGGCGCGTGGGCGGGGATCGTCGGGTGCATCGAGGAGGCGGGCTGCCAGGCCTTGAAGCGCAGGCCCGCCACCGCCTCGCCGGCGGTCCCGGTCGGGGTCATCGGCAGGCGGCGGCCGTTGCAGGCGATGACGTGGCGGCCGGGCACGAAGCCCTCCACCCGCACCTGCAGGCGCTCGACGGAGCTGTCGACGTAGCGCACGGTCCCCCCGATCGTCCCCTCCTCGCCGAGCACGTGCCAGGGCTCCAGCGCCTGCCGCAGCTCCAGGCCGACGCCGCCCCGCTCCACCTGCCCGAAGACGGGGAAGCGGAACTCCCGCTGCGCCACGAAGGCGGTCGGGTCGAAGGCGTAGCCAGCCTGACCCAGATCCTCCAGCACGTCGAGGAAGTCCGCCCAGAGGAAATGGGGGAGCATGAAGCGATCATGCAGCGCCGTGCCCCAGCGGACACAGCCGCCCGTGCGGGGCTCCCGCCACAGCCGGGCGACCAGGGCCCTGAGCAGGAGCTGTTGGGCGAGGCTCATGCGCGGGTCCGGCGGCATCTCGAAGCCGCGGAACTCGAGGAGCCCGAGGCGGCCGGTCGGCCCGTCCGGCGAGTAGAGCTTGTCGATGCAGATCTCGGAGCGGTGGGTGTTGCCCGTCACGTCCACGAGGATGTTGCGGAAGATCCGGTCCACCATCCAGCGGGGGATGTTGGGCGCGTCCGGCGCCGGCACCTGGGCCAGCGCGATCTCCAATTCGTAGAGCCCGTCGTGGCGGGCCTCGTCCATGCGGGGCGCCTGGCTGGTCGGGCCGATGTAGAGGCCGGAGAACAGGTAGGAGAGCGAGGGGTGGCGCTGCCAGGTCAGCACCAGGCTCTTCAGAAGGTCCGGCCGGCGCAGGAAGGGCGAGTCGTCCGGCGTCACGCCGCCGAGCACCACGTGGTTACCGCCGCCCGTGCCGGTGTGGCGGCCGTCGATCATGAACTTCTGGGCGCCGAGCCGGGTCTGGCGGGCATCCTCGTAGAGGCCGGTCGTGATCTCCACCGCCTCCAGCCACGTCGCGGCGGGGTGGACGTTGACCTCGATGACGCCGGGGTCGGGCGTCACCTTGATGATCCCGACGCGGGGGTCGAAGGGCGGCTCGTAGCCCTCGATCTGCACGGGCACGCCCGCCTTGCCCGCCGCCGCCTCGATGTGGCCGAGGAGCTCCAGGTATTCGTCGGCCCGCTGGAGCGGTGGCATAAAGACGTGGACGATCCCGTCGCGGGGCTCGACGGCGAGCGCCGTGCGCACGGCGACCCCTGTGACGCCGGAGCCGTTGGCGGTGCGGGGGCCGCCCTCGGCGCCCTCCGGCAGCGCGCCCCGCGCCTCCAGCGGGTCCTGGGGCTGGTAGTAGGGGTAGTGCTCGGGCGGCACGTGGGGCAGGCTCGCCAGCGGTAGGCGGAAGCCGAGCGGCGAGTCCCCGGCCGTCAGGAAGGCCCCGCCCCGGCGGAACGCCCAAGCCTCCGAGATCCAGAGCCGCTCGTCGTCCTCGCCGGTCGGCAGGCTCGCCAGAGGCAGCACGTAGCCCGCCGGGTTGCCGAGGCCGCGGGCGAAGACTCTTCGCATGCGGGCGTCCGCCTCCGGGCTGGCGAGCCGCGGTTCGTCGGGCGTGACGTTGACGGGCAGGTCCGCCTCCCGCTCCTCCCAGTAGCCGGGGTCCTCGAAGGCTGGGAAGACGAACTCTTCGAGGGCGAGCCGCGCCGCGATGCCCTCGGCGACGGCCCTCGCCTCCTCCGCGCCGGCGTCGCGGGAACCGTCCTCGGAGGCGATCAGCGCCGGGTCGCGCCAGACCGGCACCCCGTCCTTGCGCCAGTACAAGCCGAAGGCCCAGCGGGGCAGGCTCTCGCCGGGATACCACTTGCCCTGGCCGTAATGCAGGGCGCCGCCCGGGGCGAAGCGCTCGCGCAGGCGCCGGATCAGCCGGTCTGAGAGGCCGCGCTTCGTCGGCCCCAGCGCCGCCGCGTTCCACTCCGGCGCCTCGAAATCGTCGATCGAGACGAAGGTCGGCTCGCCGCCCATGGTCAGGCGCACGTCGCCCTCCGCGAGATCGGCGTCGACCCGCTCGCCGAGCGCGTCCATCGCCGCCCAGACGGCATCCGAGTAGGGCTTCGTCACCCGCGGCGCCTCGTGGATGCGGGTCACCGCCATCTCGAAGCCGAACTCGACCCCGGCCGGCTCGGCCAGTCCCTCGATCGGCGCGGCCGAGCGGTAGTGCGGGGTGGCGGCGAGCGGGATGTGTCCCTCCCCGCAGAACAGGCCGGAGGTGGCGTCGAGCCCGACCCAGCCGGCGCCGGGCAGGTAGACCTCCGCCCAGGCGTGGAGGTCGCAGAAATCGGTCGCGGTGCCCGTCGGCCCGTCGACGGCGGTGGTGTCGGGCACGAGCTGGATCAGGTAGCCGGAGACGAAGCGGGCGGCGAGCCCGATCCGGCGCAGCACCTGCACGAGGAGCCAGGCGGAGTCCCGGCAGGAGCCGCCCTTCAGCCGCAGGGTCTCGGCCGGGCTCTGGACGCCGGGCTCCATCCGCACCCCGTAGGTGATCCGCGAGGCGACGAGTCCGTTCAGCGCAACGAGGAAGGGGATGGTGGCCGACGCCTCCGGCAGGTCGGCGAGGAAGCTCTCGATCTCCGGACCCTCCGCCTCCTCGGGGGCGAGGTAGGGCGCGAGTTCGCGCTTCAGCCCGTCCTCGTAGGCGAAGGGCCAGCCTTGAGCGCTCTCCTCCAGGAAGAAGTCGAACGGGTTGATGACCGCCATGTCGGCGGTGAGGTCGACCTCGATCGTGAGTTCGTCGGTCTTCTCAGGGAAGACCAGGCGGGCGAGCCAGTTGCCGTGCGGGTCCTGCTGCCAGTTCACGAAGTGGTTCGCCGGGCTCACCTTCAGGGCGTAGGCCGGCACGCGCGTGCGGGCGTGGGGAGCCGGGCGCAGGCGCACCACCTGGGGGCCAAGCGCGATCGGCCGGTCGTAGCGGTAGCGGGTGACGTGGTGCAGGGCGGCTTGGATCGACACGGAGGCTCCGGGAGGTTCGTCTCGGGACGCGTTCACACGATGCCGGCTGGGCGAGCCGCGACCGGATCGCCCTCCCCTCGGGGTATGCCATGGCGGCGGGCCGCGGCAATGCCCGGACGGGGCCGGCAGGCGGCCGATGGAGGCAAGGATCGTGCTTGTGTCGCGCTGCGATGAACGGGGCGGAACCTTCGCCGTCCCGGTCCCTTGACGGGGCGGGCCGTCCCGCGCCCCAGGCGTTCCGGCCAATGAAGATCTTCCAGTGCCAGGCCTGCGACCAGCCGGTCGGTTTCGAGAGCACGGTCTGCGAGAGCTGCGAGCGGCGGCTCGGCTACGTCTGCGAGGCGCACGAGGTCTCGGCGATCGAGCCCGCCGGCCCATCCGCGAATCCCGCCTTCCCCGGCGCGCCGACCTTCCGCGCCTACGCCCGGCCGGGGGTGCGGATGCGCTTCTGCGCCAACGCCGAGCTCGGCGGCTGCAACTGGCTGGTCCCGGACGATTCCGAGGACCACTACTGCACGACCTGCCGCCACAACCGCGTGGTGCCCGATCTCTCGGTGCCCTGGAACCTCGTCCGCTGGCGGCAGATCGAGGCGGCCAAGCACCGGCTGTTCTACGGGCTCCTGCGCCTCGACCTGCCGCTCGCCACCCGCTCCGAGGAGCCGGACGGCCTCGCCTTCGACTTCCTCGTCGACCCGGCGGAGGCGTTCCTCGCCGGGCCGCCGGTGATGACGGGCCATCTCGACGGGCTCATCACCCTCAACATCGCCGAGGCCGACGACGTGGAGCGCGAGCGCCGGCGGACCCTCTTCGGCGAGTTCTACCGGACGCTGCTCGGACACTTCCGCCACGAGATCGGCCACTACTTCTGGACGATCCTGGTGCGCGACGCCTGCGCGCTGCCCGCCTTCCGCGCCCTGTTCGGCGACGAGCGGGCCGATTACGGGGCCGCCCTCCAGGCGCATTACGCGCGCGGGGCGCCGGAGGGCTGGTCGGAGCGCTTCGTCTCGGCCTACGCCACCAGCCATCCCTGGGAGGACTTCGCCGAGACCTTCGCCCACTACCTGCACATCGTGGACACGATCGAGACCGCGAGCACCTTCGAGATGCGCCTGCGCCCGCGCCTGCGCCACGGACCGGAGACGCCCGTCGAGATCGACTTCGACCCCCACCGCACCGCCGATTTCGGCCGCGTCGTCGCCGCCTGGATGCCGCTGACCTACGCGCTCAACTCGCTCTCGCGGAGCATGGGCCAGCCGGCGCTCTACCCGTTCAAGCTCGCACCAGCGGTGATCGCCAAGCTCGCCTTCGTCCACGAGCGCATCTACGCCGTGCGCGCCGACGGCCTGCCGGAGTCCGATTCCGACCCGCTCCGGGCCGTCATCGCGGGCCTGCGCAGCCCCGTCGCCGCGCCGAACGTCTGATCCGGAGTATCCGTCGAACAGACCTGTTCGACGTGAAGCCCGAACGGGCGCCCGCGCCCATGCGCGGAACGTCCCGGCGTCGGACGACGCCGGGACGCGCTTTCAAAATCGCGTCGTCAGCGCGGTCAGCCAGTCGGGCGAGGCGTCGACGAGCAGGGTTTCGGCGCGCTTGTCGAGCCCGGTCAGCACCAGGAGGCCCGCCGCGAGAAGCGCCAGGCCGAGCATGGGTTTCAGCACCCGTGCCGAGGCCGCCAGCCGCCCGCGCCAAGCTCCGGCGAGGCGACGCGAGAGCAGCCCGAGCCCGAGGAGCGGCAGGGCCGCGCCGATCCCGAAGGCGAGCATCACCATGGCGACCGCGCCGAGGCTCTCGCCCCGCGCGGCGAGGAGCGACGCTGCCCCGAGGGTCGGCCCGACGCAGGGCGACCAGACGGCGCCGAGGAGCAGCCCGACGCCGAACTGCCCCGCCGCCCCTCCGGTCGCGAGGCCGCCGAAGCGCGTCTCGAAGAAGGCGCCGACGGGGGCCGCCGCACCGGCCAGCCGGCCCTGGAGGGCGGGCACCATCAGCACCAGCCCGATCCCGATGAGGAGCATGGCGCCGGCCATGCGGAAGGGGCCGGCATCGAGGCCCGCCGCGTAGCCGAGGCCCGCCACGAACAGCCCGATGACCGTGAAGGACAGGGCGAGCCCGGCGGCCAGCGCCGCCGGCCCGAGCCGGTGCTCGGAGGCCGCCGCGCCGAGCACCACCGGCAGCAGCGGCAGCACGCAGGGCGAGAGCGTCGAGAGCACGCCGGCCAGCAGCGCGAGGCCGATCGTCCCGATCATCGCGTTCCCGCCCTCCCGTCCCGACCCGAATGCGGGGCGGCAGGCTGCCCCGCCATGCGCCCGGCGTCGACTCCCGCCCCCGCGCGGTCTATCGACCCGGTCTCCGGGACGGAGGCCGCATGGCGCAGGACACCGAACAGGGTCGTGGGGTCCTCGACACCCGCGCGGGGCAGGCGGTCTACGATCCGCGCACGCTGGCGCTCTACGACCTCGTCGTCCTCAAGCTCTCGAACCCGCTGGTCTGGCGCTGCCCGACCCGGCGCATCCTCGCCCTCTACGACCGCCACGCCGGGGCGAGCCATCTCGACGTCGGCGTCGGCACCGGCTGGTATCTCGATCGCTGCCGCTTCCCCGTGCCGGCGCCGCGGGTCGGGCTCATGGACCTCAATCCGCATACGCTCGACGCGGCCGGCGCCCGGATCGCCCGCTACCGGCCCGAGCGCACCACGGTCGACGTGCTGAACGCCGACCCGGGTGCCCTCTCCGGCATCGCGCCCTTCGCCTCGGTCGGTCTTACCTACCTGCTGCACTGCCTGCCCGGCGCGATCCCTGAGAAGGCACGGGCCTTCGACACCGTGATCCCGCTCCTCGAGCCCGGTGGGACGCTCTTCGGCGCGACAATCCTCAGCGAGGGCGTGCCGGTCTCCGCTCCCGCCCGCGCCCTGATGCGGGTCTACAACGCCAAGGGCGTCTTCTCGAATACACGCGACGGGCTCGACGCGCTGCGCGCGGCGCTGGAAGCGCGCTTCCGCGAGGTTGCTGTGGAGACGGTCGGCTGCGTCGCCCTGTTCAGCGCCCGCTACCCGCGCTGAGCGGCGCCCATGCGGCTGCGTCCGGCGCCCCATGCGGGCGCGAGCGGGACGGTTCGGCGATGAGCGATGTATAGGATCGGACATACCGCCAATGGATCGAAGGCAGGCGGCCCGCGGGGGGATCGTCCATGCTGGTGCGCCACCTCTCCTTCTTCGTGACGCTCGCCCGCGAACGGCACTTCGCCCGCGCGGCGGAAGCCTGCAACGTCACCCAGTCGACCCTCTCGGCAGCGCTGCGCAAGCTGGAGGAGGACCTCGGCGTGCCGCTGGTCGCGCGCAATCGGCGCTACGCGGGGCTGACCGTCGAGGGCGAGCACCTGCTGGCCTGGGCGCGCCAGATCCTCACCGACTACGAGGGCCTGCGCGACGACCTCTCGGGCCTGCGCACGGGCCTGCGCGGCACGCTGCGCCTCGGCGTGGTCCCGGCGGCGATGGGGGCGGTGGGCTTCCTGACGACGCGCTTCCGAGAGGCGCACCCGGAGGCCTTCGTCGAGATCCGCTCCCTCTCCTCGCGGGAGATCCAGAAAGGGCTCGACGACTTCGACCTCGAGGCCGGGCTCACCTACCTTGAGAACGAGCCTCTCGACCGGGTGCGGCGGGTGCCGCTCTACCACGAGCGCTACATCCTCGCGATGCGGGCCGACCATCCGCTCGCCGGGCGCCCCCGCGTCTCCTGGCACGAGGCCGCCGCCCATCCCCTGTGCCTCTTGAGCGACGAGATGCAGAACCGGCGCATCCTCGACCGGCTCGCGGCCTCCCTCTCCGTGGTGCTGCGGCCGGCGATCGTCTCGAACTCCTTCCTCGGGGTCTGCGCGCATCTGCGCCAGGGCGGCTACGCCAGCATCGTGCCCCACACCTTCCGCCACCTGTTCGGCGGCACGCAGGACCTGGCGATGCCCGACCTCGTCGATCCGCCCCACGCCCAGGCGGTCGGCCTCGTCCTGTCTGACCGCGATCCGCTCCCGCCGATGGCTTCCGCCCTCTACCGGGCGGTACTCAAGGGCGGCCTGGAGAGCGCCATCGCGGATGCGGTACGGCCGCGCGGCTGATCGACGGCATCGATCAGGTCATTCAGAACTTTCGTTTGAAGGAGGCACAAGAATATCTGAGCTTCCGCCTGCCCGGACGGACCAGGACAAGATGGTCATAATAAAACCGGGCGGGGAAGCGTCCGTAGGCTGGAAGTCTTACAGCTCGAAATCAGATTTCGAGTTCGGGCGGGATCCCCTTTGCCTCGACGACAAAGGGAGTGTGCCATGGCCAAGATCGTTCTCGTCCTCTACGACGATCCCGTCGACGGTTATCCGAAGACCTACGCCCGCGACGACCTGCCCAGGATCGACGGCTACGCGGATGGCCAGACCCTGCCGACCCCGAAGGCCATCGACTTCAAGCCCGGCACGCTGCTCGGCTCCGTCTCCGGCGAGCTCGGCCTGAGGAAGTATCTGGAGAGCCTCGGCCACACCCTCGTCGTCACCGCCTCGAAGGACGGCCCGGACTCGGTGCTGGAGCGCGAACTCCACGACGCCGAGATCGTGATCTCGCAGCCTTTCTGGCCCGCCTACATGACGGCCGAGCGCATCGCGAAGGCCAAGAAGCTCAAGATGATCGTCACCGCGGGCATCGGCTCCGATCACACCGACCTCCAGGCGGCGATCGACAACAACATCACCGTCGCCGAGGTGACGTTCTGCAACTCGATCAGCGTCGCCGAGCACGTGGTGATGATGATCATCAGCCTCGTGCGCAACTACATCCCCTCCTACCAGTGGGTGGTGAAGGGCGGCTGGAACATCGCCGACTGCGTCGCGCGCTCCTACGACGTCGAGGGCATGCATATCGGCACCGTGGCCGCCGGCCGCATCGGTCTGGCCGTCCTGCGCCGCCTTAAGCCCTTCGGCGTGCACCTGCACTACAACGACCGCCACCGGCTGCCGGAGTCGGTGGAGAAGGAGCTCGGCCTCACCTGGCACGCCAAGCGCGAGGACATGTACGGCGCCTGCGACGTGGTCACGCTCAACTGCCCGCTCCACCCGGAGACGGAGCACATGATCAACGACGAGACGCTCAAGCTCTTCAAGCGTGGCGCGTACATCGTCAACACCGCCCGCGGGAAGCTCTGCGACCGCGACGCGATCGTGCGAGCGCTGGAGTCGGGCCAGCTCGCGGGCTACGCCGGCGACGTCTGGTTCCCGCAGCCAGCTCCGGGGAACCATCCGTGGCGGACGATGCCGCATCACGGCATGACGCCCCACATCTCCGGCACCTCGCTCTCGGCGCAGTCCCGCTACGCCGCCGGCACCCGCGAGATCCTGGAGTGCTACTTCGAGGACCGTCCGATCCGCGACGAGTACCTGATCGTCCAGGGCGGCGCGCTCGCCGGCGTCGGCGCCCACTCCTACTCGAAGGGCAACGCGACGGGCGGCTCGGAAGAGGCCGCCAAGTACAAGACGATCTGATCGACCGGCCGGCCCGCGATCCCTCCGGATCGTGGGCCGGTCGCTGTCGCGCCCTCGCCGCTTCGGGACAGCCCTACCCGGCCCGCCTGTGACCGGGCCGCGCCTTCGCCGGGGCGAGCGCCCGCCACCAGTCGTCGAGCGCGGTGGGCTCCGGTCCCGCGAAACGGGACAGGTTGCCGGAGAAGGCGCGCCACTGCGGCGTGAACAGCGGCGACACCGCGGTGAGCACCGGCGTGCCGGTCTCGACCGCCGCGCCGAAGGCGGCGACGAGGCCGGCGCGGGCGGCCTCCAGCTTGCCGAACTTGCTCAGCACCGCGAGGTCGCAGCCGGCGATGATCTGGAGCCGCAGGGCCTCGCAGGCCTCGGCGATCTCCGCCCCCTGGAGCCGGCAGGCGAGCGAGCCCGGCCCGAGGTCCTGATGGATGCGGTAGCGCCGGCCCGTGGCGAGGTCGCGCAGGCAGGTCTCCGCCGAGCCCGCCACGAACTCCTCCACCGCGCCTGCGACGCGAACGCCCTCCGCCCGCCGACGGTCGGCGAAGGCCCGCAGCGCCTCCTGAATGACGGCGTTCGAGGCCCCCTGCAGGGCGAGGATCGGCGGGGCGCCCTCTCCCGCCGGGGCGGCGCCCGCGCCGTCATGGACGCTCTCGCCCATCCGGGAATGGTTCTCCGTGACGGGCGCCTTCTCGCACGGATGACGGGAGGCGGGAACACGCACCGCCGCACCGCCGCCATGCGGGCGGAGGGGCTTCAGGCCGCGCCGTCGAGCCGGGACAGGAAGGGCGCCGCGGCCAGCGCCGCCGCCCGCTCCACGGCGCGGTAATGGGCGACGACGTCGGCGCCGAAGGGCGAGAGCCGGGCCCCGCCCCCCGCCTTGCCGCCGACCTGCGCCTCGACCACGGGCCGCCCGAAGCCGGTGTTCATGGCCTCCACCAGCATCCAGGCGCGGCGATAGGACATGCCCAGCGCCCGTCCCGCCGCGGAGATCGAGCCGTGATGGGCGATCATCTCGAGGAGCTGCACCTTGCCCGGGCCCAGGCGGTTGCCGGACCCGAGATCGACGCGGATGCTGAGGCTCGCCATGGTCTCCGAACGCGTCCCCTACCCCTGGCCTTAGCTATGATGCGCCGTATATAGCGCGGCGAAACGAACCCGTCCCCACCGCGGTCCCCCGCGTCTGAGAGCGAGGCTACCCCATGTTCGAGTGTGTCGGCTACGGCGCCGAGAGCGCCGAGGCGCCGGTCGCCCCCTTCCGCTTCCAGCGCCGCGACCCCGGCCCGAAGGACGTCGAGATCGCGATCACCTATTGCGGCGTCTGCCACTCGGACCTCCACCAGGCCCGCAACGAGTGGCAGAACACCCTCTACCCCTGCGTGCCCGGCCACGAGATCGTCGGGCGCGTCACCCGCGTCGGCGCCGAGGTCACCGGCTTCAAGCCCGGCGACCTCGCCGGCGTCGGCTGCATGGTCGATTCCTGCCGGACATGCGCGAGCTGCCGCGAGGGGCTGGAGCAGTACTGCGAGCCGGGCTTCACCGCGACCTATAACGGCCCCGAGCCGCAGACCGGCGGCCACACCTTCGGCGGCTACTCGAGCCACGTCGTCGTCGACCGGCACTTCGTGCTGCGCATCCCCGAGACCCTCGACCCGGCCGGCGTCGCGCCGCTGCTCTGCGCGGGCATCACCACCTACTCGCCCCTTCGGCACTGGAAGGTCGGGCCGGGCTCGAGGGTCGGCATCGTCGGGCTCGGGGGCTTGGGCCACATGGGCCTCAAGCTCGCCCATGCCATGGGCGCCAGCGTGACGCTGTTCACGACCTCGCCGGGCAAGGAAGCCGACGCCAAGCGCCTCGGCGCCGACGCCGTGGTGATCTCGCGGGACCCCGAGGCCATGGCCGCGCAGGGCGAGCGCTTCGACTTCATCCTCGACACGGTGGCCGGCGAGCACGACATCAACGCCTACCTCGCGCTCCTGAAGCGCGACGGCACCCTCGTGCAGGTCGGCGCGCCGGAGAAGCCCCTGCCGGTGCATGTCTTCAGCGTGATCTGGCGGCGGCGCAACTTCGCGGGCTCCCTCATCGGCGGCATCGCCGAGACCCAGGAGATGCTCGATTTCTGCGGCCAGCACGGCATCACCGCCGACATCGAGATGATCCCGATCCAGGAGATCGAGACCGCCTACACGCGCATGCTCAAGAGCGACGTGAAGTACCGCTTCGTCATCGACATGGCCTCCCTCTCGGACGTCGCGCCGAAGGCCGCCTGAACGGCGGCCCGATCGCGGGCGGCCCGTCGCGGGGCCGTCCGCTCCCTCCCTCCCCACCGAAGGTCAGGTCCCCGCATGCGTCACCTCGCCCGCTCCTTCCTCGTCGTCGCCCTGGTGGCCGGCGCCGGCCTCGCCCAGGCTGCCGCAGGCGTTGCGCACGCCGCCGACAGCGCCACCGTGTTCGCGGCGGCGAGCCTGAAGAACGCCCTCGACAATGCCGGCAAGGCCTTCACCGCGCAGACCGGCGTCGAGATCAAGGCGAGCTACGCCGCTTCCTCGGCGCTCGCCCGCCAGATCGAGTCCGGTGCGCCGGCCGACCTCTTCGCCTCCGCCGATCTCGAGTGGATGGACTACCTCGCCCAGCGCAAGCTGATCCGCCCGGACACGCGGGTGAACCTGTTGCGCAACCGCCTCGTGGTGGTGACGGGCAAGGATTCGAAGGTCGCGGACGTGCCCTTCACCCAGGACGGGTTCGCCAAGGCGCTCGGCGCCGACGGGCGTCTCGCCACCGGTGAGGTCAACTCGGTGCCGATCGGCAAGTACGCCAAGACCGCCTTCGAGACGCTCGGCCTCTGGGCCGGCATCCAGCCGCGGCTGGCCCAGGCCGACAACGTGCGCGCGGCGCTGGCGCTGGTCTCACGCGGCGAGGCGCCGCTCGGTGTCGTCTACGAGAGCGACGCCCGCTCCGATCCCGGCGTCAAGGTCGTCGGCATCTTCCCCGAGGGCAGCCACCCGCCGGTGGTCTACCCCTTCGCGGTGACGGCCGACGCCAAGGGCGAGGGCGGCAAGCGCTTCCTCGATTTCCTGAAGACCCCGGCCGCCAAGCCCTTCTTCGAGGCCCAGGGTTTCGGCGTCATCGCCGCCGGCGAGGCCGCGACGCCCGCGCCCGTCGCGCGCTGAGACAGGAAAGCCGCGGCCGGTCCTCCAGGGCCGGTCGCGGCTGCGCATCCACCGCCTCGCCAATCGATGACATCGACCGAATTCGAGGCTAGATACGGTACCGATCAAGGCTTCGTTTGGAGGCCCGAAACAGGTCCGAGGTAGGGATGCAGGCCCCTCTCCAAAGCGTCATGGCTGATGTCGCCGTCAGCGTGTCGGAGCTGAAGAAGAGTCCGACCTCGGTGATGAACCGAGCGGGCGGCGCGCCGGTCGCGGTGCTGAACCACAACCGGGTCATGGGCTACATGGTCCCGCCAGCGGTGTTCGAGGCACTGATGGAGGCGGTGGACGATGCGGAGCTCGCCCGCATCGTCGCTGCCCGCGCCGACGAGGAGCCCGTGCTGGTCTCCCTGGATGCCCTATGAGCTGCGGTTCCTGCCCTCGGCCCTGAAGGAATGGGAGAAGCTCGGCGCCACGGTCCGGGGGCAGTTCAAAAAGAAGCTCGCGGAGCGCTTGGACAGTCCAAGGGTCGAGGCGGACAAGCTCCGCGCAGCCGATCTCAAGGATTGCTACAAGATCAAGCTGCGCGCGGCGGGCTATCGGCTGGTCTATCGCGTCGACGATCAGGCCGTCACCGTCACGGTGATCGCGGCGGGCAGGCGCGAGCGCGGCCTCGCCTACGAGACCGCGCGGAAACGATAGCGTCCCTGTCATTTCTCGGCAAAGCTTGTCCTGATTTGAGGAATCCCCACAGGGAGTGCTCTCAAATGAGCTTGGCCTAAAGCACACGGAACTCTGTCCATACAGATCCGTGCTTACAGAGAAGTTTGACCTTGTTCGCGAACGGCCCCTCACGTCCGCTCAGCTTCGCGTTTCCGTGTTCTCGACCGACTGCGGCTTCCGCGATGGCTCGGAGGATAACAAATTGCCCTCGTCTCACCGTCTCACCGTCTCACCGTCTCACCGTCACGGTTTTTCGGATTGAGGCGGCAGTACCACAGCCTGGTTCCGGAAAAGAATCTGCGCAGCACAGTCCGCAGCAGATCCGACAACCCGCCTTGGTGCACGCTAACATGAGAATTTGTCTTGATTTCTGTTACCTCTGGAGGGGCGGTCTCATTTAAGTTTATCCCGATTTGTAGGGAACGTGATCCGCCTCGCTCCCTAGACCCGACATGCCCAGGCGCGGATGCCTGGTCCAACCCTTGGAAACAGAGGCCGGCATCAAACCCGATGCCGGCTCGATCATAGGGCCGATGGGTCCAGACCGCGTCCTTAGCGTGATCTGCGGACCGGACCATGCCCTTCGGGTTGCCGTACTTTCTTTTCGGAATGGCCGCGAGGACACCACCGGCCCCCAACGCCGGGGGGCATCCGGTCGAGCGCCCTGATCGTTCAGGTCCGAGGAGGCGCCCTGGCGGTCGGCTCGGCTGGCTTCGCCGATACCGTCGCTGCGGTCCTCACGTGTTCGGATCGGCCGCTCCACGATGATCTGGACGGCGGCCCGGCATGCACGAGGAAGCCGCCTCGGGACGAGGCGAGCCGGACGGCTGGGACAGCCGAGGCAGACTATCATGAAAGCGTGTCCCGATTTACGGCCCTGCCAATGGTACGCACTCAAGAGAGCTTATCCCGATTGTCAGGGAAGCCTGTCCTCACGCCCGGGATGTGCTTGAAGCCGGTGGCCTCCGCAGAGGGGGTGGCCTCCGCAGAGGGGCGCCCGTGACCGCGCCGCCCCTCTGCGGACATGATGATTCCCGTGTTGGGCCTGAGCCAGGACCGCTGGCCGGGACGAAACCTTTTCGGTTTCGCGGCCTGATCGGGCATCCACTCCCCGGAATTGCCGCGCGCAGGAATGCTCTCCGCTTTCGACGGGCAGGGCGACACCCACGTCGGACGGGGTCTGCGGAGAGCGGGGAGCGTTTGCGAGGCGGTCGTCGAGCTCCCTGCCCTCTTCCTTCGTCGAGGTCACGAAATCGGGGACCGCGGGTCGAAACACCGGTCCTGGGCGGGCACAGCCCCGACGCCGTCGGTCATCGAGGCCGTCTCAGCTCGCCGCGCTCAGGTCCCTTGCCCTCCTGAGCACGCCGACCATGGCTGGTTCGATGTCCGTCGAGCGAGTGACCGAGGCACCCCCGCCGGGAACAAGATCCAGGTCGTGGCGGCGACCGAGCGCCGTGGGCTCGCTCATGAGGCGCCGGCACAGCAATTCCGCCAACGACGGATCCTCGACGGCACAGACGATCTGCCGGCCCGACCGCTGCAGGGCCGACAGGACCTCGACCAAGTGCAAGGCCCGGAAATCATCGATGTGCTGGACCGGGTCGTCGAGCATGAGCGTCCGCCAATTGCACCATGGCCGGGACAGGTGAACGGAGAGGAGGAAGGCCAGCCCGGCCGCACGCCTCTGCCCGCTGCTGAACACGAATTGCGGGTTCAAGCCGTTGCCGACCCGCAGGCTCAGGAAACGCCTGACGTCGCCGCGTATGCCGTAATCGATGGTCCGCCACTCGGAATGCGGGCGAAGCCGCTGGTACAGCTCGTTCAGCAGCGGGCTGATAACCGCCAGGCGCTCGTCGATGATCTCGGCATTCGTCCTGCGGACCGTACGATCCAGCGTCCGGGCGGTCGTCACCGCAGCGTGGGCGCGCGCGAGCCGGTCGCTCGCGTCGTCGGCCTCTGCCCGAAGCGCTTCGAGGCGCGCTTCGAGCTCCGTTACGCGTTCCACCGCCTGCGAAGCTTCCAAGGTGAGGATGCTCCGTTCCAGGTCGATCAACCGACTCCTTTCGGCCTCCACCACCTCCTCCAGGGCCTCTGGGTCGTAGGCCAGCTCTCCATCCAGGGAACGTCGCACGAGCTCGGCCGAAAGCGCCTCTTCCCGGGCTTCCAGCTCGGCTTGGGCGGACGCGAGGCGATGGACGACCGTCTCGGCCTGCTTCAGGATCTCGCCGGCATCCTCGACCCGGGTTCGGGCCGCCGCGACCTCGCCTCGCGCCTCCGGCACTGCCGACCGCCGGGCGGCGAGGCGCTGGCGCGCGGATGCGAGCCCCGTCTCGAACTCGGGGGCGCCCTGCGGCGCGCGGCATAGCGGGCAACGGTCGTCATGCAGGCCGATCCGGCTGCCGTGATCGACCAGGATCGCGAGCGACGCGGCGAGGCCGTCGCTTTCCTGTTCACGGTCCAGGCGCGCCTCGGCGGCCTGCAGCTGGCGGCGGGCTTCCTGGACCGCGACCTCGGCTTCGGCCACCGCCACCGCGTCCCGGCCTGCGCTGTCGCCGTGTCGCGCGACCGTGTCGCGCAATGCGGCCACCGCGCGAGCCTCGTCGGCGACCCATCCCATCTCGCCGAGGTTCGAACGGCGCCTGGCCAGCGTCTTCCGAGCTGCCGCGACCCGAGCTCCCAGGTCGGGGCCGGCCCCAGGCGTAAGCTCGTCCAGGGTGGCAAGGACGGCCGCGACGTCCCCGGCCTGCAGGGCGACGTCCCGGATCTGCTCCAAGTCGGTCAGCGCCGCGGTCAGACGTGCGCGCGCCTCCTCATAGGCCTGCGCGGCGGCATTGTGTACGGCCTCGGCGGAGGACAGGGCCTCGCGAGCCTTGGCGGCGTAATCCGGACCCTCGATGGCGCCCAGCGCCGCGCGCACGAACTCGAACCGTTGCGTTTCCGTCAGGTCGAGGCTGAGCGCAGCGATCCATTCGTCGCGAATGATGGATGTCCTGCAGACCTGCTGGAGGGCCCGCTCGGGCTGCGCGCCCGGAACGCAGAGCATCGCCTCGATGCGTGCCGCGTCCCGGTCGGCGCCGGTCTCGCGCGAGCGCGTCACTGCGAAGCCGCTCCCGTCATCGGCGCGGAATCCCACGGTGACGAAGTGCGCCTCCGGGTGGCCTTCGCCGCGCCACCAGACGTAGTCGTCGAGGCTTTCCTTCGCCGCCTTGTCGACGAGGTACTTGTCGATTTGGCCGGTGAGGGCGAACTCGACCGCGTCGCACAGCGTGCTCTTCCCGACGCCGTTGCGTCCGCAGATCACGGTGAAGCCAGTGCCGAAATCGACCCGCTGGCGCTCCAGGAAGCCCCGGAAGCCGCACAGTTCGAGGTAGTCGAGCCTCATGGCGCATCCACCAGGATGCGCGCCACCTCGGAAGCGCTCGCCGCGCCCAGGAACGCGGCCACAGCGTCGTCCGGCAGGTCGCTCAAGCGCGCCCGCAGACGGGCCCGGTAATCGGCCCCGCCGATCTCGGGTGCGCTGAGGACCGGCAGGAGGGGCAACAACGTTCTTCGCAAATCGGCCACCGTGCGCAAGTCGCCGCGCGCGATCTTGCGGGTCATGGAGAAGTCCTCCTCGATCCGCTCGATCCGCCGCGCGAGGGCCGGTTCGGAGCCGCAAGCCAGGAACAAGGCGTAAACGTTCCAGGCCTTTGTGCCTGCAGAGCGCAACGAGGCCGCATGCCGGCCGAGCGTGGCCTGCTGGATTTGCTGCCAATCGGCGAGCAGGCTCTCGCCGCTCGCGAAGACGTGCAGGAATCCGACGACCGCCGCGTTCTCGAAGCAGACGACCGGCACGCTGCCGCCCGGCCAGGTCCAAGTCTCATAGCCTGCCGACCGGAGGAGCACCTCGGATTGAGTCGCTATGTCCATCACACGTCGAGCTCCCTGCGGGCGGCGGGAAGGTCGAGCCATGCCGCGGAGGCGCTCGGCCGGATTATGTCGCCCGGTCGCCCTTCCCGAACGACGTTCAACGGCAGGCCGACGTCGGTGGCTCCGGCGCAGACCACGATGTCGGCGACCTCGAACGGCGTCTCCCTGAACCGGTCCTGCACCGTCTGGAGCAGCATGCCCGAACCGTTCACGACCCTGATCCGGCGGCCCGCGAGATCATAGCCGACGGGGGTCTGGCTGGCACCGGCACGCCGCAGCAACAGGTGCGCGTAGCCCAGGACCTCGGACGGCCCCGGGTTCCGCAAGGTCGCCGCGGCGGTGGCCGGCACGCCCTCGGCGTCCCGTCGAAGGTCGTAGAGTTCCTCGCTGCCCAGGTCGGGCGGATCGAGCCAGCCCGCCTCACACTCCGCTCCGAGCTCGCTCTCCAACGCGGCGCGCCCGGCGTGCAGGACCTTGCGTAGGTACGCCTGGGAAAACGCCCTCCGGAGTTCGTCTAGGACTTCGGCCCCCGAACGCTGAACATGCGTGAACCGGACGTTCTCCGAATTGGCCAGGGTCCAGAGTTCGGGCGCCTTGGCCTGCAGGACGTCCTCGGGCGCCAAATCGACCAGCGTCACCGACAGCGGCGCGACGCCCGTCAATGCCTCGGCGAGAACGGTGTTGAGATAGGACCAATCCGACCAGAAGCCGACGACGAGCAGGTCGCTCTCGCGGAGGTGGTGGGCCATCCACGTCTTCGTCTTCTCGATGCGCGCGGCGATCACCCGGTCCTCGGTGAGCTGTGAGGCCGTCCAGACCGTGGCGCGCCGCTCGCGGACGGAGCAGCCATGAAACTTGAGCAGGGGCGCGTGCTTGCGGGCCTGGACCTTTGCCTCGTCGCCGTCGAGGGAGGCGAGGAGATCGAACCCGTATTCCTGCGCGCGGCGCTCGATCAGGGTGTCGTAATTCGCCGACACGACACCGGCGGCCAAGCGCGTGATCAGGAAGTCCGCCACCGCGGCGTGCCCGACGTTGGGCGGCCGGACGAAATCCTCCCAGGGCACGAGAGCGTCGATGAAGACCGACCCGAGCATGTCCTCCTTGGCGAAGATCTCCGCCAGGGACTCCAGGTCGCCGCGCAGTTCCTGCGGGCACTCCGGATCGATGCTCATGACATAGCGGTCGTAGCACCTGGCGGCCACGGTCCAGGCCGACGGCAGGGAACTCGGCGGCGCCATCGACAGGCCGGCGCCGCAGAGGAGGACGAGGCGCCCGGCTTCCATGGAGGCGAGCAATCGCGCACGAACCGCCGCGTCCAAACCGCCCCCCTTCGTCCGCCGGATCTTCGCCAAGGCGATAGACCGGAGGCACGCCTAAGGTAAAGCAAGGTGATCCGGCTTCCCGTTGCCCGCCCCGAGGGTTCACCGGTGCGTCGCACCCTGGAAGTCTCGCCGGCATAGGTGCGCGTGGCCGCCGGGGCGATGGGAAGGTTCGAGGCGTCTCATCCCGGGCCAGCATACGAACACGTGCTGGTGCGTCATGCCTGACTTGGAGGCCCGCCAGACCAACGTCGGGAAGATCCGGCTGCGGTTTCCTTACGGCAGCGTGAGTTGCACCGCGTGCGGAGCTTTGGCGGGTAGGCCGTACAACTCGCCCATCCGAGCGACGAACTCGGTCTGACCTCCGTAGCTGGGATGCCGGACCCGCTCGGCCGCCATACCCAAGTCCGCCAACGCCGCCTCGGCATCCCTCCCGATGGCGACCAGGACCCGGGGCCGCAATTCCGACACCAGCCATTCGAGGAGGTGGCGGGACGCCTGCCGTTCCCGACGGGTGTGGCAGCGATTGGACAGCGGGTCGCCCGACGCGTGCGGATGGAGCGGGAAGACGTTCCAGAGGAAGATCGGACGTCGCAGGTCCCGGAGAACCTGCCAGATCACCGTCGCCGTGCGCTCGGTCATCGCGGGGCCGCGGGTTGCCCGCGCCAGCGGCAATTGACCGTAGAGGCCGGCATGGGCGGAGAGGTGGGCCTCGTCCGTGAGCGCCAGGCCCGTGCGCCGCCCGCCACGGTACCCGAGGTCGCGCGCGATCCAGATCGAGTCGACGCCTCCGGCGAGGGCCGCCTCCAGCACGAGGCGCAGGTTCTCACGCCGGACCTGGGGCGCACCGACGCCGTCGTGGTCCGGGCAGGCCTCGGCGTAGGGGTTGAAGGTGTCGCTGAAGCGAAGCGCCGCGAGGGCCTCGATGAAGGCGCCAGGTGTCATGTCGGCAGGTCCTCGACCAGCATCTTCCGCCCGACCAGATCGAGCCGAAGGCGCCCGCGGCGCTTCTCCCGCAAGAAACGAAACGCTTCGTTACCGGCGAGGATGGCCTCTTCCCAAAGCCAGAGCGGGCAGGCCTCGACCTCGTAGCCGCGCACGAATTGCCTCACCGATTTCAGGAAGGCGAAGCCCAGGTCGCCCGGGCGCTGTCCTTCGAAGAAGCCGAGCTGCTTCGCCTCACCGAAGACGAACGTCGCCACGCCCTCCTCGATCAGGATCGCGCGCGCTCCGTCCTGCCCCTCGTCGACGCGGGCCTCGCTTTTCCTCTTCAGGCGGAACAGCGCGCGCGTCACCGGCGACCAGCCGAGGACGGCGGCGTAGGCATAGTGGAAGGCGTCGTGGAACCGGTAATCGTCCGGCTTCATGATGTTGTCGGTCAGGCGGTCGCCGATGAAGATGCCGTTGCATCGCTGCACGACGTACCGCCTGTCGTTCCCGCCGGTGCGCTCGAAGATGTCGATGGTCAACGCGCGGGGTAGGCGCTCTTCGTCCGGGAACGCCTCGTCGAACAGCGGCGGGGCGACGCGCGTCGCCGGCCAACGGTCCTCGGCCTTCGCGAGGTTGCGCATGGCGGCCTGCTCCAGGGTGACGCCGGCCTCGTTCGCGGCCGCGACGAGAAGGCCGAACACTGCGGAGAGACGCTCCAGGAGGTCCGGGCTTCCCGCGAGGTCGCCCCGCGCCCCCAGCGCGGCCAGCCGGCCGACGGCCCCGGCCAGCTGTAGCAGGGTGTGCTCGAAGGCGACGGTCGGGACGTGCAAAGGCAAGGCACGCTGCGGCTGCACGTCCGCGAAGGTCGGCTCGGGTCCCCCGGCGAGGTCCCGGCCGGCGAGATCCCCCAAGCGCAGCCCGGCGTGATCGGCGATCACCGCCAGGTACCAGAGCGCGTCGCCCATCTCCTCGACGACGCTCGCCTCGTAGCCGAGATAGGACCGCGCGTCGCGCTGCTTCTTCTTGGTCTCGCTCAGCAGGCTGCCCGTCTCGCCGAAGAGGCCGAGCACGGCCAGGTCGAGGCCGGTGCCCTTCCCTCGCGTCCGGTCCGTCCGGACCGCCCCGGCTTGATAACCGTTCAGGCTAAGCGGCGCCGTATCCATGTCCCCTCCCCGCTCCAGGTTGGCCTATCCTCAGGTTGCCATCGTCGGACCTTTCCGGCGCTCAGTCCAGGGTGCCGGTGCCCACCCGCGCCGCCGCGGACGGACCCTTGCCATACCGACCGCGGCTGACCACCTAAGCTTTACTGAGCCAGGCTCCCGGGCGTAATGCGCGACGGAAGGACCTGGGCACCGGGGAGAAGCCGCACATGCCGAAGGTTTGCGTGCTCGGTCCTGTCGACGACGAGGAACGCACGGCCCTGCTCAAGCTCTTGGCCGAGGCGGGCTGCGATGTCGTGGACGAGGAGGTCGCCGCCGTCGAGCCCGGCGAAGGGGAGGACGACGAGGGGGAAGACGGCGAGCACGTCGAGGATCCCGTTGCGCCGGAAGACGACGAGCCCGCACCCGCGGATGACGAGGCCCCCGCCGGTCACGCCGAGACGCCGGACGAGGACTTGGGGGTGATCGTGCTGTCTCCCGATTGCCTCGCGGACGAGGAGCTGGGGCGCGTGATGCAGCGGGCCGCCGCCCAGGGTCGTCGCGTGATCGGGATCTGGCCTCCTGGAACCCAGGACGAGACGCTGCCGCGCGCGTTCGAGGATTACGGCGGGGATACCGTCCCCTGGGATGCGGGCAGCCTGCGGGGCGCCCTACCGCGGAGGAACGCGAAGCCCGAGTGGTTGAAGCCCGACGCCCAGCCGCGGGCGGAGCGCCAGACCAAGCGGAACAAGTGCTGAGGCCGGCGTGCGCGTCCACTCCTACGTGATCGACCACGACCTCGGGTTCGCGCCCAATCCGTTCCACCGGGTGTGCACGCTGAGCGCGTGCAAACCGCTGATCCGGCAGCACGCGAGCGTCGGGGACTTCGTGGTCGGGACCGGCTCGATCCCGAACGGGATCAAGGACCGTGTCGTCTACTGGATGCGGGTCGACGAGATCCTCACCTTCGACCGGTACTGGGACGACGCTCGCTTCGGCGCCAAGCGACCGGTGATGTCCGGCAGCCGCATGCAGATCTACGGCGACAACATCTATCGCCGCTCGGCCGACGGCACCTTCGTCCAGGCCGATTCCTTCCATAGCGAGCCCGGGGGCGTCACCAGCCTGCCGAACCTGGTGCGCGACACCGGTCGGACGGACCGGGTGCTTCTCGGGCGCGAATACGCCTACTGGGGCGGTTCGGGCCCGCTGGTCCCCCAGGAACTGAGCGATCTCGTGCACAGCACGCAGGGCCATCGAAACCAGTTCACGCCCGAGCGGGTGAGCGCCTTCGTGACATGGCTCCGCGGCATGCCGGGCCGCGGCTTGCTGGGTCGGCCGGCGAACTGGCCAGCCTGAGAGCCGAGCGCCCCGGCGGCCCCACCGCCGGCGAACCCGGCCACGAGGCCATGGGCGTGACCCGCTACGAGGTGGCCTCGCCCCGGTCCTTCGGCGACATCGACGCCGCGCGCCGGCTGCCCCCGACGGGCGGCTAGGAAGGCGGCGCTTGCCGGAATGAGCCTGGCTCAGAAGCCTCTACCGCCGACTTGTCCCGTGCGATGCCAAGGGGCTTTCGAGTAGGGGTGACGGGCGGCGACCTTTCATCCGAGCCGGTCGGAAGTCCGGGCGGACAGCCGCTCGTGGCCATGGATCTGGCCTCGATCCGTCGAGCCACGGTGGCGGGACGCGAGCCGAGACCAGGCGTTCCCAAAGGCGTTGAATGGCGGCGGCACACATCGGGTTACGTCGTCCCGCCGCGTGCGCGCCGTCTCACTCGGTCCGTGGCAACCTCGGTGATGCCGATCCTTGCGCGCGGCTGCGCAGGACACGCTCTCAAGAAAGCTTGTCCCGTTTGCAGCACCGCGACAGCGGCGCTCTCAACACAGCTTGTCCCGATTTGCCCGGAACCTTGTCCCGCCGCGATGCGGACGCCCCGATCCGACCGCTCGCGGGGCCGTCCGGCTAAGGTGTTCGTGGGTCGGCCCACGCCACGACATGGCCTCGTGGAGCGGACGGGAGGGACGCCTTGGCCTTGCCGAACCGGACGTAGAGCGCCGGAAGGACCAGCAGCGTCAGGACGGTCGCGCTGGCCAAGCCGCCGATGACGACGGTCGCCAGCGGCCGCTGCACCTCCGCACCTGTGCCCGTCGCCAAAGCCATCGGCACGAAGCCCAGGGCGGCGACCAAGGCCGTCATAGCCACCGGCCGCAGCCGGGTCAGGGCGCCCTCGCGGACGGCATCCGGAATCGCCGTCCCCTCCGCCACGAGCGCGCGGATGTGGTTCAGCAGCACCAAGCCGTTCAGGACCGCGACGCCCGAGAGCGCGATGAACCCGACCGCGGCCGAGACCGAGAAGGGCATGTCGCGCAGCCACAGGGCCGCAACGCCGCCGGTCAGGGCCATCGGCACGGCGCTGAACACGATCAGCGCGTCGCGCCCGGACCCTAGCGCCCCGAGGAGCAGGAGGAAGATCAGCGCGAAGCAGGCCGGCACGACCGCCGCCAAGCGCTGGCGAGCGGCCGTCAGGTTCTCGAACTGCCCGCCCCACTTCACCTCGTAACCGGGCGGCAGCCGCACCTCGGCGGCGATGCGCGCCTGCGCCTCGGCCACCAGCGAGCCGATGTCGCGCCCGCGCACGTTCGCGGTGACCACGACGCGGCGGCGGCCGTTCTCGCGGCTCACCTGGTTCGGCCCCTCGCCCAAGGCGAACGAGGCGAGCTGCCGCAGCGGCACGCTCGTACCGCCGGCCGGCCCGGGAGCGGCCGGGACCCCGGTGCCCGTCCGCGCGGGCGCGGCCTGCGAGGGCGGTAGCGGCACCGGCAGGTTCCTCAACGCCTCGACGTCGCCCCGGGCGTCGTCGGCCAACCGGACCACGATGGCGAAGCGACGGTCGCCCTCGAACACCAGCCCGGCGTCCTTGCCGCCGACCGCCGTGCCGATGACGTCCTGCACGTCCGCCATGCTCAAGCCGCGCCGGGCGATCTCGCGCCGGTCGACCTTGATCTCCAGGAACGGCAGCCCGACCGCCTCCTCGACCTTCACGTCGGCGGCGCCCTCCAGGCTGCGCAGGATGCCGGCGATCTTGCGGGCGCCGTCGACCATCGGGCCGAACTCCTCGCCGAACACCTTCACCGCGAGGTCGTCGCGAACGCCCGCGATCAGCTCGTTGAAGCGCATCTGGATGGGCTGCGAGAACCCGAGCAGCGTGCCCGGGATCAGCTTCGCCTCGGCGTCCATGCGGGCGATCAACGATTCCTTCGCCTCGGACGGGTCCGGCCACTCCGCTTGGGGCCTCAGGATCAGGTAGGTGTCACAGGCGTTCGGCGGCATCGGGTCGGCGGCGATGTCGGGCGTGCCGCAGCGCGAGTAGACGAAGGCCACCTCCGGGAACTTGCTCATGGCGTCCTCGACGCCGAGCTGCATGGCCTGCGACTGCGAGATAGCCGTCGAGGGGATGCGCCGCGCCTCCATGACGATGTTCTTCTCGTCGAGCGTCGGGGTGAACTCCTGGCCGAGCCGCGTCGCCAGGGCCCCGGCCAGCCCGAGGACGACCACCGCGCCGCCTATGAAAGCCAAGGGCGTCCGGACCGCCCCGCCCAGCACCGGTCGATAGGCCGCCTTCAGTCCTCGGATCAGCAGGTTGTCGCCCTCGCCGACCCGCCCGGTGATGAAGGTCGCGACCATCGCCGGGACGAAGGTCAGGGACAGCACGAAGGCCGCCACGAGCGCGATCAGCACCGTCAGCGCCATGGGTGCGAAGGTCTTGCCCTCCACGCCGGTGAACGTCAGCAGCGGCACGTAGACCAGGATGATGATGGCCTGCCCGTAGACGCTCGGCTTGATCATCTCCTCGGCCGAGACGCGCACGGTCTCCAGCCGCTCGTCGAGGCTCAGCGTCCGTCCCAGCGCGTGCTGGCGCTCGGCCAGGTGGCGCAGGCTGTTCTCGGCGATGATGACCGCGCCGTCGACGATGAGCCCGAAGTCGAGCGCGCCGAGGCTCATCAGGTTGGCGCTGATGCGGCCCGCAAGCATGCCGGTCGCCGTCAGCATCATGGCGACGGGGATGACCAGGGCCGTGATGATCGCCGCCCGGATGTTGCCGAGCGCCAGGAACAGCACCGCGACGACCAGCAGCGCACCCTCGGCCAGGTTCCTGGACACCGTCCGGATCGTGGCGTCGACGAGGTCGGTCCGGCTGAGCAGCGTCCGGGCCTGGATGCCCGGCGGGAGAAGCTTGTTGATCTCCTTGATCTTGGCGTCCGCGGCCGCCGAGACGGTTCGGCTGTTCTCGCCGATGAGCATGAGGGCGGTGCCCAGCACGACCTCGCGGCCGTTCTCGCTGGCCGAGCCGGTCCGGAGCTCGCGGCCGATCCCGACCTCGGCGACGTCCCTCACCAGGATCGGTATCCCGGCCCGGGTCGCCACGACGACATCGCGGATCTGGTCGACGTTCTCGATCAGCCCTCCGGCCCGGACGACATAGCCCTCGCCGTTGCGCTCGACGTAGTTGGCGCCTCGGGTCACGTTGTTGGCTCCGATGGCCCGGGTCAGGTCGGCGAAGCCCAGGCCGTAGCCGACGAGCTTCATCGGGTCGGGCTTGACCTGGTACTCCTTGACGAAGCCGCCGATGGCATCGGCACCGGCCACGCCCGGCACGCTCTTCATCTGTGGCCGGATGATCCAATCCTGGACCGTGCGCAGGTAGACCGTGCGCTCGAAGTCGGACCTCAGCCGCTCGCCCTCGGGCGTCAGGTAGCTGCCGTCCGACTGCCAGCCCGGCAGGCCATCGCGGACCGGGGCGCCGTCGCCGGCGGCCTGGTACTCGACCGCCCACCAGTAAATCTCGCCGAGGCCGGTCGAGATCGGCCCGAGCCTGACCTCGACCCCGGGTGGCAGGGTGTTGCGCACCTCGCCCAGGCGCTCGTTCACCTGTTGCCTGGCGAAGTAGACGTCGACCTTGTCGCTGAACACGGCCGTGAGCTGGGCGAAGCCGTTGCGCGAGAAGGAGCGCAAGCTCTCCAGGCCCGGCGTGCCGGCGAGCGCCCGCTCGACCAGGACCGTGACCTGCTTCTCGATCTCGACCGGCGTCAGCGCCGGCGCGATGGCGTTGACCTGGACCTGGTTGTTGGTGACGTCCGGCACCGCGTCGATTGGCAGCCGCGCGAGCGACCAGGCCCCGAAGGCGGTGGCGATGAGCGTCACCAGGATGACCGCGTAGCGGTTGGCGACGGAGAAGGCGAGGATCGGGCGGATCACGGTTCAGTCCTCCGCCGCGGCCTTGCCGAGCTCGGACTTCAGCGTGAAGGTGTTGGCCACCGCCACGGCCTCGCCGGGCTCCAGCCCCTCCGTCACCTCCACGGCGGCGTCGTCCGACCGCCCGAGCTTCACCGGCCTAGCCTCGAAGCCCGCGGCCACCCGCACGAAGACGTTCGGTCTGCCCTCCAAGGTCTGGATGGCCGAGGCCGGGATGAGCACCCGCACCGGCTTGTCGGAGATCACGATCTCGGCACCCACGAAAGACCCGGGCCGCCAGGTCTCGTCCGGGTTGGCCAGTTCCGCGACGACCCGCGCCGCGCGCGTGGCCTGGTCGAGGACGGGCACGATGATGACGATGCGACCGCGCGCGGCCTCGCCGGTCGCCTCGGCCCGCACGGCCACCGCCTGGCCCTCGCGGACCAGCGGCAGGTCGCCGGGGCTCACCGCGAGATCGACCCAGACCGTCGACAGGTCTACGACGCTGTAGAGCTCGGTCTCCAGGTTGTCCCGGCCGACGGCCGCCCCGAGGTCGACGCGCCGCTCCACGACCTTGCCACCGAGCGGCGAGCGGATCTCCTGGCGCTCGAACTGCGCCTCCGGCTGGTTCGGCAACGCCTGGATCTCGGCTTGGCTGAGGCCGAGGAAGGTCAGCTTGCGGCGGGCCGCGTCCTCCTTGACCTTCAGGTCCTGGTAGCTCGCCTGCGAGCGCAGGTACTGCTGCTCGGACGAGATGCGCCTGTCCCAGAGCTCCTTGTCGCGCTCGTAGAGCGTCTTCTGCAGGGCGGCCGACACGCGTGCCGCCAAGTATTCTCCCTTGGCGTCGGCGATCTCGCGGCTGTCGAGGAGCGCCACGACCTCGCCCTTGGCGACCTTGTCGCCGAGCCCCTTGCGCAGCTCCACCACCGTGCCGGTGGTCTTCACCGCGATGCGGGCGGTCAGGTTGGCGTTCGGGACGATGGTGCCCGGCACGTGCAGGTGGCGCGAGAGGTTCCCGCCACCGACCCCGTCCGTGCGGATGCCGGCTTTGCCGACTTGGTCGTCCGTCAGCTTGACGAGGCCGGATCTCTCCGGCTCCGGACCGGCCGCCGCGTGCGGTTCGGGCTTGGCAGGCGCGGCGGCCCCCCTGGCGCCCGCCAGCATGGTGCGGACCGCATCGGGAGCGCCGGGCCACCAGGTCGCGATCAGGACGCCGCCGGCGAGGGCCAGCAGAACGGGGATGAGACGTCTGGACATGTCGGTGCCATGGACGGGCGGCCGCACGCGCACGGCGCCGTCGTTCGAGGATGGGAAGTGGCGGAAAGCCTCAGGCCCTCGGAGGCTCGAACGGTCCCTGCGCCCCGCCCCCGGCTCGGAAGACGTCGTCCAGGCGGGCGAACGACCGCGCCGCCGACGTGGCCACGCTCGCGGGAGCCTTGGCGGCGACGGGCATCACGCCCTGCGCGTGCGATTGCGCGTGGTGGACCAGGTCATCGGCATCCTGGTGGGCCTTGGCGTGGTCCTGTCCCGCCACCGGCGGCATGGCGAGCGCGACGGGACCGGAGGCCGCGTGCCGGGCCTCGGCGAGCAACGGCATCACCGTCACGCCCGCCAGGAGCAACGCGACGGCCACCGTCATGAGACGCCGTCCGAATGACACCCGACACCCTCTTCCCGGCGAGCGCCGTCCATCCCGGCGCGTCGAACACCCTTCCCTTATCCCCTCCGGGGGGATAGCATGTCAACATGGATCACGTTCACGCCTCCCACCCGGAGATCATCAAGCGGCTGAGGCGCGCCCACGGCCATCTCGCCGGCGTCATCGCGATGATCGAGGAGGGCCGCCCCTGCGTGGACCTCGCCCAGCAGTTGCAGGCGGTCGAGAGCGCCATCGCCAACGCGAAGCGCACGCTGATCGAGGACCACATGGAGCACTGCATCGGCGACGGCGTCGCGGACGGCGGCAAGTCCGCCAAAGCGGCGCTGGCCGAGTTCAAGGCGCTGGCCAAGTACCTGTGAAGGCCCCGTTGCTGAGCGTCCTCGCGAACCGCACCTACCGGCACCTGTTCGCCGCGCAGGTCATCGCCCTGGTCGGCACCGGCCTGCTGACGGTGGCCCTCGGCCTGCTCGCCTACCGGTTGGCCGGGGCAGAGGCCGGGGCGGTGCTGGGCACGGCGCTCGCCATCAAGATGGTGGCCTACGTGCTGGTGGCGCCCATCGCGAACGCCTTCACCGGGCAGTTGCCCCGCCGCGCTTTCCTGGTTGCGACCGACCTCGTCCGGGCCGGCGTCGCCCTGATCCTGCCCTTCGTCGACCAGGTCTGGCAGGTCTACCTACTGGTGTTCGTGCTGCAAGCCTGCTCGGCGGCCTTCACGCCGACCTTCCAGGCGACCATCCCGGACATCCTCCCGGACGAGCGTGACTACACCCGGGCGCTGTCGCTCTCGCGCCTCGCCTACGACCTGGAGAACCTGCTCAGTCCGACACTGGCCGCCTTGCTGCTGACGGTCATCGACTTCCACTGGCTGTTCGGCGGCACGGTCGTCGGATTCCTGTGTTCGGCCGCCCTGGTCGTCTCGGTGGCGCTCCCGTCCCCGACGCCGCCCGAGCGCCAAGCGGGGGTGTACGAGCGCACCATGCGGGGGCTGCGGATCTACCTCGCCACGCCGCGGCTGCGCGGGCTTCTCGCCCTGAACCTCGCGGTGGCGGCGGCCGGCTCCATGGTCATCGTCAACACGGTGGTGATCGTGCAGGCCCTCCTGCAACGGCCCCAGAACGACGTCGCGGTGGCGCTCGGGCTGTTCGGGGGCGGCTCGATGCTGGCGGCTCTGCTGCTGCCGCGGGTGCTCGACCGGCTGCCCGACCGCACGGTCATGCTCCCGGCGGCGGCGTTCCTCGGCGTCGTGCTGCTCGGCTTTGCCGCTACGACCTGGGGCGGCGTCATCGGCTGGCCTATGCTGCTGGCCGCCTGGCTGGCGCTCGGGATCGGGTACTCCGCCGCGCAGACCCCGACCGGACGGCTGCTCCGGCGCTCCGCGACGCCCGGCGACCGCCCGGCCGTGTTCGCCGCCCAGTTCGCGCTCTCGCACGTCGCCTGGCTCTTGACCTATCCACTTGCCGGCTGGCTCGGCGCGAAGGCGGGCATGCCGGTCACGCTGGCGGTGCTGGGCGCGCTGACCTTGGTCGCCGTCGCCGCGGCGGCGGCGCTCTGGCCGGCCTCGGACCCGGACGTCGTCGAGCACGCGCACCCCGGCCTCGAATTTGGCCATCCGCACCTGGACGGCGTCGGGACGCGCCGGCATGCCCACGCCTTCGTCATCGACGACCTGCACCAACGCTGGCCCGCGGCCCGGCCGGGATGAACCGACCCGGATGTTCGTCGGGCGCTTCGGTCCCGAGGCCGTGGATGCCACGCGCCGCGGCTCTAACCGAATGGCGAAGGTGCGGGGCTATGCGCCGCCGGAACCCCGCCATGCGGGTCTTCGCAGTGGCAGCCCGGTCAGTCCGTCGACTTGCCCCACGCGTCAGGAGGCTCGACCGGTTCGCTCCGAGCGGGCAGCCGCGTCCATCTCGGCCACATCCGCCGATGCACCGGCGCTTCGACGGCTGTGGGCTTTCGCGGCGAGGACCGGCGGGGCGACCAAGCCCGCCGGGACCGCGCTTACGATGGGCTGATCGATGGGTCGATCCCGACCGCGTGCGCCGCGGGGTCGGGATGGATGCCCTGCCAGCCAAGCCAGCCGGTGTAGAGGCCGACGAGCACGATCAGGGCTGCCGAGGCGTAGGGCGCCCGACGGGCGAAGGCACCGAACCCGGACCACCGCGACGCGACGTGCTTGACGCTGAGGGCGGCCAGCACCCCGGCCGAGACCATCGTGACCGCGAGGCCGATGCTGAAGCAGACGACCAGCGCGAAGCCGAGGCTGAACTGCTTGAGCTGGATGCACAGGAGCAGGACCGTGATGGCGGCCGGGCACGGGATCAGGCCGCCGGTCAGCCCGAACAGCACGATCTGTCCCGTCGTCACCTGACGCCCGGCGAAGCGCCGCCGGATGTCCTCCGCATGCGCTCGGGCATGGGCGTCGTCCTCGTCGCCCAGGTTCATGTGACCGTGGTCGTGATCCTGCTCCTCGAACGCGACCTCGTGGGTTTCCGCACCCGCGGGCCCGTCAAGGCGCAGTCGCGCCGTGAAGGCGTGCGGCTCGGGGATCTCCTCCAGGCTCTCCAGGAAGTCGCCCCCATCGGCGAAGGCGAACGTCTGCCGCCCGCCGTCCGGACGGACCGTCTCGACGGTGACCGCACCCGGCGCGGGCAGCGGACCCGTCCCGGCCCGGAGGCGCCAGCGCGGCGGCACGCCGTCCTCGTACACCTCCAGCGTCAACCGGCCGTCGCCGGTCACGACGTGCCGGTGCTCGCCATGGTGATGATGGTGACCGTGGTGCTGCTCGCGCCAGGTCCGCCACGCCATCCAGAGCGCGATGCCGACGATGAGCACCGCCGACGCCAGCTGGAAATACGGCTCGGCCGTGTCGCCACCCCATTCCTGGCCGAGATACTGTCCGCCCAGCGCGATCACCCAGACGACCGCGGTGTGCGAGAGCGTCGCCGCCAGCCCGAGCAGGACCGCCTGCGTGACCGTGCCCCGGACCGCGATGATGAAGGCGGCCATCATCGTCTTCGAATGGCCGGGCTCCAGGCCGTGCAGGGCGCCGAGCAGGATGGCGCTCGGCACGAACAGCCAGGCATGCGCGGTCCCCTGCTGCAGCAGGTCGGCGAACGGGGTCATGGGGCGGCTCTCGTCATTTGAGGTAGGTCCGCACCACCTCGATCAGCTCGGCGGCGCCCCGGGCGCGCTCGGCGTCCGGCTCGGCGTCCGGGTTCACGACGTGGTGGCGGATGTGGTCTTCCATCAGCTCGGCGGTCAGCCCGTTGATGGCCCCGCGCATCGAGGCGACCAGCATCAGCACGTCGGCGCAGCCGTGCTCGGCCTCCAGGGCCCGCTCGACCGCCTCCGCCTGTCCCTTGATCCGGCGCACCCGCGCCAGCAGCTTGGTCCTGTCCTTGATCGTGTGAGCCATGAATGGCGTCCTCGTCCTCGCAATACATAGGGGGGTACCCTATCTGTGTCCAGCGACCGATGCGTCGCGTGGCGGGGAGGCCCTAGCATGAGGAAGGACGACCCCTGCATCGGGGTTTGCCAGTGGGATGGGCGGACCGGCTGGTGCCTCGGTTGCGGCCGCACGGTCCCGGAAATACGCGCGTGGCGGAAGATGACGCCGTACAGGAAGGCCGCCCTCGCTCGCGAACTGCCGCGGCGCGTTCGGCAGGTCGCCGTCGCGCAGGTCGAAGCCGAGCCCGGCAGGACCCCGAGCCGCTCCTAGATCGCAGGATCTGCCGGGCGGAACGGCGGCCCCGGTCAGATCGTCCCCGACATGGGTTTCGTCCAGCCGGACGCCCCGTCAAGCCACCCCAGTGTAGCCGAGCCGGAATCGAAAGGCGTCGTGACCGGTGACCGTCACCGCCGCGATTGCGTCCGGCACGTCGGGCGGCATGCGTCGGACGATGCGCTCCATCCCGCAGCAGCAAGCCCGGCGGACGAGGACGGCGAGCCCCGATCCGTTTCCGGCGGTCGCGGTCGCCGTCTTTTTGCGCCGGGACACGCCGGGCCAGACCACGAGGCTGACCAGCCCCGCCGCTGCCGATGCCCGAGGCGCGAACCGAGCCCGCCGGCGTCGATGGGCAGGTGAAAGCCTGACCGCGAGGGTGGACGTCGGCACCGTCTCGGCCTCGCAGGCCGGCGGTGATCTCATAAGCGCGTTGGAGGCCGAACCCGAGCGGCGGCAGGACGGAGATCCGATCCAGCCAATGCCGGGCGATCCGGCAGGTCGCCGCCTGCAGCGCCGCCAGCGCCGCCAGCACCGCGACGCCGGTCGCACCGAGGACGGATCCGAGCGCGAGGCCGCGCCAGCCGAACCGGTGGGCCGCCGCCGCGATCACGGTCGCGGCGATGATCCGATCTGTTCACGTCCCCTGGAAGGCGACGGGGTCCCCGAACCAAGACGACGTCACATCCTTCCTCGGTCGACGCCCCGCGCAGATCCTCATCGCCCCGCTCATGGCTTTGCGCCGACGGCGCTCGCGCGGCACGGCGGTCCCGGCGTGCTCCTAGGGTCGCGGCGTGTGGGTCCTTGCGATGCGGCGCCGAAGGTCCGTCGGGACATCCATCCGGCGCCATACCGTCGTGGTCTTTCGGCCCGTGATCGCGAAGGCTGGCCTGACGCCGGCCCGATCCAAGGCTTCCCGCACCCACCGCGCGCCGGATCCCATCTCCCTGGCGAGCGCACCCGTGGTGGCGTACTCGGCCTCGTAAGCCGCGAGCGCATCGTCCCGCACCAGGATCTCCCCGCACGGCATTGCTGTCCCCGCCATGAGGCCTGCCCGGACGATCAGGCCGACGCTGTCCGTCGGGACCGTGAGCCGCCGGCCGACCTCTTCGAGGGTGAGACCCCCACCTTCGCGCGAACGCCGCGCGACCCTGATGTCCTCCGGGTCGACCAGGAAGCCCGCGAGGCCGGGTACGTCCCGCAGGACCGCCCTGACCCGAAGCTGGCCGGCCAGGATCATGTCGCAGGTGCCGCGCACGCCGTCGACCTTGCCGTGCTGGCTGGCTCGCGCGAGCGGAAGGAGGCCGGCGGGCATGGCCCCGACGGTCGGCGCCGAACCACGGATCCGGGATAGCACGGCGGCCACGGCATCCCGGTCGAAGACGTCGGCCTTGATGCCGGCGCGCGCGTGGATCTCGGCGGGCGGAACGATCCGCGCCGCGACCAACATCTGCGTCTGGCGCTTCGCCAGCCCGAGCGCCGCCGGCAGATCCTCCGCGCGGAGCGCGCGGTCGAGGATCGCCCGGATCTGGGCGGCGGTCTCGCGGGCGATGCCGATGGGCGTACCCCTCCTCGTCCGTTGCGGCCAGGCGCCCAGGGCCTTGACGTAGCCGGCGATGAACTCCGGCCTTCGGCCGCATTCCGCGGCGATGTCGGCGAGGCTGACCAACGGGACGTCGGCATGCCGGATCACCACCGAGGTCTTGTGAACCGGGCCCCGACCGGCGTGATGCGCGTATAGGGCCGCCCGAACCGCATCCCCGCTCGCTCCCGCCGGCAGCCGCTTCGCCCAGAGATACAGGTAGCCATAGACCTGTTCGGCCCCCCAGGCGCCGAGGCCGACATGGTCGGCTCTGGCCATCCCGTCGAGCAGGGCGTCGAAGGCGTGCGGCCAGTCCCGGGCGGCGGCGAGACCGGCCGAGAACACCTCCGGATGGCGCTCCGCCGGAAACTTCGAGAGGGCCCCGTCGGCGCCCCCGAGCAGGGCGACGCCGAACCGCTCCATGGCGTCGCAGGCCTCGGCGAGCGTCAGGCCGTCGAGGAGGGGCACGCTGGTCCGGGCCATGCCGCCGAGGCGGCCGACCACGTAGGCGTCCGCCAGCGTCGTCGCGGGCGGGACCCTGGCGCCGTCGCAGGCGAGAAGGGAATGGCCGTTCCTGCAACGGGTCAGTGAGCCGGCTTCCCAGGTGACGCCCGTCCGGCAAATCGGGCAGGACCCCTCCAGGCGGACATGATGGAGGGGACAGGTGCCGACGGCGGCCACGTCCCACCAGAAGCGCCGGTGGATGTTCCAGTGCGCGTGTCGTCCCGACGGCGTCCTGCGAAGGTCGTCCTGCCAACAGCAGGGGCACCACCGCCGCACGTTCGTCGTCCAATCGTCCCGGTGGACCACCTCGTCCGCGATCACGACCTTTTTCTTGGTGATCTCGGTGGGCGTCCAACCCCGGAACGCGTCCTCGCCACGGCCGAGCCGATCCGCGAGGGGGCCGGCGGCGCGGCCCTGCAGGATGTCGCTCATGGAATGGCCCGCGGTCCTGAGGCGTTCGCGGCTCCACGGCTCGCCGTTGACGTCGAAGGCGCGCAGCAGGTGCGCCGCGGCGGATTCCCCGTCGATGACGGGCGGGATGATGGTCAGCCGCATCGGTTTCCCCCTACGCGTCGTCGGCTTGCGTCTCGACCCCGGCCTCGGCGGTCCCCGTCAGGCGCGTGAGCCTCTCGAACTCGATCTCCTTCATCTTCGGCAGGGTCGAGATGTCGACCACCAGGAACGGGTTCCTGCGCGGACCGAGCTCGAAGATCTCCTCGAAGACGAAGCCGAGGTGGTCGACCTGCCCGATGCTCGGCTTGCCCGACTGGATGGCGCGGAAGGCCGCCTTCTTGACGAGGTGCATCATGCGACCGGTGTAGCCGTTCGAAGCCTTGAGCATGCGCTGAACCATGTCGTGCTCCGACAGGCCGCACGCGGCCGGGAAGCCGAGCCTTGCCTCGACCAGCGACAGGAATTTCGTGGCCTTCTTCACGCAGGCTTCCGAGTGACCCAGCGGCTTGATCGGCTTGAAGACGCAGCGCCGGAGGAGCTGGAAATCCTCCTTCAGCACCTTCTTGAGCCAGGGCATGCCCGAGAGCACGAGGGAGACGGGGCGCAACTCCGCACCGGGCGGCCGAAGCGGATCGTCCGGATCCGGGATGACGAGGTTCTTCAGCGTCTCGACCAGGGTGCGCCGCTCGTCACCGGTGCGTCCGCGGAAGGCATGGTGGAATTCGTCGATCATGATGATGGAGACGAGTTGGGCGTGCATCTGGTGGCGCACCCGGGTCCAGATATCGTGCTCCTTCAGGTTGGCGCTGAGCTCCTTCTCCGTCATGGCGAGGTACAGCGCGAGACCCAGCGTCTTCAGCGTGCAGGGGCTCGGCGCCTTGATGTAGACCAGCGGCCGCACGGGGCCGAACTCGTCGCGGAACGGCACGAGCGCCGGGCGGAGCTGCAACCGGGCGAGCAGATGCGACTTCCCGGCCCCGGAAGCGGCCGGGATGACGAGGCACTGACCCTCGACATCGTCGCCGAGGTCCTTGAGCATCTCGTCGAAGCGCGCGACGGTCTTGATCACCACGTCGGTGTTGACGTGGATGGTGTCGACGCGTCGCTTCCAGGCCCGCCGTTCGAGGTCCTGCGGGCTCAAGCGGATCGCGAACCGCTCACGGCGGACCGGGGCGGCCTGGGGGCCGGGAAGGATGGTGACGTCGGGGCGGAAGGTCTCCCCGTCCTGGCTTTGCGGCATGCGATGGCCCTCACTCGGCAGTCCAGTTGTCGGGATCGTCGGGGTCGAACTCGGCGCCGACGTCCGCCGTCACGCTCCGCGGATCGGCCTCGGCGGCGACGGGCCTCGGACCGGCCGGCCGGGCCGCCGGCGCGGCGTCCTGCGGGGCGTCCTGCGGGGCGCTGGCCGGGCGCGGCGCGGTCTTGCGGCCACCCTGCCCGACCCGGGGCGCGGGTGCCGCGTCGGCCGCGGCCGGCGGCGCGGCCTTCCGCGGGCGCCGGGTCCGCAGCCGCTCTTCCTCGTGGGCGCCCTCGTCCGCGACGTCCCAGGCGACCTCGAACATCGGGTCGTCGGCGTGGTCGCGGAACCAGTCGACGTCGGCGCTCGCCAGGCGCTTCGGCTTGACGCCGGCCTTGCGGCATTCGGCGCGCAACAGCTCCATCGCGCGGACGAGCGTCGCGCGAGCGACGCGCTGGCCTTCCTGCGTCATCCGACGCGCCGTGCGGACCACGTCTCGCCACTCCGCCAGGGAGGTCCCGTCGGCCAACCCGTCCTCGCAAGGGACCTTGATCCAACCGGCCTCCTCGTCCACCAGGACGAGGAGGTGGCCGAGATCGGACGCGTCGGCCTTGACGAGGAATTCGTCGCCGAAGTGGAAGCCCTTCCTGCGACGGACGCCCTTCAGTTCGTCGGACTGGTAGGTGAGGCCGAGGAAGGTGATCCCGTTCCGCTGAATGGTCCGCGGGACCACCAGGGCGATGAGCGGGTCGAGGTCGTCGGCCGACGGCGGCAGGCGCGTGCCGTAGCCCGCCAGGTCCTGCCAGCGCAGCAGGGGCGTTCGTCCGAGCAGCCCGCCATGCTTGCGGTTGTGGTAGATGTCGACGACCCAGATCGTGAAGAACTCGACGAGTTGGGCCAGGGTCAGGGCGGCCTGCCCGACGCTGTCGTAGTCGCCGCGCTCGCGCACGTCGCGGAAGGTCCGGCCGGGAAGGTAGGCGCAGAAGTCGCGCGCGATGGTGCCGAGGGCGCGCTCGACCTTGCCCTTCAGGTGGGGCTTGCGCCGGGGCATGTAGCGGAGCTCGAACCGCAGCTGTCCGGCGGCCGCCTTCATCGACCGGGAGTGGAATTCCTTCCCGTTATCGAGCTTGACGACCTCCGGCACGCCGAACACGGGCCACGCCGTGTCGACCCGGATGCCGGTCAGGTCCTTCGGCAGCACCGCCATGCGCAGGCAGTGCATCACCGAAGTCCAGGAGGGACGCTCGTCACTGAGGTGGAATCCCACGATCATGCGGGTCGCGGCGCAGATCGCGACCGTGAGCCAGACCCGCCTCGTGCGCTTGTCCTTGCGGCGCCGGTCCCGCGCCGGCGTGCCGTCGCCCTCCAGGACCAGCACGTCGAGCGGCGTGTGGTCGACCTCGACGATTTCGAGCGGCCGCGTCGCCTGGGGGGCCTTCTTGACGTGCCGGAAGGCCTGCTCCGCCGCCGCGGGGCCCTCGCGATGGTAGATCACGTCGAACTGGCTGACGTTCGCCTTCACCCAACGCCGGATCGTCATGCCATCGGGCACGTCGAAGGGCACGGTGCGCGTCTTGTTCTCGCGCTCGATCCTGCCCTGGATGAAGACGATGACATGGCTCAGCGGCGGTCCGTTCCGGGTGAGCCAGTCCTCGCGCACGCGCTCCGCGATGATCATCTCGACCTCGGGATCGAGGCGGAAACCCGCCCGTCCCTTCAGGTCGTCCAGCGGGATCAGCGCCACGATGGACTTGCCGCCCTTGCGCCAACGCCCGTACCAACCCTTCAGCGAGGAGCCGCTCACCCGTTCGAGCGGCACGTCGTCGGGATGGGAGCCCTCGTTCTCGATGGCCCGCTGCCGGCGCTCGGCCGCGACGAGCCTCGCGATATCGGCGTAGCCCTTCGGGACCTTCCTATGGGTCCGCTCGGCGAAGCACCGGTCGCAGGCCTGCACGTAGTCGAGGCGCATCAGCGCCGCGTCCTGCTGGCGAACGTCGAAGGTGTCGATGTTGCGAAGGAGGTTGTCCCTGACGCCTTGGGGGAGCCCGGCGGCGGTGTCCTCCACCAGTTGGAGCCGCCTGGGCTCGCCGAAGTAGAGGTCGGCCAACTCGGCATGGGTCTTCGTGACCGTGACCGGCCTCGCCCCGAGCGTGCGCAGCGTGACGCCGGCCTCGTCGCGCGAGAGCACCTTGTGGTAGACGCCCTCGACGATGACGAGCGCGTCCGCTTGGAGACGGATCTGGCACGCGCCCATGGTCAGCGCAGCCCCCCGCATGCGCCGGGTCCCGCCATGCGCACCCTCCCGCCGCGGTGGAGGTCCACCAGGACGGCGTCGCTCAGCAAGACGGTCTCGGAACCGCCCGCGAGCCTGCGCAGGGCGAGGCCCGCCCGCTCGCGGGCGACGGAGGCGTAGGGGACGCCGTCGACGACGACGACCGCGCCGATGGGAAGGCGGAACTGCTGGTCGAGCCTGTTCAAGGTGCACTCCTGAGGTTCGCGGGGCGGCGGATCATGGCGTGGTCGTCGAAGGGTCGGCCGGGGTCGGCCAGCTCGGCCTCGCCGCGCGCGACCAGGGCCACGACGGCCCGGAAGGCGCGGGCCTGGAGCCCCGACGCCGCCCGGAGTTCCCGGACGAGACCCCGGCCGCCGAAGCGGTCGAGGACCACGCGCATGGTGTGCTGCTCCGCCTCGTCGACCATGAAGGTGCGCTCGCTCGCGACGAGCGCGGCGTTCGCGACGCGGAGCGCGTCGATCTCGACCTCGGTCCAGAGCTCGAAGCCGTCGTAGCCGGCGGCCCTGGCGCCGGCCTCGATGCGGTGCCGGATCCCGTCCCAGCCCAGCCTGATCACCCTCTTCCGCGGCTTGACCTCGACGGCGAGGCGCCGCCCGTCGTCGATCTCGACGCCGAAGTCGGCCGTGTAGCTGCGCCACCGGACGCCGTCGTGCCAACGGAAGGGTGCGGGCTCCTCCTGGTAGCGCAGGACGGCATCGTCCTGCTCCAGGATCAGGATGAAGTCCCGCGCGAGGAGGCCCTCGTAGGCCACCATGCGGTAGCCCATCCCCGCCTTGCCGGATGGGACCTCGCCCGTGATGCAGTCCCGTCGGCCGGTGACGATCGGGCGCGACGGGCTCGGCTTGCCGACATGGCGGCTTCGCAGGGTCGCCGGCATCAGGACCTCCGCCGGGCGTCAGGGCCGTCAGGTCCCTCGGCCGCGTCGGCGCCACCCGATTCCTCGCCGGTCGGGATCGCGGGGGTGGCCCCGGGCGACAGCCGGATCGGATAGCGCGCGACCCCCTCCTGCCAGCGGTCCAGCGGGGTCGACCGGTCCGGTCCGGAGCGGCGGACGTCGAGATCGGCGAGCCAGGCGTGCGCGGCCGCCATCAAGCCTCCTGCGTCCTCGACCACCTCCCCCCGGGCCGTCAGCCAGCGCTGCAGGCCCGCCACCCGGCAGGGAGCGCCCGGATCGTCGACCGCGGCGAAGTGCAGCCGGATGCCGAGCGCCGCCGCGGAATGCCGGAACGTGGCGCCGAGGAAGGCGGGATCCCGGTCCAGCACGATCACCTCCGGCAGCCCCATGCACAGGCGGGCGGCGCCGAGCGGCTCCGGGGCCGCCGTCGCGGTTTGCGCCCCGAACAGGCCGAGCAGGTCCTCCCCGTCCGGCGGCGCGGTGCCGAGCGCCGCCGCCACGATCACGCCGCTGTAGCTGTCGCGTGCGGTGACCAGGTGAACGCGGTCGGCGCCGAGTTCCGGGACGGCGACCCGCAGGGCTTCCCGGGCGACGACGACCTCGGCGAGAGGACGCCCGCACGAGAGGTGCCGGAACCGGTACGCCTGCTGCAGGGGACGCAGACGGTCGCCCACCATCCGCACGAGGGTGCGGAAAGCGGGAACGTCAGCGGCCGCGCCTCCCCGCGCATGCGACGCTTCCAGGCACCTCGCCTGTGCGAGGCGGGCCATGGCCGTCAGAGTGACGCCCCGGCGCGGGTCGGCCTCGGCCACGACCTGGTCGACAAGCTCGCCGATCCACGGGGCCCAGTGGGTCTGCTGCCGGGGCGACCGCGCCATCCGCCGGTGGGCGAGGCCGGCCGGGTTGCCGTCGGCCTCCCGGAGCCGCGCTTCCCATGCCCTGACCTGGCGCGGCGTGGGCGGATCGACGTCGTCGCTCAGCTCGCAGACGGCGCGGATCGCGACCCGCAGGTGGCGGTCGCCCCGCCGTCCTGGCGGGAGGTCCTCGACCGCCCGCACGTAACGGTGGCGGCGCAGCGCGGCGGCGCGCTCGCGCTCCGTCATCTCGTTGAGGGCCTGGATCTCGGCCCGGAGCCGGTCGGTGTCGGCGGTCGTCGCGGGAAAGAGTTCTAGCTGCTTCATGATCGCGCGGGTCCTCGAAAGGCGGACGGAGCCAGCCTTGGTGGTGGGATGGGCGGTGACCCCGGCCCGGAGGCCGGGGCTTCGGCGGCGGCTCAGAACTCGGTGGGCTCGCTGGCCTCGGTCTCCGGCTCGAACGTCCCCCGCGGGACGCCGAGCAGCGCGGCGACGTCCCCGTCCCAGGCATCGAAGGCCCGGTCGATCAGGGGGGCGAGGGGCGGCTGGAAGTCGGCCGTGAGGGTCTCGACGCGGTACGGCTCGTTCATGGTGCTCTCCTCGGATGGGGTCGCGCGGGGCCGGTCCGGATCCGTCGCGGGGACGGTCCGGGCGCGGCCGGCTTGGGCCGGCGGATCCCGAGGAGGCGGAGCGCAGCCCGCTTGCTTTCGCAGGCGAGAGCTGGCATACGTCATCGGTCTCGAATGTCGGCCTTGTCCCGGTGGTTGGCCGGTTTGGTATGCGGCGGTCGTGATCACGAGGTCCGGCGGTGACGTGGTCGAGAGGGCTCAAGCTCTCGTCCGGCGTGCCGGACCTTACCCGCTACAGCCTTTCGGCTGCGTAGCGGGCAAGCTCAAAGCGTGCGGCCCGGATCGGGCCGTGCGCTTTTATTTTGCCTCGACGATCACTGCCTGGCCCGGAGGGTCGCGGGAGCGCGCGCGGAGGGCTGCGCGATATCGGTTGCGCATCGAAATTCTCCTCGATAATTGATGAGTTGTTGGATCTAGACTGATCTTATGACGCTCAGGCCTTCGTTGGATCTTTCAGATACCAATGTTGTGCCTTCCGATCATGGTAAACGAGGTTTTTATTCTTAAGACGGGTCTTATTTTTCTCCGAGGCATCGAGCGTGTAGCCGGCGTCCCGGACCGCGTCGTTGACTTCAGTCCCCGACAACCCCTTGGCGCCAGCCTTCGCGAGAGCGTCGACGATGACCTGGGCGACCAGGCCGGAGACTTTCGGCGCCGGCATCCGTTCGGCCTCGTCCGGTACCGGCTCGTCGTCCGGCGCCGGCCGGGCCTCCGCTTTCGTCTCGGCCTGGTCGGCCGCCTGGGCCGGTTCCGGGGCGTATGCCGCCCCTTGCTGCAGGGTCGCGATCATCTGGTCGAGGCGGGCCGCCTTGGCGGTCTCCGCCGCGATGGCGCTCACGTGTTCCAACATGAGCTCCTGAAGCTGCCGCGTCCTGTCCGCGGCGGCTTGCCGGGCCCGGTCGCGCTCCTGGCACATCTGGGTGATCACATCCATTCGGCACCCCCGACCAGGTCCAGGTCCGCATCCAGGTCCGGAGGAGCTCCGCGACCTGATGATCGGACCATAGACCGGGTGCCCGCCCAGCCGCAAGTTCTTTCGCCCAGGTCCACCGGACGTGGTAAACGGAAGCTGACCCGGTCGACCCGGTTGAGTGGCTGAATAAAACCGGGTCGCGCCCCCGGCCAACCTTGTCCGTCCCGTCCCCGGGTCATCCTCCGGCCGAGTGTCGCTTGTCTCCAACGGCGGGCGGCCGTCGACGTACCCTAGGACACCCGCAAACGCGACGTCCGCGTTCGTGGATCTTCAAATCGACGAAGCATTCATTCGAGCACAGGCCGCCGTAACAAATGTCGGTCTCCGTATTCTGATCAGCATCGGCGCCGAGACGAAGGCGTATGCCGCATTTCATCGAGCTGGCCCCCGCGGGTCGGCGGGTAGCGCGACCCTCGCATTGGCCGAGCGGCATTGCCGTCGACAGGGCCCCCGATCCGGCCGGCGACCCGGCCGTCCCGGACCTGGTCGTCACGGGCCTGGCCGACCGGTGGGTTGGGCCGGGGCGCGGATCAGGCACCGACCGGCCGGCCCGTCGTGCCACTCGAAGCCGATCTCGACCAGGCCGGACGCCAGCACGAGGTCGCGGACCGGGTCGAACCTCACGGCGCTTCCCTCCTCGTCGGCGGTGCGGACAAGCTCCTCCAGCAACCCGGCATCCTGCGTCCGAACCGCCTCAGGAGCGACCTGGAGCTCGCCGGTCCCGTTGACATGCATGGGGAGGAGTGATGCGCCGTCCAGCCGCGAGAGGCGACGCATCGCGCGATGTGCGGGCGTGTTGAGCTCGTCGGGGATGGACGCATCGAGGAGCGCATCGGCGTCTTCGGGCGCGAGCGTCGTCGGCGCGCCGTCCGACGAGACGACCGCGGATGATTGCTCGAACCGCCCGGCGGCGACGTCGAAGCGGACCGCCAGGAGCAGCCTGACGCCGGCGCGGGACAGGGCGAGGTCCAGCCGGCCTCCGTGTCTCTCGCCCCGGGCATAGCGGGCGTCCCCGATCTCCAGGCCGGCATGCCGGCGCAGCAGTCGTACTGCGGCCGGCGCGAGCGCCTCGTCGATCAGGTCGCGGGAGAGCGCGCCGGCGAGGCTCCGGCGCCATTGCGGACCGCCCCAGTCCGATGTCCGTGTGCCGCGCGCGGGCGGCGCGAGGAGCGCGGCGGCCGTCCAGCGCAGCGCGGGGACGTCGGCCGCGGCCGCGGGGCCGCGGTGAACCAGGTCGGCCAGGTCGCCGATCAAGGATGGAAGGCCCGGCGACAGCGCCGCCTTGAGCCGGCGCTGGACCAGTGCGGCGGCGTCGGCGAGGGCCGACGAACCGGGTCCGGATGCGGGGCGGCCCGTTCGTGTGGCGCCCGGCGCGAGGCCTTCGAGATCGGCGAGGGCCTGTAGGATGAGCGGCAGCATCCGCAGGTACTCGAAGGCCCGCCCGAGGTGCGCCCGCGTGCCGTCGGCATCCTCGGGGACCCAACGGGCGATCCGTTCCAGGGCGGCCAGCACCTCGGCGTGGGCCCTCAGGGCGAAATCCTTCGGGATCGCGTCGAGCACGGCGCGGTCGGCCGGATGGCGCGACCGGGCTAGGGGGGCGACGATGCCGTCCATCCAGGCCTGCCTGACGTGTTTGCGGATGGCGCTCTGCAGCCCGGGGATCTTGGAGACCTGGAGACCGCCCCCGGAAAGCGCCGCATGCAGGGTGCCCATGGCCGTGTCGACGATGGGCCGCGTGTCGGGATGGGCAAGGGCGGAGATGGCCTGCCGCGCCCGCGCGAGTTCGTGCACGTCCGCCCGCATCGGGCGGACGTCGGCGGGGGAAAGCGGGAAGTCGGGGTCGGGATGCATGGCCGGACGGTGCCCCAGGCGCGCGGGCGTCCGGTCGAGGCGCACGGCACGGCCTCGCACCGGGATTGTGCGCGGAGGCCGGGCCGGGTCGGTCCTGTCCTTGGACGGCGCCCGGGAATCGGGCGCACAGCCCATTGTGCGAGGCGCGCGGCAAGGCACAAACGCCCTCCCCGACCCTGCCGGGACGTGCCGCCGCGCCGCCGTCGGCCGCGACGTTCCCGACGGCAAGCCCGGTGAAGTTCCGCTCGCGCGTTCCGCCATGTCCCGCCTCGACATCCAGGGGTTCTCGGGGACCGGGCCGCCTCAGGCGGCCCGGCGCGAATGCACGGGGCGCCGGACCGCGGCGCGCCGCTTCGGCATCCGTCGCACGACGGCGCTCGCGGTGGGCGTCACCGGTCCGGGCGCGGGCGCCGCCGGCCGGTCCGTTGTGCCGGCGACGCCGCGCGGCCCGGGCCCGAGACGCGGCGATTCGGACCGGGGCCCCGAGCCCGATCCGGGTGCCGCGCCCCGCGCCCTCGGGAGACGGGGCCGGGACCCGAGGGCGAGGGTCATCCGCCCCGGCGGTCCCTGTCGACGACGAACGCCGGCCGCGTGTCGGACAGGCGTCGCCAGGCGTCGAGGTAGGCGCCGAGATGCGGTCTGCGGGTCCGCTCCAGCTCCAGGTAATCCTGGAGGCCCGCGATCGCCCTGTCGTGGGCCGCGGCGTCGGTCCGCCCGGCGAGATACGCATGGCGGACGTAGATGCCGAAGGTCGTCATCGTGTCGGTCTCGCAATACGCCCGGACGCGCTCGATCTGTCCGGCTGCGACCATGTCGGCCACCAGCGACCCGTGCTCGCCGAGTTTGCCCGGCATGCCGACCAGCGCGGCGGCCTCCTCCAGGGTGAGCCGGCTGGCGCACCCGAACCCGGACATCTCGTCCATGACGTCGACGTGGGCGCCGCCGTACCGGTTGCCGTAGCTTGACCAGCGCGTGCCGCGCCGGAACCAGGCTTCCGCCGAGATGCCGTGGAGCATCGTGCGGTGGAGCAGCGTCGGCATGTCGAAGCCGCGGCCGTTCCAGGTGACGAGCCGGAACCTGCCGGAGGCGAAATGCCGCCAGAAGCCGCGCAGGATGCGGGCCTCGTCCCAGCCCGCCTCGCCGCCGCTCCTGCAGGCGGTGACCCGATATTCCTCCAGTCCCGTATCGCCGTCGCGCAGGATCTCCGCCTGCACGAAGCTGACGGCGACCACGGCGTGCCACGCGCATTTCGGAAACCTGTCCCTGGCCCACACCTCGGGCGGCGGCATCAGGGTTTCGTCCGGCACGGTCTCGATATCGACGACGAGGAGCGCGTCCGCATCGACGCCGGTTTCCGCCGCCGGCCGACGGTCGTGGCGGACGGCGGAGCGCGCGCCGGCCGCGGGTGCGCTCGCGTCGGACATGGAGGGGAGCCGAAGCCGGGGCGACGGGGAGCGGGTCTGGTGCATGGGGCGGTTCTCCGGGGCGGCTGTCAGACCAGGATCGTGCGGCTGGCGTCGAACCCGTTCGTCGGGTCGTCCGGGTCGTAGGGGTTGCTCACGACGCGCGTGCGCCCGAGCCGCAGGTCGCAGGCCTGCGGCACGTTCCCGTGGATCCAGACGGCCGGGGCGCCCCACCCCTCCATCACGGGGTCCAGGGCGGAGGCGTGCCAGCAGACCCGCCACGGGTCGAGCACGGGCCTCGCCAGGGCTGGCGGCAGGCAGGACCGGGACGGGGCGAAGGCGGTGACGACCGCGGCGCGGTCGCCCGGGCCGATGTCACGCAGGACCGGGTTCGGCATATGGCCATACAGGCCGGCACCGACGGCGACGGCGTTGAGCCCATCCTCGATGAACGCCCGCGAGCGTGCATGCGCGCCGGCCGCGTCGTGCGGGAAGAAGGGCACCCCGGGTGCGCTCGCCGCCTTGTCAGACACCGTCCAGCGGCTGCGGGCGTGCGCGCGGGCGGTCCGGGCGTTCTCGACGCCGTCCAGGGCGAAGTCGGTCCAGAGCGTCGCCCCCAGGATGATCAGGCCGGGCCGGAGCGGATCGCCGAGGCGAACGGCGCCGTCGTGGAGCACGGTGATGCCCAGCGCCGCCCCAAGCGGCACGGCCTCGGCGAGCGCCTCGCCCACGGGTTCGCCGTCGAGGTACTCCGCCGGTCCCGGGACGAGGACGACCGGCCGCCGACCCTGGCGGCCGCCGAGCGCGTCCGCAAGCCAGCGCACGGACCGGCACAGGCCGGGCGCGATCCCGCCCGGGACGAGCAAGGCGTCGAAGTCCGGCAGCGGGTCCGGCAGCACGTGCGGCGCCCGGTCAATCCTCAGGTCGGACAGGGTCCATAGACGGAACGGGACGGGCTTCGGCGGGGCGGACCGCGCCCCGGGGGCGGCCGGCACGGCGGACGGGCCTTCCGTCGGTGCCGGTGCATGCACCTCGGCCCGGGCCACCGGATCGGGAACGTGGAGCGTCACGGCTGTCCTCCGTCCTGCGCGGCGCGGTGTTGGTCCGCCTCGGCGATCAGCGCCCGGAGCGCGTCGCCCGAGACCAGGCGCCGCGCGATCAGCAGCTCGGCGACGGCCGCCACGGCGGTGCGGTTCGCCTCCATGACGGCCAAGGCCTCGCCGCTCAGCCGGTCGAGGTCGCGCTCGACCGCCCCGAGAAGGGTGGGGTCGAGCGACAGCGCGACCGCCACTTCGTGGGGGGCGCCGCGATACGCCAACCGGTCGCCGAGGCCGAGCGAGGCGTGGTTGCCGGCGAGCAGGGTCGTCACGCGCGCGAGGTCCGAGCGGCTATCGCCGCCCGCCCCGGCGCTCGGCTCCCCGAGGAACAGGATCTCGGCGGCCCGTCCGCACAGGAGCGCGACCGCGAGGCCCTCGATCTCCGCGCGGGTCGGGGACTGGCCGAGGCGGGTCGCCACGGAGGTCGCGCCGAGCGAATCCCGGCGCGGGACCAGGTCGACCTGGGCGACGCGGGCGCCGATCCGCTCGAACGCCACGGCGTGCCCCGCCTCGTGGTACGCGCTCCGACGTCGGTCCGCCGGGCTCCCTTGATCCGGCGGCGCGACGCGGCCGAGCAGGTCCTCCGGGCGCATCGGCCGTCCGGCGGCGCGCGCGGCGGCACGGGCCTCGGACACCCACCCGGCGACCTGGGCGCCGCTGGCGCCGAGCGCAAGCGCGCCGAGCGGCGCGAGGTCCATGTCGGGCACCTCGCCGTCGTCGAGGTGTTGCCGGAAGATGACCGCCAGGTCGGCGGCCGAGGGCGGCTTGATCTCGATCACCCGGCCCAGCCGTCCGGGCCTGATCAAGGCGGGATCGAGCCTATCGCCGTGGTTCGTCGCCGCGATGATGCACACCTCGGGGGCGCCGGGCGCGTTGAGCGCATCGAAACCGAGCAAAATGCTCGTGCACAAGGGGGTCCACCACTCGCGTGCGTGGTTGTCCATCGTGGCCCTATTAGGAATACTGTCAGCTTCATCTAGGAATAAAATACTCGGCGCCAGAGCGCACGCGTGCGTGTACGCGGCATCCCATGCGCGGAGCACGCCACCCAGATGTCCGTCGGATCCGGTGAACCAGGCGCCGACCGAGGTCGCGACCAGCGGCAGGCCCGCGGCCTTCGCGAGCGAGCGGACGAAAGATGATTTTCCTAGTCCCGGGGCGGAGCTGAGGGCGACGTGCCTGTCGAGCCGCTGGAACGCGGGCGCGCCGCCGGAGGCGCGCCAGGTCGCGATCTCGTCGATGAGGCGCGTGCCCCAGGCGTGGGCATCGCCGAAGCCGACCAGGGTCGCGAAATCGGGCGCCGACCCGACGGCGGGATCCGCGGTGGCCTTCGAGCGCGCCGCCGCGGCGAGGCGCGCGACGCAGGCCCGCGCCGTCGTCCCGCGCACCGCGGCGGCGATCTCGAAGAAGTCCAGCCCGCGCGCGATCCCGGGCGGCAGGGTCGGACGCCGCCCCGTGGCGGCCCGGACGACCCGCGCGATCACGGCGTCGGTCGCGCCCGGGAGCCGCACGTGCAGGTCCGCCGCGGCGACGAGGGCCGAAGGCAGGTAGCGCGCGGGCGATTGCGAGACGCCGAGCACCCGGTCGCCGCGGGCGAGCCGGTCCGCCACCCGGTCGTTTCCGCGGTCCGCACGGTCCTCGCTTCTCGAAGCGCCGGTGCGCGCCGCCACGTAACCCCACGCCGCCAGGCGCCCGCACGCCTCGCGGACCGGCTCGACCCAGTCTGCGGCCGGAACCTGGACGACGAGGGCGAAGGCGGGGTCGGCGGCGATGCGGCGGCGCTGGGCGGGCGAGAGCGCCGCTTCGAGCGCGAAGGCCGCGAGCGTCTCGGTCGCGGGACGGCGCTCGTCGGCGGCGACGTCCCCGGTCTCCGCCTCGTTCAGGTCGTCGCGCAGGAATGTCAGGTGGGGCATGGTCGCCTTGCTCCGAGGGTGGGTCGAGGTCCGGGGCCGGGTTACGGCGGGCCCGGGTCGCGGCACGCATCCGCCGGCGACGGCCTACGACGGCACCTCGACGACGCAGGCCGGGTCGAAGGCGGGGTTCTCGCCGTCGTAGCCGAGGGGGTTGCACAGGATCCGGGTCGGACCGATCCGGTGGTCGCGGCGGGCGTGGACGTGGCCGTGAAGCCAGAGGTCCGGGCGGCCGGCGGCGATGAGGCTGCCGAGGTCGCTCGCGAAGGCCGGGTTCAGCACGCTGCCGGCGAAGCCCGGGTCGAGCGAGGCACGGGCGGGGGCGTGGTGCGTGACCACGACGTGCGGTCGCGCCCGCGTGCCCGGCGGGTCGACCTCCAGCAGCGCGCGCTCCAGGAAGGCGCGGCTGGCGGCGTGCAGGGCCGCCGCGTCCCCCGGCCGGAATGTGCGCCAGCCCGGGTTGCGGGTCGTCGCGATGCAACGGTGATCGTTGAGGCCGGCCTGCGCGGCCGCCATGGCCCGCCGGCGGTTGCCCGCGCCGTCGATGCCGTAGTCGGTCCAGAGCGTGCCGCCGGAGAAGGCGACGCCGCCGATCTCGACGGTGTCGTCGTCGAGCAGGGTTACGCCGTGCCGTTCCGCGGCCCGGCGTCCGAGCGCGCGCTCCTCGTCAACGGCCGAGCCGTAGAATTCATGGTTTCCCGGCACGACTACGACCGGCATGATCGGTCGGATGGCCTGGCCCAGCCAGAGGATGGTGTCCGCCAGACCCTGGCCGACGTCGCCCGCGACGACGGCGACGTCGGCTTCGGGGATGTGCCCGGGCGTCCACGGCGCCCCCGACAGGTCGCGATGCAAGTCGCTGAAGATCCAGATCCGCACGTGATCGACTCCGGGGTTCTCGGGAACTTCTCGCTCTTCGGGATGCGGCGGCGGTCACCGCCGAGGCGGGGGGCGGCGCCCGGCCCGCCGCCTTCCGGGTCGGCCCGGACGCCCGCCGCGCACGTCCGGCGGTAGGCCGGCGAGGACGTGGGCGAGGACGGTGCGGGCCGCCGCATCGCCCCGCCAGGCGGCGACGAGCACCGTCGAGAGCGCGAGGTCCACGACGGCGGGGTCCGGTTCGGCGCGCCGCGTGAGGTCGAGCGTGACGGCGATGGCGGCCGCGGCCTCACCCCTCCGGGCCGCGGGCCAGGACCGATGATGCAGGCAGACGCCGCCGGCGAGGGCTCGGCGGACCTCCCGGATCGCGGAGGCCTCGATGTCCGGAAGCCGTGCCGTGCGCCAGAGCGCGAGCGGATGGCTTCCCGCGGGCGGCTCGCGGCGCGGGAGGGTCCGGTCGCGGGGATGGGAATCGTCGCTCGCGCGCATGCGTCCTCCGGGCTCGTGACGGGCAAGACGGACCCGCTCCCGCGCGCCGAGGCGCGCGGGCGGGGTTCGTTCGGACGGGATGGCGGTGGCTAGTGCCGGTCGAGGCGCTCGGCGCCCGTGTCGGGTTGGCCCAGGACGAAGTACCTCGACAGGGTGCGCGCCCAGCGCCGGCCATCGGAGGCGTACAGATCGCTGGTGGTGATGCGGCGGCCGTCGGGGAAGTTCGGATGCCCGTGGACCTCGCCGGTGAGCACCCTCACGGACCGGGTGGAGGCCCGCCACCGCTCAAGGCGCGGGGCGCCGTGCAGGTCCTCCCGCGTCGGCTTGACCTGGTCGCGGATCCCCTGGAGCTCGTCGGCGAGGTCGCGCAGCCGGTCGCCGGCCTCGCGCTCGTCCGGCGCCCGAGCCTGTTCGACGTCGACACCGAGGTTCGCGGCGAACGCGGCGGGGTCGACCTCGGCGGCGTGCGGGTTCGCGGCGGCGGCGCGCAGGGCGGCGAGCAGCGTGACGGAGGCCCCGAGGCTGCGGCTCGTGCGATCCCCTTCGGCGATGCGCTGTGCCTCCCCGCGGCCGAACGCCGGCACGACCGTCGGCAGGGTCCGGACACGGCCTCGACCCGGCACGAGCGCCTCGTGCCCACGCATGACGCGGCCGAACGCGTCGGCAGCGGCGGCTCCGCCGCTGCGCCCGCACCCGAGGAGCCAGGGCGGCGAGACCACGTCCAGACCGAAATCCTCCGACGGGTTCATGCCCGCGAGCGCCGACGCCGCGGCATGCTCCTCGAAGGGGGTCGGGCCCACCGGCAGCACCGGCGCGTCGATGCGCGCCCTCAGCCCGAGGTTCCCCAGGCACGCCGCCGGCAGGTCGAGGACGAGATCGTCGTCCCGCCCCACGGCCTCGGCCGCGATCTCTCCCGCCTCCCGTGCGTCGCGCGCCTCGCGCTCGCTGACGGTGAGGCCCTCCTCCGTGACCGTCCGGCCCGGCAACGGGGCCTCCTCGGGGAACCTGACGCGCAGGAGCGTGACGGGGCGGCCGAGAACGCCATAGGCGTCGGCGAGGAGGAGCGCGGCGTAGGCGGCATGGGTCCGGCCAGCGGAACCGAAGAAGGCAGAGATCAAGGGCAATCTCCATGACGGAATCCGGACGCCGGCGCGCCCGGTGGAATGGCCACCGGGCGCGCGACGTCGGACACGTTGTGATTGATCCGTGAATCTTAAGGCAAAAGAGCGGAAATGAACAGCATAATCTGACTATTATCAAGAGCCATATTTTCGGGATGGTTAACGGCGTCGTGGCATATAGTCTTGGGCGCTTCGGATTACTTACGCATACGCGCGAGGTGGACCGGCGTGACGGTGCCGGAGGTACGCTTCCTGCGACCGGCACGGGGCCCCGTGTGACACGTCCGGACCGCGCCCGGCGACCCGAGCGGCGACCTGCGGTCGAAGCCGGCCGGTGCTTGGATCCCCACGCCCCATGCCGTCGTCGCGCAGATGACCCGCTGCGCCCCTGAGAGCCGGGCTTGACCGACCGCCGTGACCGCCGGTTCGGCGCGACGGTCGCCCGGTCAGCACCGATGCCGGGACGAGCCGGCGGCCGGGTCGCAAGGGGGGACCACGCCTCAGGCAGTTCAGGAATTGACGGGTGCGGATCTCGCGGGCGCTGACGGACGCGACAAGGGGCCGTGCCCGCGGCCCGGCCCCGAGGAGGGCGGGACGCCGACGGCGGTCGGCACGAGCGCGGGACCGCGCGACGCGCGATAGACAGTGCGCCGGGAGCGACCAGGGATCCGATAACCAGTAATTTCTGTATTTCTAGACTTACAGAAATACAGATGGCAAGATTCCCTCGATGCATCGGCCCAAAGGAGGACGCCGTGATCGCGACCATCCATTCCAACGACCGCACCGGCCTCCTGGCCGCAGCGTTGGTGGCCGGCGGCCTGACCGCCGCCGGCTCCCGTCCCACCGTCGTCGCCGTCGGCGCCAACGGCGCCCAGGCCTGTGGCCTGGCACGCCTCTCGGGTTCGTTCGACCTGCTCCGCCCCGATCCCGGCGACGCGGCGGCCGTCCTGTCGGGACTGGCGGCACGGTCGGAAGGCGACGTGATCGCCGTCCTGCCGACGGACCTGCTTCGCGAGGGCGGTCCGGGCGAACCCGGGCACCTTCGCGTCGTGGCCACGGCGTGCCGGCTGACCGCGGCCCAGGCCCTGCACGCGACCGCGTCGGGGGCGTGGCACCTTCGCTGCGACAGCGGGCTCGGCCAGCCGGCCTGGCGGATCGCCCCGCGCGTCCTGCCCCTCCGGCTGCCGAGGCTCTCGCCGCTGGAACAGATGCGGCTGCTCGCGGGAGATCTCGGCGGCGGCATGCGGTACGCGGCGGTCGCGCTCGCCGCCACCCTCCTCGCCGTCTCGGCGGATCCGGACGCCGAGCGCTTCGAGGCGGGTGACCTGGCCGCGCTCATGTCGCCGCTTTCCCCGGCCCGGGACCGTGCCCTGCACGAGCGGCTCCTCGACTGCGCTGCCGCCCTGGCCGACCCGGTTCTCCGAGACGCCCCCGTCGGCACCGCCGAGGCCGCGGGCGACCGAATCCGCAAAGCCCGCCCGACGCCGGTGGCGACCGCTCGCCTCCGCGCAACGCAACCCGCCCGCCTTCGCGCCTGACGGAAAGGACCAGAGCGATGATCAACCGCACGAAACCGAACCGCCTCTCGCCAGCGCCCCGGCCGCGCGTCGCCTCGCCCGGGACCGCTCGTCCCGGTCGCTCCGGAAGCGCCCGCCGGGCGCGCGCCGGGGCGGGCTTCTCCCGCGCCCGGATCGGACAGGGCGACCTCTCCCGCGACCGGGCGCCGACGGCGCCCCCGCACCGGGACGCGAACCCCTACGAGGCGTTCTACGCCTTGTCGGCGGACGGTGTCGGCCTGCTCGACCCCGGTTTCGACGACTGGGACTTGGACCCGTGCGTCCTCGTCGGGCTGTCGCCGTACCGCGGCGACGAGCCGGACGACGCGTGACCGCTTCCCGGGGCCCCACGGCGAGGGCGCCCGGGGGATGCGAGCCGGCACGGACCGGCTTCCGCGTCGCAGCGGGAGCCGGCGCACGGCGAAGGACCGGCTTTCGGAGCCTCAGAAATCGTCTCGGACGCGGCGTCTCGGCGAACGCGTAGCGGGTATCGTTATGCGTGACGCGTTACGGGCGTCGACCCTTCGGCTTGATCGGGAAGCCGGGACACGGGGTTGTGGCATGGTCGGGGAGCGGTCGGTCGAGCCGCCCAGGTTGTCTCCGGGAGGGACGAGGCGACGCCGCATCGAGGATGCCGCGCCGCGGCCGGACGCCCCGGCAGGCGGAGGCACCGGAGGTGGTTCGGGTCCGCCGGGCGTGCCGGAGGATGGAGCCGGTCACCGTTGTCACGCGCCTCGCGACCGGTCTCGGCGCCGGTGCCGATGCATCCGCTGCCCCACGGCACCGCGCCGCGCTGATGGGGCGGGACTGGCGAGCGTGCAGGGACGCAGCGGCCGGTCACGAGGGAGCGGAACCTCCGTGCGTCGGCGCGCGCGGTCGGACGCCCATGCCGCGGCCATAGTTCTAGATATACAGAAATAAGGGTTGCGCACCCCGTGCCGCGTCTCCATGGTGCTTCCATGGAGCTCGAACTCGCGGCACGACAGTTGGAGGCCCTCGGCAATCTGACCCGCCTGAGGGTGTACCGTACGCTCGCGCGGGCGGGCCGAGACGGCCTGCCGGTCGGTGCCCTCCAGCGGCGCGTCGATGTCCCGGCCTCGACGCTCTCCCATCATCTCCACCGTCTGATCCAGACCGGTCTGGTCGCCCAGGAACGCCAAGCCACGACACTGGTCTGCCGGGCGGTCGATCCGGCGATGAACGCCCTGATCGGCTTCCTCGATGAGGGTGGGCATCGGGAGCGGTCGGCCGGTCCCGCGTCGATGTCGGCCTGATCGACCGTTGTCCGCGACCGGGCATGCAACCTTCGCTCGACCGGCGCCGTTCCGACCGCCGCGACCCGTCCGGGCCCGCGCGGCCTTGCCCGGCGGAGGCGCGCCGCTGAGACTTGCCGACGACAGCGCCGATCGGGGCGGCGATGGTATGCTCCGGCCCGAATCCGGATTTTGGGAATGCCGCGCCGATGCGCCTGACGGAAGAGACCGGGACGGATCACCGCCCCTCGGACGAGGCCTGGATCGGCAACCTGATCCGGCATTGGCGCGAGGACCCCGGCGCCTCCTATCGGACCTGGTTCCTGTGGGAGGAGCGCATCAAGAACTTCCGCTCGATCCGGCGCGGCCTCCAGGCGGTGATAGACGAGATCCGGGCCGACGCGTTCGGCAACGCCTATCGCGGCTCGTCCTTGGAAACGGTGGTCCACTCCATCGCGGAGCAGCGCCAGGTCTTCAAGGGCGCCGACCACGCATTCCTCTGGAAGCCTAAGCTGCGCATCCCCGACATCTACGAAGACCGCGCCAACCAGGTTGCGTTCGGCCGGTTCCTCGACGCCTGCCTGTGCTGCAGTGCAGAGGACGGGGTGCTGGCCGCCATCCACGGCCTCGACCGGCAACGCATCAAGGGGCTGGGTCCGGCCGCGGCGAACCTGCTGTACTTCCTGCACCCCACACTTGTGCCCCCGTTCAACACGGCCATCGTGAAGGGCTACAACGCCATCGCCGGCGCCAATGTGAAGCTCGGCAAGTGGGACGAGTACCTCGCCATGCGCCGGGGCATCGTCGCCCTCAACGCCGCCCATCGCGGCCTGCTCTCCAACGATTACGGCGCCATCGCGGGCTTCCTGTTCGACGTCGGGTCCGGGCGATACCCGCTGCCGGAGCGCGACGGGGCCGCCGCGCTGGCGCGCTGGCGCGAGGATCTCGACCGAGTGCGGGCGGAGGCCGCGGCCACGGCCTCCAAGGCGGCGCTCGCCGCGCGTGAGGCGGACCACACCCACACCGAGGTCCAGGGCTGGCTGCGCGACCTCGGCCTCGCCCTCGGCTTCGACGTCTGGATCGCGTCGAACGACGGCAACCGCCCCTATGCCTCCGGCCGCCTGTCCGACGGCTGCCTCGACCGCCTGCCCGGGCGGCTGACGGCGAATGGGTCGGCCGAGATGGTCCGGCTCATCGACGTGATCTGGCTGGACAAGGCGGACGGCGACGTCGCGGCCGCCTTCGAGGTCGAGCACACGACGAGCATCTACTCGGGCATCGTGCGGATGCTCGACCTGGCGCTCGGGGTCGAGGGCGGGGCCGCGCGCAACTTCTTCCTGGTGGCGCCCGACAACCGCGAGGAGGACGTGCGCGCGCAGTTCGCCCGGCCCGCCTTCTCGCGGGTGGCCGAGCTCGACCTGCGCTACCTGCCCTACAGCGAGCTGCGCGGGCACCGGGAGACGATCGCCCGCTTCGGGAGCGGCCTGAAGGGCGTGCTCGCCATCGCTAAGCCCGTCGGGCGTCCGCGCTGACCCCGGTGACCGGCGCGACGAAGCCGGCCGGAGGGATTCGGTCGTCATTCCAGCGGCTGGCCGAGAGCGTCCGGAGGTCGCGCAACCGCATCGGCCACTATCGCGCCGTCCTCGACGAGGGACCGACCAACCACCACGCCGACGCCCTGGACCCGATCCGCTGGTGCCGTCCGACCATCGCGCGATGGGCGAGCACCGTGTCACGGGTGGCCGCCGTCGTCATCGGGCGTCCAGCCGCGGGCGCGGGTTCCGAGGGCGCCGGACCGCACGCGCGGATCCCGACGGTCACCGAAGACGTTCGCGGCGCGGCCGATGTTCCGCCGTCGGCCGGGATGCCGGTGGCCCCACGACAACGAACTCCGCCGGTGCGGCCGGACCCCGCGGCGTAGCCTTCGAGCGGGCGTCGGATAAGTCGGCTGTCGCGTCGCGGTGGCCCCGCTCGCCGCGGGCCTCGGCCGCGGGCGTCATCCGGCCCTCGCCGCCGGGGCCTCGGCCGGGCTCTCACCGTCCCAGGGAGCCTCGCCCACGAGGGCGGCGAAGCGCTCGTCCGGGAGTTCCTCGAACGGCCTCCGCTCCGCTATGCGCTGGCGCAGCTTCCACCGGAGCAGCCGGGGCGTGATCCTCTGGAAGCGCCCCGTCGCCGCGACCAACTCAGGATCCAGGCCGCCGAGGATGCCTTCCGCCGTCTGTGCCCCGCCTCTGGCGAGAAGGGCGTGGACCTCCCGCATGAACAAGCGCCAGAACGGCCGCTTTCCCATCGCCGCGACCGCCTCGGCGAGTGGCGGCTCGGGCGTCGCCGCGACGTCCGGCTCGGGCTCGGCCAGCCCGAACCGATGGCCGACGAGGGTCAGCCCGTTGCCGTCCTGCACCAGGCGCAGGAGGTGATAGCGCAGCCACGCCTCGGTGAGCGGGAAACCCGCCCGCTCGCCCTCCTGCTTGAGCCGGGTCGGGAGCGCTCTCAGGAGCGGGTGGACCGCCATGGGGCCGCGTTGGCGCACCGCCGCTTCGACCGCGTCCCGCACCTGCCCCCAGAAGTCGTTCGCCTCTCGCGCCAGCTTGAGCCCGTGCGCGGTATCGACAAACCCGGGCCCGGCGCGACCCTGCGCGAGGGAGTCCGCCTCTCCCGCGGCGGAAACGGGCGGCGCGGCCCCGCCGGCCTGAGTGCCGACGGCCCGCACCCGGTCGAGCTCGACCTGCAACGCCGCGACCCGCTCCTCCAAGAGATCGACCCGGTCCAGCGCCTCGTCGAGCAGATCCCTCGCCGCGGCCCTGCAATCCTCGGCTCCGACGAAGTCCGCCAGACCCGCCCGGGCCGCTTCGACCCGGGCCAACTCAAGCAGCTCCCGCCCGATCACCGTAAGCCGCCTCTCGAACGCCTCCGGCAGGTCCGCCCGTTCGATGGCCGGCCGGTAGTCCTCCCTGTCCTTCCACTTCCTGAGCTCGCGAGCGATGTCGCCGAACGACCCGCCGCCGAGCTCCCTCCGGACCGTGCGGACCGAGACCCGCTCCTTGGTGCCACCGGGCGGTGCCGGCCTGGCCCGTATCCGATCCGCGGCTGTCCAGACCCCGTTCTCCGTCACCATGCCCGCCATCCCAAGCCGTTACCGGTATCATCGCCGCGAGCGGTGAAGAAACGGTCGCGGTCCGCGTGGAGGCTCGGTGTGGGCGCGAGCGCGAGCCGGACCCGAAGGCGACCGGACAGATAGGCCGCGGGAGGCCTTCGGATTGAGGAACGCCCGGTCGGCGAACGCCCCCATCGTGTAACGCGTACGCATAACGTTACCCGTTATGCGTACGCCTCGGAGTCGCGTGCCAACCGCCGGCGGCAGCAGCCGCCATCCCGCCTTGAGCCGCCGGAAACCTCGCTACCACCGAAGACGTACTTCGTCGGCCTGCCTCGCCGCACTACGAAGCCATTCAGGACCGTCGCGGCCGACCAGAAGGTGATCCTGTCGGCCCGTACGCAGGGGCCTCACCGAGGTGCGGCGGCCCGCGAGATCTCGGCACGGGACGGCAGGGGCGCCCATGCTCTTATCCAAGTGCGGTTGCTGCGGGCGGACGGTTCGCACCGACGCGACGAGGTGCCCGAGCTGTCGCGCCGCAACCGGGGCGGGCATGCGCCCTTCCCCGAACGAGGCGGCATACCGGATCTGCATGCTCGCGGACGCGTGCGCCGTCCTCTTCTGGCTCCTCGTGATCCGCCGATAGGCGCGGACCGGCCTACATCCGCTCCTTGATGCCGGAGCCGACGAGCCACCAGTTCACCGGGTAGCTGGTCAGGAATCCCGCCACCATCGCGACCTGCATGGCGAACCAGAACTCGACCGAGTTCACCGGGGCGCGCTGGCCGGCCCAGTGCGGGAACAGGAAGAATTGGGCGAACGCCATGAAGCCGTACATGCCGACCTGCCAGGCGATCAGCGAGACGGTGTCCGCCTTCACGGCCGCCACCAGACCCTCGCCGGGGGATAGCCCGCGCATCGGCACGATGGCGTAATACTGGAACGCGATCCCGAGCGCGTACGCGAACACGAAATCCAGGACCCAGACCGCGTACATCTTCTCATCGAAGAGGGAGTGCCAGCCGAACCAGACGGCGACGGCCGGCACCACGAAGGCGAGCCACTCGGCGGCGACATCGCCCAGCAGGCAGCCGCTGCCGCAGTGGAGCGCACCCTTGCCGACCATCACCGGGAAGGGCATCCCCGTCGTGTTCGGCGGCTTCTCGCCCCGCTCCTTCGCGTCGTGGTGCGCCTCCATGGTCGCGAGCCGGCCGTAACTGAAATAGGCCCAGACCACGACCACCGTCCCGAACAGGGCGCTGATCGGCCAGACCACGTTCATCACGGTCATGTGCTGCGGGTGACGGATCACCTGCGCCGACAGCAGCAGCGAGCAGGCCGCCCCGAGCAGCAGCGCGGCGATCGAGATGGCATGGAGCCAGGTCGGGAACATGCGCGCTCCTAGCGGGCCGAGGAAGGGTCGAGGTTGGCCGCCCGCAGGCGCAGGGCATTGCCAATGACGCTCACCGAGGAGAGCGCCATGGCGGCCGCGGCGATGACCGGCGAGAGCAGGATGCCGAGGAACGGGTAGAGGATGCCCGCCGCCACGGGCACGCCCGCGGCGTTGTAGATGAAGGCGAAGAACAGGTTCTGGCGGATGTTGCCCATCACCGCCCGCGACAGCCGCCGTGCCCGCACGATGCCGAGGAGATCGCCCTTCAGCAGGGTCAACCCGGCGCTCTCGATGGCGACGTCCGTCCCGGTGCCCATGGCGATGCCGACATCCGCCGCCGCGAGCGCCGGGGCGTCGTTCACGCCGTCGCCGGCCATCGCGACCACCTGCCCGGCCGCCTTGTGGCGCTCGACCACCGCAGCCTTCTGGTCGGGCAACACCTCCGCCTCGACCTCTTCGATGCCGAGCCGGCGTGCCACCGCCTCGGCGGTGGTGCGGTTGTCACCGGTCAGCATCACCACCCGGATGCCCTCGGCCCGAAGCGCCGCCAGCGCCTCGGCCGTCGTGGCCTTGACCGGGTCGGCGATGGCGATGACGCCGGCCACCCGGCCATCGACGCCGGCGAAGATCGCCGTCGCGCCGTCACGCCGGAGTTCGTCGGCTTCGGTCGCATGGGTCGATACGTCGACCCCTTGCTCCTGCAGGAAGGCGGCGTTGCCCAGCGCCACGCGGCGGCCCTCAACGGTGCCGAGCGCGCCCTTCCCGGTCGGGCTGTCGAAATCCGCGACGGGGCCGGTCGCGATCCCGCGCTTCCCGGCGGCCGCCACGATGGCCAGGGCGAGCGGGTGCTCGCTCGCCCGCTCGACGCTCGCCGCGAGGCGCAGGAGCGTGTCCTCGTCGAACCCGGCCGCCGCCACGACCCGCGTCACGGCCGGCTTGCCTTCGGTCAGGGTGCCGGTCTTGTCGACCACAAGAGTCGTGACCCGCTCCATCCGCTCCAGTGCCTCCGCATTCTTGACGAGCACCCCGGCCCCGGCGCCGCGACCGACGCCGACCATGATCGACATCGGCGTCGCGAGACCGAGCGCGCACGGGCAGGCGATGATCAGCACCGCCACCGCGGCGAGGAGCGCGAAGGTGAAGCGCGGCTCCGGCCCGAACGCCATCCAGGCGGCGAAGGCCAGCGCCGCCACGCCAATGACCGCCGGCACGAACCAGCCCGCGACTTGATCGGCGAGGCGCTGGATCGGGGCCCGCGAACGCTGCGCCTCGGCCACCATCTGGACGATGCGCGCCAGCATGGTGTCGCGCCCGACCCTGGTCGCCTCGACCACGAGCGAGCCGGACTGGTTGAGGCTGCCGCCGATCACCGCGCCGCCGACCTCCTTGGTGACGGGCATCGATTCCCCCGTCACGAGGCTCTCGTCGACGGCGCTGCGGCCCTCCACCACCGCGCCGTCGACCGGGACCTTCTCGCCGGGGCGCACGCGCAGCCGGTCGCCGATGGCGATGGCATCGAGCTGCACCTCCTCGTCCTCGCCGTCGGGCCGGATGCGGCGGGCGGTTTTCGGCGCGAGGTCGAGGAGCGCCCGCAGCGCGCCGCCGGTGCTCTCGCGGGCGCGAAGCTCCAGGACCTGTCCGAGCAGCACGAGCACGGTGATCACCGCCGCCGCCTCGAAGTAGGCCGGCACCGCCCCGCCGTGCCCGCGTAGCGCTTCCGGGAACAGCCCCGGGGCAAGGGTCGCCACCACGCTGTAGAGGTAGGCCGTGCCCGTCCCGAGGGCGACCAGGGTGAACATGTTCAGGTTCCGAGACAGGACGGAGTGCCAGGCCCGAACGAAGAAGGGCCAGCCGGCCCAGAGCACCACCGGGGTGGCGAGCGCGAACTGGATCCAATTCGAGGTCTGCTGCCCGAGCCGTTCGGTCAGGCCGAAGAGGTGCCCGCCCATCTCCAGCACGAACACCGGCAGGGTCAGGACCAGCCCGACCCGGAACCGGCGGGTCATATCGACGAGCTCCTCGCTGGGGCCGTCGTCGGCGCCGACCATCGCCGGCTCAAGCCCCATGCCGCAGATCGGGCATGCCCCGGGGCCGACCTGCCTGATCTCCGGGTGCATCGGACAGGTGTAGATCGAGCCTTCCGGCACCGGGTCGGACTTGGCTGCGGACTGGCCGGGGTCGAGGTAGCGGACCGGCTCGGCCACGAACTTCGTCCGGCAGCCGTTCGAGCAGAAGTAGTAGGGATGCCCGTCGTGCTCGGCCCGGTGCTCGGTCGCGTGCGGGTCGACCATCATCCCGCAGACCGGGTCCTTCACGCGGGACGCACCCGCGTCATCCGCGGCCATGCCGGCATGGTCGTGCGCATGGGAAGCGACGGAGTGGTCATGCCCGTGTCCTTCGGAGCAGGCGCGGGCCGCCGGGGCGAGATGCGTTTTCGACGAATTGCTCATGACCGGTCCCTCCGCGCGACTTCGATCTCCGCGGCCCGCGAGAGCGGACGCGATTTGGGCCGCGGACAAGTGGTTCTCTCAGGCTTACTGCTTGCCTTCCTTACGGGCGTTCTTGTCGAGCCAGGCAGTGAGCTCCTTGATGCTCTTCTCCTGTTCCTGGATGCTCTTCTCGGCGATCTTCTTAGCCTCGGGATTGTCGCCGTTCCTCAGGCCGACCTGGGCCATGGCGATGGCGCCCATGTGATGCGGGATCATCGCGCAGATCCAGGCGACGTCGGGGTCGCCGGCCATCATGCCTTCCATCATCGGGCCGTTCATCTGCATCATGGCGTGCTGCAGGCCCTTCTGGGTGTCGGTCGCCTGACCGGACATGCCCTGCATCGCCATCGACATGTGGCCCTGCATGTCCTTCATCGAGGACTCCTTGCCGGCCGACGCCGCCTTGCAGGTTGCGGGCAGCTCGAACGACGGGGCCTGCATGGAGCCGTGGTCGTTGGAGCCATGGTCGTTATCCGCGGCGAGGGCCGCGCCGATGCCGGTCAGCGCCAGGGTCATCGCGAGTGTCAGGGTACGAACGTTCATGATCATCTCCTCCAATTGATCAATCGGGACGGCCGGCTCGGCCGCCCCGTCAGGGTTCAAGCGGTCATTTTCCGGCAGGTCTCGGCACACCGGCGGCACTGCGCGACGCAGTCCTGCATGTCGCCGACCGCCTCACAGCTCCGCGCGCAGGCCTCGCAGACCTCGGCGCAGGCTCGACAGGTGTGCGTGTGCTCGGGCAGGCCGATCAGCATGAAGTGCGCCGAGGTTCGGCATATTTCCGCGCAGGCCATCATCAGGCGAAAATGCTCCGGCTCGACGTGCTTGCCGCCGGCGGGGAGACAGTGGTTGGAGGCCATGCCAAGGCAGCTTTGATAGCAGCGCAGGCACTCGTCGATGCAAGATTGCATCTCGCCAGACATTTTGTGCATCCTTGTTCTCCTTAAGTTGATGGGTGCTGCCATAAGTTCAGCAAATACATAGACGTAATTTGCGTTTTTGCTGAATTGCGATCAGATCCATAACCATATTCGTCGGATTACGTTCAATTTATTGTCTATAATATTTCTGTATGTCTAGGCGCGGGTCTGCAATGAGGGCACGCGGCGGCGAGGCTCGTCGAGGCGTCGCCGACCTTGTGCTGAGCGTGGGCGAGCATCCCGCTGAGACAGCGGCAGAGGGACCCTACGTCAGCGGCGCCGGATCAACGCGAGATGAGAGATGGGCCTCGCCACGGGATAGTCGGTGCACGCCACGACTGCGGTCGCACCTCGGGCGTCGCGCGCCTCGGGCGCGCCTCATCTCACGCGAGGGTTCGTGGGGGCTTGCGCAGCGCCTCGGGAGCGATACCCGCGCGTCCGGCGACATTATCCGGGATTAACATGGCCGCCCGAAACATGGGCATGGCGGGTGATGCGGGTCCGGCAAAAACACCGAATGTGCCGCCCACCGTCGTCCCACAGCAGCGTCGCTTGCAGGGGCCGGGGCAGCAGCATCGGTCGGCATCGACCGCCCGAACGGATGCCGTCGACTTGCCGGTGGTCACGCGTAGGCGAGGCGCGGTCAACAGCGTCACCGCCAACTCGGCGATGCCCGACGCCTTGTCGAGACCCGGGTTCGCCGCGGGAAGGGACGCCGTGGCGGCATCCGAGACCATGCGACCGCGGTGGCCGCAGTGGACGTGCCCCTCGTGAGCCTGGACGGCGGACGGCGCGACATGGGCGATGATCGCGAGGATCATCGCCGCCATCAGACGCACGATATGCCGGTCGAAACCCATGCCGGTCGCCAACCTCGGCCCAAACGTAGGGACGGCGTCGTCCCTGGGACGTGAATGCGCGCATTCGGGTTTGGTTGCGGCTCGTCCCCCCGACTCACGCCGTCGGGCTCAGCGGCTCGGCGGGGAAGCCTGCGGCGACTATGGTCTCGGCAATGCGGTCCGCAGGGCCGGTCGCGCCGGACACGGTCACGAGCTTGGCCCCGAGGTCCACCTCGACCAGGGCGCCCGGCTCGATGCCGGCGATGGCCCGGGTCACGGACTTGGCGCAGCCTCCGCAACCCATCCTGTCGACCTTGTAGCGGTACATGACGCTCTCCCTGTGGTGGCGTCCCGCACAGATGGGGCTTCCCATGGTGGGAAGGTCAAGGGTCGCGGAATGCCTCCCGCCAGGTGGGAATGGCGTCGATTCGGGCGGGCGCCCAGGTCGGGGCCGACGTGTTAGGACACCGTGCGGATGATCGCGGCGAACTTGCCGACGGTCATTTGCGTGCGGTCGCCCTCGGTCACGTCCCGGAGAGGATGAGGGTATCCGATCAAGCTTCCGGGCTTGCGCCGCGTTCGAGGGCGGCGAACCGTTCGGCCTTCACCTCGGCGACGTGGCAGCCGCGTTGGATCGTCCGCCTGGCGTGACTGAACACCCATGGGCGTCTCCGGCTGCGTATCGCAGGCAGCGCGCAGGGCACCCAGCGGTATGTCGCTGGCGGCGGCCGGTGCCATCGTGTGCGGGCGTTCAAGGGTCAGCATCGGCATGCTCCTCGGGTTGTTTCCCGGGACTGGTCTCAGCGCTTCACAAAGCCAATGTCGGCGGCCACCGCGCTCAGCCGCTCCGGCGCGCGCTCCTTCCGCTCGCTGTAGCGGTCCACCAGGTAGTCGGCCCGCTCTCGGGTCAGGAGCGTGAACTTCACCAGCTCCTCGCACACGTCCACGACCCGCTCGTAGAGCGGCCCCGGCTTCATCCGGCCCGCGTCGTCAAACTCCTTGTAGGCCATCGGCACGGACGATTGATTCGGGATGGTGATCATCCGCATCCAGCGGCCGAGCACGCGCAAGGCGTTCACGGCGTTGAAGCTCTGCGAGCCGCCGGAGACCTGCATCACGGCAAGGGTGCGCCCCTGGGTCGGCCGCACGCTGCCCTCGCTCAAGGGCAGCCAGTCGATCTGACTTTTCATCACGCCGGTCAGGGTACCGTGCCGCTCCGGTGAGACCCACACCTGGCCCTCGGACCAGATCGAGAGATTGCGCAGCTCCTGCACCTTTAAGTGGTCGGCGGTCGCATCGTCCGGCAGGGGCAGGCCGTCCGCGTGGAAGATCCGCACCTCGCCGCCCATGGCTTCGAGGAGCCGGGCGGCCTCGTACGCGAGGCAGCGGCTGAACGAGCGCTCCCGCAGCGAGCCGTAGAGGATCAGGAAGCGGGGCGCATGGGTGAACGGCGCCGCCGCGTCTAGGCTGTCGCGGGTCGGCACCTCGAAATGCGCTTGGCTGAGGTTCGGCAGGCCATCTTTGAAGGGCTGGCTGAGCTTGTCCAAGGGACGTCTTTCTTGTACGTTCAAAATATCGTTTGAAGATTGTAACGAAAATGGATGAACCGCAAGCCCTCGCCGCCTTTGCGGCCCTGGCGCAGGAACACCGCCTGCGTCTGGTGCGGTCGCTCGTGACCGCCGGACCAGGCGGCCTCGCCTCCGGCGTTCTGGCCGAGGCGGTCGGCGTCTCTGCCGCGACCGTATCCCACCATCTCAAGGAGCTGAGCCATGCGGGCTTGGTCGCCTCGCGGCGCGAGGGCCGTTCGATCATCTACAGTGCTGCCTATCCGGCCCTGTCCGACCTGATCCAGTTCCTGATGCGCGACTGCTGTCAGGGCCACCCGGAGGTCTGCACCCCGGCCGTCGCCGCCCTCGCCGCCTGCAACTGCCCACCCGGAGACACCCTCTATGCCTGATCGCGTCTACAACGTCCTGTTTCTCTGCACCGGCAACTCGGCCCGCTCGATCCTGGCGGAAGCGATGCTGAACCAGGATGGGCAAGGCCGCTTCCGGTCCTACTCCGCCGGTAGCCAGCCCAAGGGCGAGCCGCATCCGCTGGCGTTGCAGACGCTACGGGAGAGCGACTACCCCGTGCACGGGCTGCGCTCGAAGTCCTGGGACGAGTTCGCCGCGCCCGGTGCTCCGGTGATGGATTTCGTGTTCACGGTCTGTGACAACGCAGCCGGCGAACCCTGCCCCTTCTGGACTGGTCAGCCCGTGACCGCTCATTGGGGCATCGAGGACCCTGCCGCTGCGGAAGGCTCGGAGATCGAGCGCAAGCGCGCCTTCGTGACAGCGCAGCGCTACCTGAAGAACCGCATCGCGGCCTTTATCGCCCTGCCGCTCGGCAGCCTCGACCAGGCGGCCCTGTCGGCCAAAGTCAGAGAGATCGGCCAACAAGCCGGTGCCACCGCGCTCCGGCCGGAGGTCGCTTGATGGACGTCATCATCTACCACAACCCGGACTGCGGCACGTCCCGCAACACCCTGGCGATGATCCGCAACGCCGGAATCGAGCCTCATGTGATCGAGTATCTGAAGACGCCGCCCGCCCGGGCGCTGCTGGTGCAGCTCCTCGCCCGGGCCGGCCTGCCCGTCCGCGACGCACTGCGGGAGAAGGGCGCGCCGTTCGCCGAGCTGGGCCTTGGCGATCCGGCATTGACCGATGCGCAGCTGCTCGATGCCATCGAGGCGCATCCGATCCTTCTCAACCGCCCGCTGGTGGTCAGCCCCAAGGGCGTGCGGCTGTGCCGGCCGTCCGAAGCCGTGCTGGACCTCCTGCCGGGGCAGCAAGGCGAGTTCGTCAAAGAGGATGGCGAGCGGGTCGTGGACGAGCACGGCCGCCGCGTCGGCACTGCCTGAACCCCAACCCCGACCCATAAGAAGAAAACGCCCGGATGCTCGCGCTCGCCATCTTCCTCGTCACCCTCGTCTTCGTCATCTGGCAGCCAAGGGGCCTCGGGATCGGATGGAGCGCGCTGGCAGGCGCGGCGGTCGCGCTCGCCACGGGGGTGATCCATCCGGGCGATATTCCGGTGGTCTGGCATATCGTCTGGGACGCCACCTTCACCTTCGTGGCGCTCATCATCATCTCGCTGCTGCTCGATGAGGCCGGTTTCTTCCATTGGGCGGCGCTGCACGTCGCCCGCTGGGGCAGTGGGTCCGGCCGGCGGCTCTTTCCGCTTGTCGTGTTGCTCGGCGCGGCCATCGCTGCGGTGTTCGCCAACGACGGCGCGGCGCTGCTGCTGACGCCGATTGTGCTGGCGATCCTGCTCCGGCTCGACTTCAAGCCGGCGGCGGCGCTGGCATTCATCGTCGCCTGCGGGTTCGTGGCCGACAGCACCTCCCTGCCGCTGGTGATCTCCAACCTGGTCAACATCGTCTCCGCCAACTTCTTCGACGTGACCTTCGGCAGGTATGCGGCCGTCATGGTGCCGGTGAACCTGGTGTCCCTGGCGGCGACCCTGGTGGTGCTTTGGGCTTTCTTCCGGCGCGACGTGCCGGCGGCCTACCCGGCGGCCGCCTTGGAGCGCCCGGTCGGGGCCATCCGCGATCCGCTGGTGTTCCGGGCGGCGTTCCCGCTGCTTGGCGTGCTCCTGCTCGCCTACTTCGTCACCGCGCCGTTCGGCGTGCCGGTGGCGGCCGTCACCTGTGCCGGTGCGGCCGTTCTTCTACTGCTTGCCGACCGGGGCAGGGTCATCCCGATCCGCAAGGTGCTGATCGGCGCCCCCTGGCAGATCGTGCTGTTCAGCCTCGGCATGTACCTCGTGGTCTACGGCCTGCGGAACGCCGGCCTGACCGACGAGCTGGCCACGGGCTTGGTCTGGCTCGCCGGCCATGGCCCGTGGGTCGCCACGGTCGGCACCGGCTTCGCGGCGGCGATCCTGTCGTCCGTGATGAACAACATGCCATCTGTGCTGATCGGGGCGCTCTCGATCCAGCAGGCGCCGGACCTGTCCCCGCTGACGCGCGAGCTAATGGTCTATGCCAACGTGATCGGTTGCGACCTCGGCCCGAAGTTCACGCCAATCGGCAGCCTCGCCACGCTGCTCTGGCTGCACGTCCTTGACAGCAAGGGCCAGAAAATCACCTGGGGCCAGTATATGAAGGTCGGGCTTGTCATCACCCCGCCCGTGCTGCTGGTCACGCTCGTGGCGCTGGCGGCTTGGCTGCCGCTTCTCGGCACCCGGTAGGCAGCCCGTGTCCGAGGCCCGCCGCTGGCCGGTGATCTCCGCCCTCGGCGTCGTGCAGATCCTCACCTGGGGCTCGTCGTTCTACCTGCCGGCGGTGCTTGCCGGCCCGGTCGCCGAAAGCACCGGCTGGCCGCTCGCCTGGGTCGTCGGCGGACTGTCACTCGGCCTGCTGGTCGCCGCGTTCGCCTCGCCGCATATCGGGACGGCGATCCACCGCCACGGCGGCCGGCCCATCCTGGCGCTGGCCGCGCTGCTGCTGGCTGCCGGGCTGACCATGCTGGCGCTGGCTCCGATCCTGCCGGTCTACCTCGCCGGCTGGCTGCTGCTCGGCCTCGGCATGGGTTGCGGCCTGTACGATCCGGCATTCGCGACCCTCGGCCGGCTCTACGGCGCGGCGGCGCGGCCGGCGATCACCACCCTGACCCTGTGGGGCGGGTTCGCCAGCACCGTTTGCTGGCCACTTTCCGCCTTCCTGGTCGCGCATTTCGGATGGCGCGGTGCCTGCCTGGCCTATGCCGGCCTGCACCTCGCGGTGACGCTACCGCTTGTCCTCCTTCTGATCCCCAAGGCCCCGGCACCGCCGTCGGCGGGGCATCACCAGGACCGAACCGGCCCGCTGTCCGCGAAGGAACGGCGGGCGTTCCGGCTGTTCGCCGGCGTGCTGATAATCGGCGGCGCGATCATGTCGCTTGTTTCGGTGCACCTGCTGACGCTCCTGCAGGCGCGGGGCGTGGCGCTCGCTTCGGCCGTCTCCTACGGGGCGCTGATCGGCCCGGCTCAGGTCGGCGCCCGCGTCGCGGAAATGTCGTTCAAGGGCCGGCACCATCCCCTGTGGACCCCGACCGCAGCCCTTGGCCTCGTCGCCCTCGGCCTGGTGCTGCTCGCCGGCGGCCTGCCCGGCGTCGGGGTCTGGCTGGTCCTCTACGGCGGCGGCAACGGCATCTATTCGATTGCGCGGGGCACGGTGCCCTTGGCCCTGTTCGGCCCCGTTCGCTATCCGCTGGTCGTCGGCCGCTTGGCACGGCCGGGGCTGATCGCGCAGGCGCTAGCGCCGCCGGCCGGCGCTTTCGTGCTGACCTACGCCAGCCCGGATGCCCTTTGGTGGCTCCTGCTCATCCTCGGCCTCGCCAACCTCGGACTTGTCGGCGGGTTGTGGCGGACACGGTAATCGCTCCACCGCTTCGGCAGCTATGGGAACTCGGTCGCGCTTCAGCATCCTTGGCTTCGACTTCCCAGTCCCCGGGACAATCGCCCCCCACGCCGTCCGTCCGCTTCGGCCAGGGTGGGCGGACCGGCCGGCCGACCAAGCTCCGCGAGAAGCCGGGCATCGGCTCCTGGGGGGATGCCTCAACGTCGGTTCACCGCCCCGAACGAGTACGGTGACGGCGAGCGCCCGCGCGACGGCTGCGCTCAAGCCGGCGCGCCTCCACGATAACGGGCGAAGGCGCCGCGCCCCTCCGGCCCGAACAGGACCACCTCGTAGATGTCGGGCTCCCTGCCCTCGACCTCCATGCCGGGCGACCCTGCCGGCATGCCCGGAACGGCCAGTCCCGTCACCTTCGGCCGCTCCGCCAGCAGCCGCCTGATGGCGTCCGCCGGAACGTGTCCCTCGACCACGTAGCCGTCCACGAGAGCGGTGTGGCAGGAGGCGAGGTCCCTCGGCACGCCGAGACGCGCCTTGACCGGGTTCACGGGACCCTCGGTCACCGTCACCGTGAAGCCGGCCTGTCGCAGGTGGTCCACCCACTTCGCGCAGCAGCCGCAACTCGGGTCCTTCGTCACGGCGACGGTCGGCAGGCTCTCCCCCATCACGGGTCGTCCGAGCGACACTCCCGCCGCCAAGCCCGCGAGCACGGCACGCCGGGACGGCATCATGTCTGACTTCATCATTCGCTCCTGTTGATTCCTCATTCGGCCGCCAGAGGCATCCGTGCACCCTCCGCGGCGGCCTCCGGCAACCCGCGACCTTTCACCAACGCGTAGACGGCCGGAATCACGACGAGGGTCAGCACGGTCGAGGACACCATCCCGCCGATCATCGGCACGGCGATGCGCTGCATGACCTCGGAGCCCGAACCGGTGCTCCAGAGGATGGGCAGGAGACCCGCCATGATGGCGACCACCGTCATCATCTTGGGCCGCACCCGCTCGACGGCGCCGACCATGATGGCCTGCCGCAGGTCCTCGCGCGTGAGGGGGCGTCCCTCACGCCGGCACCCTGCCCGGACCTCGTCGAGGGCGTGGTCGAGGTAGACCAGCATGATCACGCCGGTCTCGGCTGCGACGCCGGCGAGCGCGATGAAGCCGACCGCCACCGCCACCGACATGTTGAAGCCCATCCACCACATCAGCCAGACGCCGCCGACGAGCGCGAACGGCAGCGAGAGCATGACGATGAGGGTCTCGGTCAGACGGCGGAAGTTCAGGTAGAGGAGCAGGAACACGACGAGCAGCGTCAGCGGCACAACGATCCTGAGGCGGGCTTCGGCGCGCTCCAGGTACTCGTACTGCCCGCTCCACTGCAGGGTCGTGCCCTGGGGCAACCTGACCTCCCTGTCGACCGCGGCCCGCGCGTCGGCCACGTAGCCGCCGAGGTCGCGCCCCGTGAGGTCGACGAAGATGTAGACCGCGAGCTGGCCGTTCTCGGTCCGGATCGAGGTCGGCCCCCGGGTGAGCTCGACCTTCGCGACCTCACCGAGCGGCACCGTCCCGCCGGCCGGCAGCGGCACCTGCACCTCGTCGGCGATGGCCCGCGGGTCGGAGCGGAAGGCGCGCGGGTAGCGCACGTTGACGGTGTAGCGCTCGCGGCCCTCGACCGTGTTGGTGACGCTCTGCCCGCCGAGAGCCGAGGCGACCACGTCCTGGACGTCGCCCACCATGAGCCCGTAGCGGCCGAGCGCCTCCCGGTCGGGCGTGATGTCGAGGAAGTACCCGCCGATGACCCGCTCCGCGTAGGCACTCGACGTGCCCGGCACGTCGCGCACCACCGCCTCGACCTGACGGGCGACCTTCTCCATGGCGCCGAGGTCGGTGCCGAGCACCTTGATGCCGACCGGGGTCCGGATGCCGGTCGAAAGCATGTCGATGCGGGCGCGGATCGGCTGCGTCCAAGCATTCGAGACGCCCGGGAACTGCAGCGCCCGGTCCATCTCCGCCTTGAGGCTCGCGAGCGTCACGCCCGGGCGCCACTCGGCCTTCGGCTTGAGGCTGATGATGGTCTCGGCCATCTCCATCGGCGCCGGGTCGGTCGCGGTGCTGGCGCGCCCGGCCTTGCCGTAGACCGAGGCGACCTCCGCGAAGGACTTGATGATCCGGTCCTGGGTCGCCAGCAACTCGCCCGCCTTCGTCACCGAGATGCCGGGCAGGGTCGTCGGCATGTACATCAGCGTCCCCTCGTCGAGTTCCGGCATGAACTCCGAGCCGAGCTGGCGCGCCGGCCAGACGGTGACCGCCAGGACGCCGAGGGCGAGCAGGATCGTGGGCAACCGCGCCCGCAGTACGCCCGCGATGACCGGGCGATAGAGCCAGATCAGGAGCCGGTTCACCGGGTTGCGATGCTCCGGGACGATCCGTCCGCGCACGAACAACACCATCAGCGCCGGCACCAGGGTCACCGACAGGAGCGCCGCCGCCGCCATGGCGAAGGTCTTGGTGAGCGCGAGCGGCCCGAACAGGCGCCCCTCCTCGCCCTCCAGGGTGAAGATGGGCAGGAAGCTCACGGTGATGATGAGGAGTGAGAAGAACAGCGAGGGGCCGACCTCGCCCGCCGCCTCGACCAAGATCTCGACCCGCGGCTTGTCCGGCGGCGCCCGCTCCAGGTGCTTGTGGGCGTTCTCGATCATCACGATGGCCGCGTCGATCATGGCGCCGACCGCGATGGCGATGCCGCCGAGCGACATGATGTTGGCGCCCAGCCCCAGCGCCTTCATCCCGGCGAATGCCATCAGGATGCCGACGGGCAGCATCAGGATGGCGACCAGCGCGCTTCGGACGTGTAGGAGGAACACGATGCATACGAGGGAGACGACGACGCTCTCCTCGACAAGCGTGTGCCGCAGCGTCTCGATGGCCGCGTCGATGAGTTGCGAGCGGTCGTAGACCGGCAGGATCTCGGTGCCGGCCGGCAGGCTTTTCGCCACCTCCGCGAGCTTCGCCTTCGCGTTCTCGATGACGGTCAGGGCGTTCGCGCCGAACCGCTGCAGGACGATGCCGCCGGCGACCTCGCCGTCACCATTCATCTCGGTGATGCCCCGCCGCTCGTCAGGCCCGAGTTCGACCCGGGCGACGTCCCGCACCCGCAGGGGAGCACCACCGGTGGTCTTCAGGACGATGTTGTCGATGTCGGCCACGCTCCGCAGGTAGCCGCGTCCGCGCACTATGAACTCGAACTCGGAGAGCTCGACCGTGCGGCCGCCGACGTCGGCGTTGCTCGCCCGGATCGCGTCCCGGAGCTTGTTGAGCGAGATCCCCTGCGCCCGTAGGCGGTTCGGGTCGACCACGACGTTGTACTGCTTGACGAAGCCGCCGACGCCCGCGACCTCGGCCACGCCCTCGGCCCGCGACGCCCCGAAACGGACCACCCAGTCCTGGAGGGAGCGCAATTCCGCGAGCGTGCGCTCCTTGGCCACGACCACGTACTGGTAGACCCAGCCGACGCCGGTGGCGTCCGGACCGAGGGTCGGGGTCACGCCCGCCGGCAAGCGGCTGGCGGCCGCGTTGAGGTACTCCAGCACTCGACTACGGCCCCAGTAGGGATCGGTGCCGTCCTCGAAGATCACGTAGACGAAGCTGACCCCGAAGAACGAGAAGCCGCGCACCACCTTCGCCTTCGGGACCGTCAGCATGGCGGTCGTGAGAGGATAGGTGACCTGATCCTCGACCACCTGCGGGGCCTGGCCCGGGTACTCGGTGTAGACGATGGCCTGCACGTCCGAGAGGTCGGGGATGGCGTCGAGCGGCAGCGTTCGCAGCGCCATGACGCCAGCGGCCACGGCGAACACGGTGCCGACCAGCACCAGGACGAGGTTGCGGGCCGACCAGCCGATGAGGCGCGCGATCATGGCTTGCCCTCAAGGTTCGAGGCCTGCCGGTCGCTCGCCTTCGGGGCGGACATGGACTGAAGCGCCGCCTTCAGGTTGCTCTCGGCGTCGATCAGGAAGTTCGCCGCCGTGACGACCCGGTCGCCGGCGTCGACGCCCTCGCGGACCTCGACGTAGCCCGTGCCGCGAACCCCGACCTTGACCTCGCGGGGCTCGAAGCGCCCCCCGCCCCTGTCGAGCAGCACCACCTGCCGTGCACCTGTGTCGATGACCGCGTCGTCGGGCACCGCCACGACGGGCTTGCCCGCCCCCGTGGCGATCTCGACCTCGGCGTACATGTCCGGCAGGAGCGCGCCGTCCGGGTTCGGCAGCTCGATGCGCACCCGCGTGGCCCGGGTGTCCGGGTTTACCTGCGGATAGATCACCCCGACCTTGCCGGAGAAGGTCCGGCCCGGGGCCGAACGCAGGCGCACGGTCACGGCCTGTCCGGCGCGAACCCCGGCCAGGTCGCGCTCGGGCACGTCGGCCAGCACCCACATGACCGAGATGTCGCCGATCCGGAACAGGGTGTCGCCGGCCGCGGCCTTCATGCCCTCGACGGCCGAGCGCTGCAGCACCAAGCCGTCCCGGGCCGACGACCAAGTGATGGCCATCGGCACCTTCCGGGTGCGCTCCATGTCGTCGATGACGGCCTCGGAGACGTTGAGGTTCTGCAGGCGTCGCCGAGCTCCGTCGAAGCCGGGGTTGGCGATGAGCTGCGCGGCGGCGGAATTGATGTCGGGGGAGTAGACGTGGACCAGCGGCTGGCCCTTGCGGACGCGGTCGCCGGTGGTGACGTCCTCGACATGGTCGACGTACGCGTCCGACCGGGTCGCGATGACCGTCACGCGCCGCTCGTCGAGGGCGACGGTACCGGGCACGCGCACCGGCTGCGCCACCACCCGCCGCTCCACGGTTTCGGTTCGGACGCCGGTCCGCTGGACCTTGCCGGGGGAGACCGTCACGACGTTGCCGCCCTCGTCCTCGCCCGCGTAGACGGGGATGTAGTCCATCCCCATCGAATCCTTTTTCGGGGTCGCCGAGGTGTCCGGCAGGCCCATCGGGTTGCGGTAGTAGAGCACCTTGCGCGTGCCCCGGTCGGGCTTTCCGGCCGCCGCCGTTCCAGGCGCCGCCATGCCGTGCCCGGTCACGTCGTGGCCGGCCATGTCGGGGGATGTCGTCTCGCTCCCTTGTGCCTGGTCGAAGCGCACGTCCTCGCTGGCCCGAACCGCCCGGAAGTCGTGCCCCTCCGCAGTCGTTCTCGGCGACGCGGAGTAGACCGGCTTCCCATCCGGATCCTGGTAGTAGACCACCGGACCCGTGACCTTCGGCGGCGCCGGTGCCTGCGGACCCGGCATGCCGGTCGGCAGCCAGTGGGCGAACTCGGTCCGTGCGCGCTCGACGAGGACCGGAACGGGGCTGCCATCGCGCCCCGCCCAGTACCCGGTGCCCCCCGCCGCCAACGCGGCGAGGATCCCGGCGAGCCATGCCGAGCGGCTCACTTGACCGCCTGGAAGACGAGCCTGTCCTCGACGGTGCCGGTTTCGCCCTGGACCTTCGCCCCCAGCGAGAGCCGCCAGCCCCCGGCCATCGTGAGCTTCGCCTTGAAGCGGTAGATGCCAGGCTCCGTCGACGGGACCTGCTCGATCGTCGAGGTCATCTCGTCCATGCTGTCGGGCGCCATGTCGATGCGCTTGGCGAAGATCACCGCGTCCGGAACGGGCTTGCCGGTGCGCTTGTCCATGAGGCGCACCGAGAGGATGGTCTCGCCGACCTTCGCCTCCGTCCGGGTCGGCTCGAAGGCGTAGTCCTTGATGCCGGCGAGCGCCGGCAGGGCCGGGACCGACAGCGCGGCGCCGAGCAGCGCGGCACCGAGGGCGCGCGCGAAGGGGTACGTGGTCACGGATTTCGTCTCCTGAACGCGATGGATGGCCACGCGCGGACGCGCGGCGTCGTGCCGGCGTTCACGCCGGCGGCATCGGGCTCAGGCTCGGGGGGGCTCAGGTAGGGGGCGGCCGGACAGGCTGGCGAAGGACGCCGCATCGGGCCACACCCGGCTCGTCCGCGTCGCCACCGGGGCCGGGACGGACGCCGCGGTCGGCAGGAGGGAGGCGACGCTGGCGAGGCAGAGCGCCAAAAGCGGACAGCCGGCCTTGGCGCAGTCGGGCTTCGCCACCTTCCCGGGCGGGCAGCACGGCATGTCGGCCATGTCCGCGTCGCCCACGTCCATCCCCTCCATCTCGGCATGGGCAATGGCCGAGGTCGCCTCAGGCGCGGCTTGCGCCATGATGAACGCGCGCATCCCCGCGGCGGCCGCGGGCGCGGCCACCGGCGTCAGGGCGAGGCTGAGTACCGCCAGGAGCGGCAACAGTCGCCGAAGGGCGATCAAGAACGTCACGCAGGTACGATGCCAGCTTTTCGATCCGGGCGGAAGGCCAGTGTCACGGGAGACGGCGCGTCTCAAGTCTTGAGGGTCAAGGTTTCGTTCCGTCGGGCGGTCGATCCGCCGACCGACCTCGCCGGGCGGGCGTCTCGGCGACCCGTTTCTCGTGAGCCCGCCGGACCGCGCCATGGCGCGTCCGGCCTGCCGTGCCATGGCCGTCCCCGAACGGCAGGCAGAGGCCGGATCGAGGCCGCTACCCATGGAAGCCGCATCGACACCGTCGGTCCCCTGGCAAGCCCGCGGACATGGGGTGGCCGTCTGCCGGGCGCGCAATCTGGAAGGCGGTCAACAGGGGAATGGTCGCGTGCATCGCAGGCGTGAGCCGGTCGTCGCCCTCGGGCTGTTGCGCTGGCCGCCCATCGCAAGGGCGCAGGTTCCGGGCTCCCGGCATCCGCGCGCGTGCTGTCCGGGCATCTGGGAAACCTACCGCACACTTGGCCCTCCGCGCGGTAGGCGGTGCAGGGCGGCGCGCCAAACCTCACCCCGTACAACCCCAATCGGCCGGTCCGGCGGTTCGGACCCCGCGGGAGGTTCAGAAGTGCTGGGCGGGGGGTGCCGACCGGGCGGCGGCAGGGCGACGGGGCACCGCGCTGATCGATCCGGTCGTCAGGCCGACGTCCGGAGCTTCGACCTGAGGCGTTTCGGTCCGTTGCGATTGATGCGTCTGGGGCAGAAAACGGGGTGGGACGTTGTCCATCCATCCCGCGAGCGCGTAACCCGGCAGTCCGGCGAGCATGGCGATTCCTGCAAAGGCGGGGATGATCTTGCTTTTCATGGCGGAACCCGTTGATCTGACGAGAAGCTTGCCGCTCCTTGTCTTTAAGTCCGGATGTCTTGGACGTACCGTTACAGCGCGCTGCGAACCTTTGTGGGGTTGGGCCGGGGTCGCCCGGCGCGGCGCCTCGCTCACCGGGGGGATGATCCTGCAAGCGATTGTGGGATGCGCGGCGGCCGCATTGCCTCGCGCGGCCGGGCGGGTGGGAGGGTCATGCCCGTCGTCGTGCCGGATCCCATCCGCGGCGATACCGCAGCGAGGCCCGTGACATGAAGCGTCGGCCGGCGACAGGCCCCCAAACCGTCGCGTCGCCCCTTGAACCCCGGCAGGCGATCCGGAGGATGTTCCGAACCGGCTCGCTACCAGCGAAGGAGGCGCGGTCCCAGGAGCGCTCCGACGAGCGTGCACATCGCGATCGTCCCCCCGTACCAGACGGCGACGAACGGTACGGTATCGTCCATGCAGTGCAGTGAATAGCCGAGCGCGCTCACGGCTCCCGCGGAGAGGCCGACCAGGGCACCCGCCCGCACGAGATCCGTCGGCGCTCCGAACCGTCGAACCGCCCAGGTGACGACGGCGAACGGCACGACGGCGATCACGGGGATCGAGATGAGGCATTCGAGCCAGGTGTGACCGGATACCATGCCGTGCCAATGTTCGGTCGGCGCCATCAAAAGGCTCACGCACGCCAGCGCCGCGACCACGAGGAACGGCAAGGCGGCGACCCCGAGATGGACGCGGCTCTCGCCGCCGGGCCTGACCGCCCTGACGAGATACCGGAGCGCGAGACTCCCGACCGCGGCCGCGAACGAGAACTTGAACGCGAGGAACAGGAGCGGCCGGACCTCGGTCAGGCCGGGACGCAGGCCCAGAAACGCCAGCGCCAGGCACAGCGCGGCCGTCGCGCCGACCGCGACCGCCAGCGCGAGCCGGCGGGTCATCCAGGGGGCCCCGACCGGTTCGCGCTCGAAGCTGGCGCCCAGCAGGCCGATGAGTTCGTCGGTCTTCATCTCGCCTTGCCTCCCACGAGATTGGCCAGGGTCTTCAGGCCGCGGTGGACGCTCACCTTGATCGCGGTCTCGGACATCCCGGCACGTTCGGCCGCCTCGGCGGCGCTCAGGCCCTCGACCTTCGTCGAGAGGATCGCGTTCCTCATCTTGGGCGGTAGGTGCGCCAGGAGGCGCTCGACGTCGAGCGAGCTCTCCGCCGCGACATGATCGTCGCGAGCCACCAGCACGCCGGCATCCTCGACCGGGACGTCGGCCGCGGCCGTACGCGTACGCCGAAAATGGTCGATGAGCTTGTAGCGGGCGATGGCGTGGATCCACGGCGTCACCGGTTGCGTGACGTCATAGGTGTGCCGCCGCACATGGATCACCATCAGCGTCTCCTGGACGAGATCCTCCGCCTCGGTGTCGGTACGGCCGGAGCGAGCCAGCTTGCCTTTGTAATACGCGCGTAGGTGCGACCCGAGCCGCCCCAGGAAGCGCCGGTAGTCGGCCGCGCTGCCCGCAAGGCTGGCGATGAGCAGCGCGCGCAGTTCCTCTTCCACCTGCAGCACCGGGACTAGGCGGGCCGGTTCGTAGCCGCTGAGCGGATGTCAGAGATACGTCGCATGTTCCGCCACCCCACCGTGTCCTCACGACCGCAGCACCATCCTGTAGGAGCGTGTCGTACGGCGATCTGCGCCCTGAGGCTCGTCGGCCGAAAGCGACGTATGATCGGCCGCGCCGCTCGGAGAACAATCCGCAAGCGGCCGCCGAAACGTTACAGCGCTCGCGGCATGCCCGGGAGCGTAGGCATGTGCCGCGCATAATTGCCAAGCCTATGCCCCGATCTTAGACCCAGCCGTACCCGACGCCACGGGCCGGGCGGGAAGCCTCCGGAGCCTCGCCGCCGGCGCTCTCCCTTCGCATGGACAGGCTTGCCGAGAGCGCCGCGGAGAGGGCGGTCTCCGATCCGGGGAAGACGGCGGGCTCGGCCCGGGGCCGGCGTTCGGCGCCATCGCTTTTCCCCTCACCGCGGGCGGTCCGGGCAAGAAGCCGGCCCGTCCCGCCATCGACGTTTTCCTAGGAGTACGATCATGATCGAGGTGATCCCGAACTGGCATCCGGTCGCGGTCCATTTCACGGTCGCCCTCCTCATCACGGCCAGCGTCCTCTTCGCCGCGGGGACCCTGTTCAGGAAAGCGGCATCGGGAGGCGCGCTCACGGCCGCCGCCCGATGGAACCTCGCGATCGGCGCGGCAGTCACGGTCGCGACCCTCGCCACGGGTTGGTCGGCGTACAACACGGTCGATCACGACGCGCCCTCGCACGCGAACATGACCGTCCACCTTCGCTGGGCCGTCGCCACCGCGCTCGTGTTCCTCGCCGCCGCCGGCGTCGCCTGGCTGGAGCGCCGGAAGGTCGCAGGCGCGGGCGTCCTGCTGCTGGTGCTCCTCGCCGGAGGTTCCGGGGCCCTCGTGGTCACGGGCTGGCTCGGCGGCGAGAACGTCTACCGTTACGGCCTGGGCGTCATGGCGCTCCCGAGATCGGGCGACCACGTCCACCCCGCAAGCGGCGGCCATCCCCATGAGCACGGCCACGACCACGAGACCGCGGACGCCCCAAAGACGCCCGATGCCGCCGCGGGCAAGGTAGTGACGCGCCCGGCGCCGGACGCCCCCTCCACACCGCACGAACACGCTCATTGACGGACGGGCCGCGGTGATACCCGTCCCGGGTACCCCCAAGCGCCCGTCGCATGAACGCGGCGGGGGTCCTGGCACCGGTGTGGCGGTCAATCCGCCGAGTGCGGCTTCGCCGTCGACACCGGCATGTGGCGAACTTCCAACACGCTGAGTTTGTGGGACATCGGTCGAGCACCACGGATTGCAGCTTCCACCCCGGCGTGAGAATGTCCGCGAAGATTAGGCAGGGGCCCTGATCAGTGAATGTCGTGCGCGCATTGCTGCTTGCCGTACTCGCCTTGGCCTTGGCCATCGCGCCGGCAGCGCCGTGCACCATGGGCCGGCAGTCGATGGCTCACCGCCACATAGCAGCCGCCGCGGCGACGCCTCTCGCGCACGCCGCCGGCGCCTTGGGCGGCCAGAACGAGCCGGACGAGGCTGGGATACGGGGGACTTCCCTCGCCGTGCCGGCGGCGGCCGCCGACGAAGGATGCCCCGGCCATCGGCATCGCCCCAAGCATCCTCCCTGCCCGGCGACCTGCTGCCCGCTCGCGTGCCAAGCCGCGCTTCCCACCCTGCCATGGGCGAGCATCACCCTGGAATTTCATCCGTCCGAGCGGGTCCTGATCGTCCAGGTGGACGGGGCCGTCGACGCGCATCCGCTACGGATCGAGCGGCCGCCGAGGCGCCAAGCGTGACGCGCGGGCGGATCTAGCGCCCGCCCCCGGCCGCTCCGAAGGGACGGCCTCGCACACCCACAACGAGCCGACGCCTTCGCTGGGCGCGACGCCGTCGCCGCTCGGCCCGCGGCCCGTGCAACGCCTGGGACTGCCTTCGGCCGTCCGCCTCAATTCGGGAAATCCAAGATGTTCAAGCTGCCGAGACCGGCCGCGCTCGCGGCGGTCCTGCCGCTCGCCGGCTGCTTGCCCGCCGCCGTTCCCGCCGGGCTCGTCCTGCCCTCGGAGCCGGACATCCCGGTCCGGCCGCCCCGCTACGCCAAGGTGACGCAGGGCGTGAAGGATTTCGGCGTCGTCGACCCTAAGGATTGGCGCGAGCTCAATCGTCAGGTCGCGCCGAAGGCCGGGTCCGGCGGGATGGGGGGCATGCCGGGCATGGACGGGATGCCCGGCATGGGCGGCAAGCGCGATTCGGGGGGGCGGTGATGGCCCGTCGCTGTAACCAAACGGGCGGCGGCGCCGGACTACCGGACATGAGTGGCACGACGACCGCGCCGGGACACGCCGGTACGACCGCGCGACCGCCGGACGAGGCCGTCCGGGGGCGGTTCGTGCGCGTGGCCGCGAGCGTTACCGGCCTCGGCCTCGCCTTGGGGGGCTGCGCGAGCTTCTCGCCGGACGCGGGCCTCTCCGTCGCAGGCGGCTACGCAGCGTTGGAACTGCGCAAGGACATCGTGAAGGCGGACGACCAGGGCGTCGCGCCGAGCGCGGACGCGCGCGTGGACGCGTTGCTGCGCCGTCCCCTGACCGCCGACGGCGCGGTGCAGGTCGCACTCCTGAGGAACCGGGGCTTGCAGGCCGCCTTCAACGACCTCGGCGTCTCCGAGGCGCAGTACGTGCAGGCCACGCTGCCGCCCTCGCCGCGCCTCTCGATCACGCAGTGGGGATTGGGGTTCAACACGGAGATCGAGCGCGCCGTCGCCGCCAGCGTGCTGGAGTTGGCGACGCTCCCGGTGCGCGCCGAGATCGCGCGGCAGCGGTTCACGGCCGACCAGTACAACGCGGCGGAGCAGGTCCTGCGGCTCGGGGGCGAGGCGCGCCGGCAATTCTACCGGACCGTGGCGGCCAACCAGGCGACCGCCTTCCTCGAACAGGCGCTGGCCGGCGCGGAATCCGCCTCGACGCTGGCCAAGCAGCTGGGCGAGACGGGCGCGCTGAACAAGCTGGAGCAGGCGCGCGAGCACGCCTTCTACAGCGAGTTGGGCGCGCAGCTCGCCAAGGCGCGGGTGCAGCAACGCGCCGAACGGGAGCGGCTCACCCGACTGCTCGGTCTCTGGGGGCGGGACATCGATTTCCGCCTGCCTAACGGCCTGCCGCCCCTGCCTGGGAGGCTCGTCGACGGGCACGCCATCGAGGCCGAGGCGATGAGCAAGCGGGCCGACGTGCAGGCCGCCCGCTTCGAGCTGCAATCGCTCGTGGGGCAGTTCGGGCTGAACCAGGCCAGCGGCTTCGTCAGCGTCTTCGATGCGGGCTTCGCGAACCGGTTCTCGCGGTCGAGGACCGCGGGGGGCGAGGGCGGTGCCCCGAAGGTCGACAAGGCCAGCCTGAACGGGTTCTCGGCGGATCTCGTCATCCCGATCTACGACTTCGGGGCCACCGCTGTCCGGGGGGCGCAGGAAAGCTACATCGCCAGCGCCAACCGCCTGGCGGAGCGCGCGGTCAACGCCCGCTCCGAGGTGCGCGAGGCGTACCAGCGCTATCGCGGCCAGTACGACATCACCCGGCATTACCAGACGAGCGTCCTGCCCCTGCGGCGGACGATCCAGGACCAGGCGCTGCTCCAGTACAGCGGCATGCTGCTGGACGTCACGACGCTGATCGTCGACGCCCGGGCCAGGATCCTCAGCAACATCCAGGCGATCGAGGCGCAGCGCGACTTCTGGATCGCGGCGACCGACCTCAAGGCGGCGACTGTCGGCGGCGGTTTCTCGGGGGGCAACTTCGGCGGCGAGGCCGCCGGGGGCACCCCGGGGACGAGCCTCGCCGTCGCGACGCCCGGCGGCTGAGATCCGGACCCCGGACCGCCCATGACATTCGGAGGGAAACCATGACAGACATTTCGCGCAGGGGGATCCTGGGTGCGGGCGGCCTCGTGCTCGCCGGCACCTCCATGATCAGCGGGCGCGTCCAGGCCGCCGGGCTTCCGGAAGCCCCGATCATGGACAAGGCGACCATGCAGCCCCCGCTCTATCCGACGAGCGGGCCGGACTACCAGCCGGTGGTGACGCTCAACGGCTGGACGCTGCCGTGGCGCATGCGCGGCGACTGGAAGGAGTTCCACCTCATCGCCGAGCCGGTCGTGCGCGAGATGGCGCCCGGCATGGACGCGCGGCTCTGGGGCTACAACGGCCAGTCGCCGGGACCGACCATCGAGGCGGTCGAGGGCGACAAGGTCCGCATCTTCGTCACCAACCGCCTGCCGGAGGCGACCGTCGTGCACTGGCACGGGCAGACGCTGCCCAACGGCATGGACGGGGTCGCCGGCCTGACCCAACCCGGCATCCCGCCGGGCAAGACGTTCGTCTACGAGTTCATCCTCCGGCGCTCCGGCACCTTCATGTACCACCCGCACTCGGACGAGATGGTCCAGATGGCGATGGGCATGATGGGCTTCTTCGTCGTGCATCCGCGCGATCCGGCCGAGCGGCGGGTCGACCGCGACTTCGTCTGGCTGCTGAACGCCTACGACATCGAGGCCGGGTCCTATGTGCCCAAGGTCAACACGATGCTCAACATGAACATGTGGTGCTTCAACAGCCGGGTGTGGCCGGGCATCGATCCGATGGTCGCGCGCCAGGGCGACAAGGTCCGGATGCGCTTCGGCAACCTGACCATGACCAACCACCCGATCCACGTCCACGGCGTCGACTTCAAGGTCACCGGCACGGACGGCGGCTGGATCAACGAAAACTATCAGTTGCCGGAGGTGTCGGTCGACGTCGCGGTCGGGCAGATGCGGGCCATCGAGTTCAACGCCGACAACCCGGGCGACTGGGCGATCCACTGCCACAAGTCGCACCACACCATGAACGCCATGGGCCACAACGTGCGGACCTACATCGGCGTGAACCTGAAGAGCACGGCCAAGCAGATCCAGAAGATCGCCCCAGGTTACATGCCGATGGGTTCGACGGGCGGTGGCATGATGTCCGAGATGGAGATGCCGCTGCCCGAGAACACGCTGCCCATGATGACCGGCGCGGGCCCGTTCGGGTCGGTCGAGATGGGCGGGATGTTCACGGTCCTGAAGGTCCGTCCGGGACTGGCGGCCGGCGATTACCGCGACCCCGGTTGGTACAGGCATCCGGAAGGCACCCTCGCATACGAGTGGACCGGCGAGCCGATGCCGGAGCCGGCCCGCGCCCCGGACACCCCGAAGGCCCGGCGCGCCCGGCAGACCGACCTGCGGGTCGTCGATCCGCGGACGCGCCGCACGGCCTCGAACGCGGGCGGCCACGAGCACTAGGCGGACGCCCACAACGCGCCAGACGGCCTGCCGGAATCGCCACGAGCGAGGCAGGCGAACCCGTTCGGAACGGGAGCGATCCCGTCCGAAGTCCGCCGCGCCGGTCGCCGATCCCCTCAACGGCGCCGGCGTGGCGGTTCAATCGACCTGAGGAGAAGAAACCATGAGAAGCAAGTTCCCGCTCGCCGTCCTTTCGGCGGCCTTCCTGGCGGTCGCGGCGCCTGCATGGGCGCAGTCCGTGAAGGGGACGGTGACGAAGGTAGACCCGGCCGCGGGCAAGGTCACGCTCGACCACGCGGCGATCCCGAAGCTCGACATGGATGCGATGACGATGGCGTACCCCGTCAAGGATCCCGCGATGCTCAAGGATCTGAAGGCCGGCGACAAGGTCGATTTCGACGTCGCGGAGGCCGGCGGCGCGTACACCGTCACGAAGATCCAGAAGACGAAGTAGCGCCCTGGAGGGAAGCCCCGTGCGGCTTCCGCCCGGTCCCGCGCGAGGGCTTCGGAGCCCTGAGATGGAGCAACCATGCGACGCCTGATCCTGTCCACCGCGCTCGCGGCCGCGCTCGTCGCCCCGATCCCGCAGCACGCCGGCGCGCAGCCCGCCAAGGGCGCGCCCGCAGCCCTGGAGCGGGCGCGCGAAACGATGTCGAACCGTTTCCGGGACACGAAGCTGACCGGCGACCCGGACCGGGACTTCGCGGAGCTGCTGATCGCCAGCTACGAGGAGACGTTGTTCCTGGCCAAGACGCAGCTCGACTACGGCGGTGACCGGCAGCTGCGCGAGCTCGCGCAGAAGATCCAGGACGAGCAGCAGGCCAAGATCGACGCCCTGAAGCAGTGGCAGGTCCGCAGCCGCGAGGCCGGCTACCGGCCGCAGCCGAACCAGACGCCGTCGGGCGAGGGACCGTTGGACCGTCGAGCGAAGGGCGACCCGGCCCAGGGTCAGCCGGAAACGCCCCCCGCGGAGAAGGCGGCCCCGCAGCCGGCTCCGCAGGCGACGCCGTCGAACGCCCCGCTCGTCGCCGGAACCGTCAAGAAGGTCGACGACGCCGCGGGCAAGGTGACCCTCGACCACGAGACCATCCCGAACATCGGGATGGACGCGATGACGATGGCCTACAAGGTCCAGGACCCGGCCATGCTCAAGGGCCTGAGGCCCGGCGAGCGGGTGCGGTTCTCGGCCGACCGCGTGAACGGTTCGATCGCCGTCACCCGCATCCAGAAAGCCAAGTAGTGGGATACGGCCGGAACGTCCCACGCCCGGCGGCACCTCGCGCCCTGGGCGTCCTCCTCGGCCTCGCCGCCGTTGCCGGCGCCGGGGCGGCCGCGGCGGAGGGCACCGCGGGACCATCCGCGACGGCCACGGCCCCCGGGAACGCCAAGGCCCGCGGTCGCACCGCCTATGGCGAACTCCTCATGCGGGAGGCGACGGCACGCGGGGTCCCGCCCGCGCTCGCCGAGGCGGTCGCGTTCGTCGAGAGCGGCTACGACGCCGGGGCGGTCGGAACGGTCGGCGAACTCGGGTTGATGCAGGTCCGGCCGGCCACGGCGGCGATGCTCGGTCATCGCGGGCCGGCCGCGGAACTTCTCGACCCTGCCACGAACATCCGCTTCGGCGTCGCCTACCTCGCACGGGCCTGGAGCCTCGCGGGCGGCGATGTCTGCCGTGCCCTGGCCAAGTATCGTGCCGGCCACGGCGAGGAGCGCATGACGCCGCACTCCGTCGATCACTGCCGGCGCGCCCACGACCGGCTGGCCGCCATGGGGTCGCCGCTCGCGGCGGTCGCGGCGACGGCCGGTCCCGGCATCCCGCGGACATCCGCATCGAAAACCCGCGCGGCGCCGACGGCCGTCATGTTCCTCGCGAACCGGTTCTGGGCCGCGCACGTCGCGCGCGTCCGGGCCGTCGAGATCCGGACCGCCCGGATCATGGAGGGCGGCTGATGCGGCCCGAATGGGCGGCGCTCCCGCCGCTCCCCTGGGTGCGCCGGAAGGCGCCGGTCACCCGTGCGCGTCGACGCATGGCCGCCCTGGTGCGCCGGCGGCGAATGGAGGGAGGCTCGGCATGACGTTCAAGCCTTACCCGCACGCGCGCGGCGACGGCTCCCTCGGCGATGGCTTGGCGATGCTGCGCGCCAGGGTGGCCCGGCGCATCGCCCTGGGCCCCTACTCCAGGCGGGTCTCGATAGGTTTTGGGCGGAACCTGTCGGTCGCCATCGAACCGCCGGTCGCCAAAATCCCGGTGCGATTGCGCGACTTCCGGCCGGACGACCTCGCGGCCCTCTTCCCCTCCGGCGGCGACGAGGCGGCGAAACGCGAACGCGATGACGTCGAGTGGCGATTGCGTGCCGCCGCGCACGGCGTCCTGCCGAGCCGCTGCTACGTGCTCGAAGAGGTCAGGTCGGGCCGCCCGTGCCACGTCCAGTGGCTCACCGACCCGGGTTACGGCGACGCGGTCCGTCGGTCCGGGGCCCTGCCGGTTCTGGCAGCCGACGAGGCCATGCTGGAGAACGCCTTCACGCCGAAGGGCTTCCGCGGCCTGGGCGCCATGGCCGCCGCCGTGTACCTGATCGCCGAACGCGCCCGGTGACTGGGCAAGGGACACTTGGTGGCCTTCGTCGACGCCGACAACGCCGCCTCCCTCAAGGCGGTCGAACGGGCGGGCTTCAGACCCTGTTCGATCCGCACGAGACGCCAGTTCGCCTTCGGGACGTTCCGAACCGTCCGATTCGAACCGCGGGCGGGGGCCGTGGGTCGCGGCGCGCGCGCCACGCCGCGGGACGAGGGCTACGGCGCTCACCCAGGGGACGGCATCCAGTCGGAGGTGGACGCACGAGAGGCGGAGCCGCCGGATGCCGACTGAGCCCATCAATCACGCCGGGCCGCGAAGCGCGCCCTCCCCTCCCGGACATTCGGACCGATCCGCCCCGTGACGGCAATCGAAGCCATCCACGCCCTCGCCCACAGGCTCACGGGCCTCGACTACCCACACGGCCACTGGTGGATCGTCGCCGATGCCCTCCTCGTCTTCGTCGTGGCGCCTGTGTGGACCGCGTGGCTCGTCGGCCGCGCCGCGCTGCGCCGCCGTCGGCGGACGGCGGATGCTGTCGCCGCGGCGGGAGCCACCGATGCCCTGCGGGACGCCCCGTCCCGTGGCCGTCGGCATCGCGGCTTCGCGCTCCGGCCGGGACGGCGCCTGGAGGCATACGTCCTGGGTGCCACGGCGGGCATCCAGGTCCGCTTGGTCTTCCTGTCTCTCGCCACGCTGCCGGCCGCCTGGCTGACCCTTGAGATACCCAAGCACATCGTCAACCACACGCTCGACGACGCGCGGGGCGACGGGCATCCCGGCATGACGTTCCTGGGACTCCCCCTCGGCCGCACGGAACTCCTGTTCGCCCTGTGCGCCGGCTACCTCGCCGTCCTCACCGTGAACGGCCTCCTGAAGTACGCGGCGAACCGGGTCCGCGGACGCGTCAACGAGCGGGTCGTGCGACGCCTGCGCCTGGCCGTCCTGCGGCGCGTGCGGACGGAGCGCTCGGTCGAACGCCGCACGACGCTCTCCGCCGTGGCGGTCCAGGAAGTCGAGCCCATCGGCTACTTCGGCGGCAGCCTCGTCGCGGTCCCCATCGTGCAGGGGGGCGTGCTGGTCACGAGCGTCGCCTTCCTCCTGCTCCAGGACGTCGCCCTTGCCTTCGCCGCGCTGATCATGCTGCCGGTGCAGCTTACGGTCCTGCCGCGCCTCCAAAGGCGTCTGAACGCGAAGGTCCGGCAGCGCGTCCTCGCCACGCGGACGCTGGGCGCCCTCGTCACCACGCCCGAGGTCGCCGGGCGTCCGGGCCTCGCCCCTTCCGCGGCGGAGCGCGATGCATCCGCCTCGTCGTTGCGGCGCCACATGGCGCACGTCGAGGAGCTTGAGCGGCTCCGCGTCGCCATCAACGACATGAAGGGCGGCATCAAGAGCCTGTACAATTACACGTCCAACCTCACGCCGTTCTTCTTCTTCCTGATCGGCGGCTATCTCGTCGTGCAAGGCCGCCTCACGCTCGGCGCCCTGGTGGCGGCGCTCGCGGCCTACAAGGAGATCGCGCCCGCCCTCAGGGAGCTGTTCGATTTCGCCCAGGATTGGTCGGACGCGGCGGCGCGCTTCGCCGAGGTCACGCGGGCCGTCGACCTTCCGGCTGCCGTTCAGCCAGGCATCACGAGGTCGGTTTCGGCACGGGAGGCGGCCTAGCCGACGGGCGCCCAACCTGTGCCGTTCCCCGACCGCGGCCTCCCCCCGCTCCGCCTCCCGGGGCCCGCACCATACGAGGTCCTGGCGCGGCCGCCCCCGGTAGCGAAGGCGACCGCGGCCCTCGGGGCTCCACCGTCGGTGCTTCCGGCCACGGCGACGTCGCGTGCCCTAAGGCCGTCCGGCGCGGCTCGGCCGGCGGCGATGCGAGCACGCTCCGGATCACACCGGCGTTCGAGCCGAGCGAAGCGGTCGCGGGGCCGGGTCGGTCGCGGCGTCCAGACTCATCCGGGTGCGCCGACGTGCCTCGACGGAACTAGGAGTGGGGCGATGAGGATCGGGGAGGTGGCACGCGCCTGCGGGATCTCGCCCAAGATGATCCGCTACTACGTGCGGACGGGCCTGATCCCGACACCGACCCGGTCGGTGTCGGGCCTTCGGGTTTACGCCGAGGACGAGGTGCGCAGGCTGCGGTTCGTGCACGCGCGGCATCCGTCGATAGTCGCGCCGCCGCTGGCTGCCATGGGGCGCGCGTGCGCCACGTTCACAATCCTACGATTCTGGGCAGGTTTCTGGCTGCTGCGCCGGCAGTGTTTTTGTCCTTAGCGCGCCAGACTGGGACGCTTTGCATCAGGCGACCCGCACGGCGTTCGGATGGGTTTGCGCAAGCCGACCTCGGTTTTGGCGCAGCGCCACTCACCGGGTGGGCGTGATGGAGCTAAACAGTATGGCTGCTCAGCCCTTGCAGCAGCTCGCCGGTTCATTTCGTTCCTGAGCTTCCTGGATCGGCGGGCACGGGACATCGCCGTACGAGCAGAATACACAGCAATCGCCCTTCTTCGGGCGGAGCAGAGTGCCGCAGCCAGGGCATTCGTAGAAGAACTGGCAGGCGTCGGTCGGCATCGTTTCCGAAGCCCGGTGCCCACAATGCGGACAGGTCAGGATCGAGATCAGCTTCATCAGGCTGTCCGCAGCATCTTGATCAGGGCGGGCTCAAAGTAGCTCCCGGCCGCAGCGGCGGCGATGAACAGCGTGGCGAGGCTGAGAAGCACCAGGGGGGCGGATGACCGACGCGGAGCTGGGCATGATCCATCCGGCCCGCAAGCAGCCCGTCGCCGCCGCGCGTAGAAGAACCAGCCGGCGATGACCGCCAGGACGCTGACGAGCATCAGCGGCGTGCGAAGAGAGGCGAGCACGCCGAGGACCGTGAAGACCCCAGCACCGATCCCGAGGCCGCCCAAGACTATGGGCAGCACGCAGCACGACGAGGCCGCCAGGGCACCGAGCCCCGTGATGGCGCCGAGCGCAGCGATGCTGCCAACGCTGACCGCGGCCGGTTCGTGGACGGGTCGTTCGGCAGGCGGTGTCTGATCGAGGGTCATGTCTCGTATCCATCGTGATCCTCGGCTACCCTGCATCCTGTAGCCACTACAGGATCAAGGGCGATCTTCATGGGTACGGCTAAGGGGGCGCGAAGCGGGGCCCTGACCATCGGTCAATTGTCGCTGCGGACCGGCGTCAACATCGAGAACATCCGGTACTTCGAGAAGGTCGGCCTACTCCCTTCGCCCCCGCGCACCGAGGGTGGCCATCGGTCCTACGGCGTCGAGCACGAGCGCACCCTGGCCTTCATCCGTCGCGGACGCGAACTTGGCTTCACGCCGAACGAGGTTCGGGCGCTGCTCGAACTGCGTCGGCCTGGTAAGGCAACCTGCCGCGAGGGACAGGGGATCGCGAGGCACCACCTTGACCGGGTGCGTGCGAAGATCGCGGACCTGTCAAGGCTCGAACGTCTCCTGGCCGAAACCATCGAGCAGTGCCCCGGTGGGGCGGCTCCTGGATGCCCGGTGCTCGATATGATCGACCCCGCCGAGTGAGCTTCGGAGCACCCATCCGACGCCTGCATCCTCGGTAGACCCAGAGGCCCCCACCGTCGGTCCGCTCCGGCCGCGAACCAGAGCGGTTACAGGAAGCGGTCCTGGCATTCGGTTGCTTCAAACCTCGAATGTTCGGAAGTCCCAATCACGGCTGAGCCCGGCCCTCCCGAAATATCATGTCGTCTTCCTGATCGAATGTCGACGACGATGCGCTCCGGGGCCGGGCTCCCTGCTTCGCTTCCGGCCTTGTGGGACGCCGGCTCCGGGTAGCGCGGTGGCCCTCATCCTCGCAGCAGGCATGGTCCGAGAGGACCTCGATGACACGGCACTCGCCGACCCGGCCTTGGCCGCACGCGTCGGTCATGCGGGCGAGCTCGCCCTTCAGGGCCATGAGCCGCTCGATGCGGCGCTCGACCTCGGCCATGTGACGCCGGGCGATCTTGTCGACCTCGGCGCAGGAGCGGTCGGGCTGGGCGGCCAGCGCCAGTAACTCACGGATGGCGTCCACCTCGAAGCCGAGCTCGCGCGCGTGGCGGATGAAGGCCAGGCGCTCGATGTCAGCCCGCCCATAGCGGCGGCGGCCGCCTTCCGTCCGCGGCGGCGGCGGCATCAAGTCGGCCGTCTCGTAGTAGCGGATGGTCGTGGCGAGCACGCCGGTACGCCGCGACAGCTCGCCTATCGACAGCTCCATTTTTCCGCTTGCTCCTCTAGTCGCTGGAGGAAGTAGGCAGTCGTCCACGACTTGGAAAGGAGGCGTCATGGCCAAGGAGTGCTGCGGCTCGACCGTTGGCTGTCAGGCATCGAGGGCGGAACGTGCGCATCCGGCGGCGCCGCCGCAGGTCGTCGCGGGGGGCGATTGCGGCACGGGGGATGCCTGCGGCTGCTCTGGGGGCGTGCCCGTCTTCGACGGGGTCGACCCGCGCTACAAGCGCGTGCTGTGGACGGTCATCGCCGTCAACGGCGCCATGTTCCTGACCGAGATGGCCGCCGGGCACCTTGCCGGCTCGCAGGCGCTCCAGGCCGACGCCCTCGACTTCCTGGGCGACACGGTCACCTACGGCCTGAGCCTCGCGGTCATCGGAGCGTCCCTCAGGGCTCGGGCCACGGCGGCGCTCGCCAAGGGGCTGTCCCTCAGCGTGATGGCAGTCTGGGTCTTTGGCTCGACTGCCTACCACGTCCTGGTGCTCGGGGTGCCCAAGGCCGAGGTCATGGGCGTCATCGGGCTGATGGCCCTGGCAGCCAACCTCGGCTCGGTACTGCTGCTGCGCCCCTACAAGGACGGCGACGCCAACGTGCGCTCGGTCTGGCTGTGCTCGCGCAACGACGCCATCGGCAACGTCGTGGTGATGGTGGCTGCGCTCGGTGTCTGGGGTTCCGCGTCGGCCTGGCCCGACCTCGCCGTCGCGGCGGTGATGGCCGGCATCTTCCTGACCTCGTCGGTGCAGATCCTGCGGCAGGCCTGGGCGGAGTATCGCGAAGGCGCCGTCACGACGCGAACCGCGGCGTCCGGATAAGGCGCGCACCGATCCGCGTACAGACCAAGACGGATACAGGGACGACCATGACATCACACGACGCACGCGCAGGACATGATCACGGATCGCATGACCACGACGGCGAGGCGGGTCACGACCATGCCGGGCATTCCCATGGGCCAGGGCACAGCCATGCCCCCGCAAGCTTCGGGACGGCATTCGCCATCGGCATCGCGCTCAACGTCGGCTTCGTGGCCGTCGAGGCGACCTACGGGGTCCTGGCGAACTCGGTGGCCCTGCTCGCCGATGCCGGCCACAACCTCTCGGACGTGCTCGGCCTCATCGTGGCCTGGATCGCGACGGTGCTGGCCAGGCGGGCCCCGAGCGCGCGGTTTACCTATGGGATGAAGGCCTCGTCGATCCTGGCGGCCCTTTTCAACGCCGTGTTCCTGCTGGTCGCCGTCGGCGCCATCGCGTGGGAGGCGATCCAGAGGTTCGGTGAGCCCGTCCCGGTCGCAGGCAAGACCGTGATGGTCGTGGCCGCAATCGGCATCCTGGTGAACGGCATCACCGCGTGGCTGTTCGCCTCCGGGGCCAAGGGCGACATCAACATCCGCGGGGCGTTCCTGCACATGGCGGCCGACGCCGCCGTCTCGGCCGGGGTGGTCATCGCCGGCCTCGTCATCCTCTACACCGGATGGACGTGGCTCGATCCGGTGGTGAGCCTCGCCATCGTGGCCGTCATCGTCTGGAGCACGTGGGGGCTCCTGCGAGACAGTCTTACGCTGTCCCTCGCCGCCGTCCCGCCGGGCATCGACCCGGTCGCCGTACGCCGCCACCTCGAAGGGCTGCCCGGCGTCGCGGCCCTGCACGACCTGCACATCTGGGCGATGAGCACCACGGACACCTGCCTCACGGCGCACCTCCTCATGCCCGGCGGCCGTCCCGACGACGCCTTCCTGATGGCGGCGGCCACCGGCATCAGGGAGCGGTTCGGCATCAGCCACACGACCCTCCAGGTGGAGACGAGCGAGGCCACCGCCTGCGCCCTGGCTCCGGACCACGTGGTCTGAGCGCGGCATGCAAGCCTGGTCCTATACCCTGATCCCCGCCGCGGCCGCCGTCGTCGGCGCGGCGGTGGCGGTCAACCTGCGGCCGGGCCCCGTCCTGGTCAGCGCCATCCAGCACTTCGCCGCGGGCGTCGTCTTCGCGGCGGCCGCGGGCGAGATCCTGCCCGACGTCAAGCATGCCGGATCGCCCTGGGCCATGCTGGTCGGGGGCGCGCTCGGCGTCGCCGCGATGCTCCTCGTCCGTATCCTGGAGAAGCGGGTGAAGGGGCCGGCCGGGCTGATGTCGGTCACCGGCATCGACATCCTGGTGGACGGCCTCGTCCTCGGCATCGCCTTCGCGGCCGGGGCGAAGGCCGGCATCCTGCTCACCGTCGCGCTGACCATCGAGGTGCTGTTCCTGGGACTAACCGTGGCGAACGAACTCGGCGAGGGCGGCGCGTCGAAGGGCAAGGTGGTCGGCCTGACGGCCGCCCTCGTGCTGCTGCTCCCGCTCGGAGCCCTGCTCGGCGGGCCCGTCGGCTCGCTGCCCGCCGCCGTCCAGGCCGGCTTCCTCTCCTTCGGCCTGATCGCCTTGCTGTACCTCGTGACCGAGGAACTCCTCATCGAGGCGCACGAGACCGAGGACCGCCCCTGGGTGACGGCGATGTTCTTCGCGGGCTTCCTGCTGCTGCTCCTGCTCGACGGGATGATCGGCTAGGCTGTATCCGGAATGCTTGCCGCGGGCGAAACCAGGTCCCTCCCGGACGAGGCCCACATCCTGCTCGTCGAGGACGACGACGGCATGCGCGTGCTCGTCGGCCGCATCCTGCGGGAGAGCGGCTTCCGGGTCACGGGCTGCCGCGGCGGCGCCGAGATGTGGTCGCTCCTGCCCGACACGCCGGTTGACCTCGTCCTCCTCGACGTCATGCTGCCGGGCGCGTCCGGGTTCGACCTGCTCAGGGCCCTGCGGGCGAAGGGCACCGTCCCGGTCATCATGCTGAGCGCCCGCAACGAGGAGGCGGACCGGGTGCTCGGCCTGGAACTGGGCGCCGACGACTACGTCGCCAAGCCGTTCGGGCGCCCAGAACTCCTCGCCCGGATCCGGGCGGTGCTCCGCCGGTCGGCGCTCGCGCCGGTGCCGAGCGCGGCGTCGCGGCCGGAATCCCTCGCCTTCGCCGGCTGGCGGCTCGACCTGCGCAGCCGCGCCCTGACCGATCCCGAAGGCGCCGCCGTCGACCTGTCGGGCGCCGAGCACGACCTGCTGCTGGTGTTCCTGGAACACCCGGGCCGGGTGCTCGGCCGCGAGCAGATCCTGGAGATGGGCCGCGGGCGCCTCTCCGCGCCGTCGGACCGCAGCGTCGACACCCTGGTCAGCCGGCTGCGGCGCAAGCTCGAACCGCCCGCGGGGACGGCCGCCGTCATCAAGACGGTGCGGGGCACCGGCTACATGCTGGCCGCCAAGGTCGAGCGGGCATGAGGGGCGTCCTCGGCCTCGCCCGCAGCCTGGAGGGGCGCACCGTCGTCGTCCTGCTCCTGGCCGTGCTCCTCGTCCATGGCGGCGCGCTGGCGATCTACCGCCTCTCGGCGGCGGCCGCCGCCGACGAGGCCTTCGCCACCGAGGTCGCCCGCCAACTCGTCATCGCGCGCGAGGCCGTGTCGCGGCGCCCGCCGGAGGAGCGGGCTGACGAGGCCGAGGCCCTCTCGTCGAACCATTTCGAGATCGGCTGGGACGCCCCAGCGCCGGCTCGCCCCCCGGGGGCGACCGATCCCGCGCTCCGGGACCTGCGCGACCGCCTCCTCGCCCTCGAACCGGTCCTCGGGGCGGGGCTCGCCCTGAACCTGGAGGCGCCGGACGAGCCGCTCCACCGGCAGGACCTGCGCGGGATCATCCCGCTTCCGGACGGGAGCGCGCTGACCTTCCGGTCCGCGCACGCCCCGAGCCTCGTCCCCGTCGCGCCCTGGGCCTCGCTCGCCACCGCCATGGCCATCCTCGTCGGGGTGGCCGCGGTCGTCCTGATGCATCGGATCGCCGGCCCCTTGCGGGAGCTGACCCGGGCCACCGGACGGATCGGCCACGGCGCCCCCGTCCGGGTTCCCGAGATTGGTCCCGACGAGACCCGAGGGATCGGCCGTGCCCTCAACGCGATGCAGGAGCGCATCCACCGGCTGGTCGGCGAGCGGACGCAGGCGCTCGCCGCCGTGTCCCACGACCTGCGAACGCCCATCACCCGGCTCCGCCTGCGCCTCGACCACGTCGAGGACCCGGCCGGGCGCCGCGCCATGGCCTCCGACCTCGACGACATGCAGGCGATGGTCGACGCGACGCTGGCCTACCTGGGGGGCGACGCCGACCCGGAGCCGCGGCAGGTCACCAACGTCGCGAGCATTTTGATGGGGGTCGCCGACGCCTCCGCGGATGCCGGCCGGGCGGTCGCATACGGAGGACCCGGCCGGGCCCTGGCGACGGTGCGCCCAGTCGCCTTCCGGCGGGCGCTGGAGAACCTCGTGGACAACGGCGTGCGCTACGGCGCGCGGGTGCGCATCGCCCTGGCGGCCGAAGAGACAGCGCTGGTCTTGCGCATCGACGACGACGGGCCCGGCATCCCGGCATGCGACGTCGCCTGCGCCTTCGAGCCCTTCACCCGCCTGGAGGGGTCGCGCAACCGAAACACCGGCGGGACCGGACTCGGCCTGACCATCGCGCGGCGGGCCGTGGAAGCGGAGGGAGGCACGCTCATCCTGACCACGAGGCCGGAGGGCGGATTGCGGGCCGAGATCCGCGTGCCCCGGGCTGGGCGCGGCGGCTGACACACTTCGTCACGAACGCGGCGTCCCGGAGACAAACGGCTTGGCTATCTCGGACTTCGAAGCGGCCGACGCGGTCGGCGCCGAACAGGAGACCGACAGATGAAGCGCACGCTCGCCGCCGTCCTCGCCGCCGGGATGCTGGCCGCGGCCACGGGGTCCGCCTTCGCCGTGGACAGCCACGGCAATGCCTCGAACCCCGAGCGCGCCGTCCCGAACACCGGTGGCGTGTCGGGCGGCCCGGCCCATCGCGACGACCCGCGCGTCAGCGAGGCCCGTGAGAAGCGGCCCGACGGCAAGCCGGCGCATTCGGACAACGACGGGCATGCCCACGGGCACAGCCACGACAAGCCCGGCAAGAAGTGAGCTCGCCGGGCAGGCCGCGGGGGCGGGAGGCGCGGACATGCGGATGCTGCCCCTGCTCGTCGTCTTCGCGCTCCTGGCCGCGGTGATCGGCTACGCGCTCGCCGAGCCTGCTCGGCACGTCGTTCACGATGCGCCGACCCCTCGCGCGTCGTGATGCGCCCGCACCGGCGCGAGCCGGTGCGGGCGACCTCTTCTCGACGCCAGGCGGCGACCTCAGTCGTCGAAGTCGTGATGGTGATGGTGCCGCTCGAACCGGCCCGGCCCGTAATCCTCGCGGCGCGGGTGATGGTGCCGGACCACGACGTCGTCATGGTTGCCGTGGCGGTAGACATCGACATGGTCGTGCGGCCGCCGCTCGCCGTAGCCGTAGCCGCGCTCGTAATACTGGGCCGAGGCCGCGGCCGGCGCGAGGAGGATGGCCGCCGCCATCAAGCCTGCTAGGTGCCGTCGCATCGCTGTCTCCTCCGGGGATTCCTATTGCGGCGGTTTGCGCGGCGGCCGTTGAACAGGTTCTGAGACCGTCGTTCAGGAAGCCGTCACCCCAGGTTCGCCGACGTCCTCGAAATGCGAGGGGCCGGGCCGGACGTCGCTGCCCCCGGCCCGGCCCCGTCGCGATGTCAGCCGCTCAGTGGCGGTGCTCTTCCACGACGGTCTTCTCGTGATGGTCGTCATGATGTTCGTGCACGACCGGCCGGTCGCGATGGTTCTCCTCGACGGTGGTGTGCGTATGGTCGACATCGCGGCGGTGGCCGTCGCCGTGAACCCCGACTCCGCCGGGGCCGACGTCCACGTGCTGGGCGAGCGCACCGACCGGCGCGAGGGCCAGGGCGGCCGCGGCGGCGGCGGCGAACATGATCTTCATCCAAGGATCTCCATGTTTCGCGGTCGGCCGGGAATGCGGCCCCCCGCGAAACCGTTCCCGGATTTTCCTCGCCCGGTATTCGTCTCGGCCGAGCGAGAAACGGCTTGGCCGCTTTCGCGTCGTGACCGCGGCTGACCTTGCATGGCGGCCACAAAATCTGTTCAGACCGGGTTCAAGAGGCCAGGACGATGCCTTGTCCGATCCGGGATAAATCGCGCATAAGGCCGGAGATGGGTTCAGGACGCGGGCATAGCCGCAGGTGGGCGGCACGGGGATGGTGGGCGTTCGCCGCACGCCTGCTCGCGCTCGCCCTCGCCCTGTCCCTCGTCGCGCCCGCCGCCGGCCTCGCCGCCGACGTCGCGTACCACGATGGCGGCGGCAGGCACGTCACGGAGATCGCGAGCATTGAGGCCGCGCCCGACACCGGCGCGACCGACCCCGGCATGGCCTGCCACCTCCATTGTGGCTGCCACCAGGCGGCACCCGCCGTGGCGGACTTCTCGGAGCCGGTCTTCGGGGTCGCCCGGCTGGCCTATGCGCATTTGAGCCAGACGGTTTCCTCCGTCTCGCCGGACCGCCTGCCGAGGCCCCCCCGCGCCTGAGGTGACGCCGCAGAGGCGCGTCCCGAACCCGGAGCCCGCGCTCCGGGCCACTCCTCACGCCACAGAAGCGGGACTGCCGCGTCCGTCCGAACGGCGCCCGATCCCGGCCGAGCAGGTCTCATGCGCATCCTCATCACCGCGGTCCTCGTGGCCGCCGGCATCGTCGTCGGCGCCGCCGTCCCCGCCATATCCGCGTTCGTCCGCGGCCTCCTGACATCGGCCGGGCTGCCGCCGGCCATCCTCACCTTCGCCGCCGGCCCGCCCCCTGGCGGGAAGGCGCCGAAGGATGAGGCCGACCATGCCGAAGGCGACGGCCACGACCACGGCAAGGCCGCCGCGCCGAAGGCCGAGGGAGCCCACGCTCACGGCGAGCACGAGCATTCCGAGGCGGAGGGCGAGGAAGGCCACGTCAAGATGACGGCCGAGCAGGTCGAGGGGCAGGACATCGGCGTCGCCAAGGCCGAGGGCGGGACGCTCTCGCGACACGTCCTGGTGCCCGGCACCATCACGCCCGATACCGACCGGATCGCCCGCGTCCCCGCCCGCGTCGTCGGCACGGTGTCCGAGATGCGCAAGCGCCTGGGCGACGACGTCAGGAAGGGCGAGGTGGTCGCCCTCCTCGACAGCCGGGAAGTCGCCGACGCCAAGAGCGAGTACCTCACCGCGATGGTCCAGTCCGACCTCCAGAAGATCAACTTCGAGCGCCAGCAGAAACTCTTGGCGTCGGCGGCGGCATCCCAGGCGGCGTTCGACAACGCCAAGGCCGTGTTCCAGGAGAACCAGCTGCGCGTCGACCTCGCCCGCCAGAAGCTCTCGGCGCTGGGCCTGAACGCCGCCGAGGTCGCCGCCGCGCAGAAACGCGACGAGGCGACGCCGAACGCCTCGACGCTGCGCCAGTACGAGCTGCGGGCGCCCATCGCCGGCCGCATCGTGGAGCGCAAGGTCGATGTCGGCACGGCGGTGGGCAAGGAGGGCGACCCTGCCGACGTCTACACCGTCGCCGACCTCTCGACCGTCTGGATCGAGCTCGCGGTCCCCACCTCCGACCTCGCCGAGGTCCGGGAGGGCGCGCGGGTCACCGTGAACCGCGGCGGCCGCAGCGAGCAGGGCAAGGTGGTGTTCGTCAGCCCGCTGCTGAACGCCGACACCCGGTCCGCCCGGGTCGTGGTCTCGCTGCCCAACAAGGACATGGCCTGGAGGCCCGGCACCTACGTCACCGCCGAGGTCGAGACCGCGACGGACCAAGTGCCGGTGCGGGTCGCCAAGTCGGCGCTCCAGACCGTCGAGGGCAAGCGCGTCGTCTTCGTGCGCACGGACGAGGGCTTCGAAAAGCGCGAGGTCGAGCTCGGGCGCTCCGACGACGACGGCTTCGAGGTCGTCTCGGGCCTCAAGCCCGGCGAGACCATCGCGGTGGCCAACACCTTCCTCCTCAAGGCCGAGCTCGGGAAGAGCGAAGCCGACCACGACCATTGAGGAAGCCCGACATGATCAGCCGCATCCTCGACTTCTCCGTGCACCAGCGCTGGCTGGTTCTGCTCCTGTCGCTGCTGGCCGCCGGCTTCGGCGGCTACTCGGTCACCAAGCTGCCGATAGACGCGGTGCCCGACATCACCAACAACCAGGTGCAGATCAACACGACGGCGCCGTCGCTCTCGCCCGTCGACATCGAGAAGCAGGTCACCTACCCGGTCGAGACCGCGCTCGCGGGCATCAAGGGGCTCGAATACACCCGCTCGCTCTCGCGCAACGGCTTCTCGCAGGTCACCGCGGTCTTCGCGGAGAAGCTCGACATCTACTTCGCCCGCCAGCAGGTCGCCGAGCGCCTCGCGCAGGTGAGGCGGGACCTGCCGCCCGGCACCGAGCCCAGCATGGGGCCGATCTCGACCGGGCTGGGCGAGATCTACATGTGGTCGATCCATTACGCGAAGCCCGGCGAGCGCACGGTCTCGAAGGCGGGCAAGCCCGGCTGGCAGCCCGATGGCAGCTACCTGACCCCCGAGGGCCAGCGCCTGAAGACCGAGCTGGAGCAGACCGCCTACCTGCGCACCGTCCAGGACTGGATCATCCGCCCCCTAGTCAAGACCGTGTCCGGCGTGGCCGGGGTCGACGGCATCGGCGGCTTCGAGAAGCAGTACCACGTCCAGCCCGACCCGACGCGGCTCGCGTCCCTCGACCTGTCCTTCTCGGACGTCGCCCGGGCGCTGGAGGCCAACAACGCCAACCAGGGCGCCCGCTACCTGGAGGACAACGGCGAGGGCTACGTCGTGCGCGCCGCCGGCCGCCTGGAGAGCATGGACGAGATCGGCGACGTGGTCGTCGCCACCCGGGGCGGCGTGCCGGTGCGGATCAAGGACATCGCCGAGGTCCGCATCGGGCGCGACCTGCGCACGGGCTCGGGCAGCGAGGACGGCCAGGAGGTCGTCGTCGGCACCGCCCTGATGCTGATCGGCGAGAACAGCCGCACGGTGGCTGCCGCGGTCGACGCGCGCATGGAACAGATCCGCAAGAGCCTGCCGCCCGGCGTCGAGGTCCAGACCGTCCTCGACCGGACCCGGCTCGTCGAGGCGACCGTGAAGACGGTGGTGAAGAACCTGTCCGAGGGCGCGGCTCTCGTCATCGTCATCCTGTTCCTGCTGCTCGGCAACATCCGGGCCGCCATCATCACGGCCCTGGTCATCCCGGTCGCCATGCTGATGACCATGACCGGCATGGTCGAGGCGAAGATCTCGGCCAACTTGATGAGCCTCGGCGCCCTCGATTTCGGGCTGATCGTCGACGGGGCGGTGATCATCACCGAGAACGCCCTGCGCCACCTCGCAGAGAAGCAGCAGGAGCTGGGCAGGGGGCTCGACACCGAGGAGCGCCTCCAGACGGTCCGCGCCTCAGCCGAGGAGATGATCAAGCCGTCGCTCTACGGGCAGGCGATCATCATCTTGGTCTACGTCCCGCTCCTGACCTTCACGGGGGTCGAGGGCAAGATGTTCGAGCCGATGGCGCTGACCGTGATCATCGCGCTCGTGGCGGCCTTCGTGCTGTCGCTGACCTTCGTGCCGGCGCTCATCGCCATCGTCATCACCGGCAAGGTCACGGAGAAGGACAACCTCATCATCCGGGCGCTCAAGGCCGCTTACCGCCCGGTGCTCGGCGCGGCGGTCCGGGCGCCGTTCGTCTTCGTCGGCGCGGCGCTCCTGCTGCTCGTCGGGGCGGGCATCCTGTTCACCCGCCTCGGGACCGAGTTCATCCCGCAGCTCGACGAGAAGAGCATCGCCCTCAACGCCACCCGAATCCCATCGACCTCCCTCACCCAGTCGCAGGCGATGCAGCTCAAGGTCGAGAAGGTGGTCTCGAAATTCCCGCAGGTGGCCTACGTCTTCTCGAAGACCGGCACCGCCGAGGTCGCCTCCGACCCGATGCCGCCGAACTCCTCAGACACCTTCGTCATCCTGAAACCCCAGGAGGAGTGGCCCGAGCCGAGCCTGTCCAAGGCCGAGTTGCAGGAGCAGATCGAGAAGGCGGTCGGGGCGCTCGCCGGCAACGTCTACGAGTTCTCCCAGCCGATCCAGCTGCGCTTCAACGAGCTGCTCGCCGGCACCCGGGGCGACCTCGCCGTGAAGGTGTTCGGCGACGAGTTCGAGCCGATGCTGAAGGCGGCCAACCAGGTCGCGGCGGTCCTGAAGGGCATCGACGGCGCCGAGGACGTCAAGGTCGAGCAGACGGCGGGCCTGCCGTTCCTGGAGATCAAGATCAACAAGGCCGAGGCGGCGCGCTACGGCCTGAGCACCGGGGCGATCCAGGAGGTCATCGGCGCGGCCATCGGGGGACGGGACGCCGGCGTCGTGTTCGAGGGCGACCGTCGCTTCCCCATCGTCGTGCGCCTGACCGACAAGGTCCGCGAGGACCGGGAGGCCCTGGAGAACATCCCGGTGCCGCTGCCGGCGGGCCCGAACGGCCGGGCGAGCTCGGTCCTGCTCAAGCAGGTGGCGAGCTTTTCGGTCACCGAGGGACCGAACCAGATCTCGCGCGAGAACGGCAAGCGGCGGGTCGTGGTCACGGCCAACGTGCGCGGGCGGGACATCGGCTCGCTCGTCGCGGAGGCGCAGGCGAAGGTTGGAAGCCAGGTGCAGCTGCCGCCAGGTTCCTACCTCACCTGGGGCGGGCAGTTCGAGAACCTCGCCTCGGCCAAGCGGCGGCTGATGGTGGTGGTACCGGTCTGCTTCTTCCTGATCTTCCTGTTGCTGTACTCGGCCCTGGGCTCGCCGCGGGACGCGCTGCTGGTGTTCAGCGCGGTGCCGCTTGCCCTCACCGGGGGCATCTTCGCGCTTTGGCTGCGCGGCATGCCGGTCTCGGTACCGGCGGCGGTCGGGTTCATCGCGCTCTCGGGCGTTGCGGTCCTCAACGGCCTCGTCATGCTGACCTTCATCAAGCAGCTCGTGGCGGAGGGCCGGCCGAAGCGCGAGGCCATCCTGGAGGGCGCCATGACCCGGTTGCGGCCGGTGGCGATGACGGCGCTGGTCGCCTCGCTCGGCTTCGTGCCCATGGCCATCGCCACCGAGACCGGCGCCGAGATCCAGCGGCCGCTCGCCACCGTGGTCATCGGTGGCCTGATCAGCGCCACCCTGCTGACCCTGATCGTGCTGCCGGCCCTGTACGCCCGGTTCGGCAAGGTTGTCGTCCCGAAGGTCGCGGAGCGGCCGCGGGAGCCGGGGCCACGACACCTCAAGGCGGCGGAGTAGACGAGATGCGACGCGTCCCAACCTGGTTGGCGGCTCCTTTCGCCTTCCTCGCGCTGACGGGTGCGGCTCCGGGCGCGGACGGAGGCGTCGGCGAGGCTCCGTTCGGCCTCGCGTGGGGGCCCGTCGCCGACGTGCCGCGCCCGCTCAAGGCCGACCGCGAGGCCAACCTGACCGCGCTGTACTACCCGCGTGGCTGGCGGCCGGCCGTCGGGTCGGCAACGGCCGAGGTCGTGCTGGTGGTCTGCCGCGAGGAGGGTCTGCAGGAGGTCGTCTGGGTGGGGCTCCCCCTGGCGGGCGAGGAACTCGCGCGCGTGCGCCGCGCCATCCACGACGAAGGGGTGCGCCGCTACGGCGAGCCGACACCGGGGCCATCGGCCGATTCCGAGCTCTGGCCCGGCGGTCGGGCTCTCCTGGCCAGCCGCGAGGCTCCGGACGGGCGGCACGAGCTCGTCATGGCGGCGTTCGGTCCCGGCTACGCGGCCTGCTCGGCCGCCCACCTCGCCGCGACCGGACACCCCGCCGGCGCGCACGTGGCCGAGCTCATCGGCTCCTCCGGCCCCTGAGGCGGCCGGTCCGGGACGGCAACGAAAGACTGGGAGCGACATGGGACACGGACACGCGCACGGCGGCGGCCACGGGCATTCGCACGGCGGCGGCATACCCGCGGGCTCGGCGGCGGGCAGGAACAAGGGGCGCCTAGCCTGGGCGCTCGCCCTGACGCTGACCTACATGGCCGCGGAGGTCGTCGGCGGCCTGCTCACCGGCAGCCTCGCGCTGCTGGCCGATGCCGCCCACATGGTCACGGATGCCGGCGGCCTCGCGCTGTCGCTGCTCGCCATCCACTACGCGGCCAAGGCGCCGTCGCCGGGCAAGAGCTTCGGCTACATGCGCTTCGAGATCCTGGCGGCCCTCGCCAACGCCGTCGTGCTGCTCGGGGTGACGGCCTACATCCTGTACGAGGCCTACCGGCGCTTCTTCGAGCCGACCGAGATCCTCGGCTGGCCGATGATGCTGGTCGCGTTCGTCGGCCTCGGGGTGAACCTCGCCAGCATGAGACTCCTCGCGGGCGGATCGTCGGAAAGCCTCAACGTCAAGGGCGCCTACTTCGAGGTCTTCTCCGACATGCTGGGTTCGGTCGGCGTCATCGCCGCGGCCCTCGTGGTGATGGCGACGGGCTGGCGATGGGTCGATCCGCTGGTCGGCGCCGGCATCGGCCTGTTCATCGTGCCGCGCACCTGGCGCCTGTTGAGCGAGGCGCTTCACATCCTGCTGGAGGGAACGCCTCTGGGTGTCGATCTTGCCGCGCTACGAACGGAGATCGAGGCGATGCCTGGCGTGCGGCGCGCCTACGACCTTCATGCCTGGACGCTGACCTCCGGCTTCGACGCGATGAGCGGCCACGTGGTCATGGACGACGTCGCCGCCGGACCCGACCTCATCCGCGCGGTCCGGCGTCTGGTGAAGGAGCGACACGGCATCGAGCACGTCACCGTCCAGGTCGAGGACGAGGCGCTTTCGGCCGAGGCCGCGCGCCTGCCCGTGTGACGGCGAGCATCCGGCATGAGCAAGAAATCGGCGCGGCTGCAGAGCGAGTGGGCGCCAAATCCTCGGCGCAAGCGACGGGTCAGGCCATACGTCCGCAAAGCCGCGGATCGAATGATGATAGCGATCTGTATCGGATTGCCTCTGGCCGTATTGTTTCTCCAATACTTCAAGCACCTCATGAAGTGATGCCTGAGTAATGATGCTTGACTATGCAAGGTGTTTTCAATGAATGATCTACAAACGCACCATTTTGCCGTGACGACAACGGCGATGCTTGCGGTTCTGAGAACATCGACCATCGCCATGATGACCCTTCTCATGCAAAAACTTTCAGCACCTGAACGGGAAGAGGTTTTCGCAGAGATCGCGGCGACAATCGGTGAGTTGACCCCGGATTATTCCCAGGCAGGCCCCGTGGGGACCAAGTTCTACGAAGAGGTGGTGGCCGAGGCGCCGGCGCTCGCGAAGGCATTCGTCCAAGATTTGCGTAGATCTCTTGGTTGAAATCCGATGAGACCATTTATCAGTTATCGAGTGTTGGTGACGGAGAGCAGAGGTCCCGCGGACCTGACGCGCCTGTCGCCTTTTCTGTGCTCGGTGCCCGGCCCGTCACTGAGGCTTAGGCGTCTCCGTATCGAGTGCCAACTGGGCATGGCGGATCTTCCTGGCGACACCGCGCCTGCGCGGGTTGCTCGCCCTGAATTTCGCCGTCGCGGCGGCCGGCGCCATGGTCATCGTCAATACCGTGGTAATCGTCCAGGCCCTGCTCGGACGCCCCCAGCACGACGTCGCCCTTGCCCTTGGACCCTTCGGCGCGGGCTCGATGGCCGCCGCCCTGGTCCTACCGCGGGTCCTGGACCGCCTGTCCGACAGGGGTGTGATGCTGCCGTCCGCCGCCTTCCTCGGAGTCGTCCTCGTCGGGGTCGCTGCCCTGACCTGGTGCGGGGCCATCGGCTGGCCCGTACTGCTCGGGACCTGGCTCGTCCTTGGGATCGGCTACTCCGCCGCCCAGTTCGCGCTCTCGCACGCGTCGTGGCTCCTCACTTACCCGCTGGCGGGCTGCCTCGGCGCTGCCGTCGGGATGCCCGCGACCCTGGCGGCACTCGGCGCCCTGACCGTCGCGGGCGTCGCGGCGGCGGCCATGCTTTGGCCTGCATCCGACCCGGACGTCGTCGCACATGCCCACGCGGACCTCGACCCGTCCCACCCCCACGTGCGGGGGATCGGTCAGGGCCGGCACGAGCATGCTTTCGTCATCGACGACCTGCATCGGCAATGGCCGTCCAGGGCGAATTAGGAACCACACGGCGAGCGTTGGAACGGCGACGCTCAGGGGGGGGCGTCGGGTGCCGGACATCCCTCATCCGATGGTCTGTCGGGGGCCGTGAGGATTGCGTCGCGGCAGGTCCGCATCGAGGGGAACACGGCATGAGGACGTTGCTCGGATCCTGGCAGCTGTGGGCGCTGCTTTCTGCCGCCTTCGCGGCGTTGACCGCGATCTTCGCCAAGGTCGGCATCGAGAACGTCAATTCCGACTTCGCCACCTTCATCCGCACGGTCGTCATACTCTGCGCCCTCGGCGCCATCCTGGTCGGCACGGTCCAGTGGGTACCGGTCGGGTCGGTCTCGGCCAGGACCTACGTGTTCCTGGTGCTCTCGGGCCTCGCCACGGGCGGCTCATGGATCTGCTACTTCCGCGCCCTCAAGCTCGGCGAGGCCAGCCGCGTGGCCCCGGTCGACAAGCTCAGCGTCGTGCTGGTGGCCGTCTTCGGGGTCGTCTTCCTCGGCGAACGTCTATCTCCACCGAATTGGCTCGGCGTCGCCCTCATCGCCGCCGGGGCCGTGCTCGTCGCCTATCGAGGATGAAGCCGGCGGGAAGGGATGCGTCGCGGCGCAGTCCAGGGCGAGGGCTCGAAACCGGACGGACCGACCGATGCGCGTGCTGTTGATCGAGGACGACCGGATGATCGGCGAAGGGCTGTCGAACGGCCTCTCGGCCGAGGGCTATTCCGTCGATTGGGTCCGCGACGGCGGCGAGGCCGAGACGGCCCTGCTCAACGGCGGCCACGCGCTCGCGCTGCTCGACCTCGGCCTGCCGGGCGGGGACGGACTTCGGGTGCTTCGATCCGCCCGGGCGGCCGGGATCGACACGTCGGTGCTCATCATCACGGCGCGGGACGGCCTCGAAAGCCGCGTCGCAGGCCTCGACCTCGGGGCGGACGATTACCTGGTCAAGCCGTTCGAGATGCGCGAGCTGCTCGCCAGGATGCGGGCCATCCTGCGCCGTCGGGCCGGGCGGGCGAGCGCGCGGCTCGTGGCCGCCGAGACCGAACTCGACACGGAAAGCCACGTCCTGTCCCACGCCGGGACCGTCGCGGTCCTGTCGGCGCGCGAATACGCCCTCATGCACGCCCTGATGGAGCGACCGGGGCGCATCCTCTCTCGTGCGCAGATCGAGGAACGCATCTACGGGTGGGGCGAGGAGGTCGAGAGCAACGCGGTGGACGCCCTGATCCTCACGGTCCGTCGAAAGGTCGGCAAGGGCGTGATCCTGAATGTCCGCGGCGCAGGTTGGATGGTACCCAAGCCATGAGGGCCGCCTCCCTGCGCCGCACGACGCTCGTCTGGATGACCGCCCTGCTCGCCGGAATCGGCTTGGCCGCGATGGTCGCGGCCTATGCCCTCGCGCGGATCGAGGCGGCCGATTTCCTCGACGGGCAGTTGCGGCAAGTCGCCCTCAACGCCGGTCCCGGGCTAACGGACGCGGACGCGCCGCCCGCCGCCGACCAGGACCCGGAGGACCAACTCGCCGTCACCATCTGGAAGGACGGGCAGGTCCTGCGCGACGACCGCGGCGTCGACGTCCGCCACCCCGGCCGCACGGGATATGCGAACGTCGTCATGGGCGGCGAGCTCTGGCGCACATACACGACCGCCAACGGCACAACGACGGTCCGGGTCGCCCAGCGCGACGTCGTGAGGGCGGAGTTCGCACGCAATGCGGCGCTCGGTGCCGTGGCCCCCCTGCTGCTCCTCGTCCCGCTGTCGTGGATCGTCGTCGGCTGGGCGATGAACCGGGCGCTCGGGCGGCTCGACGGCTTGGTGCATGACCTCGCCGGGCGCGGCGCCGCCGCCCAAGGCCCCTTGCCGACGCGCGGCGTGCCGACGGAGGTGGCGCCCCTCGTCGAGGCCATGAACGGGCTCATCCTTCGCCTGCAGGCCGCTCTGGCCGCCCAGAAGCGGTTCGTCGCCGACGCGGCGCACGAACTGCGTACGCCGCTCGCCGCGATGCAGATCCAACTCGACTCCCTCGGCGGGCCTGCCGGTGGCGGGAGCGACGCGCGGCGTACGGCGCTGGCGGACGGCCTCCGGAGGGCGAACCGGCTGGTGGATCAACTGCTCCGTCTCGCCCGGCTCGACGACGGTGCCGAGGCGCGTCCTGCATCCGTCGACCTCGGCCAGCTCCTGCTCGACTGCGTCGCCGACCACGTCGTGCTCGCCGAGCGCAAGGACATCGACCTGGGCGTGCATATCGAGACACCCGCGACGCTTCACGCGTCGGAGGACGAGGTCCGCGTCCTGTTCGCCAACCTCGTCGACAACGCCCTGCGCTACACGCCGTCCGGAGGCCAGGTCGACGTCCGTCTGCTGAACCGGGACGGTGCGTGCGTCGTCACGGTTCGGGACACCGGCTGCGGGCTGCCGCCGGGAAGCGAGGGCCGCCTGTTCGACCGCTTCTTCCGGGCCGCGCCACCGGAAGTCGAAGGCACAGGGCTCGGGCTCGCCATCGCCCGCCGCATCGCGGAGCGCAACGACCTCGGCCTGACGGTCGAAAACCGACGTGACGGGCAGGGGACCCTCGCAACCGTCAGACTGCCGGCCTGAGGCCGAGCCTGCGGCTCCTTTGGACGAAGCTCATTCTGCCCTCATTATGGCTCGCTATCACGGTGCCCGACCATGACGGACGGGAGACGGGGATGAGCGAGATCCAGCGCCAGATCTTGAACAAGGTACCGGAGGTCACCGCGGTCTTCTGGGTCATCAAGATACTGTCCACGACCGTCGGCGAGACCGGCGCGGACTACCTCGCGGTGAACGTCGGCCTGGGTGCCGCCGTCACCGCCACCCTCACGGCCGGCCTCCTCGCGGCCGTCCTCGCCCTGCAGGTGCGCGAGTGGCGCTACTTGCCCTGGACCTATTGGTCGACCGTCGTCCTCGTCAGCGTGGTCGGCACGCAGGTTACCGACATCCTGACCGACAAGCTCGGCGTGAGCCTCTTCGTCAGCACCGGCGTGTTCGCGGCCGCCCTCGCCACCGTGTTCGCCCTTTGGTACGCGACCGAGCGGACGCTCTCGATCCACGCCATCGTGACCCGGCGCCGCGAGGCGTTCTACTGGCTCGCCATCCTCCTGACCTTCGCGCTCGGCACGGCCGCGGGCGACCTGGCTACCGAGGCGCTGGGGCTCGGCTTCAATCTCGGCGTCGTCATCTTCGGCACGATGCTGGCCGCCCTCGCCCTCGCCTGGCGCCTCGGCACGAACCCGGTGACGATCTTCTGGCTCGCCTACATCGTCACGCGCCCCCTCGGCGCATCGCTGGGCGATCTGCTGTCGCAGGCACGGGAATACGGCGGCCTCGGCTTCGGCACGGCCTCCACCAGCCTCGCCTTCTTCGCCGTCATCGTCGCCCTGGTGACGTCCCTGAGCCTCGTCTCCGGACGCCCTGGCGAGCCGGCCGGACAGCGGCGGGCCTGACCGTCCGCCGCCTCCCGCATCCCCATCCTCCAGTCCTTCCAACGCCGCACGACACGGAGCGAATGACCATGCGAAACATCCTCCTCGCCGCCATCGCCGCGACGGTCATCGGCGCCACGGCCGCCCCCCTGGGCCTGCAGGCGATGCAGGACGCCGCCGTCGGAGCGACGCCCAAGGCGATGGCGGCCTCGAAGCTCGGCGACCTCTCCAAGTTCCGGACCATCGTCGTCGACGTAAAGGCGATGACCGACCGGGGCGACCTCGCCGCCGCCAAGACGCGCATCAAGGACCTGGAATTGTCCTGGGACGCGTCCGAGGCCGGCCTGAAGCCGCGAGCCGCCGCCGACTGGCACGTCGTGGACAAGGCCATCGACCGCACCCTCGACGCGTTGCGGGCTTCGAACCCCGATCCGGCCGCCTGCCGTCGCGCGGTCGACGACCTGCTCGCCATCATCGACCAGACCCACACCGCGTGAGCCAGCCCTCGCTTTCCCACGGCAGCCCGATGCAACCGATCGAGCGACCCGGACACGTCGAACCCGCCAAAGTGCCAGAAGCCACCGCCGGGTTCTGGGCCATCAAGATCGTGGCCACGACGTTGGGCGAGGTCGGCGGCAACGCGGTCACGTTGACGCTCGGTCTCGGCTATCTCGCCGGCACGGCGATCTTCGGGGCCGCCCTGGCGGTGCTGCTCGCCGCACAGGTCCGGGCGGACCGCTTCCAGCCGCTCCTGTACTGGGCCGTGGTCACCGCGACGACGCTCGCAGGCACGACCCTCGCCGACTTCTGCGACCGGTCCCTCGGCATCGGCTACGCGGGCGGGTCCCTGGTGTTGCTCGGATTGGTCGTCGCGACCCTGATCCTGTGGAAGCGCACGCTCGGCACGGTCGCCGTGGAGACGGTACGGTCCCCGCGGGCCGAAGGTTTCTATTGGGCCACGGTCATGTTCTCCCAGACGCTCGGCACCGCGTTGGGCGACTGGATGGCCGACAGCAGCGGACTCGGGTACAACGGGAGCGCGCTCCTCATCCTCGTCGCGCTGGTCGTGGTCACGGCCCTCCAACTGCGAACGCGCGTTTCCAGGCCGATGCTGTTCTGGACGGCGTTCGTCCTGACGCGGCCGCTCGGCGCCACCCTCGCCAACTCGCTCGACAAGCCAGTCGCTTCCGGCGGCCTGGGCATCGACGACATCACGATCTCCGGCGTGCTCGCGCTCGTCATGGCCGGGCTCGTCCTCCTCATCCCGCAGCGTGCCGGTCGCCGGGCGGCCTGCGCCGACGCGCCGTGAGGTTTCCCCTCGAAGAAGGAGCAGGTCCGATGGACGACCGTTACGAACGCGCTCTGAGCAAGGTGCCGGAGGTCACGCTGGGCTTTTGGATCATCAAGATCCTGGCCACGACGCTCGGGGAGACCGGCGGCGATACCGTCACCATGACCCTCAATTGGGGCTACCTCGCCGGTACCGCCCTGTTCGCCGTGCTGCTGGTCGCGCTCGTGGTCGCCCAGGTCATGTCGAAGCGGTTCCACCCGGTCCTGTACTGGTCCACGATCGTCGCCTCGACCACCTTCGGTACGACGATGGCGGACTTCGCCGACCGCTCGCTCGGCATCGGGTACACCGGCGGGTCGACCCTGCTCCTCGTTTGCCTCGCGGCCGTGCTCGGGCTCTGGTACGCGACCGAGGGCACCGTGTCGGTGAACACGGTTTCGACCCCCCGGGTCGAAGCGTTCTATTGGGGGGCGATCACCTTCTCGCAGACGTTGGGCACCGCGCTCGGCGACTGGCTCGCGGACACCGGCGGCCTCGGCTACGAGGGCGGCGCCCTCGTCTTCGCGGCGGCGCTCGCGGTCGTCGTCGCCCTTTACTACCGGACCTCGGTTTCGCGCGTCACGCTCTTCTGGGCGGCGTTCATCCTGACCCGCCCGCTCGGGGCCACGGTGGGCGATTTCCTCGACAAGCCGGTCGCCGACGGCGGGTTGAACCTGAGCCGGCCGCTCGCCTCCGCCGTGATCGCGGCCTTCATCGTCGCGCTCATCGTCCTCCTCCCGCAAAGGGCCGGTCAGCATCCGACAGAGGGAGCACAGGCGTCGCGCTGACCCGGACGTTCCCGTGCGAGCGCCGAACGGCCACCGTGCCTTGCCCAAAGCTTCCGGATCGCCACGTCCAAGCGTATGATGAGGGGGAACCTATAGTGCCAAAGCATGCCCGCTGCATTACGCGACGACTTCATCGGGCTGGATGAGTACGAACGCCTCTGCGAAGCGGCGGAGGAAGGGGAGCGGCTGGAGTACATCGACGGGCAGGTTGTCCGCATGCTGGTCGGCGGCTCCATCGCCCACCATGCCTTGACCCGGTGCCTCGATAACCTGATTGCCGACCGCCTCCCCCCGGCGGGCCGTGCGCGTCATTACGTCAGACGATGCGGCTCCAAGCGGGAACGGCACGCGTCTACCCGGATGTCTTCGTCGCCTGCGGGGATACCGTCGAACCGGATCCGGAGACCAACAGCGTCCGTTCGGCGACCGTCATCGTGGAGGTTCTGCCCCCCGCGACCGAACGGTACGACCGCGGCGGGAAATGGCTCGAATACCAGACGCTGCACGACCTCATGCATTTCGTCCATGTCGCGCAGGACCAACGCCGGGTCGGATTCTTCCACCGTCAGGGAGACGGATGGCACTACGAACTCCTACAAGGACCGGACGCCGTCCTTCGGCTAGCGGCCATCGGGGTCGAGTTGAGGCTCGACGATTTCTACTCGTCCATCCCGCTGCTAGCCACGGAGGGCGGCGACCTCGCTACCCAAGCCACGTTTGCCACCGTTCAGGTATCGGGCATTGCGGGGATGAAGGGTCTTCCACGCTCGCCGGACATCTACGCCATGGTTACGGAGATGGACGCCGGCGAGTGTGAGGCGGCCGTAGCTGCCATCGTCGGCTTGGTCGGTACGCCCGCGATGGTGGATTGGAAGTCCGTACTGCCGGAGCGGCTGCAGAACCGGCTGGATGCTGTTCTGAGCGCCAGCACTTACTATTAGGCAGTCCTTTCAGGAGCCGGGCGGCTTAATCATAACCGAAGGGGGGCGGCCCCATGAGGGCTTGGGCGTCCTCCAACGCCCGGTCGACGTTGCGGGGGTGTTTGCCCGCTCTGGCACCCGCCGCGACGACCAACGCCGGATGGAACCCCGTCTTCATTACCCACTCCGAACCTAAGCGGTCCGTACCCCGACGGCTAGGGCGGCCATGGCGCTCAGCAGGTAACCGACCTCAAAGCGTTGGATCTCGGTCACCAAAGGGCACTGACGAAAGCTTGATGTTGACAGCGGAGAGCATCTCTGAATCAATGCTCTCCCAACCTGAAAACCTGCCGATACGCCGGCGAGGTCAGGCTTCTCAGTAAATCGGTCCACATAATTCGCTTCCCGGGACATATTTTACTGAGAAATTACAGTCCCGGCCAGCTACACGTCGAGGTTGGCCACGAGCAGGGCGTTCTCCTGGATGAACTCCCGGCGGGGCTCGACCACGTCGCCCATCAGCTTGACGAAGAGGTCGTCGGCGTCGGTCGTGTCCTTGACCTTCACCTGAAGGAGCGAGCGCACGTCGCGGTCCAGCGTCGTCTCCCAGAGCTGCTGGGCGGTCATCTCGCCGAGGCCCTTGTAGCGCTGAAGCTGGAGGCCCTTGCGGCCGAAGGCCATCACGGACTCGAACAGGCCCACGGGCCCGTGCAGCACGCTCTCGTCGTTCTTGCGCACGAGCGTGGCGGGCTCGCCGTAGACGTCGCGCAGGTTGTCGGCGAAGCCCGCCAGCCGGCGCGCCTCCTGCGAAGCCACGAGACCGGCGTCGAGCGTCGCGACCTGGCGCACGCTGCGCAGCGTCCGGCTGAGCACGTAGCCGCCCTCGGAGGCCTCGCCCGTCCAGCCGCGCTCGATCTCGTCGGCGATGGCGTCGAGGCGCTTGGCCGTCATGTCGGCGAGCACCTCGGCCTCCGCCGGGTTCTCGGCAGCGTCGGAGCGGAGCGCGCCCGCGATCACCGCCTGCTCGACCACGGCCCGGTCGTAGCGGGTGTGGAGCGATTGCAGCGTCGAGCGGAAGGCGCGGGCCTCGTCGACGAGGGCGCGCAGCTGCTCGCCCGCGAACTCGGTGCCCGAGGCGAGCCGGAGCACGGCCCCCTCGATGCCCTGGTCCACGAGGTAGTCCTCGAGCGCCCGTTCGTCCTTGAGGTAGAGCACCTTGCGGCCGCGCTCGGCTTTGTAGAGGGGCGGCTGGGCGATGTAGAGGTGCCCGCGCTCGATCAGCTCCGGCATCTGGCGGAAGAAGAACGTCAGCAGCAGGGTGCGGATGTGCGAGCCGTCCACGTCCGCATCGGTCATGATGATGATGCGGTGGTAGCGCAGCTTCTCCGGGTTGAAGCCCTCCCGGTCCGTCGAGGAGCGGCCGATCCCGGCGCCGAGCGCGGTGATGAGCGTGCCGATCTCGGCCGAGGACAGCATCCGGTCGGCGCGCACCCGCTCGACGTTGAGGATCTTTCCGCGCAGCGGCAGGACCGCCTGGAAGGTGCGGTCCCGACCCTGCTTGGCCGAGCCGCCGGCGGAATCGCCCTCCACCAGCAGGATCTCGCACTTCGTCGGGTCGCGCTCCTGGCAGTCGGCGAGCTTTCCGGGCAGCGAGGCGATGTCGAGGGCGCCTTTCCGGGTCACGGTCTCGCGGGCCTTGCGGGCGGCCTCGCGGGCGGAGGCCGCGAGCACCACCTTGGCGATCACCGAGCGGGCCGGCTGCGGGTTCTCCTCCAGCCAGTTCGAGAGGCCCTCGTTGAGGACGTTCTCGACGGCCGGGCGCACCTCGGAGGAGACGAGCTTGTCCTTCGTCTGTGAGGAGAACTTCGGGTCGGGCACCTGCACGGAGATGACGGCCGTGAGCCCCTCGCGGCAATCCTCGCCGGTGAGCGAGACCTTCTCGCGCTTGGCGATGCCGGAGGATTCCGCGTAGCCGGTGATCTGCCGGGTCAGCGCCGCGCGGAAGCCCGCCATGTGGGTGCCGCCGTCCCGCTGGGGGATGTTGTTGGTGAAGGGCAGCACGGTCTCGTTGTACGCGTCGTTCCACCAGAGCGCGCACTCGACGCGGATGCCGTCGCGCTCGGAGCGCACGTAGATCGGTTTGGCGACGCCCTCGATGGGTTTGCGGGAGCGGTCGAGGTAGCGCACGAAGGCCTCGATGCCGCCCTCGTAGCAGAGCTCCTCGCGCTTGTGCTCTGCGTGGCGCGCGTCGGTGAGCACGATGCGCACGCCGGAGTTGAGGAAGGCGAGCTCCCTCAGGCGCTTCTCCAGGGTCGGATAGTCGAACTCGACGAGGGAGAAGGTCTCGGGCGAGGGCAGGAACGTGACCTCGGTGCCGCGCCGGCCGCCGCCGTCGCCGACCACCTTGAGAGGGGCCACCGCGTCGCCGTGGCGGAACTCCATCGCGTGCTCCTGGCCGTTGCGCCAGATGCGCAGCTTCAGGCTCACGGACAGCGCGTTGACGACCGAGACGCCGACGCCGTGGAGGCCGCCGGAGACCTTGTAGGAGTTCTGGTCGAACTTACCGCCGGCGTGGAGCTGGGTCATGATGACCTCGGCCGCCGAGACGCCCTCCTCCTTGTGGATGTCCACGGGGATGCCGCGGCCGTTGTCGGTGACCGTGCAGGAGCCGTCGGCGTTGAGGGTCACGGTGACGAGGTCGGCGTGGCCCGCGAGCGCCTCGTCGATGGCGTTGTCGACCACCTCGTAGACCATGTGGTGGAGGCCCGAGCCGTCGTCGGTATCGCCGATATACATGCCGGGGCGCTTGCGCACGGCGTCGAGCCCCTTGAGCACGCGGATCGACTCCGCGCCGTAGGCGTCGGTGGGCTCGGTCTGGGGGATGTCGGACATGGAGTTCCCTGAGGGCTTACGTCAGGCGAGCGCGCCTCGGAGGAGGGGCGCCGGATGGTGGCCTGAGGCCCGATTCGTCACGTGCACCTGATATAGGCGTTCCGCGTTGAAATTGCATCGTTTCCGGGCCCTCGGCAGGCCCGGAAAACACCCCTTCCCGAGCGGTTTGCCAGAGGCCTCCGCCCGGCGCAAATCGCGGGGGCCGGAAGGCCGTCAATCCTGGAGGAACGGGTTCGTCTCGCGCTCCTCGCCGAGCACGCCGGTGGGGCCGTGGCCGGGGATGAAGGCGACGTCGTCGCCGAGCGGCAGCACCTTCTCGCGGATGGCGCGGATGAGCTGGGCGTGGTTGCCGCCGGGGAGATCGGTGCGCCCGACGGAGCCCTTGAAGATCACGTCGCCCACGAGCGCGAAGCGGGCGTCCCGGCTCACGAACACGACGCTGCCCGGCGAGTGGCCGGGCGCGTGCAGGATGTCGAAGCTCAAGCCCCCGACGGTCACCGCGTCGCCCTCGTCGAGCCAGCGGTCCGGCGTGACGGGGCGGGCATCGGGGATGCCGTAGCCGGCGCCGGTCTCGGCGAGCGCGTCGAGGAGGAAGCGGTCGGCCTCGTGGGGGCCCTCGATCGGCACGCCGCCGAGGCGCTCCTTCAGCTCGGCGGCCCCGCCGGCATGGTCGATATGGCCGTGGGTGAGCAGGATCTTCTCGACCGTGATCCCCTGCCCCCGGATCGCCTCCTCGATGCGGTCGAGGTCGCCCCCCGGATCGACCACGGCGCCGACCTTGGTGGCGTCGTCCCAGATCAGGGTGCAGTTCTGCTGGAAGGGCGTGACCGGGACGATCCCGGCGCGGGGCGTGGCGGGCATTGGGGCTCCGGGTTGGTCTCGAAAGAGGCGTCCGTCGACGCTCTCTAGCCCGGATCGCGCGCCGAGGGGACCCGAGGCATTCCTCAGCGCTGTGCGTCGGTGGCCATGCGCACCGCGAAGGCGGCGAGCACGGTGGCCGTCAGCCAGCGCTGCAGCGTGCTCCAGAACGGCCGCTCCCGCAGGAACCGGGCGATGGAGCCCGCGCCCATGGCGATCATCGCGTTGACGGCGACGCTCACCGCGATCTGCACCGAGCCGAGGACGAGCGCCTGCGAGAGGACGCTGCCGTGATCCGGCGCGATGAACTGCGGCAGCAGCGAGAGGTAGAGCACCGCGACCTTCGGGTTGAGGAGGCTCGTGAGCAGCCCCATCAGGAACAGGCGCCGGGTGCCGTCGGGCTTGAGGTCGCGCAGCGCGAAGGGCGAGCGGCCCCCCGGCCGCACCGCGCTCCAGGCGAGCCAGAGCAGGTACAGGGCGCCGCCGAGGCGCAGCGCGTCGTAGGCGTAGGGCACGGCGAGCAGAAGCACGGTGATGCCGAAGGCCGCGCAGAGCATGTAGATGACGAAGCCGAGCGCCACGCCGCCGAGCGAGACCAGCGCCGCCCGCCGCCCTTGCGAGACCGCGCGGGAGATCAGGTAGATCATGTTCGGCCCCGGCGTCAGCACCAGGCCGAGGGCGACGAGAGCGAAGGCGAGAAGGACGGCGAGGTCGGGCACGGTTCGTCTCCGGCCGGTCGCGGCACGCCCGGCGGGGAAGCCTTACGCCCGCCGTCCCGACCCGTCGAGCGGCTCCGCCCCGCGGTCAGGTCTGCGTCCGCCGCAGCAGCGCGTCGAGGCCGCCGACCCGGAACCAGTGGTAGCCGTAGCCTTCCATGAAGACGCGGTGGCGGCCGTCCTCTCCCGCCTCGCTGCGCCGTCCGGTGAGGAGGTCGACCATCACCGCGTTCTCCGGGCCCTCGACACCGGTGCGCAGGACGATCTCCAGCGGCTCCGGGGCGAGGTTGTGCAGGCAGAGCACGGAATTGCCCCGCCAGTCGTAGCGCAGCGCCAGCACCGCGTGATCCCCGGTCTCGACCGGCGTGACCTCGCCCCAGCCGATCTCCGGCGCCTCCTTGCGCTGGCGGATGATGCTCTGCATCCACGACAGCAGCGAGTCCGGGTCGTGGCGCTGATCGGCGACGTTGACGTGGGTGAAGCCGTAGGGGCCCTCGCCGATCACCGGCATCACGGGCCTCTCCGCCTTCGTGAAGCCGCCATTCGCCTCGGGCGTCCACTGCATCGGCGTGCGGGCGCACTCGCGCTCCTTCAGGGCGAGGTCGTCGCCCATGCCGATCTCGTCGCCGTAGCGCACCACCGGCGTGCCGGGCAGCGCGAACATCAGCGCGTAGGCGAGCCGCAGCCGGCGCGGATCGCCCGACAGCATCGGCGCGAAGCGGCGGCGGATGCCCCGGTCGTAGAGCTGCATCGAGGTGTCCGGCCCGAAGGCCGCGAAGACCGCCTGACGCTGCTTCTCCGTGAGGCGCCCGAGATCGAGCTCGTCGTGGTTCCGCAGGAAGGTCGCCCACTGGCAGGAGAGCGGTCGGGGCTTCGTCTTCTCGATCGCCTTGGCGAGCGGCCGGGAATCGGCGGCCGCGAGCGCGTAGAACGTCGCCTGGTTGACCTGGAAGTTGAACATCATGTTCATCCGGTCGGCGTCGTCGCCGAAATAGTCGAGGTCCTGCTTCGGCAGGATGTTGGCCTCGGCCAGGATGATGGCGTCGCCCCGGCGCCACTGCAGGAACTCGCGGAAGTCGCGCAGCATGTCGAACTGTTCGCGCGGTTCGCCCTTCACGTCGGCGCCCTTCTGCGCGATCACGAACGGCACCGCGTCCATGCGGAAGCCCGAGACGCCGAGCTCCAGCCAGAAGCCCATGATCTTGAGGATCTCGGCCCTCACCGCGGGGTTCGCGGTGTTGAGGTCGGGCTGGAAGTCGAAGAAGCGGTGGAAGTACCAGGCCTTGGCCTGCGCGTCGTAGGTCCAGGTCGTCTTCTGGACGCCGGGGAAGACCATGCCCTCGTCGTAGTTCGCCGGCCGCTCCTTCGACCAGACGTACCAGTCGCGATAGGGCGAGTCCGGGTCGCTGCGGGCCGACTGGAACCAGGGGTGACGGTCGGAGGTGTGGTTGACCACGAGGTCGATGAGCACCCTCAGCCCCCGCTGCCGCGCGGCGTGGGTGAAGGCGACGAAGTCGCCGAGCGAGCCGTAGTCCGGGTCGACGCCGTAGTAGTCGGAGATGTCGTAGCCGCCGTCGCGCTTCGGCGACGGTTGGAAGGGCATCAGCCAGACGGCCGTGACGCCGAGCCCCTGGAGATAGTCGAGCCGCCGCTCGAGCCCGGCGAAGTCGCCGATCCCGTCGCCGTTGGCGTCCATGAAGGTCCGCACCGACAGGCAGTAGAGGACGGCGTTCTTGTACCAGAGGTCGGTGATCATCGGCGGGCCCCGGCACCGCCCTGGGTACGGGCGGCGCCGCCTCAACGCGGCAGCGTGCCAAAGCGTGCCGCCAAGGTTGTCGGCCCATTCGGCTTGACCCGCAGCCTCCCGCCCCGCTTCCTGCCGCGGGGTCGGGAATCGGCAAGGCTCGCGGCTTGCGGAGTCCGTCGAGAGGAGGAGCGCGGCATGGTGGGCAGGGTGATCGCGGGACTGGCGCTGGCGGCGCTCACCGCAGGCGGCGCGCTCGCGCAGCAGGGCGATCTCGGCGCGGCGGCCCGGGCGGCCGCCCGGGGCGGGGAGACGAGCGCGGGGACCTGCGTGCCGGTTCCCCAAGGGTCCGCCAGCGTCGCCGACCTCGAGGCGCTGGAGAGGGCGGTGCTCGCGGTCAAGGACCGCCTGCCCTTCGGGCAGCGCAACGTCGCCTTCGTGTCGAGGAAGGCCGAGTCCTTCGGCGACGTGCAGAGGAAGCCCGACAGCGTGTTCGCGAAGGGCGAGGTGCTGCGCACCTACGCGGAGCCTCTGGGCTACGGCCTCAAGCCCGCGCCGGAGGGCGGCTTCACCATCGCCCTGTCCATGGACTTCCTGGTCAAGACCGCCGCCGGCAAGGTGCTCGCCGGCCAGCAGGAGTTCAACAAGGTCTCCGTCGGCACCACCGGCCGGCAGCAGCCCTTCTTCCTCAACCTCAGCCTCAACCTCACGGGCATCGAGCCCGGCGACTACGTGCTCACCTACACGATCCGCGACACGAACGCCGGCAAGGTCACGAGCTTCGACCAGCCCTTCACGATCAAGGGCTGAGCCGCCGGGGGACTCGCCGCGCGACTTAAAACAGCCGCGTTGTGCACCGCATGTTCAGGCGGGCGGGCGCCTCCTGAGGGCCCGCCGGGTTTCCCCGCGTCCCGTCCGGTGCCCCCGTCTCGATGAACACCATCCTGATCAAGCTCTTCGCCACCGCGCTGACGCTGAGCCAGGTGACGACCCATCCGGAGGCGGTGAGGACCAGCTTCGACCCGGGGAAGGACGGGCCGGAGGTGGTGCGCATCCTGCGCGAGGGCTGCGCCCACATGCGCAAGGCCTTCGACATCGAGGACATCAACCTCGACGACCTGATCTCGACGGCGATGGAGGACCCGACCGCCGTCGCGGGCGCGAACGCCCCGAAGATCCTGCACGGGCTCGACATCGGAGAGCTGAACACGAGCTACCGTCAGTTCTGCAAGGGCGAGAACCCGGCGAGCTCCCCCTTCGACGCGGCTGCCGTGATCGCCTTCTACAACAAGGCCGCCGCCGACCTGCCCTCGGCGGAAAGCTTGCGCGACATCAAGCTGCCCGGCGCGAGCCTCATCCTCGACAATGCCGGCAAGCCCTTCTCCGAGACCTTCGAGGCCAACGGACGGCGCCTCAGCGTGCCGATCGAGAGCGTGCCGCCGCTGGTGCGCAAGGCCTTCATCGCGGCCGAGGACAAGCGCTTCGAGAGCCATCACGGCATCGACGAGCGCGGCGTGATCCGCGCCTTCATCGGTAACCTCGCCTCGCCGGGCCGCCCGCAGGGCGGCTCGACCATCACGCAGCAGGTCGTCAAGAACCTCTCGGTGGGCGACGACGTCACCTACGAGCGCAAGATCCGCGAGATGATCGTCGCCGCCCGCCTGGAGCGGCTGCTCTCGAAGGATCAGATCCTCGGGCTCTACCTCAACGGCATCTATCTCGGCCGCGGCGCCTACGGCATCGAGATGGCCGCGCGCAGCTACTTCGGGAAATCGGTCGGCGCGCTGACCCTGCCCGAGGCGGCGCTGCTGGCCGGCATGCCCAAGGGCCCGAACTACTACAGCCCCGACCGCCAGCCGGAGCGCGCCCGAGAGCGCCGCGCCTACGTTCTCGCCCGCCTCAAAGAGGAGGGCGCGATCACGGACGCCGAGATGGCCGAGGCGGTGAAGGCCGATCTCGGCCTCAAGCCCGCCGAGAGCGCAAGGCGCGACGGCGGCCTCTACGCCGTCGACTACATCGCCCGCGAGGCGCGCTCCCTGGCCGGGCTCGACTCGCTGACCGCCTCGTCCTTCACCGTGCGCTCGACCTTCAACGCCGGGCTCCAGCGCGCCGTCGAGGGCCTGCTCCAGGACGGGCTCGCCAACTACGAGCGCGCCACCGGCCGCCAGACCTTTTCGGGGCCGGAGCTGAACCTTGCCGAGAGCGTGCGCCGGCTGCAGACCGCTGTCTCCGCCCCCGAGGCCTCACCCCAGGCTGCGCCCACCGTCACCGGCGCCGAGGCCGCGCCGGCTCTCGCGGCGCTCCCGCCCGAGGGCAAGCCTTCCGCCAAGACCGCGAAGGCCGCCCGCAAGGCGCAGGCCGCGGCCAAGCCCGAAGCCCCCCGCGGCCCGAAGCCGGCCTGGCAGCGGGCGCTGGAGAGCGCCCGGCCCGTCTTCTACGACGTGCGCTGGCCGCTGGCCGTGGTGATCGAGGCTGGGCGCGGGCCCGTGAAGGTCGGGCTCGCGGACGGGCGCACCGCCATCCTCGATCCCGGTATCGCGCGGGGCAAGCTCCAGCTCTACGACGCGGTGCGCGTGAAGCTGCGCGAGGGCCGCGGCGCCTTGCGCGCCGAGATCCGGGTCAAGCCCACCGTGCAGGGGGCAGCGCTGGTGATGGAGAACCGCACCGGGCGCATCCTGGCGATGAGCGGCGGTTTCTCCTACCCGGCGAGCCAGCTCAACCGGGTCACCCAGTCGGTGCGCCAGCCGGGCTCCACCCTGAAGCCGCTGACCTACCTCGCTGCGCTCAACGCCGGGCTCCAGCCCAACACCCTGGTGATGGATGCCGCCGTCACCCTGCCGCCGATCGGCGGGGCCGGGGATTCTTGGTCACCGAAGAACTACGATGGCGGCGGCGCCGGCCCGACGACGCTGCGCCGCGGTCTCGAGTTCTCGAAGAACCTCGTCACCGCCCGCCTCCTCCAGGGCGGCATCTCGGAGAAGGCCCCCGCGAGCCTGCAGCGGGTCTGCGACATCGCGCTGGAGGCGCAGATCTACGCCGCCTGCGAGCCCTACTACCCGTTCGTGCTCGGCGCCCAGCCGGTGCGCATGATCGATCTCGCCGGCTTCTACGCGGCGGTGGCCAACGAGGGCGCGCGGCCGGCCCCCTACGCCCTCGAATCCGTCGAGCGGGATGGCAAGCCCGTCTACACCCGCGCCGCCCGCGCGCCCGTGCGGATCGGGTCTGCGGACGGAGTCGCCTTCTACCAGCTCAAGACCATGCTCCAGGGCGTGACGCAGCATGGCACCGCCGCCGCGCTCTCGAAGGTCTCGGCGTACGTGGCGGGCAAGACCGGCACCTCCGAGAACGAGAACGACGCCTGGTTCGCGGGCTTCACCAACGAGGTCACGGTGGTGGTCTGGGTCGGCTACGACAACGCCGACGGTACCCGCCGGACGCTGGGCCGCGGCCAGACCGGCGGCCACCTCGCCGTGCCGATCGCCGGGAGCATCCTCCAGGCCGCCTGGGCGAACGGGGTGCCGAGGACCCCGCTCGCCGGCCCCTCCCCCGAGACGCGGCGCTTCATCGTCGACCGCGCGATCGATCCGCGCAGCGGCGAGATCGGCGCCGGCGGGAGGGTCGAGCATTTCCGCGCGGGACCCGACGGGCGCGTGGCCGACACGCAGTTCCGCCTCCTGCCCCGCGAGACCCTCTACGCCATGCGGCCCGATGCCGGCGACGGCGACGCCGCCTTCGGCGGCTCCGAGGACGGAGCGGACGTGGCGGGGGACTATTACGGCAACATGACCCGCGAGCGCGGTCCCGAGGCCGACTTCCTCGACCCGTTCGGCGAGCGCCGCGCCGTCCCGCCCCGGCGGCGCCAAGCGGACGGGGACGGCTACCGGCCCTGGCCCGGCAGCAACGTCTCGCCCTTCGGCGAGGAAGAGCCCATCGCCCGGCCGCGGCGGCGCGACCCGGACTACCTGTTCGGCGACGAGCCGCGCTACTGACGCGGTCTTCTCCCGCTCTCCCCTGCCCGATCCTTCCCTCTCGTGACGAGGCCCGCGACGTGACGCTGCCGTCCCCTGCGCCGATCCGACCCTTCTCCTCGGTGGGCGCGCTCCTGGCGCTCGCCCTCTTTCCCGCCCTCGCCGGCCCTTCGCTCGCCGCCGAGGGCATGAAGCAGACCGAGGCGGCGCCTGCCGCCGCGACGGGACGGGTGCGCGACGTGCCCGCGGTCGAGGCCGTCGATCCCGCGACCCTCAAGCCCGGCGCCATCGTCTTCACCGACTATCGCGACAAGCCCGAGAACCCGGAGAGCGGACTGACCCCGTTCAAGGACTGGGCGCGCCTGCGCCCGGCCGAGGCCGCGGCGCTGACCCCCTTCGCGGGCTACAAGGAGCCCGACTATACGACCACCGTGAACGGGGTCTCGAAGCCCCGGCACGAGGCGCTCAAGGTCTACGTCGCCAAGGCCCGCTTCGTGGTGGCGAGGCCTGCGGAGGGCATCGACCTCAACGCCTTCGCCAACCTCGCCTTCGTCCAGGCCATGGATCCGGCGATCAAGCACCGGGTTCTCAACCCCGCCGAGGTCACGCCGACCAAGGACCCGGCGGCCGCCTTCGCCCGCCGGCCCGACCGGCCCTGGTGCGCGGAGGGGCTCTGCATCGAGTCCCGCTACGACCTCGAGGGCAAGCTGCCGCTCGGCGTGCGCCTCGCCAACAAGCTTGAGGAGGGCGATCGGAAGAAGATCGCCGAGTTCGTCTCCTTCCAGAGCGAGCTGCGGGTGCTGCCACCCGCCGAGGCCGCCGGGCTCTCCGAGTTCACGGGCGTCGCGACGCCGGTGACGGGCGCCCTCAGGCAGACGATCTTCTGGGTGAACCAGATCTTGCGTTTTGGCACCTTCCTTGCCGTGGTCCAGCCGGTGCCGGGCGATCCGCAGCGCGCGGTGGTGAGCGTCTCCATGGCGCTCGCGGTCAAGGCCGACGTGCTCGACCGCAAGGCCGAGTACGCCCGCGTGCCGGTGCTCAAGAACCTGCTCCCGGCACAGGTGCTGATGGGCAATTCGAGCTTCAACACCGGCTCGTCGATCAGCGCCGGCCTGCCGACCTACGCCCGCAACCGCGTCGCCGCCTTCGCCGACGCGCTCGCCAGGCGCTGAGGCGGGATCGGAAGCCGCCTCGGCCCCGACGAGATCGGGGCGAGGCCAGACGGGCTCAGATGCCGCGGTTGCCGATCGAGGGCAGGCTCGGTGCCGTGTAGGCGCGGTTCACGTCGCGGCGGGTCTGGGTGCCGTTGGTGTCGGAGGAACGCCGGAAGGCGTCGGCGCTGAACTGCTCGGCGTAGCCGCTGCGGGAGTCATACTTGTCGGCCCCCGCGCAGGCGGCGAGCAGGCCAAGGAGGGCGACGGCGGCGGCGAAGCGGATCGGGCGCATGGATTCAAGGGCTCTCGTTCGGTCCCGGCCGGTGGTGCTGCCGGGCCCCTGCTCCCGTCAAGCGCGGGGTGCGCGACGGTCTCGTGATCCTGCATCGCAGAAATCCGATGTATCGCGTTGGCCTCGCTCGGCTTATCGCGTCGAGCGCCGATGAAGATGCGAAGGACATTCTAACGCGTTGCATGCAGAGTGATGTCGCCGGGCCACGGAAAACACACCACTTCGGCGCGTTTCCGTGGGCGGGACGGGCGATTCAGCCGGTTCCGGCCCCGCCGCTCTGGCGGCCCGCCGGGCAATCGGCCAAGACTGGCCCCGATGAGCAACGTGCTTCCCTTCCGCCGGCCCGAGCCCGTGCGCCTCGCCCGCTGCGAGGTCGTCTCCGTCGCGGGCGATCTCCTCGACGTGCTGGAGCGTCTCGAGGATCTCAGCGCCCGGGCCGCCGCCATGGGCCGCCCGCCCCGCGAGGTCGAGTGTACGGTGCAGAACCTCCTCGATGCGGTGGGCGCCGTCGAGCGCGCCCTCGACTGCATCGGCGAGGGCGACGAGGCGGGGCGGGGCTGATCCCGACGGCGGTGCATCTGGTATACAGGACCGGGAACCCTCAATCCTGAGCGTTCGTTAAGGCCCCCGAGAGCCGCGGCTTGGCCGCACGGCATCCGTCAATTCCGGGGGGATCCCATGCCCATGCGTCTGCCGATGCGCCTCGACGCGCGGTCCATCGCCCTGCGCGCGGGCGTCGCCGCCCTCCTCGGGGGATGCCTCGTCGTGCTGCCCTCGGTCGGCGTCCGGGCCCAGGGCGCCGGACTCGGCGGCCTGTTCGACCAGCTCTTCGGCGCGCCGCCCCGCCAGGTCGAGGCGCCGCCGTCGGCCGCGCCCGCCTTCCAGGAGCAGTATCGCCGCCGCCTGCGCTCGGCGAGCCGCCCGCGCCACCGCTACGCGGCGCTCAACGTCTCGGAGCCCCTCAGCCTGCGCATCGGCGACCGTCAGAAGCCCCTCGACATGAAGAACGGCGCCGCCGCCGCCCTCCTCCGGGACGAGACCCTGCGGCCGGGCGACATCGTCATCCTGAAGACCGGCGCGCGGGTCTACACCGGCTCGGCCGGCGGCAAGCGGACGATGCGCGACTTCGAGGCCGCCGACAGTTCCTCGATGGTCAGCCGCAAGACCCGGGCGCTGCTCGCGGCCATGGTCGCCCCCCGCGGCGCCCTGCCCGCGGCCGAGGCCCGGCGGGTGGCGGGCCGGGTCAACCGGATCGTGCCCAAGCAGGCCGCGCCCGCCAAGGCGGAGCCGGCCGTGGTGCAGCAGGCGGCTGCGCCGATGCGAGTCATCAACCCGTGGATCGCCAAGCCTGCGCGCTGACGCGGAGTCCGGCGACGTGACCGGGATCCGGCTCAGGCCGCTCCGGTGAGGCTCGGGAGGCTCGCGTAGATCGTGCCGTAGTGGCAGGCGGTCGCGACGAGGACGAAGCCGTGCCAGATCGCGTTCTGGAAGGGGAGCGTCCGCCAGACGTGGAACACGACGCCGACCGAGTAGAGCACGCCGCCGAGCGCCAGCAGCCAGAGGGCGGTCGGCTGGAGGGCGGCGATCACCGACTCGTAGGCGAAGATGCCGCTCCAGCCGAGCAGCAGGTAGAGCCCGATCGAGAGCCGGTCGAAGCGGCCGGGCAAGAACAGCTTCACCGCGATGCCGATCCCGGCGACGATCCAGATGAAGGCCAGCAGCGCCGCCGCCATCGGCCCGGTCCCGACCAGGGCGACGAGGGGCGTGTAGGTCGCCGCGATCATCAGGTAGATCAGGGCGTGGTCGGCGCGCCGCAGCAGCCACTTGCGCGGGCTCACCGGGTGGAGGTTGTAGATCGCGGAGACGGCGAGCATCGAGACCATCGCTGCGGCGTAGATCGCCACCGAGGCCCGTGCCTCCCAGCCGAGATGCGTCATCGCGGCGGTGACGACCAGGGCGACGGCGCCGGTCAGGCCCAGCGCGACGCCCAGGCAGTGGATCACGCCGTCGGCCATGATCTCCCGGCGCGTGTAGTGCCACGTCAGCGTCAGAGGCCGCCCATCCGTGTCCAGGAACATTTCTGCCTCCCGTAACGTGCTGACGGTAATACGCTTCCGCTTAAGGCCGTTCCCTGGGGAGACTACTCACCGCAGGCAGCAGCCGCTTTTTCTGTCGATAAGGTGAAGGCGCCTCGTCCCGCTCAGGCGTGGTGCGCCGCCAGCCCCTCGTATCCGAAGGGCACCGCGGCCTCCGGCCGGCCCCGCAGCGGCGCCCGGACGCCGTAGGCAAGCCGGGCGTGGACGACGGCCATCACCAGCACCGCCATGGCGAAGACCTGGTGGGTGAGCGCCGCGTGGAGCGGCACGGCGAGCAGCAGCGTCGCGATGCCGAGCCCGGCCTGGGCGAGCGCCAGCCCGGCGATGCCCGCCGCCCGCCGGGCGGCGCCTCCCGCGCCGAGGGTCAGGCGCGCGTCGAGCGCGTGCAGCAGCGCGACGGCCAGCAGCAGGTAGGCGACGAGCCGGTGGTTGAGCTGCACCAGGGCGTGGTTGTCGATGAAGTTCTCGATCATCGGCCTGACTGCGAAGAGCACGTCGGCCGGCGGAACCAGCATCCCGTCCATGCTCGGCCAGGTGTTGTAGACGAGCCCCGCCCGCGAGCCGGCCACGAGCCCGCCGAGGAAGATCTGGAGAAGGACGAGGACGGGCAGCGCCAGCGCCGTCCGACGCAGCCGCGCGGAAGCGAGCGGCGACACGGCGGCGGGCCGGATGCCGGCGGCGAGCCAGACGAGGCCGGCGAGGATCAGGCTCGCGAGCGTCAGGTGGATCGCGAGCTTCAGGGGCGCGACCGCGGTCATGCCGGGTTGGAGCCCGGAGGCGACCATGATCCAGCCGACCGTCCCCTGGAGGGCGCCGAGGAGCCCGAGCCCGAGCAGGCCGAGGAGCAGCCGCCGGGAGAGATCGCCCCGCCACCAGAACCAGGCGAAGGGCAGGAAGAAGGCCAGCCCGACGAAGCGGCCGAGCTGCCGGTGCGCCCATTCCCACCAGTAGAGCACCTTGAAGTCGGCGAGGCCGAGACCCTGGTTCAGGATACGGTACTGGGGGGTGTCGCGGTACTTGTCGAACTCCGCCGCCCAGTCGGCGGCCGAGAGCGGGGGCACCATGCCCGTCACCGGCCGCCACTCGGTGATCGAGAGGCCCGACCCGGTGAGCCGCGTGGCGCCGCCGAGCGCCACCATGCCGACGACGAGGAGGGCCAGCGTGTAGAGCCAGATCCGCACCGGCCGGCGGGATGGTTCGGAGCCCGGCACGGAGCGGGGGGCAGGCTGGAGTTCGAGGGCGCTGGCGGTCACGGGGTCTCTGCGGAGCGGTTCCGGATGGCCGGGAGTGGTAGGCAATGGCGGCCGGCGGGGCAACGGCCGTCCGTGACGCGGGGGGCGTTGCCTTCGGGGGCGGCGGGCGCTAGCCCGGCCGCCGGAGAGGACATAAGCCATGCGCCGCCGCACGCGGACCCTGATCGGGACCTTCGCCATCATCGGCTTCGTGATGATCTACGCGCCCCTCGCCATGGCGCTCGCCGACAGCCGCATCTCGCAGACGCCGCCGGCCGTGCAGACGGTGATCTACTGCATCCTCGGCATCGCCTGGATCTTCCCGCTGATGCCCCTGATCAAGTGGATGGAGCGGCCGGACCGCTGAAGGCGGCGCCCCGGCGGGACGGCGGGCCCGCAACCCTCGATTTCGCCGCAGTCGGGGACGAGAAGCGGGCGCTTCCCCGACGCCGCTCCGACCGGACCCTCCCCGCCCGATGACCCGCCCGTCGCGCCTCGCGCCCGTCCTCCTCGCGCTCGCCCTCGTTCCCGCCTCCGCTCTCGCCGCGCCGCGCTCCATCGGCGACTGCGAGAGCCTCAAGAACGACCTCGCCTTCAACCAGTGCCTGGCGATGTTCGGGCCGGAGGCGAAGCTGATCACCGGCGGCGACGGCGGGAGCGGCGGGGCCGCCTCGATGCCCGCCGCCACGGCCTCGGCGGCCGCCACCACCGAGGAGCCTCCCGCCGAGACCCGCCGCAGCCGCTACGGGCGCCGGAGCTGGGGGCATCGGGGCCGTCAGTCGATGGCCTTCGCCGTCGGCGAGGACGCGCCGCGCTCGTATCGCCGCCGCCGCCGTCATTAGAGCCGTGCCCGACCACGTTGGGTCGGGTCACTGCTCTAGCCCCTTGGTTTGCCGCGCTTTCTTGCGACGAACCGGCGTCCGCTTCTTCGGAAAGCGCTCTAAATCCCCGGTCCGTCCGGAAACGCTTCGTTACCTACGCCGAAGGATCGCTCCCCGCCGTCCACTCCGGTTTACCCGCCCGGGCGCTAAAGGAGTCCGAGGGGCATCGCGCGGACGCGTGGTGCGCATGGGGCGCGGAATGACGGCGTTGGCGGAAGGGCTGGCCCAGGCTTACGGCTACGAGGCGGGTGCGGCACGGCTCCTGACCGCGGAGATCCTGCCGGATCTCGCCTCCGCGGAGGCGCTCTGGCGTCTCGTCGAGAGCGGTCCGGCGCCGCTCGGCACGCCCTATCAGCGCCTCGACTGGGTCCAGGCCTTCGCGCGCTCGGGCGCGGATCGCGGCGCCCTTCGGGTGCTCGCGATCCGCGACGCCGGCGGGCAGCCCCGCCTGCTCATGCCCCTCAGCGTCGCCCGCGAGGGCTGCGTGACGGTCGCCCGGGGCTTCGGCGGCGGCCACGCGAACTTCCACATGCCGCTCTTCGCCTCCCGCGAGGCGGCGGCGGTCTCCGCCGACGATCTCGCGGCGGCGATGATCCGCGCCGGTCGGGCGGCTTGCATCGACGTGTTCGTGCTCTCGCACCAGCCCGTGACCTGGGACGGGGCGGTCAATCCCCTGGCCCAGTGCGGCGAGCGCGCGGCGAGCGACGCCTACGGCCTCATGCTCGGCCCCGACCCCGAGAGCACCCTGAAGCGGGTGTTCAGCGCCGACGCCCGCAAGAAGCTGCGCTCCAAGGAGAAGCGCCTCGCCGAGGCGGTCGGCCCTCTGGAGTACCGCCGGGCCTCGGGCGAGGCCGGGATCCGCGCGATCCTGGACGCGTTCCACGCCCAGAAGAGCGCCCGCTTCGCGAGCCTCGGCGTGCCCGATCCCTACGCGAAGCCGGCGGTCCGCCGCTTCCTCGCCGAGGCCGTGGAGGGGGGCGCCATGGAGCTTCACGCCCTCGTCGTCCGCGAGAGCGGGCGGGTGCTCGCCACCTTCGGAGGCGCGGTGGATGCCGGCCGCTACAGCGGCATGATGACCTCGTTCGATGCCGACGCGAGCGTCGCTCGCTACAGCCCCGGCGACCTGCTGCTGTTCCACCTCGTGCGCGAGCAGGCCGAGCGCGGCCGGCGCGCCTTCGACCTCGGGGTCGGGGAGGCGCGCTACAAGGCGAGCATCTGCGACGAGACCATCGAGATGGTGCGCGCGGTGGTGCCCGTGACGATGCGCGGGCACCTCTTCGGCCTCGCCTCGCTGGCCCGCACCCGCGCCAAGCGGCGGATCAAGGCGAGCCCGTGGATGGTGAGCCTCGTGCGGCGCGTCCGCGGGACGGGCGCCCTCAGGCTGCTGACAGCCTGAGGCGCATCGGCTCCTCCGCCTCGGGCGCGGTCTCGGCCGCCGCGGCGCGCGGAGCGCCGGGACCCCGCGCCACCAGCACCTGTCCCGCGCCCGCGGCCTCCGCGACCCCGTAGAGGGCGACGAGGCGCAGGTCGTCGGCGGGGGCGTCGGAGACGAGCACCACGCTGTCCATGTGGGCGGCGATCGCTTCGAGAACCGCCTCGTCGAGGGCCCCCATGCGGCAGACGACCCAGGGGTAGGCCTCCGGCATCGCCTCCAGGCAGATCGCCAGGGATTCGGGCTCCTCGTCGAGGATCTCGGTCTCGACGAAGCCGCGGCCGATCCGGTGCAGCCGCGAGCCCTCGGCCGGCTGGATCGCGTCCACGAAGTCGGCGGTGCCGGCCACGAGGTCGGTGAGCCCCGGCGCGTCGCCGTCGAGGGCGGGCGTCGAGAGGTCGACGCAGAGCGCCGGGCCGCGCTCGGCCAGCGTCCGCGCGAGGTTCTCGCCGAGGGAGGCCGCCGCATCGCGGGGGGTGAGCTCGACCACGAGGACCGTGCGGCCCGCCGCCTCGCGGGGACCGGCCTCCAGGCGGCCGATGAGGCTGGCGAGCGCGAGGGGATCGGCGGCCTCGGCCTGCGCGGTCTCGGGCTCCGAGGAGGCCTTCGCCGGCGCGGACACGCGAGCGGGTTCGGCGGCGGCGGTCTCGATGCCGGCGGGCTCGGCCTCCGTCACCGGAGCGGGGGCCTCGGCGGCGATGCGGGCCGCCTCGGCTTCGGCCGGATCGGGGAAGGCGCGGAAGACCGGGGGCGCGGCCTCGGGGAACAGGAAGGGCTCCCGGGCCTGGGCCTGCGGGGCCGCCTCGGCGGTCTCCTCCGTGCGGAGGGCGACGGGCTCGGGACGGCGGCGGCCGGCGAGGGCGAGCGCCGTCGAGACCAGGAAGGCGGCGAGCATCGCCAGGGCGAGCGTCGTCAGCCGGTCGGGGAAGGAGGGGTGCTGGGGCGCCACCGCCCGCGAGACGAGGCGCGCATCCGCCGGCAGAGCGCCCTCCCCGTCCCGGATGGCCGCATCGCGCAAGCGGGCGAGGACGGTCTCGAGCTGGTCGCGCTGGGCCTTGGCCTCGCGCTCGAGGGCGCGCAGCTGCGCCTCGCTGCCGGTGCCCTTGGCGACGACGTCGCGCTGGCCGTCGACCGCCGCCTGGAGGCTCTCGGCCCGGGCGCCGGCGATGCGGGCGTCGTTCTCGAGGGTGCGCCCGATCCGCTCGGCCGCCGCCTTGATCTGCCCGTCGAGCTCGGCGATCTGCGCGGTCAGCTCCTTGATGCGCGGGTGCGCGGGCAGGAGCGTCTGCGACTCGAGGGCGAGGCGGGCGCGCAGCGCGATGCGGCTCTCCACCGTGCGCCGGATGAGGTCGTTGTCGGCGACGTCCGGGATCTCGAAGGCGCGCCCGTCCTTGATCATCTCCTTGATCGCCTTGACGCGGCCCGTCAGGTCGGCGCGCTGGGTCCGGGCCTGGGCGAGCTGGTTCGAGAGGTCGGCGAGCTGCTGGCCGGTGAGCGGCTGGCCGGCGCCGCCGGCGGCGGCGAGCCCGTGCTTGACCCGGTAGGCCTCGGCCTTCGCCTCGGCCTCGGCGGCGCGATTGCGCAGCGTCTCGACGCTGCCGCCGAGCCAGGTCGTGGCGTTGCGCGCGGAATCGAGACGCGTCGCCTGGAGCGAGGCGAGGTAGAGCTCGGCCGCAGCGTTGGCGCCGGCGGCGGCGAGCTCGGGATCGCGGGAGGTGAAGGCCACCGACAGCACCCGCGAGCGCCCGGCGGGCTGCACGGAAAGCCGCTCGGAATAGGCGTCGAGAACCCGCTCCTCGGCGGAGCGGCCCTGCCGGTCGCGGCCGATGCCGGCGAGCGCGAGCGCCCGGTCGAGGAGCCCCGGCTCCGCGACGCTCGCGTCGAACTCCGGGTTGCCGACGAGGTTGAGCCGGCGCACCGCCTCGCGGGCGAGGTCGCGGGACATCGCCACCTGCGCCTGGCTCGCCACGGCCTGGTCGTCGAGGGGCGCGCCGCGCTCGCCGCCGCGGCCGGAGGCGCCCTCGCGGGCCTCCAGAAGCAGCTTCGCCTCGCCGGTGTAGCGGGGCGGCAGCGCCTGCACGACGGCGAGCGTCGCGGCGCCCACGGCGAGCGTCGGAAGCAGGATGCGCGCCCAGGACCGGAGCAGGGTCCGCCCGAGGGCGCCCGCCGCGAGGCCCTTCGCGCCCTGGCGGGCGGCCTTCGGACGGCCCCCGGCAGGGCCGGGCGCGGCGGCGGAGAAGGGCGCGGGGCGCGTGAGGCGGGGCATGATGATGGTCTCGGCACGCAGGCGGCACGGAATCCGCCTCGGGCGTGATGAGACATCGTTAAGGTTGCTCGACGGTTAAGACGCACAACCACCCGGACGCGCCCTTTCGGGACGTGAGGGTTTCTTAACCATGGCGGTCTAGAGCGGGGGACAACCCATAATCGCGGTGGATCGTGCGATGAACCGGCGGCTCCTCTGTCTTGCCCTCGCCTCGAGCCTCGCCCTCGGCGGCTGCCTGCGCCCGGACTACCGGACGGCGGAGCTCGACGCGACGGGCACCGGCTCGATCGGCGCGCGCTACACCCTCGCGGCGGGCGACCGCCTGCGCGTGATCGTGTTCGGACAGGACAACCTCTCGAACATCTACGCCGTCGACGGCGCCGGCCGCATCGCCATGCCGCTCATCGGCACGGTGGCGATCGGCGGCCAGAGCACGGGCGAGGCCGCGCGCATCATCGAGGGCAAGCTCGCCGCCGGCTACGTGCGCGAGCCCCACGTCACGGTCGAGGTCGACGCCTACCGGCCGTTCTACATCCTCGGCGAGGTCACGACCTCGGGCCAGTACCCCTATGTCAGCGGCATGACCGTCGAAACGGCGGTGGCGATCGCGGCGGGCTTCGGCCCGCGGGCGGCCCGGGACTACGCCGTCCTGACCCGCCAGGGCCCGCAGGGCTTCGTCAACGGCATCGTGCCGATGACCTACCCGGTGCGGCCGGGCGACACGATCGTCGTCAAGGAGCGCTTCTTCTGAAGCACCCCCCGATGGGGCGAGGCCGCTCAGGCGCGGCTGTTCTCGAGCTTGTTGTAGCCAAGCGCCGCCAGCGTGCAGATCGCGCCCGAGAGCAGGTAGACGCCGACCCAGGCGAGCCCGAACTCGCTCGAGACGCTGAGCGCCACCAGCGGCGCGAAGCCGGCCCCGATCAGCCAGGCGAGATCCGAGGTGAGCGCCGAGCCGGTATAGCGGTAGTGCGTGCCGAAGTTCGAGGCGACCGCCCCGGCGGTCTGGCCGTAGGAGAGGCCGAGCAAGCCGAACCCGACCACGACGTAGATGGTCTGGCCGGCGGCGCTGTCCCCGAACAGGAGCGGCGCCAGGGTGCTGCCCAGCGCGAACAGCGCCACGAGGCCCGCGGATATCGCAAGCATCGTGCGCCGGCCGATCTGGTCGGCGATCAGCCCCGAGGAGACCATGGCGCCCGCCGCGATGATGGCGCCGGCGAATTGCACCATCAGGAACTCGCCCGCCGAGCGCTGCGTGAACAGGGTGATCCACGAGATCGGGAAGATCGTGACGAGGTGGAACAGGGCGTAGCTGCCGAGCGGCACGAAGGCGCCGATGAGGATGTCGCGGGTGTGGGTGCGCAGCACCGAGAACACCGGCACCGGCTGCAGCTCGCGGGTCTTGAGGAGGTTGGCGAACTCGTCGGTGGCCACGAGCCGCAGCCGCGCGAACAGCGCCACGACGTTGATCGCGAAGGCCACGTAGAACGGGTAGCGCCAGCCGAAATCGTAGAAGTCCTCCTGCGTCAGGTTGACGAGGAAGAACGAGAACAGCGCGCTCGCCAGCATGAAGCCGATCGGCGCGCCGAGCTGCGGGATCATCGCGTACCAGCCGCGCCGGTTCTCGGGGGCGTTCATGGAGAGCAGCGAGGCGAGCCCGTCCCAGGCGCCGCCGAGCGCGAGCCCCTGCGAGAACCGGAAGGCGGCGAGCAGCCAGATCGAGACCGCGCCGAGCGTGGCGTAGCCGGGCAGGAAGCTCACGGCCGCCGTCGAGCCCCCGAGCAGGAACAGGGCGATCGTCAGCTTGACGCCGCGGCCGTGGCGCCGGTCGATCTCCATGAAGATCGCCGAGCCGATCGGGCGGGCGACGAAGGCCAGGGAGAACAGGGCGAAGGCGTAGAGCGTACCGGTGAGCGGCTCGACGAAGGGGAAGAACACCTTCGGGAACACCAGCACCGAGGCGATGCCGAACACGAAGAAGTCGAAGAACTCCGAGGTCCGGCCGATGATCACGCCCATGGCGATCTCGCTCGGATCGACCTTGTGATCGCGCGAGACGGCGCGCGCGTCGCGCTCCAGGTCGGTCGAGTGGGGCAGGGCGTGGTCTGTGCTCATCGCGGGGCTCGCTCGGCGAAGGTTCGCGCTGCGGATCGGGGGCGGCGGCACCGGGGCGGGCCACGAGCCACCGAGACCCGTTCGCGGCGCTTGTTGCACTGCGGCAAAAGGCAGCACGGCGTCGAACCCGGCGCGAGGCGGGTCCGGCACCGGCTCAAAATGCCTTATCGTCCTGCGTCTTGCCAGTGCTTTCGGGCCCTGTGAAACGAGGCTATGCTCCCGGCGCGCGGCTGGCTTAAGAAACCGGCACTTGCCACCGCGCCGTCCGGGACGCACGGAGCGCCTGCCTTCGCGCTTCCGGGCAGCCCGCCCGGCGCTGCATGCAGATCGATGATGAGCCTCAAGTCGTTGCGCCTGCTGGCGCTGCTGCCTCTCCTCGGCCTCCTCGGGGGCTGCAACATGGTGCTGCTGCAGCCCTCCGGCGACGTCGCCCTCCAGCAGCGCAACCTCATCATCGCCTCGACGGGGCTGATGCTGCTCATCATCGTGCCGGTGATCGCGCTGACGCTGTTCTTCGCCTGGCGCTACCGCCGCTCGAACGAGTCGGCCGTCTACGATCCCGACTGGCACCACTCGACGCAGCTCGAGGTGGTGATCTGGGCGGCGCCCCTCGTCATCATCATCGCGCTCGGCGCGCTCACCTGGATCAGCACCCACACGCTGGACCCCTACCGGCCGATCGCGCGCCTCGACGCGTCGCGGCCGATCCCGGCCGGCACCAAGCGGCTCCAGGTCGAGGTGGTGGCGCTCGACTGGAAGTGGCTGTTCTTCTACCCCGAGCAAGGCATCGCCACGGTCAACGAGCTCGCCGCGCCCGTCGACGTGCCGATCGACTTCAAGATCACCTCCGCGACGATGATGAACTCGTTCTTCATCCCGGCGCTGGCGGGCCAAGTCTACGCGATGGCGGGCATGCAGACCCGCCTGCACGCGGTGATCAACAAGCCGGGCACCTACGAGGGCTTCTCGGCGAACTACAGCGGCTCCGGCTTCGCGCGGATGAACTTCAAGTTCCTCGGCCTCTCGCCGGACGAATTCGGCAAGTGGGTCGCGGACGCCAAGGCCAAGGGCTCGACCCTCTCGCGGGAGGAGTACCTGAAGCTCGAGCGGCCGAGCGAGGCGGAGCCGGCGCGCCTCTACGCCGGCTACGAGCCGGGGCTGTTCCAGGCGATCCTCAACATGTGCGCCATCCCCGGCAAGATGTGCATGAACGAGATGATGGCCATCGACGCCAAGGGCGGCGCCGGCAAGGAAAGCCACGCCAACCGCGAGCGGCTGGAGTACGACAACCGCCACGAGCTTCAGGGCTCCGAGGCGCCCTCGGCCACGACGCCGGCCTCCGGACGGCCGGCCCGCAGCGGCGAGGAAAGGCCCGAGGGATCGAGCCCGAAAGGCTCCTCGGGCGGGCACGACCACGGCCCGGCCGCCGGAGGCCGGGAGAACGAGGGCGCGCCGCCCGCCGGTCAGGGCGGACCCGCTCCCACCCAACTGAACCAGTGAGCTGATCCGGAGCGCGCCGTCCGAGAGCCGCGGCGCCCCTGTCACGGGACCGACCCCATGTTCGCCGACACGGACCTTCAGAAGCTGATCTTCGGGCGCCTCACGCTTGAGGCGATCCCCTATCACGAGCCGATCCTGCTCGTGACCTTCGCCGCCGTTGCCCTGGGCGGGATCGCGGTGCTCGGGGCGATTACCTACTTCCGGTTCTGGGGGCCGCTGTGGCGCGACTGGCTGACCAGCGTCGACCACAAGAAGATCGGCATCATGTACGTGATCCTGGCGCTGGTGATGCTCCTGCGGGGCTTCGCCGACGCGATCATGATGCGCGCCCAGCAGGCGATCGCCTTCGGAGGCAGTGAGGGCTACCTGCCCTCCCACCACTATGACCAGATCTTCACCGCCCACGGCGTGATCATGATCTTCTTCATGGCGATGCCGTTCGTGACGGGCCTGATGAACTACGTCGTGCCGCTCCAGATCGGCGCCCGCGACGTGGCCTTCCCGTTCCTCAACAACTTCTCGTTCTGGATGACGGTGAGCGGCGCCGTCACCGTGATGCTCTCGCTGTTCGTGGGCGAGTTCGCCCGCACGGGCTGGCTCGCCTACCCGCCGCTCTCCGGGCCCGCCGGCTCCCCCGGCGTCGGCGTCGACTACTACATCTGGGCACTGCAGATCGCGGGCATCGGCACGCTGCTCTCAGGCATCAACCTCATCGCGACCATCGTGAAGATGCGCGCGCCCGGCATGACCATGATGAAGATGCCCGTCTTCACCTGGACGGCGCTGTGCACGAACATCCTCATCGTCGCCGCCTTCCCCGTCCTCACGGCCGTTCTCGCGCTGCTGTCGCTCGACCGCTACGTCGGCACGCACTTCTTCTCGAACGACCTCGGCGGCAACCCGATGATGTACGTGAACCTCATCTGGATTTGGGGTCATCCGGAGGTCTACATCCTCATCCTGCCGGCCTTCGGCATCTTCTCGGAGGTGGTCTCGACGTACTCGGGCAAGCGGCTCTTCGGCTACGCCTCAATGGTCTACGCGACCGTCGTCATCACGATCCTCTCCTACCTCGTCTGGCTGCACCACTTCTTCACGATGGGGTCGGGGGCCAGCGTGAACTCGTTCTTCGGCATCACGACGATGATCATCTCGATCCCGACGGGGGCGAAGATCTTCAACTGGCTGTTCACGATGTTCCGCGGGCGCATCACCTTCGAGGTGCCGATGCTGTGGACGATCGGCTTCATGGTCACCTTCGTCGTCGGCGGCATGACCGGCGTGCTGCTCGCCGTGCCCCCGGCCGACTTCGTGCTTCACAACTCGCTGTTCCTGATCGCCCACTTCCACAACGTCATCATCGGCGGCGTGGTCTTCGGGCTGATGGCCGGCGTCACCTACTGGTTCCCGAAGGCCTTCGGCTTCAGGCTCGACCCGTTCTGGGGCAAGATGAGCTTCTGGTTCTGGCTCACCGGCTACTGGTTCGCCTTCACGCCGCTCTACGTGCTCGGCCTGATGGGCGTGACGCGCCGCCTCAACCGCTTCGACGACCCGTCCCTCCAGATCTGGTTCGTGATCGCGGCCTTCGGCGCCTTCCTGATCCTGCTTGGTATCCTGTCCTTCATCGTGCAACTCGCCGTCAGCATCCGGCGCCGGGAGGAGCTGCGCGACACCACGGGCGACCCGTGGAACGGGCGCACGCTCGAGTGGTCGACCTCCTCGCCGCCCGCCGAGTACAACTTCGCCTTCACGCCGCTGGTGCGCGACCACGACGCCTGGTCGGACATGAAGAAGCGCGGCTACAGCCGCCCGCTCACGGGTTTCAGGCCGATCCACATGCCGAGCAACACCGGCACCGGCGTGATCCTGGGCGCGCTCAGCGTGGTCTTCTCCTTCGGGATGATCTGGTACATCTGGTGGCTCGCGGGCCTGAGCTTCCTCGCCATGCTCGTCGTGACGATCGCCCATACCTTCAACTATCACCGCGACTTCACCATCCCCGCGGAGACGGTGGTGCGGGCCGAGGACGAGCGCACCGCGCTCCTGGCGGGACGGGTCTGAGCCGATGGCTGCCAACACCATGAGCCCGGCGGTCGGCGCGGCCGAGGACGCCTTCCACGCCGAGGAGCACGACCACACCGGCCAGAGCACCGCGCTCGGCTTCTGGCTCTACCTGATGAGCGACTGCCTCATCTTCGCGGTCCTGTTCGCCACCTACGGCGTGCTCGGCCGCAGCTACGCGGCGGGCCCCTCTCCCAAGGACCTGTTCGACCTGCCGCTGGTGGCGCTCAACACCAGCATGCTGCTCCTCTCCTCCATCACCTACGGCTTCGCGATGCTGGCGATGGAGAAGGACCGCCAGAGCACGACCCTGCTCTGGCTGGCGGTGACGGGCCTGTTCGGCGTCGCCTTCGTCGGGCTGGAGCTCTACGAGTTCCACCACCTCATCCACGAGGGCGCCGGCCCGCAGCGCAGCGCCTTCCTGTCGGCCTTCTTCACCCTGGTCGGCACCCACGGCCTGCACGTGAGCCTCGGCATCCTCTGGCTCGTCGTGCTGATGGTGCAGGTGGTCCAGCGCGGGCTCGTCCCCGACAACCGCCGCCGGCTGATGTGCCTGTCGATGTTCTGGCACTTCCTCGACGTGGTCTGGATCGGCGTCTTCACCTTCGTCTACCTGATGGGAGTGCTCCAATGAGCGCCGAGGGCCACGCCGCCTCGCACGCCGGGCACCACGGCGCGCACGATCACGACTCCGGCGGCCAGTCCCACGGCAGCTTCCGCAGCTACATGACCGGCTTCGTGCTCTCGGTGATCCTCACCGCGATCCCGTTCTGGCTGGTGATGGGCAACGTGCTCGGCGACGCTCAGGTCACCGGCCTCGTCATCATGGCCTTCGCCGTCGTGCAGATCGTGGTCCACATGATCTACTTCCTGCACATGAACACGAAGTCCGAGAACGGATGGACGTTCCTGGCGCTGGTCTTCACCCTGACGCTGGTGATCATCACGCTCGCCGGCTCGCTGTGGGTGATGCACCACCTCAACACCAACATGATGCCGCACATGGACCATGCGGCGCCCGCCGCGAGCGGCGCAGCGCCGGACAACGCGCGGGGCGTCCCGGCCATCGCGCCGCCGAGCGGCCATCACCACGCCCACTGACACCAGCCTCGGCGCGGCGCCCCGCCGCGCCGTGCGCGTCCTCGCCACGCTCGTGGTGCTCGCCTGCGTCGCCGGGCTCGCCGGGCTCGGGGTCTGGCAGGTGGAGCGCCGGGCCTGGAAGCTCGACCTTATCGAGCGCGTCGAGGCCCGCATCCACGCCGACCCGGCACCGCCGCCCGGCCCGGCGGAATGGCCCTCCGTGACGGCCGAGCGCGACGCCTACCGCCGCGTCGTCCTCACCGGCACCTATCTCGACGGGCGCGACACCCTGGTCCAGGCGGTGACGGAGCTCGGCGGCGGCTTCTGGGTGATGACCCCGCTGCGGACCGACATCGGCACCGTGCTCGTCAACCGCGGCTTCGCCGCCGCCGGCCGCACCCCTGCCCCGCCCGAACCCGGCGAGACCCGGGTCACCGGCCTGCTGCGGGTGAGCGAGCCCGGCGGCGCCTTCCTGCGCGCGAACGATCCGGCCGCCGGCCGCTGGTACTCTCGCGACGTCGCCGCCATCGGCGCGGCGCGGCGCCTCTCCGACCTCGCCCCCTACTTCGTCGACGCCGATGCGCGGCCCGGCGCGCGGGCGGACGAGCCCGTCGGCGGGCTCACCGTGGTGCGCTTTCCCAACAGCCACCTCGTCTACGCGCTGACCTGGTTCGCCCTCGCCGGAATGCTCGCCGCCGTCTGGACCTGGGTCCTGCTGGGCTGGCGGCGCCCGGCGGGGCGCGCCTGAGCTTCGATCGCCGGCTGTGGATATCGGTGAGGCGCGGATACCTGTGGCCGTCCCGGAGTTTCCCGATCCGCGACGTGGGCCGAACGCAGATTCGTTCAGCCTTCGTTGTGGAACGAAAGCTGAATTTAGAACGCACTCGGCATGGCAGGCCCGCGGAGGTCTCGCCTCGGAAACGCATCCGTGAAGATCGCACTCATCGGACACCTCAAATACGCCCTCGGCGAGCCCTTCGCCGGCGGGCTCGAGATGCACACCCACCTCCTCACCCGAACGCTCCAGGCCAGGGGCCACGACGTGACGCTGTTCGCGGCGGAGGGCACCGATGCGCGGCTGCGGCCCGTCGAGGTCTGCCCGCCGACGGGCGACTTCTGCGGCGACCCCGTCAGGGACGCGGCCATCGAGCCCAACGAGCAGGCGGCCTACGAGCGGATTATGGACGCGGTCGAGCGCGGCGGCTTCGACGTCGTCCACAACAACAGCCTCCATGCCCTGCCCCTCGCCCGCAGCGGCCGGGTGCCTGCCCCGGTCATCACGGTGCTGCACACCCCGCCCTTCGACTCCCTGGTCGAGGGTGTGAACGCGGCCCGTCCCGACATGGTCTACGCCGCCGTCTCGCGGGCGCTCACGCGCCAGTGGCGGGGCATCATCGACGGCCCCCACATCGTCAGCAACGGCATCGATCTCTCCGCCTTCGCCGCCCGCACGAGCGGAGAGCCGGAGATCGACGCCTTCTGGAGCGGGCGCATCGTCCCGGAGAAGGGACCGCACCTCGCCATCGATGCGGCGCGCCGCGCCGGGCTGCCGATCGCCTTCGCGGGGCCGCGCCACAACGCCGCCTACTGGGAGCGGGAGATCGCCCCCCGCCTCGGCCCCGGCGTCACCTATCTCGGGCACCTCGCCCAGCCGGAGCTTGCCCGGCGCCTGCGCTCGGCCCGCGCCGCCCTGGTGACGCCGCGCTGGGAGGAGCCGTTCGGGCTCGTCGTCGCCGAGGCGCTCGCCTGCGGCACGCCGGTGGCGGGCTTCCGCCGGGGCGCGCTGCCGGACATCCTCAACGACGCCTGCGGACGCCTTGCGGCGGCCGATGACGTGGACGACCTCGCCCGCGCTCTGACCGAGGCCGTCGGCCTCGACCGCCGCGCCTGCCGCCATCGAGCGCAGACCCTGTTCGACGCCGAGGCCATGACCGACCGCTACGAGGCGCTCTACACGGAGATGCTCTCCGCCCCCGTGCCGGTGCCGCCGCGCCTCGGCCGCGTCGCCGGTCTCGCCGGGAGCTAGCGATGCCTGGGCCCCTGCCGGCCGTCGTCTGCGTGCCGGCCCGCGACGAGGCCGAGCGCCTGCCGCGCCTGCTGCGCTCGCTCGCCCTCCAAGACGGCTTCGACGCCGGGGCGCCGCTGCCGGTCGTGGTGCTCGCCAACAATTGCCGCGACGGCACCGCCGACGCGGTGCGCGCGCTCGCCCTGCCCGCCCTCGACATCCGCCTCGTCGAGGCCGAATACGGCCCGAGCGAGGCCCATGTCGGCACCGCCCGCCGGGCCGCTCTCGATGCCGGCGCGGGGCTCGCCGAGGCGTTCGGCGGCGACGGAATCCTGCTCACCACCGATGCCGACGCGCGGGTGCCACCGGGCTGGGTCGCCGCCAACCGCGCCGCCCTCGAACACGCCGAGATCGTCGGCGGCCGGCTGATGATCGATCCGGACGCCGGGCGGCCGGCGGCGCAGGACCGCCTCGACGCCGCGATCGAGCGCTACTGGTCGTGCGTGCGCGGGCTCGAGGAGCTGTACGATCCGCAAGCCCACGACCCGGCGCCCCGCCACGGCAGCCATACCGGCGCGAGCCTGAGCCTGCGCGCCTCGACCTACCGGGCGGTGGGCGGCCTGCCGCCGCTGCCGGGCGGCGAGGACAACGCCCTCGTCGCGCGGGTCGTCGAGGCCGGCGGCCGGCTGCGCCACTGTCCCGCCGTCCAGGTGCTGGCCTCCGACCGGGCGCTCGGCCGCGCCGAAGGCGGGATGGCTCGCGAGATGGCCCGGCGGTCCGCGGTCGTCGCCGGTGCCGAGACCTACGCCCTGCCCGAGCCCGCCCACTGGCTCGCCCTCGTCCGCCGCCGCGCCGGTCTGCGCCGGCTCTGGCGGGAGGGCGGTGAGGGCCTGACACGCGGGCTCGCGGCGCTGGGCCTCGGCCCCGAGGAGATCGCCGCGCTGCGGCTCGAGACCTGCCCCAACGACATCGCCTTCGTCGAGCGGGCGAACCGGCTCGTCGAGGCCCGTTCCGCCCCGCCGGCCTTCGTGCCCCTGGAGGAGGCGCTGGCCGGCCTCGACGCGATGCTGGCCGCGCCGGAGCGGGCCGCGTGAGGGGCGGCATCGGCTGGTACGTCCATCATCAGGGCGCCGGCCATCTCGACCGCGCCCGGCGCGTCGCGGCTTCGCTGTCGCGGCCCTGCACCCTGATCGGCACCTTTCACGGCCGCGATCCCGGCCACCCGGCCGATCTCGTCCTCGACCTGCCGGACGACCGGCCGATCGGGCATGGCGATCCCGGTTTCGGGGGCGTCGACGGCGAGGCGGAGCGGCCGCTCGCCCTGCACTACGCGCCCCTGAACCATCCGGGCCTGCGCGCCCGCACGGCCCGCATCGCGGCGTGGGCGGCGCGGACGAACCCGGCGCTCCTCGTGGTCGACGTGTCCGTGGAGGTGGCGCTCTTCGCCCGTCTCCTCTCGCTCCCGACCCTGGTGGTGCGGCTCGCCGGCCGCCGGGACGATCCGCCCCATCTCGAGGCGTTCCGCGCCGCGAGCGGCCTGATCGCGCCCTTCCCCGAGGCGCTGGAGGACCCGGCGACGCCGGACTGGGTCCGCGCCAAGACCGTCTATGCCGGGCTCCTTGCCGCGCGCGCCGCCCCGTCCGCCGCGCCGGAGGACGGGCGCATCGTCGTGCTGCTCGGCAGCGGCGGGGCGCCCCGCCCCCTCGCAGACCTCGCCGCTGCCGCCCGCGCCGTGCCGGAGCGGGCCTGGCACGTGCTCGGCACCGTCGAGGGAGAGGGTCCGGTGCCGGACAATCTCCACCTGCACGGGTTCGTCGCCGACGTGCTCGTCCGGCTCGCCCCCGCCTCCCTCGTGGTCGGCGCCTGCGGCGACGGCACGCTCGCGGCGGTGGCGGGGGCGGCCAAGCGCTTCCTCTGCCTGCCCGAGCCCCGCGCCTTCGGCGAGCAGGCCCTGAAAGCCGAGGCGCTGGCCCGCCTCGGCGCCGCCGTCGTCCATGAGGGTCGGCATGACGGCTGGCCGGCGCCGGACGCCTGGCCGGACCTCGTCTCCCGCGCGCTCGCCCTCGACCCGACCCCCCTCGCCCGGCTCGCCGACCCGGACGCGATCCCCCGCACCGCCGCCGCCATCGAGGCGGCCGCCGCGCGACTGGAGGCGCGGGGCTAGAACACCCGCTCCGGCGCCAGCCGCGCCGCGGCGATCTCCTCGGGCGTCGGCGCCCGCAGGACGGTGAGGTCCCGCGCCCGGTCCGGCGCGATCAGGCCGAGGCCGGCGAAGGCGTCGAGCCAGCCGGACATCGGCCAGAAGCCGTGCCGGGCGTGGAAGCGGCGGCTGTTGCGCACGATGTCGGAGAAGTGCTGGAGCGGCGGATCGCAGGAGGCGTGGTGCTGGTGGAAGGCCCGCATCCCCCCCGCGAACAGGAGCGGCAGGCCGGCCGCCGCTGCCCGGAAGGCGAGGTCGGTGTCCTCTCCGCCGTAGCCGGAGAAATCCTCGTCGAAGCCGCCGATCCGGTCGAAGCTCGCCGCGCGCACCGCGAAGGCGAGCGACCAGAACAGGCCGGCATTGTCGATCTCGGCGAGCCCCTCCGCCGGGAAGCTGCGGACCGGGTGCGTCTGGCCGAGGGCTTCGAGCCCGGCCTCCGTCCAGGCGCCCTCGGCGGCGCCGGCCGGCAGGTAGAGGATCTCGCAGCAGATCAGCCCGTCGCGGGCCCGTGCCGCCTCGGCGAGGCCCGTCACCAGGGTGCGGGAGGGGATGCAGTCGACGTCGAGGAAGATCAGCGTTTCGCCGGTGGCGGCGCGGCGGGCGGCGTTGCGAGCGCCCGCGAGCGCCAGCCCCTCGGCCGGGAGCATCACCCGGCGCACCGGGAAGGGCAGCGCGGGCAGCGGGCTCTCGTCGCCGCCCATCTCGACCACGACGCACTCGTCCGGGGGCGCGCCGCGGGCGAGGCCGGCGAGCAGGTTGTCGAGATGCGGGCGCCGGCCCTTGTTCAGGGTGAGGACGCTGACCCCGCTCACGGACGGGTCCCCGCGTCCGTCTCGGCGTTCGTCTCGACGTACCACTCGTAGGGGCCGCAGAGGCGATCGATGATCGCCTCCTCCAGGCGGAAGCCCGGCGGGTCGTCGATGAGGCCCGTGGTCTGCGAGGTGTGGGCGTAGACGGCCCGGCGCTTCGCGGCGCGCTCTCCCCGCACGTCGAGACGGATGCCGCTCGGGGCCAGCCCGACCTCGGTCTCCGGCGGAAGCACCCAGCCCCAGATCGGGTAGGCGAAGGTCCGGGCATCCTTCAGGAGCGGGCGGGCGAGCGCGACGATCGCGGCGGCGCCCTTGTGGTCGCAATGCGGATCGCCGCCCCAGGTGGTGAGCACGGCGCCGGCCCCGCAGGCTTCGGCGATCCCGGCGATGCGCTCCGCGACGGCCTGGGCGGGGGCGCCCTCGTGGGGCACCGCGCCGTCGGGCAGGCGCAGGAAGGTGACGCAGGCGGGATCGAGCCCGAGCTCGGCCACGGCCCTCAGGGTCTCGGCCTCCCGCTGCGCCCGCAGGCGCTCGGCCGGGTACGCCTGCGAGTTCGGGTGCGAGCCGCAGCCGTCGCTGAGGATGACGACGCGCACGGCGCGGCCGGCGCGAAGGGCCTGCACCATCAGGCCGCCGCAGCCGAGGCTCTCGTCGTCCGGGTGGGGGGCGACGACGACGAGGCCGCCCTGCCCGGCGAGCGCGTCGAGGCCCGCGACGGGCAGGTCGGCGAGGGCGGCGAGGAATTCGTCGGCGCGCACGGGCTCACTCTCCGGCCGGCGCGGAAGGCCCGGCTCGCGGCCCGAGCCATAGCCCGCCGCGCCCGCTTCCGCGAGGTCCGCGCGAGGTCCGTGAACGCGAAAGCCCCGGCATCGGGGGATGCCGGGGCCTCGCTTCGTCACGCCTGCCCTCGCGGGAAGGCGGCGCGGATCACTCCGCCGGGTGCAGCGCCGGGGCGGGGGCCGGCAGCGGCTCGCCGCCGAGGGCCGCCTTGAGCCGCGCCTCGTCGACCTCGCCCTCCCAGCGGGCGACGACGATGCAGGCGACCGCGTTGCCGATGAAGTTCGTGAGCGCCCGGCACTCCGACATGAAGCGGTCGATGCCCAGGATCAGCGCCATGCCGACGACGGGCACCGAGGGCACCACGGCGAGGGTGGCGGCCAGCGTGATGAAGCCCGAGCCGGTGACGCCGGCCGCGCCCTTCGAGGAGAGCATGGCGACGAGGAGCAGCAGCCCCTGCTCGCCGAGCGAGAGCGGGGTGTCGGTGGCCTGGGCGATGAACAGCGCCGCCATCGTCATGTAGATGTTGGTGCCGTCGAGGTTGAACGAGTAGCCGGTCGGCACGACGAGGCCCACCACGGGGCGCGAGCAGCCGGCCTTCTCCATCTTGTCGATGAGCGAGGGCAGCGCCGACTCCGAGGACGACGTGCCGAGCACGAGCAGCAGCTCCTCCTTGATGTAGCGGATGAGCTTGAGGACCGAGAAGCCGTTGTAGCGGGCGACGGCACCGAGCACGACGAGCACGAAGATCGCCGAGGTCAGGTAGAAGGCGGCGACGAGGTAGGCGAGGTTGGCGAGCGAGCTGATCCCGTACTTGCCGATCGTGAAGGCCATCGCGCCGAAGGCGCCGATGGGGGCGACCTTCATGATGATGTTGACGATGCCGAAGATCGCCTCGGTCAGGACCTTGATGAGGTCGAGGACCGGCTTGCCGCGCTCGCCCATGAAGGCGAGGCCGAAGCCGAACAGCACCGAGAAGAACAGCACCTGCAGGATCTCGCCGCCCGAGAACGCGCCGACCGCGGTGGCCGGGATGATGTTCATCAGGAAGTCGACGATCGACTGCTCCTTCGCCTTGCCGGCGTAGGTGGCGACCGCCTTCGGATCGAGGGACTTCGGATCGATGTGCAGGCCGTTGCCCGGCTGGAGCACGTTGGCCACGATGAGGCCGACGATGAGCGCCAGCGTCGAGAAGGTGAGGAAGTAGATGAGCGCCTTGGCGCCGACCCGGCCGACCTTCTCGAGGTTCGTCATGCCGGCGATGCCGGAGACCACGGTGAGGAAGATCACCGGCGCGATGATCATCTTGACGAGCTTGATGAAGGCGTCGCCGAGCGGCTTCATGTCCGCGCCGAGCTGCGGGTAGAAGTGGCCGAGCAGGATGCCGATCGCCACCGCGACAAGGACCTGGAAGTACAGGGTGCGGTAGAGAGGCTTGGGCTTCGGCGGCGCGTGCGGCACCGTGAGGGGCGAGGGTATGGCGGCCATGGCGTATCTCCCTGACGAGGAACGATCGGGTGTCGGCTCGGCCGCGGCGGCCCTTCGGGCTCGCTCGGCCGTCCTCTCTTGGTCTTGGTCGTGCTGCCGTTCCCCGGTGAGGGCGCGGCCGTGCTCGATGGTCCCCTCGGCAACCCGCGTGCCAAATCGCACGGCCCGGCGAAAGATCGGCAACTCGTTGGCAAGAAAGGTGTTTTTCCGGCATCCTCCGCGGCCTTCCCGGCAGGGTCGTGCGGCGGACCGCACGCGCGGCCCCGCCCCGTTCCGGAAATCCGCACGGGGCCCGCGCGCATGAGCGCGGATGCGGTGGCGCCTCCCGCCGGCGGCGGAAGCCGGCGCGGCGCCCTTCTCATCGGGAGCTTCGTGGCGATGGTGCTGGCGGCGCTGGCCGGCAGCCACCTCGCGCAGGGCTGGGCGCTGGCGGACCTGCGCCGCACGGCCCAGAGCGCCGTCGACCTCCAGGCGGGGGTGCTGCGCGCCGAGATGCAGGCGCAGAGCGCCCTGCCGCTGGCGCTCGCCGCCGATCCGGAGATCGCCGCGATGCTCGCCCCCGGCGCGCCCGCGCGCCTCGTCGAGGAGGTCGACGGCCGCCTGCGGCAGATCGCGCGGGCGACGGGCTCGGCGGTGATCTACGTGATCGGCACGAACGGCATCACCGTGGCGGCGAGCAACGCCGGCGAGGACGGGACCTTCGTCGGCCGCGACTACGCGTTCCGTCCCTACTTCCGGCAGGCGATGAGCGAGGGCGCGGGCTCCCAGTTCGCGCTCGGCACCGTGAGCGGCCGGCCGGGCTTCTACCTCTCCCGGCGCCTCGCCGGAGGGGGCGGGGTCGTGGTCATCAAGATCGAGTTCGACGGGATCGAAGCGGCCTGGCGGGCGGCCGGCGAGCAGGTCTTCGTCTCCGACCCGCGCGGCATCGTCCTTGTCACCAGCGCGCCCGAGTGGCGCTTCCGCACCCTGCGCCCTGTGCCGGCGGAGGAGCAGTCACGGATCCGCGAGAGCCTCGAGTTCGGCGCGGCCCCCCTGGAGGCGATGCCGTTCGCCCCCCTCTCCGAGGGCGCCGACCTCGTGCGCGCCCGCGACGGCGGGCCGGAGCGGGCGATGCTCCTGCGCGAGGCGCCGGTGCCGGGCACCGACTGGCGGCTCTCCACCCTGACCCCCGTCGCGGCCGCGGTCGAGCGCGAGCGCCGCCAGGGCGGGATCATCGCGCTGCTGGCCACGGGGCTCGCCTGCACGGGGCTCGCGACGCTGGCCGGGCGCCGCTCGCGGACGCGGGCCCGGCTCGCCGAGGCCGCCGCCCGCCGGGAGGAGCTGGAGGCGCGGGTCCGCGAGCGGACCCAGGCGCTGAGCGACGCCAACCGGCAGCTGCGCGCCGAGATGGAGGAGCGCCGCCGCTCCGAGGCCGAGCGCGAGCGCCTCGGGCGCGAGCTGTCCCAGGCCGGCCGGCTCGCGGCGCTGGGCCAGTTCGCGGCGAGCCTCGCCCACGAGATCAACCAGCCGCTCGCCGCCATCCGCTCCTACGCCGACAACGCCGCAATCCTCGTCGGACGGGGCCGGGCCGAGGAGGCCGCCGAGAACGTCTCGGCCATCGGCCGCCTTACCGACCGGATCGGCACCCTCACCCGCCAGCTCAAGGGCTTCGCCCGGCGCGCCTCCGGACGCCGCGAGCCGGTGGCGCTCGCCGAGATCCTGCGCAACAGCCTGGAGATGGTCGCCTACCGCGCCGGCGGCTCGGGCACGGTGCTCGACGTCGCCGGCGCCCCTGCCGACCTCTCCGTGCTCGGCGAGGGCCAGCGCCTGGAGCAGGTCCTCGTCAACCTCCTCCAGAACGCCCTCGACGCCGTCGAGGGCCGATCGGGCGCCCGCGTCGAGGTCGAGGTCGAGGCGGATGCGCCCCAGCGCGTCGCCGTCGAGGTCCGCGACAACGGCCCCGGCATCCCCGAGGCGGTCCGGGCGCAGATCTTCGACCCGTTCTTCACGACGAAGTCCGACGGGCTCGGCCTCGGCCTCGCCATCGCCCGCGGCATCGTGGAGGAGTGCGGCGGCTCCCTGAGCGTGCGGGCGGCCGAGGGCGGCGGCAGCGTGTTCCGGATGGAGCTCGCCCGCGCCGACCTTCCTGCGGGGCCCGAGCCGGCGGCGACGGAGGCGGCATGAGCGGCGGCGAACCGGCGGCGGGGCCCGAGCGGGTCGTCTTCGTCGACGACGAGGAGGACGTGCGCCGGGCCAATCGCCAGAGCCTGGAGCTCGACGGCTTCCAGGTCGAGACCTTCGCCGCCGCGGAGCCGGCGCTGGCCGCGATCCTCGCCGACCCGCCGGGCCTCGTCGTCAGCGACGTACGCCTGCCCGGCATGGACGGGCGCGCCCTGTTCGAGCGCCTGCGCGCCCTCGACCCCGACCTGCCGGTGATCCTCATCACCGGCCACGGCGACATCCGCATGGCGGTTGGCGCCATGCGCGAGGGCGCCTGCGACTTCCTCGCCAAGCCCTACCCCGCCGAGGCGCTGCTCGCCTCCGTGCGCCGGGCGCTGGAGCGCCGACGGCTCGTCCTCGAGAACCGCCGCTTGCGCGCCGACCTCGACGCGGCGCTGGACGAGGACCCGGCCTTCCTCGGCCTCTCCCCGGAGATCGTGGCTCTGCGCCGCCTGGTGCGCGACCTCGCCAGCGCGGATGTCGACGTGCTGATCCAGGGCGAGACCGGGGCGGGCAAGGAGGTGGTGGCGGCCGCCCTCCACCGCTGGAGCCGGCGCGCGGCGCGCAACTTCGTGGCGATGAACTGCGGCGCGCTGCCCGACAGCATGGCCGAGAGCGAGCTGTTCGGCCACGAGGCCGGCGCCTTCACCGGCGCCCTCAAGCGGCGGGTCGGACGCATCGAGCACGCGCAGGGCGGGACGCTGTTCCTCGACGAGATCGAGAGCATGCCCCTCGGCCTCCAGGTGAAGCTGCTGCGGGTGCTCCAGGAGCGGGCGGTGGAGCCGCTCGGCAGCAACGAGACCCGCGCCGTCGACATGCGGGTGGTGGCCGCCACCAAGGTCGATCTCGGCCTCACGGTGGCCGAGGGCGGATTCCGCGACGACCTCTACCACCGGCTCAACGTCGTCACCGTGGCGATCCCGCCCCTGCGCGACCGGCGGGAGGATATCGGCTTCCTGTTCCAGCACTTCCTCGGCAAGGCCGCCGCCCGCTTCAACCGGGAGCCGCCGCCGGTGACGGAGGCGATCCGCGACCACCTCGCCCGCCATGCCTGGCCCGGCAACGTGCGCGAGCTCGGCCACTTCGCCGAGCGCTGCGCCCTCGGCTTCGGTCCGCAGGAGGCCTCCGCCGCGGCGCGGGCCGCGCCCGCCAGCCTCGCCGAGCAGGTCGACCGGTTCGAGCGCGGCCTGATCCGCGACGAGCTGATCGCCGCCGGCGGCGACGTGCGCGCCGCGGCGGAGGCGCTGGGCACCCCCCGCAAGACCCTCTACGACAAGCTGACCCGCCACGGGCTCGACCCCGCCGACTATCGCTGAGGGCGTTCCCTCCCGCCGCGCATGAGACCTTGGCGCCCTCGAACGGGCTCGTTCGAGGGCGCAAGGCAAGCCCGGATGGGCGCCCGCCCTCGTGGGCGGAACGCCTTTGCTTCGATGGCATCGAAGCAAAGGCACGCTGATATGATACGTTCGATCCGAGATCGAGGAGAGCGGAATGAAGGTGCTGGCCGACCTGTGCATCGTGCCCATGGGCACGGACGGCCCGTCCGTCTCCCGCTACGTGCGCGAGATCAAGGCGGTGATCGAGGCGAGCCCGCTCAAGGCCGAGATGCACGCCAACGGCACCAACATCGAGGGCGAGCTGTCGGAGATCTGCGCCCTGATCGAGCGGTGCGAGGCGCGGCTGGCGGAGGCCGGCGTCGCGCGGGTCTTCTACACGATGACCTTCGGCTCCCGCCGCGACAAGGACCAGACCCTGGAGCAGAAGCTCGGCGCGGTGTCGTAGGCCGCCCAGCGCGGCTCTCAGCCCCGCGCCCGGCGGTCGGCGAGCAGCGACACCCCCCAGATCGCGAGCCCGGCGAGCGCCAGGGCGACGCCGACCCAGCCCGTGGCGGGCAGGCCGTAGCCGGCGGCGAGCGCGAGGCCCGCGAGCCAGGGGCCCAGCGCGTTGGCGAAGTTGAAGGCGGAGTGGTTGAGCGCGGCCGCCAGCGTCTGCGCGTCCTCGGCGACGTCCATCAGCCGCGTCTGGAGGATCGTCGCGAGCCCGCCCCCGCAGCCGATCAGGAACACGACCGGCGCCAGCGTCCACAGGCTCGCCGTTGCGGACGGATAGAGCGCCAGCGCGATCGCCGTCCAGACCAGGGTGAGGCCGGCGGCCGGCATCAGGGCCCGGTCCGCCGCCCAGGCGCAGACGAGGTTGCCCGCCGTCAGCCCGAGGCCGAACACGGCGAGGATCAGGGGCACCGTGGCGGGCGAGGCGTGCGTGACCTCGGTCATGGTCGAGGCGAGGTAGGTGTAGACGGAGAACAGACCGCCGAAGCCGATCGCGCCGATGGCGAGGGTCAGCCAGACCTGGCCGCGGGCGAGCGCGCCGAGCTCCCGCAGGGCGCTGGCGCCGACCGCCGGGGCGCCGAGGGGCGCGAACAGCCGCACCAGGACGGCGGTGAGCGTCGCGAGCCCTGCCACCAGGGCGAAGCTCCAGCGCCAGCCGACAAGCTGCCCGACGGCGTTGGCCAGCGGCACGCCGACGACGGTGGCGACGGTGAGCCCCGCGATCACCCGCGAGACCGCCTGCGTCCGTCGCTCGCGGGGGACGAGGGAGGCGGCCACCAGCGCGGCGACCCCGAAATAGGCCCCGTGCGGCAGCCCCGCCAGGAAGCGGAAGGCGAGCATCGAAGGGTAGTCCGGCGCCAGCGCGGTGAGGCCGTTGCCGAGTGCGAACAGCACCATCAGCCCGATGAGCAGCGTGCGCCGGGCGAGCCGCGCGCCCAGCACCGCGATGACGGGCGCGCCGACCACGACGCCGAGCGCGTAGGCGCTGATCACGTGCCCGGCGGTCGGCGCGTCGAGGCCGAGGTCGCGGGAGAAGCCCGGCAGCAGGCTCATCGCCGCGAACTCGGTGGTGCCGATGGAGAAGCCGCCCATGGCGAGAGCCAGCAGCACCAGCGCCGGATGGTGGGCGGCGGCGGGCGCGGCCGGGACGCCGCCATCCGCGAGCGCGTCCTCGCGCAGGCAGGCGCCGCTCATCGGCCGGCCCTCCCCAAGCGGTCGGGCGCGAGGGCGGGTCGGGCTTCGCGGGTCTCGGGCATCGGACGCTCCGGGCTCGATGGTCGGGCGCAGGAGCGCCACGCGGGAATCGGTCTTGCTGCGCCGCAGCAAGGAGCGGACCGTCGAGATAGGACGCCGGGCGGGTGCCGTGAACCGCGGCTTGCGCATCGCAGACGCGCGCGAGGCGTCCGAGGCCGGCCCGCGTCCTGTGGACGGGCGGCCGCCAGAGTGAACGGGCCGGCGCCCGCCCGTGTTAGACCCCCGGCCTGGAGGGTCCGAGCGGATGGGTTACGAGATCGATCTCGGGCGGGCGGGTGAGGCGGCGGCCGGGCTCGACCTCGTGGAGCTGCTGGCCACGCGCCTCCTCGTCCAGGGCAATTCCGGTTCCGGCAAGTCGCACCTGCTGCGTCGCCTGCTCGAGCAGAGCGCCGGCCTCGTGCAGCAGGTGGTGATCGATCCCGAAGGCGATTTCGTCTCCCTCTCCGACCGCTACGGGCACGTGGTCGTCGAGGCGGATGGGGATGATGCCGCCCTTCAGGCCATCGCCGCGCGGGTGCGTGAGCACCGGGTCTCGGCGGTGCTCTCCCTCGAAGGGCTCGACCCCGAGGGGCAGATGCGGGCGGCGGCCGCCTTCCTCGGCGGGCTGTTCGATGCCGAGCGCGAGCACTGGTACCCGGTGCTCGTCGTCGTCGACGAGGCGCAGCTCTTCGCGCCGGCCGCGGCGGGCGAGGTCTCCGACGAGGCCCGCAGGCTGTCGCTCGGCGCCATGACCAACCTGATGTGCCGGGGCCGCAAGCGCGGGCTCGCCGGTATCATCGCCACGCAGCGCCTCGCCAAGCTCGCCAAGAACGTCGCGGCGGAGGCCTCGAACTTCCTGATGGGCCGCACCTTCCTCGACATCGACATGGCCCGGGCCGCCGATCTTCTCGGCATGGAGCGGCGCCAGGCCGAGACCTTTCGCGACCTGCCCCGCGGCCGCTTCGTCGGGCTCGGGCCCGCCCTGTCGCGCCGGCCGTTGACCATCGCCGTCGGCCCCACAGAGACGGTGAGCCGCGGCGCCGGGCCGGGCCTGATGCCCTTGCCGGAGCCGAGCGCCGACATCCGCGCCCTGGTGCTCGCCGCCCCCGCCGAGGCGCCGCTGCGGCCGCTTGCGCCCCGCCCGAAGCCGCGGGCGCCGGCGGGCGACGTGCTGGTGCAGCTCGCGAGCTACCGCCCGCCGGTCCGCGAGGATCTGCCGGAGCCCGAGCCCCTGGACCCGGCGGAGCGTGAGGCGGCGATGGCCGATATCCTAGAGGCCGTGCTCGCGGACGCGGATGCCGCCACCTGCACCCCGGCGACCCTCTACCAGGACTTCACCGTGCGCTGCCGGGCCCGGCAGGTCCGGGGCGAGGCCATGAGCCTGCCTGAGTTCCGCCGCCGGTTGGCGCTGGCGCGTGCCGGGCTCGCCGGGGGCGAGGCCGAGGGGCCGGACTGGGAACGGGCGCAGGCCATGGCGGAGGCGCTGCCCGACGATCTCGCCGGGCTGTTCCTGCTCGTCGCCCGCGCGGCGCTCGCCGGCGCTCCCTGCCCCAGCGACGCGGTGCTGGCGGCGGCCTACGGCACCAGCTCGGCCGGACGCGCCCGGCGGGTGCTCGCCTACCTGGAGGAGCGCGGGGCCGTGGTGATCCGGCGGGACCTGCGCGGGGCGCCGATCCTCGCGGTGCCGGCGCTCGGCGCCGAGACCGCCCCCGGCGAGCCGGACCCGAGCGCGGTGCCCGCCCGCCGTCGGCTACGCTCGTAGGACTAACGCCCTGCCGCCATCGCGGCCGCCTTGCCCGCGGCGGCGGAGAGGTCGAGGCGCGAATAGATCCCGAAGGCGGAGCCGTCGTCGAGGAAGCCGCCGCCGGGGCCGAGCGTCTCGGTGAGGATGGCGTTGGCCTCCGCGAGGCTCAGGGCAGGAAACGCCATGGTGAGCAGATATCCGGCCTCCGGCGCGGCGCGGCCGACATCTGGCCGCTCCGCCGCGCGGTCGGGATGCACCACGGGCAGGCCGTAGGTCTGCGTCGCGGCGACGAACGCCGCGTTGGCACCCGCATCCCGGAAGCGGCCGGTGTCGCTGGCGGCGCATTCGGCGATGGTGCCGCCGCAGGATTCCGCGAGCGCCGCGCGCAGCTCGTCGCGGGCAGCGCGCAGGGCCGCCGGGTAGTCGTCGATGGTGACGTGCTTCTCCGCGCCCTGGCCCTGCGTGGTCTCGTTGTGGACCGCCGGGTTGGAGCGGGTCGGCCCGACATAGGCGGGGTCGTTGGCGAGCAGATGCGCCAGCGCGTGCAGCGCCACCGCCCGGCCGCCGATCACGTCCATGGCGTAGTGCGCGCCGACGAGGACGCGGTCGTTGCCGTACTCGGCCGCCCGAGCCACCATCTGCCCGTAGCGCTCGGGCACGAGCAGCGCGAGCAGCACCGCCTCGGTGGTGCCGTAGGTGGTGTGGCCGCTGGGGTACGAGGGGCTGTCGACGAGGTTCTGGCCGGGCCCCCGCAGCCAGTCGAGGCTGTGCGAGGGGCGCCCGAAATAGTCCTCGCCCCGCCAGGCGGCGAGCGAGGCCAGGGTCTGGAAGGGCCGGGCGTTGCCGTAGGCGTCGCTGCCCGGCGTTCCGGCGGGGCGGCCGTAGGCGCGGCCGAACGGGTCCGTGACGCCCACGGCGAGGAGCGCGGCGGCCTCGGCCGAGACCGGCACCTTGCCGTTGGTGGTGGCGTTGGCGAAGAAGTACTTGCCGGCGTTCGAGTCCGACTTGGCGACGTCGTTTGTGTAGCCGATGAGATCGGCGAGCGCCGGGGACAGGCTCGTGAAGCTCTTGGGCTCGGTGTAGCGAGCCTTCGCCTGGTAGGCCTCGGCGAGGCGCGTGCCGAGGCCGTCGGCGAGCTGGGTCGCGTTGCCGTCGGTGATGAAGCAGTCCTTGAGCGCGAGCGCCCGCTGCTCGGGCAGCGGCAGCAGCAGCGGCTGGGCGAGCGTGCCGGCCTGGATGCCGCCGGTCACGGCGAGGTTGGCGTCGAGCGCCGCCCTCCCCTCCGCCGTCTCCGCGAGGCGCGCGATGGGCGAGAGCCCGCGCAGCGCCGCGAGATTCGGCGCCGACTGCGCCGCGGCCGCGACGGGCGAGAGCCCGAGGACCGCGGCGAATCCGAGCGTTGCGAGACTGCGCATGGAAAGGCTCTCCGGGCCGGGCGCCTCAGCAACGGGCTCGGGCCGCGCCTGTCAAGTCCGCCGCCGGCCCCAGGACGACCATCGCGGCGGCCTCCCGACTCGACCGCGGCGGCCTCGCGGGGCTAGTCTTCGCGTCATGTCGGACAACGTCATCCGCCCGGTCTTCGGGACGAAGCGACCGCCCGGTCCCGCGGCACCCGCCGCGGGACCGGAGCGGGCGTCGTCCTTCCGGCCCCTGCAGGTGTTCGGCGAGGCGGCGGGGCACCTCGTCGGGCTCGTCAGGGACGAGGCCGGCCCCGAGGGACCGGTGCTGCGGGTGGTGATCGGTCCGCTCTCCGGCGATTCGGTGGAGGCCGTCTCCGTCCATCCGGTGACGCCGGAGGGCGAGACCGATGCCGGGGCCGCGGGGATGGCGGTGCTGCGCGCCCTGGAAATCCTGGAGCGGGGCGGTCCGAGGATCGCCTGACCGGTTCCGTCAGCGGACCCCGGCCGCCGGGCCCGCGTCGGCCTCCTGCCGCAGGGCCTCGAGGAAGGCGCCCTCGATCAGCAGCGCCGAGCCGTAGTGGGACTCGATGTCGAAGGGGTTGCGCGAGTTCATGGAGAGCGAGGCGCTCTGCATGGCCACGAGCCGGCCCGACGCGTCGAACAGGCCCGAGCCGGAGCCGCCGTAGCCGTCGTTGCAATCGTGCCGGGCGCGCCGCGTCGCCCCCTCGGTCGGCGGGTCGATGCGCCGGATCGCGCAGGTCTCGAGGCTGCTCGGCCCCCGGTAGTTCTCGTGCCCGGCGGGCGAGACCATGGTGACGGGCACGCTCGCGTCCCCGGTCGGCAGGTCTGGCGCGGCGGGGAGTGGCTGGGGCGGCGCGTCGGCGGGCCCGGCGAGCCGCAGGATCGCCCAGTCGTCGGTGATGTGGAGCTGCGTCGCCCCGGGTTCGGTGCCGAGCCTCAGGCTGGCGGGGACAAAGTCGTAGTTCCGGCCGCCGATCTGGAAGTAGCAGTCCTCGACGCGGCGCGTCGTCTCGAGGCGGCGGCTGCGGAAGTTGTGCGCGTTGAGCGCGACCACGGAGGGCGACCCGATCAGCCAGGCCGCCGCGGCCTTCTGCGGCACCCCGTCCGCACGCCGGCACCAGAGCACGCCGGCCCCCTTGAAGCGGTCGAGATCGGCGCCGGTGAGGTCGCGCCGGCCGTCCCTGGGATAGAGGGCGCCCGTCGCGTCGACGTCGCGCGCGATGCCGGGCGCGGGGGCCATCGCGAGCAGCGCCGCGAGCGCCGCGCCGGCTCTCTCGCGCGATCCCGTCCGCCTGCGCCCGCGCGGCGCGTCCTGCTCCACCATCGGCCAAGCCCCGTCGCCGGCGCGGCGGTATGCCGCCTTGCCGGGAAACAGGGTCGTTCCGCCGGCCGGGCCGGTCAAGTGCGCCGACGGCGCAGCCGGGAGAACGTGCATCCTCCTTGCCTGATCATCCCATAGAAAAATATCGGATGCGCAGAAGACATCGTGGCGAAGTGATGGCTAGAAATACGAGGGAGAGGGAAGCTAATAAGTCTTTCATAAGGCAGAGATTTCTAAGTTAATACTTAGGGATTTCTCACATGCCCTCTGAGAAGGCTCGCTGACGTCCCAACCTCCGAAGGGAATAGCTGCATCAGGCACCGCGAGGCCGAAAGGCGCGGCGGTCAGGCGAGGAGACGCTAAGGATGAGCAGATTCGTAACATCGGTGTCGACGTTGGCGATCATGGCGCTCGCCCCGATCGGCATGGCGAGCATGGCTGCCGCCAACGACAAGCTCGTGGAGCTGTCCAAGAAGGACGAAAACTGGGTGATGCCCGGTAAGAACTACGACTCGAACAACTACAGCGAGCTGAAGCAGATCAACAAGTCGAACGTGAAGCAGCTCAAGGCGTCGTGGACCTTCTCCACCGGCCTGCTGAACGGTCACGAGGGTGCGCCGCTCGTCGTCGACGGTAAGATGTACATCCACACCTCGTTCCCGAACAACACCTTCGCGCTGGGCCTCGACGATCCGGGCCATATCCTCTGGCAGGACAAGCCCAAGCAGAACCCGGCCGCCCGCGCCGTCGCCTGCTGCGATCTCGTCAACCGCGGCCTCGCCTACTGGCCGGGCGACGGTAAGACCCCGTCGCTGATCCTCAAGACCCAGCTCGACGGCCACGTCGCGGCGCTCAACGCCGAGACCGGCGAGACCGTGTGGAAGGTCGAGAACTCCGACATCAAGGTCGGCTCGACGCTCACGATCGCCCCCTACGTCGTCAAGGACAAGGTCATCATCGGCTCGTCCGGCGCCGAGCTCGGCGTGCGCGGCTACCTCACCGCCTACGACGTGAAGACCGGCGCCCAGGTCTGGCGCGCCTACGCCACGGGTCCGGATTCCGACCTGCTGCTGGCCTCCGACTTCAACATCAAGAACGCCCATTACGGCCAGAAGGGCCTCGGCACGGCGACCTGGGAGGGCGACGCCTGGAAGATCGGCGGCGGCACGAACTGGGGCTGGTACGCCTACGATCCCGGCACGAACCTGATCTACTTCGGCACCGGCAACCCGGCGCCGTGGAACGAGACCATGCGTCCGGGCGACAACAAGTGGACCATGACCATCTTCGGCCGAGACGCCGACACCGGCGAGGCCAAGTTCGGCTACCAGAAGACGCCCCACGACGAGTGGGACTACGCCGGCGTCAACGTGATGATGCTCTCCGACCAGAAGGACAAGGACGGGAAGCCGAGGAAGCTCCTCACCCATCCGGACCGCAACGGCATCGTCTACACCCTCGACCGCACCGACGGCACGCTGGTCTCGGCCAACAAGCTCGACGACACCGTCAACGTGTTCAAGTCGGTCGACCTGAAGTCGGGCCTGCCGGTCCGCGATCCGGAGTACGGCACCCGGATGGACCACCTCGCCAAGGACATCTGCCCCTCGGCGATGGGCTACCACAACCAGGGCCACGACTCGTACGATCCGAAGCGTGAGCTCTTCTTCATGGGCATCAACCACATCTGCATGGATTGGGAGCCCTTCATGCTGCCCTACCGGGCGGGTCAGTTCTTCGTGGGCGCCACGCTGAACATGTATCCGGGCCCCAAGGGCGACCGGCAGAACTACGAGGGCCTCGGCCAGATCAAGGCGTACAACGCCGTGACCGGCGAGTATAAGTGGGACAAGATGGAGCGTTTCGCCGTGTGGGGCGGGACGATGGCCACCGCCGGCGACCTGGTGTTCTACGGGACGCTCGACGGCTACCTGAAGGCCCGCGACTCCGACACGGGCGATCTTCTCTGGAAGTTCAAGCTGCCGTCGGGCGCCATCGGCTACCCGATGACCTACTCCCACAAGGGCACGCAGTACGTCGCCATCTACTACGGCGTCGGCGGCTGGCCGGGCGTGGGCCTGGTGTTCGACCTCCAGGATCCGACCGCCGGTCTCGGCGCGGTCGGCGCCTTCAAGAAGCTCGCCAACTACACCCAGATGGGCGGCGGCGTGATGGTCTTCTCCCTCGACGGGAAGGGCCCCTACGACGATCCGAACGTCGGCGAGTACGAGAAGCGCGCCTCCCGCTGAGGCGGCCCGACGATCGGGAGCCCCGCCGCCCAGGCGGCGGTGCTCCCCTCTCCGAAGAGCACCCGAAACGACGTCCCGCGAGAGCGCCGGAGCCCGAGGGCTCCCCGGGCACGCCAGCCCGCAGGCGCCGAACGATCCCCCCGGAGGAAGCGATCCCCATGCCGTTCGTGACCGGACGACGCCGCACCGCCGCGGCCCTCGCGGCTCTCGCCTGCCTGTGGGCGCCGGCCGCCCTCGCCCAGGAGCCCGCCAGGGAAGCGGCCAAGGCCGTCCCCGAAACCCCCTCCGACCCCTCGGTCCTGCGCATCTGCGCCGCCGAGCAGCCGCCGCTCTCGATGAAGGACGGCTCGGGCCTCGAGAACAGGGTCGCCGCCGCCGTCGCCGAGGCGATGGGCCGCAAGCCCCAGTTCGTCTGGATCGGGAAGCCCGCGATCTACCTCGTCCGCGACGGCCTCGAGAAGAAGATCTGCGACGTGGTGGTCGGGCTCGATTCCGACGATCCGCGCGTGCTCGTCTCGAAGCCCTACTACCGCAGCGGCTACGTCTTCATCACCCGCGCCGACCGCGACCTCGACGTGAGGTCCTGGGCCGACCCGCGCCTCAAGCAGGTCGACCACATGGTCGTCGGCTTCGGCACCCCCGGCGAGGCCATGCTCAAGGACATCGGCCGCTACGAGGAGGACATGGCCTACCTCTACTCGCTGGTGAACTTCCGGGCGCCGCGCAACCAGTACACCCAGATCGACCCCGCGCGGATGGTCAGCGAGGTCGTCAACGGCAAGGCCGACGTCGCCGTGGCCTTCGCCCCCGACGTCGCCCGCTACGTGAAGGACGCTTCGACGCCGCTGCGCGTCACGCCGGTGCCGGACGACACCGTGCGCAGCGACGGCCGCAGGCTGCCCCAGAGCTTCGACCAGGCCATGGGCCTGCGCCGCGACGACACCGCCCTCAAGACCCAGATCGACGCGGCGCTCGTCAAGGCGAAGCCGCGCATCGACGAGATCCTGAAGCAGGAAGGCGTGCCGGTCCTGCCGGTCTCGAACTGACCCTCTCACCAGAGCGGCGATCCGCGCCGCTCCGCCGGAGGCCGCCTCGCCGCGGCTCCGGGACCAGGCACCAGGAGCAAGAACACAGGTCCGACGTCATGAGTCTCAAGAAGATCGGCATCCGGGCGGCGATCGCCCTTGCCGCGGGCACCGCCGCGCTGGCCGCCCTGGCTCAGCCCACGAGCGGGCCTCAGACCGGGATCGTCCTGCGCAACACGGTCACGGGCGAAACGCTCGACGTCTCGCAGGGCAAGGAGGGCGGCCGGGACACCGAGGCCGTGAAGACCTTCCTCCAGACCGGCAAGAATCTCTACATCGACGACAAGTCCTGCCTCCGGAACGGCGAGAGCCTGTTCGCGACCTCCTGCTCGGGCTGTCACGGCCACCTCGCGGAGGGCAAGCTCGGACCGGGCCTCAACGACAACTACTGGACCTATCCCTCCAACACCGAGGACACCGGCCTCTTTGCGACCATCTGGGGCGGCGCCAACGGCATGATGGGCCCGCACAGCGAGAGCCTGACCCCTGACGAGACGCTGCAGATCATCGCCTGGATCCGGCACCTCTACACAGGCCCGGTGCAGGACGCCGTCTGGCTCAACGACGAGCAGAAGAAGAATTACAAGCCCTACAAGCAGGGCGAGGTCTTTCCCAAGGACGCCAAGGGCCGGTGCAAGCCGCTGGAGGAATGAGCCTTCGGGAGAAGCGCATCGCGCCCGAAGGGTGCGGTCAAGGGGCGAGACAACCGCCCGAGTCTTGCAAGGAGATGGAGGAAACCATGCGGATGTTCATCGTCGCCGCCGCGCTCGCCGCCGGCGCCCTCGTCGCGGGCCCGGCTTCGGCCTACGACGGCACCAAGTGCAAGGCGCCCGGCAACTGCTGGGAGCCGAAGCCCGGCTTCCCCGAGAAGATCGCCGGCTCCAAGTACGATCCCAAGCACGATCCCAAGGAGCTCAACAAGCAGTCCGAGTCCATCAAGCAGATGGAAGAGCGCAACAGGCAGCGCGTCGAGAACTTCAAGAAGACCGGCAAGTTCGAATACGACATCACCAAGATCTCCTCGAAGTAACGTCCGCCACCCGGTCCGGCGCGCCGCCTCCGGGCGCGCGCCGGTCTCGCGAAGGCTACAGGCATGAGCACCCCTCGTCCCGGCGACAAGATGCTGACCGACTGGCGCGAGGCCGCCCTCCGCTTCGAGGCGGAGGTCGCCAAGGCGGTGGTCGGCCAGGAGCGGGTCATCCGCCTCGTGACCCTCGCCGTCTTCGGCCGGGGCCACGTCATGCTCGAGGGCGATGTCGGCGTCGGCAAGACGACGCTGCTCCGGGCGGTGGCCCGCGCCCTCGGGGGCGCCTACGAGCGCGTCGAGGGCACGGTCGACATGATGCCGACCGACCTCATCTACCACACCTACCTCGCCGAGGACGGCCGGCCCCGCGTCGAGCCGGGCCCCGTCCTGCGGGAGTCCGAAGACCTCTCGGTCTTCTTCTTCAACGAGATCAACCGGGCGCGCCCGCAGGTCCACGCCCTGCTCCTGCGCCTGATGGCCGAGCGCAGCGTCCAGGCCTTCAACCGGGAGTACCGGTTCCCGAATCTCCAGGTCTTCGCCGACCGCAACCGGGTCGAGCGCGAGGAGACCTTCGAGCTGCCGGCCGCCGCCCGCGATCGCTTCCTCATGGAGATCGGGATGGAGGCGCCGCGGGAGCCCGAGGCCCGGCGCGCCCTCGTCTTCGATCCGCGCTTCCACGACACCGACCGGCTGATCGAGGAGGTCGCGCCGGGTGTCCTCGACCATGCCCGCATCGGCAGCATCGCGGGCGCCATCCAGCACGCGATCTCGGCCGCGCCGGAGATCGAGGCCTACGTCGTCGCCCTCTGGGAGGCGCTGCTGCGCCCGGCCGCCGCCGGCATCCGCCTTCCGGGCATCGACATGGAGGCCCTCGTGCAGGGCGGCGCCTCGCCCCGCGGCGTCGCCTTCCTGGTGCGGGCGGCGCGGGTGCGCGCCTGGCTCGAGGGCCGCGAGTGGCTGGTGCCCGAGGACGTGCGCGCGGTCTTCCCCGAGGTGATGGCGCACCGCGTCTTCCTGGAGCCCGTCCACGAGATGCGCCGCGCGCAGATCGTGCCGGAGCTGTGCCGGGCCGTGTTCGAGACGGTGCCGACCCCGTGACGGCCGAGGGCGGCGGCGAGATCGTCTACCTCCCACGCTGGCGGCCCGGCGGCAGCCGGGTCGGGGTGCATCGCGGGAGGGATGCCGGCGGCACCGGCACCTTCCGCGATCAGGTGCCGTTTCTGCGCCTGCCGGACGCGCGGCGCATCGACCTGCGCGCCTCGCTCCACGACCCTTTCGAGGGCCTCCAGGTCCGCCGCTTCGAGGCGCGCACCGCGCTGGAATGCTGGGTGATCCTCGACCTTTCCGCCTCCATGCGCTTTCGCGGCGCCGGCGACCGGATGCGGCTCGCGGGCCAGCTCTGCGAGGGGCTCGCCGGGGCCGCGACCCGGATCGGCGACGCCTTCGGCCTGATGGGCTGCGACGAGAGGTTGCGCGAGGATCTGTTCCTGCCCGCCACCCGCCGCCGCGCCGCGGCGCTCGCCGTGGCGGGACGGGTGGCGGAGGTTCCGGCCGAAGGGCGCGGCGCCGGAGGCGTGCTGGAGGCGGCCCGCCTCCTCGCGGGCCGCCCGAAGCTCGTGTTCCTCGTCTCCGATTTCCGCTGGCCGGACACGCTGATCGAGGAGGCCTTCCGGGCGCTGGCGCTCCACGACGTGGTGCCGGTGCTGCTCGCCGACAGCGCCGAGGCCGAAGGCCTGCCCGCCTGGGGCCTCGTGGAGCTCGACGACCTCGAAGGGGCCGGCCGACGCCTCGTGTTCCTGCGCCCGTCGCTGCGCCGCCGCTGGATCGAGCGGGAGGCCGAGCGCGTCGCCGCGCTGCGCCGCCGGGCCGCCCCCTACGCCCGCTCGCCCTTCCGCCTCGCCGACCGCTTCGACGCGGACGCGCTGAGCCGCCACATAATGACGACGTGATGCGCGGCCGCCGCCTCATCGCCGCTCTTCTCCTGGCCCTGCTGGCGCCGGGACTCGCCTGGGCGCAGGTGCGCTTCGTCGAGGTCCGCGCGCCCCGCGCCTTCGGCTACTTCCTCGGCGATCTCGTCGAGACGCAGGTCGACATCCTGGCCGATCCCGGCTTCCGGGTGCAGCGGGCCTCGCTGCCGAGCCCCGGCCCCGTGACCTACTGGCTGGATCTGCGCGAGGTCGCCGTCGAGGAGGCGAACGTCGGGGGCGCCGCCCGCACCCGCCTGCGCCTCACCTACCAGAACTTCTACGCCGCCCTCGACGCCCGCAGCCTGGAGGTGCCGGGCTTCACCGTGACGCTCGCCAGCGACACCCGGGGTGGCGTCACCACGACCAAGGCCCAGGTGCCGGGCTGGAGCCTCGGCGTCTCACCCCTGCGGGAGGTGCAGCCGGCCAAGCGCGACGACCCCGCCGACTACCTGCGGCCCGACGGGCGCGTCGCCCGGCTCGATCCGACGCCGGCCCTCGCGACGGCGCTGGCCTTCCTCAGCCTCGCCCTCGTCGCGCTGCTGCTGCTGGCCCGCGACCGGGCCTGGTGGCTCTTCGCGAAGCGCCCCGCTCGGCCCTTCTCGGCGGCGCTCCGGGGGCTGAAAGCGGTCCGCGGTCGCGGCGACGACGAGGGCTACCGGCAGACGCTGCTCGCCCTCCATCGCGGCCTCGACGGCACGGACGGGCGCCGGGTGCTCGCCGACGACCTGCCGGGCTTCCTCGACCGCCACCCGGCCTTCCGGGCGCAGGGAGAGGCGCTCGCCCGCTTCTTTTCCGCCTCCCGCCGGGCCTTCTTCGGCCGTCAGACCGCCGCGGCGCGGGAGTCTTGGCCCTTCGCCGAGGCCGAGGCGACGCTCCGCCGCCTCGCCGCCGCCGAGCGGACGGCCTGATCCGATGGGTGCGCTCTCAGGCCTCCCCGGTGGTCCCTACGGCTTCACCCTGCCCTGGGTGCTGTGGCTGCTGCCGCTCGCCCTGCTGCCGCTCCGCCTCAAGGTGAGCCGGCGGACCGGCCTGCCCTCCCTCGACGCCGCCCCGGCGGACGGGCTCTCCCGGGCGATCGGCCTCGGCCTGACGCTCGCTGGCATCATCGGCCTCGCCGGCTTGATCCTGGCGCTCGCCGGGCCCTATCGCGGCGGCGAGCGCGTCACCCGCATCGGCATCGGCGCCCAGGTCTCGATGCTGATCGACCGGTCGGGGAGCATGAACGAGACCTTCGCCGGGCGGCAGCCCTCGGGCGAGGAGGAGTCGAAGGCCGCCGCGTCCCGCCGCATCCTGCGCGACTTCGTCGGCAACCGTGCCCACGACCAGTTCGCCGTCACCGCCTTCTCCACGGCGCCGATGCTGGTGGTGCCGATGACCGACCGGCAGGACGCCGTGCGCGCGGCCATCGCCGCCATCGACCGGCCGGGGCTCGACTACACCAACGTCGCCCGCGGGCTCGGCATGGGGCTCTCGCAGTTCGGAGCCGAGCGACCCGGCGTGTCGCGGGTGCTGCTCCTCGTCTCGGACGGGGCGGCGGTGATCGATCCGCGCATCCAGGGCCAGCTCCGCGCCGCCTTCGCCAAGCTGAGGCCGAACCTCTACTGGCTGTTCCTGCGCACCAAGGGCTCGCCCTCGATCCAGGACAAGCCCGTCGGCGAGGACACGCCCCAGGCCGCTCCCGAGCGCCATCTCGACCTGTTCTTCAAGAGCCTCGGCGTGCCCTACCGGGTCTTCGAGGCGGAGGGCGCCGAGGCGGTCGCCTACGCCGTGCAGCAGATCGAGGCGCTCGAGCGCGACCCGATCCCCTACACCGAGGTGCGGCTCCGCAAGGACCTCTCGGCTCTCGCCTACGCGCTCGCGGCCCTCGGGCTCCTCGTCCTGACGCTGGGCAAGCTCGCGGAGGCGGATTTCTCGCTTCGTCCCGTGTCGGCTTCGCCCGCGCGTGAGACGCCCGCCGGCGTCGACGCCCGGCCGCGCGCGTCGGACAGGCGGGCCGCATGAGACGCGCCGCGTTCGCCGCTCCCGCCCCCGTGGCCCTGCGCAGCCGCCTCTCGGGCGCGCTCGCCGGCGCTTGGCGGCGCGCCCGTCCGCAGGTGCTGCTCGCCCTGCCGATCGTGCTCGTCGCGGTCGCCCTCGCCTTCGGTGTCTCCGCCTGGCGCGCGAGCCGGGTCAACGAGACCATGGCCGCCCTCGACGCTGGCCGCGATGTCGCCGTCTCGGCGGAGGCCGACCCGGCGCTGCTGCTCGCCCGGGTGCGCTTCCTCGCGACCCGCTCCCGCCAGGACGAGGCGGAGCCGCTGGTCGAGGCCCTAGAGCGGCGCGGCGCCGTCCGCGAGACCGGGCGCGCCCGGGCCATGGTCGCCAACGCCCGGATGCGGCTCGCCTTCGATCTCCTCTCCCGCAGCGACCTCGACCGGGCGGGGCCGCAGGTGACGCTCGCCCGCCAGGACTACCGCCGCGCACTGGAGGCCCGGCCCGACGACTGGGATGCCAAGTTCAACCTCGACGTGGCCTCGCGCCTGATCCGCGACTATCCCGAGTTCGACCGCAAGAGCGGCGACGAGCTGAAGGCCGAGCCGAAGCAGATCTGGACCGACATCCCCGGCCAGCCGAGGGGCGGCCCGTGAGCGTGCCGTTCCCTCTCGCCCGCAACCTGCGCGCGCCCCGGACGCTGGCGCTGCTCGGCGCCCTCTTGCTCTGCCTCGCCGCGCTCCTGGCCCGGCCGATCCCACTCCAGCGCCAGGGCGTCGCCCTGCTCGCGGTCGTCGACATCACCGGCAGCATGAACGTGCGCGACTACACGCTCGACGGTGCACCCGCGAGCCGCCTCGACGTCGCCAAGCTGGCGCTCCGCCGGCTCGTGGCCGAGCTGCCCTGCGGCTCGCGCTTCGCCCTGGGGCTGTTCACGGACCGGCGGCCCTTCCTGCTCTTCGCGCCCATCGAGGTCTGCGCCGACTTCGCGCCCCTCGACGGGGCCCTGGCCGCGCTCGACTGGCGCATGGCCTGGGAGGGCGACAGCCACGTGTCGGCGGGGCTCATCCGCTCCATCGAGCTCGCCGCCGAGATCAGCACGGACCTCCTGTTCCTCTCGGACGGGCAGGAGACGCCGCCTCTCCCCGCCGGCCAGACGCCCGCCTTCGACGGCAAGCCGGGCGCCGTGCGCGGGCTGATCGTGGGGGCCGGCGGCTACGGGCTCTCGCCGATCCCGAAATACAACGACCGGGGCCGCGAGGCCGGCTTCCTCGGCGAGAGCGACGTCCAGCAGGAGAACCGCTTCGGCCCGCCGCCCGCCGACGCGGAATCGCGCGAGGGCTACAACCCCCGCAACGCGCCCTTCGGCGGCGCCGCGGCCAAGGGCACCGAGCACCTCTCCTCCGTGCGCGAGCCGCATCTGAGGGCGCTCGCCGCCGCCACCGGCCTCGCCTACAGCCATCTCGACGGTCCGGACGGGCTCGCCGCTCCGCTCACCGCCGCCGCGACCCCGCGGCCGGTCCCGGGCTCCCTCGATCCGCGCCCGTTCCTCGGCGGCCTCGCTCTCCTCCTCGCCCTCGGCGCGTACCTCGCCGCGCCCCTGCGCTCCCTCGGGCGCCGCCGCCCCGCCCGATCCCGGCGCGCGGCCGTGCCAACCCTCAGCACCAGGACATCGTGATGCGCTCGACCCTGACCGCCCTCGCCTTCTCGCTCGCGGCTACTGCCGCCGCGACGGTCGCCCTGGCCCACGGGCCGACGCCGCAGAAGGTCGACCAGTCGGTCACCGTCGCCGCGCCCCCGGACGCGGTCTGGAAGGTGGTCGGCGACTTCGGCGGGATCGGGAAGTGGCACCCGGACGTCGCCGGGGTCGAGGCCTCGGGCGGTAACGCCTCCGGCGGCACCCGCAAGGTGACGCTCAAGTCCGGCGGCACCCTCGTCGAGGGGCTCGACGAGTGGAAGGGCGACGCGCGCACCTATTCCTACCGGATGTCCGATCCGGACCTGAAGGCGCTGCCGGTCTCCTCCTACTCCGCCACGATCACGGTCAGCCCCGACGGCGCAGGCAGCAAGGTCTCCTGGCAGGGCCGCTTCTACCGGGGCGACACCGGCAACGAGCCGGAGGAGGCCCTGAGCGACGAGGCCGGCCGGACGGCGATGAACAGGTACTTCTCCAACGGACTGAAGGGCCTCAAGGCCGCCGTCGAGGGAGGCAGGTAGCGCCGATGCGTCGCGCCGCCGCCCTGCTCCTCGCGGCGAGCCTCGCCGGCGTCCCGGCGCGGGCGGCGACGGTCTACGTCGCGAGCCAGGGCGGGGCGCAGGTCGCGGCGATCGACGCTGGAAGCGGCACCCTCAGCGCGAAGGTGGCGTTGCCCCCGAACCCGGCGGTGGTGGCGGCCGGCGGCGGGGTCGTCTGCGCGAGCCATCCGGACGGGCGCTCGATCAGCGTGCTCGAAGGCGGCGTGAGCGGGGCTGAGCCCCGCCGCATCCCCGTTCCCGGCCAGGCCTTCGGCCTCGCGGTGAGCCGGGACGGGCGCACGCTCTATGTCGGCGACTGGTCGGGCGCGCGCGTTCTCAGCGTCGAGGCCGCCACCGGCTCGGTGCGGGGTGAGGCGGGGGTGGGCCGCGACCCGGCCAACCTCGTGCTCGGGCCGGACGGGCGGCTCTACGTCGCCGACCGGGAGAGCCGGCAGGTGAGCGTCCTCGACGCTGCCCGGATGGAGAGGATCGGCACCGTGCCGGTCGGCGAAGGCCCCTTCGCCCTCGGGCTTTCGCCGGACGGGCGGCGCCTCTACGTCGCGAACGTGCGCAGCGACGATCTCAGCGTAATCGACACCGCCACCCTGAAGGCGCTGGCCCGGGTGCCCGTCGGCCCCTCGCCCTACGGCGTGGCCGTCACCGCGGACGGCGCCCGCGTGCTCGTCACCAACCAGTATGCCGGCACCGTCTCGGTGGTCGATACGGCCGCTCTCGAGGTCGTCGCGACGGTGAAGGTCGGCGGCTATCCGGAGGGGATCGCGGTGGCGGGCGGGCGCGCCTACGTGGCGAACTGGTTCAGCGACGACGTCTCCGTGATCGACCTCGCATCCTTGCGCGAGACGGGACGCATCCCCGTCGCCGAGGGTCCGCGCAGCCTCGCCGTGGCGGAGGATCGACCGTGAGGGCCGCAGCCGTCCTCTGCCTCGTGCTGGCGCTCGCCGCCTGCGGCCGCGACGACGAGGGCGAGAAGCGCGCCGGGGGCGAGGGCTCGGTCGTCGCCACGACCTCGGAGACCGATCTCCCGGCCTGGCTCAACCCGACGGACGGCACCGATCCGGCCCGGTGGCTCGCCGGCCGCGAGGCGGGCCATGCCCTGCCGGCGGACGATCCGGCCGCGCGGGCGATGGCCGCTTCCCTGAAGACCGCGCAGGAGGGCTTCATCGAGGACCAGCGCATGATGGCCAACCGCACGGTGCAGCTCGGCCAGATGCTCGGCGAGATCGGCCGGCAGGAGCCCTACACCGCGCTCCTCGACGGGTTCGGCGCCATCGCGGCCCGGCGCGGGCGGCACAAGAGCCTCTACGGCGAGATGTGCCAGCACTACTTCAACGCCCGCGCGCAAGGCGCCGACCATGCCGCCGCGCTGGCCCGGCTCGGCGAGAAGAACACCCCGGAGGCGCGGCCATGACCGCCGGCGCGGGCCGGGACGTTCAGGCCATGGGTCCGGGGCAGCTCCTGATCGTCGATGACCACCCGGTGGTGCTCCAGGGCTTCCGCCAGCTCGCCGAGGCCGCCGGCATCGCGGTGCTGCACGAGGCGCGGGACGTGGTCTCCGGCTACCGCAGCTTCCACAAGCACCGCCCCGGGCTCGTCGTCACCGATCTCGGCTTCGGCGACGACGGTCTCTCGGGCCTGTCGCTGATCCGGCGGGTGCGGGCGCTGGAGCCGGCGACGCGCATCCTCGCCTTCAGCATGCACGACGACCCCGTGATCGTCTCGCGGGCCCTGGAGAGCGGGGCGCTCGGCTACGTGCTCAAGGATGCCCGCGGGCCCGATTTCGTCGAGGCGCTGACGCGGGTGCGGGCGGGCGAGGTCTATCTCGACCACCGGCTCGCCACCGAGGTCGCGATGCTCAACGCCGGCGCCCGGCCGGCGCCGCTCGCGCGGCTCAACGCCCGCGAACTGCAGATCCTGTCGCTCCTGAGCCGCGGGCGGTCCTATGATTCCATCGCCGACAGCCTGAGCCTGAGCTACCGGACCGTGGTCAACGCCGGCTCAAGCATGCGGCGCAAGCTCGGCGCGGGCAGCCTCGCCGAGCTCATCCAGATCGCGCTCGCCCACGACGACGTGTCGTCGTGAGCCTCCGCCTCATGCCGCCCGCGTCAGGGCGGGGGCCGGCGTCTCGACGACCTCGTCGGTATGGACCTCGAAGAGCCGGAGCGGGGCCGGGCCGAAGCTCGTGGTGAGCGCGCAGTCGGTGGCGTCGCGCCCGCGCGCCATGGGGATGCGGCCGATCCGCGGCTCGTTGTGCCGGGCGTCGAAGGCGTACCAGCGCCCGTCGAGATAGACCTCGAACCAAGCCGAGAAGTCCATCGGGTCGGGCAGCGGCGCGATGCCGATGTCGCCGAGATAGCCCGTGCAGTAGCGCGCCGGGATGTTCATGCAGCGGCACAGCGCGATCGAGAGATGCGCGAAGTCCCGGCAGACGCCGACCCGCTGCTCGTGGGCCTCGAAGGCGGAGCGGGTGGCGTCGGCCTGCTGGTAGTCGAAGCGCAGCCGCCGGTGCACGTAGTCGACGATGGCCTGGACGCGGGCCCAGCCCTCCGGGGTGCCCCCGAACTGCGACCAGGCGAGGCCGGAGAGCTTGTCGGTGTCGCAGTAGCGGCTGCCCATGAGGAAGACGAGCACGTCGTCGGGCAGCGCCTCCACCGGGAACTGCCGGGCCTGCGGCACCACGGGGTCGTGCAGGCCGGAATCGCGGATCAGGAAATCGGCGGACATCGTGATGCCGCCGGCCGGCGCCACGATGCGCGTGCAGCGGTTGCCGAACCCGTCGATGTGATGGTGCGCCTCCACCGGCGGGTCGAAGGCGATGATCTCCGGCGTCGCGAGGTCCGCTTCCCGTGAGGGGTGGACACTCAGTAGCAGGTTCATCGGCGTCGGCCGGACCGTGTCCAGGGCAATCGTGTATCCGGTTCGAATGATCATGGTCTCGTGTCCGCGCCGCACCCTATTCGGATCAGAACAGCCACGGTGAAGCTCCGTTCCCGCGGAAACGGCGCAACGGACGGCAAGCAATGCTCAAATGTTCGGCACTCTTGGGCGGCGGCACGCATCCATGACTCGATGAATGCGCGGGTCGGGATCGCCTTGAGCCTGCGGAACGCCCAGCGGGAGCGCGGCCTCTCGCAGGAGGAACTCGCGCATCCGGCTCAGGTCCACCAGACCTATCTCAGCGGCGTCGATCGCGGGAAGCGCAGCCCGACAATCGCCGCCCTCGACCGGATCGCATCCGTCCTCGAGATGGACATCGAGCAACTCGTCAGACGGCGCTCAGCCTAAAAGCGAGGTGGATCCGTTGCAGGGCTATGCTAGGCCTCACCACAAGGCATAACTCGCTACTTGCGATTAATTGCACAACATCTGGTAGTGGTGCTATTTCGGTGGGGCCACCTCGCCGATCCGCTGTCGGCATCAATCCGCCGAGGCACCCGCATCCTCTCGGCTGGCCTCGCGTAACCCCGCACATCATCTCGTCCGGCAACGGCCGCTGTCTGAGACTAGTTTCTTGATAGCTATCCACCCTCAGCAGGACAGCCGAACAGGGCTCTGGCCACCTTGAACGGCTCGACGGGCTTCTCGCAATGCGGGACGCCGCTGAACGGCGCGGGAACGTGCTGAGCGTCGTACCCGGTGGCGAAGACGAACGGGATGCCCCGGACCTGCAGGGCTTGCGCGACGGGATAGGCCATCTCGCCGCGCAGGTTGATGTCGAGCACCGCCGCGTCGATCTCGGGCGAGAGTTCCAGGAGATGAAGCGCTTCCTCAACCGAAGCGGCCGGGCCGAGCACCTGCGCGCCCGCGCTCTCGAAATCGGACCGCATCTCGTCGGCGATGAAGTACTCGTCCTCGACGACCAGGATCCGCCGGCCTGTCAGGTTGGCCGTTCCCATCGCTATCGTGCCTCCGCACCCCGCTTGTCCAGCGGCAGGTCGAGGACACAACGCAGACGCGCGTCCTCCAGTTCGAAGCTTGTTCGAGCCCCCAACGCGTAAGGCAGCGCCCGCTCGATCAGCTCGCGCCCATACCCGCCGGACTTTTTGGCCGAGCCATGCTCCTCGCGGGGGCGCTCGATGCCCTCCTCGACCCATTCCAGGATGAGGCGGCGGCCCTCGTCCTCCTCGACGGTCCATGTCACGAAGAGCTGCCCGTGCGCAGCCGCGAGTGCCCCGTACTTGCGGGCGTTGGTGGCCAGCTCGTGGATCGCCAGCGCCAGGGTCTGGACGGTCGAGTTTCGCAATGTCACCTCGGGCCCGTCGACCTGGATGCGCTCGGCCATGCCGCCGGCACCCAACGCATCGAGCTCCGAGCGCACCAGGCCGCCGAGCGTGATCCGCTCCTGGCCCGAGCGGGAGAGCAGGCCCTGGACGCGCGAGAGTGCGGCGAGGCGCTCGTTGAAGGCGGTCCGGAACTCCTCCAGGCCATCGCTGGCGTCCATCGTCTGGCGCGCGATGGAGCGGACGACGGCGATCAGGTTGCGGGTCCGGTGCTGCAGCTCGGCGACCATGACCTGCTGGCGTTCCTGGAGCTTGCGCAGGTCGTCGATGTCCGTCGAGGTGCCGAGCCACTCCAGCAGGCGCCCTTGATCGTCGCGCAACGCCGTCGCCCGCGTCTGGAACCAGCGATAGCGCCCCTCCGGCGCGTGGCAGATGCGGCCCTCCATCTCCAGGCGGCCGGTGCTCTGCGCGTCCTGCCAGAACGCGACCGCCGTCTCGCGGTCGTCGGGATGGAGGGCCTTGAGCCAGCCCGTGCCGCGGCTCTCCTCCTCGGACAGGCCGGTGTAGGCGATCCATTGCGGGCTGGCCCAGGTCCAGTGCCCGCCGTCCACCGCCCGCCAGACGAGCTGCGGCACGCCCTCGATCAGGGCCCGCTGCCGCACCTCGCTGGCGCGCAGCGCCGCCTCCGCCTGGAGGCGCGCCGTTACGTCGACGAAGGTCACCACGACGCCGGCGATGTAGTTGTCGACGCTGCGGTAGGGCAGCACGCGGACCATGTAGCGGGCCCCGGTCTCCGCGTTCTCGACCTCGCGCTCCGCCGGCGCCAGGGTGCGCAGCACCCGTCGCGCGTCCTCGGCCAGCTCGTCGTAGGAGACGCGGGCCTTGATGTGGCCGATGGGCCGGCCCTCGTCGGACCCGATCAGGTGGAAGATCTCGGCGGCGGCCGGTGTGAAGCTCACCACCTTGAGGTCGTTGTCGAGGAACACGGTCGCGATCTGCGTGCTTTCGATGAGGTTCTTCAGATCGCTGTTGGCCCGCGCAAGCTCGTGGACGCGGTGGCCGAGCTCGCCGTTGACCGTCGTCAGCTCCTCGTTGATCGACTGCAGCTCCTCCTTGGAGGTCTGAAGCTCCTCGTTGGCCGCCTGCAGCTCTTCGTTGAGGGCCTGATACTCCTCGTTCGAGGCCTTCAGCTCCTCGTTGGTGGTCTCGAGTTCCTCGTTGGTCGCCTGGAGCTTGTCGCGGGTGCTGCGCAGCTCGGCCTCGAGCCGCTGCGTGCGCTCGTGCCGGTCAGAGGGGCCGACAAGTCCGCTCTCCGATGGCAGCCGGGCGCCGTCGCGGAAAAGAACGAAGAAGCCGCCGGGCTGCCCCCCCGCGGCCTGGATCGGCTCGACGACGAGGTCGACGGCGAGGCTGTGGCCGTTCTGGCCGACGCGCAGGCCGTCGACCTGCACCGTTGATCCGCCCTCGGCGGCCTTCGCCAGCGCCGAGCGGACCGAGGTCCGCATGTCCGGATGCGCGAGCTGAAGCAGGTTGAGGCTCGCCGCGCCGCCGGCCGGATCGATGAACCGCCCCGTGCGCCCCGAGAAGTGCAGGACGTTGTAGTCCTCGTCGATGATCACGTAGGCCGGGGCGAAACGCTCGGCGAAACGCTCGGCCCGGCGCGTCAGCCCGGTGGCCATGATGAGCGGGCTTGTGGCGCCGACGCTCGGCGTGCCCGAAGGATTCGGGATGGCGGTGGTCAGGGGAAAGTTCGGAAGGACGCGCTGGCTGGTCTCGAGGCGGCGGAAGATGCGCGAGCGTCCGCCGATCGAGGCGAAGAGCTTGGTGTGCCGCGAGGCGTTCTCCGAGTTGCCGAGAAACAGGATGCCGTTCGGCTTGAGCGCGAAGTGCAGGAGCGGCATGACCTGATCCTGCAGGTCGGTGTCGAGGTAGATCAGCAGGTTGCGGCACGATACGAGGTCGATCCGCGAGAAGGGCGCGTCCTTGATGATCGAGTGCTGCGAGAAGATGCACATCTCCCGCAGTTCCTTGACGACGCAGTAGGTGTTGCCCTCGCGCACGAACCAGCGGGCCAGGCGTTCGGGCGAGAGGTCGCCGGCGATGCCCTCCGGGTAGCGGGCGGCGCGCGCCGCCGCGAGGGCGCGGCCGTCGAGGTCGGTGGCGAAGATCTGGATCTGCGGCACCACGTCGAGGGTGGCCATGTGCTCGCGCAGGAGGATCCCGAGGGAGTAGGCCTCCTCGCCCGTCGAGCAGCCGATGACCCAGATCCGCACCTGATCGCCCCGACCCTTCCCGGAGAAGAGCGTCGGAAGCACCTCCCGCTCGAGCCGCGTGAACTCCTCGGGATCGCGGAAGAAGCTCGTGACGCCGATCAGCAGGTCGTTGAAGAGCTGCTGCGCTTCCTCGGACCTGCTGCGCAGGATCTCGAGATAGGCCTGAACGTCCTCCGTCTGCACGACGTGCATGCGACGCTGGATGCGCCGGATGAAGGTGCCCGGCTTGTAGCCGTGGAAGTCGTGGCCCGTGCGGTTGCGCAGGGTCGCCGAGATCGGAGCGAGGACGGCCGAGATGTCGTTCTCGGTGATACGGGCAGACCGCCCGGTCTCGCGGCCGGTGATGCCGGCCACATAGGCCTCGATCCGCTCGGCCAGCTCCTCGACGGTGAGGATCGCGTCCGCGAGCGCGGCCGGGTCGTGACTGGTGGCCAGCTCGCCGCTCCGGCTCTCCGCCGTCGCCTCGGCGAGTGCGAGTCCTCCAGCCTCCTTGATGGCCTTGAGGCCGAGGGTGCCGTCGCTCGCCGTGCCCGAGAGGATGACGGCGAGGCTGCGGGTGTTCTCGTTCTTGGCCAGCGAGATCAGGAAGCTGTCGATCGTGCCGCGCTCTCCCACGCTCTGCTGCGCCGTCTCCTGCCGAAAGCGACCCGCCTCGATCGACAGGATGATGTTGGCGTCGGGCAGGTAGAGGTGCCCGGGCTCGGCCGGCTCGCCCTCGGTGATCGGCGTCAGCGCGTGGCCAGCCTCCCGCAGCGCCAGACCGAAGTGACGCTCGTCGAGAGCCTCGCGATGCTGGAGGACGATGATGACGGCGGCCTCGCCGTTGGCCGGAAGGAGTCGGAGAAGCGCTTCGAGGGAGCGCGTGCTCGCACCGGAGGCGCAGAGGGCGACGATGGCCGCGGCGCTGCCGTGGTCGTCCTGGCCCGGCTTCTTTGCCACTCTCGTTCTCCGCCGATCCCTTGCGCCGCGTGATCGCCGTCCCTGGACCGTCCCGCTAGTCCTCCTTATCCTCCACGGGCGCCTTCGGCGCTATGGAGCGGAGCACCGCGCGGCGGAGGGTGTCGGCGTACTCCCGGTACTCCATGGCCCGCGCGTCGTACATCTCCGCCACGGCGCGGCGGCCGCTGTGGCGGCCGTCCTCGGCCATGCGATGCACGAGCTCGGCGCGCTCCTCGATGATGCGCAGCGCGACGCGGATCGCCTCGTCGACCCGGCTCTCCTGCTCGGAGGCGAGGACGTCGGCGGTGAAGGCGTGACCGACCTGGCAGCGGAAGCGGAGCGGCTCGCCGACCTTGACGCGGGACAGGACGCCGCCGCAGCTCGGGCAGGTGAGCGCCGCGGGCTGCGCGAAGCGGCTCAGGACCGCCGTGTTGATCCGGCCGCCGGCGGCGATGTCGATCTCGAGGGAGAGCTCGGGCGGAACCGGGACCTGCGCGCCGGGGCGCTCGTGCGCGAGGTCGACGAGGGTCGGGCCGATCTTGGCTCCCGGAACGCAGAGGTCGACCATCGTCGCCTCCATCGCGCGCCGCGGCATGTCGGGGGAGGCGGCGTCGGCAGGGTCCTGGACCAGCGTGAAGCCGCCGCAGCGCTGGACCGCGTTGAGGCCCGCCGCCCCGTCGGAGAGAAGGCCGCTCAGGATCACGCCGATGACCCGCGGCCCGTGATTCACCGCCGCGGCGCGGAACAGGGGATCGATGGCGGGACGCGTCAGGTTCTCGCGCGGACCGTGCCCCAGCACGATCTGACGGTCGTGGATGAGAAGGTGGTGGTCGGGGGCGGCGGTGTAGATGCGGCCCGGCTCGATGGCCATGCCGTCCTCCGCCTGACGCACGGGCAGCGCGCTTCCGCTTCCGGCCAGGGTCGCGACGATCCCCGAGCCCTGGCTGGGCATGTGCAGGACGACGAGGACCGCGGCCGGCAGGTCCGCCGGCAGGCTCCCGAGGATGGCGCGCAGGGGCGGGAGCGAGCCGGCCGAGCCGCCGATCACGATGATGTCCCGGTTGCTCATGAATAGGTGTTACCGTCCAGGCCGTTGCGGGGCAAACAGCAACGCCGCGATGCTTGTTCCGGCTACAGACTTAGGCACAGTTGATATGGCAATATGGAGCGGAACGGGACATATGTGTCATGGCGAACTTGGCGACCATTGACCTCGAACGGGCTGAGCCAAGGTGCTGCGGGAAACGAAATTCACATAGGTTATTGCATCGAATTCACTGCCGATGTCGACAAGCGGGCCAATGACCAGCCCGTTTGTGCAGAAGCTGCGCCATGGCGCGTGCCTGACCGAAGAGGACGCTCTGCTCCTCGACCAGCTGGCGCGGCCCGTTCATGTCGCGCAAGCGCACCATGACATCCTGATGGAGGGCGATCCGCCCCATACCCTGACCCTGATCCTCGAGGGCTGGGCCTGCCGCTACAAGCAACTCGACGACGGCCGTCGCCAGATCATTGCCCTGTTCCTGCCGGGCGATCTCTGCGAGCCCTACGGCATCCTGCCCCACTTCATGGATCACTCGCTAGGCGCCATCACCGCCATTCGCTACGCGCGCATACGGCCGGACGAGATGCGCGCGCTGGCCCGCGCCAACGCCCGTATCGAGGAGGCGCTCTGGTGGGACATGCTCCTCCAGAGCGCGATGCAGCACGAGCAGACCGTGAGCTTCGGCCGTCGCCTCGCGGCGGAGCGTCTGGCCCACTTCATCTGCGAGCTTCGTCTGCGCCTCGCCCTCGTTGGCCTTGCGGACGAGACCGGCTTCGAGCTGCCGCTGATCCAGAGCCAGCTCGCCGACGCGATGGGCCTCACGGCCGTACACATCAACCGGACGCTCATGGAATTGCGCGCGGCCGGGCTCATCGAGCTGCAGCGCAAGCAGCTCACGATCCGCGACCCTGAAGCACTGCGCAACCTCGCCGTCTTCGATCCTGTCTACTTCCACCTGGATCAGCGTAAGGATTGCAACGGCTGAACGCCGTTCGCTCGCAGCGGTTGGAGGGATGTGCGGGCCGACCATCCGGCAGCGAGGATGCCATGATGCCAGCCGAGACCCCGACCGCCATGGCGGCACGCAATGCCTGGCTCGAGGCCGACAACGCCCGGTTGCGCCGGCTGCTCGAACGGCACGACGCGCCGGCCGAGCTGCGCCATCGGCTGCGCGCAACGCTCGGGCTGCTGCGCGAGATCATCCGGCGCTCGGCCGGATTTCGTCCCGAGGCCGCGGTCTATGCGGCCCATCTCGAAGATCGGCTCCTGTCCCTCGTGCGCATGCACGGCGCCATCGACCGCAGCGGCGAGGTCGACCTTCACACCGCCTTCGCGGACGAACTCGTGACCTATACCCTGCACGAAGGGCAGCGGCTGCGGCTGAGCGGCCCCGATATCCTGCTCCAGACCCGAACGGCGCAGACCCTCGGGCTCGCCATCCACGAGCTCGCGGTCAACGCAGTCGAGCACGGCGCCGGAACGGGCTCGGAGGGTCGCATCGACGTGTCCTGGCGTCTCGAAGACGGTGCACCGGACCCGATCCTGCGGATTCTTTGGAAGGAGACGGGCCTGACCGGCGTCGCCCCGCCGTCCCATCGCGGATTCGGCACGCAGGTGCTCGACGAGATGATGAGGCACAACCTCGATGCCGAGACCGAGCTCGCCTACGACCCCGACGGATTCCGTTATACCCTCGCCTTCTCGATGCCGCCCCACGTCGGGCGCAAGGCGGAGCCTCGGTGACGTCGGCAAGCCGAGCTGTTGCAGGCAGGCGGATGAACCGCGGAACGAAGTTTTATTGCGATCTAAAATTGCCTAATATTGGCAACAAGTTAGTTTCGATCCAGGGATCGGATGGTCCGGTTCCGCCACCCTCATACCTTGGCCGATCAGCACGTCCGCTTATCGCAGCTTGGCGACAATCTCCTCAGGGCTTGGGCCGCTTCCTCGACATCGACCCGTCCTCCGAGCTCGAAAGCCATACTAAAGGGCGGACCACTCCCGTGGGGGCGGATCAAAATCATGCTGGCGCCCTACGATGCCCAGCCCAAACTGGCCTTGGATTTCGGCGTCCGATCGGACATGAGCGATGCCCCCCTGACAGCGTCAGGCTGCCCCTGATCCTGACCGTCGCCGAGATGCCGGCGTGCGCGACACCATGGCTCGCGAAAGAGGCGATCGACGCTTTCAAACAGCCGGATCGTCGGTGGGGCGACACCGTGAAAGAGTGTGTGGTGAGGGGAAAGGCGAGCAACTGCTTACGAGGTGCTTACGAGCAATCGGCGGCGTGGATGTAAGCCTGCGCACCGACAAAAATCGTCTAACATCTGCAATAGGTTAGATGGTGAGCGCGCTGGGACTCGAACCCAGGACCTACAGATTAAAAGGACGTAGACGGATAAACTTGCCATCCCTTGCTCGGCAAAGAGTTAGGCATTAAAGTTTTGACAGAAAACGGCTTTCTCATCGACGGGCGCCGACATAGATAGCCATAGAAAGTCACTCGCTACTCCTTTCTGTGCGGACACAGTGCGGACATGGCTACATTCGCAAGACGGATCACTGAGACGTTCGCGAAGGGTGCTCCTCTACCTCCATCCGGTCAGACCATCACATATGATGCGGACCTCAAGGGCTTCGGACTGCGCGTCACTGCGGCAGGTGCACGTGCTTTCATTCTCAATTACCGAGCAGGTGGCACCGAAAGACGCCTGACCATTGGGCGCTACCCGGAGTGGTCGGCGGCAGCCGCTCGCAAGCGGGCGGAAACGCTGAAGCGGCGGATCGATGTCGGCGAAGATCCCATGGCTCGTCGGCATGAGGATAGAGCTGCCCTTTCCATGCGCGAGTTGGCCGCCCTGTATGAGGAGCGCCATCTACCGAGTAAGAGCCCTGCGTCGCAGCGGGACGACAAGAGCATCCTACGCACAATCATCCTGCCTCGGCTCGGCAGCGCCAAAGCGGCCAGCGTCAGATACGCTGACGTTGAGGACCTACACCGGACCCTGTCGCAGTTGACCCCCTACCGCGCCAATCGCGTGCTTGCGCTCCTGTCCAAGATGTTCTCCCTTGCCCTCAAGTGGGAGATCGTCACTACCAACCCCGCCAAGGGCGTCAGGCGAAACCCAGAGGAGGCACGGCAGCGGTATCTGACTGCATACGAACTTCAGCGTCTGCTCAGACAGCTCGTCGAGCACTCGAACCGTACAGCTGCCGATGCTGTGCTCCTGCTGCTCACTGGAGCGCGGCGCATGGAAGTGTTGTCTGCTACCTGGGCGCAGTTCGATCTCGTCGAAGGCGTGTGGACCAAGCCTTCGGCCAGCACGAAGCAGCGTCGACTGCATCGTGTGCCGCTCTCAAGCCCGGCTCTCGAGATGCTACGGGAGCGCCGCGCCGACGCACCAAGCTCCACCGTGGTTTTCCCAGGGCGCGACTGCGAGACCTCTATCACCGACATCAAGCGCTTCTGGGCCTCAGTCTGCCAGGACGCCCAGATCGACGGCGTGCGCCTCCATGATCTTCGTCATACATTCGCGTCCACGCTTGTGTCGGACGGGGCCAATCTACCGCTGATCGGGAGCCTGCTTGGCCACACGCAGGCGCAGACGACAATGCGATATGCCCACCTGTTCGATGAGCCTCAGCGCGCTGCAGTGGAGCGCCTTGGCAGTAGCATGATGGGTGTGCCCGGCCACCAGTCCAACTGAGACCGAGATACGCTTTCAGTCAGCCCATGCAATTTCAACTTTGTGCAATTAATTGCACAGTCAAGAGCAGGCATCTGGTGCCGCTTGGTACATTTTTTAGGACATGGGTTGACAAAGCGGAGGCATAATCTCAGCTTATGTTCACGCCACTGGTTGAGTGACTGCCGGACGTCGGGCTTAGCCGCACGATGTTGTGCATTTCTCGACCGAAGCCAAGGAGGGCTACGGCGACGACGGGTAATCCCGTCGGGCTGGCCCTCCGTGTCCAACGCCCGACGGCCATTCGATGTGGTCAAAGAGGCGATGGTCATGGTGCAGATTGGTGTTCTTCAGCAAAGAGAACTGTTCTCCGAACTCGTGGACCGAAGCGCGGCAGCGCGACTGCTGGGAGTGTCCGCACGAACGCTCGACCGTTGGCATCTTCTCCGCGTCGGACCACCGCGGATCCTCATCGGCCGTCAGGTCCGCTACCGCGTGAGTGCCATTGAGACATGGCTCTTGGCTCAGGAGGAGAAGCACCCTCGCCTACAAGACCGACAGCGTTGATGGGGCAACACCGTGCCTAACGGTAAGGTCCAGATTGCCCATCCGCTTCGAGCTGTTCCGACCGTTATGGTCGGTCGGGCGTGGCAACGCAGGGTTAGGCAGGATGCCGGTCAAGATCGTCCCCAAAGGCGCTTCTAACAAGAAAGAAACTGGGTCGAAAACCATCCTGTCACCCGAATTGCTAGAGGGGAAGGTTGCTGCACCCATCACGGTGTCAGACCCCTTCATCGACAAGATCAGCATTGTGGTGAAGCCTGCCAGTGAAGCCGAGGCCGTAGACATCCACAACGCCCTATGGGTTGCCTTCTATGACAAGGGGACCTTCAATAAGGCAGGTCCTGAGGCATCCAAGGGGTACCAGGACGCAAGGTTCGTCCACCTAGATAGCACCGCTGCTCGCCCTCTGATCCAGTACCGTGGCCACAACGGAAAGGCAGAGCTGATCCGTCTGGAGTTCAACCCGCGCAAGCTAGGGGAGGATGGTTTCGTTGAATTCGGCGCTTACATGGATAGCGTCGTACCGGATGGCTGGGAGTACGTGGTGACTAATGGGCATGTCACACGCATCGATGTTGCGGTGGATGTCACGGGCGTAAGGATCGGAGATTTACTGTGTCTCCCTAAGCAAGGCCTCACCAGCACGACTTGGGGTGTCGATGGGCATGCTCAAACCATCCATCTCGGGAAGAAGGGAAATCAGACCTCTATCTACAACGTCAAAGCCAAACGTCTGACGAAGAAGCAAAAATGGACAGGTCCGACCAAAATCCGCATTGAACGTCGGCTCAGGAACCCCGAGTTCCACGGCCTGGCTGACCTCGCCAAGCTCGCCAACCCCTTTGCGGGCCTTGTGATGACGAAGCCCCTCCCGCCGCCAGCGCCCGGTATGAAAACCTGGGAATGGGCCATGTTCGGGGACAGCGTTCAGGTGAGAGGCCTAACGGCAGCCCTTGCGCTGCTCCCCAAGGAGCGACGGCTCAAGTACCGAGCCTATCTCAAGTCCCACCCCCAGCCCTGGTGGCAACCCGCTGATCTCTGGGAGCACTGGCAGGAGATCGTAGAGGAATCCCGTCTCACAGCCTTCAAGCCTTGAGACCGCTGAGTGCGTTCAGCGGCAAGCTTCGCCGTACTGCAATTAAGGTCACATCCGGAACCGAAGGGGCGCCTACGATACCTCGGTTAAGGTCGTGACGAGCTGGGTCATGGCTTTCTGCCATGCGGGAGCCCGGTCCAGAAGCGGATCGACATCCACGACCTTGCCATCCGGGCCGAGCACGCGGGGAGCGCTCTTGTCGTACCGACGCACAGAGCCGCCGATCAAGCCCGCGAGGGTCTGAAGGTAGTGGTCTCCGGCCTCCCGTTGCCCAAGCCTCACTGCCGTGTTCCAGGCATCTCCGAACCAACCCCGGCCATCGATGTCGACGTAGCCGAGGGAGCCCGTGATGTCGGGCCCTGCCTGCCAGCGAAGGACGACCGATCGCCGAAACTCAGGGGTCACGCCGAGCTCGACCAAGCCGTCGAGGAAGGGCCGCAGCTTGGCGGAAAGACCGGGGCGACGCTGGTCGAGCTGCTCGTAGAACTCCGGCTCCGAGGCTGTGTAGGGTTTCGGTGAGGTACCCTTCTCGGCGGTGCCCATCCGGGTCGGCGCTTGAATCTGTACCCCCGCGTCGGGTGCGAAGAGGACGATCCCGCGCTCGACGAGCAACGTACGAAGGGGGATGCGGGGGACAACGAGAAGCCCCTCTCCGATATTCCAGATCGAGAGATCGACGAGGGCCAAGCCCACATGCAGGCCTGCGTGGAGCTGAAGGTGGTTGGTCAGCGCCTCGACGCCTTCCTGGATTCCATCACCGATGATCAGCACGAGGAACCGGCTCTGACGCAGTCGCCGTTCGACGGCGTCAACGAAGGACGCCTCATCGAGGTCGGAACTGTCCCGGACCATGTCCCAGAGACAGAGATCGGGACGCCGGGCCGCTTTTCGAGCGGCTTGCTCCAGGTCGTCGTAATGCCATGACCCGATGGCGCGGGCGTAGTCGAGGGCCTGCGCGATCACCTCCCGCCGCGCCTCCGGGTTCCGGAAGAGCTTGGCCTCACCGAGGACGATGCCTCCGCTCGGGGTCAGCCAGAGGTTGTCGAGGAAGCCTGCCGAGGTGGGCAGCTCGCGGCAGATCGAGATGAGCGGCGAGAAGGCGGGCTCGATCTCCGTGATGGGGATGACCTCGGGATGGCGGTGGATCAGGTCCTGGATGAAGGCCTCGCGCCGGTCTCCGCTCTCCACGTCCTTTCCGAGCATGACCCGCTGGAGGGGCTGGGCGGGACCCTCATCACGAAGCAGCGTCGGGACAGCATGTCGGGAGGCGAGTGACATGTTGGGCGTCCTCCAGAACGACGCTCCGTCAACAGCCCGCGTCGTCGTGATCGGCGCTGACGTTTATGACTCATAGTCTATGGAGGCAATCGGTCCGCTCGCGCCCATGGCCTCATGGATGTGCGGGTCCGTGTCGGCCTGAATCTGCAGAACGCCCGGCGGGAGCGCGGCCTCTCGCAGGAGGAACTCGCGCATCTGGCTCAGGTCCATCAGACCTATCTCAGCGGCGTCGAGCGCGGGAAGCGGAATCCCACCATTGCCGTCCTCGATCGCATCGCGTTGGTGTTGGGGACGGACATCGACCAGCTTGTGAGGCGGCGCCAGGCCTGAAATTATGTGAATGCCTTCCACACGGGTCTACCGACCCCTCGAAACTGTCGCATCTGATCGTGCAATTAATTGCACTAATGGCGGGGAAGCGCCTAGTTTCTGTGCCGAGGGCTAGCACGGAAGCGGACCTCGCATCATCGCCTGCTATCGACCCATGCCGGACTTTCGGAGAGGCGCTTGGCCTTCCTGAAAGCGGTCGTTCGCCACTCGCCAGCGGAAGGCTCAGATCAGAGGTCGGGGCGAATGACGCGGTAAGATCAGCTATCGCGCCCGCCAGAGCGATCCGACGAGGCCGAGGTTGGCGAGGCTTAGGGCGAGCAACAGCCACCACAGGGCATTCGGGCTGGCGTGGGTTAGCACGAACGCGCCGGCTGGCGGGGCGAGCGCCTGCGCGATCAGCCCCGGCCGGGCCAAGCGGCCGACCACAAGCGGGTAGCGCACGGGGCCAAACAGGGCCAGGGGCACCGTCCCTCGCGCAATCGAATAGATCCCGTTGCCGCCGCCGTAGAGCACCAGCCAGACCCCCACACCGGGGAGGCCAAAGGCGAGCAGCACCAAGCCGAGGGCGACCAGACCCAGGGCGGCGGTCAGCGTCCACAACGGATGGTGCTGGCCCTTGAACGACATCTCCACAATGCGGGCGCCGACCTGTGCCGGACCGATCAGCGCCCCGTAGGAGACGGCCGACGCCAGCGCGACGCCCCGCGCCTGCAGGAGCGTCAGCAGGTGCACCGACACCAGCGACATGATCGCGCCGCCGAGGATCAGCACCCCGGCGAACAGGAGGAACGCCCGCCTTTCCGCGCCGGACAGCGGTCCGGTGTCGGCCGGGTGGTGACCCGTCGCCGCCGGCAGCGCAGGGGCCGTCGGGATCAGCAGCAGCACCAGTGGGAGGGTGACCGCGAGGTGCAGTCCTGCGTAGGCCAGGCAGGCGCCACGCCACCCGACATGCGCGACCAGGAACGCCGAGAGGGGCCAGCACACGGTGCTCGCGAACCCGCCCCACAGGGTCAGCGACGTGATCGCCGGCCGCGCTTCCGCGCCGTAGAGCCGGCCGAGAGTGGCGAACGCCGGATCGTACAGCCCGCAGCCCATACCGAGGCCGAGCAGCAGCCAGCCGGCGAGGTAGACCGGCAGGACCGGGGCGAGGGCTAGCATGGTCAGCCCGGCCGCGAGCAGGAGTGCCGCCAGCGCCAGCACCGGGCGGCCGCCGTGACGGTGGATCGCGGCGCCGACATGCGGCGAGGCGAACGCGGCGACCAGCAGGCCCAGGGACAGGCCGCCGACCACCCCGGCAAGCGGCCAGCTTGTGCTTTCCGCGACAGGGCCGGCGAGGACCGCCGGCAGATAGAAGGACGATCCCCAGGTAAGGATCTGCACCACGCCGAGGGCGGAGATCACCGGCCAGCGCCGGGCCTCGGACACGGGCCGCCTACCGGGTTCCGAGCAGCGGCAGCCAGGCTGCGAGCGCCAGCAGCGTGACCAGCAGCACCGGCGGGGTGATGACCAGCCCGACCTTCATGTACTGGCCCCAGGTGATCCTCTGGCCCTTGCTGTCGAGGACGTGCAACCAGAGCAGCGTGGCGAGGCTGCCGATCGGCGTGAACTTCGGCCCGAGGTCGCAGCCGATCACGTTGGCGTAGAGCATCAGCTCGTGGGTCAGCGGCGACAGGTCCGGCGCCTGCTGGATCGAGAGCGCCCCGATCAGGACGCTCGGCATGTTGTTCATGACGGACGACAGGATCGCGGCGGCGAAGCCGGTGCCGACGGTGGCGACCCACGGGCCGTGCAAGGCGAGCCAGGTCAGGCTCTTCGCCAGCTCGTCAGTCAGGCCGGCGTTCCGGAGGCCGTAGACCACCAGGTACATGCCGAGGCTGAACAGGACGATCTGCCAGGGGGCTCCGGTCAGCACCTTGCGGATCGGGATGGTCCCACCCCGGTTGGCGAGCAGCAGGAGCACCGCCGCGCCGGCACAGGTGACGGCCGACACCGGCACCCCGAACGGCGCGGTCACGAGGTAGGCGAGCAGGAGCACGCCCAGCAGCGGGAACGCCGCCCGGAACACCAGCGGGTCGCGGATGGCCTCGGCCGGGCGTTCCAGGGCCTCCACGGGGTAGGCCGCCGGCACGTCGCGCCGGAAGTAGGCCCACAGCACCAGCAGGGTCGCCGCCAGGGAGACGAGGTTCACCGGCACCATCACGGCCGCGTACCGTCCAAACGTCACGTCGAAGAAGTTCGCCGAGACGATGTTGACGAGGTTGGAGATCACCAGCGGCAGGGAGGTCGAGTCGGCCACGAACCCGCAGGCGACGATGAAGGCCAGGGACGCCGCCGGCTTGAAGTCGAGCCGGAGCAGGATTGCCAGCACGATGGGGGTGAGCAGCAGCGCCGCGCCGTCGTTGGCAAACACGGCGGCGATGGCCGCGCCGAGCAGGATCACCAGTGGGAACAGCCGCCGGCCCCGGCCGCCGCCCCAACGGGCGATGTGCAGGGCGGCCCAATGGAAGAACCCGGCCTCGTCCAGCAGCAGCGAGATGACGATGAGCGCCACGAACGTGAAGGTGGCGTCCCAGACGATGTGCCAGACCACCGGGATGTCGCCCGGATGGATCACGCCCGTGGCGAGGGCGACGCCCGCGCCGGCCAGGGCGCTCCACCCGATCCCCAGGCCCTTGGGCTGCCAGATGACGAACACGAGGGTGACGAAGAAGAGGGCGAGGGCGAGCATCCGGGCGGTTTCTTCTTGTTGGCAGGCGTGCGGCTCAGGCGGTGGCGACGCGGCGGCCGTGCTCGTCCACCACCCGCTCGCCGTCCTCCTTGACGAACTCGCCCTGCTGCACCGGCAGGAGGTCCAGCACGGCTTCGGACGGCCGGCACAGGCGCACGCCCTTGGGCGAGACGACCAGCGGGCGGTTGATGAGGATCGGGTGCGCCTCGATGGCGTCCAGAAGCTGCGCATCGGTCAGCGCCGGGTCGCCCAAGCCTAGCTCAGCGAATGGCGTTCCCTTCTCCCGCAGCACGTCGCGGGTGCCCAGGCCGGCGCGGGCGAGGAGCTGCACCAGCAGCGCCCGGCTCGGCGGGGTCTTCAGGTACTCGACCACATGCGGCTCGACGCCGGCGTTGCGGATCATCGCCAGGGTGTTGCGGGACGTGCCGCACTCGGGATTGTGGTAGATCACGACATCGAACGGCTCAGGCATGGGCGGTCTCTCCGTTTGGGGGGCAGCACGTGGCCAGCGCCGCCATCGCCGGGGCACAGACTTCCGGGCGGCCCTGGCAGCAGTCGCGCATGAGGAAGGCGATCAGGTCGGACAGCACCGGGTAGGCGGCGCTGTAGATGATCGAGCGGCCTTCGCGCCGCGAGGCGACCAGCCCGGCGTGGCTCAGTTCCTTGAGGTGATGGGACACGGTGGCGGCCGAGACGCCGACCGCCTCGGCCAGCACGCCCGAGGCCATGCCGTCCGGCCCGGCGGTCACGAGCGATCGCACCAGGCGCAGGCGATGCTCCTGCGCGAGGGCCGCGAACGCTGCGAGGGCTTGCGGTTCGTGCATTTGCGATACAATCTTCAAATTACTGCTTGAACGTATTAGAAAGCCGCCCCTTGGACAAGCCCGCCCTGCCCTTCGCCGATGGCCTGCCGAACCTGAGCCCGGCGCACTTCGTGGTGCCGACCCGCGAAGGCGTGCGGGCGGCAGCGCCGTTCACCCACGCGCCCCGGTTCCTGATCCTCTACGGCTCCCTGCGCGAGCGCTCGTTCAGCCGCTTCCTGGCCCACGAGGCGGCGCGCCTGCTGGAGGCGATGGGCGGCGAGGTGCGGATCTACGATGCGCACGGCCTGCCGTTGCCGGACGACAGCACCGCCGACCACCCGAAGGTGCAGGAGCTGCGGGAGCTGTCGATCTGGTCCGAGGGGCAGGTCTGGGTCAGCCCCGAGCGGCACGGCAACATGACCGGCGTGATGAAGAGCCAGATCGACTGGCTGCCCCTGTCCGAGGGCTCTGTCCGGCCGACCCAGGGGCGCACCCTTGCCGTGATGCAGGTCTCCGGCGGCTCGCAGAGCTTCAACGCGGTGAACAGCCTGCGCCTGCTCGGCCGCTGGATGCGGATGATCACCATCCCGAACCAGTCGTCCGTGCCGATGGCCTACAAGGAGTTCGACGACGCCGGCCGGATGAAGCCGGGGCCGCTCTACGACCGGGTCGTGGACGTGTGCGAGGAGCTGATGAAGTTCACGCTCCTGACCCGCGAGCGGGCCGATGACTTGGTCGACCGCTACAGCGAGCGGAAGGAGCGCGAGCCGGATCGGCTGAGCGCGGTGGCCGCCGACATCGGCTTTGTGAAGCGCTGAGAGCGGGCATGCGGGCCGGCAAGCGAGGTCCGCTTCCATGCGCTTACTGTCCAGAAGCTGAACGGCAGGAAGCCATCCTTCTCGGTCATTGCCGTCCAAGGCTGCCACATCCGCTTCCAGGTGTGTTGAGAGCAAAAATTGCATAACCAGGGCAACAAGTTAGTATCGATCTAGGGATCGGATGGTCCGGTTCTCCCCGCCTATGCCGGGAGAACATCGTGACATCACTCATGATCCCTCATGCCCTGCCGTTGGTGGGCTCTTCTGCCTCAGATGCGGTTCGACCTCTCGCCGTTGATCACTGGCTCGTCAGCAGCCTCCTGCAGAAGGCCATCCGCCGGGGGGATGCCGATCTCGCTGCTCGGGCCGCGCTCACCCTCCTCGATCTGCGAGGCTCGACCATCTGGCGCCGCTTCATGGTCATCGCCTTCGAGGACGTCGGGGCGGGTTGCGTCGAAGCGCTCGCTGATGTGGTCGCCTTCGGGACGGACAAGGACCTGCGCGCCAAAGCCGGTTCCGACGCCCAGGTCGCTGTCTGGTTGGCCCGTCGTCTGGCACTGGCAACGAAGGACCGCTCGTCGGACTACCTGATCTGCTCGGCTCGCAATCATCCCTCGCTGGAGGAGGCCCGCGAGACCATCGGGAGCCGGACGGTCGCCGATCGCATCGGCATGGTCATGGACGAGAGTGTGCCTCTGCCGGTTCGGGCCACCGCGGCATGGTATGCCTCAGGGATCGAGTGGACCGGCGAGAAGCGCGTCGGTCGGGGTGACCTGTCAGGGCTCATCAACGCCTTCCGGCTGCTCGGCGTCCCGGACCGGCTCGCAGCAGTGACCCGCACGGCGGCCCTTCGCACACGCGAGCCCATCACCTTGATGGTGCCCTTGATCTGGCTGTCGGCCTTTGGTGGCGAGCACCCCAGCGTTCGCGAGACCCACACCGCCCCTTCGCCGATGCTGGGCGAGATCCCCGCCTATGCCTTCGACAAGCACACCCGCATCGGCAAGCGCGCGATCACGCTCCTGTCTCGGGAGAACGAGGCGGTGCGGACCTGCCTGGAGCACCACGTCCCCGAATTCCGCCACCGCCAGACGGCGTGGGTCGCGGCCTTCTACGCCGATGCCACTCCGATCACGCGTCGGCTCACCTGGGACCAGTCGGAGGCGCTCGAAGCCCTCGGCATGGAGAACGACCTTATGCGCGAGGGCGTGCCTCAAGCGGGAGTGGTGCCACTGGTCGATGCGATCCGGGCGAACCTCGATCACCTCAACGAGATCCGTGGCCGCCTGTACGCCGCGTCGATGGCAGGCGGGGAGACACGCTGATGCGCGTCCCCGTCGCGATTACCCCGGATAACCCTCTCTTATCGGAGCCTTCCCAGCCGGCCGATCGAAGCTTGGCCATTGACGATAATTGCACACAGGTCCGTGCAATTAATTGCATGACTGCACCTGATCAGGTCTCCAAATTCGTCCGGCTCAGCCTCTCTCCGAACACCCGGAGAGCCTACCTTTCTGATATTGATCACTTCGCCGGCTGGGGTGGGGTGATCCCCTCCTCCGCCGAGACAGTCGCACGCTACCTTGCTGATTGTGCCGGGACGCTCCGCATCGCCACATTAAAGCGGCGCTTGGCGAGCATCACAAAGGCGCATGCGGCGATCGGAGCGCCGACGCCCGTCAGCGATGAGATCGTGCGGGCGACACTCAGGGGCATTCGCCGATCGAGGAGCGTTCCTCGCAAGGAGGCCAAGCCCCTCCTACGGGAGGAACTGTTTGCAGTCCTCGACGGGATGGGTACGGCCACGAGGGATGTCCGGGACCGTGCCCTCTTGCTGATCGGCTTCGCGGGCGGGTTCCGCCGTTCTGAGCTGGTCGGGCTGGACCATGCCGACATCGAGCCCGTGCGTCAGGGCATCGTCATCCACCTTCGCCGATCGAAGACGGATCAGGCTGGAGAGGGACGCCGCGTCGGCATCCCACATGGTCGGACCCGTCACGGCCCTGTTCAGGCGCTCGATCGATGGATCACGCTATCCTGCAGAACGCGCGGGCCGCTGTTCTCGCCGATCACGCGCGGCGGGAGCGTGGGTGCGGAGAGGCTGTCAGGGGAGGCCGTGTCGGTGATCGTCAAACGGCGGGTTGCTGCCGTCGGCATCGATCCAAACTCCTACTCCGGTCACAGCCTGAGGGCCGGCTTCGCGACGAGTGCCGCTCAGATAGGAGTGCCGTCGTGGAAGATTCGAGCGCAAACCGGACACGCATCAGATGCCATGCTTGCCCACTACATAAGAATTGGCGAAATATTCGTTGAAAATCCGGCCGGTATCTTGTTGTGAGTCTCCAAGCCAAATCGCGATCGATCACCGTAGATAACTGTTGCAGCTTCACGCCATTTGCGGACCATCATTTTTGGCCGCACATAGTTTGGCTCTTGAGCCAAAGTCGGACAGACTTGCAGTCCGTATGAACCTGGGCGGCCACAACATGTTGTGATTCGGCTGAAGCAAAATCAGGCGGTGTCCGGCGTGCGAGGCTCGCACGAAATCAGGCACCGCCTGTCTCAACCGGCCGCTGAACGACGTTCGCGACGGCGGTGCATGGCGACGCCGGAGCGCATCCTCTCGCGAGGTTCGGGAAGCGCGGGCTTGCGGCCACCTAGTGGTAGCAATGGTACCGGAGCCAAGGCAACTCAGATGCCTTCCGCCGTCTGGCATTGGCCATGGATGTCGAGGTACGTCAGCAGCGTGAAGCAAAGCGCGATTACGCCACACGTTTCTCGACGCCACCCCATCAGGACGTCCAGGGCTTTCCGCCAAAGTGATTCGTGCCTATTTTGTTCTTAGTTTTGGGATGGATCACGCCCGATGTCGCTAGACGTGTCGCTGCTGAGTACGGCCCTGATCGCAGGGGGCAGGCTGGTCGCCGATGCGACCGTGAAGGAGATGACCAAGGACGCCTATCAGGCCCTGAAGGGGAAGGTTGGAGACCTGTTCGGGCGCCGCGCGGCCAAGGCGACGCAGAAGTTGGAGGCTGCCGAGACCCGGGACGAAGGCAAGGCGGAACTGGCGCTGGCCATTCCTGACCTCCGGCCTGACGAGGCCGAGGAGCTTCAGCCTGTGTTGCAGACCTTCTTGGACGCGATGCGCCAGGACGGGGCCGCCCGCGAAACCATCGCGCACGCGAGGATCGCGCTGGACCTCGACGTCGGCGGCAGCGTGCTGATCGACAACGTCGAGGATGCACGGGAAATCGGCGTCCGATCCCGGTCGGACGGCGACTTCACGTTCAGCAACGTCAAGATGGATCCGGGCAACCGCTCGGGAAACTGAGTGGCGCGCCGTGGAATCCACACGGCGCGCCGCATCGAACGTCCGAACAGGTCGTCAATAACACCTCGATCAATTCAAGTTCCGGGCGCGATACCTTCTTCGCTTTGCCCGGCAGCTCGCCGACCTACGCGTCGGTGGCAGTCGATCTTGATGTCTTCGCTACGTTGGTCGCGGAGAAGATGCGGGTCGGTGCACCGCCCAGCATATCTATCATCACCCCGAGCGACGGACCGCCGTCGTCGGACCCGCTAGAAGAGTTTTTCGACAAGCGGATCGACCGGCTCCGTGACCAAGCCGCCGAGGTTGATCCGAACGTGGCCCTACGGGGGTTCCAGGAACTGCTTGAGGAGCTTCCGGTCTCCGCCAGCGGCGCGATCCGCTTCCGCGTGAAAGCGAACATCGGTCATCGGCACCTCGCGCTCGACGACGGCGAGAGCGCCAGTCGGTGGCTGCTCGATGCTTTCGACGAGGCACCCACGGACCAGCGTGCCGTGGCAAACCGCGCGCTCGCCTATTTCGTGCGCGGCAAGGCGCGCGCCGCTTATGACTATGCTGCTGAGGAGTTGCGACGGGACCCGACGAACAAGACCCTCGCCTCCTACCTGCCTCAGTTTGCCGTCCAACTCCCCGAGATCGAACATCCACTCGCCGATGTCCCGGAAGGCATCCGCGGGTGCGAAGAGGTGGCCGCCGGGGAAATTGCCTTCCATCGCGGGCGCGAAGACCGCCCTGTATGGTGGGGGTTGGCCCGGCGGGGCTTGGAACTGTTCCCGAGTTCGAAGCATCTGGCGTTCGTTTTCGCCCTCGCGGATCTCGACGAGATCAGCCGCGACGAGCGCGTACAGCGTACCCACCTGCCGACCGAGGACCAGCGTCGGCGGCTTCAGTTCGCCGTCGAGGTGCTCGACGCGCATTGGACGGCCAGACAGTTCAGCCTGCGGAGCCGCTTCGAGAATGGCGTCGAGGCGCTCGTGGGTGCCATGATCGCCCACCACATCCTCAACGATGGCGAGAGGGCGGTCGAGAGGGCGACGCGGATTGCGGATGCCGGTTTCGCGGAGCACGATGTGCTTCTGAACGCAGTCATGGTCGCACTCTCGTACGGCGATATGGAACTCGGGCGCCGCCTGATCGACCGCCTTCCCAACGACGCCAATTTGGCCTTCCATGCCGGCTACATCCACGTGCAGGACGGACGATGGGATCTGGCAGCCGAGCGCTTCTCGGTCGCGAACGTTCCGGACTTCGAGCGACCGGTGGTCGACGCCATATGCCGCTTGGCGGAGGTGAGAGCACGATCGGCGGACGCGCCAGTCCTCGAAGATCTCGTGACCGAATTCGCCCATAGCCCGCGAGCGCTCGTGCTCGTTTCTCGCGTCGCGACCGAGACCGGCAACGTCGCGTTGGCCGAGCGCGCCTATAGGGACGCGCTCGCTTGCGTAGATGCCGACACGCACATGGCCGGCCGGCTGATGGTGGCAAGCCTCGCCCGTGATCTCGGCACCCCGTCCGATATCATCGAGCTGCTGGACGGCCACGTGCCGGCCCAGGGATACGAGCGGGAGAACGCGTGGCTCGCCATCGCGCACGCGAACGAGCGGCCTCATCGTCCCAGGAACCTACGTTTCTTCGAGAGCCTGCCGGCGACGGTCCGGTCGAGCCATGAGATGGCGCGGGCCCATGCCAGCGTCTTGCTCGATCTCGACAAGGTGCCCGATGCGCTTGCCCTGCTGCGTCGCCTGCGCGCCGCCGAGGAAGACGATACCTACGTGACGTTGCGTCTTGTCGAGGCGATGCGGCGCTCCGGTCAGGCGAAGGCCGCTCGCAAGCTCCTGAGGTCGGTACCGCTCGAACGCATGAAGGGAGCGCCCGAGCATGCGATGATGCTGATCGCGCAGGTCGCCGCGGCCGGGAATCGAGAGGACGCTTACGCAGCGGCTTATGACCTCGTCAGGAAGCACCCCGACCGCGCCGATGTCTCCCTGGGGTACGTCGGCCTCGGGCTTCTCCGGAATGGGGGACCGGGCTTCCGGATGAAGGAGGCCGGCCTGGGCGCGTTCGTCGCGCTCGAAGGACCTATGGGGGCACGTCGGTCCTTTGCCATCGACGAAGGACCCGAGTTCTTCGGCATTCCGGTTGAGACGCCGGGCAGCCCCATCGCGAGGCTCGTCACAGGCAAGCGACAGGGCGATACGTTCGAGATCCCGAAAATGGGAGCCGACCCCGAGACCTGGACGGTCGCGTCGGTCCACGGAAAGTACCTTCAGCTCCACCATCAGATCATCGACGAGTTCGAGATCCGGTTCCCCGGCACGCCGGGACTGTCGCGGTTCACCATGCCGGAAGGTGACGTCTCGGCGGCGCTGGCGATGGTGCGAAGGTCTGCGGAGCATAACGAGCGAACCGCCAGGCTCTACGTCGATCAGCATCTGCCACTGACAGTGGTGGCCCGTGCGCTCGGGGGCGATCCGGTCGGCTTTGCGCAGTACGTGAGGACGCTCGGCGCAGACGTCACCACCTGCACGGGCGACGGCAAAGAACGAGAGGCGGCCTGCGCTATGGCCCTGGCGGCGCGCGGGCGCGGCGCGGTCTTGGATCCCTATACGGCGTGGGTCGCCGCGGAGATGGACCTGCTGCCGAGGCTGAGGTCTTGGTTCGGAACGCTGCACGCTCCTGCATCCTGCATCCACATGATCGAGCGCATGATCGAGAAGCAGCGTCAGGGCATCGGCCATCGCCAGATGACGATGTCCTGGCATGAGGGCCAATTCTACCGCGATGAGGTCGACGACGACTTCCTCCGCTCTCAGATCGCGGTGCTTGAGGCGGGGCGGGACAAGATCGTCGCAGCGTGCGAGATTCACTCGGTCCTGGTTCCGGACAAGACGTCCGAAGTCGCCGACACCATGCTTGAGATGGCCGGTTCGAGCTTCCTCGACGCAGCCTTCCTCGCGCAAGAGCACGGTGTGCCCCTGCTCTCGGACGATGCACGCTACCGTTCCTGGGCCACGGCGGCGACCGGGTGCGAAGGCGTCTGGATGCAGGTGGTCTTGATGACCGCGGCCGAGACTGGTGTGCTGCCTATGGCCGCCTATGGCACGGCCGTGGTCGGGCTGGCGGTCCGTCAGCATTCCTTCGTGTCGCTCAAGGGCGATGCCCTCCATGAGATCTGCCGGCAGGACGACGACCGGCTGTACCGCCTCAAGGCTGCCCTGAGGTATATCGGGGGGAGCGGCGCGGAGATGACCTCCCACCTCATGGTGGTCGTCGAGTTCCTCAAGGCAGTTTGGGACTACGACGGCGACCTACCCATCCTGAGAAGGAAAGCGGCGACGGGCTTGGTGTTCGAAGCATTCCTCCGGGGCCGGCGAGAGGACTGGCTCGAATGGTTGCGGCGCTTGATCCACTACGCCCCAAGGACGGCCGCCTTCCGGCGGTACCTGCGCGATTGGCTGAGGGGGCACTTTATCCAAGTCGAGCAATTGACCGGTCAAAAGGCTTGATCCCGCTCCGCGATCCGACCGCCCGTCGAGTTCCTGTCGCCGTGAATAGTGCCGGCTTAGGAATGTAAAGCAGACCTTCGATTTTGCGATACACGAGGACCGCAAAGGGTCAATTCAGGTCTTTGAACTTGCCTCGCTGAGGAGCTTCATGAGGGCAGCTTCCTGGCCGCTGAGCCCCTTGCCATGCGCCGTAGCACCATGCGCGATCATGCTCACTCGATACACCTCGTACTCCTCTGGAGTCAGCCAGAGTGATACAAGCCGGGTGTTCAGAGGCTCAACCATCATCGCGAGGCGGGCAGGGAGTTCGTGAACCGTGTGCCTTTCTGCCAGATCGATGTAACTTTCGATCTGCATCCCGCCCTCACCCTTCGATTCAAGGTCGGAAAGACGCTTGGCGACGAGGGCAAGCTTGGTCCAGCCGATCGCCTCCAACCGCTCCACCGCCAAACCCGCGTCGGCAAAAGCGTTCGCGATTCGCAGAAGCTCGTACGCCCGCCTTCGACGGATCGAACGGTCTCGGATAGCCGCATTGAAGGCAGCCTGATCCTGATCGTGGAGCTCGCGGAGCCGGAGGGCCAACTCGTAGAAGCGTCTAGGCTCTCGTGCCAGATCCACAACGACCTCAATAAGTTGTTCCGGCGAGAGTGTCGGATGGGGCATGCAGGAAGGTCCGAGGCGGGGCTGTCTAGCTCATGGATCGCTCGGACTATCGCTCGCTCGCCAATGGCGTGTGAAGGGTGAGCGCTCAGGGTCACGCTAAGATTCGTACAGCGGGCTTCTAGCGTTCCCTTACGCCAGATCTGCTTCTGTGCAGTTAATTGCACGATAATGAGCAGTTTTTGACCCAGTTCGATTGCGTTGGTTATCCACGCGGGCGGAGCGCAGCGTCGATCACGCCCTGTATCCAGATCAGATCATGATTCGGCAGGCGTGCGAGCTGGGTCGTGATGGCGCTGAAGCGCTCGTCACGCAGGCGCCCGCCGCTTACTTCCGTGGTGAAGAGTTCGGCGGGATCGATCGAAAGAGCCTCCGCAAGGCGCTCGATCATCGGGAAGCGTGCCCCAGTGGCCCCGACCTCTATCTTCGAGACCATGTCCACACTGATGCCGGCTCGCTCGGCAAGAGCCTCTTGCGTCAGGCTGAGCCGCCGCCGGTGAGCCGCCACCAATCGCCCGAAGCGTATGCGCAGATCGGCCATTCAGCCCTCCAAGGGCTGCTCTAGAACCAACGCCACGCATCGTTCATGGAAGATACTTACGGGTTTGCGGTGTACGGTAATTCACTTGCAACCTTCCGTAATCTCAATACGAAGAAGGGCCACTATCGTAACTCGGCTTGGCCTGCCGGTCGGAACAGTAGCTACATGGCCACTCGTCACTGGGTTCTCGGCACCTTGGCCGCGATCATCGCGCTAGCGTCGCTGGGAACTTTGATACCTCCCGAAGGCGGTAGTGGATCGAACGGTCGTTCAGCAGCGGGCAACGAGCCGACGGGAAAGCCAACCGCCGGATCGGTCGAGCCCGTTTCGCCCTGGGCCTACATCATGCCTGCGCCTTACGATGCGCAGCCCAAACTGGCCTATGATTTCGGCCTCCGATTGGACATGAGCGATGCGATCCTGACGGCGTCGGGCTACCCCCTCATTCTAACCGTGGCCGAGATGCCGGCGTGCGCGACGCCGTGGCTGGCAAAGGAGGCGATCGACGCCTTCAAGCAGCAGGATCGTCGGTGGGTCGACAGCACGAAGGACTGCTTGGTGATCCCGGCTGGGACCTACGGCGAGTGGCTGAAGCCTTTCGTACCCCCGGAGGCTGGTAGGTTCCGATTCGCTCTCAGAGATGGCAGCCGGCTCACCCTCTATGGGCCAGCCAACACCCTATCGAGCCTTCAAGGGACCTTCGCGCTGCCGTCCCTATCTGCCGCGCGGAAGGAGGCCATGGGAGGCGCGCCTGAACCGGAGAAGCGCGCCCCATAACGTCCTGTTCCAAACGAGCCTCAGTGTAATCCTCTCATGAAATGCGGACGCAATGCGGACACGACTCCTGATACGATTTCTCGCGTATGAGCTAAGTCATTGAAAGGATTGGTGAGCGCGCTGGGACTCGAACCCAGGACCTACAGATTAAAAGTCCGTTGCTCTACCAACTGAGCTACGCGCTCGCGCCGGGAGCCGGCGGAGTGCCGGTGGGGAAGCGCTCTGGGCGCGTCCGGACGGCGGGGCTGGCATAGGTGAGCGGCCTGCCGCGGTCAATCGCGCGCGGGCGCCGCGGAGGCGGGGCGGAGGGGCGCGCGGGCCCTCCCGTTCCGGCGGCTGCGGGCCTATAGCCGTCGGCGATGCCTGCGCCCGGCCTGCCTCGTTCGGTCCTGTCCGCCCCGGAGCACCCGGCTCGCGCCGGGGCGCCGGGGAGCGATGCCTGGCGGTGCTTCTGCGCGGGGTTCCTCGGGCTCGCGCTCGTTCTCGGACTCGCGGCGGTGGCGGGGATCGCGCTGCTCGATCCCTATGGCCTGCGGGCGGCGCCGGGGCGGATGCCGGGCCCGCTCATGGATGGCAACCAGCGCTTCATGTACCCCCAGGTGGTGCGCTCGGGCGCCTACGACGCGGCGGTGTTCGGCACCTCCACCGCGCGCCTGCTCGATCCGCGCGACCTCGACGCGGCCTTCGGGCACCGCTTCGCCAACCTCGCCATGAACGCCGCGACGCCCTGGGAGCAGGCGAGCCTCGCCCGGCTCTTCCTGCGGCAGGGCCCGGCGAAGGCGGTGCTGTTCGCCCTCGACGCCACCTGGTGCGACGCCGACGCCGACCGGCGGCGCACGACGTTCCGCCCCTTCCCGCCCTGGCTCTACGAGCCGGATCCCTCCTTCGGCGTGCTGCGCCAGGCGAACTGGCAGGCGCTGACCGTGGCGGGCCGCGTGCTGCTCGCCCGGCTCGGACTCGAGAAGCCCCGGCTGCGGGCGGACGGCTACGGCGTCTTCACGCCGCCGGAGGCGGCCTACGACGCCGCCCGCGCGGCCGCCCATATCCATGGCGGCGGCAGCGCCGTCGAGGACGCTCCGCCGGCCGAGACGGAGGCCGCGCCGCAGGGCGAGGCCATGCCGGCGCTCGGCTGGCTCGACGAGCTGCTCGCCGCGCTGCCGGAAGAGACGCTGCGCCTCGTCGCCTTCATGCCCGTGCACGTCGCCGCGCAGCCCGTGCCGGGCTCGAAGCGGGCCGCCCGCGAGGCCGACTGCAAGGCACGGGTCGCCGCGATCGGCCGGGCGCGGGGGGCGGGCGTGGTCGATTTCCGTGTCCCCTCCCCGGTCACGACGCGGGACGCCAACTACTGGGACGCCCTGCACTACCGCCTGCCGGTGGCGCCCCGCATCGTCGCGGCGCTCGCCGCCGCGCGGGCCGGCGGGGGCGACGATCCTGACGGGTTCTACCGGGTGCTCGCAAGGCCCCGGTAAGGGCCGCGATCCTTAGGCGGCCGGCCGCTCGAAGGCGGCGCCGATCTCCTCGGCCGTGCGCCAGACCGCCACGCAGACGCGGGCGTCGGCGAGATGGCGGGAGGAGAGGAGGAAGGTCTCCGGCACGTCCGAGGTGTCGGGCATGGTCAGCCGCACCCCGCTGGCGGAGATATCGTAGACGAGACAGGCGATCGAGCGGTGCTCGTCGACGGCGATGACGGCGCTCTCGTCGACGCGATGGCGCGGCGCGGCTCGGCGGTCCTGCATCGGTGGCGGATTCCTCTGCGAGCATGCCGGTCCGCCTCGCGGACGGCGTTCGGTTTCGGTGACGGCATCGTCCCGGTCGGGAATGCGCCTTGAATTCAGATTGCGCGCGAACCTTTCAGAGCCCGTTCCGCGGATCGTTCAAATTGCGCGGGCTCGCCGGTCTGTGACGACCGGAATGCCGCAGGCTTGGGCTCAGGAGCGCGGCAGCATCCGGTCGCTGACGATGCGGCGCTGGATCTCGCTGGTGCCCTCGAAGATCGTCGTCAGCCGCGCGTCGCGCCAGTATCGCTCGACCCGGCGCTCGGTGGTGTAGCCGTTGCCGCCGTGGAGCTGCATCGCCTGGTTCGTCACCCGCACCGCCATCTCGGTGGCGAGCAGCTTCACCATCGCGGATTCGCTCTCGGCCGGCTCGCCCTGGTCGAGCAGGTGGGCGACCTGCTGCCAGAAGGCGCGGGCTTGAGCCACCTCCGCCGCCATGTCGGCCAGCGCGAAGCGCAGAGCCTGGAAGTCGCCGATCGGGTGGCCGAACTGCTCCCGCTCCTGAAGGTAGGCCTGGGTGTCCTCGACCGCCGCGCGGGCGACGCCGACGGCGCGGGCCGCGGTATGGACGCGGGCGATGTTGAGGCCCCGCTGCACCGAGGCGAAGCCGCCGGAATCCGCGTCCGCGCCCTCGTCGCCGTAGAGCCCGGTGAGGCGGTCGCTCTCGGGCACCCGCACCCCGTCGAGTTCGAGCTGCCAGGTGAGGAAGCCGTGATAGCCGATCTTGTCGATCGGGTGCCCGGTCATGCCGACGGGGAAGGTGCCGGGCTCCTTGACCACGAGGAAGGGCTCGAGCCCCGCCGAGCGCGGTTCTCCGGGCTCCGGGTCGCGGGTGCGGGCGAGGACCTCGACGAAGTCGGCCGCGAGCGCGAAGCCCGCCCAGCGCTTGGTGCCCGTGAGCACCCAGGCGTCGCCCTCGCGCACGGCCCGCGTCTCGACGCCGGCGAGGTCGGAGCCGGCGCCGGGCTCGGACAGCGCGATGGCGCCGATCCATTTTCCGCGGGCGGACTTGGCGAGAAGCGTGCGGCGGCGCTCCTCGTCCAGAGTCTGCGTGCCGAGCCCCTGCCCGCGGGCGAGGATGCTGCCGACCGAAAGCCAGGCCCGGGCGAGCTCCTCCGAGACGAGGCAATACTCGAATACGCCGAGCCCGAGGCCGCCATGCTCCCTGGGGATGGTGATGCCGAACCAGCCCTTTTCCGCCATCGCCTCGATCAGCGAGCGGGGCATCTCGGCCTTCTCCCGGTCGAGCCGGTCGGCGAGCGGCAGCACGGTGTCGCGGGCGAAGGCGCGGGCCTCCTGCTGCAGGGCGACACGGGCCTCTCTCCGCCACGGCGGCAGCAGCTCCGGCGGGCGCGGTTCCTTGATCTCCCGCTGCGTCATGCCGCCTCCGCCTCTCTCTCGTCGCGCCTTCGAGGGCGTGCGGCGTCAAACGGCGCCGGTCCGTGCCGGTTCCCACCCCCTTGACCTTCCCATGATGGGAAGCTCCATCTCACGCGGCATGTTGCGAGACCCCGACCCTTCGGCCCTGCCGGACCGTGACGACACCGCCGCCCCCGAGGACGCAGGCCGCCTGCGCCTTCCGATCGAGGGCATGAGCTGCGCCGCCTGCGCGGGACGCATCGAGCGGGCGCTGGCCGGGCTGCCCGGCGTGCGGGAGGTGGCGGTGAACCTCGCCGCGCAGCGCGCGAGCCTGATCGCGCCTGTGGGGCTTCCCGCCGCCGCGATCGCGTCCGCTGTCGAGGAGGCGGGCTACGCCGTCCCGACCGAGACCCACGACCTCGCCGTCGCGGGCATGACCTGCGCCTCCTGTGCCGGCCGCGTCGAGCGGGCGCTCGGCGCGGTGCCCGGCGTCGTCGGGGCCGCCGTCAACCTCGCCGCGGAGCGGGTGCGCGTCACCGCGCTCGGAGGCGCCGTCGCGGTCGCCGATCTCGTCGCGGCGGTGGCGGCGGCCGGCTACGAGGCGAGGCCCCTCGACGCCGGGGCTCCGGTCGCCGGAGAGAAACCCGCCGCGTCGGCCGGCCTCGACCGCGAGCGAATGCAGGTCGGGCTCGCCCTGCTTCTCGCCCTGCCGCTCGTGGCGCCGATGCTCCTCGCGCCCTTCGGCGTCCACGGGATGCTGCCCGGATGGGTCCAGTGGGGGCTCGCCACCCCTGTACAGTTCTGGCTCGGCGCCCGCTTCTACCGGGCCGGCTGGTCGGCGCTGCGGGCGGGCGCCGGCAACATGGATCTGCTCGTCGCCCTCGGCACCTCCGCCGCCTACGGGCTCAGCCTGTACGGGCTCTGGCGGGGCGGCCATCTCTACTTCGAGGCCTCCGCCGTGGTGATCGCCCTGGTGCTGCTCGGCAAGGCGCTCGAGGCGCGCGCCCGCCGCCGCACCGGCTCGGCGCTCCGGGCGCTGGCGAGCTTGAGCCCGGAGCGGGCGCGCCTGCGCCATCCCGACGGGCGCGAGGAGGAGGTCGCGGCCGCGATCCTGCGGGTCGGCGACCGCGTGGTCGTGCGGCCCGGCGAGCGGGTGCCCGCCGACGGCACCGTCCGCGAGGGCGAGAGCGCCCTCGACGAGGCGCTCATCACCGGCGAGAGCCTGCCCGTGGAGAAGGGTCCCGGCGACGCGGTGACGGGCGGCGCCGTCAACGGCAACGGCCTTCTCGTGATCGAGGTCCGGGCGGTCGGGGCGGAGACGCGGCTCGCCCGCATCGTCCGGCTGGTCGAGGATGCGCAGGGCGCCAAGGCACCCGTGCAGCACCTCGTGGACCGGGTGAGCGCGGTGTTCGTGCCCGCCGTGCTCGGGCTGGCCGCACTTACCCTCCTCGGCTGGCTGGTGGTCGGCGCCGGGCTGGAGACGGCGCTGGTCACCGCCGTCTCGGTGCTCGTCATCGCCTGCCCCTGCGCGCTCGGGCTCGCCACGCCCGCCGCGATCATGGCCGGCACCGGCGCGGCGGCCCGCCACGGCATCCTCATCCGCGATGCCGGCGTGCTCGAGGCGGCGCGGGGCATCGACACGATCACCTTCGACAAGACCGGAACCCTGACCGAGGGCCGCCCGACGCTCGCCGCCCTGGAACCGGCCGAGGGGACCGCGCGGGCGGAGGCCCTGCGGCTCGCCACCGCCGTGCAGGCCGGCAGCGCCCATCCCCTCGCCCGCGCCGTCACCGAGCGCGCCGCTTCCGAGGGGATCGCTGCGGCCCCCGCCTCGATGGTGCGGGCCCTCCCGGGCCGGGGCGTCTGCGCCCGCGTCGAGGGGCGCGACCTTGCGCTGGGCAGCCGCCGCCTGATGGAGGAGATCGGCGCGGCGCCGGGCGCCCTCGCCGGCCGGGCCTGGGCACTGGAGGCGGAGGGACGCACGGTCTCCTGGCTCGCCGAGATCGGGCCCTCCCCCCGCATCCTGGCGCTCCTCGCCTTCGGCGACGGCCTGCGGCCGGGCGCCGGGACCGCGCTGGCGGCCCTTCGCAACGCCGGCATCGCCTCGGTGATGCTCACCGGCGACGGTCAGGCCGCCGCCGAGGCCACCGCCCGCGGGCTGGGGCTCGACCGGGTCGCGGCGGGCCTGCTGCCGGAGGACAAGGCCGCCGAGATCGGCCGGCTGAAGGCGCAGGGACACCGCGTCGCCATGGTCGGCGACGGCATCAACGACGCGCCGGCGCTCGCCGCCGCCGATCTCGGCATCGCCATGGGCGGCGGCACCGAGGTCGCGGTGCAGGCGGCCGGCATCACCCTGATGCGGGCCGACCCGGTGCTCGCCGCCGACGCCCTCGACATCGCCCGGAGGACCGATGCGCGGATCCGCCAGAACCTCGCCTTCGCCTTCGCCTACAACGTGATCGGCCTGCCGCTCGCCGCCTTCGGCCTGCTGAGCCCGGTGGTCGCCGGGGCGGCGATGGCCTTCTCCAGCGTCAGCGTGCTCGCCAACGCCCTCGTCCTGACGCGGTGGCGGCCTGCGGCGGGCGTGCGTACCGGGAGGACCCCAGGGAGGACTTCATGAAGATCGGCGAGGCGGCCCGCGCCTCCGGCGTGTCGGCCAAGATGATCCGCTACTACGAGAGCACCGGGCTGATCGCGCCCGCGGACCGCTCCGAATCCGGCTACCGGGACTACGCGGAGAGCGACGTCCACGCCCTGCGCTTCGTGCGCCGGGCCCGCGACCTCGGCTTCACGGTCGGGCAGATCGGCGATCTCCTCGCCCTGTGGCGGGACCGCAACCGCGCGAGCGCCGACGTGAAGCGCCTGGCGCTCGCCCATGTCGAGGCGCTGGAGCGCAAGGCCGCCGAGCTTCAGGCGATGAGCCGGACGCTCACCGAGCTCGCCTCCCGCTGCCACGGCGACGGCCGGCCCGACTGCCCGATCGTCGAGAGCCTCGCCGATGCGAGCCCGGCCAAGGCGCCCGGTGGCTCCGGCGCGCCGCTGTTCGGACGCGGGCGGCCGGCCGCGGCCCGCGCCCGCGACCCGGAGGCGTGACCGGAGGCGGTTTGCGCCCGCGCCCGCCTGTGGCAGACACGGGGCCCGTCGGGACCGCTCGGGAGGCGCCCCGCCCGTCCCTGGTTGGTCACGAGGCCGATGAGTCCGAGTTCAAGGCACTGCAGCGCCCCGAGAACCCTCTCCGCGACCGGCCTCCGGAGGCGCGCGGGCGCGTGAGCGATCCCAAGGTCGATCCCGAAGGCGATCGCAAGACCGATCACAAGAGCGATTCTCTCGCCTTCCTGTCCGGCGGCGGCGAGGCCGCGCGCATGATCCGCGCGCGGGACTGGACCGGCCATCCGCTCGGGCCCCCCGAGACCTGGCCGCCGGAGTTCCGCGCGGCGCTCAGCCTCGTGCTCAACTCCCCGGAGAGCATGATCCTGGCCTGGGGCCCGGACCTGCACTTCTTCTTCAACGACACCTACTTCCCGCTGCTCGGCCCCCGCCTGCCCTGGGCGATGGGCGAGCGCTTCGACCGGGTCTGGGCCGACGGCTGGGCCCAGGCCAAGCCGATCATCGACGCGGCGATGGAGGGGCGCGCCAAGCGCTTCGTCGACCTGCCCTGGACCCTCGACACCGACCGGGGCGCCCGCGACACCTGGTGGACCTTCTCCTACTCGCGGGTGCTCGACGCGGCGGGACGGGTCGCGGGCCTTTTCATCTTCACCAACGAGACCACGGACCGGGTGCTCGGCGACGCGGCGCTGCGCGAGAGCGAGGAGCGGCTGCGCGTCGTCATCGAGGGCGCGAGGGACCACGCCATCCTCACCACCGACCCGGACGGCCGCCTGACGAGCTGGTCGGCGGGCGCCGAGACCATCCTCGGCTGGACGGCGGCGGAGGCGGTCGGCCGGCCGGTCTCGATCCTGTTCACCCCCGAGGACCGGGCGGCGGGCGCCGACGCCCGCGAACGGGCCCGGGCCCTCGAGGAGGGCTCCGCGAGCGGGGGACGCTGGCACGTCGCCAGGGACGGCACGCAGGTCTACACGGATGGCAGCGTGCATCCGCTGCCGCCGGACGCCCAGGGGCGGGCGCGGGGGTTCATCAAGATCTTCCGCAACGAGACCGAGCGCCTGCGCAACGAGCTGCGCGTGCGCCGCGAGGTCGAGCGGCAGCGTACCAGCCTCCAGCAGATGCCGGGCTTCGCCGCCCTGCTCGCCGGCCCCGACCACGTCTTCGAGTACGTCAACGACGCCTACGTGGCGATCGCGGGGCCCCGCGACTTCATCGGGCGCCCCGTACGCGAGGTCTTCCCGGATCTCGCGGGCCAGAACTTCTTCGAGCTTCTCGACCGCGTCTACGCCACCGGCGAGCCGTTCTCGGCCCGTGCCATGCCCGTCCGGCTCGCCGGCGAGGACGAGGACCGGATCATCGACCTGCTCTACCAGCCGACCCGCGACGATTCCGGGCAGGTGACGGGCATCTTCGTCGGCGGCTACGACGCCACGCAGACGAACCGCGTCGCCCGGGCGCTGGCCGAGAGCGAGACGCGCTACCGGACGCTGTTCAACTCCATCGACCAGGGCTTCTGCGTCATCGAGTTCATCGACGGGCCGCACGGCCCCTTGAGCGACTACGTCCATGTCGAGGCCAATCCCGCCTACACCCGCCATGCCGGCATCCCGGACGTCGTCGGGCAGCGGCTGCGTGGGATGGTGCCCGAGGAGGCCGAGGGCTGGCTCCAGCGCTACCGGCCGGTTCTCCTCAACGGCCGGCCGATCCGCTTCGAGCAGGAGCTCGTGGCCACGGGCCGGTTCCTGGAGGTCTCCTCCTTCCGCGTCGAGCCGCCGAGCCGGCGCGAGGTCGCGGTGCTGTTCCAGGACATCACCGCCCGCCGCCGGGCCGAGGCGGAGCTGCGCCGCCTCAACGAGACGCTGGAGCGGCGCGTCGCCGAGGCACTGGCCGAGCGCAAGCTCTTCGCCGACATCATCGAGGGCACGGACGCCTTCGTGCAGATCCTCGATCCGCAGTTCCGCTGGCTCGCCATCAACCGGGCGGCGGTCGCCGAGTTCGAGCGCATCTACGGGGCGCGGCCGAGCCTCGGCGCCTCACCTCTCGACCTCCTCGATCACCTGCCGGAGCACCGGGAGGCGGTGCACCGGATCTGGGCGCGGGCGCTGGCCGGCGAGGAGTTCACCGAGGTCGCGGAGTTCGGCGATCCCGACCGCGACCGGCGCCACTACGAGATGCGCTACAGCACCCTGCGCGGGGCCGACGGCGCCGTGCAGGGCGCCTACCAGTTCGTCACCGACGTCACCGAGCGCATCCGCGAGCAGGCGCGCCTCGCCGAGACCGAGGACGCCCTGCGCCAGTCGCAGAAGATGGAGGCGGTCGGGCAGCTCACCGGCGGCCTGGCCCACGACTTCAACAACCTGCTCGCGGGCATCTCCGGCAGCCTGGAGCTGATCCAGACCCGCCTGAGCCAGGGCCGGATCAACGACATCGAGCGCTACATGACGGCCGCGCAGGGCGCCGCGCGCCGGGCGGCGGCGCTGACCCATCGCCTGCTCGCCTTCTCCCGCCGCCAGACGCTGGCCCCGAAGCCGACGAACGTGAACGCCCTCGTCGCCGGCATCGAGGACCTGATCCGCCGCACGGTCGGGCCGGCGATCCAGATCGAGGTGGTCGGCGCCTCCGGCCTGTGGCCCGCGCTGGTCGATCCCTCGCAGCTCGAGAACGCGCTGCTCAACCTCTGCATCAACGCCCGCGACGCCATGCCGGAAGGCGGCCGCATCACCATCGAGACGGCGAACAAGTGGCTCGACCACGCCGCCGCCCGTCTGCATGATATGCCGGAGGGTCAATACCTGTCGCTCTGCGTCACCGACACCGGCACCGGCATGTCGCCGGAGGTGGTGGCTCGCGCCTTCGAGCCGTTCTTCACGACGAAGCCCATCGGCCAGGGCACCGGGCTCGGCCTGTCGATGATCTACGGCTTCGCCAAGCAGTCGGGCGGGCAGGTGCGCATCTACTCGGAGCCCGGCGAGGGCACGACGATGTGCATCTACCTGCCCCGCTACCTCGGCGACGCCGAGCCCACCGACCCGCTGGCCGCCTTCGGCGCGCCGGCCCGCGCCGAGCAGGGCGAGACCGTGCTCGTCGTCGACGACGAGCCGACGGTGCGCATGCTCGTGGCCGACGTGCTGGAAGAGCTCGGCTACACGGCCATCGAGGCCGCCGACAGCATGGCCGGGCTGAAGCTGCTGCAATCGGACATGCGCATCGACCTGCTGATCACCGATGTCGGGCTGCCCGGCGGCATGAACGGGCGCCAGATGGCCGATGCCGGCCGCGTCACGCGCCCGGACCTCAAGGTCCTGTTCATTACCGGCTACGCCGAGAACGCGGTGCTCAACAACGGCCATCTCGCGCCGGGCATGCAGGTCCTGACCAAGCCCTTCGCCGTGGACGTGCTCGGCGCCCGCATCCGGGAGCTCGTCGCCGGCTGAGGCGGGCCCCCACGAATGTGCCATGCCGGCGGGGCGCCGTCTCCGGAACGATTCGAAAGACCAGGGGGTTGGCCGCCATCGCCCCCCTTCGCGCCGGGCGGTAACCGGGAGCCCTCCGTGCCGCAGGCCGTCCGCTACACGCCCGACCTCGAGGCTCCGAAGCCGGAGGAGGCCGGGATCCACGACGAGATGATCGCGACCTTCCGGAAGATCCAGGAGACGACCTTCGCCGATTACGGGCACGCCGTGCGTGGCGTCCACGCCAAGGCGCACGGGCTGCTGAAGGGCCGCCTGGAGGTGCAGGGCGGCCTGCCGCCGGAGCTGGCGCAGGGCGTCTTCGCGAGGCCCGGAGGCTACGATGCGGTGCTGCGTCTCTCCACCAACCCCGGCGACATCCTCGACGACAGCGTCTCGACGCCCCGCGGCCTCGCCTTGAAGATCGTCGGCGTCGAGGGCGAGCGGCTGCCGGGCGCCGAGGGGCGCACCCAGGACTTCGTGATGGCCAACGCCCCGGCCTTCTCGGCCAAGGACGCGGCGGCCTTCCTCGGCAACCTGAAGCTGCTCGCCGCCACCACGGACACGCCGCAGATCTTCAAGAAGGGCGTCTCGGCCCTGATGCGCGGGATCGAGAGCCTGCTGGAGGCGCTCGGCACCAAGAGCGCCACGGTGATCGGCCTTGGCGGCCAGCCCGCCACCCACATCCTCGGCGAGACCTTCTACACGCAGGTGCCGGTGCGCTGGGGCGACTACGTCGCCAAGCTCTCCGTGGCCCCGGCCTCCCCGAACCTCACCGCGCTGACGGGCAAATCCCTCGATCTCGGCGCCTCGCCCGACGCCCTGCGGGAGGCGGTGAGCGCCTTCTTCGCGGATCAAGGCGCGGAGTGGGAGGTGCGGGCGCAGCTTCTCACCAACCCCGAGACCATGCCGGTCGAGGACGCCTCGGCGGTCTGGCCGGAGGAGGAGAGCCCCTACGTCACCGTCGCCCGCATCGCGGTGCCGCGCCAGGAGACCTGGAACGCGGAGAAGCGCAGGAGCCTCGACGACGGCCTCGCCTTCAGCCCCTGGCACGGCATCGCGGCGCACCGCCCCCTCGGCTCGATCATGCGCGCCCGGCAGGCGGTCTACCCGAAGTCGGCAGGCTTCCGGGCCGAGCACAACGGCTGCCCGATCCACGAGCCCCGCTGACGGTCCGTCCCGGCCTCGGCGGGCGCGCGAAACGTCACGCCCTGATCCGCACCGGCACGCCCTTGGCGGCCGGCGTCTTCGACTGGATATCGTGGTGCGAGAGGGCGATGAGCGGGTTCATCTCGGGATAGTAGGCCCCGAGGCATCCGTCCGGCAGGGCGAAGGGCGTGACGACGAGGGGCCCGGCCTCGCGGGCGATCCCGTCCTCCGCATCCGCCGTCAGCGAGACGCTCTGCCCCGCCTCCAGTCCGGCGCGGGCGATCTCATCCGGGTTCATCAGGAGAACGTCGCGGCGCCCCTCGATCCCGCGGAGCCGATCGCTGAAGCCGTAGATCGTGGTGTTGAACTGGTCGTTCGAGCGCAGGGTGATGAGCCGGTAGCGGCCGGGCGCGTCCGCGAACCCGACCGCCGAGAGAGAGGCCGGCAGGCTGAACTCTGCCTTCCCGCTCTCCGTCTCCCAGATGCGCTCGCGGGCCTTGTTGCCGCGATAGAAGCCGCCCTTCTGCCAGAGCCGGTCGTTGAAGCGCTCGAAGAACTCCGGATAGGTCTCGGCGATGGCCTGGCGGATCAGGCCGTAATCGGCGATCCAGGTGTCCCAGGGCACCCGCGGGTTCGGGTCGAGGGTCGCGCGGGCGATGCCGGCGACGATCGCGGCCTCCGACATCAGGTGCTCGCTCGCGGGCGTGCGCTTTCCGAGGGAGCCGTAGATGGTCGAGAAGGTGTCCTCGACGCTGACCGCCTGCGGCCCGCTCTGCTGGCGGTCCTCCTCTGTGCGGCCGAGGCAGGGCAGCAGGTAGGCGACCGCGCCATTGACGAGATGGCTGCGGTTGAGCTTCGTGGCCACCTGCACGGTGAGCCGCAGGTCCGTCCAGGCCAGCTCCATGGCCACCTGCTCGGGAATCGCGCGCAGAAAATTGCCGCCGAGGCCGAGGAAGGCCTTCACGCGCTTGCCGAGGATCGCCTGACAGGCCTCGACGGTGTTGAGGCCCTTCTTGCGCGGGGGCTCGAAGCCGTACTGCGCGGCGAGCTTGTCGAGGGGCACCTCCTCCGGCTTCTCGCCGATGCCGACGGTGCGCTGGCCCTGCACGTTCGAGTGGCCGCGCACGGGGGAGATGCCGCAGCCGTCCCGCCCGATCATGCCGCGCAGCAGCAGCAGGTTGACGAGCATGGCGACGTTGTCGAACCCGTGGACCTGCTGCGTCAGCCCCATGCCGTAGAAGGCGGTGACGCGCTCGGCCTTCACGTAGGCCGCGCCGGCCGCCTCGATCGCGGAGCGGGGCAGGCCCGATTCCCGCTCGATCTCGGCCCAGGCGGTCCCGCGGACCCGGGCCTCGAAGGCCTCGAGCCCGTGCGTGTGGGCCTCGATGAAGGCGGCGTCGAGGACGCGCCTGCCCTCCTCCTTCGCGAGATCGTCGGCGGCGAAGACGTGCTTGCAGATGCCGAGGATCACGGCGATGTCCCCGCCGGGCCGGACCTGATGATACTGCGTGGCGATGGGCGTCGCCTTGCGGGTCACCATCTCCAGCGGGCTCTGGGGGTTGGTGAAGGATTCGAGCCCGGTCTCGCGGACGGGGTTGAACACCAGGATCTCGGCCCCGCGCTTGGCCGCCTCCTGAAGGGGATGGAGGAAGCGGGGCGAGTTCGTGCCGGGGTTCTGGCCGAAGAAGAGCAGGCAGTCGGTCTTGGCGAGGTCGTCGTAGACGACAGTGCCGACGCCGACGCCGAGGGTCTTCTTCAGCGCCACCGAGCTCGTCTCGTGACACATGTTCGAGGAGTCGGGCAGGTTGTTGTGCCCGTAGAGCCGCGCGAACAGTCCGTAGAGGTAGCTCGTCTCCAGGCTCGCCCGGCCGGAGGCGTAGAAGACGCTCTCCCATGGGTCGAGCCGGCGCAGCTCCGCGCCGATCTCGCGGAAGGCGTCCTCCCAGGCGCAGGGGAGATAGCGGTCGGAGGCCGGGTCGTAGCGCAGCGGATGGGTGAGCCGGCCCTGCTCCTCGAGGTCGTAGTCGCGCCAGCCCCGCAGCTCCGTCACCGTGTGCGCGGCGAAGAACTCCGGCCGGCAGCGCTTCGAGGTCAGCTCCCAGAGGGTCGCCTTGGCGCCGTTCTCGCAGAACTCGAACGGGTGGTAGTCGGCGGGCTTCGCCCAGGAGCAGGAGACGCACATGAAGCCGTGCGGCTTGTTCTGGCGGGCGAGCGTCTCCATCGCCAGCGGGCTCGCCGCCTCCTTGCCGAAGATGCGCGTTATGCCGCGCACCGAGCCCCAGCCGCCGGCGGGGCCGTCGTAGTGCACGGTGTCGTCCTCGGGGTTCGCGGTGGCCTCGGCCATGGCACGGATCCTGTCTCGCCCGGATCGCGCGCCGGGTCCGACAGGCGCAACCCGGGCCCGGAGGCCAACGTTCCCCGGACGTTCGGCCGCGTCCCGCGGGCCGCTCAACGGACCGCGGGACGCGTCGACGCCGTTGCCGCGCCCGCCGGGACGGCTAGATTGGGCCCATGCGATCCACAGGCAGGGCGGCCCCAGGGGCCTCCGACGCGGCCGCCCTCACCGTCCGGGCGCTGCCGAAGCTCACGGAGATCGGCGCGGCGGCTTGGGATGCCTGCGCCACCTCCCCCGAGACGCTGTCGGCTGGCGACGAGACCTTCAACCCCTTCGTCAGCCATGCCTTCCTCTCGGCCCTGGAGGAGGCGGGCTGCGTCTCGCGCAAGACGGGCTGGATGCCCCTGCACCTCGCCGTCGAGCGGGAAGGCCGGCTGATCGGCGCGGCACCCTGCTACCTGAAGAGCCACAGCCAGGGCGAGTACGTGTTCGACCACGGCTGGGCCGACGCCTACGAGCGGGCCGGCGGCAGCTACTACCCGAAGCTCCAGGTCAGCGTGCCCTTCACCCCCGTGACGGGCCCGCGCTTCCTCGTGGCGCCGGGGCAGGCGCCGGACGAGGCCGCGGCGGCGCTCGCCGCGGGCCTGAGGGCGCTGCGGCAGAAGGTCGAGGCCTCCTCGATCCACGTCACCTTCATGCGCGAGCGGGAGTGGGAGCAGGCCGGATCGCTGGGCTTCCTGCAGCGGACCGACCAGCAGTTCCACTGGGAGAACGAGGGCTATGCCGGCTTCGAGGATTTCCTCGGCGCCCTGGCCTCGCGCAAGCGCAAGGCGATCCGGCGGGAGCGGCGGGACGCGCTGGCGGACGGCATCGCGATCGAGCACGTCACCGGCCGCGACATCACGCAGGCGCATCTCGACGCCTTCTACGAATTCTACGTCGACACCGGCTCGCGCAAATGGGGGCGGCCCTACCTGAACCGGCGCTTCTTCTCGCTGGTGGCCGATGCCATGCCCGAGCGCATCCTGCTGGTGATGGCCAGGCGCGCCGGGCGCTACGTGGCCGGTGCCATCAACTTCATCGGCGACACGGCGCTCTACGGGCGCAACTGGGGTTGCATCGAGGACCACCCCTTCCTGCATTTCGAGGTCTGCTACTATCAGGCCATGGATTTCGCCATCGCGCGGGGCCTGAAGCGCGTCGAGGCCGGGGCGCAGGGGGAGCACAAGCTCGCCCGCGGCTACCGGCCGGTGCTGATGCACTCCGCCCACGACATCGCCGATCCGGCCCTGCGCAACGCGGTCGCCGACTATCTCAAGCGCGAGCGCGCCCATGTCGAGGCGGCCGCCGAGCTCCTCGGCGAGGCGACGCCCTTCCGCCGCTGCACCGGGGAGCCCGAGTGAATCCCATCACGCATATCCAGGACTACGCCGAGGAGCTGACGGCGCTCCGCCGGGACATCCACGCGCATCCCGAGATCGGCTTCGAGGAGACGCGCACCGCGGCCCTCGTTGCGGGGCTTCTCGAAGGCTACGGCTACGCCGTGCATCGGGGGATCGGCGGCACCGGCCTCGTCGGCGTGCTTGAAGGCCGCTCCGGCGAGGGCCGCCGCATCGGCCTCAGGGCCGAGCTCGACGCGCTGCCGATCGAGGAGGCCACGAACCTTCCCTACCGCTCGACGGTGCCGGGCAAGATGCACGCCTGCGGACATGACGGGCACACCACCATGCTGCTCGGGGCCGCCCGCTACCTCGCCGAGACGCGCGCCTTCGATGGCACTGCGGTGGTGATCTTCCAGCCCGCCGAGGAGGGGCTCGGCGGGGCCCGCGCCATGCTCCGTGACGGGCTGTTCGAGCGCTTCCCCTGCGACGAGATCTACGGGCTGCACAACGCGCCGAACGGTCCCCACGGCCGGCTCAAGGTCCGCCCCGGCCCGATGATGGCCGCGGCCGACTTCTTCGACATCCGCATCACCGGCCGGGGCGCGCACGCCGCCCAGCCCGACCGCGGCCTCGACCCGGTGCTCGTCGCCACGGCCCTGGCGCAGGCGATGCAGTCGATCGTCTCGCGCAACGCCGACCCGCTGAAGGCGGCGGTCGTCTCGATCACGCAGATCCACGCGGGCGCGGCCTACAACGTCATCCCAGAGAGCGCGCATCTCGCCGGTACGGTGCGGACCTTCGACGCGGAGCTGCGGAGCCTGATCGCCCGGCGCATCCGCGAACTGGCGGAAGGGTACGCGGCGGCCTACGGGGTCGAGATCGCGGTCGATGTCCGGGACGTGTTCTCGGTCCTCGAGAACGCGGGCGCACAGGCGGCGGCCGCCGCGGAGATCGCCACCGAGCTGTTCGGAGCGGAGAAGGTCGACGCCGACTGCAAGCCCAAGATGGGCAGCGAGGACTTCGCCGACATGCTCCACGTCGTGCCCGGCGCCTATGCCTGGCTCGGCGCGACGCCGGGGCCGGGCCTGCACAACGCGGGGTACGACTTCGACGACAGCCTGATCCCGCTCGGCGCGGCCTACCTCGCCCGCCTCGTCGAGCGCCGCACGGCGCGAACCCCCTGAGATCGATGACCGCCACTTACGACTTCGCGCCGCCCGCCGCCGACGGCAGCCCCCACCCGCTCGCGCAGTATCGCGGCCGGGTCCTGCTCCTCGTGAACACCGCCTCGAAATGCGGCTTCACCCCGCAATACGCGGGGCTCGAGGAACTCTGGCAGCGCCACCGGGAGGCGGGGCTGACCGTGATCGGCTTTCCCTGCAACCAGTTCGGCGCCCAGGAGCCCGGCGGGGCGGCGGAGACCGCCGCCTGCACGCTCAGCTATGGGGTCAGCTTCCCCGTGCTCCGCAAGGTCGAGGTCAACGGCGCCGGCGCCGAGCCGCTTTTCGTACATCTGAAGCGCGAGAAGCGCGGGTTCCTCGGCACCGAGGCGATCAAGTGGAACTTCACCAAGTTCCTCGTCGGCCGCGATGGGCGCGTGCTCGCCCGGTTCTCGCCCCGGACGAAGCCCGCGGCGCTGGAGGGCGCGATCCGCGAGGCGCTCGCCGCCTGACGGTTCAGGACGCGTGCCGCTGCGGGCCGCGCGGGGCCATCGCCTCCGCCTCGATGAAGACCCGCCGCACCGCCCGTACCCGCGCCTTCAGGCGCCGGTCGAGGCCGGCGGCGATGCGCTCGACGTCGCCGGAGCTGAGGTCGTCGGCGAAGTCGACGCTGAGGTTCACGAGGATGTCCGAGGGGCCGAGATGCTGGGTCAGCACCTCGTTGACGTGCAGCACGCCGGGCTCGGCGGCGGCGATCTCGCGGATCGCGGCGACCACCTCCGGGTCTGCGGCCTCGCCGACGAGGAGCCCGTGGGTCTCGACCATCAGGAACAGCGCCATCGCCACCAGCACGAGGCCGATGCCGATCGAGGCCCAGCCGTCGAGGGCGGGCATCTGGAGCCGCTCGGCGAGCACCACCCCGGCGAGCGCGATGGCGAGGCCGATGAGCGCCGCGACGTCCTCGGCGAGCACCGTGAATAGGGCCGGGTCCTTGCTGGAGCGGATCGCGGTGAGCGGCGGCTTTTCGCCCTTCTCCGCCCAGAACGAGCGGACCGCGACGAGGCAGGAATAGCCCTCCGCCAGGATCGCGAAGCCGAGGATGGCGACGTTCGTCCAGAAGCCCGAGATGGCATAGCCCATCACCGTCGCGTCGCGGACGGGCTCGGGATGGCCGATCTTCTCGACGCCCTCGTAGATCGCGAAGATGCCGCCACCGAGGAAGATCATCAGCGCGACGATGAAGGCGTAGAAATAGACCTCGCGGCCGTAGCCGAAGGGGTGGCGGGCATCCGCCGGGCGCTTCGCCCGCCGCATCCCGAACAGAAGCAGCCCCTGGTTCGCGGTGTCGACGAGCGAGTGGACGCCCTCGGCGAGCATCGCCGTGCTGCCGGTCAGCCCGGCGCCGGCGAACTTCGCCACCGCGATGGCGAGGTTGGCGCCGGCCGCCGTGTAGATGGCGCCGGTGCTCGCATGCCCTTCGCCGCCCTGACCCTGCCCTGCCATGTCCGCTCCCGCCCGCGCCTCCGCGACGCGACGGGGCGCCAACGCGCGGCAAGCGGAGCGGTTCTGCGATGATGGCGCCGGCCTTCCGCATGGACAGGGCCGGCGCGGCCGTGACATCCCTGTGCGCCTCGCCCGCGCGAACCCTCGGACCGCCATGACCGCCGACACGCCCGCTTACGATCCCGGCAACATCTTCGCGAAGATCCTGCGCGGCGAGATCCCCGCCCAGACCGTCTACGAGGATGCCGACACTCTCGCCTTCATGGACGTGATGCCCCAGGGCGAGGGTCACACCCTGGTGATCCCCAAGGCGCCGGCCCGCGGCCTCCTCGATGCCGACCCCGCCTCCCTCGCCGCCGTGACGGCGACGCTCCAGCGGGTCGGCCGGGCGGTGAAGGCCGCCTTCGACGCCGACGGGCTGACCGTGTTCCAGTACAACGAGCCGGCCGGCGGCCAGACCGTGTTCCACCTGCATTTCCACATCGTGCCCCGCCGGGAGGGCGTGCCGCTCAAGCGCCACGAGGGCGGCATGGCCGACCCGGAGGTGCTGGCGAAGCACGCCGCCCGCATCCGCGCGGCGCTGGAGGCGTGAGCGAGCCCGCGGAACGGGCGGGCATCACGATCTACGTCGATGCCGACGCCTGCCCAGTGAAGGACGAGGTCTACCGGGTCGCCGCCCGCTATGGCCTGCACGTCACGGTGGTCGCCAACAGCTTCCTGCAGATCCCCCGCGAGCCCTGGATCGAGCGGGTGATCGTCGGGGACGGGCTGGACGCCGCCGACGACTGGATCGCCGAGCGGGCCGGGCCGCGCGCGATCGTGGTCACCGCAGACGTGCCGCTCGCGAGCCGCTGCGTGCGGGCCGGCGCCTCGGTTCTGGCGCCGAACGGCAAGGCCTTCACCGACGCGTCCGTGGGCATGGCGCTCGCCACCCGCAACCTGATGCAGGAGCTGCGGGAGGCCGGCGCGATCACCGGCGGGCCGAAGCCGTTCTCGGCGCGGGACCGCTCCGCCTTCCTCGGGGCGCTCGACCGGGCGGTGGTCAGGCTGCGGCGGGCGGTGTGAGGGCGGAGCGCCTCCGGGTCAGGCCGTCCCGACCCGGCCGCCGGCGATCTCGGCGAGCAGCCGGCGCAGTGAGGCGTTCTCGGTCTCGAGCTCGGTGATGCGCCGCAGGAGCACCGCCACCGAGGCGTCGCCGGTCTCGTTGACGGGAGGCTTCGCGGCCTCCTGATCGAGGAAGGTCACGCCGGCCCCGTCCTCCCGGCGCCAGCGCAGGCGGGCGCGGTAGGTGTGGTCCTTCTGGGCGACGTGGATGTCGAACACCTCCGGCAGGCTCGTGGTCTCGCTGAGCGCGAGACGGGCGCCGACGCGGGAGATGTCGCGCACGAGGCAGTCGATGCTGGACGCCCCGTTGTTGAACAGGATCTTGCCGCGCAGGAACACGCGCTGCCGCAGCTCGGAACGCTTATCGACCGTCATGATGCTGTGCTCGCCGGCCGCGTCCGAGTCGATACGGCCATCGCACCGGAGGCTCGCACCGACGCGGTTAAGAATTCGCCTACGGAACCCTCAGGCGAAGCGCGGGTCGACGGTCTGGAACAGGTAGAAGCCGTTGAAGCGCACGGCGGTGTCAGCGGCCCGGTCGTCGAAGTCGAGGGGGCGGGGGCTGCCCTCGTCGAGGCGGCCGCCGAAGCTCCAGCGGCCGCCGCCGACGAAGCTCGGCACGGCGCTGCTCTCCGGGACGGCGCAGCAGAGGCCGTCGATGCCGTTCAGGCGGAAGAGGTTGTAGCGTCGCATCCGTGCCTCCGGGGTGCGGTCGGTCGAGCGGCGAAGGTCGGCACATGCCACGTGCGTGCCGTCACGGGAGGTGCCGTGGGGCACATGGCTGACGGATCAATCGGCTCTTTCTATGCCGTTTCCGTATCCGGCACGTTTCGGTCGAGCTCCTCCAGCCAGAGCCGGGCGCTGGTGTCGGAGGGCGCGCGCCAGTCGCCCCGCGGGGAGAGGGCGCCGCCGGCCGAGACCTTCGGGCCGTTGGGCATCGCGGAGCGCTTGAACTGGCTGAAGCCGAAGAAGCGGCCGACGAACACCCTCAGCCAGCGTCGGATCTCGGGCAGGCCGTAGGCGACGCGCTTCTCCTCCGGCAGTCCCTCCGGCCAGGCGCCGCTTGCCGCGTCCCCCCAGGCATGGAGCGCCAGGAAGGCGATCTTCGAGGGCGGGAAGCCGTGGCGCAGCGTGTAGAACAGGTTGAAGTCCTGGAGCGCGTAGGGGCCGATGGCGGCCTCGGTGCTCTGGGGTGCCTCGCCCTCACCCGCCGGCACCAGCTCCGGCGAGATCTCGGTGTCGAGGATATCCTGGAGGATGCGGCCCTCCTCGGCGCCGAACTGGCCGTTGCCGATCGTCCAGCGGATCAGGTGCTGGATCAGGGTCTTCGGCACGCCGGCATTGACGCCGTAATGGCTCATCTGGTCGCCGACGCCGTAGGTGCACCAGCCCACCGCCAGCTCCGAGAGGTCGCCGGTGCCGATGACGATGGCGCCGTTCTGGTTGGCGAGCCGGAACAGGTAGTCCGTGCGCAGGCCCGCCTGCACGTTCTCGAAGGTGACGTCGTAGACGGGCTCGCCCCGACCGAACGGGTGGCCCATATCGGCGAGCATCTGGCGGGCGGCGGGGCGGATGTCGATCTCGCCGGCGCCGACGCCCATGGCCTGCATGAGCGCGTGCGCGTTGCCCTTGGTGGCGTCCGAGGTCGCGAAGCCCGGGAGTGTGTAGGCGAGGATGCCGGAGCGCGGCAGCCCGAGCCGGTCGAAGGCCTTGGCCGCCACCACCAGGGCATGGGTCGAGTCGAGCCCGCCCGAGACGCCGATGACGACGCGCTTCGCGCCGATCCCCTCGAGCCGCCGGGCGAGGCCGGCGACCTGGATGTTGTAGGCCTCGTAGCAATCCTGCGCGAGGCGGGCGGGATCGGCGGGCACGAAGGGGAAGCGCTCGACCCGGCGCATCAGCCCGAGATCGTCCCCCGGCGGGTCGAGGCGGAAGCCGATCCGGCGATAGGAGGGCCGCCCGGTCACGGCGGCGTTGTCGTCGAAGCTGCCGGCCTGGAGGCGCTCCTGGCGGATCAGGGTGAGGTCGATGTCGGCGAGCGTCCGCACCGGCCCGGTGGCGAAGCGCTCGCCCTCGGCCAGCCGCACGCCGGTCTCGTCGATGCTGGTCTGCCCGTCCCAGGAGAGGTCGGTGGTCGATTCGCCGAGGCCGGCGGCGGCGTAGACGTAGGCGCACAGGCCCCGCATCGAGGCGGCGCGGGTGAGAAGCTCCCGCGACTGCGCCCGCCCGACCGTGATCGGGCTGCCCGACGGGTTGGCGATGACGCTGGCGCCGGCGAGCGCCGCGTCCATGCCGGGGCTCTGCGGCACCCAGAGGTCCTCGCAGACCTCGATGCCGAGGGTGAAGCCGGGCAGGTCCTCGGCCGCGAAGAGCAGGTCGGTGCCGAAGGGCGCCTCCAGCCCGCCTACTTGCATCGTCTCGCCGGTGATGCCGGCCCCGGAGGCGAAGTGGCGCTTCTCGTAGAACTCCCGGTAGTTGGGCAGGTAGGTCTTCGGCACCACGCCGAGCAGGCGCCCGCCTTGGATCGCCAGCGCGCCGTTGTAGATGCGCGAGCGCCAGCGCAGCGGCGCGCCGACCACGAGCAGCGGGCGGATCGCGGCGGAGGCCGCCACGAGCGCCGCCGTTGCCGCCTCGACGGCGTCGAGAAGCGCGTCCTGGAGGAACAGGTCCTCGATGGCGTAGCCCGAGAGGCCGAGCTCCGGGAACACCGCGAGCACCGCGCCCTGCCCGTGGCAGTCGCGGGCGGCCTCGACGATCTCCGCGACGTTGCGGCCGGGCTCGGCGGGATGCGCCGGCCCCGTGCAGGCGGCGACCCGCGCGAAGCCGTGACCGTAGAGCGAACGGAAGGCGGGCTTGGGCGGGGCGTTCACGGCTGCGGGCTCCGGCTCGTCATCTCCACCAACCCCTCGCGGCGCCCGGCCGATGCGGCGCCCGGCCGCGAAGCTAGTACGGGTGCGGCGAAGCCTCCAGTGCGCCCGGCGCCGCTCCCGATTGCGCTGCCTTCACGGGCGCCGCCAAGTCCTTGTCGCGCCGCGCGCTTCCACCACGGCGAAGGCGCCGTCCCGGAGAGCGCATCCCTCCCGCGATCGGGCATCGCGCCGGTTCCCGGCCACGATCCGAGGGCCGCCGGGACAGGCGGAAGGAGGCTCGCGGCAAGCGTTCGTTAACGACGCCAGCCCTAACTGATCGGGCCGCTTTCGGGCGGCACGGTTCCTCCGCGTAGCCTTTGCCAGAGACCCCATGCGCTCTTCGGGACGGCCTCCGTATTCCCTCCGCGATCCCTCCCGCCCGAGCCGCGGCGGCGACCGCGCGGCCCTCTCGATCGGGGCGCTCGCGAGCCGGCTGATGTCGCTCCGCGCGAGCCTGACGCGGCGCCTCGCCGGCCTGCCGCAGCGGCCGGGCTACGCCGTCTCCGCGACGCGCCCGCCCGCGAGCTGGATGACGAGCCCGCAGGCCATGCTCGGCCGGTCGGACGGCTACCAGGACAACCGCACGCAGGAGCCGCCCCTCTCCTGGGCGGAGGGCGGCGCCTGGGTGAACGGCCAGCGGGGATCGGACCAGTCCTGGCCGGCGGAGGTCTTCGACGACCGCGCCTCTCCGGAGACCTTCGCGCCCCGGCCCGAGAGCCGCATCGACGTCGCCGCCTCGGGGCCGGGCCTCCTCGTGCGCCAGCCGCGCCGGCCCGCCGCCATCGCCCCCGAGTATCCCGTCGCGGCCTCGGCCGCCCTCGCGCCCGTTCCGGCGCGGCCGGCGGCCTCCCCGGAGGCGGTGCGATTCACCCGCACCCCGGACAGCATCCTTCAGGAGCGCCGCCAGCGCGCCCGCGACGCCGAGGCCGCGCGGATCGAGGAGGCGGCCCGCCTCGCGGAGACCGCCCGGATCGAGGCGGAGACCCGCGCCCGCGAAGCCGCCGAGGCGGCCGAGGCCGCCTCTCTCGCGCAGGCTGCCGCGCTGTCCGAGGCGGCGGCGCTGGCCGAGAGCGTGGCCGCGAGCGACGTCCCCCTCTGGCGCCAGCCCTTCGTGGCCCCGCCCGGCGTGCGCTTCTTCCGCACGCCGGATCGCCGGGCGCCCGCCCCGCGCCCCGAGACCGCCGCGATCCCGCCGACGCCGCAGCCTGAGCCCCGCGACTGGTCGGATCTCGGCGAATGGTCGGCCCTCAGCCCTTGGTTCGACGGCGACGACTGGTCGGCGGTGGAGGCCTGGAGCGCGCTCCAGGGCGGTCCCGCCGTCCCGGAGACCGCGCCCGTCGCCGCTCCGTCGCCGTCCCAGGCCTTCGCCTTCCTGCCGCCCGCCGCCGTGGCCCGCCGCCCCGAGGCTCCGGCCTCCGGTTTCGTCTCCGTTCCCCTGGACGTGACGCTGTTGCGGGCCCTACCCCGCGCGCCTGCCTACGCCCTCGACCGGATGATGCGTTTCGAGGCGCCCGCCCGCGGCGCCGACGGCCAGGACAATGCCGCCGGCCCGGTGCTGACCCTCGTCCCGACCGAGACGGCGACCCTCGACCCCGTTCCGGCGCCGGCCCGCCCGGTCCACGCCATGGCCGCCCGCGCCGCGATCCGGGCCGGGCAGTCGGTCGCCGTTCCCCCGGCCGGCGCCCGCGAGCCGGCGCCCGCTCCGGCCCCGGTGGCCCGCCCGGTGCTGCTGCGCTCGAAATCCGCGCCGCAGCCCGACGCCGAGCCGGCGCCGTCCAAGGCCGAGGTCGAGGCGGTCCGCGCGGAGAAGGAGGCGGCCGCCGAGCGGATCGTCGCCGACGTCATCGCCTTCGCGCCCCCCTCCCCTGCCGCCGAGCCTCCGCCCGCGCTCTCCGCGGCGCCGATCGTCGGCCGCCCGCATCTCGTCTCGGCGAGCCGGCATGTCGGCGTCGCCTCCTTCGACAGCGCGGGCTACGAGCTGCCGGCCCTCGACCTTCTCGCCCTGCCGCAGCGCAAGGAGACCGGCGAGGTCGATGCCGACGTGCTGGAGCAGAACGCGCTGAACCTCCAGCAGACGGTCCAGGACTTCGGCGTGAAGGGCGACATCCTGGCCGTCCGCCCCGGTCCGGTGGTGACGCTCTACGAGCTGGAGCCGGCGCCGGGCACCAAGTCGAGCCGCGTCATCGCGCTCGCCGACGACATCGCCCGGTCCATGTCCGCCGTGTCGGCCCGCGTCGCCGTCGTGCCGGGCCGCAACGTCATCGGCATCGAGCTGCCGAACGACGAGCGCGAGACGGTCTATCTCAGGGAATTGCTCTCGGCGGGCGACTTCCACGAGAGCCGGCACAAGCTTGCCCTCTGTCTTGGCAAGAACATCGGGGGTGAGCCGATCATCGCGGATCTGGCGCGGATGCCGCATCTTCTGGTGGCGGGCACGACGGGCTCGGGCAAGTCGGTGGCGATCAACACCATGATCCTGAGCCTGCTCTACCGCCTGAAGCCGG